>Ga0102591_1000116_pt1 | contig 188501 bp, 184 predicted proteins | sample AraplaCol_mCL_r2_2_FD_76860 | JGI IMG/M metagenome (GOLD analysis project Ga0102591, IMG submission 76860) | Arabidopsis root microbial communities from North Carolina, USA - plate scrape MF_Col_mCL_r2 (SPADES assembly) (version 2) | ecosystem: Host-associated > Plants > Roots > Endosphere... | reverse complement strand
GCCCTTCATCCCCCGCCCGCCCATCCGAAACCAGGACGGGCAGTCTCACAGAAACCGGCTCAAGGGGGTCAAAGTTGGACGCCGATCCCCCGCCTCACGGGGTCAAACTTGCACGCCGAAACACAGCATTTGCGGGATTGCTGGCGTGCTCATCTATCGGAACACTGCCAGCTCTTGCGTACCATTCCCCTGTTGACGCCTAGTGACGCGCCCTGGGGTTTCAGAGCAATGAGACCAAGGTTGCGATTGCAAATGGGATAGCTGCTGGCGCGGCAGCGGTTTGTGACAGGATTTATTCGACACGCCTGTGTGTAGTGCATAACGCAAGCGACCAAATGGCGCATTGTGGTCGCTGCTGCATGCCCCATATCACGCCTGCGGTTCGCTGACCGCTTCGGCACCCTCCCGCCGGAGCCTGGTCGCGCCGTTCCCCTCGAAGCTTTTGGCTTGATGCCTCGGCTTCTACTTGGCCGGCTCCCTCAGGGATGCCGGCCTTTTTTCTATCGGACTCCCGGAAAGAGCTCACCCGTGTGGCGGACCGGCGGGAGCCCTGCCGCAGTCGCCATCTCGTGAAGGACGCGCCCCACGTCAGGTAGGCTTTTGCAGTTGGAAACGCTCGAAGGGCAGGCGTAACCTGACGCGATCCGCACCTGAAAGCAGGAGCACGACATGCAGCAGGCTGTCGTCGCCGTGACTACCCGGGTTGGAGTGAAGGGCGCTTTCGATGTCGACTTGCCCCTCGACGCAGCCACGCTGAATGAGCGCCTCTTCGATATCGGTCTGTGGCTGATCGACCGCCACATCCCGCACCAGGCCCGCATCCTCTGGGAGCCCTATCATCGGCGGATTCGCGTCAGCTTTCCCGACGCAGAAGATGCAGGTGCTTTTCGCCAGTGCTTCGGAGCGCCGCTGCACTGATCACAGTCCATGTGGGCAAGAGCTGATCGGCGGCCCGCTGGTATCGAGCCGTCTGATCTCTCTGCTGCGTGCGCTGATCAGGCGACGGTGTCGGCCAAGTCCTTGGCGACCTTGAACTTCACGACGGTCTTCGCCGGGACGTCGATCATGGCGCCGGTCGAGGGGTTACGGGCCTGACGCGCTTCCCGCTTGGCGGAGGATAGTTTGCCGACGCCGCCGAGCGTGACGTCACTGCCCGACTTCAGCGTCTTGGAAACGACGCCTGCAAGCGAGGCGAGCACCACCGACACATCGGCCTTGGACTTGGCTGCGTCTTCGGCGATCGCAGCGATCAGTTCGTTCTTGGTCATGCTTCCCTCCAGCTCATTTCGAAGTGCATTCAGGCGATCAGTTCGATTTGGTGGTCTTGCCGCGGACTGGCGTTTTCCGCCGCTGCTGACCCAAGCCCATCTTCTTGGCCAAAGTCGAGCGGGCCTCGGCATAGGCCGGAGCAACCATCGGATAGTCAGGCGGCAGGCCCCAGCGCGTGCGGTAATCCTCGGGCGACATGTTGTAGGCCGTGCGCAGGTGGCGCTTCAGCGACTTGAACTTCTTGCCGTCCTCTAGGCAGATCAGAAACTCTGGCGTGATCGACTTCCTGATCGAAACGATCGGGGTCGGGCGCTCTTCGACGACCGGCGCGGGCGGCGCGCCAAGGCCAGAAATCGCCGCATGCGTAGTGGCAATCAGACCGGGAAGGTCAGCCGCCGGCACGCTATTGTTGGAAACGTAGGCCGACACGATATCGGCCACGAGACCGATCAGGTTTCCGTTCTCTTCGGACATGATCCACTCCGTGAATTGGCGCACTCAATCCACAATCTTACGCGCGAATCGATGCCGTGTGTCTCGACCTATGCCGATTGAGACCTCGCTTCAAGACTTAAACCCTCGACACCGCAATAGACGTGAGCTTTCCAACACTTGATTTCATCAAACTTGCCCCTATTGACGTAATTTAACATTTCAGGCTGGATACCAGAACCAGTCAGAACCCGTCAGTGGCGTTGAATTCCGATGCAGAGTTCTTGGATTTTTTCACCCCGAACACGAGCCGTGTGGCTGAGAACGCTTGTCGTCATCGTGCTCGCCGCAGGGATGATTACGCCGGCGCTGCTTTTCCGGTAAGTGACGCTAATCTATTGCGGGCGAACCCGCCGCTATTCAGTGGCGGTTAGAAGCGCTTATCGCTCGGCCGACTCTGCAACTTCCTGATCAGTTAGCTGACGTCCACCAACCTGCATGGACTCTGGCCGAACCGCTTCAGTTCCATAACTGCACTGCCATACGGTCGATCGCCAACGCATTCAGACGCGGTTAGACACCCATATGTTTCCGAAGTTGATCACCCACCTCAGCCATCAGCTGGGGCTGAATGCGACCAAGCTTGTGAGCGTGGGGTGCCTCGATAGTCGCGATCTTGACAGGACGGATCACACTCGGAGCCGGCAAGCCAGCCTCTTGGTAGAACCGTCCCAGCGACACATCCCCGACCCAAGGCCGGTTCTCGGCGCTGGTGATCATGACGACCCACAATAGGGCATCCCCCTCCCCGATCGCGCCGTTGCTGACGACAAGCGCCGGGCGGTGTTGCCGGGTGTTGCGGTCGGTATAAGGGAAAGGCACCCGGACAATGTCGCCCTGCTGGAAATCAGAGGTCGGCATAAGCTCTCCGATCCGCCTCGCTATCCCACTCGCCGAACGTGCCGAATGGATCCTCGGTCACGACCGACGCCGGCGCCTTGCGGATCACAACGGAGGTGCCCTCAATGGTATAAGCGATTTCGTCGCCTTCCCGCAGTTGCAGCGCTGTCCGGATGGACTGCGGGATCGTCGTCTGTGCCTTGCTGGTTAGCTTGCTCGTAATCACGATGAGCCCTCGTAAGGAAAGTCCTTACAGTAAGGAAAATCCTTTCTGCGCGCAAGCCCACTGCCTTCATGCTGTCAGCACCGCTCGTGCAAGTACCGCGGTACAACCAGCAGACTAAAAGCCCCATAAATGACCACCGGCGGCTTTTGAGCGCCTCGCCTCATCACCGTAGCCGCCACATTCGCGAAGGGCACTCAGCGAGCTTCCGACGAGGTCGATTTTTTCGCCTCTGGCCGAATTCTCGCGCCTTCGGTGTGCTGCGCCTAGCGGAACAGCGGCAGCACGATGGTCGCGGCGATCGCCACGACGATGGCGCTCCGAATGAGGATGCCGTTGATCCGAGCCATTGAGGCTTCCGAGCTGTCAAGCGTACGCATAACCTCTCTCCCTCTTTGCCCAGCTTCGGTCTCCTCCCGGCCTCGCGCAATCGCGATTGTTTGCAAACCGGCAGACTCTCCGCCCGTGTGGCCAGGCAGCCACGCGGCCTGCCTCCTTCCCTCCTCCACGGCGATCGGTTCGTGGAGCGACCGATCAGCCGGGTTCACCCGTCGCGCGGAATGCTAAACGCCTAACTGCGCCGGTAGCTCAATGGTTAGAGCTCGCTGCTCATAACAGCGCCGGTGCCGGTTCGAGTCCAGCCCTGCCCGCCATCATCTCAAAATGGCTGGGCGTTCCTACAAATGAGAGGCTCCCGGCTATCTCCTCTCATTTGTCACTGAAGCTGCTACGACGCCGTAACCACGTCGGGTCTTCCTGAGGAGCCAGTCTTGCAGCGCCTCTGCTGCAGCTTCTTGATCGCCGTAGAGATCCAGTCGTCGCCGGCCATAACAGCCCCTACGCCCCCATTCGCGAACGAGCGCGACATCGCCAAACAGCGTGGGCTCAATCGCAAGCACATAGAACCGCGCCATATTTTGCGCTGGATCGGATCGGTCCAGCACCAACATCTGCAAGCACGGCGTGTCTTTGGCGAAGGAGTTGTCCATGGGCACATTTCGCGCTCATGGCAGGCGCCGGTCCAACGCAAAGGATGAATCAATCCGTTGCTCGCGATTCACATCATTGATGAGCCGTACGCGTCAGGCAGCAGCTCGGGCTGCACAAGGTCAGATTCCAGATTTAGCGTGCAGGCCCTCGACCGTCGCAGCGCTCATGAGTTCGGCCTGTCCGACCAGGACGCCGCCCTTCATCACCGAGCAAGCCGTTACACCCGGACGCGATTGCATATCCCGGTATCGTCGGAGCGCCTCGGTCGCAGATGCGGCTGCTTCCTTGACCTTGCTCCCCCTGATCGTGGCCTTAATCTGAAACACGTCAGCTTCCTTGAACCGGCAAGAATGCCAAGCGCCACCTCCAACCTAGAATCGGAACGCCCTTAGCTCGCGAACTGGTATCAGCCTCACGCAGAACTGACTCCGATCCGAACCGAAAATTCGTGCCATCTCCCTCAGGTTCGTGGGACAGAGTTGGCGGGCTTTTCCACATATCCATGTTCCACGAAAGCCCTATGCTCGCTTGGGTTCACGCCTACGGCTACCGATCAGCGCCATCAGCATCGGGCCGATCGAGAACTCGTTGGCTTCAGCTTTCCGTGTCAGGCCACGTAGATATCCGCCTGCGCTGGAAATCGCCTCACCGCGCTGCAGAATGGCCGCAACGACAATCGACGCTTCGGTTTCGCCCATCGCATTCTGCGCATCGAGCCAGGCGCTCGGGCTAATTCCGAGCATGGATCGCACCATCGCTGCCGTCGCCAGGAAATCCCGCCAGTTCGAGATCCCGCCCCGGGCATAATCGACGATATCTGGACAGGCATCCAGGACCATCCCGAGCGGGAAGGGCCGTTCCAACTCTTTCACCGGTTCAGGATCGATCGCGACCTCGCCGCCCCTGCTTTCCGGAAAGCGAGGTTCAAGATCAATAGGAAGGTCTGGATTTGAATTCTGTTTGTGACGCTCAGAATGAGACTCATTGCCGCTTAGATTCTGATTTTTTGTATGAAGTTCCAACAGATTGAGAACCTCGTCCGCCAACATGGAAAGCTCGTCCGCAATCGGCTCCAAGGCCTCGCGCGGAGCGGTCCGCGGAATTCGATCAACGATCGCTCGATAGAGCGCGTGAATCTCCTGCCAGGTCGACGGCCCCTGCCCCGCTGCATGCGCTGGCACATTCTCCTCGATTGCTGTGGCAATCATCTTCGCGACGTCGCGACGGCAGATCGAGATCCGCTCGCGAACGAGCTTGAGGGCTCTCTCCTCGAGTCGGACGTCCTCGGCCGCGCTCTCGATCTCTGCGGACCGAATGACCAAGGGAGATAGATCGAAGCCGAAGGCTAGCTCGATATCCCCTCCCCTTCCCTTTCGGGCGTAGCGCTTTCCGTTGGGGCTGTCGCGGCGGATGATGAGTCCGGTGTCCACGAGCACAGCGAGGTGCCGGCGCAGTGTCGCCGGCGACATGCCGTGCGCCCGCAGGGCCAGTTGCTGGTTCGAGGGGAAGACGACCAGCTGTTCGCCCGTCAGGACCGTCTCAGGGTGGAATGTGAGCAAAGCATCGAGCACCGCCAGTGCGCGCTCGTTGACGCCCAGTCGAGTCTTGGCCGTGCAGATATCCCGAAAGAGATTCCATTTATGGACCGCTTTTTCGGGCGTCCGTTCCTTCACGAGCGCTTGGTTCGCCACATGGGCAAGCGTCAGCGACCGCCGCCCAAAGGGCGTCGTAGAGATGTGCGAAACCATGTTCCTTTACCTGTTGTTAGGCAAAAGAATGCGGCTCGCCAAAACGACACTGCGTTCGACGTGACTCTTGACAGCGATTCGCGGAAGTGGGATTCTCAACCTACCACAGTGGAGAAGGGCTTCCGGATTTCGTTCTGGGGGCCTTTTTCTTTTGCGACCTCGTTGCTAGCTATTGTGCGTCAGGCGGCTCCTTTCGATCGAAACTGGCGATAAAGCTCGGGGAGCTGCGCGGCGACGAACTCGCCGAATGCTCCGGAGCGAGAGACGTCCACAACGACCGAAAGCGTCTTTTTCGAACGCTCGACGGTCGCGATTCGCACACCTGATGCGTCTTCCACGACGATCTCGGCTGCCTTGTTTTCACGCTTCGGCGCCATCGCATCGAAGAGCATGATGAACCGTTGATCGCTCTCCGCCGCCTTGAATTCCGGACTCTGCAGCATGCCGTCGACAGGCGCCCTGCTCGGTAGAGCGGCGAGGCGGTCGGCAAACGCCATCCAGCGTGGGCGGCCAGTTTTGGGAGCAGGGCCAATCGCGATGATCAGCTCGCGTGAGATCGATTTCGTTAACGCAAGAAGGCGTGAGAGTACCGTCTTGTCGACTCCCAGCGCCGACATGATGACGGCCCGATCAAATCCCTTCTCTTCGAGAGTCTGAGCGAACAAGCCTCGCTCGATAAAACTCAGATCTTTTCGAGCGGAGTTCTCCTGCCCTTGGACGACGACCAGCTCTTCGTCGCTTAGGTTCTGGACTACGGCTCGAACCGGGCGACCGAGAAGACCAAGAATTTTGGCTCTCCGATGCCCATAGGCGATCTGGAAGTGATCGGGGCGTTGCGGGTCAGGCCGAACAAGAATAGGACTCTTCTGCCCGGCTTCCTTGATCGCCTCATAGAGCGAGGTTTGTTCAATCGCTTCGTCGTCCAGGCGATCCTGAGCGAACGAGCTACTGAGCTTGTCGACCGAGATCTCGATGACAGATGTCCCGGACGCGATAAGCTCCCTTGCCCGCTCGGCGGCCGACGCGATACTTTCCAGCGAACGCCCCATAGCCCCCACGGCCCCGGCGCGAACATGTTGCGGCGCCGGAGTCGCGACTTTCGGCGCGGGAGCGATTGCGTCGGCTCCCTCGTCAGAGCGACGCGTGAGCATAGTCTTCAGAAGGTCCTTCCGGCTCATCGTCGAGCCCCGCTGCTTGGAGCACCCTGACGGCCCATTGCAAAGTTGACAGCTGTCAACCAGTCGAGCCTGCCGCCGCCGAGTTGACAGCTGTCAACTCGGCGGCGCCTCAGACAATCACGGCGCGATCCGATCATGGCGCTCGCCCCCAAGCTTGCGCGATCAGGCGAGCAATCTCGCCATTGACGGCATCGAGCGACTCTATCGCCCGGTCGTAGGTTTGCTTCGAGAAATTTTCTCGGCCCACCTCGTACAGCGTCTGCTTAGACAGGCCTGCATCGGAAATCGCCGTGGACTTCACCATCGTGCTGTTCAACACACGATCCCGGAAGAGCGACCGCATGAAGGCGACCATCTGGTTCTGAGGCGCGTCGGCCGGCTCAAACCGGGTCACGACATAGCGAATGAAATCGTAATCCAACGAACCACCGGAATTCTGAACCACCTTAAGCATGTCGGATGCCATGAGAAGGAACTGGCACATCGACATAACGTCCAGCATCTGCGGGTGGACCGTGATCAGGAGCGAGGTCGCGGCACACAACGCGCCCAGCGTCAGGAAGCCTAGCTGGGGAGGGCAGTCGAGCACCATCACATCGTAGTCTTCGGCGACCGAGCCCAGTGCCGACGCAACGCGCCCGAAGAACGGCTCGGCAGATCGCTCGGCCAAGGCGCGAGGCGTGTCGTGCTCGAACTCCATCAGTTCGAGATTCCCCGGCACCAGGTCCAGGCCAGGGAAATAGGTCTTGCGGACGACCTCGCGTAGCGGGCGCCGCTCCTCGTCGTAGCGGACCGCCGCATACATCGTGGAGTTGGCTTCGATATCGTATTCCGGCTGATAGCCATGGAGGGCAGTCAGCGATGCCTGTGGATCCAGATCGATAGCCAGAACCCGATATCCCTGCAAAGCGAGATACTGGGCGAGGTGAGAGGCCGTCGTCGTCTTGCCCGAGCCTCCCTTGAAATTCACCACCGCTAAAACCTGGCACGGCTCCGCGCCGCGGCGATGAGGAATGTAGCGTTTGCCCTTCGAGCCTTCTTCGAGGACAGATCGAAGCTCGTTGATTTGCTCCAAAGTGTAGGATCGGCGGCCGCCGGACACGGTGGGTTGGGGCCCTCTACCCTGCAGCGAAACCTGCCGCAGGTATGCATCGCCTATGCCCAGAAGCTTTGCCGCTTCGAGGGAGGAAAAGGACCGCAAGGTCTTCTGCGATACCGGCGGAAAGAGGGCCTCACGCATGGCGTGCAGCTCGGCCGACAAAGCTGCGCCGTCACCGGCGATGACGTCCGTCACCGTCAGCGTCGACAGCTGCTCAGAGGGGCGGTTGTTACGCGCTTTCGCCATAACTACGCAGAATGCTCCAACTACGGGAAAAATCCGTAGTTGGAGGATTGGCGCGAGTCGGAGCGCGTTACAAGAATTTAGTGGTTAACCGGTCGTTAACAAGCCCGCCGAGCCATTGAGAGGAAATGCTATTTTCATGTTCTTTTTCATATACTTAGTTCAGTAGATCAAGGATATCTCCTTTGATCATGTCCTGTGCACGCACGAGCGAAAAAGCCCGCCCAGCTGGACTTTAGCGGGCTTCGAGACAGGCAGTTTGTGTCGCTCACGCGAATCGCGCGACGACAAATCCGCGAATCCGACCGCAAAAAGCAGATCTGACGGATGCGCAAAATGATCCTCGCCGCGCTTCCCGAGCCATGAGAAGGATCGGAACGCGAGTCCTTCGAAAGGAGAGGGGAGGGGAGGGCGTAGCTCCGCTAGCTCGCCCCAGGAAACGATAGCACTGCTGAAGCAGACTACGGGCTTGTCGCTTCGTCGACGCTTGCCCCCAAGCGTTATGATCCGCACCTCAAACTGCTGCGGCGGAGCTGGTGCGTGTGAAGAATCACACCGCCTCAATCATTCTACCGAGCAGAGCAGAATGGGATGGTAGGGTGATCGGATCATCGAGGCATTAGACGCCATATCGAACCGGCGTGCTTACCCAAAGCACATCGGCTCTTTGGCGTCTCTATCTCATAAGGCTGGAAGGCGGGCTCTTGCGGTCATAACCGGATGTTGCCGCCTCCCTTGTTCGACCCAATCCGCACGGGCCGAAACGCACCCCTGTGGCCTTAACTGTTTCGTAACTTCTCTAGGACATTATGTCCTGGTCAAAGGCTTCTTGCGCATCTCGTAAAGCAGTCTGGCGAGGCAGGCTATCGCACCAGCTGCAGCCATTTCTTGAGGCCAGCCGGCGTGAACGGCCCGCTGCAGCCAAGCTTGCAGAGAGAGCTCGAACGCCCCGGCCGCTTCGCCGACGCCGCCATCCGTGGCCGTCCAGACGAGGTCGTGCGGTTCTGGGACGAACTGCCTTGTCATGGCGCGTAAAAAGTACGCCACGTGCTCCGGAGGGCCGGAAACGACCCATCGCTGTACCGTTCGCGACGTCAGTCCGAGTCCACGCGCGAACGACGAGTGCGTAAAGCCCAGGCGGCGTATGGCCTCTTTGAACTCATCTCCGTCCATCTGCGTCCTGTCGAGTAGAGCAGCGGTACGAGCCGGTCGGGCATCCAAAACGCCAGTTGACCCCGCCTCCCTCAAACTCTGAGTGCGCCTCGGTTAACGAGGTGTTGAGGCCGAGTGAATCACTGGCTCCAAGAATTAACACTTCATTCATTCGAAGCGACATGGTGTCGCCTGTCGATCCTTGTGGACGACCCGGATCTCGGGCGTCGCCCAACCGTCTGCCGCCTCCCCAAATCCCAAACCAGGAGTTCCAGATCGTGTTTGACAACCACGGACAGCGGGCGATTGCGCTCGCTCGCATTGCCGTTCTTCGTCGGCTTGCCGACGATCTCGCAGCCATCGTGGAGGGGCGGAAGCCGACCCCCGACGACCTGGCTTCCGCGGTTTCGATCCGGGGCACGATCGGGCAGCGTTCGGTGCCCTGCCTCATCGGCCAGGTGAGCAATCACCCGAGGCTCGGCGATCGCCTGATCACGACGTCCCAGCTGTTCATGGTCGATCCCAACGGGCGTTGGGCGCGGACCCTCTCGCGCTTCTATCGCCTCGACGACAATCCCCAGGTCGTGGGTCGCGAAGAGGTGCTCAAGTGAGAGTGCGGGGAACGAAAGCGTGCGGCTCGTTCAAGTGCGACAAGGACGGGGCCTTCGAACTGCTCGTGCATATGGAAGCGGACCCGTTGGTCGCCTCCTATACGGAGTTCAACTTCGAGACTGTCTTGCCCTGCCACGAAGCGACGGAGCTCGCCGAAGTCGCTGCGTTCTTCCTCAATCACAGGGCCGGGCTCTTCGTCGTCTGCGCCCAGAGCCCGAACATCGAGCGCCGTGCGAGCTTCCGCACAGCCTGGCAGCACGCCGACTATACATTGGCCCAGCGGGGAATGTGGCTGTTCTCGACCACGGCAGAGAAGCTGAGGCGTGAGCCGAAATGGACGCGGGCCCAAGAGCTCGCGCGCTGCGCGGACGTCCATGTCGACCGTCGCGATGAAGAACGCGTCGTCGACCATCTCACCCGGGTTCGCCACGCTCCGATGCGCGCCTGTGCGAGCCTTTGCGTCAACGGCGCCGACAGCCTCGATGCGCTCTACAAACTCATCTCGTCGGGGGTCGTGTTCCTCGGCTCCGAAGACGACGTCCTGCCCTCGGGAAGCGTCACGCTGCAGCCCCCGGAGCCCGCCTCCGATCGCGCGGCGATCGGTTGGCTTCAAGAGCCCTCGGGGGCCCTCGTGAGCCGGACCGCGGGCTGGCTGCATCGCTAGCGCCGCAGACGTACCTCGCCCCGCGGCCGCTGAAGCGGACTGCTCGGCGCCGCCTGCCCGAACATCTCATCGTCATTTCAGGAGCCGCCTTGCGTGAACAACTCACCCCCACCCTACGATCCTCTTCGCCGCTTCAAATCCGTCCAGATCACCCTTGAAAGCCGGGATCCGCTGGGGCCCTCCATCAGGCGCCTCGGCAACTCCGACGCGATCGGACTGACCTTTCCTCGCGATGCGATACGGCACGTCGCCGACTGGCCTGAACTCTCCAGACGCGGTGTGTACATGCTGATCGCCCCCGACACCGGCGATCGCGCCCTGCGCATCTATGTTGGCCAGGCCCAGAATGTGCTCTTGCGCCTGTCGAGTCATGAGCGTGATCGGCAGTACCCGCGATACGTCCAAATCGCGATCGTCGTCAGCAGTGACAACCAGCTTCGCGAGGATGTTGCTCAGTACGTCGAACAGCGCCTGGTCGAATGCCTTATCCAGACCGGCATGGTCGAGGTCGAGAACAAGCCACCGTCCTATCCCGCTCTGCCGCGCGACATTAGGATCATCGCCGAGCACTTCTATCGCGACGCGCTGCTGCTGATGGCGCCGGTCGAACCCATGACCGCGATGCTCTGCGCGACCATCTACCGGCAGGAAAGGCGCAACCACTTCCTCAGGGATGCTCCAGCCCAACCGCCACCCGGATTGGAAAGCAGCGTGGTCTACGAACTGCGTCGCGAACACTGTCACGCGCTGGCCATCAAGGCAGAGGATCGCACCATGCGAATTCTGTCCGGAGCAAGGATCGCCGGCGAAATTCATTATTCGCTTCCCCGGCGCGGTCGTGAATTACGGGAGCGGCTGATTGCTGCCGGAACGCTGGTCCCCGACCCGCACCAGAACTCTTTCATCCTCATCCAGGACGTCTCGGTGTTCAGCTACCGCGGCGCCGCCGACCTCGTCACCGGTCGAAAATCGGACGGCTATCACAGCTGGAAGCTCGCAAACTTCACCATCGATCGAAAGGACGGCAAATGACTCGGCCGATCATCGATGAGCTGCTCATTGAAGACGACATCGAAACCGAAGTCGTGAAGCAGCCCCGTGACTCATTTAGAAGCCGCTATCTGCACGAGGGGAAATCACCGGCGGCTCAGCTCGCACGACGCATCCTCTGGGCGGCATGCTCGGTCCAACTGCGCCGAGACCTGGAACGGAGACGCTCTCTAGTCCTCCTGATCGAGACACCGGCCGATTGGCTCGACCTGGTCCAGGACGCAGCCCGCGATCTCGTGCGGTCCGCGGAATTCTTTATCCAGGAGAGCAAGCCTAGCTCGAAATCCATCCCGCTCCAGGATGTCAGCCTTCGCGGGGCGATCGCGACCAGACGCTCCCTGGTCGTCATCACCGCACAGGGGCTCTCAGGCATCAGCCCAGCGGTTCTTCTGGCGGCGGATTACCACCTGCGGGTCGAACCACCCGACCGTCCGATCATTGCCGCAGTTCTTCGAGCGACCTTCGGGCTCCGACGCACTCCCACGCTTCCTCTCGAAATCCCGCCGACAGGCGACGCAAACGTCATCATTCCAGCGATCCGACCGAGTGAAACGGCCGGCCGCGCCATTCGGCGGCTGCGTGCAGCAGGCGTTTTCCATGCCAGCCCAGGCGATGATCTCCCTGAGGGCCCAACCCTCTCGGACTTGCGCGGATATGGAGAGGCCAGAAGCTGGGGCCTGGATCTCGCGCGCGATCTCGAAGCCTTCCGCACGGGCCGGATTACCTGGTCGACAATCAGCAGTGCTGCCATCCTTCATGGCGCCCCCGGCGTCGGCAAAACCTACTTCGCGGCAGCCCTCGCCAGAACCTGCAAGGTTCCTGTCATCAGTACGTCGTTCAGCCGGCTGTTCGGTAACACCGCCGGCTACCTCGACTCAATCATCAAAGGTTTGGACAGCGCCTTCGCAGAGGCCCGGACTAAAGCGCCCAGCATCCTCTTCATCGACGAACTCGACGCACTGCCGGCTCGCAGGAACCTGCACGGAAGAGGTCGAGATTGGTGGACGCCGATCTGCAATCACTTCCTGAAGCTCCTCGACGAGGCGCGCGACAAGGTCATCGTCTTAGCAGCAACGAACATGATCGATAGAATCGACGAGGCAATCCTTCGTCCCGGCCGCCTCGACCAGCATTTTGAGATAGGTCTGCCCAACCACGCGGACATCATCGAGATGTTTCGCCTCCACCTCAACGGCGAGCTCTCCGGTACGGACCTGAGCGCCCCCGCTCATCTCGCTCAGGGATCGACCGCAGCTCGGATCGCATTGATCGTCAAAGCGGCGCGCGCCGCGGCACGCCAGGAATCGCGACCGCTAATCCTTGATGATCTCACGTACGCAATCCTTCCTCCTTCCCAGGACCAACGCGAGCTTCGTCGCATATGCATCCATGAGGCTGGCCATGCCCTCGCTGCCGTCCTACTCGGCCGCGGCATTGAGTACGTCTCCACCCTCTCGGAAGGCGAGCGAGGCGGCGCCATAAAACTGACTGCTCATAGCCGCGTGGCAACACGCCGGCAGCTCGAAAGTCAGGCCGTTATCAATCTCGCCGGACGCAACGCTGAAATCATCCTGCTGGGGGAGGCCTCTTCCGGCGCCCATCTCGACCTCGCAGTGGCCACCCAACTGCTCGTCGCGCTTCATGGATCATTCGGACTTGGAAAGACCCTATTTCATCGCGCCCCGGCAACCGATTTGGTCGCTCTCACCTCGGATCCAGAACTGCGCCGCATCGTCGAGGCAGACCTTCAGCGCTTTGACGCGCAATGCGCCGAACTCCTCTCCGAGCACCGGCGCCTACTTGTAGCCATCGCAGACGCATTGGTGAAGCGGCGGGTCCTCAGCGGGCCGGAACTCACCGCTCTTATGGCCGTTCCGTGAGCCAATTCACCAACGCAGATCGGCAGGTCATGATGCGGGTCGCCCTGCGCCTGTTCGCAAAATGGGGCGTCGAGGACGACGACGCACGCGCGATCCTGGGCGCCATCGACGAAGCTACCTATCGACGCTGGAAAGCCGGACCAGGGCGAATCCCGAGATCAATCGAGCCACACCTGTCCGCACTCATCGGTATCCACTGGGGCCTGCGCCTGATGTTCTCGGATCCTCAACGCGGCTACGCATGGATGTCTCGCCCCAACGCGATCTTCAACGACGCCACACCCCTACAAGCTATCGCCGGCGGCGACATCAAGGCCCTGATCCGCCTCCGGGATTATCTGACAGCGCAAACCCAGCCCTGGTAAGACGAGCCCGCGTAGCCAGGCTATCGCGCCGACTCTTCGCCCCGGCACCCGCGGCCCGTCGATACGACAATTCCAGCCACCTTATCGCACTCCCGGCGAGTATGGCGCACACCTGCGGAAGCAAACAGATCTGAACAATTACAGCCCCGTCTGATCGAGACGGCTGATCGATGCCAAACCAAGGATTCAATTCGATGAGCGTCATGCTGCTATAAGGAAGGATTGCCCGATTCTTTAGGCTCTTCCGTGCGATCCGATCTTCGTAAGCGATATCGTGCCCTTCGCCGCAGCTTCCTCGAAGCCACTGCGAGAGGAGATCGCGAACTTCCCCAAGAGCATCGTCAGGAAATATCGCATTTCTTGAAGGACTACGGCCGCTCTCAGTCCAAAAGACCTGTGAGTGGGAAATCGAGCCGACAATCGCGCCATTCGATCAAGAAGGCCGCTTCTGGCAAAGTGAAACTGATCGGCCGGAAACTCAGGGGGCGCGGTCTGACCAGTCTCCCACGCTTCCTTATGGCAACGCGGTTCAAGCGATCGCCCATCCTCGACCGTCTAATCCCGGATCGTCAGAAGATCTGGAAGCCACCTTTGAAGCGCGCTGAGGCATATAAGCCTGAGCTCGTTCTCCAGAAATTCAGCTTCCTCGACGAGCCCAAACAGACCCTAAAAGCAATCGCCGAGATTGGGCGCATCGAAGGGTGCTCGGTCTCCGCAATGCTGCATTTCGATGACGACGCCTGCCTCGATGTCGCGCCGTACCTGATGCTTGCCGAGGTCTGGCCGCAGATGGCGAGGATCTACCGAGGTGGCCGGATGGATACCGCGATTCAAAAGGTCATCGATGCAGTCGAGCTTCGCAAAGCAATGGGCATGCGGCTGCGCGAGCGCTCAAGCCGCCAGAATGTCTGGGCCTTCCCGCTTCGTCGTCGCCGTGCAGCTGGAACCTCAGCGGACCCTGACCGGAACTTAGCCCCCCAACGCTCCGAACGCGTTTCCGATGAATTCTGCGACGCTTTCGATCTCTGGGTCGGAGAAGCTGCACCAATCCAACTCTCGGACTTCGGTCGGTCCTACCTTCAGCAGATCATCGGGGAGCTGCTCAACAACGCCGAACGCCACAGCGACATCGTCGGAAGCGATGGCAGCTGGTCCGTCGCTGCATTCATGGTGCGACGCGATGAAAACGGAGCCACCGTTCATCGGGTTAATATCGCATTCCTCAGCGTCGGCGCCACAATCGCACAAAGCCTGGAAACGGCCGCGCCCCAAACCCGCCAGGACGTGACCGACTACATCGCGACACATATGAAATCAGGTCGTTCTCCTGAAACTCTTGCGACCGTAGTGGCGTTGCAGGATGGTGTGACGCGTGACGCCGCCGCTAGCGCGGCCGGACGTGGCGGCGTCGGGTTTCAGGATGTGATGGCTCTGCTCAGTATGCTCGGGGCCACCAGCGACGATCGGAATGCGCCCCGGATGACAATTGTATCAGGTCATTCTTGCATCAGCATCCAAATGCCCTACCTGCAAGGAGAGGTCCGTAGCGATGGCGGTCCGCGCGTGATATGGTTCAATGAGAGGAACGATCCTCGTGATGCGCCTGATCCCCGTCACGTTTTCGATTTAGAAGAAACGCTGGCCGGTACGGTGGTGACGATGTCGTTCGTTGTAGATGGCGAGTATCTAAAGGCGGCGATCGATGCGTAAAATTGATCTCGGCGAACTGACCCGCGGTGAGGTGCATAACCTCATCGGTCACGAGCGCGGCCTCGCCGCGCGTAAAAAGTTTGACCTGGAAAGCGCCGATCGTGCTGGTGAAGCGGTACTCATCTCCGTGCCGGAAGACCTCTACACGATCACGCCGTCCTTTTTTCAGGGCATGCTCGCCGAAAGCGTCCGACGCGCCGGTAGCCGCGAAGCGTTCTTACAGCGCTTTCGCTTTAATGCGCCTCAGACCGTCCTGACACAGGTCGAAAGCGGCATCGCTTCCGCTTTGCGTCGACGGGGGTCCATCCTGGCTGCCTGATCGCAAATCGTGCCGACCTGGTTCGAGATAGGCTGGGCTTGGGCCCGGGACAACATCGCGTGGGCTGGTGTTGCGACGTGGGTAGGTATCGTCGCCAACCTGGTGTGGAACTTCATCAATCATCGCCGCACCAACAAAGCCCGGTCAGACGCTATTCGGCTGGACGAGTTCAAACGTCTGCGCACTCCGGCCGAGGCCGCGTTGTCATCTCTGCGTGTGGTGCGCAGCAAACTGCGCGCGCTCGAAGCATCCAACCAAACCGCAGTCCAACTTAGAAAAGCGATCAGCGAGCTCAATCAGCAGACTGCGGCCGCCTGCAGCGAATTGGAGCTGGCTCTCGGGGACATGGATCAAAGCCAATTTGCCGAAGGCCTCGATTGGTCCCAAGCCATCTCCGAGCCGTTGGATGCGCTGTTCAGCGAGTTCGACAAGGCTTATGCGCCCCGCAAAAAAGAATCGCAGATTCTCCAAAGCGTCTCCGAGATCGTGCGACGCATAGACGAACTCGGCGCAGCAGTTCGGAGCAAGCTCGACAACGAACTCGCCCGATATTCCAAATAGCTACCGGAGAGCCTCGAAGAACCAACCGGTGCCCGAAGCTTCGAGCACCGGCTGGTACGCCGAGGGTGGCGTGGAACCCTCGACGATTCGCGCCGCAGACTAAGCATGAAAACGGGTCATCCCGAAGTTGCGTGGGAACGTCAATTGCCGCGTTAGCAGTGCGGATTGATGCTGCCGCGCAGGCGGCCGCCATTGCGGCCTGCCACGTCTGCAACGCCACCAGCTACGTACAGTTTCACTCGCCAGTGGGACCGCTCCTGACCGCACGGGCGGCTGCGCCAACCGGACCGGCTACGCCGCCCGTGCTACGGTGAGGGTCACGTCCGAGCAAAGCTAACTTGAACTCGCGGGAACCTAGTGAAGCTCCTGGCTTTGGTCCGGGCGTAAGCTGCGTGGTCGGTAGGGCCTCTAGGAACCTAGGCAGCGACGAGGGCGAAGGCGGGACTTCCATCACTCAACACCAAGTTGCGGTCGCCCTGAGAGAAAGGGGTGTGGCCCAGTCAACGGCTACAAGGATTGAGAGCGCGGGATCAGTCCTGAATTTTTTGCGCCCGACCAAGCCTCGCACCGAAGACGCGAACCGCCGCCAATGCCGCTTTGCCGTCGACTGAATCGTAGCTCCCAGCAGCCGATCAAGCGTTGAGTTCAATCCTTTGGCCGCGCCTACCTCAATCCTTCTCACTCATCGGGAGAGCGAGCGACGCCGCCCAGACCAGCCAAGCTCGTCTCCACCCGCAAAACCTCGCCGCCGCGGCCGCACAAAAAAACAATCCTTGCATAGGATCGCCAGGGGATTCCTTTCGGATATGGTCGCATTTTTTTAAGGCGAAACGGGCGGATTTGACTCGGCTGACACGCTCTTCGCCAAGCCCGAAAAAGACCCAGCGAGGAAGGGGCGGGGGCGCCCCGGCATGCACCAGCCGAATGAGGCCATTCTTACCAAGCAGCCGCGGCGGTCTCTCAGGCCTTCCGGATGATCGAGTCCGTGCGCTTAAACGCGGCCATATTTCCGGCGATACGGCTTCGGCCATAGGTGTTTGTCGTGCTTCTAATGGTTTCCCGAGAGCTTCTTTCCCTGCGGCTGTTTCCCCGATTAACCATATAAATCCAGCTCCCGAAGGAGTTCATGTTTGTCCCGTCGGTGGATATCCGGCTTCTTGCGCATCAACGTCGCGTGCCAGCGATTCTGTATAAAGGGCATTGCGGCGGGCAGCCTCCGAGGCCACCGGCTCGCGAGAGGCCACGCCTCCCCTGATCGGCATCCTGGTTCGCTCGATCGTCAAGACGGGGAGGGGAGGCGACCGGGCGGCGCCGGCGCGGACACGGGCAAGCGGACCCCAGGTCGCAAGCGCGTTTGCATGTCCCTGGCGCGCTTGCATGTCCTTAGGCCTGGTAGGCGCACCTGCCTTGCCCCAGAGCGGTCAAGGCGAGCGTGCAGCACATCGTCCCTCTCGGCTTGGCCCCTCGATCCCGACACCGCCGACCGGACAAGAGCCGATGCGCCGCGGCGGCGGCGTCGGAACAGTTCGGGGCGGGAGCGGGCCATGGTGGGTAGAAGGCGCGATGGGCTAAGCGCGCGCTGGATGGCGGGGCGACAGCCTGAAGCGCTCTCCCGCGCCGGGTGGACAGCTGCGTGCCGGCATCGACAGGAACCGCCAGGGAATGAGGCGAACCGGGGGAACCCACGGCTGTGAAGAGCATCAGCTCACGTAAGCTCTCGAGACGATCAGGCAGGCCTCACCAGCCAGTCGCCGATCGGCGATGACAGCCGTTCTCAAAGGCAAGCGGCACATACCGGTGAAATGGAGCAGCCGGGTTTTGAGAGGGCCGCCGCAACCCTCCTGGTCCGGTCTTCAGCTTCTCGGCCCAGCAGCCAAGGCGTCATCCAAGTCGGTCTCGACAGCCGCACAGGCCAAAAAAAGGCCGGTCCATCGGACCGGCCCCAGAGGTCTCAGGCTGCCATCAGGAAGTCGAGCGGGTCGAGATCCTGATCGAGCAAATCATGCTCCACGACCGAAGCATAGGTCGAGCGCGCAATAGGAACAGTATCGCGCAGAACCCGCGCAACCGCGCGCCAGTCGCGTGTCGCCAACCACACCTGCGTTGCCACGATGTGACGGAAGCACTGGTTGTGGAACGGTATCTGCTCAGGGTCCCCCCGCCCGGTCATGGCGTTGTAGCAGAGGTGCTGGGCTGTGAGGCGCCTGCATACGTCCTGAAACCGGCACGGCGTGAAGCGCTGCCCCCTGGCGGAGCCGACGAAATAGGCCGTCTCGCCTGGTGGTGTGATCAATTTCGACGCCACGTCACGCCACAGCCGCAACGTTTCATAGGTGCCGTGACGGTCGCGCAGCCGCTCGCGATAATTGATCCAGACCTTCCCCCCTCGGCACCACACCGATTTCGCATGGCGGTTCTTGAAAAACACCCTCGGCAAGTCGAGCCAGATCTCGTCGCCTCTGTCGGTGAAATGCTCGTGGTTCATTTTCGCAAGCGTGCCGACACGCAGACAAAGCTGTGCCTGGATGCACAGATAAGCCTCGTCGCGCACGGCAGCGGCCCAAACCACCGAGTTCGGCTGCAGTGTCCGGCGCAGTTCGCGTTGCCGATTGATCAGCGCCACGAGATACTGCTCCGGTCGATGGCTCGACAGGATCTTGCCGATCTTGAGGAAGTTTTCCGAGGGCAGTGGCGCATAGCGGCGCCCTGCCTTCAACTCTGCCTTGAGGTCGTGGTACTGCTTCGCAGCGCGGTCGCAGGTTCCCTCCCAGTCTGCTCGCGCGGCTTCGATGTCCGCCATCTCGACGAAACCTGGAATGGGGTCAAGCCCGTCGAGCATCTTGGGTTGCTGGCGTAATAGTCCAGTCGACGAGCGGAACAGCGCACGACACAGCCCAAGCAGGGACAGCGTTCCTGACCCAGCCGGCGGCAACCTTTCATCCTCCGGCAACCGCGACCTCTCTCGCGACCAGCGCACGAAGGCCGTTACGAGATCCGGCCAAACCAGGTAGCCAAAGGACAGAGCCTCCCTTGCAACGGCTCGACGATCGCCGTCGGGACGGGTGAGGTAACCGAAGAAGCGACCAAGCTCGCCGCGGTATTTCATGGCGGTCGCCGCGCTCCACCGTGTTTCGCCGGACCTGAGCGTTTCTCCCGTTCTTTGCTCCTCCATCTTCGCGCGCACCATCGCCGCGAAAGCCTCGTCCAGGTGTGGCGGCCACGCCTTCAATTTGAAGGGATTGCGACCCGTCATGGAGACCAAGCGAGACGTTCTCGTGCGTGTGCTGATAAAATGCTCCGTCAGCGCATCGCGTTTGGCCAATAGGTGCGCGCGCTCAGCTTGACGATCTTCCTCGGACAGATTCTGCATCACGAGCGTGCGGATGATCGAAGGCGGCTTGTAGCTGGGATCCGTAAGGCGATTGTCGATTTGCTGGCGGAAGTTCATGCGACTCACTAGCGTGTCCGGCGGAAGGTCCAGCTCCGCCTCGACCTTCCGGACGGTGCTGACATATTGAACACCGGGCTGACGCCAGCTCCACGAATTGACTTGCTTCACCCCCACACACCGCGCGAGGGCGGATGCCGTGATTCCCTCGTTCCAAAGAGCAACACGGAATGCCTTGCAAAAGCCCGGCGGCAGGCCGTTCCTCTCAGCGGTGTCGAGAACCTCCCGCGCAAATTGCAGCTCACTGCGGTCGCGGCAGCTCGGCATTTCGCGCAGCGAGGCCTCAAGTGTTTCGCGCGCAGGGCTGTCATGTCCCACTGTTGCGCTCCAACGCTTCATGGCCGCGCCGAAATTCTTGCGTGGCTTGGTGCCGGGCTCCTGCAGGACCTCCACACACTCTCCAATGAGCCAGGCGACTGTCTTGATCGGCTCCAGCAGCGGCGTGTCGGCTGAAACCGCAGACAGACCAATCTCGCTCTGAAATGTGTCCAGCAGAGCCTGATATCGATCCCGATCAAGAGTTGAAGGCTGAACGCCGCTCTCTTCGGCAATACGCGCCAAATCGCGGCGATCGGGATAAGCGCGCAGTGACGGCAAGCCTCGACCCAGGCGGCGCAAGCGATCCCGATAGCGGCAAAGGCGCCTCTGCACGAGGTAAGGAAGGTTCTTCTCCGTCACGATGAAAAGTCCGTAGCGCGCGATGATTTCGCGCAACAATAGCGACGGTGCCGTTTGGTGAAGGCTACAGGCGGCCACATTGGCCTCCTGCGCGATCTCGTTGAAATAGGGCCGGTCGGGGCGTAGCGGATGAGCCGGAACCCCACGTCCTTTAACATGGCTGTTTTCCCAGGCCCGCAGCCGATCGAGCACCACGTTATTGGCTTTAGAATGGCTCTGGTATCTGGATCCGACGCGCTCCGCCATCCCGCGGAGTTCTGCGAGGACAGCGGGGTGGCGGCAGAGTGGCGAGCCCGCGGACACAAAACCAGCAGCCTGACAGCAATGCTTCGCAATGGGCTTTCCATTGGCTCGGCAAGGCACCTTCTCGCCGGTGTCGGCAAGCGAGCGTTCCCAGATCTTCAGCCGGGAAAGGCCCTCCGCTAACCGAAAAGCGCTTTCCAAGCCAACCGCCTCCTCCAGAAGCGCGAGCACAGCCTTCGCCGCGGAAGTCGTCATCAGCGTCACGGGGATCCCAGCGATCCGCGCGAATTCGCGCGTCCGCAGAATCGTCCGACCGTTCGTGGAGATTCTGCCCGGCAACTTGCGATTGGCCTGTTTCAATGTGGTCGCGCAGCTGACGATCTTCAGCAGCGCATCCTGGACTTCGGGCGTCTGCCCCAGCATCAGGCGGGCCAATGTCTTGTCGTCGATTACCGCGGTGTTCGGGTCGATGTTATCGTTCACAGACGTCATGTGCAGAGTGGTCATGGTATTCTCCTGATGCTGGTTGGGTCGGCCATCAGGCAAAGCTCCGCCCTCGTGCCGCAGCAGGCTGCGGCACGTCGCTTGACGCTTGCCGATGGCTAAGGGAAACCGCCGCGGCTACGCCGCCGGCGTTTAAGGTCTAGGGTTGGAGAGGGTCACTTGCCGTTGCGAGGCTGAGACGGCGGTCGCGGCCGCAGCCAGACCGCGACCGAAACGCCACGGCGCGCCCGCTGTCCGTTCAACAACCAGGCAGAGAGCTGCCGATGCCGCTCGATCTGACGGCGCATTTCACGGTAGCGGCTTTCCCATTCGGAACATTGGCCCCGATCGGGTTCCAAAGGCGTAGGCGTTTTCATGGCTCAACTCCTTTCGTTATAGGGCCGACCACCAGGCAAAGCTTCGCCCTTCACGCTGCAACTGCTGCAGCGCGTCGTCTGACGCCGAGATGCGGTAGTCGGGGCGCCCCTTCCCTTCAGGCGGGGCGTCCAGGTTTATGTCGAGGACCGCGGGTCCAGCGACGCCAAGACGGTTATCAAGGCAAATTCAGATTGCAACCCCGGTCATCGGACGCCGGCTCCAGCGCCCGACCCCCGATCTGGCGAGATCCGAACAGAGCAGCGGACGCTGGAAGGGCTCGCTCGCCGTCTCGACGGCAGCGGCACCTTCAAGAGGAAGTGGCGGGATTCTTGGTGCACCGATTCACCAGGATTGAGCGCGCAATTCTACGCGTCTCACGACCGCCTCCGGCCACCGCGAACGACGCCTCCTGAGACGGTGTGAAGAGGTCGAAATCCGGCCTGTGTGAGAGCGACGCGCGCGCACTCGCCAATCCTTCATTCGATCAATGCGCAGTTCTTGATCGAGGCGAGCGAGCAGCACCGCGTGGCATGGCCTGTCCCCATTATCCGCCGCGATCGCAATCAAGGTCATCGCTGCATCGAAAGCGGGGTGAGCAGGCGGCAGCGCTTTTGCCGCTACAAGGAATGCCAAGGATCGACCGGTCGTCGCAACTCCTGCAGTCCGGAGAACCTCAGTCGCCTCGGCGGTCGCGGCCGATGCAACTCCCGCGAGTGCCAGCCTCGAGGCGGCTCGCCACCACGTCAACAGATCTTCTGGTCGCATCATCTTTGCACTGTCCCCAACCGAAGGTGGCGGGCGAAGCGACGGCTAGGAGGCGCGCGGCAGCAGCCGAGCTAAGCCAGGCTCCAGTCGAGGATAACCGGTGCGTGGTCGGGCCACGGGTCAGCGATCGCCCCTCACAGCGCATAAGCATCACCGCTGGCGCTCGTGCGTTAGTCTTGATTTGCCGAAGTTGGGATGGTGTCGGCCGCGGAGGCGGATCGGTGATGCCTCGTCCACGGCACACCCTGATCGCTATCTTCGCGTCCTCGCGTAAAAGAAGGGTTAACACCGATCGGCCCTTGCACGATAGCTCCGCGAGGGGCCCGCTCGATCTCAAGACTCCACTAGCGCGTCGGTCGCGGCGCGACGCGGGCTCCAGCCTTCTCCAGCGCAGGGAACGGTGATGTTCTACGGCGTGCGACCGATGCTGCCCTGGACAGGAGATCGACGAGTCGGAATTACGCCGTTTGCTGGAATGCCGGTCATACAGGACGTCCAGATATAAGACTCACGGCTGGGATTCGACCAATTATGGCTGCCTCTCTGCGTCTGGCTCGCCGGTTCCCGCGCCATTGCGTTTGTTTCAGCCCGGCTGGTGAGAGGCTAAAGCGGGGTCACCACGTGCCATTCGTTCAATTGACAAGTCTACTGTGGAGCGATGCCTCAATCTTGATCACCCGCGGGGGCAGGACGTGGTCATCGTTGGATCCGCTGAAGCAACCGGATTGCGCACGTCAGCCGGCACGTACGCGCCAGTTGGTCGGTGACGGCGAGGCCAAGCCTTCCCGCCAAGCTTGACGTTTTGCTTGTTTGTTACACGCTGTATTGCAAATTGGGGATGTCCAAATGAGCAAAGCTGAGCTGTCCGACCCGATCGCGTTGAGGATCCCGGTCGACGTCCTGGCAGATATCGAGAAGATCGCCACGGTCTCCGAGCGCACGCGCTCATGGGTTATCGTCCGGGCGCTGAGGCTGTATCTCGCCAGCGAGGGATCCGATTGCCTCGCGATCGTTCGCGGGCGTGGACAAGCCCTAGAAGGTGGCGGTCACGATGCTGACGATGTCCTCGGTGAACTGGAAAGCATCGTTCGCGGCAAGGTCGCTTGATGAAGGTCCGGCTGTCTTAATTATGAACTAAACGGCGCATTCAAGACACCGGGTTGTCATTGCTTGGCAGCAGTTCGAGCCATACATACACTTATGGGAGGTCAGCCAGTTCAGAGAACGATTAAACTTAAATCCGGGGTTTCGTTTTCCCGCCCAAGCGCTAAGCAACCTTTGCCGAGTCTCGCAAGACGCATTCGGCGTGGCGGGGGGAAGGCGATGCGCGTTAGGATGACACAGCAGGCCGTTGGGCAGGGTGGACTATTCAGTGGCGAACTCAGCGCCGGCAGGGAGACACTCCGCTGGGTCTACGACTGCGGCTCGAACCAGGCCGACGCCTTACGGCGGGAAATCACCATCTTAGCCGCGCGCAGCGATACTATTGATTTTCTATTCCTTTCGCACCTCGACAGCGATCACGTTAGCGGGGTCGACCGGTTATTATCACAATCAAGCGTGCGCGAGGTGATCTTGCCCTATCTCGACGAGGCCACCCTTATCGCGACCATCGCACGCGATGCTGCCCGCGGCGCATTGAGCGGTGCCTTCGTGGAACTAGCCAGCGACGTGGCTGGATGGCTCGGAAGTCGAGGCGTTGAGATTGTCACCTTCGTAAACGGTCCGGACGATGATGCCCCTACCGGGGACGGCCCCGATTTTCCAGGGCGGCCCGGCGACGGCGGTGAAGGTCGAGTCACGGCCAAATGGACGCGAGAACCGGAACCTATGCCTGACGCCACCGCCCGCCCATCAGGGCCGCGGGCAAGGCTGCGAAGGGTACCGCCCGAAGCTTTGCTGGTCACAACCGTACCCAGCGTCCTGCTAAACTGGACGCTCGCCCCGTATGCTCAACTGCCGTCGGCCAGGCTGATGAAAGCCTTCGAGAGCGCACTCAAACGTGAATTCGGATCGCTCTCCAAGAAGGCGATCATCCGTCGCGCCAAAGAGGCGGACATTCGCGATCGATTACGCAAATGCTATGATGCCCTTTGGATCGACCATAATCTGGTTTCCATGGCACTTTATGCGGGGCCTCTGGAGGCACGCCGCCCCCGGGTCACGATCAATCCGGGTCGGCACCATTTTCCACACCGGCGAGATGGAGGAGGCGGGTGGCTTTTGACCGGCGATGCACATCTCGACCGCCGACAGCGGCGCCAGCGCTTCCTGCAATTCTACGAGCGTTTTTCACCCCTGGTGAATGTTCTCATGCTTCCTCATCATGGTTCGATTCACAATCACAGTGACCTGGTCCTGGTCGGCCTGCCCAGTCTGTCTGTCGGCTACGCCGCGGCCGGGCCAAACGACTACGGACACCCGCATCGAAGCGTTGGGGACGCCGTCCAGGCGCATGGTGGAGCGGCATTCCATCAGGTCTCTGATGAGCCAGCTACCAAGTTGGACATGGACGTGGATTTTCGCTGAGCGTGCGGCATCGGCTCTACCAATTCGGTTGCGATCGGTGCGTATTGGATCGGTGCGGCGACGCGAGCCCGTGGGGTTAGCCACGGCACCTTGAGAGTCTAAACCCATATGACGAAGGCGCAGCCACTTGGCCGCGCCTTTTTCATTTCGCCACAGATTTCTTTGCAGCTTAGAACCCTGAGATGTGCAATCGCGGCCATTGCAGCGAGAGGTCGCCCTGAGGTGTTCCATAATGAACCTTATGCGAGTCGTTGATGTAAGCCGGTGGGTTCAAGCTTGAAGTGCGTGTCGTGTAGCCCGATTGGCCGTCGTTTAGCCCATATAATCGCGCGGTGTTGCCCGATTGAGTGTTGCGCGCTGGCCGTCGGCCTGAGACCGAGCGACGACCTAAAGCAGGCGCCAGCCACCCGAAAGCCGAGCGTGGGGACGAACCAGCGCCGGTCATTCCGAAGCCGCGGGCCGAGGCCGATGAGAGATGACCGCCTCGCCCCCAGGTGCAATCGAGGCGCGCCGACTTGAACCACCCTTCGGTTTCACTTATTTCAGATGCAGGAGGGCGCGACATGGCCCAGGCTCAGTCACTCATGCATTTCGGGGAGCTCGATCAGGCTCTCGTCGCCTCGGCTCGCGCCGCCGCCCGGGACCTCGCGGACCCGCAGGGCGCGCATGTCCGGATCGACGCCCGCCTCGCGCCGCTGGTGAAGGAGTTCATCGACGTCCTCGTCGAGGCCGGCGCCGTGGCCTTTGGGCCCCTGAACACCGAACTCAGCCCGGAGCAGGCCGGAAAGATACTCGGGGTTTCCCGCCCTCTCGTCGTCCAGCGCATGGAGGACGGCCGCCTGCCGTTTCACTACGTAGGCACCCATCGGCGCTGCAAGCTCACCGACGTCCTGGCGCTCAAGAACCGAGAGGCCGAGCAGAACGCCGACTTGGCCCAGATCTACGACGATCTGATGGACCTCGATGCCGCACCCGCGCCCTAAGCCGACGGTTCTGGCGGACGCGAACGTCTTCCACTCCAACGACCAGCGCAACGTCCTGATGACCCTGGCCGTCGAACGCCAGATTGACCTGCGCTGGACGGACCTCATCGAGCGCGAGTGGGTCAACTCGCTCGAACGCCGCATGGCGAAGCGCCCTGGCCCCTCCGCATCCGACAGGTTCGCGAAGACAGCCGCCCTCATGCGCAAGAGCATCCCAGGATACGACGTCCCCGGCTACTACGCGCATCTCCACCGCGTTCTCAAGTCCGATCCGAAAGACCGGCACGTAGCCGCCGCGGCGGTCGGATGCGCCCCCTCGATCCTTGTCACCTGGAACGTCCGGGATTTCGACGTCGCCGAGCTGACCGCCCTCGACGTCGAACTGGCCCAGCCCGACGATTTTCTCGTCAAGCTGTTCCAGGGCGCGCCGGATCGCGTGCACGCGTCCGTAGAGAAATCCTACGGCTTCGTCACCCAGGGCCACCGACGCCGTGACCAGCCGGTGCCCTCATGGAGCGACTACCTCGACGCATTGGCCACGCGCGGGGCGCCCAACGCCTTGCCACGCTTCGCCGACCTGCTTCGCGCCCATCGGGCCGAGGACATCCCGCGCGAGGAACCCGATGGCGGCCCGGAGGCGACCAGCGGTCCGACCAAGCGCTGACCGGGACCCGAGCGCATTGTCCGATACAAATCGCACCGCGAACCTGGACGGACCCGGGCGGCTTGCCGTTCTGTAGCCCGATTAAACGTCGCACGTTCCACAACGCTTAATCGGACTACACAACGGTCTGTACGACGTTCAATCGAGCTACATCGCGCGCGCAATTGGGAGCCATATCGTCCGGGTTTGTTGAACAGCTCCGCGGGGCGGCCCGGGATATTGGGCTTCGATTGAGTGCGACTTGCGAATGATCCCAATGGGTTATCAGACGCAGCAACGCCGCCATGAAGCGCACCTACTCCCAGTTGGACCTGAACGACCGGCGCAAGCTCACCCGATGGCGCGGCATGGGATTGAGCGTTGATGTCATCGCGGAGAAGCTCAGCCGACATCGCTCGACGATCTTCCGGGAACTCCGGCGCAACGCTTTCATCGACAAGGAATGGCCGGAGCTCGACGGCTACCATTGCGTGACGGCGCATGACATGGCCCGCGAGCGGCGCACGAGGCTCAGGAAGCTCGCGCGCTTCTCTCATGTGCGCCAGTCGGTCATCGAACGGATTCAGCACGGCTGGTCGCCACAGCAGATCGCCGGCCGGATGCGGCTCGAACGTCATCCGATCTCGGTCAGCCACGAGACGATCTATAAGTTCGCCTATTCCGCGGACGGCCAGGCCATCAAGCTCTGGCGGCATCTGCCGGAACACCGCGCGCGACGCCGTCCGCGGCATGCCAGGCGCCGGCATGGCCAGCGCTTCAGCCCGGAACTGAACATCCTGCGCCGCCCGGACGTCGTCGCCGACCGAAAGCAGTTCGGGCACTGGGAATGCGATCTGATCCAGTTCCGCCAGAAGTTCGGCAGGGCGAATGTGACCTCGCTGGTCGAACGGGTCAGCCGCTTCGCGGTTCTCCTGCGCAACAATGATCGGCAATCGCGGCCCATCATGGAGCGGCTGATCAGCGTCATGCGCGCCCTGCCCCATCGCGCACGCCGCTCGATCACCTTCGATCGCGGCACGGAGTTTACCGACTGGCCCTATCTCCAGGCCGGATCGGGGCTCAGACCTGGTTCTGCGACCCGCAATCACCCTGGCAGAAGGGCACCGTCGAAAACACCAACGGCCGGGCCAGGAAATGGCTCTCGCGCGATGTCGATCCCCTCTCCCTCACCGACCGGGAGCTGAAGGACATCTGCGAGCGCTTGAACGGCACGCCGCGAAAATGCCTCGGCTACAAGACACCAGCCGAAGTCTTCCGGCAGAAGCTCCTCGCTCAGATGCGGGCGGTTGGATAGGATAAGCCCATCCGCAAGTCGCGCTTCGGCGAGAACTCACACTCACATTCCGGAAAATTCGAATCGCCTAGATCGGAGCAAGCAACTTCGAAGCATAGCGATTAAGCCGACCGAATCTGAGGTTCAACCCTCTGACGTACCGACTCCTTACTGGAGCGATGAGCGCCACTGGGTGATGACCGTCGTGGCACATGGCACCCTACGACTCGCATTCTCGGCGCTCGAGAACTTGCTATTGACCGTACAAATGCGCCGAAGCACCCGACACGGTATCACGGCTTAATTCCAACGGCCTCAAGCGAACTCCATTCCGCGTACGCGAAGGGATGGGGCGTCGCTGCTGCGTGTGCCTTGCAACGGCTCATCGTACGATTCCCTCGTACAAGCTACTAATGGGAATCGAATATGACCGTCGACGATCTGTTTTGCGAGCCGCTCGCGACCATAGGTTCAAACGTCATGCTCTACATGCTAGCCGCTGAGACTAGCGTGGAGAACGCAGATACGGACGTGCCGTCAGAATTCGGAAACGGACGCACGATTGCTCAGGAGATGGAAGATCTCATGACTGATCTGGCGCGGCTGGAGGCGGGATGGGTGCCCGGCCCTGCAGAACTATGTAGAGCTCCGGAATTTCAAGATTGGGGAATATTGGACACCGGCGAGCGACTGCCCAAAATTTGGGGGACAATCGATGACGTCTGTAAATTGGGCACCTCGATTCCCGAGGGTCATCGGGTGATCACCTTACCCATCCTTGCCAGGGATAAGGCTCTCACATGGGTTCGTGACCGCCGAGGATTTTATAGGCTAGGCGATTGTTCGGTACTGACACGAAGTTATCCCTGCATCGCCGAAAAGTCGTTTGCGGCGACGAAGCGCCGCCGCCGACTTAATCCGATCAGATCCAGAAGGACATTTCGATAATAAGTTCGATAGAGTTTCCGAACCGGGCCTCTCGACAAGTTAGCTTAGGCCGTTTGAGCCATTCCCTGATCGGCCACCTTTCCTCCAACTGATCGAGCCATTCAACGTTGATCGAGCAGCTTGAAAATGCCCTGCGCTTTCGCGCAGAGCCTATCTTCTACCCAGATCTCGACGTCGCCGAAATTCAAGCTGGGCGATTGCCGGATGATGTGTGGACGCGCGATTAGAATATCCCCGATGGCAATACGTCCCAAAAAGGTCACGTCTAAGTTGATCGTCACCTGAGCCCGATTGTTCGTCAGCAAGCGCGATGCCGCGCCGAGCGCTCGATCCGCCAACGTGCAGATCAGCCCGCCCTGAACAATGCCGGACCGATTACGGTGTCTCTCATCGGTTGCGACCGCCAGCTCCAGCGCTTCTCCGGCCTGCCGCTGCCAGAACGGACCGACGAGGCGGACAAAGCCGTCATCGTCGGTCTGTACCCACCCTCCAGCTCGCAATGCCGCTTCAGACATCATTTAGGCCGATAGAACGGCAACGCCGTCTGCTGCCACAACGCCGCGGCCTTCCGACAACACGAAGAGCGGGTTGATCTCTGCCTCGGTCAGCCGCTCGCCGAGCTCCGCGACCATGCCAGAAAAATCGACGATTGCAGAAACCAGCGAATCAACATCGAGCTTCGGGCGGCCGCGATAACCGTCGAGCAACGGCCAGCCTTTCAGCTCCTGCGCCATAGCCAGCGCTTCGCCACGGCTGAGGACCGAGCCCGGTGCCAGCAAGCGGATCGTCGTATCCTTAGTCAGCTCCGCAGCCACGCCACCCATGCCGAGGAGGATGACACTGCCGAGCGCATCGCGATGGCAGCCAAGGATCAACTCCATCCCGCCCGACGGGACCATTTCCTGCACGATATAGCCGTCAGGCGCGACGCCCGCCCGCTGGCGAACATCATTTTCCATCAGTTTGAGCCGTGCCTCGATGCTCTCTGCGTCCAGACCGACAGCGACACCCCCGACATCGCTCTTATGGGTAATGGTCGAGGACAGGATCTTCAGCACGACGGGGGTGTCGAACGCCGCGGCAGCCGCCTTGGCCTCTGCGGCGTCACCCACCTCCTTCTCCCGCACGCAGCGCAGTCCGAAACGGGCGAAAAGCTCCTTCGCCTGCTTTTCGTTAAGCGACCCCCGCCATTCAGGAGGCACGCCGACCGGAGCCCTATCCGCAAGCGGAAGGGCCGGAACTGGCGGGCGCCCGGCAACCCAAAGCGCCGAGAACGCCGCGGCAACGGCTTCGGGCGTGTTGAAGGCCGGAATCCCTTGGCGCGTTAGCCTAGCCGCCGCCTCCGGCGCGTGCGGGCTCACATAGGCCAGAACCGGCTTATCGCCTCCCGGAGAGGCCGCATGGATCGCGTCGCCGATCAGCTCGGGTTGCGCCACGCTGGATGATCCTACGATCACGGTCAGCGCATCGTAGGAAGGGCTGTCAAGCAAGGTCCTGATGCAGGCTTTCAACACGTCGGGCTGAAGACCGGCCAGCGTGATGTCGATCGGGTTGCCGTCCAGAGCGCCATGCCCTTCCGGCATCGCCTGCTTGAGCTTCGCGACCGTTTCCGCATCCGGCACCGGGGCGTCGAAACCGGCGAGGCCCAGACTGTCGGCCACGAGCGTGCCCGCTCCGCCCGTCGAGGTCAGCACGGCGACACGGCGCCCCTTCAGGACCGGCTGCGTCGCCAGAGCCGCCGGCACGTCGACGAGATCGCCGAAGCTCTGGGCCCGGATGACACCGAGCTCCCGAAAGAAGGCGTCGTAGGTGCGGTCGGAGCCCGCCATAGCGCCGGTGTGAGAGGCTGCCGCGCGCGCCCCCGCATCGGAGCGGCCGATCTTCAGCGCCACGATCGGCTTGCCCGCCGCGCGCGCTTTGGCTGCAGCCTTTCGGAAGGTCTCCGGATGCCGGATCGTCTCGATATAAAGCGCGATCACCGAGGTTTCGGAATCATCGGCAAGATAGTCGATGAAGTCGGCGATCTCGAGGTCGGCCTCGTTGCTGGTCGCGACCAGCTTCGACAGCCCGATGCCGCGCGCAGCAGCGCGCGACAGCAGCGCCCCCAGAATGCCGCCGCTTTGCGAAACGACCCCTACCGGCCCTTTCTGGAACTGCCCGGCGGCCAGCGCGCCCGAAGCCGAAAGCGGGACGCCGTCACTGACGTTCACGAGCCCGATGGTATTCGGGCCGAGGATGCGCATAGGCCCGGCGGCCTCGAGAAGCTGCGCCTGACGGCTGCGGCCGTCCTCGCCGGATTCTCCGAAACCGCTCGCCAGAACGATCGCGTAGGAGGTCCCTTTCGCCGCGAGCTCTCGCACGGCGTCCACCGAACGGGACGCGCCGAGCAGGACCATAGCCACGTCGGGTCGGGCCGGCAACGCATCGACGCTACCATAGCAGCGCAAGCCGTCGATCTCGTCGACGCGCGGATTGATCGGATAGATCTCGCCACCAAACGCCTGCTCACGCAGGAACCGGATCGGCAGGCCGGACGTCTTGGTCGAATCCGTCGATGCACCCACTACAGCGATGCTGCGTGGACGGAAAAGGGTCTCGATCGCGCTCATCGCCTCAACCCGCCATCTTCGCGAGGAATGCGAGCACGGATTCGCGATGCTCGCTGCTGGTGTAGCAGATGCCCTGGGCCTGGCTGCCGCTCTGGAAAATCTCTTCCGCGCTGCTTTCCAGCGAACTGTTGAGGATCGTCTTGCCGAGAGCGAGTGCCGTGGCTGAACCCTGGGAGAGTTCGCGAGCCCAGGTTTTCGCCTCGTCGAGAAGCGTATCGGCGCCGCTCAGCCGGTCGGCGATGCCCAGGCTCAGCGCCTCCTGCGCATCGACCCGTCGGCCGGTGAAGATCAGCTCCTTCGCGCGGACCAGTCCGACGCGGCGCGGCAGGAAGAACATGCCGCCGCCATCCGGGATCAGACCACGTTGGATGTAAGACCAGGCGAAATGCGCGTGCGGCCCGGCAACAACGAAGTCACAGGCCAGCGCGGTGTCGGCGCCAAGACCGGCGGCGGCGCCGTTGACGGCAGCGATGGTCGGCTTCGGCATGTTCACGAGCAGGCTCACCGTATGGTGTACGCGCTGCTGGCGGCTCCAACCGTTGAAGCCAACCTCTCCTGCCGGTGCCTCCATGCGCCGTTTCATGCCCGCGATGTCTCCGCCGGCACAGAAGCCCTTGCCCGCCCCGGTCAGGACCAATGCGCGGATCGCGCGATCGACGGCGATCTCTTCAAGGTGGTCGATGAAGGCGCTGCGCATGTCGTCGCTCATCGCGTTGCGCTTGTCCGGGCGATTGAGCGTAAGCGTCGCCACGCCGTCTTCGACGGTCTTAAGGATCAGGAGTTCGGTGGTCATCGGATTGGCCTATGGTTCGAGGCGGCGACGTTGTTCAGTCGGCAACGATCTTGTTTTCTGTGACGATCTTCTTCCAGCGTGCCATGTCGGCTTTGACGTAGGCGTCGAGCTCTTCGGGCGAACTCATGCGCAAGGTGATGCCTTCGTCGGCGGCGCGCTTCTGCAGGCCTTCGTCCTTGGCTGCGGCTCGTGCGGCCGCGACGAGTTTGTCGACGATCGGCCGCGGCGTGCCGGCCGGGGCATAAAGCGCGTACCAGCTATCGACGACATAGCCGGGAACGACGTCGCCGACAGCAGCTACGCCAGTCATCTTCGACTGGCCGGCCGGTGCCGTTACCGCGATCGGCCGCAGGCGCTTGTTGGCGATGAAGCCGGCCACCGCAGCGTTCGTGGCGAACATCATGTCGACCTGCCCGCCGAGAAGATCGGTCAGCGCCGGGCCAGCGCCGCGATACGGCACATGCACGATGTCGATCTTGGCGAGGTTCTTCAGCATCTCGCCCGCGAGATGGGCCGAAGTGCCGGCTCCCTGCGAAGCGAACGTGTAATGCCCCGGCTTGGCTTTGGCCGCCGCGATAACGTCCTCGACGGTTTTGAAAGGGCTGTCGGGCTTGACGACGAGCACATTGCTGGAGCTGCCGATGAGCGTCACCGGAGCGAAAACCTTGTCGGTATCGAACGGCATCTTGGGTTGCAGGCTCGGATTGACCGCGTGCGCGAGCGTGGCAACCACGAGGGAATAGCCGTCTGGAGCGCTGTGAGCGACCACTTCCGAGCCGATGATCGTGCTGGCGCCGGGGCGGTTTTCAATGATGATCGGCTGCCCGAGCTCTTTCGACATCAGCGAGCCGAGGCTGCGCGCAACGGTGTCCGTGCCGCCGCCGGGGGCGAAGGGAACGACGAAGCGAATGGGCTTGTCGGGAAAGTCGGCCTTCGCCGGCAAGGCGAAGGACAGCGCTGCCATGAGGGCCAGCCCATAGCGGGACAGCAGCGATGGCTTGGAAAGGTGAGACATTGGCGTTCCTCCTTGGGCACAATGATCGGCGAGCCCCCGCGTGCTTCATGCACGTCGTTGATAAGGAGAAACGTACCTGCTCCAGCGGAGGCGAACCTCTTCCAAATTCCGCTTGATGGAACAGAAAATGCAGCAGCGTCGAGGGTGAAGAGCACCGATTCTCTTTCAACTCAAGGCAAGCGCCTCTTCCTGAAGCAGGTCCTGGCAGCGTCGCTGCAGGTCCAGAAGCCAGGGACCGAGCAGGCGGCCCATGGCAGCGACGGGTTCGTCGTTCGAGATGCTGATATTGAGGGCGTGCGGCCGTTGTCGCGGCAGGATGATCGTTGTCGCAACGGCTACCACGCCTGGTTGCCAACTCACCGTGCAATATCCGTCCCGGTCAAGCTCGTCGAGCGATGCCTGGATCTCTTCTCTCAATTGCGGCCACTGGCGGGCCCGGCGTTCCGCGATGCGATTGAGCTCGACACTGCGCTTTATTGCCGGCAGCCCCCAAAGATAAGCGCGCCCCAACGACGTTAACTCGATCGGGACCCGCTGGCCCGACACCACCGTGCGGAAACTACTGCGCGCGCTGTAGCGAAAGGATTCCAGATAGACCATCATGTCGTCATCGGCCGATGCGAGGCCGACATTGACACGTCGACGCGTTGCCTCCTGGCGCATGAGCGGCGCGATGACCGGCAGGATCGACGAACCTAGCCGCATCGCGTGAGCAAGACTGAGAACAGCCGGGGCAAGACGATATAGTCGCCCCGTCGGGCTGCGTTCGAGCATGCCGGCACCGACGAGTGTCTGCATCAGCCGGCTTACCGTAGCCTTGGCCAACCCGGTACGCTCCACAATCTCGGCGTTTCCGAGCTCGGTAACGCCGGGCCGGAACGCTCTCAGGATTGCTATGCCGCGTTCCAGAGAACGATTGGCATCTGCGAAGCTTCGCCCCGAACCTTTCAAGCGCCCCTCCATCAGTTCCACTCCATGGAATTAGATACGCGCCGGAAAGTGGGCTTGTCCATATCCTGCTGAAAAATGACTTACGCGCATCAGCCGTATCGACACACCGCTCGCAGCGGATCTGTCACGGCAGGCGACGGCATAAAACGACCTGGGAGGGTATGTTCAATGCGCATTCAGGCCGAGAAGGATTTCTGGGCGGGATTTCTCTACACGGTGATCGCGGCCGGCTTCCTCTGGTTCGGCTGGGATTATCGCACGGGGACCTCCGCCCGCATGGGGCCCGGTTACTTTCCGATGGTTCTGGGCTGGCTGCTCGTCGCTTTCGGCCTCATATCGATGGCACGAAGCTTCTTTGTCCAAGGCGAGCGCGCCGGTGGCATAGGGTGGCGTCCGCTGGCTATGATCTCAGCTGCGGTCCTGGTCTTCGCCGCACTGGTTCCGACAGCCGGCCTTGTTTTCGCGCTGCCCGCGCTTGTGATCCTATCCGCGGCCGCCTCGCGGCAGTCGATCTACGATCTGCGCGGCCTGGCGGCTCTCGTCGCTCTGACGGTCTTCTGCATCGCCGTCTTTGTCAAAGGTCTCGGCGTACCGATGCCGATCCTGGGCTCATGGTTCGACGGCATCGTGCCGGCCGGCTGGCAGCGCTGAGGGAGCGGACGATGGAACTCTTCGCCAATCTAGGCCTCGGCCTCGAAACTGCTTTCACGCCCATCAATCTGCTTTACGCCCTACTCGGCTGCTTCCTCGGTACCGCAATCGGTGTGTTGCCCGGACTGGGGCCGGCGGCGACCATTGCCATGTTGCTTCCCGCGACCTTCGTCATGCCTCCGGTCACGGCGCTGATCATGCTCGCCGGCATCTTCTACGGCGCGCAGTACGGCGGCTCGACGACGGCGATCCTGGTCAACCTGCCCGGCGAGACCTCATCAGTCGTGACCGCTCTCGACGGCTACCAGATGGCGCGGAAGGGCAAAGCCGGGCGTGCGCTCGCCACCGCGGCGCTCTCCTCCTTCTTCGCCGGCACCGTCTGCACCCTGCTCATCGCGCTGTTCGCGCCCCCTCTTGCCGAAATCGCGCTGAAATTCGGCCCCGCCGAGTATTTCTCGCTGATGGTCCTCGGTTTGGTCGCGTCCATCGTCCTCGCGCATGGCTCGATCTTGCACGCGCTCGGGATGATTGTATTGGGCCTTCTCCTCGGGTTGATCGGCACCGACATCAACTCCAGCACGCAACGCTACACCTTCGGCATCACGGAGCTCTCGGACGGTATCGGCTTCGTCATCGTCGCGATGGGCATGTTCGGCATCGGCGAGATCATCGCCAATCTCGAGAACGAAGCGACGCGCGACGTCACGATCAAGAAGGTCACCGGCCTGTTTCCGACACGCGAGGATTTTCGCCGCATGGTGGCCCCCACCTTGCGCGGGACGGCCCTGGGCTCTCTGCTCGGCATCCTGCCAGGAGGCGGCGCGGCGCTTGCCTCCTTCGGCGCCTATGCGCTGGAGAAGAAGGTCTCGCGCAATCGCCACGAATTCGGCCAGGGCGCGATCGAGGGTGTCGCGGCGCCGGAAGCGGCCAACAATGCCGGCGCCCAGATGTCCTTCATCCCGATGCTGACGCTCGGTATCCCGTCCAATCCGGTGATGGCGCTGATGATCGGCGCGATGATCATTCAAGGCATCCAGCCCGGTCCCTCGGTGATGACCGAGCAACCGGCGCTGTTCTGGGGCGTGATCGCCTCGATGTGGATCGGCAACCTGATGCTGCTGGTGCTGAATCTGCCGCTGATCGGCATCTGGGTACGGATGATCACCATCCCCTATCGGTTCTTGTACCCGATCATCGTCGTATTCTGTGCGATCGGCGTCTACAGCCTCAACAACGCGCATTTCGACGTCTATCTGATGGCCCTCTTCGGGCTCGTCGGCTACGTCTTCAAGAAGCTCGATTGCGAGCCGGCTCCCCTCCTCCTCGGCTTCATCCTGGGGCCGATGATGGAGGAGTTCCTGCGCCGCGCGCTGCTGCTTTCGAAAGGCGATCCGTCGGTCCTGCTCACGCGGCCCATCAGTGGCGTGATGCTGGCCCTCGCCGCCGTGCTGCTGGCGCTCGTCCTGCTGCCCTCCTTCTCCAAGACGCGCGAAGTCGCCTTCCAGGAGGAGTAGACCGCCACGCGGCGGGCGGATCAGCCCGCACGCGCCGATAAAAACAACAGTCAACAATCTAGGGAGAGAACCATGCTGACGAGACGGGGCCTCATCGCCGCCGGCGCGACCGCCGCCATGCCGATCTGGACGAGAGCAGCCAACGCCCAAGCCTATCCCGACCGGCCAGTCAGGCTGATCTCGCCTTACGCGGCTGGCGGCGCCACCGACATCATCGCTCGTTTTGTGGGGCATTGGCTGGGCGAGCGGTTGAACGGCACCTTTGTCATCGAAAACCGCGCGGGCAGCGGGTCCAACATCGGCACGGAAGCCGTTTTGCGCGCCAAGCCCGACGGCTATACCCTGCTGCTCGCCAGCACGGCGAATGCTGTCAATGCGACACTCTACCCCAATCTCAAATTCGATTACCTCAAGGAATCGACACAGATCGGCATGATCGGCACGCTACCCAATGTGCTCGTCGTGCACCCCTCGCTGCCGGTGAGGACGCTGCCGGAGTTCATCGCTTATGCCAAGGCGAACGGCGACAAGATGGGTATCGGCCTGCCGGGCATCGGCAGCCCGCAACACCTGTCGGCAGCCCTGTTCAAGTCTATGACCGGTCTGGACGTCCCATTCCTGCAGTACAAGGGTGGCGGCCCCGTCATCAATGACCTGATGGGCAACCACGTTCAGGCATCCTTCGCCTCCTCGGCCTCCTCGGCCGAGTACATCAAGGCGGGCAGCCTGCGCGGCATAGCCGTGACCAGCGCCAAACGTCTGCCGCTTCTCCCGGACCTGCCTGCCATCGCGGAGGTCCTGCCCGGGTATGAATCCGTCAATTTCTACGGCCTCAGCGCACCCCAGGGAACTCCCGACGCCATCGTCCAGGCTCTCAGTCGCGAGCTCAACGCCGGCCTCGGCAATCCCGCGCTGACCTCCAAGCTGGAGCCCACGGGACTCGCCCCGATACCGATGAGTCCGGCCGAGTTCGGGGTTTTCGTTGCAGCGGAGACCGAGAAATGGGGCAAGGTCATCAAGGCCGCCGGCATCACGATGGAGTGAGCCCGCCTTTGCCCGCGTGACAGGCTGGCGCCGCACGGCGCCGGCCTTTTTGCGTCAGGCTCGCCTGAGGCCTAGCGCGATCCCCTGGCCGACCCCGATGCACATGGTGGCGCAGGCGCGCTCGCCGCCACGGTCCTTCAGTTCGAGTGCTGCCGTCAGCGCGAGCCGCGCCCCCGACATGCCGAGCGGATGACCGAGCGCGATGGCGCCGCCGTTCGGATTGATGTGGTCGGCCGCATCCGGCAGGCCTAGCAGCCGCAACGAAGCCAGGCCCTGAGCCGCGAAGGCCTCGTTGAGCTCGATGACGTCGAAATCGGAAGGCCTGACGCCGAGGCGCTCGCAAAGCTTGCGGGTCGCGGGCGCAGGGCCGATCCCCATGATCCGCGGCGCCACGCCCGCCGTCGCCAGGCCCTCGACTTCAGCCAGTGGTGTCAGCCCGTACTTCTCCAGGGCGGCCTCCGAGGCGAGCAGCAGAACCGCCGCGCCGTCGTTCACGCCCGAGGCATTGCCGGCAGTGACGGAACCGCCCTTGCGGAATGGCGTCGACAAGGCGGCGAGCTGTTCCAGCGTCGTCGCTCGCGGGTGCTCGTCGGTGTCGAAGCGGAGCGGATCGCCCTTGCGCTGCGCCAGCATGAGCGGCGCGATCTCCCGCGCGAAGCGCCCGCGCTTCTGAGCTGCGGCCGCACGGGTCTGGGAGAGCAGGGCGAAGCGATCCTGGTCCTCGCGCGAGACCTGGAACTCCTCCGCGACGTTTTCCGCCGTCTCCGGCATCGAGTCGACGCCGTACTGGGCCTTCATTAGCGGATTGACGAAACGCCAGCCGATGGTTGTGTCGTGGATCTCTGCGGAGCGCTGGAAGGCCGCACTCGCCTTCGGCATGACGAAGGGCGCGCGGCTCATGCTCTCCACCCCACCCGCCAGGATCACGTCGGCCTCGCCGGACTTGATCGCCCGCGCGGCGGTGCCGACGGCGTCAAGTCCCGAACCGCATAAGCGGTTGATGGTGGTACCAGAAAGCTCGATAGGCATTCCGGCAAGCAGGAGGGACATGCGCGCGACGTTGCGGTTGTCGTCTCCGGCTTGATTGGCACAGCCCAGGATCACCTCGTCCAGAGCAGTGGGCAGGGCCGGATATTTCGCCATCAGGCTGCGGATGACGTGGGCGGCGAGGTCGTCCGCTCGCACCCCGGCCAGCGCCCCGCCATAGCGACCTATTGCGGTCCGCAGCCCGTCGACGATGAAGGCTCGGGTCATGCTTGCTCCTGTACGGCTCGGTATCAGATTGCGGCGGCGAAGCCGGTGCCCTGCGCGGCACGCTCCGCGAGGAGGGCTGAGACCTCGTAGCCGCGCCCGTCGCGTTGCGCGGTTTCATGCGCGGTCGCGATGATCGCCGGCAGGCCCACCATCTCGGCATGATGCATCGGACCGCCGCGCCAGCTCGGAAAGCCGTAGCCGTTGACGAGGACCAGATCGATGTCAGAGGCGCGCGCGGCAATGCCTTCTTCAAGGATCTTGGCGCCTTCGTTGACCATTGCGGCGACGACGCGCTTCTGGACCTCGACGGCGGTAAAGCTGCGCTGTGGCCGGCCTGTCGCCTGCGCATGGGCGCGCACCATCGCTTCCACCGCCGGGTCGGGCAGGCGCTTGCCGTCCTCGTAGCGATACCAGCCCTTGCCGGCCTTCTGGCCGAAGCGTCCCTGCTCGCAGAGCCGGTCGATCAGCGGCACGTCGCGCTGATCTTCCGGACGGCTGGCAGCAAGGCGCTTGCGCCGGGCCCAAGCGATATCGAGGCCCGCGAGATCCTGAACGGCAAAGGGCCCCATCGCCATGCCGAACGCCTCCAGCGCCGCGTCGATCTCCTGCGGCAGCGCGCCTTCTTCCAGCATGAATTCGCATTGCGAACGGAACTTCGCGAGGATGCGGTTGCCGATGAAGCCGTCGCAGACGCCGGACACGACCGCGATCTTGCGCAGCTTGCGCGCCAAGGCGAAGGCGGTCGCCAGCGTTTGCGGCGAGGTCCGCCGGCCACGCACGATCTCCAGGAGCTTCATGATGTTGGCGGGCGAAAAGAAGTGCAGGCCGAGGAAGCGCTCGGGGCCCGGCACGATGTCGGCCATCGCCTCGATGTCGAGATAGGAGGTGTTGGTAGCGATCAGGGTCTCGGCCGGCACCGCCGCAGTGAGCCGCCTCAACAGCTCGAGCTTGACCTGCATGTCCTCGAACACGGCCTCGACCACGAGATCGCAGGTGGCCAGCGCGGCCATGTCGAGCGCCGTGGAAAGTCGCGAAAGACGCTCGTCGCGTGACGCCTCGCTGATCCGGCCCGAGCGCAGCGAGCGCTGGTAGAGCCCCTCGATCCGCTCCCGCCCGGCGGCGAGCGCTGCCTCGTCGGCTTCGAGCAGAGTGACGCGATATCCTGCGTCGAGGAAGGCGACGGCGATGCCCGAGCCCATGGTGCCGCCTCCGATGACGCCGACATCGACGATATCGAGCGGGCGCACCCCGTCGAGTTCAGGCAGCTTCGACGCCTCGCGTTCGGCCATGAAGAGGTGGCGCAGGGCGCGGGACTGGTCGGAGTCCCTCAGTTCGAGAAAGGTGCCGCGCTCCCGCGCCGAACCCTTGTCAAAGGGCGTGGCAATACTGGCCTCAACCAGCTCGATCGCCTTCAGCGGCGCGACCTGGCCCTTGGCGGCCCGGCGCACCTTGTCGGCTGCGGCTTGCCAATCCGCGACCACCGGGGCCGGAACGGGTCGCTGCGAGGTCGGCGTGGGCCTCTGTTCGGCCAATTCACGGGCAAAGCCCAGCGCCGCCTCGCGCAGATCGCCCGTGGCCACGCGATCGACCAGGCCGAGCTTCGCTGACTCCTCGGCACCGATCATCCGGCCGCTGGCGATAATGTCGAGCGCGGCGATCGGGCCGACGAGGCGGGGAAGCCGCTGCGTGCCGCCGGCGCCCGGCACGAGACCGAGCTTCACCTCCGGCAGTCCGACCGCGCCGGTCGCCGCGATGATGCGCGCATGGGCCGCAAGGCCAATCTCACACCCGCCGCCGAGCGCCGTGCCATGCCAGGCGGCGACGACCGGCTTGGCGCAATTCTCGATCGCCGCCAGCACATCCGGCAGATGGGGCTCGCGCGGGGGTTTGCCGAATTCGCTGATGTCTGCGCCAGCCGTGAAGGTGCGGCCCGCGCCCGCGATGACAATCGCCGCGACGGCATCGTCGCGTTCCGCCTCGCGGAGAACGTCGAGCAGGCCGTGCCGCACCGCCTGCGACGCGGCATTGACTGGGGGATTGTCGATTTCGATCAGGCCGATCCCGTCGATCTTCGAAAGCTTGACCACGCTCGACATCGGTAATCCTTCTTTCAACTCGGCATAATGCGCGTCAGGGATATGGGCCCCGGCAAGCTTTCGCCTTCCATGACGACGCGGCCCAGCACCCGAACGGCGTCTGGCTTCGCCACTGAGCCAGCCAATTCCTCGAACTTGCCGATCAGTTCGGCGTCGCTTAGCGGGGCTTCGGGATCGCCCTTGCGCACCGCCTGGAAATGCACGAACTCGCGCCCGTCCTTCAGCCGCAGCTTCAGGCGCGCCTGCCTTTTGCGCGGATAGGCAGCGGCGAGTTCGGCGTCGATCGAAACCGAAATACGCAGCATCAGCGCGCGGATGGCGGGGTCGGTCAGGGCGCTCGGGCTGAAAGCCTCGAGCCGGACCGCGCCCAGCACGAGCTGCGCCGCGAGGCAATACTGGATGCTGAAGCGCGCATCCTGCGGCGACCTGGCATCGGGCCGATCGCACATGTCCCGCGTCGCGGCATAGCCTTCGACATGAACGGCAGCGACGTCGTCAGGGACGAAAGCGAGCTCCTGACGGAGAGCCTCGATGCCGTCCAGCGCCGGGAAGATGTGGCCGCAACAGCCATGCGCCTTCACCGTCATCCGTGTGATCGGCGTCCAATCGCCGATACCCTCGAGTGCAGCTTGCCAATTGCCGGGCGATTCGCTTGTCGCCGCAGCGAAGCCTTTTGGTGCGTGCAAGGCGTCGCCGGAACCGGTCACTCCGGCAGCGGCAGCATAGGCTGCGAGCAGTCCGGCCTCCGCCGCATGGCCGGGATGAAGTGCTTTTGCCATTCCCTCACCCTGGAGGTTCTGCTGATGCCCCCCGGCGAAGCTTGAAGCCAGTGCGATAGCATGGGCGATGCGGTCGTTGTCGCAATCGAGCAGCATCGCCCCGGCGACCGCCGCACCGATCGTTCCGACCGTAGCCGTCGTGTGCCAGTAGACGTAGTGGCTTGGCTGGATTGCGAGCGAAACGCGGCAGCCAACCTCGTAGCCGGCGATCACCGCGCGGTGGAAGCGATCAGCGTCGTATCCCCGGTGCTGAGCCAACGCGAGCGCTGTCGCGATGGTGGAACTACCCGGGTGATAGCCCCCGTCCCGGAAGATATCGTCGAACTCGACGATATGACTCGCGACAGCGTTCAGCAGCGCGGCATGGCGGGGGGAAGCTCGATGGCCATCGACATAGCAGACGGCACCTCCGGCGGGACGCTCCTCGCCCATGGCGCGGGCCAGCAGGGTCGCAGGGGCGAGGGCGCAGCCCGGCAAGGTGGTGGCGAACCAATCGAGGACGGCGCGCCGGGTGGCCCATGCCACTGGCCTGGGCAGCGCTCCGCTCTGCCAGCGAGCAGCAGCCTCGGCCAATGCGAGGAGCGGATTGGTCATCGGTGTGGCTCCGTCGGCGACAGCCCGGCAGATTGGTTTTGGACACCGCCCCGGGCGGCCTCTTCCTGCCGAACGGTGATTTCACGCCGGAGTTCGCGTCGGATCTGCGCGGCCCCGAGGCGGCGGCGCTCGATGTCCGTAGCCGGGTCGAGCGCGGGCACTGGCACCGGCCGGCCCGCATCATCGACGGCAACCATCGTGAAATAGCAGGAATTGGTATGGCGTCGCGTGCCCAGGCGAATGTCTTCAGCCTCGACCCTGATGCCGACTTCCATCGAGCTGCGCCCGGTCATGTTGACGGAAGCGCGGAAGGTCACGAGCTCGCCGACCTGAATCGGCTCCTTGAAGACGACTTGATCGACCGAAAGGGTCACCGCATAGGCTCCGGAATAGCGCGAGGCGCAGGAAAAGGCGACGCGATCGAGCAAGTTGAGCAGTGCGCCGCCATGGACCTTGCCGCTGAAATTCGCCATGTCCGGCGTCATCAGCACGGTCATCTCCAGTTGATGGCGTTCCATCGAATCCCCCGCGCTGCGATGCCATACCGATCAGGCGATCGCACCTTGCTTGCGCAGCTTTTCCTGGTCTTCCTCGCCATATCCCAGCTCTGCCAGGATTTCGCGCGTCTGCGCCCCGACCGGCTGAGGCGGAGAATGAACGACGGCTGGGCTGTCGGACATCTGGAACGGCGAAACGAGCACGCCGAGCCCCTCCGTCGCGGCATCCGTACCGGCATGACGATGGACGATCCCGCGCTGGACCACCTGGGGATCGTTCAGGGCCTCTTCCATACGCCTGATGCGCGCGGCCGGAATACGGTGCCGGCGGAGCATGGCCTCCCATTCGTCGGCGGGACGGGTTGCGATGATATCCGTCAAGGCCGCGCTCTCACGCTTGTGGTCGTCGAGCCGCTGGTTGTTGTCGGTCTTGATCAGGTCCTCACGGCCGAGCACCGTCCACAGCCGCCGCTGCTGCGCCAGATTCGAGGCCGAGATCATTAGATCCGTGTCGGCCGCCATGTAGCAGCCGATCGTCGCGAACGGGAAGCGATTGCCCTTGGCCTCGGGATGTGCACCGTTCCACGTATATCCCGCGACATGGGAGGTGAGCAGCGTCAGCGAGACGTCGAGCATGGACAGGTCGATGAACTGGCCGCGACCGGTCTGCTCGCGCTGATAGAGTGCCGCCGAGATCGCGAAAGCGGCCGACAGGCCGGTGGCGTAATCGACGACCTGCGCGCCGCTCTTCAGCGGCCGCCCGTCACCATGGCCGGTCATCGCCATGATGCCCGAATAGGCCTGCAGGGCGTTGTCGTAACCGGTATCCTCGCGCTTGGGACCGTTCGCGCCAAAGGCGGAGATGCCGCAATAGATCAATCGCGGATTGAGAGCGGAGAGCGCATCGTAGCCCAGGCCAAGCGCCTCAAAGGCTCCCGGCCTGTAGTTCTGCACGAGCACGTCGGCCCGCGCCGCCAGCCGCCTGAAGGCCTCCTGGCCGCCCGCCGTTTTCAGGTCGAGCGCAAGCGCACGTTTGTTGGATGCCTGGGCCATGAAGGCCGTGCCCATCCCGGCGTCATTCAGCTTCCGGTCGGAGCCCTGCATACGGGCTTGGTCGGGAGAGTGCGGCGACTCGACTTTGATGACGTCGGCGCCGAGAACCGCCAACTGGTAGCTGGCGAACGGACCCGCGAGAACATGGGTCGCGTCGATCACGCGCAAACCTGCGAAAGCCTGTGTCAAGGCGGCTCCTCCCGGCGTTTTCTTTTGGCGCGTGCTTCGGCACCGCATGGGCTCCGCAACCGCGGAAGCGACACCGAACCTAGTTCCGCAAGCTGCGGCCGGCAGCGCATGGATTCCACTGAGCGGAACGGTATGAGGCGGGCGGCATGCCGTCGCCCGCCTCGTTCCGTCACGCCGCCGGCGCTTCTACCACGGGCACGGAACGACGCCGACGGGCCGTGAGCAGGAAGCCTACGAACTGCCAGATCAGGAACAGCGCCACCAGTCCCAGCAGGAACCCGCTGATCGGATGCTGGACGAAGGTGTAGAAACTGCCCCGACTGATCAGCATCGCCCTACGGAAGTTTTCCTCCAGCATCGGCCCGAGGATAAAGCCGAGCATCAGCGGCGCGGCGTCGAGCTTGAGCCGCAGGAAGACATATCCCAGCACCCCAAAGAACGCGGTGATGAAGATATCGTGCAGGTTGCTGTTAACGCTGTATGTTCCGATGCAGCAAAAGAACAGGATCGACGGGAAAAGAGCGCCGTAAGGAATCTTGAAGACAGAAAGCCAATAGCGCACCAGGGGGACGTTGAGCAGCAGTAGGAAGCAGTTGCCAATCCACATGCTGGCGACGAGCCCCCAGAACAGATCCGGATGGTTGCTGATCATGCCCGGGCCGGGCTGGATGCCGTTGATGATGAAGGCGGCCATCATCAGGGCCATCACCGCGTTCTCGGGAATGCCGATGGCCATCAGCGGAATGAAGCTGGTGCGAGCCGCCGCCTCGTCGGCCGCCGCCTGTCCGGCCACGCCCTCGATTGCGCCGTGACCGATCTCGTCCCTGTACTTGCTGACCTTCTTGTCGATGGCATAGGCAGCGAACTGCGCGATCACCGGCCCACCACCCGGCATCAGACCCAGGAGAGACCCCACGGCGCTGCCGCGCAACGCGCTCGGAATGATGCGCTTGAACTCTGCCCAAGTCGGGATGAGCTTGATCGTGCCATTAAACGGCGTGCGCTTGTCTTTGTTATCGAGGTTCTTGGTGATCTCCGCGATGCCGAAGCAACCGAGAGAGACGCTGATGAGACCGACGCCGTCGTAAAGCGAGGATAGACCTAGGGTAAAGCGCTGGACACCACTGGTGACGTCGGTGCCGACCTGCCCAAGCAAGACGCCCACAAGGCACATCGCCAATCCATCGAGCACACTGCCTGTCGTGACCATGCTGACGCAGACGAACCCCAGGAGCACCAGGGAGCAATACTCGGTCGGTCCGAACAACAGCGCGACCTCGGAGAGCGCCGGCGCCAGGCAGGCGAGCACCACGATAGCCACCGTCCCGCCGATGAAGCTGGAAACACCTGCAGAAAACAGGGCGAGACCAGTCTTGCCCTTGAGCGTCATCTGATAGCCGTCGATACAGGCGACGATGCTGGACGCGTGCGGGATCTTCATGGTGATCGCGCTGACATTGTCGCCGTACTGCGCGCCGTAATAAATGCCGGCGAGCATGATCAACGCGCCACCGGTCGGAATGGAATAGGTCAGCGGCAAAAGAAGGCTGATCGTAGCCAACGGCCCCAGGCCCGGAAGCAGGCCGACGAGCGTGCCGATCACGCAGCCTGTAGCGCAGAAGAACAAATTCTGGAGGGTCAGCGCGTGGCTGAACCCGAAGGCGAGGTTGTTGAGGATTTCCACGGCTGCCCCTCAGTACAGTGGCAGTTGGAAGCCGAGGCCATAGCGCATCGCCAAGGCGATGAGGCTCAGCGACGCCGCCAGAATAATTGCCCGCGACAGCTTGAAATCATCACTGGCATAGGATGCGGTCAAGACCATCACGACGATCGCGACCAACATGTTGACGTGCTCGGAGATGAGGGCGAACCCCACCAGGCCAATGGTGACGAGACCGATATTGCGCCAGTTGAAGCTCAGAGGCCGGGCAGTCATGAACCAGGTCCGCACGATAACTGCCCCCGACAAGATAAGGAGCATGATGCTGACGATCAGCGGGAACATACCCGGACCGGCCTTGCTGAACGCTCCGACCGAATAGCCCATCGCCTGCATTCCGAAGAACAGGGCGATAGCAAGGAGAAATATCCCCTTTGCCAAATTCTGATTGACTGTCATGTCTCCTCCCAGAGAGATCTGTCTTCGATCACTCATTTATTGTTTGATTTGTAATGATAAATGATGATCGACAGCATCATTCCCAATTATGATCGTGTAGATCGCGCCCCATCCTTCATCCGCCTGCAAAATTTTGAAGGGCGGCAGGACTCCTAACCTCACTTCTGATGAAGACGAATTCGCCAGATTCCATCTGATGGAACGAGTTTATTGGGGCAAGACCCCTTCATTACAAGTCGTACGACTTTAGTATTAGAATTTTTTCAGTTATTGTGATTGCTTGCTGGATGGCGCGGAAGCACGTGTCAGATCCCCGCTTCGGCGTCGAGCGATGTCGCTTCGGGCCACTCGCCGGCCTCGCTTAGCTCGCGCATGAGATCGCGAGCCTCAAGCGCCACGTAGCGCTTGAGCGGGTCCGCCAGCGTCACCTTGGTCCCGACAAGCGACAGGACGGCGAAGACCGGCGGGCTGTCGATGCGGCGTCGGCTCAGTTCGCCGCGTCGCACCTCTGCTTCGACTGAAGCATGCGATAGAATGGTGTAGCCTTGGCCGTCTTGGACGAGCGCCTTTGTCAGGGCTACGCTGTCGACCTCGGTCCGGATTACGAGCCGCACCTCGTGTCGCGCCGCAGCCTCCTCTAACACGCGACGATTATTGTGCGGTAGGCTCGGCATGATCAGCGGCAGCCCCGCGATATCTCGCAGCCGGATCGGCTCTTCGGCGCTATCTGGCGCAATCGCCGCGGGCGGCCCGACCAGTACCGCTCGCTCGCGCAGCAAGGGAACGATCTCGAGTCCCTCTACCGGCGTTGCGTTATAACTGATGCCCAGATCGATACGCCCCGCCATCAGCCATTCCTCGATGAGTGAACTCACCCCGTCGCGCAAGCTGAGAACAAGCCCAGGCGACGCTCGGTGAAGCCGCGCCGCAAGGGGCGGGCCAATCCGAAGCGCCGCAGCCGGAGGCAGGCCGAGCGCGACCCTGCCCTGCATAGGAACCTGAAGCGCGGCGTCTTGCCGGATCAGACCGATGAGGTGCTCGATCTCTTCCGCCCGTTGCAGAACGGTCGCGCCAAACGGAGTCAGACGCACGCCGCGCCCATGGCGGACGAACAATGGTCGCCCCAGTTCGTCTTCGATCTCTCGGATGCGCCGGCTCAATGCCGGCTGGGCGACGCGCAGCTCCTCGGCAGCCCGGCTGAAGCTTCCGAGTCGCGCCGTCACCGCGAAGTAGCGAAGCTTGCGGGAGTCCATCGCTCGTCCATCACCTACTCAAGATATGCCGTATTGGCATCGAAGGCTATCGCAAGACGATTTTTGTCATAGATAACGATCCCGGCAATAGTTTGCGGTAAGCGGGCGACCAGAAGTCCGCATTTTCGGGAGGACTTTATGAGGTTTCTGCTCTCCGCCGCCGTGGCCATCGCCACGCTCGCTGCGCCGATGGCTGCGTCAGCCCAGGATTTTCCGGCCAAGCCAATCAAGATGATCGTTCCCTTCGCTGCTGGGGGCCCGGCCGACACGATCGCACGGGTCGTTGGCGAGAAAATGCAGACCATCGTCAAGCAGCCGGTCGTGATCGACAACCGAGCCGGGGCTGGAGGCGCCGTTGGCACTCGCGCCGTCGCCGTGGCCGAGCCTGATGGCTATACGATCGGCATCAGCACGGCGGGTGCGCTCGCGATCAGCGTCAGCCTGCAGGAATCTATCGGCTACGACCCGCGCAAGGACCTACGAGCGTTGACGTTGGCCGCCAGCGTTCCGGAACTCCTCGTCGTGGGCAAACGTGTCCCGGCCTCAACCTTTCCCGAGCTGATCACTCTCGCGACAGCCAAACCGAACAGCCTCAACTACGCGTCATCGGGGGCCGGCAGCATGCCGCATCTGGCGGGTGAGCTTCTGAAGCAATACGGCAAGATCGAGATGACGCATGTGCCCTATCGCGGGGCCGCGCCGGCGGTGACCGACCTGCTCGCGGGACAGGTCGATCTGATGTTCATGGATATCGCAGTCCTGCTGCCCTATGTGAAGGCAGGTACGATAAAAGCCGTCGCAATTGGTTCTGCGAAGCGTTCGGAGAGCCTGCCCGACCTGCCGACTACGGCCGAACTCGGCCTGCCTCAAGTCATCGCCGACAACTGGTACGGCATTGTCGCGCCGCCCAAGACGCCTCAACCGATCGTCGACAAGCTGAACGCTGCCCTGGTCGAGGCGTTGAAATCGCCGGAGGTCAAGGAAAAGCTGGCCCTCCAGGGGGCCGTGGTTGTCGGCAATACGCCTGACGAATTCGCCGCCTATATCAAAAGCGAGATCGACCGCTGGGCCGAGGTCGTCAAGACCGCTGGCGTCAAGCCGAACTGATCCAAGATGCAGAGCGCCGTCATCCATACCCAGGTCGAGGGTGTGGGCAGGCCATTGGCGCTTGTCCACGAGCTCGGGGGGTCGCTGGACAGTTTCGAGTTGCTGGTGCCGAGGCTCACTGACCGCTTCCGGGTGCTGCGTTATGACCAGCCAGGATGCGGCGCATCGCCGCCGTGCAGTGCTCCGGCAACGCTGGCCGGCGAAGCTGAGCGTCTGCTCGAACTGATCTCGAGGACCTTCGGAAGCGAGCCATGCCGGGTCGTCGCCGTCGCTGCCGGCGCCGCCATCGCGGTGACAGCGGCGCGGGCACGCCCCGGTTCGATAGCCGCACTGGCACTCTGTGCCCCAGCACTCGATGTTCCGCCGCACCGGCGCAGCTATTTGCTGACACGGGCCGCGCGCGCCGAGGCGAAGGGCATGGCGGCAATCGCCGAGACCAGCCTGGAGCGGTCCTATCCCGCCGAAATTCGTCGTGACGCGGCGGCCTTCGAACGATATCGCGCCCGTTTCCTCGCTAACGATGCGATGAGCTACGCGACCGCCAACCGGTCGCTCGCAGACGCCGAAATCCTTGATGAACTGCCCGAACTCCGGCTGCCTTGCCTGTTCCTGGCGGGACATCATGATGGCTTGCGGCCGCCCCACGAAGTCGAAAGGCTTTCGCAGACCGTTCCCGGCGCCGCCTACGCGACGGTCGAGAGCGGCCACATCATGCCGATGCAGGCTCCGGCCCAGATGGCGGAGCATCTCCGTGCTTTCTTCCGCCGGGTCCCAAAGACCGTGCCGGAGACGCATCGTGGCTAAAGGTCTCCTTCTCGTCACGATGGAGCCTCCCGCCTCGCTAGAGGAGGAATTCAACGATTGGTATGACAGCGAGCATCTGCCGCAGCGCTGCGGCCTTCCGGGCTTCGAGAACGGCTCGCGCTGGGTCTGTATTTCCGGCTGGCCGCGCTGGCTCGCCATCTACGATCTGGTCTCGACAGACGTCCTCGCTGCCGCTGCCTATCAAGCCGTTTCCGGCACCAACTCGACGCCGTGGAGCCGGCGCATATTGCCGCGGACGATCGGCCGGCAACGCGTCGTCGCGCAGCAGATCGAGCCCGGAGACGCGCCCGCCCCCGCCCCGGATAGGGTTGGCCGCCTCGCTCTTGCCCGCTTTCACGGGCGCCCGGATGGCCTGGCAGCCGCGATCGCCGCCCGGAACGAAGCCAGTGGGCAAGCGCCGATCCGGCTGTTCGACGATGGCGCAACCTTCTGGGCCCTGGCGCCTTTTCCTGGCCCTGTCGATGCCGGGCGGGCCGCCGCGATCCTGTCCAACGGCGATGTCCAGCCCGTCCTCCTCAACCTCTATGCGCCATATCGGCGCTGACAAACGACGCTTGGAAGAGGTCTCGCTCATGCGCATCAGCACGATCGCCCCGGAGACGATGACGCCGGAACAGAAGCGAACGGCGGAGGAGGCGGCGTCCGGCAAGCGCGGCCGCATGCCGGCTCCGCTGAGGGCCTGGATCCACAGCCCGGAATTCGGCGCGCGCGCGCAGCGGCTGGGCGAGTTCCTGCGCTACGATACCAGTCTCGGTCCGGTGCTGTCCGAACTCGCCATTCTCGTCACCGCCCGGCACTGGACCTCGCATTACGAATGGTTCGTCCATAAGCGCGAAGCCTTGAAGGCAGGGCTCACTCCAGAGGTGATCGACGCCATTGCGGCGCGACGCCGGCCTTCTTTCGACGATCCGCGCGCTGTCGCGGTCTACGACTATGCGATCGCGCTGACCGGCACCCGCAACGTCCCCCTGCCCGTCCACGACGCGGCGGTTGCCGCGCTTGGAGAGGCCGGCACCGTCGAGCTGGTCGGAGTGCTCGGCTACTACGCCCTCGTATCCATGACCCTCAACGCCTTCGACATCGGCCTTCCGGAAGGCGAAACGCCGGAGCTCCTGCCATGACCACTTCACCACGCCAGGGCCGGCTCTCCGGCAAGGTCGCCTTCATAACGGGTGCCGGCTGCGTCGGCCCCGGCTGGGGCAACGGCCGGGCAGCCGCCGTTCTGTTCGCCCGGGAGGGCGCGACGGTATTCGTCGTCGATCTCAAGCAGGAGACGATGGTCGAGACGGTCGCGCGCGTCGAAGAGGAAGGCGGCACGATCGTGACGCATCTGTGCGACGCGACGGACAGCGCCGCAGTCTCGGCTGCGGTTGCGGCTTGCGTCGCACGCTTCGGGACGATCGATATCCTCGTCAACAATGTCGGCGGCTCGGCTGCCGGTGGCGCGGTGGCGCTGAGCGAGGAGCGTTGGAAAGCCCAGCTCGACTTCAACCTGACCAGCGTCTTCCTGACCTGCAAGCATGTCATCCCGGTCATGGAGGCCAATGGCGGCGGAGCGATCGTCAATACCGCCTCCACCTCCGGCCTGCGCTGGACCGGTTCCGCGCAGGTCGCCTACGCCTCGGCGAAGGCCGCGATCATCCAGTTCTCGCGGGTCACCGCCGTCGAATATGCCCCCAAGCGCATTCGCGTGAACACAGTCGTTCCCGGCCAGATGCACACACCCATGGTCGAGAGCAGACTTGCCGGCCAGCGGACCGGAGGCGACGTCTCGGCGCTGCTGGCGACGCGTCAGGCGCGCATTCCGCTGGGCTTCATGGGCGACGGCCGCGACACGGCCTATGCGGCGCTTTTCCTTGCCTCCGACGAAGCCAGGTTTGTTACCGGGACCGAGCTTGTCGTCGATGGCGGCATGACGGCGCGTTGCGATTGAGGACGAGAGATGAATCCGACAGATCTCCCCCAAGGCCCGGCCCCGAACCCTCACCCGCGCAAGCCCCGCTTCACGCTGCCGGCTGGCGCCTGCGACAGTCACTGCCACATCTACGGTCCGTTCGCACAGTTTCCACTGCCGGACGACCGCAGCTTCACTCCGCACGAAGTCCCCGAATCCGCGCTTCACGCGATGCATGACAAGCTTGGCTTCGCGCGCGCCGTCATCGTCCAGAGCCAGGGGCACGGCTTCGATCATGGCCCGGTGCTCGCCGCGCTGCGCGACGATCCCGGTCGGTATCGCGGCGTGGCGCTCATCCGCCGGGAGGACAGCGAGCAGACCGTTGCCGAGCTCGACGCCGCTGGCTTCTGCGGCGTGCGCTTCAGCTTCATGGCGCATCTCGGCGGCGAGCCGGATCTGGCCACGGTGCGAGACGTGATCGCCAAGGTGAAGCCGTTCGGCTGGCACGTCGCTATCCATGTCGCCGGCCAGGGCATGGTAAAATACGCCGATTTCATCGGCTCGATCGATGCAACCGTGGTCATCGATCACATGGGCCGGCCGCCCGTGGCCGAGGGTGCGAACGGACCAGCCGTCACCGAACTACGCCGCCTCCTCGACAGGGGCAATATCTGGGTGAAGATCAGCGGCGCGGATCGGCTCTCGGCGGAAGGGCCGCCCTATCGCGATGCCCTCTCTATCCCGGCGAGCCTGGTGCGCCATGCGCCCGAGCGGATTGTCTGGGGCAGCGACTGGCCGCATGTGAACCTGCACGGACCGATGCCCGACGACGGCGAACTCGTCGACCTGCTTGCCGAGGTTGCCCCCGACGAGCGGACGCGGCATCGGATTCTCGTCGAAAACCCAGCAGATCTGTTCGGCTTCCCCTAAATTCTCGAACATTGCCACCGACCCGTTCGTCGAGCTGCCCGGAAGGAGACTCCCGTGACCACGCCGTGCATCATCACCGTCGCCATCACAGGCTCGCTTCCGACCAAGACGGACAACCCGGCCGTTCCGATCTCCATCGCGGAACAGGTCGAGTCGACGCAGGAAGCCTTCGAAGCCGGCGCCACGCTGGTGCATGCCCATGTGCGCAACGACGATGGCACGCCCTCTTCCGATCCAGGACGCTTCGCGCGCCTTCTCGAGGGTCTGCGCCGTCACTGCCCCGGCATGATCGTGCAGTTCTCGACCGGCGGCCGATCCGGCGCCGGCCGCGAGCGCGGCGGCATGATCCCGCTGAGGCCCGACATGGCCTCGCTCTCGACGGGATCGTGCAACTTTCCGACGCGCGTTTACGAGAACAGCCCGGAACTCATCGACTGGCTTGCTGCCCAGATGTTGAGCCACACCGTGAAGCCGGAGATCGAGGCGTTCGACCTGTCGATGATCTTCAAGGCAGTGGCCATGGAAAAGGCCGGGGCGATCGCCGGCCCTCTGCATGTGCAGTTCGTGATGGGCGTGAAGAACGCGATGCCCGTCGATCGCGCCTCCCTCGAATTCTATATTGCGACGCTCAAACGTCTGGCGCCCGCCGCGACCTGGACCGGCGCCGGCATCGGCCGCGACCAGCTCACGCTCAACCGTTGGTCGCTCGAACTCGGCGGCCATTGCCGCACCGGTCTGGAGGATAATGTCCGCCTCGACCGCGAAACGCTGGCCCCCTCGAACGCCGCTCTTGTGAAGCGAGTCGCCGAACTTTGCCCGCAATATGGCCGGCACCCGGCCTCGGTCGCCGAGGCTCGCGCCTTGCTCGGCCTGCCCGCGTCATAGGTTCGAAGAACCTGGCAAGACTGAAGCCGCGTCCGTCACGGGCGGTCATCGCGTGAGATAGCGGTAGACCACCTTGATGTTCAGAGCGATCCACTCGGCATAGCGCGGGAGATGTGAAAACTCGGGGAGTTCGACCTCCCGCATGGCGGCCTGCTCCGAGTGCCCCTCACGGATCGCGCGCCCGACCCGCTCGCGCAGCAAAACGAGAAGCTCGCGGAAGCGGGCGACCTCGGCCAGACCGCTCGGCGGCCCATGGCCCGGAACGAAAGTCTCCACATCGAGGGCGAGCGCCTTGGAAAGGCTTTCGATCCAGCCGTCGAGATCGCAATCGCCGAGCCAGGGGAAACGACCGACGAACAGCAGATCCGAAAGGAACAGAACCTTTCGGCCCACGAGATGCACCACCAGGTCGCAATCGCTGTGAGCAGGCCCCCAGTGAAGGATCCGAACGACGTCATCCGGCAGGACGACTTCGAAGCGATCGGCAAAGGTCTCGCTCGGCGCCTTGATCGTCATCCTGGCATAGTCCGCACTGCCTATGCGGTGCTTGAACCATTCCAGCTTGGGGTCTCCCGGTGGCACGATCTCCAGCAGATTGCGCCCCCAGAGCAGCTTCGCCGTCGCGTCGAACCCGTCCAGCTGCCAGACACCGTCGCGAGGAACTCCCAGCTCGCCCTGCAGGCCGGCCAGCATCTTGCCATGCGCCAGAATCGGCGCCTCCGGGAAGACGCCGTTTCCAGCAATGTGGTCGAGATGACCGTGGGTGTTGACCAACCGCATCACCGGTAGCCCGGTGCGCTCGATCAAGGCAGAGCGAAATCGCCGCGCCAGGTCCGGGAGTTGCTGCGAGTCGATGACGAGGAGCCCGTGCGGGGTGACGATGGCGCCCGCATTCGAGTCACCGCCCGCGCCGATCCAGGCGAAAGCGTTGTCTGTGATCTGATCTAATCCGGCTTCCGCCACGCCCTTGCTCCTTCCCGCCCGGAGACTCAGAGCGGCTTGATCTGAGCCGCTTCAATCACGCCGCGCCATCGGGCGGCCTCTGCGGTCATCAGTTTCGCGAACTCTTCCGGCGTGCTACCCACGGGCTCGAAGCCGACGGCCGCCAGTTTCTCCTGGAGATCGGGCGCTGCGAGTTGTGTCTTGATCTCCTTTCGTAGAAAATCCGCGATTGGCCGCGGGGCTCTCGCCGGCAGGAGCACACCGACCCAAAGGTCGCCGACGACTGCCGGAAATCCTGCCTCCGCCGTGGTCGGAACCTCCGGCATCAACCGCGAGCGTTGCGCACTCGTTACCGCCAACGCTCGGATCTTGCCGTCGGCGATTTGCGGGGCGGCGGGAGAGAGCGCGGTCAAGCCGATAGGCGTATGCCCGGTCAGCACCGAAATCACGGCCGGACCGGCCCCATTGAACGGCACCGGCACCAGATCGATGCCGGTCGTCAGTCGCAAACTGTTCGCCGAGCAGATGTCCCGGCGTTCCGACGCCGCCATGGGCGAAGCTGTACTTCGCCGGATTCGCCTTCACCAAAGCTATCAGTTCGGAAAGCGACCGAGCGGGAACCGATGAGTTGACGATGACGGCATGCGTAGCCGAGACGGCCAGCGTGACCGGCTCGAAATCCTTGATCGGATCATACGGCAGGGAAGCAAACAGGGCCGGATTGATGACGTGAGAGCTGAAGGCTAGCAGGAGCGTATAGCCATCCGGCTCTGCTTTCGCCGCGCGAGCCGTCCCGATATTTCCGGTCGCACCAGCAATGTTCTCGACGACGAATTGCTGGCCCAGGCTGCGCGACAGGCGATCCGACAGGAGCCGCGCAAATGTATCGACCGATCCGCCCGGAGCGAAGGGCACGATCATGCGAACGGGCTTGCTAGGATATTGTTGTGCCCGTGCCGGAACGGTTGCGGCCAGAAGGCCCAGGCCGGCGAGCATACAACGTCTGTCGATCATGGATCCTCCAAAAGCTTCCTCGACGCCTCGCTTCCTGAGCGGCGAGGTCATCGGCGCCTAAGCTAGGTTTTCGAGGAAGAGGCTCGCAAGGAGGGGAAGAATAGCCAGTTCCACTCCACGGAACGGAAGCGTTCCTCCAACGAGCGTTTCGGCAGCTCAAATTGCCCTGGCGTCGACGACCACCATCACAATGGGTGATGACGCTCATGCCAACCTAAAAGTTGACCGCCAGCGTCTTCCCACCCGCAAATCGTCAGCAATCCGATCGGCTGCCGCATTCCGCAGGCTGACGGCACTGAGCTCGCAGACACGTTGGGAACAGAAAAGTGATCAAGCTGATTTCGCTGCTCAATCGCAAGGAAGGCATGTCGAAGGATGAATTCATGCGGGCATGGGTGGACGAGCATGCTCCCATGGCAGCGTCGGTTCCCGGCCTCAGGCGATACGTCCTGTCCTTCATCCTCGACGAGCCTCGCCGCCCGGACGTCACGGCCGAAGACTATTCCGCGGACGGCATCGCCGAACTCTGGTTCGATGACGAGGAAGCGATGAAGCGGGTGCTCGCCTCCGAGGAATTGCTGCACTGGCGCGCTCATGGCGCGACCTTTCTCGGAAGGGTCAAGGCATTCCTCGTGGAAGAGCGTGTCTTCATCGGCGAGGAAACAACGCCTGCCTCGGCACACTGATCGTCCTGGTCGCCAGGCAGGCGCGCCGCCTTGACGCCGCGCGCTAACGTTCACCGGCTTGGGCCGATCTGCCTGAGCACGCAAATGGCCCCAGGCTTGAATTGCTGACCGGCGCCCGGACGAACGTTTCCACCGAGCCCAGCGCTCGCGCCCGCGAGGCGGCCCCGTCGCCCAGGCTCGACCGGCACTCCGACAAAAAGAACTCCCCGCATCGATCGGGAGACTGTGAAATGGGAGGTTTAAATCATCATGTTGAATACATTCAATCACCTGGCCGCTCGCTCACGCATCGCGAGACGCGTCCTTGGGCGCTCTTTCCGGTCATGCATCCTCACCGGATTGCTTCTGGCTCCTCTGCAGGCGCTGGCAGGCGAAGCTTATCCGAGCCGCCCCATCAAGCTCGTCGTCCCCTTCGGCCCGGGCACGACGACCGATCTCCTCGCCCGCCAACTCGCGGAGGACATGTTCGACGAACTCGGCCAGCGGCTGGTGATCGAGAACAAGGGCGGGGCCGGCGGAACCATCGGCTCCGAAACTGTCGCCCGATCCGCCCCGGATGGCTATGTCCTGCTGTTCGGAACGGGCCAGACGCATGCCGTCAATGTGAGCATGTACCGCTCGCTTCGATACGATCCCATAAAGGATTTCACGCCGATCGCGCGCCTCGCGAGCCAGCCGCTCGTACTAGTGGCGACGCCGGGACTTGGTGTCGCTTCGCTTCCCGAATTGCTGGCGAAGGCTGCGGAGCGACCTGAGGACATGATCTTCGCTTCCACCGGAGTGGGCAGTTCGCCCCATCTGGCGGCGGCGGCCTTCGCCAAGGAAGCCAAGATCCCGATCACGCATGTCCCCTATGCGAACGGACAGGCGCTTCCGGATCTTCTGTCGGGGCGCACCAAGCTGATGTTCTACCCGTATCTGCCACTCAAGAGCTTCATCGAAGCCAGGCAGGTGGTCCCCCTGGCCACGACGGGGCTGGAACGGCTGCCGGAACTGCCCGCCTTGCCGACGATGCGCGAGACGGGCTATCCCGATCTCGTCGTCGCGCCATGGTATGGCCTTTATGGGCCGGCGGGCCTTCCCGCAGCGGTCCGGCAGAAACTGGAAAACGCGGTGCGCGGGACACTCCAGCGCGCCTCCTTCGCGCAACGGATTCAGGATACGGGCACGCGGCTCGCATTCTTGCCAGGCGAGGGACTCGCGCAGTTCACGGCTGCGGAGATCGTCCGCTCGCGGGAATTCGTCCTCGCGGCTGGTGCCACACAATAGGCCACCATTACCCAAATGTGCGCGAGCAACTGGAGACAGGTGAATCAGACGAAACCATAAATTCTGTGCGTGGTCCGGAGATCGCCCGCATCGGGAGCGAATATCTGCCGCGACGCGATTGAGACTGACGCAAGCACGATGCCCCTGAGACGATCGGGGTGGGCCTTCAGAGTGGCCAGCAAGGCGCTGTTTGTCTAAGTCGCAAGGTGCCCGTTGAATAAGCGCGCCATAGCGCATCCCGACACAGTCGAGCATCGCAAGGTAGGTTTCCGCCATCGCCAGCGGTGGCTCATAGCTGGCATCGGCCGCGAACGGGAAAATGCTCTGCGCCTTGAAGACATGGGCATGGCAATCTCAAGCCCCAAGCGACACATTCGCCATAAGGACCTCTCAGCGCGCCCCCTCCGGTCAAGCCGGCTTTGGCCGCACCATGACCTCGCTGATCGGGGCGCCCCCACGAATGGCGCGCTGCCGCTTCTCCTCGCTGCCAGCGATCTTTTCGGCGATCGCAAGCACGGCCGCTGTCTCGTCGCGCGGCACGAAGCAGACGCCGACCTCGTCGGCAACGACCAGATCGCCCGGCGTCACGAGAACGCCGCAGATTTCGACGGGCACGTTGATAGCCTGCGTGCGGATCCGCCACTTTCCAGTGATCGGGCTGACGCTGCGGCTCCAGATCGGATAGCCGATCGAGCGGGAGTGGTCGACATCACGCACTGCGCCGTCGACGACGGCACCGACCTCGCCCTGCCGGCGTGCGATCGTGGCGAGGATCCCACCCATGTTGGAGATCTTGTCGATCCCCTGCAGCACGAGCACGTCGCCCGGCTCCGCCAGGTTGTGAGCCTCGACATCGGCCAAGAGCGAGACACCGGAGGCCGCCGCTTCCCGCGGATTTTCATCGCGCGCCACGTTGAGAACCGTAAGCGCACGCCCGGCAATGCGGGCCTGCGGATCGGTCGGGCGCAACGTCGCGCCGGAGATCGCTCCGGGCAGGCCGAGCTCGTCGAGCGCATCGGACGTCATCCCGGTCAAGTCGGGAAGATCGAGGAAGCGTCGCACGATGTCTTCGTCCAGCCGGGGCAGGCGCAGGCTGCCGAAGGCCTCTGCAGGCAGTCGGCCGAGCGTCTCGGGCAGGTTTTCGCTGTTCGTCATCTTGGGGTTTCCGGCTGCACCGCACCGATCACTTCGGCGAGAATTTCGTGGGCTTGAGGATCTTGTTTTCCTGCGCGGCGAAGGTCCCGGCATTGGTCTTCAGGAAGGCCTGCCACTCCGGATCCGCGGCCATCCGCGCGCGCCGCTCCTCGCGGTCGGCGATGCTCTCATAGGCCCAGATATGGACCACTTGGTTCAGCGGTCCGATGTCGGAGGTGTAGAAGCCGACGAGCTTTCCGAGATGCCGCAACTGGATCGGCAGCGCGACCGTCTCGTAGCGCTCGAGATAGTCCTTCATCTTGCCGTGGTGCACCGTATAGGTGCGGTGATCGATGATCATGTCAGACAATCCGTTGTCCAAGGGAGATTGTAAGCTAGCCGGCGAACTCAGCCTCCGGCAGTCCCTTGACACCGACATCTGCGACGAACAGCCCTCCCGCCAGCGGCTGAGCCTGAAGCTCGGCCTCGCCTAGTCTTTGCGTCGCAGAGGTGATGAACAACAGGCCGAGATCGGCCCCGCCAAAAACGCAACTTGTCGGTTGCGTGACCGGCATCGGTAGGATCCGGTCGATCCGTCCGTCCGGCGCATACCGCACCACGCGGCCGCCCCCGAATTCGGCATTCCACAGGAAGCCTTCGGCATCGACGGTCGAGCCGTCGGGCCGCCCGTTGCGGCCGCTCGCATCGGCGAAAAGTCGCATGTCCGAGACCGCGCCCTCGTCGGCATGGAAGCGATAGGCCATGATGCGTTCGCGATAGGTATCGGCGAAGTACATCACCTCGTCATCGGGACTCCAGCAGATGCTGTTGGGAACGATGATATCGTCGCGGATCTTGGCCACGCCGCCATCAGGGTTGAAGCGATACAGCGAACCGGTCGGATCACGGCGCGTGTCGTTCATGGTGCCGCTCCAGAACCGGCCCCGGCGATCGCAACGCCCGTCGTTGAACCGATTTTCCGGCTGATCTGCCTCCGGATCGACTAAGAATGTCAGCGTGCCCTCGTCAAAGTCCACGGTGTGCAGGCCGGTTTGCATAGCGGCGATGAGCCGACCCGAGCCACCAGTCCGAAGCCCGATGCTGCCGATGATCGCCGGCATGGGGAGGCTTTCCGTCATGCCGCTCACGGGGTCGTGCCGGTAGATGGCCGGCCCACGGCTGTCGACCCAGTAGAGCTTCTTCTCCCGCATGCTCCACACAGGGCTCTCGCCCAGGCGGTTCGCGCCCTGGACGACGCATTCCGGCGTGGAGGCAGTTGCACTCATCAGGGTCTGTATCCAGCCGGTTGCGTCGCTCGTTCGGCTGAACTTGGGATGCGGATCCGGCGTCGGTCAACTTTCGATCGGGAATATCGGATATCATCGAGCCTGATGAGCGCACTCTCCCCACCGTAACTTACTCCCGCTCAGGCAAAGCACCCGCGCGAATCTGCATTCAAATGCGCTTGGCAACGGGACAGCCAGTTGTATTCTCATTCTCCTGGATGATGAGGCTATCTCGCAGGACGGCCCCAGCACGCATATCCCAATGGGAGTCCCGATGAGCGAGAAGCGCGTCGATCTCAACCTTATGAACGTCTTCTACGCGGTGATGGCCGAAGGCAGCGTGACCCGCGCCGCCCAACGGCTCTCGATGACACAGCCCGCTGTCAGCAATTCGCTGCGCCGGCTGCGCCACCTCCTGCGCGACGAGCTCTTCATCAAGGTACCCGGCGGAATCCGGCCGACCGACAAGGCCTTGCAGATCTGGCCCGAGCTTCAGCTCGCCCTCGACCAGATCCGGGCCCTGGCGCTGCCGCCCGATTTCTCTCCAGCCATGGCCTCGCTGACCTTCAATGTCGCGATCACCGACACGTTGATTTCGCGGGTCGTGCCGGCCCTGTCAGCTCGCTTCATCGCGCTCGCTCCTCTCAGCAAGCTGCATTTCCATTTGCACTCGAACCCTGGTTCGATGAGTGCACTTGAGCGAGGCGGGCTCGACTGTGCCGTCGGCATGTTCCCAACTGTGGATGCGGAGCTGCAGATGGAGGGGATTCTCGCTGATGATTATGTCTGCACGTTCCGACGCGGCCACCCAACCCTCAAGGTGCCCCTCAGCCTGTCCACATTCGTCGGCGCCAGGCATGTCCTCGTCAAGCAGGCTACGTGGCAGATCGGGATCGTCGACACATGGCTCAACCTCGAAGCCGAGCGGCGCGAGATCGTTCTGGTCGTCAACAGCTCTGCCGAAGCCATCGAGGTCGTTCGCAACACGGATCTGGTCGCTGCGGTTCCGGAGCGTTTCGCGCTCAGCCTTCCTCATGACGATCTGGAGATTGCGCGGCTGCCGTTCCAGCATGAGAAGATTCTCTACAAGCTCGCCTGGCATCGCCGAACCGATCGTGATCCGGCGCGAAGCTGGCTGCGCAAGCTGGTGAGAGATGTCGTCGCCGAAACCTGCGGCGATGCTCGTCCTCAGCTCACAACGGCAAGCGTCAGCTTGGTGCGCTCCGATGGCTGGAGCCCTATTCCATCTTGATCCAGGCGATCGATGATCGAATGCCAGCGCCAGAACCGCAAATCCCGACTCCGGTGAGCCTGCGCTAGAGCTCGGTCTCCGGAGATGATCGCCGCCATGCGCGAGCAGGCCGCGATCTGAACGCGCTCAGGCCCCAACGGCCTTTTCGCGATCCAGCTCTTCACCGACCCGCCTGCAAATCGCGAGGTAGCGTTGCAGCATGGGCGACAGCGGCTCGCTTCGCACCACGGCTGCGACGGTCGAGCGCTGCGGCACGTCGATTGGGCGAAAAACCACGCCCTCGAACGACAGGTTGCGTATCGACGCAGGCACCAGCGCCACGCCTTCGCGCTTGGCGACCAAGCTGAGCACCGTCGCGAAATGTTTCAAGCGCGCGACAATGATCGGCGCGAACCCTGCCTCGCGGCAGATCTGGCTTTGCGTGTGGAAGAAGCCCAGCCCTTCGCCAAGGTCCGTCGAGACGAAGCGCTCCGCTGCGAGCGACGCCATGCTGATATGGGAACATGCCGCCAGCGGATGCTCGTTCGACATCGCGAGGAAAACCGACTCATGCCAGATCGGGGTGATATCGAGAGCGATCCTTGGATCGCCGACCGGCAGGCGCGTGAAAGCCACGTCGATCGAGCCGACGGCCAATGCCTCGATCTGACCTGCCAGATCGAGTTCATGGCTGACGATCTGGGCATCGGGACTCTGCTCATGCAGCATCCGGACCGATTGATCGATTAGCCCGGAATAGGCGATCGTGCCGGCGTAACCAACTGAAATACTGCCGAGCTCGGCCCGGCGGATGCGCTCGATGACGCGCCGCGTGCGCTCGAAATGCGCGAGCAGGGATTGCGCTTCGCTCAGGAAAAGCGCGCCGGCCTGACTGAGGCGGACATTGCGCCTGTCACGGTCGAACAGCACGATGCCGAGTTCCGTTTCGAGTTGCTTGATTTGCTGGCTCAAGGCCGGCTGCGCCAGATGCAGCCGCGCTGCCGCGCGCCCGAAATGCAGGGTCTCCGCCAAAGCCACGAAATATCTGATCCGCTTGATATCCAAGGTGCAGCCCCTGCCATAGCGGCACAACTTATATCATTTACCTTATAAGTGCTTACGCAAATCCGATTGGACAGAGGGAACCGCTTAGTCGTCGATAGCGAAACGAGGTGCCGGCGCGAAACGTCGGCTTTCAGCATCGAACGACAATAAGGGGATCCCGATGCGAATTCTGCTGCCTTTGGTGCTCATGCTGGCCGGATCGATCGCCGGTCCAGCCGGCGCACAGGGCGATTTTCCGTCGCGCACCATTAAGATCGTCGTCCCGTATCCGGCTGGCGCCATCAATGACGGCGTCGCGCGATTGGTCGCCGATCGGCTGCGCCAGAGCCTGAACGCGCCGGTCATCGTCGAGAACCGGCCGGGAGGAGGAGGCATCATCGGGACGGAATACGTCGCCAAGTCGACACCGGATGGCTACACCCTGCTCCTCGAAGACGCGATGACCGTCCTGCCGGCCGTGAAGGACCTGCCTTATGGACCGGACGAGCTCACGCCCGTCTATGGGCTCGCCACCTCCCCTTTCGCCCTCGCGACGCGAGCCAATCTTCAGGCGAAAACATTCGACGAGCTCGTCGGGCTCGCAAAGCGCTCGCCGGGCGAGATCAAATTCGGCAACACGGCGCTCGGGGGGCCCCTGCACGCGGGCATCGGCGTCATCCAGGAACGCAAGGGCATCGAACTCACGCTGGTGCCTTATCGCGGCATGGCACCTGGACTGGTCGACATGATCGCCGGCCATATCGACATGCTTATCGTCAGCCCATCGACGATCGCGCCCTATATCGCTTCGGGCAAGGCGCGCGCGGTCATGATCGCGGCAGAGGCGCGCAGCCCCGATCTGCCGGAGGTTCCAACATCGGCCGAGATTGGACTGGGTGACATCTTCATTCGCGCGACGATCGGCGTTCTGGCTCCGAAGCGGGTACCCAAGCCCGTCCTCGAAAAGCTTGAATCCGAGATCGGCAAGGTCGCGAGAGACCCCGGCTTCCAGCAGCAACTCGCGGACCTGAAGCTGACACCCTCTCCTCTCGCGACGGAGGCCTATCGCAGCCGGCTCGACCATGACCGCGGCTTCTGGAACACGGCCGCCAAGCGCCTCAACATCAGGATCGACAATTGACCAAGGCAGAGCTCTGGGCCGCTGTCACCCCAGACGGCAACTACCTGTTCACCCGCGGTGACGTCACCATCGAGGTGCAGGACGATGGCTCCGGTCCGGCCGTTTTCATCCTCCCTTCTCTCGGAAGGGGCGCCTCGGATTACGACGAATTGACCGCGCTCCTCAACCAGCGCGGGATCAGGGTGCTGCGGCCGCAAACTCGCGGAATCGGCCGCAGCACGGGCCGGCTCACCGGGCTGACGATGGAGGATCTCGCTGGGGACGTCGCATTGGCGATCGAGGGCACCAAATTGGGGCCGGCCTTCGTTGCGGGACATGCCTTCGGCAATTTCGTGGCCAGAATGCTCGCGACAGCCTGGCCGCAACTCGTCCGTTCCGTGGCGATCGTAGCCGGCTCTCCGGGAATCCTCCCGAGCGGAGAGCTGCCTTACGATCCGGAGATCCAAAAGGAGCTCGCGAAATGCAGCGATCTCTCGCTCAGCGACGAGATCCGTATCGAGGCGCTGAACCGCGCCTTCTTCGCGCCCGGGAACGACAGCAGAGTCTGGCTCGGAGGCTGGCATCCCGAGATCAAGGCGGCGCAGCGCGCGGCGGATGCCGCAACGCCTGTGCAGGTCTATTTTGCAGCAGGCAACGCGCCAATCCTCGAGGTTCAGGCCGCCTGCGACACGATCGCCGATACCCGCTACGCCCATCTGCTCCGCGAGCAACTGGGCGCCCGCGTGAGCACAGTCGTCATCGAGAATGCAGGCCATGCCCTCATTCCCGAACAGCCCGTAGCGGTGGCCGATACGATCGCGGACTGGATCCTCGGTTTTCCGCGCTGACGTCCTCGTCCGGGCGTCCGCACCTCAAGAGGTGCGGACGGTCAAGCCGAGGTCGCCGGCGATGTCCTGCTGCAGACGGCGATGGACGAACTTCCATCCATCGTCGGTTTTGCGAATCCGGTCGAAATAGGTCCCCACAACCGAGGTGAAGGGGCCGGCGTCGCCCTCGCGCGTTACCAGATAATAGGAGGTCGCCTCGACCAGCGGGGCATCGCCGTCGATGATCGTATTGGCGACGATGTGTCGGCGCGCAGGGCTCACCGGAACGAGCGAGTTCAGCAATGACTCGATCGCAGCCGGGCCTGTCGCACTGCCGTATTTGGCCTCCCAGGTGCCGTCCTCGGCGAAGAGCTGCGCAAGGTCGCGCAACCGGTGCTGGTCGAGGCAGAAACAGTATTCTGAAATCAACCGGCGCACCGCGTGGTCGTCGTCAAAGCCGAGGCTCATGCGTCTTCTCCCATATGTCCCATGAATTGATCCGCATTCGACGGGGATCGGCTGCGATAGCGGTATGTCCCCTGCCCGCCGCGAGGAGGGGTCATTATTACTGATGATGGTCCTTATGCCCTCTCGGAATTTGCCCCATCGAACGCGCATTGCCTAAACTTGTAAAAGCTGACCCTGTCAGCGGACGGCATTGCGAGCGATTACTCACTGCTGTCCAATTCCGGCCAGGTCGATACGAACGCGGTGTTTGGCTGCGGTCTATTCACCTTTTCACCTTGCTGGTCTGACCTTTCCCCAGTGCAATCGAGACAATATCCATGATCAAGACCGTGACCCTGCTTGTGAAGCGCGACGACTGGACCCGCGAGGAATTCCTTCGGTACTGGCAGGACGTCCATGGACCGCTGGCGCGCGCCGTGAAGGGCATCAAGCGCTATGTGCAGTCCGAATGCGAGGACCAGATCATCCGCAAGGACATCGTCGAGCTCGACTTTCCCGCCGATGGCGTGGCGGAAGTCTGGTACGAGAGCCACGAGGCGATGAAAGAGGCACGCCAGTCTCCCGAAGGGCAGGCCCTGCTGGCCGACGGAGCCAAATTTATCGGGCGCGCCCGGACGCTGGTCGTGCGCGAGCGCGAGATCATCTCCGGCGACGATACCGCGCGGAAGGATTGGATCACCGCGATCTAATCGGAAAAGCCTGCACCCGGCCCCAGGCCGGGTGCAGGCCTGGCGGCCTTGCCGCCGCTCAGGAATCTTCGTCTGCTCCGTGTGCGAAATCGGCAGGCTTGAGCTCGATCGGCATGCCGTGCGGCGTTCGTGCCGCTGCGTGCTCCCACGCATGCCGGTAGCGAAGTTGCGAAGAATCGTCCGCCAGATTCTTGCTGGAGGCTATGCGCTCCAGCGCCACGAGCCAGCAGCGATAATAGGTCTCGTTGGTGTCCGGGCTGCCCGCGGCTTCAGCCTCGCGCAAGGCGGCACCGAGCGTCTGCGCCCATTCCGACCAGGCGAAAAGGCCCCGCTCGTGAAGCGCCGAGGTCATGGCGAAAGCCTGCGCCTGCCAGGGCTCGCGAAAGGTGGCGCTGTCCGCATTGTCGGCCTCATGGAGCCGCGCGACGAAACCCGCGAGGTCGCTGCCACAGGGGCTTGCCGTATCGAAGATCCGATGCTGTTCAGTGGCCATGGGCGAGTTCTCCCGGCTTCTCGGAGGCAGGGGTCGCCTCGCGCGTCCCGATCATCGAATCCCGGTTGACGAGGGCGGCCAGATCCTCTTCCGACCATCCTTCTGTCGCCGCCGGGCGCCTCGGCAGCACGAGGTAGCGCATTTCGGATGTCGAATCCCACACCCGAACGGTCGTGCTTTCCGGCAGGGCGAGGCCGAACTCGGACAGGATGCCCCGCGGATCGATGACGACGCGCGAGCGGTAGGCCGCCGACTTGTACCAGCTCGGCGGCAGCCCGAGAACCGGCCACGGATAGCAGGAGCAGAGCGTGCAGACGACGACGTTATGGACGTCGGGCGTGTTCTCCACCACGGTGATATGCTCACCTTGGCGGCCGGTATAACCGAGAGAGGCGATGGCGGCCGTGCCGTCCTTGAGCAGCCATTCGCGATAGCCGGCATCCGCCCAGGCCTTTGCGATCACGCGAGCTCCGTTGCGAGGGCCCAGCTTATTCTCATAGAGGTCGATGATGACGTCGAGCGTGCGCGGATCGACATAGCCCTTCTCGACGAAGATCGTCTCCAGTGCGCGGACTCGCAGCTCGACCTCGCTCAGATGGGAATGATCATGGTCATGGTCATGATGGCGATGATCGTGTGTCATGGCGTTGCTTCTGCTTTGGAGCGACGATGGCGCGGCGGCGGATCAGCCTGCAGCGTCCAGATAGGGTTCCCAGCAATCGACGACGACCTCGAGCGTCGGGTCCGCGTCCGGCCCCCACAAGGCTCGCCCGCTGAAGGAAACCGCATAGAGCCACTGAGGGTCTTCGCGGCCGACGCTGTTGGTATCCGGAAAGACGTGCGCGCCGTAGACGCCGACAATCTTTCCAGTTCGACCGCGGATATAGCGCGGCTGCCGCGTATGGTGCTCCGGGTTCAGGTCCCTTGCGCGCACCACGTCGCCGATTTTGAAGAGCGCAGACTGGCTGACGGAGCGCGCCGTGGATTTGCCCTTCGCCGCCAGCTCCGGCACGACATCCGGTGCCAGGGCGGGTTTCAAGCCCTCCCGCGGCGGCCGAAGGCTGCAGCCTGCGGCGAATTCGTCCTCTTTCACGAGATCGAATTTCAGGGCGAAGCGCTCTAGCCTGAGCGCCCAGCGGCGGAAGTAATCGTCGCCGAGCATGTACTGGTCGGGAGGCGTGGCCTCCATCTCCGCGCGCGCCATGTCGAGCGTCCACAATCCGAGTCCCCCGAGGGCGAAGTTCAGCGCGAACATCCGCCGTTCCCACTCGCCGTGAAAGGGCGGCGAGTCCGGTGGCTCGACGGCGATCGGCCCGAAGCACTGCATGCCGCCCATATCGTGGATGCCGTTCATGTGACTTGTCCTGGAATCCTTCGACACCTGTGCCCGACGCCGACGCAGAAGTCATGTAAGCGCTTGGGCCTCTATAGTTTTCGGCCCGACCGCCATTGCAAATCATTTGGCTGCATGACCGCCATTCGTCGAGAAAATACCTCGCTTAATCGCGCCGGCCCACGCGCAACCAACGCGCGAGTCATCCAGTCGCTTCACGCCACCAGAAGCGCCTAAGAACTCACCCTATCAACGCCCGTCATTATCAATCCAAATTATGGCGCCTATTTCGCCCATGTATAAACTGATCGTAGACTGCCCCTTAAACCACCATGCGCTGCCCTTATTCAAATCAAAGCTGCCGCAATTCGTGCCAACCGCTCGAAAATGCCAATTAAGCCATAGCCTACTATTGACGAAATCTAAAATCGCAGATACGCGTTCATCCTTGATGAATAAATTCATCCTTTTTGAAAACCGGCGCGCCCACCTCAGGTAGGGATCGCGCATCGACTGGGCCTACCGAGAGTTCGGCCGGGCCGTGAACGGCAGAATGTTGGAAGATCCGATGACGCGTCAGGAATCCGAAGCAGCAAGCCACCGGCAGCCTCTCGTCAGCCTGTTGGACGTCAATCTGTCGTTGGGCGGCATTGAGATCCTACGCAATATCAAGCTTGATCTCTTTCCCGGGGAGTTCGTGTGCGTGATCGGACCTTCAGGATGCGGCAAGACGACATTGCTGCGCTTGATCGCGGGGCTTTTCCGGGCGGGCGATGGACGCATCATCTACCGCGGCAAGGAACTGACCGGTCCACAGCACGACATCTCGGTCGTGTTCCAGGACTATGGCAAGGCGTTGCTCCCTTGGCGGACTGCTGCGGGAAATATCGCACTGGCGTTGGAGGCCAACGGCACGCCGAGGGCCGATCGCCCCGGCATCATTGCCGGGCTGCTCGAGAAGACCGGCCTGGCAGCACATTCGGACAAGTATCCGGGCCAGATGTCCGGTGGCATGCAGCAACGGCTGCAAATCGCCCGCTGCCTCGCCCAGGATCCACAGTTGCTGCTGATGGATGAGCCCTTCGGAGCGCTGGATGCCATGACCCGCCAGGGGCTTCAGGACGAGTTGCTAGCCATCCTAGCCTCGACCGGCGCCACCGCCTTCTTCGTCACGCATGATCTCGAAGAGGCGATCTACCTCGGCGACCGTGTCATCGGGCTGCTGCCCCATCCCGGACGCGTCGCAGAGGTTTTCGACGTACCGCTGCCGCGGCCGCGGCACCAGCTCGAAACACGAGAGGATCCCGAATTTTTGCGCCTGCGGCGAGAATTGGCCCGTTTCATCACCTTGGCCGAGGCGTGAATCGATGACAGATCGAGCTCTTGCCGATGTCCGCCCTTTCGTCCTTCCGGTGGCGCTCGTCACGATTGCGGAGATCGCAACGCGGGTCAGCGGGATGGAAAGTTACACGCTCGCCCCTCCCAGCAGAATCGCAGCCGCACTGTTTCAGGCCGGTTCCGACGGAACTTTGGTGTCCGCGACCCTCCAGACGCTCGCTTCAGTGATCACAGGCTTTGCGATTGGCGCGGTCGTCGGCGTCTCTCTCGGCCTTGTTCTCGGCCTCCAACGTCCACTCGATCTGCTGAGCGAACTTCCAGTCGAGGTTGTACGGGCGATGCCGTCGATCGCTCTGTTGCCGGTCTGGATGGTGATCTATGGCCTCGGCTACAAGATGGAGATCGCCGTCATCGCCTTCACCACGGTCTGGCCGAACATGGTGATGACACGGGCCGCCGTCCGCGGAGTGACGCCGCGCCTGCTCGAGGTCTCCCGGGTTCTCGGCCTCTCCTATCTCCAGCGAATCTGGAAGATCGTCCTGCCGGCCGCGTTGCCAGGTATCTTCGTGGCCCTGCGGCTCACGCTCGGCTTTTCGCTCATCATCGGGATCACGATCGAGATCATCGGCAATCCACAGGGACTCGGGTCGGCCCTGATGCTGGCGCGGGAAGGCATGGACCCCGGCACGATGCTGGCCCTGATCGTCTGGATCGGCCTGATCGGGCTCGCCCTGAACGCGATCACGGCGACGATCCAGCACAGGCTCTTCGGCCACATCGCAGGCTATGGAGCACGCTCATGAGCAAAGCACGCGTCGGCTGGTACCTGGCGAGCCTGCTCTTCGGCGTCGCACTGATCCTCGTCTGGAAGGCGATCGTCGACGCGCGGCTGATCTCGCCGGTCTTCGTCCCCTCGCCCGAAGCCACCTTACGCAGTCTTGTCGACGGCTTGTTGGAAGGCGAGGCCGCTGAGCTGTTCCGGGCGACGCTCATGCGCATGATCTACGGCTGGCTGCTGGCCTCGATCGTCGGCGTGGGCCTGGGTGCCTTGGTCGGCAACTCTCCGACGGCGCGAGCCTATCTCGGTCCTACCCTGGAAGCGCTGCGCCCATTGCCGGCTTCAGCGATCATCCCGGTTGCCATCGCCTTCTTCGGCCTCAGCGACCGCATGGTTCTCGCCGTCGTCGCATTCGGCGCGCTCTGGCCGATGTTGCTTTCGACGATGCACGGTTTCCAGCGCGTCGAACCCCGCCTGTTCGAGGTCGCCCGCATCTATCATATGTCCCGCCTGGAGTTCGCCTGGAAGATCGCGCTGCCGAGCGCGTTGCCGGAGATCCTCGCCGGAGCCCGCCTGAGCCTCACGGCCTCGCTCGCAATGGCCGTCGCCGGCGAGATGCTGGTCGGTGTCGACGGCGTCGGCCAGTGGATGCTCAACGCAGGGCGATCCTATCGATCCGCGGAGATCTTCGCAGGGCTGGCGTTGCTGGCGACCATCGGTGTTGGGACGTCGATCCTGCTCGGTGCCGCCGAGCGAAAGCTCCTGCGTTGGCGCCAGCTGCAGCGTTGAGCAACGCCGTTCGATTTCGAAGTGTCGTCTGCAAGAGGGAGCAAGACATGACCAAGACCATATCGCGCCGATCCGCCCTGGCCCTGGCCGGCGCCGCACTTGGCGGACTTTGCAGCCCATCCGTCCTTCGGGCGCAGACGCCGCATCGGGTCCGGATCGGCTTCTACCCGGCCGTGGATTTCGTCGGCGCGTTTCTCGCCGAGGATCATGGCATCTTCAAAAAGCATGGCGTCGCGGCCGAGCTGAGCGCTCTGGGCCAGACGGCCGTCGTCCCCGCGCTGGTAACCAATTCGATGGATGTCGCCACGCTCAACATGATCCCGACGTTGCAGGCGATCGATGCGGGCCTGCCGATCGCAATGCTGGCGGGCGCCCAGATCCTGCCCGCCACCGGCAATATCGGCATGATGGCGCGTACAGGCTCGGGTCTGAAGGAACCCGCTGATCTCTTCGGTCGCCGCATCGCGACGCCGGCGCTGAACAACATCATGCTGTACATGTTCAACTATTGGTTCGCACAGAAGGGCCTCGACTACCGCAAGCTCAAATGGGTCGAAGCGCCGGCGGTGAACTATCGCGACATGATGCGCCGCGGCGAGATCGACGCCGCACTGCTTTTCGATCCGTTCTATCAGATGATGAAGAACGACGGCACAGCGGTCGATTTCATCAATTTCTATGATCAGGCACCGGCTGGGGTCGTCGTCGGCGGCTACCAGGCCGGCGCGGAGTGGGCGAAAGCCAATCCGCAAGCGGTCGCGGCCTTCCGTGCAGCCATCCAGGAAGGCTCCGCCATGGCCATGTCAGACCATGTCGCGGCAAGGGCCTCCATCTCGAAATGGACGAAGCTCTCGCCGGAGATCGTCGCAACGATCGCGGTTCCGAATCTCAAGCCGCAGGTCGGGCCGTCCAACCTTGCCTATGTCATGGAGGTCATGCGGCATCAGGGCCTGTTCAAAACCGATTTGACGGCCGAGAAAGCTCTGCTGCCCTGGACCTGATCCCAGACAGCCATGACGGCTGGGCCAGCATTGAGCTCGCGCCGCCCGGCATGGGTTGTTCAAGCGATTGGCTGCCGGGAATGCAGCCAATCGGGAGGAGGATGTGCACCTTGAAAAAGCGTTCAGCCATCGCGGGGGGCGAAGAACGTAGCGCCGATCGGTCCAAGGAAGGCCGTTCCGGAAAGGCTAAGGGCATCAACTCGATCCTCAACGGCTTCAGCCTGCTGCAGGTGCTGGTCGACCACGGCGCCATGGGATTGACAGAACTGTCGCAGCGGGCGGGGCTGTCACCGGCGCAGGCGCATGCCTATCTGATCAGCCTGAAGCAGGTGAACATCGTCGAGCAGGACGATACCACCGGCCACTACGGGCTGGGCCAGTTCGCGCTCGTTCTCGGGCTGGCACGGCTGCGTTCCATCGAACCGCTCGAGCGCGTCTTCGAACGCGCCGCGGGCCTGGCGCGAGAAACCGGCCGGATGATCGTCGTCGCTGTCTTCAGCACGACATCGCCCGTCGTCGTCCGCGTCCTCAATCCGCCGCGGGATTTTCTGGTGGCGAGCCGCGTCGGCCATGTTCCTTCGATGATCGACACCTGCACCGGCCGCGTCTTTGCCGCCTTCATGCCACGCGAGACCGTCGAGCCGGCGGTCCTGGCGGAATTCGCCTTCCAGGACGAGCGCGGATTCCCGAGCCATTTCACGCCGGAGAGCCTTCGGAAGGAGCTCAGCGTGATCAGGAGGCGCGGCTACGCCGCAGCCGCCGGAAGCCCCAACCGGTTTCTCAGCAGCGTGTCCGCCCCCGTTTTCAATAGTTTCGGCCAGCTCGAATGCGTGGTCACGATGACAGCGGCGGCCAAGCACATCTCGCTGGAACGGGAGAGCCCCGACGTTGCGCAACTGCTCGATCTGACGTCGCATCTTTCGGCAGAGCTCGGATACGGCCTGCTTTCGCCCCGGCACGACGCCTTGAACGAGCCTGCATGAGGCGCCCTCCGCATGGAAGTGACGCAAGGGCAGCGTCAATTCACCGGAACCACATCATTCGATTCATATGCTTTGGCCAATGACGAGAGGATAAGGATGGCAACTGAGGCTCAGAATCCAGCCGCTTCTGTGCGCGAGGAGTTCGATCTCCTGATGCAGCGCGCGCAGCTGACGCTCGCGCCGTCCTGGCGCGAGGCGATGCTGACCGAATTCGGACAGATGCGAACCGAACTGGAGGCGATCCGCCGCTACGCCGGAACGCGCAAGGCCGAGGTCGAGCCGCGCCTGCCGATCACCTTGGGAAGGCGGGAACGATGAGCTTTGCAACGCTTTCCCTTCGCGATCTCGGCCACCAACTCAGGCGTCGCGAGATATCCTCGGTCGAGTTGACGCGTTGGACGCTCGAAGCTGCGAATGCCGTCAACCCGCCCCTCCACGCCTTCATCTCGATTCTTCCCGAGACGGCACTGGAGTCGGCTGCCCGCGCCGATCGAGATTTTGCCGCCGGGATCGACCGCGGTCCCTTGCAGGGCATCCCTTACGGCGCGAAGGACATTTTCGACGTCGCTGGCCTCCCGACGACCGGGCATTCGCGCCTCGGCCTCGCCGCCCTCGCCTCTCGGGACTCGGCGGTCGTCGAGCGGCTGACGACGGGCGGCGCCGTTCTGATGGGCAAGCTGGCGACGTTCGAATACGCCACCTACGGCCCCGACGCCGATCTTCCCTTCCCGCATGCACGCAACCCCTGGAACCGCGAGCGCATGACCGGCGGCTCCTCCAGCGGCTCGGCCGTGGCAATCGCTTCCGGTGTCCTGAGGATGGCGCTCGGCAGCGACACGGGAGGGTCCATCCGAACACCGTCCTCATGGGTCGGGACGGTGGGCTTGAAGCCGACCTTCGGCCGCGTCTCGCGTCGCGGCTGTTTTCCGTTGTCGTCGTCCCTCGATCATTGCGGAGCGCTGACGCGCAGCGTCGAGGATGCTGCGATTGCGTTGCAGATCCTGTCGGGCCAGGATCCACTGGACCATGACAGCTCGGATACTCCTGTAGACGACTATATTCAGGACCTTGAGATTCCTGTCCGGGGCCTGAGGATCGGGATAGCTCGCTCCCTTCTCGAGACGGCGTCTGATCAGACGCTCGCCAATATCGAGCGCGTCGCCGACCTGCTTCGTTCGGAAGGTGCCGAGGTCTTCGACGTCCAGACGCCACCGCTGGGCTTGTTCGGGACGGTGATCAGAGCCCTCCTGCTTATCGAAGGCTATCACCTGCACGAGCAGGATATGCGCACGCGCATCGAGGACTTCGGGCCGCTAATGGCGCGCCGAATCGCCCTCGGCGCTGGCTATACCGGCCCCGATTATCTGGCATGCCTGAAGGCGCGGCGGCTCCTGGCGGAAGATATCTCCGCAGCCCTGTGCGGTTGCGACGTGCTGCTCTGCGCCACGACGGCTCATACCGCGCCGGCCTATGAGCCCGTTCCGAACCCGTTCGATCCAGCAGGCCCGTCGATGACGAACCCATTCAACGTCACCGGCAACCCGGCGATCAGTGTGCCGATCGGCCTCAGCCCTGACGGGCTGCCGATGTCGGTTCAACTGGTCGGAAAACTGTTCGACGAGCGCCTGCTGTTGCGCGTGGCGCGCGCCGTCGAGAGGGTGTCCGGCTGGGAGCAGGTCCCGCTGCCCGCAGTCGCCGCCTAAAGACTATCCGACTCAGGTCTTCGCTCGGAGCGCTGCGCAATCCGGCAATCGGCAGCTGTCTTGCCTTGGTGTAAAAGCGCCGTCAATTGGGAGTACCTTGCCAGGATTGCGCCGCCACTGCGGGCCCATACACCTTCAAAAGCTGGGCTAGAGCGAGTTTGGGAGCATTTCGGCCCAGCTCGGCAAGAACAACAGGATTACCATTGTAAAATCGGAAACCTATACCTAGACACCCTCCTGCTTCACTCAATGATTTTGATCCGAGCACTTAAAACTGAATCGCTCTGGGTCAAAATTTCCGAGTCGTTTCCCATGGGCTGTGATCCAAGAGGTACGCTGCTCAGCGATGTCCGCGCGTGCGCGTTCCGGACGCGTCACGAAGTTGCCTATCGACTGCGACGCACTCGATCTCGATGTTGAACTTCGCAAGCCAGGGCGAGACGGTCACCGTGGTTCGAACAGGTAAATGTCGACCAAACCGAGCCCGATAGACGGCATTGAATCCCTCGGTCAGCTCAGCGTTGGTGATGAAGACATTCACCTTGACGATATCATCCAGGCCCGCGCCAACGTGGCACAGCGCGTGCTCCAACGCCTCCAACGTCGCCTCGGTCTGCACCTCGATGCTCCCCTCGACGATCGCGCCGGTGTGCACGTCGAAAGGCGGCATGCCACACGTGAACAGTAGTCCGCCTGCCCGGGCGAGGGCCGACACCGGAGCGCCAAGCCGCCGCAGTGCATCGGAGATGACGGGGATTTCGACGAGACCGTCCTCCACGGCCGGATGCAGCGAGGTTTCCGCGCCGCCCACATTCGTATCGGGAGGCGGCAACGGAAAAACATCCGTCACGGCCTCGCCAGCGTTGAACCGGGCGATGAGATCGGGCTCTCCCGCCTGTAGCTTCAGGGAAGCGCGAGCCAACTCCAATGCGCGATCGGGCGGAAGGATGCAGACTCCATTCTCGTCGGCCAGGACCAGATCGCCCGCTCGGATGGCGACGCTGGCGCAGACGATTTTGCCATTCACCTCCCCCGAATTGCGCCCGGCCTTGGTGGTAATGGCCGAACGGCCCTTGCACCAAACGGGAAGCCCAGCGGCACGAATGGCTCCCGCATCCGTAACGAAGCCGTCTATCACCACCGCGGCGATCCCGACGCTTCGTGCAGCCGCGGTCAGGATGGCACCCCAACAGGCATGCCTGTCGTCATCGCGCCTCTCGATGACCAGGATATCCCCGGCCTTGGCGGCCGCGAGGGCACGGATGATCGCCGATCCGTCATTGCCCCGGGTGCTGACGGTCAGCGCAGGTCCGCAAACGCGAGGACAGTCGTAGAGCGGTTGAATCGAAGGTGGCAGAAAGCCTTCCTCAATCAGGTGACCAAGAGTCGCCGTTTCGACATCGGCTAGGAGACTGATCGCCTCTGTCACCGCACTTTCGAATTCAGTCATTGATTTGGTTCCCAGGACCGCGCGCCGGCGCTTTCAAAGGCAGAGGCGCCGGATCAATTCCTCGTAGATGGACAGCGCAGCTTCGATGTCGCTGATGGGGCAGCGCTCATCCGTCTTATGACATTGAGCGGATTCGCCTGGGCCGATGACGACGGTCGGCACGTTCCCGAAACCCGGAACGAGCGCTGAGGCATCCGTGAAGTAGGGGGCGCCGATTGGTTGAGGTCGACTGCCAAGACGTTGCCCGATGATGTCCAAGACCGGCGCGATCGCTACTTCGTCGGGGCGAGTGGAGAAGCCGGGGAAATCGGTCACGACCTGAATCGCGGCCGCCTCCCCGAACAGCTTTCCGAGCCAAGCGACGATTTCGGCATGATCATCATCGGGCAGCGTGCGGAAATCGACGGTGAAGGATGCACTGTCGGGGACCGAGTTGATGTTCTGGCCACCGGTGATCGTCGTCGTGACCGCGGTCGTGCGCCCCAACAGCGCGTGCTCCTTCTCGAAACGATGTGCCTCGAGCCGAGCGATCCACGCAACGATCTTGGAGATCGCGTTGTCGCCCTCGTGAGGCATCGAAGAATGAGCGGTCCTGCCCGCGGCCGATACCGCCACGCGCAATGAACCCTTGTGCGCGATCACCGGACGGTTCGATGTCGGCTCGGCAACGATCAGCAGCTCGGCGTCGCCGAGGGCTCCCCGGCGCGCCAGGTCGAACGCTCCCTCGCAGCCCGTCTCCTCACCGGCGGTGATCACGAACGTCAGACCGCGCCGAAGCCGAGCGCCCTGCGCGATCAGGCTCGCCGCTGCGGTGACGAACGCAGCGATGCCCGACTTCATGTCGCATGAACCGCGACCGTGAAGGACGCCGTCATCGATCACGGCATCGAAGGGAGGGAATTTCCACGGAGCCGCGCCGATGGGGACGACATCGAGATGTCCCGTGAAGGCCAATGGCTTCAGACGCTCCGTCCCGTCGAGGCGCGCGACAAGGGATGGCCTGCCCGGCGCGAATTCATACCGGCGCACGGAGAAGCCGAGCTTCTCGAGGTGATCCGCAACGAACTCCACGCAGGGTTTCTCGTCACCCGGGGGATTGAGCGATTGGAAGCGGATCAGCGCTTGTGCGAGCGAGACGACGTCCGACGGCATGACAATCCTCCGGGATCAGGTTGCGATGGCGCCGCGGCCTTAGATGCCGGCGAGCAGCGCGTATTTGATTTCGACGAACTCCTCGACGCCGTGGCGCGAACCCTCGCGGCCAAGCCCCGATTCCTTTACCCCGCCGAAGGGAGCAAGCTCCGTCGCGATCAAGCCTGTGTTGATCCCGACCATCCCATATTCCAGGGCCTCGAGGACGCGGAACACGCGCCCGAGATCGCGCGCGAAGAAGTAGGCGGCGAGGCCGTACTGCGTTGCGTTGGCCTGCTCGATCACGTCGGCTTCGTCGCGGAACTTGAAGACCGGAGCGATGGGCCCAAACGTCTCCTCGGAGGCGATGAGCATTTCGCGCGATAGCCCGCTGAGGACGGTCGGCTCGAAGAAGGTCCCGCCAAGCTCATGGCGCTTCCCTCCAACCTCGACCTTTGCGCCTCTCGAGACGGCATCCGTGACATGCCGTTCGACCTTTTCGATAGCCTTGGCGTTGATCAGCGGACCCTGCTGAATACCGGTCTCCAGGCCATTGCCGACTTTGAGCGCTGCGACCCTATCGCCCAGCTTGCGAACGAAAGCGTCGTGGACGCCTTCCTGGGCGTAGATGCGGTTCGCGCAAACACAGGTCTGTCCCATGTTGCGGAATTTGGAGTGGATTGCCCCTTCCACCGCCGCGTCGATATCGGCGTCATCGAACACGATGAAGGGTGAGTTGCCGCCAAGTTCGAGTCCGACCTTCTTTACCGTCGAGGCAGCCTGCCGCATCAGAAGCTTGCCGACTTCGGTCGATCCCGTGAAACCGACAAAGCGAACGGCTGGATGGGACGTCATGACTCCGCCGATCGCGGCGGCGTCACCCGTCACCAGGTTGAGCACCCCGTCTGGCAGGCCGGCCTCCTGGGCTAGAGCGGCCAGCGCGAGCGCCGTGAGCGGCGTATCCGGGGCGGGCTTGATCACCGCGGTGCAGCCGGCGGCGAGCGCCGGCGCGACCTTGCGCGTAATCATTGCCGCGGGGAAGTTCCACGGCGTGATCGCGGCCACCACCCCAATCGGCTGCCGCACCACGAGGATACGGGCATCGGCGCGATGGCTGGGAATCGTTTCGCCATAGATGCGCTTGGCCTCTTCGGCATAGAACTCGACGAAGGAGGCGGCGTAGTCGATCTCGCCTGCCGCCTCAGGCAGTGGCTTTCCTTGCTCGCGCGTCATGATCATCGCCAGGTCGGCTTTATTCGCGATGATCAGGTCGAACCAGCGACGGAGAACGGCGCTTCGCTCTTTGGCGGTACGCTTCGCCCAAGCAGGAAATGCACGCTCAGCAGCTTCCACGGCCTGAACAGTTTCCGAAGCACCGAAGTTTGGCACCTTACCGATCTCTTGGCCGGTAGCCGGATCGGTCACCGCAGTGGTCGGCTCACCGATCCACTGGCCGCCGATGAAGCACTGCTGCCGCAGCAGCCCGCTCTTTCGAAGTTCAATCATGATCTTACCCTGTTCGAAATCTGTGCCGCGATCAGCCTTCGAGAGCCTTCTCCAGAATGCTCATGCCTTCGTCGACGATCTCGTCGGACGCGGTGAGCGGCATCAGTAGGCGGATGGTGTTGGCATGCACGCCACACGAGAGAAGGATCAGGCCATTTTCATGGGCTCGCTTGGTCACGAGCTGCGTCTTCTCCGCGTCGGGTTCGTTCGAGCCACGCTCGCGCACGATGTCGAAGGCGATCATCGCACCCGGGCCGCGGATCGCTGCAATTGGCGCGAGATTGTTGGCGCGCTGCATAGAGGCGAGCCGCTGGTGAAGCCGAGCGCCAATGGCATTCGCTCGATCCAGAAGCTTCTCCTCCTCGAAGATATCGAGCACTGCCAACGCTGCGGCACAGGCAAGGGGATTGCCGCCATAGGTTCCGCCCAGGCCGCCGGCCGCCGGAACGTCCATGACGTCGGCTCGCCCAATCACGCCCGAAAGGGGGAAGCCGCCCGCCAGGGACTTGGCCACGCAAATCAGATCGGGCTTCACATCGTAATGTTCCATCGCGAACATCTTGCCCGTGCGGCCGAAGCCCGTCTGGACCTCGTCGGCGATGAGCATGATGCCGTGAGTGTCGCAAATTTTGCGGAGTGCCTTCATCAGTTCCGGCGGCGCCTGATGAAAGCCGCCTTCTCCCTGGACCGGCTCAAGGATAATCGCCGCAACCTGCTCTGGATCGACGTCAGCGCGGAACAGGAACTCGATGTGGCGGAGGGAGTCCTCTACCGTGACGCCAAGCGTCTCAACCGGGAACGGGACATGCCAGATCTCGGGCTGAACCGACCCAAAGCCCTTCTTGTACGGCTTCACCTTGCCGGTCATGCCCATCGCGAGGACGGTACGGCCGTGGAAGCCTCCGGTGAAGGCGATGACACCGGATCGGCGGGTCGCAGCCCGTGCGATCTTCACGGCGTTCTCGGTCGCCTCTGCACCGGTCGAAAACAGTACGGTCTTCGCGGGACCCTCAATCGGCGCTAGCGCATTCAGGCGTTCGGCTAGAGTGATGTAGTTTTCATAGAGCAGCACCTGGAAGGAGGTGTGCGTGAACGCCTTCAGCTGCTCCTCGACCGCCGCGATGATCTTCGGGTGGCGATGGCCGGTATTCAGAACAGCGATGCCGCCGGCGAAATCGACGTAGCGCTTGCCTTCAACGTCCCAGATCTCACTGTTTTCCCCGCGAGCTGCAGAGATCGGCGTTGCGTGGCCAACGCCGCGCGGCACGGCGGCCTGGCGGCGAGCGAGGATGGAGGCGTTCGTGCTGGTGGTGGTCATATGGAAGTCCCTAGTTCAGGAATCGGATTCGGAGTCGCTGCGTCAGGCGACCTGACGTACGAAGCGGTTGCGTTGCATGCGGTAGACGGGAGCCGCCCCTCCGGGAGCGAGCTCAGGGTCGTGGGTCAGGCGTAGTTGGAGCTCCTGGAGCATGGTTCGGGTGATGGCTGGCAGGTCCGCGCGATTGGCGTCATCGAGCGACAGCCAATCGAGACTTTCGAGCTCGTTGCTCGGCCCCCCAGTGGCAAGCTCGACCGCTACGTCATGCCGAAATGCCGCCAGAAAACGCGTGTCGAACCGCCGAATGCGGCCTGGGGGCGTTATGGCCCGGCCAATGAACCGAAGTCGGTCCAATGCGGGTGTAACGTCGTGGTCAGAGAAACCCTTCCAAGAGCGCAGTTTCGTCTCGAACGTTCCACGACGTCCGAGTAGCAGGCCAGCCTCTTCATAAGCCTCTCGGAGGGCACACAGAGCGATTGAGCGGGCGCGAGCCGAAGTTGCGCGCGGACCGTTCCCGGCGATGCGCAATTCCTCCAAGGGGTGTAGGGGCGTGGCGGTGAGGAGCCGCGCATCCTCGGGGTCGGCTTGGCCGCCCGGGAACACAAATTTTCCCGGCATGAAGGCGTGGGACCGATGACGGCGACCCATCAATACGCGCGCGTTCAGACCGGCACCGTCCAGGACGATCAGAGTGGCGGCATCACGGGTACGCAAAGGACCGACGCCCAATGCAAAGTCGTTCGCTTCGATGCGATCGACCTCTTGCCGTGTCATGCCATCAGACAAGATCATCTGGATCGGTTCCGGCTGAGGTCAGGCGATCTGCTCGACCCCGCACCATTCGGCGACGAAAAGAGCCATAGTGCCGGTGATCCGCTTCAGCGAGGCCAAGCTCACTCGCTCGTCAAAGCCGTGGATGTTCTCGGAGATGGGCCCGTAGCAGAGTGACGGGATCTTGTCGTAGAGCGCGTAAACCCGGGTATCGAGGTAGCCAGGCGTCATGAAGCTCTTCAGCGGCTTTCCGGTCGATCCCTCATGGGCGCGCGCCAGGACCGCCTCGGCCTCAGTACCAGGCTCCTGGATGTAACCTTCGGTGTGGAAGCCGTTGAACGTCACCTTAGGCGGGTTGTTGCCCATGAAGCCGTCAGTGCGTGCAAAGGCTGCAACCCGATCCGCGATCTCCTTGGCTGCGGCGGCCGCGTCGACGCCAGGATACAATCCGATACGGCAGTCGATCCTGCACCAGCACGGAACGGAGGAGGCCCAGTCACCACCCTCGATCTTACCTACGTTCAGGTTGATCGGATGTTCGACCTCGGCGAAATGCTCGCGACCCGTTTTGTCGTCATTCCACTCCTGCTCAAGCTTGCGGAGCTCACCGATGACCCGATAGGCCGCATCGATCGCATTGGCGCCGTTACCCATCTCGCGGACGTGTACTGGCAATCCGCGGACCTCGACCTGGAACCAGAGAACGCCAACGTTGGCGCGTACCAGCATTTCCTCTTCGGGTTCGGGGATCAGGACGGCGTCGGCCTTGTATCCGCGAAGGTGGGTCATGAGGGCGCCGTTGCCGGTCGACTCTTCTTCCACGACCGACTGGACGTAGACAGTCGCGGCGGGCTGCAGGCCGATGCGACGTAAGGCATCAAGGCAGAACAGGTTGGCGACATGGCCGGCCTTCATGTCGGCGCCGCCCCGCCCGTAAAGCCAGTCGCCGTCAATGACAGGGTCGAAGGCCTTGTTCGTCCACATGTCGGCCGGGCCGGCCGGCACGACGTCCACGTGCGCTTGCAAGATGAGCGAGCGACCTTTTTCCTCACGGGGGTGGTGGATACCCACGACGATAGGGGCGTCGGAGTGCTCCTCGGTCCAGGGACTTCCACCCGGATGAGCCTCGATAGCTTCGCGGTCCATTGCGAAGCGATCCATCACGTAGCCGCGCTCGCGGAGGGCGCGGAACACGAAGTCCTGACAAGCGTGCTCCGCGCCGCGCACCGAAGCGAACCGGATGAGTTCTTGCGTGAAGGCCACCTGCTCGGCGAAGCCCGCCTCGACCGAGGCGAGGATATTCGCTTTGAGAGCGCTATCGAGTGCCATTTATGTACTCCAGTTCCTTGTTCGGTAATCAGCTTCCGAAGCGCTTGCCGCCCGGGACGGCTGCAAGCAGCTGGCGCGTGTACTCGTGCTGTGGGGATGCAAAGATCAGCCGCGTCGCCCCGGCCTCTACGACCTTTCCACGCTGCATGACGACGATGCGGTCGCAAATTTGAGCGGCGACGCGGAGGTCGTGGGTGACGAAGAGGATGGCGAGGCCGAGCCGCTTCTGGATATCTTTAATCAGGGTTAGGATCTGGGCTTGCACGGAAACGTCGAGCGCCGAGACCGCCTCGTCCGCCACTAGCACGTCGGGTTCGAGCGCCAAGGCCCTCGCGATGCCGACGCGCTGGCGCTGGCCACCCGAGAATTCATGCGGGTATCTGTCGATTGCCTGCTCAGGCAGCCCGACCAGAGCCAGCAATTCTCGCGCTTGCGCCAGTGCGTCTTTTCGAGAAGCACCGTGTGCTACCGGGCCGTCGGATATGATCCGCCCGACCGTCTGGCGCGGATTGAGCGATGCGAATGGGTCCTGGAAGACCATCTGAATGCGCTTGCGCTGCCGGCGCAGTTCCGATGGCGTGAGTTCGGACAACACGAGATCGCCTAGCGCGATTCTCCCGTGGTCGGGCTCGATCAGACGCAAACAGCATCGTCCGACGGTCGACTTGCCTGAGCCGGACTCGCCAACAATGCCGAGCGTCTCGCCTCGCTTCAACGAGAAGGAAACGTTGTCAGCAGCCCGAACCTCGCGCGCAACGCCGAAGAAGCCTCGCTTACTGTAGACCTTGCCCAGCCCCTCGACGGTGAATATCGGCTCTTCCGCAGGAAGGGTCGGTAAATCGGCGGGTGTGAGAGAGGGCACAGCCGCAAGCAGCTTTTGCGTGTAAGTATGGCGCGGCGCGCCCAAAACCTGATCGGCGGCGCCTTCCTCGACGAGGATCCCTTTCTCAAGCACGGCGATCCGGTCAGCGATCTCAGCGACAACGCCCATGTCGTGAGTGATGAAGAGAACGGCCGTGCCGTGCTTCACTCGCAGATTGTCGATCAGTTTGAGAATCTGCGCTTGCGTGGTGACGTCGAGAGCAGTGGTCGGCTCGTCGGCGATCAGGAGCTTTGGCTCCAACGCAAGTGCCATGGCGATCATGACGCGCTGGCGCTGGCCGCCAGAGAGCTCATGGGGATAGGCCTTTGCCAGCCGGGGTGGATCAGGAAGTCCAACCTCTGTCAGCAGCTCAAGGACACGTGCCTTGCGGGCTGATTTGTCGAGAAGGTTGTGAGCCTCGAAGGTTTCGAGCAGCTGATCCTCGATCCGCATGACCGGGTTAAGCGAGGTCATCGGCTCCTGGAAGATCATGCCGATCTCGCGACCACGCAAATCCTGCATCTGCTCTTCATCGAGCGTGAGGACGTCGCGTCCGGCCAAGCGGATGGCGCCGGCGACAGGCTTCACCGCTTTGGGCAGCAATCCCATGACCGAATGGGCAATCATTGATTTGCCCGAGCCTGATTCGCCGACGACGCAGAGGGTTTCTCCCGCGCCGATCGTCAGCGATACATCGTGAACCGCGTGGGCCCGATCGGCGAGCGCCGGAAGTGCGAGGGTCAATCCCTCAACGGACAGGACCGGCATTGAGGTTGTCCTTCCCATCACTCGCGCCCCCGTGCGAGGCGAGGATTCAATGCATCGTTCAAGCCTTCGCCGGCGAGGTTGAGCGCAAGCACCGTCAGGAAGATTGCGACTCCGGGGAAGAAGCTGATCCACCAGGCGTCGAGCAGGCGTGTGCGGCCGGCACCGACCATGTAGCCCCAGCTCATCAGATTGGGATCGCCGAGACCGAGGAAGGAGAGCGAGGATTCCAGCAGGATCGCCGAGCCGATCATCAGCGAGCCCATAACGATGATCGGCGCGATGGTGTTGGGCAGGACCTGGCTGAAGATGATCCGCGGCGTCGACTGACCTATGGTGACGGCGGCCTGGACGTATTCACGCGACCTAAGCGAGAGCACCTCGCCGCGCACCAGTCGTGCCACCGGCGGCCAACTGACGACGCCGATCGCGAGCACGATCGAGCTGAGCTGCGGCTGTAGGATCGCCACCAGCACGATTGCAAGCGCGAAAGAGGGGATGGTCTGGAAGAACTCGGTGAAGCGCATCAGCGCGTCATCGACGAAGCCGCCGGCATACCCAGCGATAGCGCCGAGCGGCACCCCGATCAGAAGCGAAACCACGGTCGAAACCACGCCAATCATCAGCGAGACACGGGCGCCGTGGACAAGTCCGGCGGCGATGTCACGGCCAAGGGTGTCGGTGCCGAGAGGAAAGCGCTCCATCGCGAAGGGCGCAAGAAATGGCCGTCCGACGACGCGCCATGGCGACTGGGGGAAGAGAGATGGGGCGAGCACGGCGAAGACCACGACCGTGAGCAGGATGAGAATACCGATGACGGCGCCGCGATTGCGAGCAAATCGTTGCAGGAAGCTCATGAGGTGGCCTCGATGCGCGGATCGGCGAAGCGGTAAACCAGATCCGTAACAATGTTGAAGCCGACGACCATTGCCGAGGAGACGAAGAAGACGCCGAGCAGGACGGAATAATCGCGCTGGACCAGCGCATCGAACATCAGCCGGCCAATACCGGGCCAGGCGAAGACGGTCTCGGTCAGAACAGCCCCGCCGACAAGCTGTCCGGCCTGGAGGCCAGCCAGCGTCACCACCGGAAGGATGGCATTGCGGGCGACGTGCCGGCGCCAGACGCGTGGCTGCGACACGCCCTTGGCGCGCGCCGTCTTGACGAAGTCGGAGCCCGCTACTTCCAGCATCGAGGCCCGCATCATCCTGGCATAGAGCGCGGTGAAGAAAAGGCCGAGAGTGAGCGAAGGCAGGACGAGATGCTGGCCGATATCGAGCGCCCGCGCCAGGCCTGTATAATTCGCACCGATGGTTTCGTAGCCGACATTCGGTACAAGCCCGAGCTTCAGTGCGAAGACGATCTGGCTCATTAGAGCGATCCAGAACAGCGGCGTCGCATAGAAGATCAGCGCGAGAGTGGTGATAAGGCTGTCAGACCATTTGCCGGCGCGGCGGGCGGCGAGCGCGCCCATCGCCGTTCCGACGACGAGCGAGACGAGGAAAGCCGCGCCCGTCAGCAGCAGCGTCGCCGGGAGTCGCTCCATGATCAGGCTCAGCACAGATTGCTGCTGGCGATAGCTGAAGCCGAGATCGAAGGTGAGATAGCCCTTCAGATAGATCCAGAGCTGGGTCAGGAAGGGCTGGTCCAGGCCGAAACGGGCCCGCAGCTGCTCAAGGAGCTGAGCATCGGCGGCGCCGGCCTCGCCAGCCAGGACCTGCGCCGGGTCACCCGGGGCGGCCCGGATCAGCAGGAAGTTCAGCACGGCGATCGCGAAGAGGACAAGAATGCCCTTCACGAGTCGGCCCGAAAGGAAACGTGCCAAGTTCATATTCTTTATGCCCTGAAACGGACGGAGTTTGAGACGCAGGCGGATATGCCGGTCGCCGCGCAGGCCTCCGGTTCCATCAATCCATTAGCCACTGAGGCGTAGACGATGAGCGGACCCGGCGACCCCAGAAGGGAACGTCGCTGGGCCTTTGGACGTCAGTCCTTCCAGGCGTCCCGGAAGCCGTCGTTCACGCCGATGCCGGTGGTGACGAGGTTCTTGACGTTGCAGCGGTAGATGGTCGGGAAATCCATCTCCAAGAGCCATAGCACCGGGAGTTCGTCAGCCATGATCTTCTGCAGCTTGGTGTAGGCATCTTGGCGCTTGGCATCGGTCGCAGCTCCCGCGCCTTCGGCGAACAGCTTGTCGACCTCGGGGTTCGAATATCCCCCGATGTTGCTGAAGGGATTGCCCTTCGTGATGTTGCTGGAGACGTAAGAGCGAGCGACACCGGTCGCGGGATCGCCGAGCTGGTAAAGGAAGTTGAAGGTAAGGTCGAAATCCCAGCGCGACGCCTTCTGCGTCCAGCCCGGCACGTCGGTATTCTCGATCTCGATCTTGACGCCGACGTCCTCGAGGTTCTGCTTGATCGCTTCGGACCAGCGTGTCCAGGTTTCGCCGTAGGGGAGGTTGAGCAGCTTGATCGTCTCGCCCTTGTAACCCGACGCCTTGATCAGTTCCTTGGCCTTCGCCTGATCGTACTTATAGCTCGGGACGTCAGAGGAGTAGAAGCGGGTCTTCGACGAGATCGGGCCAGTGGGTATCTTACCCAGCCCTGCCCAGACCACCTCCTTCCCGAATTCGCGATCGATCGCGTACATCAGGCCCTGGCGGAACTGCTTGTTGCCGAGGATGCCATTCCGGAGATTGACCGCCAGCCACGCATGGGGAGCAAACATCTCCCAGCCCTTGGTGGTCACGCAGGTATTGGGCAGCTTGGAGAGACGCGCGACGTCGTAGACGTCAACTGAGCCGCCGGTCAGCACATCAACCTTACCGGTCTCGTATGCGACGGCGCGCGCCGCCGCGTCAGGAATGATCTGCCAGTAGATCTCGTCGAGGTTCGGCTTACCCTTCAGCCAGTAGTCCTCGTTTTTGACCAGGTGGATGTAGGAGCCCTTCTTCCACTCTTTGAACTTAAAGGGGCCCGTACCGATCGGCGTGTTGTTGGCGAGGTTGGCGCGATAACCGGTGCCGTCATAGATATGCTTCGGGATCATCGGCGCGGAGGCGACCTCCTGCGTCATGATCATCGGGCCGAAGGGCTGCTTCAGCGTGATCTTGACGGTGAGATCGTCGACCTTATCGATCGTGTCGACTTGATCGGTGACGATCGGACGCCAGCGCGGATGGACCTCGCGCAGGAATTTGTCGAGTGAGAAGACGACGTCATCGGCCGTAAACGGCTTTCCGTCATGCCATTTCACGCCTTCCTGGAGCTTGAAGGTGTAGGTCTTCGCGTCCGCGGAGACCTCCCAGCTCTTGGCGAGCGAGGGCTGCGGCTCGAGCTTCTCGTTATAGCGCAGCAGCGACTCGTAGATGTTGCCTGCGACCATGTTGGTCGGGCCGTTCTGGTTGAGACCCTGCATCAGCATCGGCGGCTCGGGCTGGACGACCACATGAACCGTCCCGCCCTTCTTCGGCTCCTGAGCGGAGACTGGCAGCACCGATAGCGCCAGGGTGAGAGCGAGGGCGGACGTAGCCGCAGCGATCGTCGAGTGTCGATTGATCATGAGATCCCCTTCTCTTTTTCGCGCCGGTTGCCGGCTTGCGCTGGACAATATGAAAGTCGGCTTCTAGTGTCAAGGAATGATCTATAATGTCATCAGATGACATTTCCGAATCCGGACAATTGCGATATGGCTCAGCCTCCTGATGCAGCGGGGGCTTTCGTGGCCGAAGAAGATCGTGAGGTGAGAACGAAGCCGGGGGTTCCGCTCGTTCGCGCCCTGGACCGTGGCATCGCGCTCTTGAGAGCGTTCTCGCCTGTGAAACCGCGTCAGACGCTTTCCGATCTCACCAAGGCTGCGGAGTTGGACAAGGGCACGACGCGTCGCCTGCTTCAGACCTTGATGTTCGCCGGGCTGGTCGATCACGATGAACGAAGCGCGATGTACTCGCTCAGCGCGGGCGTCCTCGAAATCGCGTCGGCGGTCGACACCGGGCGCGAACTCCGTGAAGTGGCCGCGCCTTATCTCAGCGACATTGCCGAGGCCTGCCACATGACCACCTTCCTGTGGGTGCACCACGAAGGTATGGCGGTTTGCACTGAGCGGGTCCGGGCCGGCCAACCCAGCATTGACACGTCGTGGTTCACCGTCGGCGCGCGCACGCCGCTGAACAGCGGCGGCGGCCCGCGTGTCCTCCTCGCCTTCATCACGCCCGAAGAGCGAGAAGTCGCTCTTCGCAAGCCGCTCGCCTCCAGGACACCGACGAGCCAAACCGATCTCGATGAACTCAGGCGCGCGGCCGAGCGAATCCGCGAAAGAGGGTACGAGCTCGCGATCGACGATTTCGTGCCCGGGCTGGCCGCCGTGGGCGTCCCGGTTTTCGACAGGTCGGGGGCGCTGGCCGGATCAATCAGCATCACGAGCTTGACCAACCAACTCGTGGAGAACGGCCAGCCGCGCTACCTCGATATTCTTCGGCGCGCCGCCGACGACATTCAACGCAAGCTGATTTGAGGTCGGAATGAGCCCCCAGCGGTTGACGCCCGAGGCCATCGTCCGAAAGCTCCACGATATTTGGAACAGCGGCGACATCAGCGCGATCGATGAAGTCTACTCGGAGGATTTCGTCGCTCACTGGCCGCCGAGTTCCGAAATCCCCGTGCGGCGAGGGCTCGATGGTATTCGCCGGGGAGTGAAGCGCATCCAAACCGCCTTTCCGGATTGGCACGAGGAAGTGGTCGACGTGGTCGCCTCGGGCGAAAAGGTCGCGAGCCGTTACATCTCACGCGGCACGCATCTCGGTGCGTATTGGGGTATCGAAGCGACCGGGCTGCGCATCGAAGTCGAGGAGATTTCGATTTTCCACTGCGGCCCTGACGGACGGGTCGTGACCCAGTGGTGCATGATCGACGAGCTGGCGCGCCTTCAGCAATTGCGCGTGAGTGATTCCTACCTGCGCAACGCTCTCAAGATGGCGTAAGGCGCCTATCGTCCCGGGCCGATGCTTTTTCGCACGCGCCGGACGGTAGCCCATGCCGCCCATAGTACCGCGGGAATCGCACCGAGCACGAACTGCTTCGCCAAATGAGAATTCAGCCCCAGCTCGACCAGCCCCTCCAGGCAGACTTTGACAAGCCCAATGGAGTAGTAGGTGATGGCAATGACGGAGAGGCCTTCGACGGCTTGCTGGATGTGAACCTGGACTCGAGCCCGCTCCTCCATCGAGGTCAGCAGCGACGCGTTCTGGTCTTCCAACTGCACCTGGACGGTCGTCCTCAGCAGATCGCCCGCTAGACCCACCCTTTCCGTCAGTTCGTTCAATCGCCGCTCCGCGGCTTCAGCGGCGCGTACGGCGGGTTGGAAGCGTCGATGAATGAAGGTGCTCATTCGCTGGTGTTGCTCGACCCGCCCCTCCCGCAGATCATTGATCCGGCTATTAACGATCTCGGCATAGGCCTTCGTGGCTCCGAACCTGCGCTTTGCGCTCGCGGAGAAGTTCAGAACCTCCGAAGTCAGCTTGGTCACCTCCGTGAGCAGGGTCTTGTCGATTTTCGTGGCGCCCTGCATGTGCGTGATGAGCTGATCGACCCGCCCATCGAAACACGAGATCATGCGGATCGTCTGCTGCACCATCGGCATCGCGAGCAACGCCATCATCCGATAGGTCTCAATCTCGAGCAGGCGGCGAACCATGCGTCCCGTTCGATACGAATTCAGCGATCGATTGATGAGAACGAACTCGAGAAAGCCGCATCGGCTAAGCCGGAAGTTCGAATGGACCTCAGCCTCAGTCCCGCCGACGGTGGAGGCAACTGCGTCCGCCTCAAGCTCGATCGGCCTACCCTCGTCGGAATGCCCGCGAACGGTCACTCGAACGGCAGCGACGACATCTCCATCAACCTGGTCGATCAATTCCCGAAAGGCCGCGGGTGCCTCCTGCGTCAACCCGTCGAACTTGGTGACGAAGGTGAAGGTAAGAAACTCGGTGTGAGCTTCCCATTTCAGGCGCCCGCCTGGGAAGCGTCCGATCCCGTGCTTTCCGCGCTGGGTGGTCGCCAGCTCGTCAAGAGCACCCAGAAGCCCTGGCAAGGCTGGCACCCCGCCTCGGCCGAGCAGGGCTACATGCCAGATGTCTGAATCGGCTTCGAAGTAGAGCGATGGGCGGGCATGGAGCTCGTTGTGCAACTCCTCCCGCAGCGGGTGTTCGCTGCGAAACATCGTCCAGCCTCGTGGCAGTCCCGGGCATCAGTTACAGGGGTGTCGGATACCGGGGCATTCGAAACCCGGCCGCGACGGTCATTCGTGCCGCGGCCGGGCCGATATCAGTGCTTGAGCTCTCGACGAACCGTCTCGGTCAGCAGGATCAGCGCGATGCCCGAGAGGATCGCCCAGATGATCATGTACCAGGCAACGGACGAGCCCTTGCCGGTCGTCGCCAGCAACCAGGTGGTCACGATCGGCGTGGCCGCACTGCCGAGCACGCCCGAGAACATGTAGCTGACGGACAGGCCCGAGTAGCGCACCTTCGTGCCGAAGAGCTCCGCGAGGAAGGTCGCGATGGGGCCGTAGTTTGCTGCGAACGCCGTCATCATCAGCAGATAGCCGAGGAGGCCGAGGCCGAACACTTTGGTATCCAGAAGCCAGAACATCGGGAAGGCGAACACGGCCTCGGCGATGATGCCACCGATGATGACGGGCCGACGTCCGATCGCGTCGGAAAGACGCCCGAACAGCGGAAGCAGGAAGATGCAGGCTGCGCAGGAGATCAGCGTCATTTCCAGCATGGCGTCGCGCGAGAACCCCAGCGTTTGCGTGCCATAGCTAAGCCCGAACGCAACCAGAAGGTTGAAGGACGCACCGGTCGACATCGTGGCGACGGCTGCGAGAACGACCGTTTTCCAGGATGTCTTCAGAAGCTGGAAGAATGGCAGCTTCACCGCCGCGGCCTCCTCCTTCACCTTCTTGAACGAAGGCGTTTCGGAGGTGTTGAGCCGGATGTACATGCCGACACCGACCAGCAGGATGCTAGCCAGGAACGGGATGCGCCATCCCCACGAAACCAGCGCCTCGTTCGAAATCGTGGCGCTGATGGCCAGGAAGGCCAGGTTGGCCAAAAGAGTTCCGGCCGGCACGCCGATCTGAACCCAGGAGCCATACAGACCACGACGATTGGACGGCGCATGTTCGACAGCCATCAGAACGGCGCCACCCCACTCGCCGCCCAGAGCAAGGCCTTGCAGGAGGCGCAGCGTGAGGAGCAGGATTGGGGCCCAGAGGCCAATCTGATTGTAGTTGGGCAGCAGGCCGATGGCGAAGGTGGCGACGCCCATCATGACGAGCGAGATCAGCAGCATCGACTTGCGGCCGAGCTTATCGCCGAAATGGCCGAAGATCGCCGCGCCGACCATGCGGGCGAGATAGGCAGACGCGAACGTCCCGAAAGACAGCAGCGTGCCAATCAGCGGATCCACGTTCGGGAAGAAGACCTTGTTGAAGACCAAAGCCGAGGCAGTGGCGAAGATGAAAAGGTCGTACCACTCTACTGTCGTACCAATAACGCTCGCGATAGCCACGCGGCGCATGTTCGGCGGCGGTTCCGCGACCACGGATGTCGAATAGGAGGCTTCGGCTGTCTGATTCATGGCTGTGCGATCCCCATGAGTTATCGTTACGGCGAGCGGTCGCTCGCCGTTCGGTCCGACCGCTTTCAGCGGCGGAGGCGTGGAACCTCAGGCTGCGCGGGGTTCGCGGTGCCCGAAGACTGATTTGATCTCCAAGAACTCTTCGAAGCCGTGGCGGCCCCACTCGCGACCGTTACCGGAGCGCTTGTAGCCACCGAACGCCCCCGCATAGTCCGCAAGGGAGCCGTTGAGGTGCACCATGCCCGCCCGCATGCGGCGCGATATCGAGCGCGCCTTATCGGCATCGCCCGAGCTGACATAGGCGCAGAGGCCGTAGACGGTATCGTTGGCGATCTCGATCGCCTCCTCGATGTCGCCGTACGGTATGATCGAAAGAACCGGTCCGAATATCTCTTCCCGGGCGATCGCCATGTCGTTGCGAACGTCCGCGAACACCGTTGGGGCGATATAGAATCCGTCCAGACCCTGGACCGGATCCAACCCTCCGGCGACGAGGCGCGCCCCTTCGTCGATGCCGACCTGGATCAACGAGCGGATCTTCTCGAATTGGCGCTTGCTGACAACCGGCCCAAGTTCGGTTTCTCGATCCCCGGGGAGACCGACTTTGAGTTCGCGGGCGACCGTCGCAGCGATCTCCGCTGCCTCATCCATTCGATCCGCCGGCACCAGCATCCGGGTCGGCGCATTGCAGGACTGGCCGCTGTTGCTGAAGCAGAGACGCGCCCCGTGGCGAACGGCTCGTTCGAAATCGGCATCTGCCGTGATGACGTTGGGCGACTTGCCGCCGAGTTCCTGATGGACCCGCTTGACGGTGTCCGCGGCCGATTTCGCCACCATGATCCCCGCGGGCGTGGAGCCGGTGAAGGAGATTAGATCGACATCGGGGTGGGTCGCGAGTTCCTGGCCGACCTCAGAGTCGCCGTGAACGAGATTGAAGACGCCGGAGGGAACCCCGGCCTCGGCCATGATCTCGGCGAAAAGCTCACCCGAGCGCGGTGCGATTTCGCTTGGCTTCAGCACCATCGTGCAACCGGCGGCCAATGCGGGCGCGACCTTGCAGGCGATCTGGTTCATCGGCCAGTTCCAGGGCGTGATGAACGCGCAGACACCGAACGGCTCCCGGGTGACCAGCGTACCGTTGACCACTTCCTCGAACTCGTACGATCGCAGGACCTCGACGACCGTCTTCAGGTGGCCGAGGCCGAACGGCACGTGAGCTTGCCGCGCCAGGGTAATCGGAGAGCCCATCTCCCGGCTGATCGCATGCGCCATCTCTTCCGAACGGCGTTCGTAGGCGGCGATGACGCGATCGAGGACCTCCAGACGCTCCTCGCGCGAGGTCATCGACCAAGCCGGAAAGGCTGCCTTCGCGGCCGCAACGGCAGCGGCCACGTCCGAGGCATTCCCGAGCGCGACGACTCCGTCCTCGAGACCGGTTGCCGGGTTGGTCAAGACGCCGACCCGAGAGGATGTCGGTTCGCGCCAGTCGCCGTCGATGTAAAACCGTTGGAGTTCGGACATGGAGTGATCCTCAGATTATCGCTTCGATCAGGAAGGGGCCCTTCTGCCGCGCCGCCGCCTTGAATGCTGCGGCGAGTTCTTCCGCAGTGGTGACGCGGCACGCTTCGACGCCCATGCTGCGGGCCAGATCGGCCCATCGAAGCTCGGGATTTGCGAGATCGAGCATGGTCAAGGCGTTCGGACCCGGGTTATCGATCCCCACACTCTTGAACTCGCCACGCAGCGTGGCGTAGGCGCGGTTCGCCAGAACGACCGTGACGACGTCGAGCCTTTCCCGCGCCTGGGTCCAAAGAGCCTGGGGCGTATACATGCCGCTGCCATCGGCCTGCATGCAGACCACCTTTCGGGTGGGAGCACCGACGGCAGCTCCCGTAGCCAGTGGCAGGCCGATGCCGATCGCACCGCCGGTGAGCTGAAGAAACTCATGTGGCCGGGCGTGTCGCAGTTGAGGAAGCAGCACGAAGCTGGAGGTGATGGACTCGTCGACGACGACAGCGTCCTCGGGCAGCAAGGCGGTCACGGTTGCCGCCAGCTTCGCCAGATCCAGGTCCCCGGCCGGGGTACCGGGCTCGAGGGGGCCCCGCAGGTTTGGATCGGTCCTTTTCGACCCGACGAGCTCCTCCAGGATGCGAAGACCCTCGATGGAATCCTCGTCGATGGCCACGGCACCGTGAACCGCGCTGTCCTTCGGAAGCGGTTTGCTGGGTTGCCCGGGATAGGCAAAGAACGCGACCGGCTCTTCGGCTCCGATCAGGATCAGATCGCGGACATCGGCCAAAACTTCTCTTGCCAGCGCGATCGGATAGGGGATTCGTTTGACCATCGGGAGACCCACCCCCACCGTGGCGCGAGCAGCGCTGGTCGGGCCAAGGAGGCGGGCGTTGGTGTGAGCCGCGATGCGGGCGGCAATGCTCAGGCCGGGTTCCCGAAGGGCGGCTCCCCCGATGAGCATGGCTGCCCCCTGCCCCGCCTTCAGGATATCCGCGGCTTTTTCGAGAGCGCGCATGCTTGGCTTTCCCGGCTTCCGCGGAGCACCTACGGAGCCGATCGAGCCGCCCTCGCCCCAGGCGGCGTCCGCGGGCACGATCAGCGTCGAGATGTGACCGGGAGCGCTGGCCGCCTCCCGGATGGCGCGCGCGGTATCATCGCCGATGGTCTGAGCCGAACGCGTCGTCTCGACCCAGTGGGAGACAGGCTTGGCGAGGCCTTCGATGTCGGAGGTCAGCGGCGCGTCGAAGCCACGATGATAGGTCGCATGCTCGCCGACGACGTTCACCATCGGCGTGCGCGCCTTTCTCGCATTGTGAAGGTTCGCGATTCCGTTGCCCAACCCGGGACCCAGGTGAAGCAAGGTGGCCGCCGGCTTTCCGGCCATCCGCGCATAGCCATCGGCCATGCCGGTTACGACGCCCTCGAATAGGCCCAATACGCAGCGGACCGAATTGACCCGATCCAGGGCCGCCACCAAGTGCATCTCCGATGTGCCCGGGTTGGCAAAACAAGTGTCGATGCCGCCCTCAACAAGAGTTCCGACGAGTGCGTCAGCACCGTTCATGAGAGACCATCCTGCTATTGAGTTGCCAGCGCATAGCTTGCTTTTTGGCGAAATGTCAACAAGTGACATATAGTATCACCTGATGATACTTGCATGGAATTCCCGCTCCACCGGCTGGAAGGCGGGGCTATGGCTGGGCGTTATCGGAAAAACCGAGCGACGATCTCTCGGAGAAACCGGGGAAGTTCCTCAAAAGCATATGGAGCATGCACCCTTTCGAGACGCTGATGATACTCGCGTCCCCAAGGCCCGATATTTACGACCGGGAACATCAGCGCATCCCGGCGAACGTCATCCACCAGGACGCGGGCCGGGGTCTGGGCAGAAAGGAACGAGACGTCGTCGTCCGCTGGCCGGTGCCCGAAGAAGCTCATGTCGGAGATACCCGTGAAGTACTCCCGATACTTGATCGGCATGCCGCCCGCGTTCTCATGAGCCAGGCGCGCCTCCTCGATGACGTCGCCGAGAACGGGGCTCGTTTGCGCCCTGGAAAGATGGGTCGAGGGATAGGCGAGGCTGCTGAAGCCATAAGCGATGGCGGGCCCGGTGATGGCGGCCTCGGTCACCATCGCACTGACGACCGACCGTGTCAGTGCCAAGGGGTCGTCCGACGCACTCAGTTCCTGCTCCACGCGGGCAACCCTGGCGAGGGCATCTGGGCCGCCAACCTGCTCGACCCGATCTCTCAGTTCGCCAACCGAGATGAGAAGAGCATCGCGGACGGAGGCGGAGTGGGGAGTGCCCAACATCTCGGCGTAGCGACGTGCACGTTGGTTGAATTGCTCGATCGAAGCCGCCGCGGCGGTTCGAAGCTCCCTCGCAAAGAGATCGAGAAGCTCGCGCACGGTCCAATTGTGAGAGAGCCAGTTGAATGCGATCCAGACCCGTTCGGGCGTGGTAACTTCGTATCCTCCCCGCAGGTCCTTCGCTTCCAGACAGATCGGCGGAGGGGAAATCTCCCCACCTCCCCCGTCGCTCAACGCCGGGTTCGCCTCAAGCGCCTTCGAAATCTCGGAAGCGATCAATTGGGCACTGATGCCCTCGAACGGGTAGCTCGCATGGGAAGAGTGACCGATGACCAAAGCGAACGGCAGCGCCTTGCCGATCGTGCCGCGATAGATAGCCCGGCCTTCGGTACCGTCGCCTTGATCGCTCGTCGCGTCCAGATTGATACCTGCCTCGATCTCCAGTCCGAACTCCGCCGAAATCGCCGGAAGCGCATTCCGCAGACTTCGCATTCCCCTCGACCCGCGCTCCTCGTCAGGCGTCGCAATCAGAATCAGGTTGCCTCGTCGCTCCGGGTCGGCCGCGAAGTCTTCGAGCACCGCGATGCCCGCGGCGACGCCGCTCTTCATGTCGAGAAGCCCGCGGCCCGGCAGGAAGTCCCCGGTTCGGAAATCGTCCAGGGCGCGCTGCTCGCCGGCACTCAACGGGCGGCTTTCGAGATCCTCAATCAGTGCCTTCAGCAACGCATCGGGAGAGAAGGCCAAATGCGCAAGCTCCCGGTAGCAGTCGATCGCGACCACGTCATAGTTGCCGGCCATCGCCATCGTACGGCTGCCCATCCCCCGTACGATCGCAACGACGCTTTTCGTCACTGGCTCGCCATGGCTGGCCACGAGCCGAACATGGTCGGGATTCTCCCGAAAGTAGGGAATCTCGCGGAGCAGTTCGGCCAGCCTTTCGCCGAACTCAGCCTCTCCCAGCGACCCGGTCTCGCTACCCCATTCGACGAGACGGCAGGACAACTCCCGCACGCGAGCACCAGGATTCCAATTTCGCCGACGGTTCATTGGGGCGCGCTCCGGGGCCACGAGGCGCGTAAGCTAATCGATCCTCCATGGACCGAAAACGTGCCTGGCGAACATTATCATCCGCAGATGTGCTATATCGTCAGTTCGACTGACAGAATCGGCAGAAGCAATGGACGATCTCGATCACCGCTTGATCGCCGAACTGCGGGTGAATGCAAGAGCGACGATCCCGACGCTCGCCAAGTTGTTGGGTGTCGCACGCGGCACCGTCCATGCCCGCATGGACAAGCTCGTCGCCAATGGAATCATCGCAGGCTTCACGGTTCGGTTGAAGGATCACGACGCTGGTGATCGGATCCGCGGCGTCATGATGATCGAACTGGAAGGCCGGAACGTGAGGGGAACGGTCGCCGCACTCCGGAAAAACCCCGGCTTTGCGACGCTCCATACGACCAATGGTCTCTGGGACCTCATCGCGGAGATCGAAGTCCCTGACATGGCCGAGTTCAATCGGCTCCTGACCGGCATTCGAGTTATGGGAGGCATCTCCAAATCCGAGACGCACCTGTTTCTTGGCCCTGCCTAACCGGCAGCGTTTTCTGCCGGGGAACCGATCAGCTCTTCGCCGTTCCACAGCTGCCTCGCTCGCCGCCCGGCAATCTAAGATCACCGTGCTTCAACGCGCCAGACGCCGATAAGCCGACCTTGACACCTCGCCTGGAAGCGGACGCTTGCGGCCGACGGCAAGCCGGCGGCTATCGGCCCTTGGCAGGCAGTAGAATGTCCGGTTCTGAGCTGTTCAGTCCTGATGCCGGGCTGGCTGGATCGTTTCGCCTTTGCCAATTCCGGTCGGCTGTGCCTATTCTCCAAGATGTCCGGCTTCGATGACGAGTTCCGTCGAAGCGCCATCCCGGTTCCAGGCATAACTCAAACGCCCGAGCTGGCGGGCCGTCGCCTGGATCAGTTTCGATCCGAACCCTTCGGACGTTGGCGGTTGGGTCGCGGGGCCACCTTTCTCCTGCCAATGAATGCGGAATTCCCCATTTCGGCGCGTCCAGGAGATCAGAACGATCCCGTTAGGCGCCGAAAGGCTGCCGTATTTCGCTGGGTTCGTCGCGAACTCATGAAAAAGCAGCGACAACGGCGTGACGATCTGAGCCGGCACGGCGACGTCGATGGCAACGGCATGATGCGCTACCGCGCCAGCAAGTTCGACTGCGAGCCTTGCCCCCACAAGCTGCGGTGCTCACCCAACATGCCCGCTCGCAAGCTCCTGCGCTCGATCCACGAGGGAGCCCGCGACATGGCCAGGGACATCGCCCAGACCGACGCCTATGTCGTCTCACGGCGCGAGCGGCAGAAGGTCGAGATGCTCTTCGCCCACCTCAAGCGCATCCTGAAACTCGATCGGCTTCGGTTACGCGGTCCAAACGGCGCCAGAGACGAGTTCCACCTCGCCGCAGCAGCCCAGAACCTCAGGAAGCTCGCCAAGCTCCTCCCGAATGGACCTCAGATCAGTGCCGCGTGATAGGCGAAGGCGCTCGCCAGCAAATCGCCGCCCGTGATCGCCTCGCCCGCAGACCGACTTTTTCAACGGTATCCGCCATAAGCGGACTCTAGCTGCCCCGCCCACAGCGGACATTCAGCGCGGGACGGCAGCATGGACGAAAGTAGCTCACTGCCAACTACTCTTGGAGGCCGGCCTTAATCCGGAAAAATCGGTTGCGGTCACGACGGGTTGGTTAGCCGGCCTGGCGTGCCGTCATCACCGCCCGCGTGAAGCCGGGTTCGACGATGGTCAGGCTCCCGTCCGGCAGGCCGAGGATGCGGTCCATCGCGATGCCCTGGAACTGGAAGCGCTGATCCAGCGTCGCGATCGCGGCGTCTTCCCCGGCGGTTCCCATTGCGTCGATCGCGCGCGCGACTGCGTCGTGCGTGCTGGCGTTGAGGTGCAGCAGGATCTCCGCCGCGGCCTCGGGATCGGGCACGGCGAAGGCGCCTTCGGCCTTGCCCTGGGCGATGATCCTGGTGAGGACCGGCCGCATCACCGCGATCGAGGCGGCATTGATCCGGTGGTAGAGTAAGAGGTTCTCCGGCCGGAAGACCACGTCGAAAGCCGCCCTGAACTTTGGTGCGTCCGCCAGCTTCATGCTGCGTGAGCGCGCCATGAAGCCGTTCAGTCGTTCCAGGGCGCTGAGGCCGGGATCGTCGAGGATATCGCGGACGCGCGCGACGGCGTCCTGCGCCAGCCGCGCGGTGATCCCTTCGAGTAAATCCTCCTTCGCCGTGAAGTGGTGGTAGAAGCCGCCCTTCGAGATGCCGACCTTTGCGATCACGTCGTTGACGGTCGTGCGTTCATAGCCGCGCTCGAAGAACAGCGCCTGGGCCCCGTCGAGAATCTCGTTCCGGCGATCATCCGCGGACTTCACGATACGGGCCATGCAACACGCCTTCTCTTGACGACCGACCGTCGGTCTGTACAATGACCGACGGTCGGTCTCTTCTGATTGTGCGCGTAAGAGGCTGCCGCCGCAACGCTTCCGACTTGCGATGATCGCCAGCGGAGTACGTCAGGCGAGGGATGTCGTGAAGTTCTCTCGTCTCCTCCTTGCCGCCACGGCCATCATCGTCGCCGGCGGTGCCTACTGGCTCCTGACTAGGCCGGTCGCGGTCGCGACGGTCGCGCCCAAGCGCGGCGATGCAGCCGAGATCGTCTACGCCACCGGCACGGTCGAGCCGCGCAGCTGGGCCAAGGTCACAGCGCTCGTACGTGAGCGCATCGTCGAGCGCTGCGATTGCGAGGGGCAGAGGGTGGAGCACGAGCAGGTCCTCGCCCGGCTCGACAGCGCCCAGGCAGAGGCGACATTGGCCGAGCTCAAAGCTCGCCAGAAGCTCGCCGCCGCCGAGCATGATCGGCTCGCGGTGCTGGTCGAGCGCAACGTGATGAGCCAGCAGGCGCTCGACCGTGCCCGCAGCGAGATGGGCCAGGCTTCGGCCCTGATCGCTGGCCAGACCGCCCGCCTGGAGAACTATGTGCTGCGCGCCCCGATGCGCGGTACCGTGCTACGCCGCGACGGCGAAGTCGGCGAGATCGCCGAGCCCGGCACCGTGCTGTTCTGGATCGGCGAGGCCAAGCCGCTTCGCGTCGTCGCCGAGGTCAACGAGGAGGACATCCCTCAGGTCAAGGCCGGCCAGCGCGCCCTGATCCGGGCCGACGCATTCCCGGGGCGGACGCTGGAGGCAACCGTCGACAGCATCACGCCCAAGGGCGATCCCGTCGCCAAGACCTACCGTGTCTATCTCGCTCTGCCGGATGACACGCCGCTGCTGATCGGCATGACGGTCGAGCTCAACATCATCGCGCGCGTGGCGAAAGAGGCGCTGCTGCTGCCGGTCGCCGCCGTGCAGGGCAATGCTGTCTTCGTCGTTGAGGGCGACCGCGCCCGCCGCCGCGAGCTATCGATCGGCATTCGCGGCACCGGCGATGTCGAGGTGCTCTCGGGGCTGCCCAACCAGGCCCGCGTCATCACGCCCTTTCCGGACAAGCTTGGCGATGGCGGTCGCGTCGCGCCGCAAGGCGGCTGAGTCGTGCGATTGATCCTCGCTCTGGCGCTGACGCATATCCGCGGCCGCGGCCGGCAGACCTTGGTCGCGGTCATCGGCGTCGCGCTCGGCGTCGGCTTCTCGATCGCCATGGCCGCGCTGATGCAGGGTGGCGAGGATGATTTCGTCGCGCGCCTGGTCGATACCATGCCGCATGTCGACATCACCGACGAATACCGCAATGCCCGCCGCCAGCCGGCGCAGGACGCCTTTGCCGTGGTCCACATTGCCGGCCTGCGGCCGAAGGACTATCGGCGCGGCATTCTCACCCCGACCGAGGCGGTCGCGATGCTGAGGGCCTGGGTACCGGGGCGGCTGGCGCTCAGCCTGAAGACGCAAGGGGTGGTGCGCTATTCCGGGCGCGACGTCGGCATCGCCATCATCGGCATCGAGCCGCAGGGCGAGATGAAGGTCTCATCGCTCGCGAAGGATTTCCGCCAGGGCAGCTTCACCTCGCTGATCGCCGGCGGCAACAACATCGTCGTCGGCGACCGGCTGGCGCAGCGCCTCGGCGCCGCGCTCGGCACCACCGTCACCGTCGTCTCCTCCACCGGCCAGAGCCGCGCCTTCAAGATCGTCGGCCTGTTCCACACCGGCACCACCGCCCGCGACGAGGGCGAGGGCTATGTCCTGCTCAAAAACGCCCAAATCTTGAGCGAGCGCCCGAACGCGATCAACGAGATCAGGCTGAAGCTCGACGACCCAAACGCCGCGCCGCAGGTGGCGCGCCGGGCCGAGTCGCAGATCGGCTATAAGGCGATGGCCTGGCAGGAAGCGAACGAGTCGCTGCTGCAGGCGCTCGTGATCCGCAATGTCATCATGTACACGGTCGTCGGCGCGATCCTGCTGGTGGCCGGCTTCGGCATCTTCAACATCATCTCGACGATCACCCATGAGAAGGCGCGCGACATCGCCATCCTGAAGTCGCTCGGCTTCACGCAGACCGATATGCGCCGCCTCTTCCTGCTCGAAGGCGTGGCGCTCGGTGCCGGCGGCTCGCTTGTTGGCTGGGTAGTCGGTTTCGCGCTCTGTTTCGCGCTGTCGTTGGTCCGCTTCGAATTGTCGGGCGCCAGCGTCGCCCAGGAGATCACGCGCCTGCCGCTGGCCTGGAGCATCTGGCACTATCTGATCGCCGCCAGCTTCGCGCTGGTCTCTGCCGGTGTGGCCGGCTACCTGCCGGCCCGGCAGGCGGCGCGGCTCAACCCGGTCGACATCATCCGGGGCGCGACATGAGCGCGCTGATCGAGACCAGGGGGCTGACCCGCGTCCTGCCTGCCGCCGTGCCGGTGACGCTGGTCGAGGGCATCACGCTGGCGATCGAGGCGGGCGAGTTCGTCGCCATCACCGGCCCGTCCGGCTCGGGTAAGTCCTCGCTGCTCTATCTGCTCGGCCTGCTCGATAACCCGAGCGGCGGCGCGCTCGCCATCGAGGGCAGGGATACCGCCGGGCTAAGCGAGCGCGAACGGGCTGGAATCAGGTTGGCGACGCTCGGCTTCGTCTTCCAGTTCCACTTCCTGCTGCCGGAATTCACCGTCCGCGAGAACGTGGAGATTCCGATGCGCCGGCTCGGCAAGCTCGGCGCGGCTGCCATGCGCAACCGTTCGACGGAACTGCTGGGCGCCCTCGGCCTCGCCGACCATCTCGACAAACGGCCCGACCAGCTCTCGGGCGGCCAACGCCAGCGTGTCGCCGTCGCCCGCGCGCTCGCCAACGACCCGCCGCTCATCCTCGCCGACGAGCCGACAGGCAGTCTCGACACCAAGAATTCCGGGCAGGTCTTCGCCATCCTGGACGCGCTGGTGCGCGAGCGTGGCAAGACGGTGATCGCCGTGACGCACGACACTGAGATTGCGGCGAGGGCGAGCAGACGCATCAATCTCGTCGATGGGCGGCTGGCTGAGAACTGAGGGCATGACTTGGAAGCTATCGCACAGCGCTTCTCCTCGCTCGCAACCTCACTGGCATAGGCCGAGAGTTCAGCGCCGCGCCACAAGCAGACCTTGGTACTTTGCCCAAAACCGGACATGTTCCGGCTAGCGCATAGTTGGGGTGAGGACTGGCTGATCAACCTCCGTTCGCAGCTGGCCTGATTGCGTCATGCCAGGCGATATCGCGGTGAGATGGACGGCGGTGGAGCCTTTTCTCTAGCAGAATGCACGCCTTCTCCGTTTGGCCATCGCGAATGAAAGCCTGCAGCAAGGTATCTTCAACGATCTCGCGTTGTGCACCGCTGCCGCCAATGCGAACGACCTCAGATGCCGCTGGCTCCAGTATGCGGGCGCACCGCGCATAGTCCTGCTCCGCGAACGCCAGCGCGGCTCTGCAGATCGCAGGCACGACAGGCCCGGCAGCCAACGTACCCGATTCCACAAGTCGGACCAGCGCGTCGATGCGTTCCGTCGCTCCTTGCGTATCTCGGGTGGCTGCGGCCAAAAGGGCCATGTGCACATCCACGAAGGCGTGTCCGGCCTTGTCGTAAAAGCCTGACGCATAGGTCCCAGCGGCTTCCCACAGCCCCGTCGGGACTTGATAACCGTAGGCCTTCAGCCGCCAGAGAAGCGATACGGAGTCCGATACCACGTTCAGTGGCAGTGCAAGGGTGACGGAGGGCTGGACATTCTCGGTGTAGATCGCCAGCGCGCCGTCTGGGTCCCCTCGCTCCAAGGCTGCCAGGGCGGCATGCCAGGCAATATGGCCATGCATGATGCCTGTACGGTCATAGCCCGGCAGCCAATCCGCGATGAACGCCTCGGCTTCTTCAGCTGCACCTGCCTCAAACATTGCGTGGGACAGCGCATGCGCTGCGTTCGCATTGGCGCGACGCAGGGAGAGCCCTCGCTCGGTCAGCTTGCGCCCATGTGGCACGGTACCATTTTCGACATGCGCCCACCCTCGAACGCCGAGAAACCACCAATCGTCGTCGGCGAAATGCCGGGCGTGCCGTTCGCAAAGATCGACGCGAGCCTGATTGTGATCGGCACGCCCGGAGAATGCGAGGAGCCCAAATGCGCCGAGGGGAAGAGACATGATGACGACGTCTCGGGGCCATGCATCCAAATGTACGAGAGCAGCCTCCAGGGCCTTCGTAGGCTGGCCGGTGACCGCGAAGGCAATCGTCGCGATGTGACTGCGTTCCCGGTCAGTGCCTCTCTCTTGCCCAACCCGGACTGCCTCGCCGATCGCGGCCCTCGCTGCAGCGGCCTCTCCTCGGATCGCATGGAAGCGCGCCCTGGCGGCTCGCGCCACCGCAAGATCAGGGTCGGCTGCTATAGCGTCGTCCAGTCTCGCATCCGCCTGGGGCCAGGCCGACAGGAGAAGATCCACGCCTTCACGGTAAAGACTCGCCGCCCGTTCGGAACCGGTGGTGATCGGTAACCCGCGACTATCACAACAGGACATGGACACTCTCCCGGCGTTGCAGTCTGCTTGTGTCGAGAGCGTGATGCGGCAGACACTGCCGACTAAGCGCGTGAAGCCTTCCAGGCGGGGAAATCGATTCCGTCGGCGATCGTGACGCGGCTGGCCCAGGCGAGCTGTTCCGGGTCGGTCAGGTCCATACCAGGCTCCCACCAAAGCGCGGGCTCGGCATCGAATGACGGCCTGTGCGACAAGCGCTCAGCGAGCGCACGCATTTTGGGCCGTCGCGGCGAATCCCATGTCAGGTTCAGTGGTCGTCGCTCGATGAATTGGCAGATGCAGACGAGAAGCACGTCCTGGACGGAATCGACGTCGACCACAAAACCATTGCGCTCATCGACTAGTTCGTTCTCGAACCAGTCGAGCAGATGCTGGTTGCGGAGGGCGCAGCGGGTCAAATGCGCATTGTCCGCGTGCATCATGCCTGTCCAGTGACATTGTGAAATTGTCGTGGTCGAAACCCCGAAGGTTTGGACGGTGGCATGCACCAGCTTGTCGCGCAGCTGATGGCTGCTGCGGACATAGTCCGTCGTGAAGGCGCGCGATTCAGACGACTGCGGCGCGTTGGGATAGGTCGAGATCAGGTACTCAAGAATGACAGCTGAGTCCCAGAGATGAACGTCATCGTCGATCAAGGTTGGCACCTGAAGAGTCGGCGTTGCGTTGGCTCGCGCATCGAGACTCGGCGAAACGATGCGCTCGAAACTCAGTCCTTTCTCGGCAAGGACAATCCGGACGGCGCGCGCAAAGGGCGAGCCCATGGTAAAATAGAGCGTGCGCATGTCGTTTCCTGCGTTCTATTCGGATCTGAAGTCGATCAGGCATTCCCGCAGCGTGGCGGGCTGTTGCAACACGACGGCCTCGTGCGGCAATCCCTCGCAGGTGATCGCATGCTCCGCGTAGACTGGAAGACGTGCTGGGATGATGCTGTCCGGCCGGGCCATAGAGACAAAAATATGCTTAGAGTTCTCAGGCTCGATCTCGAACCAGTGCGGATCGTCATACGTGCCCGCGTAGATGCCGCACGCGCTCGGAAACCGTTCGAATGTAAGGAATAGCTTGGTCCCGCAGTTTGGGCAGAAGTGGACAATGACATTCTTGCCGCTTCCTACCGATTCCAGCTCAAAGATGGCCGGCTTCCCAAACGTCACCTCAAGGGCGGAAAGATCAAATATGGGCTCAACCATATGGGCGGCCCCCGTGGCGCGCTGGCAGAAGCGGCAGTGGCAAACCGTGAATCTCGTCGGCTGGCCTTGTGTGGCGTAGCGCATTGAGCCGCATAGACAGCCGCCAGCGTGATAAACCATAGAGCTTTCTCCTGAGAACAACGTAGATCAGGATTACTAAGCGTCAACAGCTCAGGTCGCATGCGCACGAGGGGTTCGGCGAACCGTCCATCGCGCATTGGGGAGTTGGCGCCAACGTCCGCTGGCGCCTGCTCAGGCGAATTGCGCCAACTCCCGACGTTGATACATCGCCTATGAGCGGACATTGGCCCTTGGCGCAGTACTACTAGGCTGGGTGGTCCGTGGAGCAGGCGGAACGCCTTCAGCCGAACCGGGACTGCTCGCGAATCCGCGCCGCATACCCGTCGGTACATCGTCCGGTCCCATTCACTCGGCGGCCATTTTGCTTGGTGAGGAGCCTGTCTCAAGCCAGTCCCTTCCACGCAAATGGATGATCTGAGCGGTCAAGCCGATGATGAGCATGACGAAGAGGCTGGCCAGGGAGCCGAGGAGAAGCGGCGACTTTGGATCGGTAACCAACGGATGGCCGTCCGGAACACGGCGAAGCGTCTCACTGACGCTCGGCACCATAAGAAGAAATGTCGTAAGGGTCAGGAATATCGTTTCAAGGTATGTGGCGCCACGGCCGAAACGCGCAATGTGCCCGACGGCGTAACCGGCGACCAGCAGCAGGATCGTTGCCGCGCCTATACCGTAGCTCACGGGCTCGTGGGCCACGAGGAAGACCGTTATCGCTCCGATCATCATCGAAACAAAATATACAACGCCGGGTGCCGACCGCGGCATGATCCTTCCGTAACGGGCAAACATGTAGATGGCCAGCGGAATGGCGGGCAAGCTGCCAAGCGTATGAACCCAGCCGAGTGGCGAAATTCCGAACATTTAGGTTCTCCTGTTTTTCTGATCTGGTGCGATGCCGACGAGCCTCGCCAATTGGCGTCGCGGTTGTTGCAGGGCTGCTCGTTCGCTGCACTGATGGAGCGGCGTTACTGGCAAAAGGCGCCTGTGGGTACGCCTCGCAGAGGCCGTTTCAAACGCGCCCGTCAGCATCTTCGCCGGTAATCCGATCATCCCGCCGCCTGACAAGGCTGATGCTAAGAGCCATGCCGGCGGCAAGGCAGAAGGCGATGCAAAGAGCGGCCACGGCGAAGGCTTGGGTGATCGAGGCAGGATCGGTCCGGCCGCCCAGGACCTCGTAAAAGATGCCACCGATTACGGCGACGCTGAGCGCAGTACTGACCTGCAACGCCGAACTGGCGATGCCGGCGATCATCCCTGAAAAGGCCGGGGCGACCCGGCCTGTCACCATCCGCATCAGGGTCGGCAGCGCGAGCCCTTGCCCAAAGCCGACGACGAACAGGAGGGCGGCAAGCGGCATCGGTGCCGGATGCACCCCGGTCAGTGTCGCCGTAATGAGCGCGGCGAGCCCCAGGAACCCGACAACCTCCAGCCCCATGCCGATCGGATTGAGATAGGCGCCGCAGAACCGCCGGAGAAAGGGCGTCGACAGCGGCCCAAGCAGGAATCCGGCACCAAACGGCAGGAAGACGAGGCCCGCCTGTAGCGCGGTCAGATGCAGCGCATCCTGCAAGTAGACAGAGAAAAGCAGGAAAAAGCTGCCGATCGAATAGAACAACAGCGCGATCAGCAGCGCGCGGCCCAGTCCCGGCGCCCGCAAGGCGCTGGGATCGAGCAGAGGGGCGCCGCCCGCACCTGCTAGCCGGGCCTCATAACGCCAGAAGAGCCATGCCAGCAGCGGCACCCCGCCTAGCGACAGCCAGGACCAGAGCGGCCACCCGGCCTCGCGCCCCTCGACCAAGGGCACGATCAGCGCACTGAGCGTCAGCATCGATAGTGCCATGCCACCGAGATCCAGCTGGCGTGCCGCACGCGCGCGCGTCTCTTTCAGCAAAGGAATGCCGAACAGCAGGACGAGCATCGCCACCGGCAGGTTTATCAGGAAGATCGCTCGCCACCCCAGCCCCATCACATCCAGCGAGATCAGGACGCCGCCCAATGCCTGCCCGACCACCGCGGCCAGGCCGAACACCGCACCATAGATACTGAGAGCGAGCGGCTTCTCCTTCTCCAGGAATATTGCCTGCACCGAAGCGAGCGCCTGCGGGGCCATTATGGCTGCCGTTATGCCCTGCAATACGCGCCCGGCGATCAATGCCCAGGGCGACCAAGCGAAGCCGCACAATGTCGAAGCGGCGGCAAAGCCGATCAGGCCGAGAAAGAACACACGGCCGCGACCGAACAGATCGCCAAGCCGCCCGCCGGTCGTCAGCGTCACGGCATAGAGCGCGGCATAGGAAGAAATGACGAGCTGCTCGGCGGAGGAGGAGGCGCCCAATTCGCCCCGGATCGAGGGGAGCGCCACGTTGACGATGAAGAAGTCGAGCGGCGGCAGGAACGCGCCGACGAGCAGGATCACGAACATCGTCCAGCGCTGCGGCTCGAGCACGGCATTGCCGTCCCGGACCGTAGCGGCCGTAAGGCCCGCGGTTTCACATGTTGTCGCGGTCATGAGTGTATTTCCGTTCTTGAACCTAGACTTCGCTGCCGCCGTTCAATTCAGGCCGCCTCGTCGTGGGTGTCGAAGTCGGTGGCAATGGAGATGTCGCGCCAGGCCGTGATGTCAGTGCGGAAGGAGTCCAGCTTCTGGTCCGCTATCGCGTGAGCGCGGGGCCCGATTGGGAGGTGCAACGGCGGATGCTCGGCATCGACGGCCCGCAGCATCACGGCCACGGCTTTGGCCGGGTCGCCGGCCTGCCGGCCGTTGTTGGTCTCACGGTAATGACGTCTCGCTGGCACCGTCTCGGCATAGGCGGCGATCTCCTGCGCTGCAGTGAGCATCGAGCGACCGAGAAATTCGGTGCGGAAGGGGCCGGGCTCGACGATGATCACTTGCACGCCGAGCGGACGAAGCTCCTGCGCGAGCGCTTCGGACAGCCCCTCCACCGCGAACTTGCTCGCATTGTAGAAGCCGAAGCCGGCAGAGCCGGCGATCCCGGCACCGGAGGAGAGATTGACGATGCGGGCCCCGGCACGTTTGCGCAGCGCCGGCAGGGCGGCCCGGGTCGTCTCGATCAGGCCGAAAAGGTTCACCTCGAACATCGGCCGATATTCGTCGGGCTCGCCCTCTTCGATCGCGCCGATGAAGCCGAAGCCGGCATTGTTGACGAGGACGTCGAGACCACCGAACGCGCTTTCGGCCAGAGCCACGGCCTTTGCGGCGTCGCCGACGCGGGTGACGTCGAGCGAAATGCTGCGTACCGTCTCGGGATAGCGTTCTCCCAAAGATTTTAGGCTTTCCGTCGAACGGGCGGTGACGACGAGCCGATCGCCTCGCGCGGCGACGGCCTCGGCAAGCTGCCGGCCCAGGCCCGACGAGCATCCTGTGATCAGCCAGGTTTTCATCATTTCTTCCTTCAGCGTCGGGACCGAGCGCCGCGCGATCCGTCGCCATCTGCGGCCGACACGCTTTTCGCTCCCAGCAAGATGCGGGGAAGATAGGCAGTTGGTTTTGTTCGAGAACTGACAGTACCGTACGATCTTCGTTCAGTTTTGTGGGTGCGATGATGGAGTGGAGCGACGTCAGGATCTTTCTGGCCATAGCCCGTACCGGCACGCTGGGCGCTGCCGCCCGCACGCTACATCTGAGCCATCCCACGGTCGGACGCCGCCTTCGGGCTCTCGAACAGGCCACGGGCCACACGCTTTTCCAGAGAACGGCCGACGGTTTCATTCCGACGGAAGAAGGCAACGCCGTCATTGCCTTGGCGGAACAGATGGAAGACGGCGCTCTGGCCATCGAGCGGCGGCTCGCCGGACAGGAGCAAGCCCTTCAGGGCACTTTGCGCATATCGTCGGCCGACTGGTTCGGCGCCTACGTCCTGCCACCGATCATCGACGATTATGCGAATGCCTATCCGCAGGTCGATCTGGAAATTCTCACCGGCACTCGCCTGTTCAGCCTTGCGCAGCGGGAGGCCGATATCGCTTTCCGGATCGTTCCGTTCGACAACCCCGATGTCGTGCAGCGACGACTGGTCAGTCTGCCCTATGGCGTCTACGTCGCGGCAGGCTCACCCGAACCGGAGTATGGTGATGGAGCCGGCTTCCGGCTGATCACCCACGACACGTCGACCGGCCAGTTCCCGGATATTGCCTGGCTCACCGAGAGCTTTCCGAACGCGAAGCCGCTCCTCCGGTCGAACAATCGGAACGTGCAGGGTCGGATGAGCCGCCAGGGCATTGGCATCGCCGTCCTGCCACAAGTGGTCGGAAGTCAAATTGTAGGGCTCCGCAAGCTCGATCTGCCGGCAGAGCCGCCCTCACGGGATATCTGGATGGGCTATCACCGGGACATCCGGCGCCTTCAGCGGCTGCGGGCCTTCATATCCGTCGTGACCGATCATATTGCGAAGACACCAGTCCAACTGTGGAAGCCACAGTCGGCACCACCAGTTTGAAGGTCCGGGCACCTTTCACGTTGCGCCAATTGCTGACATTGGACTGACGCCCAAAAGCAGACCTTCTTTAGACTGGCGTTGGTCTCATGGAGGCAAGCGGCCGATCCGGGCGCGATAGGCTTTGGTTCGTTACCGTGAGTTGAACAGCTTGGGCTTAGCGCCTCCGGTGGCCCGATGCGTTCCTGCCTGAGGAACGCAGAAGTCCTCGTTACGAATATAGTGTTCCCCGTTGAGAGCGGCGATTTTCTCCTTGTCCCCGGCAGAAGACATGAGGTCGGTGCTTGAGGACAGGGCGAGGCGCCTATGCCTTGCCCCTTCATCGAGACAGCGGAGAACGACCATGCATAAGAATGTTTACACTCCCGAGAATGCAGCGATGCTGCTGATCGATCATCAGGTCGGCACTATGTCGTGGACCCACTCCCACGACATCAACCTGGTCAAGGCCAATGCTGTGAAGCTGGCGAAGATCGCGGTCGGCGCCGATATCCCGGTGCTTCTGACCGTCAGCATGGAAGATCATGCGCAAGGGCCGCTCATTCCCGAGCTTCAGCAGATCCTGCCGGAGGCTTACGCGAAGCGCATCAAGCGGCCCGGGATCGTCAATGCGATGCATCACGACGGCTTCAATGCGGCGGTCAAGGCGCTCGGCCGCAAGAAGCTGATCGTCGCGGGGATCACGACCGAGATCTGTGTCCTTTTCCCGGTGCTGCAGATGTTGGACGAAGGCTACGAAGTGCAGGTAGCGGCCGATGCTTCAGCCTCCTACACCAAATATGGCGACGACCTCGCCTTGCGCCGGATGGAACGTGCGGGCGCGGTGATCATGACGCATGACCAGCTGATTTCGGAGCTGGCCGTCGACTGGAGCACGCCGCTGGGCCAGCGCCTGTCCGGCATCCTGGCTTATCACTGAGCGCTACGTGCCGCGCTCGTAAGCCCTTCCGGCCGAGAAGGTATGTCGTCGGCCGCTTTCAGCTATGGCCATCCGGGCGGTATCGTACCCGCTCGTATGGCCATGGCGACGACGATGGGCCTCTCTGGCGTTCGACCGAACCCTTCGCTGCCCCGTCATTTACCGCGCGGCGCCGCAACTCCTGAATGAAGGACCACCCCATGAAGGCGATGACCGTTGGTTCCCCCGCGACCCTGGAAACCCTGGGATTCAGCGAAAAGCCTGACCCAGGCCAGCCCGGAGAGGGCGAGATCCGTGTTGCGTTGCACGGTAGCTCACTGAACTTCCACGATCTGGGTGTGGTCACGGGACGCATGCCTGCGGAGGCTGGCCGTATCGCGCTGGCGGATGCCGGTGGAACGGTCGAGGCTGTCGGGAAAGGCGTGACCGAGTTCGCAGTGGGCGACCGGGTGGTTTCCTGCTTCTTTCCGGACTGGCAGGACGGCGCGCCGACGATCGGCAATTTCTCGCGTACCCCCGGCGATGGGATCGACGGCTTCGCGACCGAGTTCGTCGTTACACGCGCGACCGCTTTCACCCATGCCCCACGCGGCTATGATCATGTCGAGGCTGCGACGATAACCACGGCCGGTTTGACGGCATGGCGAGCCCTGATAGCCGATGGTGGCTTAAAGGCCGGCGACACCGTGCTGCTGCTCGGCACCGGCGGGGTCTCTATTTGGGCCTTGCAGATCGCAAAGGCGATGGGTGCGACCGCGATCGTCACGTCATCGTCCGGCGAGAAGCTTGAGCGTGCACGGGACCTCGGCGCCGACCATGTCGTCAACTATCGGGAGGTGAAGGGTTGGGGCCGTGCTGTCGCGGACTGGACCGGTGGGCGGGGCGTCGACTACGTCCTTGAGCTGGGCGGTGCCGGCACTCTCGCCAACTCGATCGCGGCGGTCCGCGTCGGCGGGCACATCGCGCTTATCGGCACTGTAACAGGCGTCGCGGGCGACGTGCCGACCGCCGCACTAATGGCCAAGCAGGCGCGATTGCAAGGCTTGATCGTCGGATCGCGGCGGCAGCAGCAGGAGTTCGTGCGCGCCATCGATGCGACCGGAATCCGTCCGGTGGTGGACCGGCGTTTCCCGCTCGGCAAACTTGCGGAAGCCTTCCGCTTTCAGCAGTCCTCCGGCCATTTCGGCAAGATCGGCATCGAGTGGTAGGTCATTTCGCAGCCGGCCCGATCCTCTCGATGAGGATTTCCGTCAGCACCCTCACTTTGCGTGGGAGGTGCTGACCGGGCGGACGCACGACGAAGATGCCGACCGATGGCAGCAGCCAATCGATCATGATCGGCACCAGCCGGCCCGCCGCGACATAGCGCTCGGCAATCAGCTGCGGCAGTGCCGCGATCCCGATGCCGGTCGCGGTCGCCTCGGCGATCGCCACGGCGCTGTCTGCCTTGAAGCGACCATGCGGGTGAATTTGCGTGACCGTGCCGTCGCGCTCGAATTTCCAGCTCTCAGTCCCGATCATCACCGCTGAATGACCAGCTACCTCCGCGGGAACCGATGGTGCGCCATGGGCGACCACATAATCGGGGCTGGCAAAGAGTCTGACGGGCAGCGTGCCGATGCGTCTCGCTACCAGGTTTGAGTCCGGCAGATAGCCGACCCGGATACCGCAGTCGAAGCCCTCGCTGACGAGATCGACATAGCGGTCGTTGAACAGAGTGTGGACGTGCAGAAGCGGATGTCGCTTCGCCATCTCGGCAAGGACAGGCGCGAAATATTCGGGGCCGAAGGATGACGGTGCCGCCAATCGCAGCAGTCCGCGCAGTTCGCCCGCGGGCATAATCTCTTCGCACGCGGCATCCAGCTCCGAACATATCCGAGCGGCGTGCTCCCGAAACGTCACTCCGGCCTCGGTCAGCGCCGCACCGCGGGTGGTTCGCGCCAGCAGTTGTGCCCCCAGCTCCTCTTCCAGCCGCACGAGACGCCGGCTGACGATCGACTTGGCCAAGCCGAGCCGCCTCGCTGCAGGCGATACGCCTCCAGCGTCAGCGACTTGAACGAAGGTCCTCAAATCGTCGACATCCATGGCGTTCCTCTTGCCGAGACTCAGCTAACCGTCAGACGTGGCTACTCGCCCGCATACAGCAACGCTACCTCTTCTGGCGAGAAGTCCATCCCGGACCTGAGGAGTATCATCATGCAACCGACCAAAATCATGCCGTCGATCACAAGGGGCGACTGGAAGCACGGCTTCGGCATCAAGGTGTTCTATCCGGGCTCCCTGTCGAACGAGGGCGACAGCGGCATCGGCGCGATCGGCCGGATTGACCGCGCTCAGATTCAGCCCGGACACATCATCGGAATGCATCCGCACAAGGATGACGAGATCTTCACCTACAAGAGGGCGGGCCGTATGCTTCATCTCGATACCGTCGGCAACCGCGAGGAGGTGACGCCCCGCCGTTTGATGATGATGAACGCCGGGCATAGCTTTCAGCACGAGGAACATGTCCTGGGCGACGAGCCCACGCAGGCGCTCCAGATCTTCCTGCGTCCGCGCGAGGGCGATCTGGAGCCGAAGGTTCAGTTACACGAGATGGATGCGGAGCGCAGCGACGATGCCTGGCGGCTTCTCGTTGCCCCGCAGGGAGCGGCTTTCGAAGTTCGTTCGCAAGCGTGGGTTCGAGATGCGCATTTGCACGCCGGTCACACTCTGGCTTTGCCCGACGTCATAGCGCCCGGTTTCGTCAGTCTCCTCTTTGTCTTCTCAGGCAAGGTGCGCGTCGGCGACCTCGCGATCGATGCTGGAGAACTCTACCATCTTGGCGACAGCGAGGTTGGCATCGCGGCAGTCACCGACGCCGACATCGTTCTGTTTACCACTGATACCACGGCCCCGGTCTTCAAGGGCGGCATGTTCAGCGGCAACGTCGCGCAGGCATGATCGAGCGGCCGATATCGGACCGATATTCGGCGTTTCGCCTGGATGGCGCAGGCGATCGCGAGCGCGAAGCAGGATGTCAATCAGGCGGGATTCTGCGTGCCTTCCCGTCCGATCGAGGTGATGGCGCAGGCGCATGTCGATCGGTCATTCTTCCACGCCGCGTAACAATGAACTGCCGAGCTTGAGCATTCTGCAAGAGTGAAACCTGCGGCACCTTGGCGATGCGGATCGGGAACAGGCCCGTCCATCATCGCAGGAGTGAGCCGTGAAGCTCTATCATCATCCCCTTTCGGGCCATGCCCACCGCGCCCGTCTCTTCGCTTCTCTTCTGGGGCTGCCGCACGAACTGGTCGAGGTCGACCTCAAGGCCGGCGCGCACAAGAAGCCCGACTTCCTCCGGATAAACCCGTTCGGTCAGGTTCCCGCTCTGGAAGACGGCGAGGTCGCCATCGCCGACTCGAATGCCATTCTCGTCTACCTGGCCAAGAAGGCAGGACGGAACGATTGGCTTCCAGACGATGCAAAGGGCGCCGCCGCGGTCCAGCGCTGGCTGTCGGTCGCTGCAGGCGAGGTCGCCTACGGTCCGGCTGCCGCGCGGCTCATCACGGTGTTCGGGGCCAAGTACAACCCCGAGGAGGTCATCGCCCGCGCTCATGTGCTGCTGGCGAGGCTTGAGAGCCAGCTCGACGGTCGCGATTGGCTCGTCGGCGACGGCCCCACCATCGCGGACGTGGCGATCTACAGCTATGTCGCCCGCGCGCCGGAAGGCAATGTCGATCTAACCGGCTATCCGAATGTCAACGCGTTTCTGCGGCGCGTCGAGGCCCTGCCCGGGTTCGTACCCTTTGTGCAGACCCCCGTCGGCCTGGCTGCGTGACGATGTGCCGGAGCGCGCCCGCCGGCGCGCCCGGACCTTTGATTCGAAGGAGCGGGGACATGGATACGACACTCGCGAAGCTGCCTGTATGGCATGAGGGAGAACGGTATCTGCAGGAAAAGGCCGGCATGGCCGAACGCATGGCCGTCGTCGGGCAACGGGTGGTCCGTGACTTCATGCCGGACCAGCACCGCGAGTTCTATGCGCAGCTGCCCTTCATCGTGCTCGGCAGCATCGATCCTGCCGGGGATGCCTGGGCAACGTTCATCGAGGGGCGGTCCGGCTTCATGTCGTCACCGTCGCCGACCGTTCTCGATATCGCAGCACATCCGGCCGCGGGCGATCCGGCGGCCGAGGGCATGGCGGATGGCGCTCCCATCGGGCTGCTCGGCATCGAAATGCATACCCGCCGCCGCAACCGCATGAACGGCTTCGTCTCGACGACCGCCGCAGGCCTCAGCGTCGCGGTCGACCAGAGCTTCGGCAACTGCCCCCGCTATATACAGTTGCGGGATTTCTCGTTCAGCCGGGAGCCCGGCACCCGGCCGGGATCGATTGCCGAGAGCCTGGCGACGCTGGACGATGCTGCGCGCGAGACGATACAGCGTGCGGACGCGTTCTTCGTTGCCTCCTATGCCGATCGAGAAGATCGCCGCCAGGTCGATGTTTCGCACCGCGGCGGCAAGGCCGGGTTCGTCCGCGTCGGCGAGGACGGAACGCTGACAATCCCGGATTTCGACGGGAATCTGTTCTTCGCCACCCTCGGCAACATTCATCTGAACGGCAAGGCCGGGCTCCTGTTCGTCGATTTCGAAAGCGGCGATATGCTCCAACTGACGGGAGACGCGGCGCTTGTTCTGGACTCGCCGGAGATCGCCGCCTTCCAGGGGGCCGAACGGCTCTGGACCTTCAAGGCGCGCCGGATCGTCCGACGCCGCGCCGCGCTCGCCCTGCGCTGGAACTTCCGGCAGAACGGCTGGTCTGCGAACTCGCTGATGACCGGCGATTGGGAGCAGGCCGCCGACCGGCTTCGGGCGGCGGAGCTGGCGACGCGCTGGAGGCCACTGCGCATTGCGAGGATCGTCGACGAGAGCGCTTCGATCCGATCGTTTTATCTGCAGCCCACGGATGGAGCGGGACTGCTCGCTCACCTCGCCGGGCAGCACCTCCCGATCCGTCTGACGCCCAAAGGCGCCGAGCAGCCTGTGGTGAGGACCTACACCATGTCGGCAGCACCCTCAGACGGCGTCTACCGGATCAGCGTGCGACGCGACGGTCTGGTCTCGACCCATCTGCACGACAATCTGCGGGTGGGCGATACCATCGAGGCGCGCGCGCCTGCAGGCTCCTTCACCATCGACGCAAGAGCGACACGTCCTGTCGTGATGCTGGCGGGTGGCGTCGGTATCACCCCGCTGCTCGCGATGCTGCGGCACATCGTCTACGAGGGGGTGCGCAAGCAGCGCATCCGGCCGGTCACCCTGTTCCAGGCCGCTCGGACCAAGAAGGATAGGGCATTCGACCACGAGCTTTCCGAGTTGGTCGCGGCTGCACAAGGTGCGGTCAAGCTGGTGCGCCTCCTCAGTGATACGACCGATGCAGAGCCAGAGCGTGATTACGACGTCTCGGGCCGGCTGGACGTGGCTGCGCTGAGTCGCTTCCTGTCCTTCGGCGATTACGACTTCTTCCTCTGCGGTCCGCCGTCCTTCACCCAGGCTCTGTATGACGGCCTGCGCGGCCTCAACATCGCAGACGACCGTATTCATGCCGAAGCCTTCGGACCGTCGTCACTCAAGCGCACGGCTCCGGCAGTCCCGATCGAGTCAGCCGTCAAGCCACAGCCCGCGACTCATGCGGTTCCTGTCGTCTTTACGGAATCGCTCAAGGAAGCCCGCTGGACTCCGGGCTCCGGCACGCTCCTGGAATTGGCCGAGGCGCGCGGGCTGGAGCCCGCATTCAGCTGCCGCGAGGGCCATTGCGGCACATGCCGGACCAAGCTCGTCAAGGGCCGTGTCGCTTACGTCCGGGAGCCTGCGGCCGCATTGGAAGAGGGCGAGATCCTGCTCTGCTCGACCGTTCCGGCCGAGCCGGAGGGGAGCGACGACAACAGGATCCAGCTGGCGGTCTAATCTCGTCCGCCGTCATTGCTGTCTGGCGCGCAATAAAGCCTTCCGCCTTTCGAGCATTCAGCACGTTGACCCAACGGATCATTCTTCAACTCAGACGAGAGCAGTTCTCTCGCCTTCAAAACAGGAGAAACATCATGTCCTACATCCCGACCCCCGCGACGATCGAGGAGGCACCTGAAGCCTCACAGCCTATCCTCGAGACGATCCGCAAGCAGATCGGCACGGTGCCGAACATCTTCCGGCTGGTTTCGACCAGCACCACAGCTCTGACGGGGCTTACCGGCTTCCAGGCCGCCTTGGGCAAGGGCAAGCTTGCGCCGGCGACTCGCGAGCGGATCGCGCTGGCGATGGCCGGCGTCAACGGCTGCGATTACTGCCAGGCGGCGCACACCTATTTCGGCGGCAAGTTCGCCAAGCTCAGCGACGATGAGATTGCGGCCAATCTGGAGGGCACCTCCCAGGATCCCAAGGCGGCTGCGGCGGTCGCCTTCGCGCGGGCCCTGGTGGTCTCGCGAGGATCGGTCGGCCCGGCCGCGCTCGATCAGGTTCGGGCCGCCGGGTACAGCGATGCCGAGATCCTCGAAATCATCGGCCATGTCGCTGTCAATACCTTCACCAACTACGTCAACGAAGCGCTCGGCACCGAGGTCGATTTCCCCCTCGTCGAGCGTCTCGCGGCCTGAAGTCGACGGCCGGCGCGCGCGATGCGCCCGGCCGCCGTTTCCAAGCAATCCAGGAGAAGAAAAATGTCCCGCCCGCCGCTACCACCCTTCACCGAAGAGAGCGCCATCGAGAAAGTCCGCCTGGCTGAAGACGGCTGGAATACGCGCGATGCCGCCAAGGTCGCGCTCGCCTATACGCTCGACACGAAATGGCGGAACCGGGCGGAATTCTGCAACGGTCGCGATGAGGCCCAGGCCTTCCTGACCCGTAAGTGGAATCGGGAGCTCGACTACCGTCTCATCAAGGAGCTCTGGGCCTTCCGCGGCAACCGGATCGCCGTGCGCTATGCCTACGAGTATCACGACGACAGCGGCCAGTGGTTCCGTGCCTATGGCAACGAAAACTGGGAGTTCGCCGAGGATGGGCTGATGCGGGCGCGCCATGCCAGCATCAACGAAATGCCGATCAGCGAGGCCGAGCGTAAGTTCCGCTGGCCCTTGGGCCGCCGCCCTGACGATCATCCCGGCCTCAGCCATTTCGGCTTTTGAAATCCTTCATCCTTGCGGAGACGCGGCCGTGATTTCCGATCCAATCAACGAGCGCGTTCGCGTCTCGATTGAGCTCGCCTTGATGGAAGGCCCAGATGACCCGTCCGCATATTGGCAACAGTATGCGGACGCCAAGCGGCTCGGGATGAGTGAGGCCGAGATCGACATTGCAAGAGAGGGGCGAAGCTTCGATGTCCAGACCGCTACGGTTCAGGCGGTCGCGATCGCGGCGCTGTCCGAAGATGAGGCGCTGCGAACTGCCGCTCGCGCGAGGGCGGAGACCCTCGGCCTGTGCGACGACACATGCCGAAAGATCGAGACCTTCGCCAGACGCTTCATAGCGACATTCAAACAAGGCTCGGCCAGCAGCGCGTAAGCGCATGGCGGTCCAATTTTGCGGAACCTCCTTGCGACCCGCTATAGGCTGCTGAAAGCATTGCAGCGGGCATACCGGCCGCAGGGGGCAATTGATGGATCGCTGGCAGGCCATGCGCATCTTCGTGAAGGTAGCGGAGACCGCTAGCTTTTCGGAAAGCGCGCGCCAATTGCATATGAGCGCTCCTGCCGTGACGCGCTCCGTGGCTGCCCTGGAAGACGCCATCGGCGCGCGCTTGTTCGTGCGCACGACCCGATCCGTGAAGCTCACCGAAGCCGGCGACCGCTACTTCGACGATTGCCGCCGAATCCTCTCGGATATCCTGGAGGCGGAAGCTGCGGCCGCCGGGTCCTATGCGACGCCCTCAGGAACGCTCGCGGTCACCGCGTCGCTCCTGTTCGGCCAGATGTACGTCCTGCCGATCGTCACGGATTATCTCGACGCCTATCCGACCATGGCGGCAAGGACCCTGTTCCTGGACCGCCAGGTCAATATCGTCGAGGAAGGTATCGATGTCGCGGTCCGGATAGGGCATCTCCCAGATTCCGGCTTCACGGCAGTGAAGGTCGGCTCGGTTCGGCGGGTTGTCTGTGGTGCCCCGTCCTATTTCGAGAAGCATGGCGTCCCAACGACTCCCCAGCAGCTCAAGGACCATCGTATCGCGGCCTCGACGAGTGCCTGGGCTTCGCCGGAATGGCGGTTTGCCCGTGAACAGCGGGTCACAGTTCATCCCTCGCTTCAGTGCAACACCAATGAAGCGGTCATTTCGGCCGCTGCCGCTGGCTGGGGGCTGACGCGCGTCCTGCATTATCAAATCGGCCCGGCCTTGTTGGATGGACGCCTCCAGGTCGTGCTGAGTGACGACGAGGAACCGCCCTTGCCGATCCACGTCGTGTATGCGGAAGGACGCCAGGCCCCGGCCAAGGTGCGCACATTTGTGGACGCCGCGGTGACAGCGCTCCGCGCCAACCGTCTCCTGAACTGATCCCCTGCCAGGAAGGCCAGTTCGGCTCGCTCATTGCTGTCCGGGCTCCCTGCGCCAACCCTCACCCCAAAACGGAGCGCGGCTCCAGGAAAGCCTCCAATCCGAATGAGCCATACTCGCGTCCAATCCCCGACTGCTTGAAGCCGCCGAAGGGCGCGTGCGGTTCGTGTTTCGCTCCATTGATGACTACGCGGCCCGATTGCAGCTGCGACGCAATGCGCCGGCAACGCTCTGGGTCGGTACCGATGACATAGTTCTGAAGGCCGTAGTCCGTGTCGTTTGCGATGCTGATGGCGTCATCCTCACCGCGATAGGGGAGAACGCAGAGTACCGGCCCGAATATCTCCTCGCGTGCGATCCGCATGCTGTTATCGACCTCTCCGAAAAGCGTCGGTTTGACGAACCAGCCGCTATTCAGGCCGTCGGGCCTGCCTTCGCCACCGGCGAGAATACGAGCCCCCTCTTGTGGGCCGAGCGCGATGTAAGACTGGACGCGCTCCCACTGCCTGGCGCTGACCATCGGGCCGATGCGCGAAGCCGGATCATTGCCGGGTCCGACCGGCCAATTCGCCAAGCCCGCCACCAAGCGTTCCTGCATCGTCGTCAGCTTGTGCTCCGGGACCAGAATGCGCGTTCCTGCGATGCAGGCCTGCCCGCTATTGATGAAACCGTTGGCGAGCACCTGAGCAGCGGCAGCGTCTAGATCGGCATCGTCGAGAACGATCTGCGCACCTTTCCCGCCGAGTTCGAGCGTGACCCGCTTCATCGTCTCCGATGCCGCGCGAAGGATCGCCCGCCCGGTCGCAGTCGACCCGGTGAAGGTAATTTTGGCGATGTCGCGATGACGGGTCAGGGCGTCCCCGGCCAATGCTCCAGTCCCGTTGATGATGTTGTAGACGCCGTTCGGCAGTTCGGCCTCATCGAGCGCCTCCGCGAGCACCTGCGTCTGCCAGGCGCTCATCTCCGAAGGCTTGATCACGATCGAGGTGCCCGCCGCGATGGCTGTGGCGAGCTTCGAGCAGATGAAGCCGAGATTGCTGTTCCAGGGCGTGACAGCGGCGGCCACGCCAACCGGGCGCATCTCGACCAGCGCTGATCCGATTTGGCGCTGCCAAGGATAGGCCTCGACCGTTTGTGCCATGTCGAGGAAGACCTGTCCTGCCCGGCTGGCGCTGGCCTCCACGAATGGCGCGGGTGCGCCGTATTCTTCGCTCATGGCCTCGGCGAGATCCGCGCTACGTCGCGAGACGACATCCGATAGCCGATGCAGCATCGCGACGCGCTTGCTGTTCGACATCGTTGAAATCTCCGCATAAGCGGCCACAGCCGCTCGAACCGCTGCATCAACATCCGCTGCATTCGACAAATGGACCGTGGCGATCTGCTCCTCCGTCGCGGGGTTGAACAGCGGCCTTAGGTCAGTGCCTTGCACCGGCACGAAGCGGCCATCGATATAGTTCTGATTGATTGTTCGCATCGAAAGCTCCTGTGTCTGGCTTTCGATATGCAGGGCGACGTGCGATGAAAGAAGCCACGTCAATCTCATCGGATCAATGAGAATAATCGAGCAATGAAGCTGAGCTTTGCGGAGGCCGAGGCGGTTATCGCCGTGGCGCGCCATGGAGGATTCCGCGCGGCCGGGCGCTCGCTCGGGCAGACCTCGTCTGCGCTGAGCCATGCCGTCGCTGGTTTGGAGAACCGGCTGGCGGTCAAGCTGTTCAATCGCACGACCCGGAGCGTCTCGCTGACGGCAGCCGGTGAGCAATTCGTCAACGGCATCGGTCCGGCCCTCCAGTCGATCGGTCAAACGATTGACGAACTCGGCGCGGAGGCGAGCGAGCCGTCGGGGACGTTGCGCATCACCACATCCTTGGGCGCAGCGCGCATGATGCTGGAGCCGATCCTGCTCGCCTATTCCACACGCTACCCCAAGGTGACGCTGGAGATCGCGACCGATGCGGCCTTTGTCGATCTTGCGGACGGATCGTTCGATGCCGGTGCACGGCTGGCCGACGCAGTGCCCCCTGATATGGTCGCCGTGCCGATCTTTCCCTGGCTCAGGATGATCGTCGTCGGCGCGACGGACTATTTCGCCGAGCGCCCAAAGCCTTCATCGCCGCTCGACCTAGCGAAGCATCATTGCATCCAGCATCGGATGGCCAACGGTCGCCTTTATCGGTGGGAGTTCGAGCGCCGTGGCGAAGCAATGACTGTCGATGTACCAGGCGTGCTCATCTTCGACGCCACAGAACTCGCTCTATCCGCCGCTCTGGCAGGCGTCGGTCTCGCCTACGTCGAGGAGACTTCGGCCCGCCCACATGTCGAAGCTGGCCGGCTCATCGAGGTGCTTAGCGAGTGGACGCCGCCTTTTCCGGGCTTGTCGCTGTATTTCTCTGGGCGCCGGAATATCCCGCTGAAGCTTCGCGCGCTCATTGATCTGATCAGAGAGGGGGGCCGATAGCTCACGGCACATTACCAGAGTGGGATGAACGAGAAGCGCCACTTCGGCCCATCGGCCAGCGCCTGTCGCGCTCATGCATGAAGGAATTGGCTGCGCAACAGGGCCAGTGGCCGGCCATCCGACCCGGCCATATGGGCGAGGTGGCCGAAGCGCCTATCGCAAACGGTGATCTGGACACCTTCGCCGGGCTCTACATTGCCGATGTAAATGACGTCGCGCGATCTCAATAGCCGGTTGTAGGTGCCGCCCTTCTCGAAGTCCGCCCGCTCCGTGAGCGCAACGAAGCTGGGGAAATAGAGCAGGCCCACGGCATTGAAGTCGGTGGCAGGACATGGGAGCAACTCGGCCTTGCGTTGTGCAGGCCATGACGATGGCTGCATTTTGGGCAAGGCTACGGCAACCCGAGCGCCGCGAGCGGCAAAGAAGGCAAGAGAGTCGGGCGCTTCCGGCGGGAGTGCCATGATGCGCGGCATTCGGCGTACGATCGAACGATTGCTGCCGGCGGTCTCGCGACCGACGAAGGTCGAGACGAGCCGGATCCGGCCGATCTGCCTTCGCTCGAAGTAAAGCATGTGCTCCGACACCAAACGGGCGCGGCCGACGCGCCAGAGGCGAGCCGAAAGATCCAGCACCCCGCCCACGCGGGGAGCGGTGGGATCCGTCAGTCGAATGCTGCTCACGCAAAAGGCGGCGTAGAGGGGTTTGCCTTCCGCGCAAGTGAAGGTCGCCTCGCGCTGTCCCATCGCATCCGCGATGAGGCGCCAGTGGAGGTCGCCCACACGCCGCATCAGCCATTGCTCGGAGAGGCCGCGATAGCCCAACTCGGCAAGCCCCAGCCGATGAGTCTCGGAGACGGACGGGCCCTCGTTCGGTTGTGCATAGGCGAGCATCATGCGGCGATACCCGCGCTCCGATTGGCGAGGATGCGGTCGGCGATATAGCGGCTGTCCTCGTCGATACTGAGGAAGCGCCCGGAGCCCCAGGTGTTCAGCCAACCCAGCCCAATGAAATAGACGCCCGGCACGTCGGTGACGCCGCGCAGGTATTTCGGCTTTCCGCGCTCATCGAGACAATCGACCTGCAGCCAGGAGTAGTCCGGCCTAAAACCAATCGCCCAGATGATCGACGTAATGCCTTCCGCCTCGAGGTCGATGGCCATGATCTCGTGCTCCGGGCGCCATAACTTTTCGAAAGGGGGCTCTTCGGGAGCGTCGAGCCCCTGAGATGTAATCCAGGCATCGATCTGATTGCGGATGCCGACATAGCTTCGGTCCGCGTCGTCGAGATTCTGTTCGAGATCCGGGAGAAATTCGAGCCGCTTTCCAGCCCCACCCGAGACCGAACCATACAGTCGAACGCCTTCGAGCGCGTAGCGGCGGAGGTCGATCTCCTTTCCGCCATCGCGTCCGGACATGTAGTGGTTGGTTTGAGTCAGCGCCTTGATGGGATTGGGGTGCTTGTCGATCGTGATGTCGTAGTGGCCGGCATCGTAGAGCCAATCCGTTGCGTCCCGGCCGCGATATTTGCGCGGGGAGCGAGGCGCCGGCCCGACCGCAAGGTGGACCTGCCGCCCGTCGAGATAAAAGTCGTCCATCAGTTGCACGCCGGACTGGCCGGTGCCGACGATCAGTGTGCCTCCGTCCGGCATTTGAGAGGGGCGGCGGTATTCGCGGGAATGCAACTGCACGATCGAGGAATCGAGGTCGGCGGCGAAGGCCGGTACGATGGGCTGATCGTAGCCTCCGGTGGCGATGACTACCTGGCCAGCGGTCCAGGTGCCGGCGCTGGTCTCGACGACATAGCCAAGCTCGTGCGGCGCGACCCTGGTGACGTCCACGCCCTCTCGCAGCGGCGCATCGAAGCTGCGAGCGAAACCGTCGAGATGCGCCACGATCTCGTCTTTCGCCATGAACCCGTTCGGATCATCACCGCGATAAGGCCAGCCGGGAAGCCGGCACTGCCAGTTCGGGGTCACCAGGCAAAAGCTGTCCCAGCGGTTGTGGCGCCAGCTTTCAAACTTCCCGGCGCGTTCGAGCACCAAATGCTCGATATTCTGCTTGCAGAGATAGAAACTGACCGACAGCCCGGCCTGACCACCGCCGACGATGATGACCGGGAGGTGCGGGATTGGCGGTTGGCTCATGCTCAAGCCCTTTCAGGACAGCGAGAGGCAGGCGACCTGGCCTGTCGGTGGTTGGGTAGCGGCGTAGGCCTCGATCCGCGCGAGTTGGTCCATCGCCGCCGAGCAGGCGAAGCCGAACTTGGCCTCGACGCGCGCCGACGCCTCGTTCAGCCCGGCACGGACGCGCGAGAGGAATTCGGGCAACTGATAGGTGGAGCCCGCCGCCAGATGGCGACCGATGGCGGTGGAAGGGGAGTAGCAGCCCTCCTCGCGGCCGTCCGGCCAACGGATCGTGAAGCGAACCTCAGGCATTGGCGGGCTCCCGGGTGAGGTCGAGATAGGGGCGGCTGGAATGGTCCCAGAAGGTCGCGCGGGCTCCTTCGTGGACCAGTTCGACCCTCGGGATGCGCGTCGCGCGGCCGATCACGGCAGCCGTGATGTCTCGCCCGCCAAAGCGGGAACATACCGCGTCGGCGAGGTCGGGGCGGACCGAAAGCAGGAAGCCGAAACTCGGGAAGCTGCGAAGCCAGCGCACAAGCGGCACGCCGGGCGGCAGCGGGACCGCCGCGACGTCGATCTCGAAACCGCAGCCGGAGCATTCAGCCAGCATGAGCGCGGTGCCGACGATGCCGCCCTGGCTGATATCCTTGCCGGCATCGACGAGGCCGGCCTCCGCCAGTTCGGGCAACAGTGCGAGATCGGAGCGCAGCCGGTCGCGCGGGGCATCGAGCGCGGCACAGAAATTATCGAAGTTGCGATAGGCGCCCCGATGGTCGACCGCGGCGATCAGCGCATCGCCCGGCCGCGCGGCGAAGGAGGAGATCAGGCTGTTGGCTCGCCCGGTAATGGACACCGACAGCCCGAGCATCGGACTGCGCAGGTTCGTGTGGCCGCCGACGATCGGAACGTCATAGGCCTCGGCCGCATCGCGCAGACCCTGGAGCAAGGGACGAGCAGCCTCGGCGTCCGGCGCCCAAATCGCATCGAGAAGCGCCGCCGCTCGCCCGCCCATGGCGGCGATGTCGGAGATGTTGACCATCGCCCCGCACCAACCGGCGAACCAGGGGTCGTCCGCGATGAAGGCGGGAATGAAGCCTTCGCCCGCGAACAGGTCCCACCCGCCTTCCGGCCGAGGCAGCGCGGCCGCGTCATCGCCCGGCTGACCTGACTTGTCGGCGCCAAGGCCCAGCGCCCGGGTCGCGGCGGCGATGTCCAGTTTGCCGCGGATAGAGGGATGCGCGGAGAGATCGTCCGCCAGGGTCTGGAGGTTCATCACGGCCTCCGCGCGCGGGCGGACCAGCCGACGGCAGGGTCGGGGATCGCGGGGTAATAGGACAACGAGGCCAGCATGTGAGCGTGCGGGACGCCATGAATCGAGACATCGCCGAGCTGATCCCAGTGCAGCCGGCGGAACAGCGGCACATTCTGCAGTTGGACGTGCGCATGGAATTCCGTGCAGCCACGGCCATTCGCTGTGCAGACCGCGAGGCGGATCAGCTCGGAGCCTAGCCGGCCGACGCGGCGATAGCCGTCTGTCACCGCCAGCCGCGATCCCCACCAGACGCTGGCAGAAGCCTCGTGGATGCGCACGGTCCCGACGACCTCGGCCGGCTCTGCGGCAAGGGTCGATATCGCCACCAGTGACAAGGCTTCCCCATCGATCGCATCGCGGTCGTGGTCGGTGAATATCCGTTGTTCCTGGACGAAGACCCGATGGCGCAGCCGCGCGGCGCCCTGGATCTCCCAGGCTTCGGTCGCAGCGCGGATCAGGAACTCCGGGCTGATGAAGGCGGCCATGTCGTGCTTCATGCCGGCACCCTCAGCTTCTCATAGGTCGAGAGCGCCGAGCAGGCCCCGCATTTGCCGCAACCCGCCTTGATGTCGCTGGAGCGGAGGCCGCCGTCGATGACGATTTGCGAGAGCGGCCTCAAGATCGAAGCCATGAAGGCGGATGATGGGGCCGGATGGCTCTCCAGCGGCGTTCCCGAGATCGGGACAAAGGGCACGACGAAGGGATAGACGCCGATCCGGACGAGCCGCTCAGACATCTCCAGGATCGCCTCGGCCGTATCGCCGAGACCGGCGAGGATGTAGGTCGAGACCTGGCCACGGCCGAAGACCTGCACCGCCGCCTCGAAGCTCGAAAAATACTTCTCCAGCGGCACCGAGGCCTTGCCCGGCATGATCCGTTGCCTGACCTCGGGCGTCACCGCCTCCAGATGCATGCCGAGCGCATCCGCCCCGGCTTGCCGCATCCGCTCGTGCCAGGCGTCGTCCTCGGGCGGCTCGCACTGGACCTGGATCGGCAGGTCGACCGCCGCCTTCACCGCACGCGCGGCTTCAGACAGGATGGCAGCGCCGCGATCCTTGCCTGGCGGAGTGCCGGTCGTCATCACCATGTGCTTGACGCCGTCGAGTTCGACGGCGGCCTTTGCCACCTCTGCCAGCTGGGCCGGCGTCTTCTGGGCGATGGTTCGCCCGGCTGCGAGGCTCTGGCCGATCGAGCAAAACTGGCAGGTCTTCTTGCGGCTCTCATAGCGGATGCAGGTCTGCAGCAGCGTCGTGGCCAGCACGTCGCGGGAATGCAGCACCGCGATCTTGTTGTACGGGATGCCATCGGCCGTCTGCAGGTCGTAGAAGCGCGGCCGGTTCGGAAAGCGGATCCGCGCGATCTCGGCGCCTTCCCGAGTAATGCGGGCGTTCCCATCGGCGTCAGGGCGTTCGACGAGATAGGGGCTTTCAAAAGCGGGCGCCGTGTGGACGGGGATCATCACCGTCTGGTCGCCGAAGCTCACTGCCTTGTGGTCCGAGGGGCCGGCGCCGCCGCGGCGGCTTTCGTGTCCGGCGCGCGGGTCGACCAGCCGCATACCGCGCGTCTGCAGATCGTTGATCAGCGTCGGATCCGCCTTGGTGGTCTGCGAAAGCTCACGCATCCTGCATCTCCACTTCGACGGTTGGGACCATGGCCGGCGCGACCTGCTCGACCGTCGTCGCGGGACGAGCGTCGTGTCGTAGGCTCAACAATTCGGGGCGAGCGTAATGGCCGACCGAGTCCATCATCCGCTTGCGCTTCGTGATGAGGTTCATGTCGAGGTCGGCGATAAGGATCCCCTCCCCCTGTGTGAGCGGGGGCACGGCATGGCGGCCTTCGGGCGTGATGATGCAGGTCATGCATCCGTCCCGCAGGCCCTTCTGGAGCTTGGGATCGGGGTGGATCGAGGCGATTTGTTCCTCGCTCAACCAGCCCGTGGCGTTGACGACGAAGCAGCCGGCCTCCAGCGCGTGATGGCGCATGGTGACCTCGATCTGCTCGCCGAAGATCGTGCCGACGAGGCTCCCGGGAAAATGCGAGGCGTGGATCTCCTCATGCTGGGTCATCAGGGCGTAGCGGGCGAGCGGGTTGTAGTGCTCCCAGCATGCCAAGGCGCCGACGCGTCCGACGGCGGTGTCGACGACCTTGAGCCCGGCGCCGTCGCCTTGGCCCCAGATCATCCGCTCGTGGTAGGTGGGTGAAATCTTGCGGCGCTTGAGCTTCAGCGTGCCGTCGGCGTCGAAGATCAGCTGGGTATTGTAGAGCGAGCCATGATCGCGCTCGTTCACGCCCAGCACGATCACGACGCGGTGCCTGCTCGCGGCATCCGCGACCGCCCGGGTCTCGTTGGAGGGAACGGTGACCGCCTCCTGGTAGAGCCGCAGATGCTCCGCACCCTGCAGCACCGGCGGCAGGACGAAACTGAAATACGGATACCAGGGTACGAAGGTCTCGGGGAACACGATCATCTGTGCGCCCTTGCCGGAGGCATCGGATATGGCGTTCAGGACGCGTTCAATCGTGCCGGCCCGAGAGGCAAGGTCGGGCGCGATTTGAACGGCGGCGGCTCGTACGACTCTGGACATGACGGAACCCTTCGACTGAATGGAGGGCGGCGCTCCGGAGGGGCGCTCCGGAGCGCCGTAGACGGGTCAGACCGTCCAGGTGTCGATGATCAGGGCGTTCGCCTTCTTATGCAGAAGGATGCAATCCAGCACGTCCTGCGGCTGAATCGGGATGATGCCCGGGATCAGGGATGGCTCGCCATGGCCGTAGAGCGCCTGCAGGGCGAAGCGGCAGGCATAGACCTTGCCGCCCTCGGTCATGAACCGTTCCAGGTTCTTGTTGAAGTTCAGGTGCCCCGGAAACGCCTCGTCGCCGAGCTTGGGGAAGCCGCGCTGGATGCCCAGCGTCACACCCGGCCCATAGAGCAGGATCGAGGTCTCGTATCCCTTCCGCTGAAGGCGGATCGCGTTGAGGATATTCACCAGGCCGATCGAGCCCTCGAAAGCGACGGTGTGGAACGTAACCAGCGCCTTTTCGCCGGGATCCGCTTTGACGTCTTCGAAGACCTTGGACTCGTAATCGACGAAGTAGTCGCCGTCCTTATGGGCGGGCTGCGTGACTGCGGGCATCTTTCCACTCCTGTTCGCGGTTGCGAAGAGAAGACTGCACACTAGATTGTATGAATCAATTGCCAGTTCAATATCCATACAATAAAAGCGCAATTGGCGCGCTCTTGGTCAGTCAAAGCAAAGGAAACGACCTGATTGCACATCGCGCAATCGTCAGTTTGCGCATTTTGTGGACAATTTCGCTGATCCAAGTGAGGGCCGCCAATCAAGCTTGATCTTGGCGTCTGGATCCATACAATGTGAAACAATATTGGATTCGATACAGGCCCGGCTATGTTCAATTGGTTCCCGACCCTCCAGAACACAGGCAAACCCCGTTTCTTGGAAATCGCTGACTCGATCGAGGAATCGGTCCGGTCAGGGGAACTGGCGGCGAACCAGCGACTGCCGCCACAGCGCAAGGTGGCCGAGCGGCTCGGAATTGATTTCACGACTGTCAGCCGTGGTTATGCAGAGGCGCAGGCTCGTGGCCTGCTGGATAGCCATGTCGGTCGCGGCACCTTCGTCAAGGAGCAACGCCAAACGATCGAGCAGCCAGACCCTCGTCGGGTGCGCGAAGAAGATCTGGCGATGAACATGCCGCCGGAGCCTTCAGATCCCGACCTGCTCGCGCGGATGCGCGAGGGGCTGCAGGCAGTCTCGGCAAACCTCGTTCCCCTGCTGCGCTACCAATCCACGACGGGTGGCGAACAAGACAAGGCCGCGGCTTCGTCATGGCTGTCGATGAGAGGCATGGTTCCCCGGTTGGATCGGGTGTCGATCACGCCGGGCGCTCACGCGACAATGACGGCTATCTTTTCGGCGATTGCGCGAGCCGGCGACGTGATCCTCTGCGAGGCAGTGACATATCCCGGCTTACGCGCGATCGCCGGACGGCTGGGCCTGACCCTGGTCGGGCTGCCAAGCGATCCCAATGGCATTCTGCCCGATGCTCTGGAAGCGGCGATCCGACAGCGGGCACCGAAGGCACTCTACCTCAACCCTACGCTGCATAATCCCACCACGCTGACCATACCTCAGGCGAGGCGAATGGAGATCGCGGTGATCCTGACACGGCATCACCTGCCACTGATCGAGGACGACGCCTACGGCTTTATTCCAGCTTCCGCACCAGCGCCATTTGCGACCCTGGCGCCTCAATTGACCTGGCATATCGGCGGGCTGGCGAAATGCATCGGCGCAGGGCTACGGCTGGCCTATGCGGTGGCTCCGGATGCCCGCGCCGCCCTGTCGCTGGCGCAAGCGCTGCGCGCGATCGCGGTCATGCCCTCGCCGCTCTCGATGGCGTTGGCTACGCGGTGGATCGAAGACGGCACGGCCGACAGTATCCGCCGGTTTGTACGCGCCGAGACGGCAGCCCGTCAGGCCATCGTCAGCGAGGTTTTGGCCGGGTACGAATTCAAAGCCGACCCGAACGCGTTCAACATCTGGCTAAAGCTGCCAAAAGGCACGAGCCGAGCCGAGTTGATGGGCCACATGGCCGGTCGGCGGATCGGATTGATGCCCTCGGATGCATTCACCGTGGAAGGCACGCCGGATGAGCATCTGCGTGTCTGCATCGGTGGCGCGATCGATCGCGACGCACTGCGGTCGGGCCTTTTGTTTCTAGCGAGTATGCTTTCGGCGGAACCTTAGGTTGAGTGACCCCGCACAGAGTTACGGCGGCACTTCTTTTGGAGCGCCGCCCCTCATATCCGATGTGACCCATTCTCTAGCTAGTTTCTGCGCCCCGACGGGTAGCTCAACCACCTGGCTGCTGTCGAGGTGCTTGGCTCTCACCTCATCCGTCGGGCTGCTTCGGCTCGACAGGAAAGCGCGGACGAGCGTGACATTGCCGTGATCGGTTACAGTCTTCCCATCCTCACAATTACACGCATAGCCCAGGGCGCCACCCACCCAAAGGTCCGCGTCGCCGGCATAATTGGCACTCACTCTTTTCAGAAGTGGTCGGCCTTGAAAGCTTGGGACGTGCATCTGTCGAGACGGATCGGCATCAAAAAGGCGAAGGTCGGAGTGTCGCGCAAGATCGCCGTAATCCTCCACTGCATCTGGGTCGACGGCGCCAGCTTCGAATGGGGGAATGAGAAGACGACCTGATCCGCCATCACCTGTGTCGCGCCTTATTGCGGTCTGCCAGACGCGGATCGTGGTGTCCCAGCCCGGGCGGAGGTTGCGGCGACCTCGGCCAAACGGCTGACGTCATGCGAACCTCGTTGCGAACGTTAAGGCGCCCGACCCGAAATGTGCATCATCAGGCATCTGACCTCGAAAAGGATTACTCGCAAACCGGGTTGACAGTTACCCGCAATTAAAGGCCGATTGACACCGGGGACATGGTCACACAGCTGCAAGTCGCGCTTCGGCTGGAATCCGCATTTTGAGCTTCTCGTCGAGCGAAGCCAGTTCCGTGGCCATCTGTGTGCGAAGCCAGAGTGCAACCTCCTCGACCATCGCATTAAGCGGCCTCTTCCGCGGTGCGATCAGGCTGTGATCCCGGCCAGTACGGATGATCAGTTCGGAGGCGGGTACCAAGGTTCCTTTCAAAAGACAGCTCGAGACAACACTGAGCCAGCCAAGCGCGACGCCCTCGCCATTTAGAGCGGCCTGAAGGATGACCGAATAGTCCGTGAACTCGTGCCAGACACCTTTCGAGCTGCTCCGCCGAGCAGCATTGCCCCATTCCTTGGCCCAATGGGGCGGCGATTCCGTCAGCCACAGGAAGACGTGCCCGCAGCCGTCTCCTTCATGGTCGAGTTTGCCGCGTGCCTGGAGGTAGGCCGGACTGCAGACGGGAAAGATGATTTCCGGTGCGAAGAACCAACGATGGTGGTGCGGGTCGTCTTCCGAGACCACGCGTGTCGCCAGATCGACATTCTCGGGAACGGAGCGCAGAAGTCCGGGTATCAAGTCGAAGCGAATATCGATCTGCGGGAACGCAGTATGCAATTCGCTGAGCCGAGGCAGCAGCCAATGTGCGACGAATGAGCTCGACACGGACAGTGTGACGATTGGCTTGGCCCGATGCTGCCGTTGGCGGATTGCGTTGATGGTCGTCGCGATGCGCGCGATAGTTTCACCGACGACTTCGTAAAGCTCTTGACCGTCTGCCGTCAGGTCGAGCCCACGCGCGCGACGTTCGAAAAGCTTGACCCCGATTGCCGTCTCCAAAGCCGCGACACTGCGGCTGATCGATGGTTGGCTGACGTTGAATTCAGCCGCGGCGCCGGTGAAACTGCCGGCCCGAGCCGCAGCCTCAAAAATTAGCAGACTGCGCGCAGAAGGGACAAGCCGAGAGAGCTGAGCCATACGCCCAGTGTATGCACATCCGGCTTTTTTTCAATCTACTCCGGTTCCGAAATCGGCCGCAGCCTAACCAGGAAACTCGAACAGCGCGCGCCATCGGCGCAGCCATTCGAGATTGATCTTAGAGCCGCCTTTCTGGAGAGGAGAGTATACGGTGAACGCACTGGTTACTGCACCCGATCACTCCGCGGTCTTGTCACGCGATCCTTTACTCCAACCCTTTGCAATCAAGACGCTGCGCCTTCGCAACCGCATCATCAGCACCAGCCATGCCTCCATGCTCGATGAAGGCGGCATGCCGCTGGAGCGCTATCAGCGCTATCATGAGGAGAAGGCGCGCGGCGGCCTCGCGATGACGATGATCGGCGGTTCGGCGATGACCTCACCAGATTCGAGTTGGGGCGGCGGGCAGCTCGATCTTTCCGGCGATCGCATCATTCCCCACCTCGAACGATTGGCGGCTCGCATTCACGGCCACGGCGCGGCCGTGATGTGCCAAGTCTCGCATCTGGGGCGGCGGGCGACCTCCTATGCGTCGAACTGGTTGCCGGTACTGGCACCGTCGCGGGTCCGCGAGACGCGTCACCGTAATTTTCCCCGGGAGATGGACGAAGGTGATATCGCCCGCATCGTCGGCGACTACGCCCATGCCGCGGTACGCTGTATTCAAGCCGGCCTCGACGGTGTCGAGACGGTAACGAGCGGCCATCTTATCGGGCAGTTCCTATCCCCGCGCACGAACAAGCGCAGAGACCGCTTCGGCGGATCCGTCGAGAACCGAGCCCGGTTTGGCCTAATGGTCCACGAGGCAATCCGCAAACGCGTAGGGGACAAGGCAGTAGTCGGGATTCGCTTTATGATCGACGAGGGTGTCGAAGACGGGTCCGATTTCGACGACTGCGTTCAACTCGCCCGCCTCTTCGAGCGCGAGGGCCATATCGACTACTTCAACTGCAACTACGGCCGGATGGATACGGATCTAGCCCTGGCCGAAGACGCGATGCCCGGCTTGTTCCAACGCAGCGCGCCCTATCTCGAAACGGTGGGGCGGTTCCGCCGGGAGACCAAGCTACCGCTCATCCATGCCGGCGGCATCCGCGACACCGCGACTGCCCGCCATACCATCCGGGAGGGCATAGTCGATCTAGTCGGGATGACGCGGGCTCACATCGCCGATCCTCATATTGTCAACAAGCTGATGCGCGGCGAGGAGGAGCGGATCCGGCCTTGCGTGGGAGCCTCTTATTGCCTCTACAAGAAGGTGAACTGCGTCCACAACCCCGCAAGCGGGCGCGAAACCGCGCTGGCGCACGAAGTGTCGGCGGCGTCGCACCGGCTCAAGGCAGTTGTGGTCGGCGGCGGGCCTGCCGGGCTCGAGGCGGCACGCGTCTGCGCCGAGCGAGGGCATGCCGTCACCCTGTTCGAGGCCGCGCCAAAGCTAGGTGGCCAATTGCTTGTCGCGACGGCCTCATCCGAGCGCAAGGATCTGATCGGGATCGTCGAATGGCGCATCGCCGAGCTTGAGCGGCTCGGTGTCGATGTCCGCACGAATTGCTATGTCGCTGCCGAGGAGGTGAAAGCGGAAAGCCCTGATCTCGTCATCGTTGCCACAGGCGGCATCCCGGATACCGACTGGCTCGAAGGTGGGGAGCTTTGCGACAATGTCTGGGACGTGCTGACCGGCAACGTGCCGGGCAAGGACGACGTGCTGATATATGACGGAACAGGACGTCAGGCAGCCGTCTCCTGCGCCTTGCATCTGGCGCAACAGGGAAAGGCTGTCTCCTTCGCCACACCGGACGACGCCGTTGCCGTCGAGATGTCCTATATCGACAGAACCGGATTTCGAAAGGGGTTCGCCCAGCTCGGCATCCGCCCCGCTGTCGAGGTGCGGCTGGAGAAAGTCGAGCGACGCGGCAATCGCCTTCAGGCACTTTTTCGTCACGAGCTGACGGGAGAGGAGAGCCTCATCGAGTCGAGCCAGATTGTAATCGAGCACGGTACTATGCCGGTGGACGACATCTATTGCGAGCTGCGAGAAACTTCCGAGAATGCCGGGGTGACCGATATCGCCTTTATGCTCGGCAGCGTAGAGGCACCGCCGCCCGTTCCGGGAAGATTTGTACTGCACCGCATCGGCGACGCCATATCGAGCCGGGACCTCTATTCGGCGATCTACGACGCCTACCGGCTATGCTCGAAGCTCTAAATTATCGGCGCGGCTAAGCCATGGCGAAGCTTCGGCCGCGCCCGGTATCGACGAGGTGCCTGAAACGCAAAGCCAGTACCGCGACATCGGCGATTCACGCCGCCCGGCCTGATCAATCGCTGGACCCGGCGGCGCCCACCAGACCAGCTATGGCGGCAGCTTCGAGCGCAAAAGCCCGCTAAGCACTACCACCACTTCACTTCGGTGGCCGGCTTGGCCGTGCTGCCGAAGCGGGCCGAGCGACCTAAAGAGCCGTCAAGACAACGAAAACGAGCCGGCGTACCGGCGGCAATAAGCATAAGGGGAATGAGCATGACCGACACGATTTCTTCGAACTGGACGAGCGCAGACGACGTCATCGTCGAGAATGCGATCCGCCGCGGTGCCAGCCGCCGCGACCTCCTGCAGATGCTGATGGCCGGCGGCCTTGCCGCTTCCGCGAGCAGCCTCGTGCTGGCGCGTGCCACCTCCGCCCTCGCCGCGACCCCGGTCAAGGGCGGCAACCTGAAGGCGGCCGGCTGGTCCTCCTCGACCGCCGACACGCTCGACCCCGCCAAGGCCTCGCTGTCGACGGACTATGTCCGCTGCTGCGCCTTCTACAACCGCCTGACCTTCCTGGACGGCGACGGCAAGCTGCAGATGGAGCTCGCCGACAAGTTCGAGACCAAGGATGCCAAGGTCTGGACCGTCACGCTCAAGAAGGGCGTCATCTTCCATGATGGCAAGCCGCTGACCTCGGCCGACGTGATCTACTCGCTGAAGCGCCATCTCGACCCGGCCGTCGGATCGAAGTCGAACTCGCTCGCCAAGCAGATGACCGAGTTCAAGGCCGTCGATCCGCTGACCGTCGAGATCACGCTGGCGGCGCCCAACGGCGACCTGCCGACTATCCTGTCGACGCATCATTTCATGATCATCGCCGACGGCACCACGAACTTCGCCAAGGCCAACGGCACCGGCGCCTTCACCTGCGAAAGCTTCGAGCCCGGCGTGCGCTCGATCGCCGCCAGGAACAAGAACTACTTCAAGTCCGGTGGCGCGAACCTCGACTCCTTCGAGTTTTTCGCGATCACCGACGACACCGCGCGCGTCAATGCGCTGCTCTCCGGCGACATCCAGCTCGCCGGTGCGATCAACCCGCGCTCGATGCGCCTGGTCGAGAGCCAGCCAGGTGTCAACCTTTCGAAGTCCACTAGCGGCAACTATACCAACCTTATCATGCGCCTGGATATGGCTCCGGGTGACAAGATGGATTTCGTCAACGGTATCAAATACTTGCTCAATCGCGATCAGATCCAGAAATCGGCAATGCGCGGACTTGCCGAGATTGCCAACGACCAGCCCGTTCCGCCGATGAACATCTATCACAACAAGGACTTGAAGCCGAAGGCGTTCGATCCCGAACGGGCCAAGTCCCTCTTCCAGAAGGCGGGCGTGCTCGGACAGTCGATCCCGGTCGTCGCATCGGACGCCGCCGGCTCCTCGGTCGACATGGCCGTGCTCGTCCAGCAGGCCGGCAACGCGATCGGCATGAAGTTCGACATCCAACGCGTACCCTCTGACGGCTACTGGTCCAATTACTGGCTCAAGTCCCCCATCTGCTTCGGCAATGTAAACCCGCGTCCGACGCCCGATATCCTGTTTTCGCTCTTCTACAACTCGAACGCTCCGTGGAACGAGAGTCGCTTCAAATCAGAGAAGTTCGACAAGATGCTGCTTGAGGCGCGTGGATCGCTCGACGAAGCCAAGCGCAAGCAGATCTACGGCGAGATGCAGGTGATGGTTGCAGACGAGGCCGGCACCGCGATCCCGGTCTACATCTCCAATGTCGACGCCATCTCGAACAAGCTCAAGGGCCTGCTCGCGAATCCGCTCGGCGGCATGATGGGCTACGCCTTCGCCGAATACGTCTGGCTCGAAGGCTAAGGCCCCGCTTCTCCCCCGCGGGTTGGGCACGTGCGTCCGGCCCGCATTTCGTGCCACACTCCGCTTGGAGGTGTCTGCTGCCGGAGCGTCGATGAACCTTCACCTGTTGTCCCTGCTGGGTCGACGGCTGCTCGTCGCGCTCCTGATCGTCTCCTTCATGTTGTTTTTCGTTACTCGGATCCTGCCGGGCGACGCCGGAAGCCCTGGCGGGGTTGCGCGCGGCAACGCATCTCAATGACCCGGCGATGCCGGTATCTCCTACGTCAATAACTAGCCCGGAGCGCATCGCCGGACGCTTGGGCAACACATGCCCGGCTCCAATCGCTTCGCCTGGGCTTTCGCGGTCGACGTAAACACCTCGGATTTCGTCACCGTCGCGCATTGGCGGCGAGAAGCTGAGCTAGATCCGAGCGGCAGCCATGGCGCTCATAACCGATCCGAAGGTCGTGATTTCGACGAGCCGACGACGGCTCTCGACGTTACCGCGCAGGTGGAAGTTTGCGCGCCAATTCGTGTTGCGCCGTACCCATCCGGCGAGGGCCGCCTTGCGGAGGTGGGGCGATGACGTGAAGTCCTAGGGGTAATCCTAGGAGCAGTCATATGACCATGTCGCGAGCGGAGGTGATCACCTCTGTGGAGCGGCGCCGGCGCTGGCCGCGGGCGGAGAAGGAGCGGCTGGTAGCGCTGGCGCTGGAGCCCGGGGCTTCGACTTCCGAGATCGCCCGTTCGGCCGGGCTGCACGTGAGCCAACTCTTCCGCTGGCGCGAGCAGCTATGCGAGCGGGTCACGCCCCAGCCGCCGGCCTTCCTGCCGGTGACGGTCGAGCCGGCGACGGAGGAGCCCGCGTCACCGCCCGACGAGCCATCGCCGCGTAAGCGCTGGGGCCGTCGCGAGAGCCGCATCGAGATTGAACTGGCTTCTGGCGACCGGCTGCGGCTGGAGGGCGAAGTGGATGGCCGAACGCTGCGCGAGGCGATCGCCGCCCTGAGGGCGCGATGATCCCTGTCCCGGTCGGCGTGAAGGTGTGGCTGGCGACAGGCCACACGGACATGCGTAAGGGCTTCGCCTCCCTGGCGCTGCAAGTGCAGGAGGTCCTGAGGCGCAACCCGCTCGATGGCCATATCTTCTGCTTCCGCGGGCGGCGCGGCGACCTCGTCAAGATCATCTGGCACGACGGGCAGGCGGCGAACCTGTACGTACGTCGACTGGAGCGCGGCCGCTTTCTGTGGCCCTCGCCGGCGGACGGCGTGGTAGCGATCTCGCCGGCGCAGATGGGCTATATTCTCTCCGGGTTCGACTGGCGCAATCCGGTGGAGGCCTGGCGTCCGACCTCGGTCGGCTGATGCTTTTTGCCTTGCGTTTGCAATGGGCTGTGATTCCATCACTGCCATGAGCACGCCCGCCGCATCGCCCTCGCTGCCCGCCGATCTGGCGGCGGCGCATGCGATGATCCTGGCCGAACGCGCCAAGCGGATCGAGGCCGAGGCCGCAGCCTCCTCCGTCGAGGCTGTCATCACCCACCTCAAGCTGACCATCGAGAGACTCAGGCGCGAGCTTTATGGCCAGCGTTCCGAGCGCACGGCGCGGCTCATCGACCAGATGGAGCTCCAGCTCGAGGAGCTGGAGGCCAGGGCGACCGAGGACGAGATCGCGGCGCAGGAGAGTGCGCGCGGCGTCACTGCCGGCGCCCGCACCACGCCGGAGATCCATGCGCAAGCCCTTCCCCGAGCACCTGCCGCGGGAGCGCGTCGTCGTGCCGGCGCCGACCAACTGCCCCTGCTGCGGCTCGATGAAGCTGTCGAAGCTCGGAGAGGACGTCACCGAGACCCTGGAGATCGTGCCGCGATCCTGGAAGGTGATCCAGACGGTACGCGAGAAGTTCACCTGCCGCTCCTGCGAGGCTATCACGCAGCCGCCGGCGCCCTTCCTCGTGACGCCGCGCGGCTTCGTGAGGCCGATCCGTGGCGGCGGCCATCATCGAATTGCTCAAGGACCAGCAGCGCGAACTCGGCCTGTCCTACCTCTTCATCAGCCATGACCTGACAACGGTGCAGGCGATCTGCGACGAGGTCGCGGTCATGTATCGCGGCGTAAAGGTTGAGCAATCACCAGCCGATCGAGTTGGCAAAGCTGGCGGCCGCCCGTGCGCTCGCCTACTGATGTCGTCGGTGCCCAAGCTCGATCCGACTGGCTCGACAAGCTCGAACGCGATCCGAAACTCGTCGCGACCTCCCCAAAGCCTGACGCAAGCTCTAGCTTGTCGCTGTAACCGGAAACAGGCTAGTGAGAGCCATATGCGGCTTCCCGATCGGCGATTTCAGTACCACGAAGCTGAAATACTTGTCGATGCCGATATCGAGGTCGGTCAGCCGCTCCATCAGGGTCTGATATTCGATGATGTCGCTGGTGACGAACTTGACCAGATAGTCATAGCCACCCGAGACCAGATGGCACTCCATCACCTGGTCGAGCTTCTCGATGGCGGCGAGAAAGCGCGCGAAATCGATCTGCCGGTGGTTCTTGAGCGTTATCTCGGTGAAGACCGTCAGCGCCTGGCCGAGCTTGCCGATATTGATGCGAGCGGAATAGCCGGTGATGTAGCCGTCCTGCTGGAGTTTCTTGACGCGCATCAGGCAGGGGCTCGGCGACAGGTTCACCAGCTCGGCCAGCTCGACATTGGTGATCCGGCCGTTCTTCTGCAGTTCGTAGAGGATCTTGATGTCGATCTGGTCAAGTTTCATTGGGGGGCCGCCTAGATCGACAAGCGGCCCCGTAATGCTTGAGCAGCATGGCCATCACGCCACCATAAGGCAGCAGCGCCACACGGACCACCTGGCGCAGCACGCCGCGCCGCATCATCAGCCCCCCGGCCATGCCGATCGAGAGCGCGGCTTCCGTCTGCCCGCGGTCGATCGGATCAATGCCAGCCCGGAAGACCTCGGCCACGTAGGGCGAATAGCCGATACCAAGGCCAATAATGGCGGACTGCATGGCGCTCAGAGGCCCCACTTCTTCAGGATAGTATCGAGCCGGCCATCCTTCTTCATGTTCGCCAAGCTCGCGTCGATCTTCGCCAGCAGTTCGGCATTGCCTTGCTTGACGGCGATATTGATCGGGCCCGGCACCGACGGCTTGTAGGACTTAACCAGCCGCAATTGCGGGAAACGCCCCTGTCCGAGATTGTAGGCCAGGATCGGATAGTCGCCGATACCCCCATCGAGACGGCCATTGGCGACGTCGCGCATGATGTCCGGTAGCGTGTCGTAGGAAACGACCTCGCTGAAGACCCCGGAGTTCTTGAGCGCGTCGATATAGCGTGTGCCGATTTGGGCGCCGACCCTCTTGCCCTTCAAATCGTCGAAACCAACATAACCCTTCTCGTCCTTGGCCGCGACGACCAGGCCCTCGCCATACGCGTAAACGTCCTGGCTGAAATCGATCACCTTGGCGCGCTCCGGCGAACCATACATGGCCGCCGAGATGATATCGATCTTGCCGGAGGTCAGCGCCGCAATCAGCGCCGAGAACGGCATCGGCTGGATCTCGATCTTGAAGTCGGCTTCCTTGCCGATCTCCTCGATCACGTCGACCATCACACCCTGGATGGTGTTAGTCTTGGCGTCGAGGAACGTGAAGGGGACAGCCGTGGGTGTCGAACCGACCTTGTAGACGGTCTGCGCTTGAGCCATCGCGGAAGCGACCATTATGCCGAGCGCGGCAAAAGCTGTTCTGAGCCGGATCATTCAATTGCCTTTTTGCTTCGTTGGCGCCTGGTTGTCCGTGCCAGACCATGCAGCATCCGCATCGGCTCGAGAGAACGACAAGACGAATTCGTGTCGGCTCCATAAGACGGACTTATGCGACGAGATGGAGCGACACAAACCAAAGTCAGACTTTCAAATTGCGAAGGTCGAATTTAATGATATGTTGGCCGAGAGCGGCAGGCTTCGGGCTGCTCAAATGCTTGCGTAATCGGGACCTTTTTCTGCCCCACTTACTAGGTGCCCCGCAGCGTCCTCAAACATGCGGCTACTAAGTCTCGTCGCCGGAGAGTGAGTATGAAGATTGACGTGACCGACATGCATACCGCCGGAGAGCCGGTCCGTATCGTGACCGGAGGCTATCCGGAACTCATGGGCTCGACCATCATCGACAAGAAGAACTACGCATCCAGACACTATGATGCCTTACGCCGAGCATTGATGCTTGAACCGCGAGGTCATGCTGAGATGTTCGGGATGATCCCTGTGAAGCCAACGACCGACGGCGCCGCCATCGGGGCATTGTATATCCACACGACCGGCTATTCTACAATGTCAGGTCATGGCCTGATCGCCTTTTGCCGCTGGGCCTTGGAAACAGGCCAAGTACCCCTGAAAGAGCCGGTCACTACCTTCGGAGTCGAGCTCCCATGCGGCGTGATTGAGGTGACCTGTCACATTAGTAACGGAAAGGTAATATCGACCTCTTTCGACAGCGTCCCTGCCTTTTTGAGCCATCGCGATCAGAGCGTTTTGGTCCCAAGCTTGGGAGACGTAAAAATCGATATCGCTTATGGCGGCGCTTACTACGCTATTCTATCCGCATCTAGTATAAACTTGTCGTTCGAGCATACTCCGGTTGAAGAACTCGTGCGCGTTACGACAGAAATCAATGATTCTGCTCGCCGCTCGGTCGCAATCAACCATCCAGACGAGCCCGATTTCGGATATCTCTTCGGAACGATCTTAACGGATGATGCGACGGCCCAACAGGACAGCTTCCATCTATGCATCTTCGCGGGGCGCCAGATCGACAGAAGCCCTACGGGCGGCGGCGTAATCGCTCGAATGGCCCGCGATCATGCGCGGGGGTTAATCGCGACAGGTGAAACGCGCGCCTTCTATGGACCGACCCCCATTCCGTTCGAAGCGGAAATCCTGAGACAAGATATCTGGCATGGACAGCCTACGGTGACGGTAAGGGTCTCGGGCTCTGCGTCTTTCGTTGGACAATCGTCATTTATCATCGACCCGTCTGACAGCCTGACTTATGGATTCAACCTACCCGATACCTATGCCGGACTGAGAAGCGACATGGAAAGACAGCCGCCGTCCGCAGCACAAGCTTAGCTGCAAATGAAACACCGCGAACCGGCGCTATATTGGACGAACAAGGCCGCTTGCAGATCGGACGCGCGTCGGCGATCGGCTATACGCGCGGCAAACAGACTTCTTTGATTGTTGGATTCGGCATATGATTCGCAGAACGGGCCCAATTCCGGCTTTTGAAGCCTTGGTCATCGAAAGCGCGCCAAAACAGATCGCACGGCAGATTCGTGAGGCTATTCTGTGCGGCGAGCTTAAAGTCGACGACCGTCTCCCGACCGAGGAAGAGCTATCGGCCCAGTTCAATGTATCTCGGGCGACCATACGTGAGGCTCTGAAGCGGCTCGCATCAGAGAATTTGGTGGTATCCCGCCGAGGTGGGGCCGGCGGAAATTTCGTGCAGGCGCCGACATACGAAGACCTACGCCGGAGCATCTCCGAATTGTTGACGGTCGTCGTCAGCCTTAACGATGTGTCCTTCGAAGATGTCATCGGTTACCGATTCGAAATTGGGCTTATGGCGTGCCGCCTTGCCGTTCAGAACCGAAGCGCGGCCGATCTCGCAGCTATGCGGATGGAATTGGAAGTACAGCAATCGGACGACCTGTCTGACGTCGATTTCTGCGCTTCCGATGTTCGTTTTCATTCGCTCATCATGGCCGCCTCGGGAAATCCACTGCTGGCGTCATCGCTTTCCGGCGTGCTGGAGGGGTTGGAACCCATCACAAATCTCGCCCTTTTTCGCTTCCGTGACCGCAAAATCATCGTCGATCAGCATGCCCGATTGATCGACCATCTGGAGGCGCGCTCCTATGAAAGCGCGGCATCTGTCCTATCCGAGCAGGTTGATTATCTTTCAAAGACCCACGGCAAAGCGAAGCTTTGGAAAAAAGCGCGGCGCGCACGCGCGGGAAAAGACAAGGTAGCCGGCTGACCAATCCCACCGCGCGGACTTGGCGAACCTTCTAAGGATGTGACTGCGAGCTACCGATGGGCTGCCGGGAAAAAGCATTTGTCGATATTGCGCGTGTCTTCCCCGATCGAGCGGCCCGTATTTTCCGGCTGCGACGACGACAGGTCGACCTGTCTTTGCTTTGCGACGAAGTCTTCAGGTTATGTATCTTTTGCTCCCTAGCGACATCCTCCAAGGCTTGGGAGCTTTCTTCAGGCAGCATCCCTTTCCAGGTCGGCCAAGGAGCCGCTTAGTTTGAAATTGTTCCGGAGACATGAAGAAATAACATCGTATACATGAACAAGAATAACGCGGTCAGCGGATTTTCTTCTTTCCCCATGTTCGAATGATATCGGCGCGGATTCTTACCAACAAACTCCATACATCTCAAATATGATGTGCCTAATCATCAGTTCTATTAAGAAATATTTCGTATATTAATACATATAAATCGAATATTTTCGGTATTTGATATTATAATCGGAGATATATTGATGATAGATTGGATTTTATTCCAACCAATAATTATCCTATTGTGTACAAGTGATATTTTTCGACATATTCAATGAAATGTTCCACTTGGTTTAATTTTTGATTTTCATTCCATCGCGTAACCTTTGACATCATCTCGACGGCCTCCCCGACCTGCTTGCGCGTCAAATGCGGCCCCCAGCCGTACGGTGTGCGCCGGAAGAGGACATCGACCAGATCCTGCGCATGTTCATCTCGGACGGCCTTGATAATCGCGTCCTCATTCAAGGAGTAATTTCCCTCGACGATGACGGACCGTGCCAGTTTGCTTTGGGCTTTGTACGATATCGCCACTGGTGAGGACGACGGCGTGGAACTCGACGTGATCCTTGAGACGACGGCCGCAGCGGTGGCACGATGCTGGTTGATGGTTCCCCAGGTCACAGAGTAATAGTTCGGCAGTCCCTCCTCTCCCATGTCGTGCACGACGCCAGCGACGGACTTGTCGCCAAGCGGGCTGCCTTCCTTGTAGGTCGTCGGCCGAAGCCCAGCCCAGCCAAACAGGATATCGGCCCGCCGCAGTTTGAGGTCTGGGAGCCGGTTGCCGATCTCATGCAAAATGAAATCAACGTCGTCTTCGTCCGGAACCACTTCGTCGGGATTGCCGGAATAGATGGTCTCCGTCGGGCCGATGTAATGGAGATCACCCCAGGGAAGGACGAAGAGCGATCCACCCTTCGAGTTCTGGTCAATGATGCCCTTACCCCTGTAGGCAGGCGGCAACCGCGCCATGATGTGAACACCCTTCGGGCGAATGATCTTCCGCCGGATATTGCTGCGATCGGCGATCTCCGTCCGGGCTACAACGTCGTCGATCCAGGCTCCCGTCGTATTGACGACGGACCGGGCTGATATTGCGAAAGCCTTATCATCGAGGTGATCGAACAGATCCAGACGCCAGGCATCGCCATCTCGTGAAACCTGACAGACCTCGACGTAATTGCGGACGGTTGCGCCCATGCGTTCCGCATCAAGGACAGCGTCGATGCAAATTCTCTCCGGCCAGATAAACTGGTAATCGTCGAACTCGACAAGGTGACGCAGTTTATCGGGCGATGCGAATTTTGGAGTCCCAGCAGGCAGCCGGGTGGCCGAGTGACGCTTATACTTGACCCGGTCCCTGCAATCGGCGCCTCCCACCAGGAAACAGCTCAAATCCAATTGCCAGCCGGCAACTTTAAGGTCGGACCAGAAAGGATGCGTCAGCCGCACCGGGTTTAGGTATTCCGGAATCGTCTCGGCATATTCATTCCAGTCGCGGTAGATCGTCCTGGCCGACCTCAATTGCTTCAGAAAATTGAGAGGCGACCGGATATGCTCCATTGCAGAGCGTTTGGGTGCCAGAAAGCGCGCACCCCAGTGCAGGATGCGCGATGAACGACCTGTGGTTCCGGAAGCGAAGTCTCGTTTCTCGAATAATGCGACAGTGTAGCCTTGGGCACGCAGGTGTTGCGCGCTGCTGGCACCATTGATGCCGCCGCCAATAATCGCGGCATCAAAGGATTGACCTGATAAACCCGAAGACCTGTCCATGATCATCCCCGTATTCGTAACTTTTCGTAGCTGGCCTATCGAGCCACTGTCCACAGAGGCGGCAGCCCGGCGCCATTGGCAGCAAGGGCCGCTCGGAAACGCCTCGCTCGCTTCCCCTCGGTGTGAAGGGGAGGTTCATTCTCGTTGCATGATATTGACCAATGTCCGGCCTCGTCTTTGGCCGTCCAGCAATGCCTGCGCTGCCTGGACAGCAGATGAGAGCGGGATCTCGTTGATCGCCTCCTCGAGCAGTTTGAAGTCGAGCGACCGGGCGAGGCGCGACCAGGCTTCGGTGCGTTCCGCCCGAGGGCAGTTCACGCTGTCGATGCCGAGCAGGCTTACGCCGCGCAGAATAAACGGGGCGACGGTCAGCGGTAACGCCATGCCGCCCGCCAATCCGCATGCCGCCACAGCCCCGCGCGGCTGAATTGCAGCGCATATGCTCGCCAGGAGCGGACCACCTGCGACGTCGATCGCACCGGCCCAGATCGCCTTCTCCAGCGGCCTTCCGGTCTCGGCGAATGATTGGCGGTCGATAATTTCAGCTGCGCCCAGCTTGCGCAGGTAATCCTGCTCCGACGGGCGTCCGGTAACGGCTACGGCGCGGTAGCCGAGATGGGACAGCAAGATCAATGCGATGCTGCCAACGCCTCCCGATGCCCCGGTGACCAGAACCGGGCCCGTTTCCGATTCCACTCCGGCCCGTTCCAGAGCCATGATGCAGAGCATGGCCGTGTAACCCGCCGTTCCGATGGCCATCGCCTGCCGGGTCGTCAGCGCGGCAGGGAGGGGGATAAGCCACTCACTTCTGACCCTGGCGAATTCCGCCAAGCCTCCCCAATGATGCTCGCCGACACCCCAGCCATTGAGGATGACCTTATCGCCCGGCTTGAATTGGGGCGACTGACTAGTCGCCACTTCGCCGGCGAAATCGATGCCCGGAACCATCGGGAAACGGCGAATGATCGGCCCGCTGCCGGTGAGCGCCAGCGCGTCCTTGTAGTTGACGGTGGACCATTCGACCCGGACCGTGACGTCGGCTTCGGGGAGCCGGTCATGAGTCATCTCCTCGATGCGGACGGACATACCGGCCTCGTGCTTGTCCACAAGCAGCGCTTTGAACATGATGGGTCTCCCAGGGCGGATGGCGGCTATCTGATCGGCGGCAGAGCCACAGGCCGCGACGCTACGCGACCTCGTTGAGCATAGTTCCTCGAGTTTCGAAGGCGGCGATGTTGTGGCGCAGCAGCCGGACCAGATTGCGTTCATACTGCTGTGTTTCACCGGCTGTATGGGCGGTGACGATGACGTTCGGCATCGCCCAGAATGGAGAATCGGCCGCAAGCGGCTCCTGGACAAAACAGTCTAACGCCGCGCCCGCTATAGAGCGGGAGGACAAGGCGTCGATCAGCGCCGGTTCGTCGACAACGCCGCCGCGCGCGATGTTGACGAGAAATGCGCTGCTTTTCATTGCGTCCAAGAAGCGGGGACCAACGAGGTTTTGGGTTTCATCCGTGAGCGGGCAGGTCAACACAACGAAATCGGCAGCGGAGACCGCAGTGAGCATATCGCCGGGCGGCATAATCGTCGCAGGAACATCGTCCGGATGGGCGCCGCTGCGTTTAATGCCGATCACCGTCATGCCGAACGCCTGAGCAAGTCGCGCGAGCCGATTGCCGATCCGGCCCAGCCCCACGATCACGAGAGTCTTTCCCTCGAGTTCCTGCTCCCGCGCATCCGGATCGGAGGACATCGGCCGCCATTCGCGATCGGCCTGGCTGGTCGCGGCCTCACGCAGCTTCCTTGCGAGAGCGAGGATCAACGCCATTCCGTGATCGGAAACAGCGTTGACATTTACACCCCTGGCGCTAGCGAGGCGGATGCCGCGCCGGCGCAACTCGCCAAGCGGGAACCGCTCGATTCCGGCGCTCGTCGACTGAATCAAGCGCAGGCGGTGGGCATGATCGAGAAGTGAATCCACCCACGTTAGGCCTGAAATCACAAGCACATCCGTCGTCGGAAGCTCGGGCAGCAAAGCCTCAAGCGATCTGCGTGTAATCGTGTCGTATCGACCACCCTGGCGTGCCAATTCCCCCTCAAGGTCATAGACTTGGTGAGCTAGGCAGACGCGGGGGATTCCCCGCGGCCACACAAGCCCAGGCGAGTTCGCGATCATCTGAAAGCATCTCCATTGCCCTGGCTCCGCTGCATTTCGGGCTGGGGAATGAGGCAAGGGACGACGAGGGTGCTCATCGGAAGCGCTCCGCAGAAAAAGCCGACACGTCGATCGCGGCGCTGCGCCCCAAGATAGCGGAGGCCAGGAGAGCGGCGGTCGGCGCTGAACCGGTGAGGCCCAGATGACCATGTCCGAAAGCAAACCAAAGGCGCTGGATGCGCTGCGCGGGACCGAGCACGGGAAGGGAGTCGGGAAGGCACGGTCTGTGTCCCATCCAGAATCCGGCGGCGCCTTCGAGCTTGACCTGCGGAAAGACCGTCGCCGCGTCTCTATGGAGCAGAGCCGCGCGAGCCGGATTGGCTGGCCGGCCAAGGCCACCGAACTCGACCGTGCCAGCGACACGCAATCCGCCCATCATCGGGGAGAAAAAGACCTTTCGGTCCGCCGCTACGGTCGGCCGTGAGAGCTGAATTCCCGATGAGGGGAAATCAACATGGTAGCCGCGCTGGCTTTCCAGCGGGATGCGGTATCCCAGAGGCTTCAGCAGTTGAGTGGACCAGGCGCCAGCCGCGAGAACCACGTGGTCGGCATGATACGAAGCAGTCTCGCCTGCCGCCCCGGAAATGCCGGTTTCCGAGAAGGTTAACCGTCGGATTCTGTCCCTTGCGATCTCGCCGCCAGCCTTGACGAAAGCTGCTGCGATTGCCCGAGTATACCCGGCCGGCGAGATGCAATGAGCCTGGTGCGGCAGAAAAATACCATGCCGATAATCCGGTCCAACCGCCGGTTCCAGTGCTGCTATATCCGCTCGCTCGAGCGCTTCGAAGCTGATTCCGTATGATTTACGAAGAGCCCAGGTTTCCACATCTTTCATCAACTGGGCGGGCGAGCGGTATAGATGAAGCTGCCCCTTCTGCTGGATCAGCTCTGGAGCTCCAATCTGCTCAGCCAGCGCGAGATGTTGTTCAACTGCATGCCGCAGCAGCGCGTGTAGCGCTGCAGCGGCACTCGTGACGGACGCCTCGCGCGCCGAGAAGATGAAGCGCAGCAGCCATGGAGCGGCGCGTAGTACGTAGCTTGCAGGAACGTGCAATGGCGCGGCTTTGTCCAGCAGCATGCGTGGGACCTGCCCAAGTAGGCCCGGCATCGCCAGTGGCGCGATCGAATGAGGGCTGATGGCTCCGGCATTGCCGAAACTCGCGCCGCCGATCCCCGGAGGTTCGGGATCCACGATCACAACTGATGCATTCTCACAGCGGAGCCGCCACGCAAGCGCCAGCCCAACGATGCCCGCTCCGATAATGAGAATCCGCGGCTCGGTAGAGCGATCCCGTGCACGCTCACGCCCCGAAACTTCCTGCTTTGTCGCTCGTTTCGCATCGATCATACGCTTGGCCGACGATTCAGGGGATGAGTAGCGGGGTATAGTCAATGGCTTTGACCGTGCCGTGCACGCGAGCTGCGCAACTGCCTCAGGCCCGCATCCAGCAGCAGCACCAAGGCTGTGACGGCGATGAGGAACGTGCTCACGGCTGCGATGATCGGTTCGACCTCGAGGTGAAGGCTGTTCCAGATGCGCACCGTCAAGGTCTGCGTGGCAACCGTGGTCAGGAACAGGGAGATGATCAATTCGTCAAAGGATGCCAGAAAGCCGAACAGCGTCGCCGAGATGATACCGGGCGCGGCGATCGGCACGACGACCGTTATCATCATACGGGCTTGACTGGCGCCCAGGCTGAGGGCCGCACGTTCCAGATTGGGCTCGACCGACTGCAGGGCCGAAAGGAGGATCAGCAGCACGACCGGCAGGGCTATGACAGCGTGGCAGATCGCAAGCCAGACCTTACTTCCGATCAGATTAAACTGCGCCGAGAAGAAATACATCGCGACCGATGTGATGACCGTCGGGATGATCATGGGCAGCATCATCGTCGACAGCAGCACGACCTGGCCCAGAAACGTCTTTCGGACGAAGGCATAGGCTGCCAGGAAGCCGATGACCGTCGAGATGACGCAGGCCATCGCCGCGACTTCAAGGCTCGTCCAAAGGGCGGCTCGCCAGTTCGGGTCCCCGAAGAAAGCCGAAAACCACCGCAGCGAATACCCGGCTGGCGGAAACCGCAGGAAATTCTGATCGCCGAATGCGAGGATCACGACGATGGCGATCGGAAGGATCAGGATCAGGCAGATCAGGGTGACGACGCTGGGAAGGAGAATGCGCACGGTCATGCTCCCATCAGGCGGCGCGTGGCCGTGATACGGCTGTAGATCGCGTAGAGGGCGAGGGTCGCGACGAGCAGCATCAGCGACATCACCGCAGCCTGCTGCCAATCCAGGGTTATCTCGACCGCGCGTTCGATCAGCATGGCCACCATGACGTCCGATGGCCCGCCGAGCAGCGCAGGCGTTATGAAAAAGCCGATGGCGAGGATGAAGACGATCAGGGAGCCGGAGAAGACCGCATGCAGGCTCAGCGGCAGATAGATATGCCGGAAGACATAGAATCCGCTGCCGCCCAGAGCGGAGCCGGCCCGCAACAGGTTGGGGTCGATGGCCTTCATCGCCGCATAGAGCGTCAGGACCATGTACGGCAGCAAAACATAGACCATGCCAACCGTGATGGCGAATTTATTGTAGATCAGAGGCAGTGGACTTTGGATAATTCCAGCATTCAACAGAAGCTGATTCAAGATTCCATGGCTACCAAGAATGACCATCCATGAATAGGTTCGGACAATGATGCTGGTAAAATATGGAACCAATACGCAAAATATGACCATGAGAAACGGCAGTCGGCGCGCCACGGTCAGATAATACGCCACGGGATAGCCGATCAGCAGCACGGCGACCGTGACGACGAGCGAGATCGCGTTTGTCGTCGCCATGGCGATCAGCATGGGGCGCGACGTCACGACCTCGACGATGAGCCCCGGCAGCGCCGAGGGCGGCGAGTCGATCAGCAAGGTTCGGACGAAGAACCATCCCAGGGGCAGCAGAAACACCAGGACCAGCAATGCCATCGCCGGCAGCAACAATTGCCGGTGCCCCCCGTTGAAGGCGTTCATCTCATCGCTCCAGCACCAGAGTGTCGGCCACCGGCCAGCGCAAGCATAGCTGCTCATCGGGCGCAGGTGAGCGCGAGGAGCGGCTGTTGGGCAGATCCACGATCAGCGTCTCGCCTCCGGCGAGGACCAGGTCGATGCGGATGCAGTTGCCGAGGAAGCGCGACCGGACCACCTTGCCGGTTACCTGATTGAAGGCTACGTCCGGGATCGACGGTTCGGCGATGAAAAGCTTCTCCGGCCGCACGAACAGGCTGGACGATCCGTTTGGCACCGTGCTGCCGGCGACGGCGCGGAACAGATCGCCCGTTGCCGTGCGAAAATGGGCGACCCCCTCCTTGACGCCCTCGACCGAACCCTGGAGGAGGTTGGCCTCTCCCAGGAATTTGCCGACGAAGCTGTTCTCCGGCCGCTCATAGACGTCGCGCGGCGCGCCGATCTGCTCGATCCGGCCCCGGTTCATGATGGCGACACGGTCGGACATCGTGAGCGCCTCTTCCTGATCGTGAGTGACGTAGATGACCGTCATCCCCAGACGCTGTTGGAGCTCGCGGATCTCGGTCTGCATCTCGGTCCGCAGATTCTTGTCGAGAGCGCCGAGAGGCTCGTCCATCAGAACGACCTTCGGGTGGAACACGATGGCGCGGGCAATGGCCACGCGCTGCTGCTGCCCTCCCGACAATTGCCGCGAAAAGCGCTCCGCCATGGGCTTCAGATGCACGAGATCCAGTGCCCAGGAAACACGGGACGCGATCTCGCTTTTGTCTATCCCCCTGGCGCGCAAGGGGAAAGCAACGTTGTCGAAGACGTTGAGATGCGGAAAGATCGCATAGTTCTGGAAGACCATTCCAAAGCCGCGACGCTGCGGAGGAATGGGCGCGAGATCGCGCCCCTCGATGACGATCGAGCCTTCGTCGCTGGGTGTGAACCCGGCGATCATGGTCAGCGTCGTGGTCTTGCCGGACCCCGAAGGGCCTAGCAGGGAGAAAAGCTGCCCCGGCTCGATCTCTGCCGAAAAGCCGTCGACGACCCGGCTCGAACCGTATTTCTTCGTCAGTCCTCGCAAATGGACGGCGCTGCCACCGGGGCGACTTATCGTCATGGAAGCATCACCTCAGAGGATCCAGTTCGACCAAGCGGCACTGACCTTGGGTCTGTTGGCAGCCCACCAGCCATTGTCCATCGGGATGCCCTTCGACTTGGTCCAGGGCGTCTTCGTGTCCGGATCGAGCAGGCTCTTCACGGTGGAAGGGTAGGCCTTCATATTGGCCGGAATGCCCTGGTATTCGGTCAGCCAGCGCACCTGCACCTCGGGGCTGAGGCTGTAGTCGATGAACTTGTTGGCGAGATCGACCTTCGGGCTGCCTTTGGCAATGCCATAGGCCTGCGCCATCACGAGGTTCTGGTTCCACTGGATCGCCAGGGGCGCGCCGGCGTCGATCGCGCCCTGAACGCGCGTGTTCCAGAGCGAGCCGAGCACCGCCTCCTTGTCCGCCATCATCTGCGCGGACAGCGCACCCGTATCCCAGAACTTCGGAATGGAAGCCTTGATCTTGGACAGCGATTTCAAGGCGCGGGGAATGTCCAGCGGGTAGAGTTTGTCGGGTGCGACCCCGTCCGCCAGCAGCGCGAATTCGAGATTCGGCGTTCCGGTCCCCATGCCCGCCATGGTCCGGGCGCCAGGATAGCCCTGCAGATCCCAGAAATCGGCCCATGACTTGGGCTCCTTGCCCTTGGGGAAGGAGGCCGTGTTGTAGGTCATGACGAAGGCGAGAAGATAGGACGCCACCCAGGTGGGCGTCCGCACCGCAGGATCGATATCGTCGGGGTTGGTGAAGGTGAAGCTCTTATAGTCGATCGGCGTGAGGGCACCTTCGAGTTCGAGCTGCATGAGCGCATCCGCGCCGGTATCGATGCAATCGATATCGATCCGGCCGGATTTCGACATGGCGAGCAGGCGCGCGACGGTCGCCGCCACCGGCACGATCTCGATGCCCGTCGCTGCCTTGAACGGATCGTAAACCGTGCGGCGCTTGACGTCGTCGAAGGCGCCGCCAGGCGTGCGGACCGACAGGGTTTGTGCGGCTGCGGCACGGCCGATCAACGCCGGCGCTGCCAGCACCGCGCCACCCAGCCGCAGAAAGTCTCGGCGCTGAGGCATCCAGATTCCATTCGTCATGATCTCGCTCCCGGCTTCACATGCGTTGAGGATGGTATTTCGGCAGTAATCTCTCTGCTTGGGTGTTTTTAGTTCTACGATTTACTTTTGTAATCCGCCTCAATTTTTGCTTTGATGGTCTGTATATTTTTAAGATTGCCTATACTTGGCATCCCGCCATGCGATGGCCGCTTTCAGCCCCTCCGTGCCACGGATACGGTTGAACTCGGTCCGCTCGGGCCCGGCGCTGGACTCGATCAGCACGTCCATGTCGACACCCCACAGCAACGATTCGCGCATGCCGCGAAGATCGAAGCTACGGTTGATCGCGCGCTTGGTGAGCTCGACCGAAAGCGGTGCGGATGAGGCGATCTGGTTGGCCAAGTCGAGCGCCCGGTTAACGTGTTCGCCGGTCGGCACGACATCGTTGATGAGACCCATGGACAGCGCCCTCGACGCAGGGATCCGATCGTTTCCGGTCAGCAAGATCTCCTTCGAGAACTTCGGGCCGACGATCCAGGGCACGATCAAAGCCACGATGCCGGACCCGAAGCGGACCTCAGGCTCCCCGAAGATGGCCTCCTCGCCGGCAACCGTCATGTCGCAGGCGACAGCCAGTTCGAGGCCGCCGGCCAGGCAGTATCCGTGAACAGCCGCGATGGTCGGCTTCTTGCAGGTCCAGAACTGCATGATGAACTCGAAGTCCGCCTCGATATTGGCGCGCCATTGCGGCGTGGTCGAGCAGACCTTGATCGCCGATTCCTTGAGGTCGAACCCCGCGGAGAACGCCCGGCCTTCGGCCGACAACACGATACACCGCACCGCCGGATCCTGCTCCAGGCGTTTCAGCGCGACCGTCGTTTCGGCCATGAGCTGGGAGCTGATCGCGTTGAGCTCCTTGGGCCGGTTGAGAATAATCCGGCCAATGTTGTTCTCGACCGAAACGAGAATCGTCTGGAATTCTTCGGCCATATCCGCGTCCTATTTCGCTACGGAGATCAAGCAATCGACGGCGTTCATCTGATCTCCTTCCACCATGAGAGGGTTGATCTCGATTTCGGCGATGCTGTCGCGCATCGCCAGGCAAAGAATGCCGAAGCGCGTCACGAGCTGAGCCAGTTCGTCGATATTCGCAGCGGGAGCGCCGCGGAAGCCGGTCAGAAGCAGATGCGAGCGCAGCCGGGGCAGTCCCTCCAGGACTTCCCGCGTGCCGAAGGGCGGCATCAGCGAGAAGACATCGCGGAACATTTCCACGCGGACGCCGCCCAGGCCGAAGGTGACGATGGGTCCGAACTGGGGATCGCGCGTCATGCCGAGCAGGAATTCCTCGCCCCGGACCATCGCCTGTATCATGATCTGCACCCCGGGATGCCGGCCGTTCAGGGCGGCGAAAGCGGATGCGAGTGCGGCTTCGTCCCTGATATTGACGATGACGCCGCCATGCTCCGTCTTGTGGGGCATGTCGAGAGCGTCGATCTTAAGCACCACGGGGTAGCCGCGCGCGGCCGCGAAAGCCCCGGCAGCGGCCACATCGTCGACCAGGGACCACGGCGCGGCCACGATGCCGAAATCCTTCAGCAACGCAAACCCGACAGCGCTGGGAATATTCCCCGCATAGGCTGCAAGGCGCTTCCGCCACGTTTCGGCCAGCTCTTGGACGGGCTGGGGCAAGTCGGCATGAACGATCGGGCGACGAAAATGATAGGCGCCGAAGCTTCTCAGCGCCTTCAGGGCGGTTTCAGTGCCCATCAGGACGGGGACCCCCGCTTTCCGAATGCGCGCGACCTCGTCGGGGGCCATGGTCGTGGCGATATTGCCCATCAGCGCAACAGGCTTGTGGGTTTTCTGGCTCGTCGCGATGACGATATCCGCACAGTCGATCGCGATTTGCCTGCCAACCGTCAGATTGGTCGCCATCACGACGGTGCCCGTATTCGGGTCTTCCGCCAGGGCGGTGAGGCAGGACTGCATCACGTTGTCGCCGTCGCCCCAGTAATCTAGGGGATTCGACGATTCCATGCCGGGATCGAGGTACTGGTTGATCTTGACGTTGGTGCTTTCGTCCAGTGTCGCGAAGCGCGTACCGATCTCCGAGGCGAGATCGACGATCAATTGCCGCTCTCCGCCCGAATCCGTGCCGATGGCAATAGCTTCAGCCGGCGGCCGACGGTCTGTGCGGAACATTTCCACGACATCCGTCAATTGGTCGAGGGAGGTCACCGGTATCACGTTGTGACGGGCGAAAAGCGCATCATAGACCGCGTTGCTGCCGGACACCGCTCCGCTATGGGATAACGCGAAATGCTTGGCCGCTTCGCTGCGGCCGAGCTTGAGCACCACGACGGGGATGCCCCGCCGGTCCGCCAGCTCCAAAGCCTCCAGAAAGCCTTCGGGGTCACGGACGGTCTCGAGCACGCAAGCGATGACCCGGGTGCTGTCCAACGAAGCCAGATAGCGGATGTAGTCTGCGGCGTTCGTGATCAGTTCCTGACCGGCCGAGACGGCGATGTTGAACTCGATCTGGCGCTGGTTGGCGACCATGCCGGACCAGGTCGAACCGCTATGGGATACGAAGCCGACATGACCGGCTTGACCGAGCTGCGCGAACGGCATGCCGGTAACCTGCAGGCCGTCGAGCAGATTGATGAAGCCCATGCAGTTGCCGCCGCAGACGGCCATGCCTGCCGCGCGCCCGATAGCCGCCAGGCGATCCGTGATCATCCGACCCTGAGCGTCGGCTCCATAGCACCGGCTGAAGATCACGGCGCTTTTGATGCCAGCTTCTGAAACCTGCTCAAGCGCGTCGCAGACGTGGTGATCGCCCAGCGCAATCAGCGCGCAGTCGGGAGACACCGGAAGTTCTTCTAGTGAGGGATAGCAAACGAGGCCGTCGACTTCGGCATATTTGCCATTGATCGGCAGGACGCGGCCGGAATAGCCGCGGCTGCGAACGGCTTTCAGAAGTCCCGCACCAAAGCTGCCGGGCCGCGGGCTCGCCCCGAGCACGGCAACAGAGGCAGGGCGCAAGAGCTGTGAAACCGACATCAGGCCCGAAACCTCGTTAGCCAGCGACCCAAGCATGCTAAACCGGTTTGTCAGACTTTCGCAATGCTAAATGTCAGACTTTTCAGTCCCGGGCTTGCCGGCATTTTCCGGCGACCTCCTGCTGCCGCGAGCCGCCCCTACTGGTCAAACGAGCGCCTGCAGCTGGATTTCGACGAGGATGCTGTCGGCCGCAAGCCGAGATTCCACAGTCGCACGCGCCGGAGATGTTTCGGACCGCCCCCGCTTCCCAGGCAGCATTCATCTCGTTGAGCGTGGTGATGTCCCCTGAGCAGGTGTTGCTTACCACGATCTTGGTCTTGTCAGTCCCGGCCGTGACCAGATAGCCGTCGATCTGCGTAGGATGTCGGCGGTCTGCTTCTCAACGCCGGCGCTCAGTCCTTAGCCGTCAATCCGGTAGCATGACACTTTGCTCAGGCCGCCGCCTTGTATGTCGCAACGCGTTATCATCGATATGTCCTTCGACGATGAATAGAGTGGGATGGATCGCCGTTGATCAGGAGATTGTTTGGTTCCGGCGGGTGGCCAGCAGCACCAGAATAAACGAAGCCGCCGTCAGCAGGGTCGAGATGGAGGCAATGGTCGGGTCGATCTCGTCGCGCAGTGCCGTAAACATGCGCTTGGTTAGCGTCTGATATTGCCCGCCGGAGACAAAGAGCGCAATGATGGTTTCGTCGATCGCGGAGATGAACGCAAAGATACCGCCGGCAAAGACACTAGCCTTGATTTGCGGCAGCGTTACCGTGAGGAACGCGCGTAAGCGGTTCATGCCGAGGCTGCGTGCCACCATCTCCTGCGTCTTGTCGAAGCTTTGGAGGCCGGCGACGACCGACGTGATCACATAAGGCAGGCCGAGCATAACATTCGCCAGAACGAGGCCGGTGAGCGTCTGGATCAGCCCGATCTTGGCGTAGACGAAGAATATGCCGATCGCGACGATGATGATCGGAACGATCAGCGGGAGCATCAGCATCAGGTGTAGGGCGCGCATCAGCCTCGTCTGCGAATTGCTGATGGCGTATGCCGCGGCCGTGCCGAGCGGCGTTGCGACCACGACCGTGAGCAAGCCGATCAGCAGACTCATCCGTGTCGCCTGTATCCAGTTTGGGTTGCCAAGATACTCGGCGTACCAGCGCAGCGACAAAGCCGGCGGCGGGAAGGTCAGGAAGCGCGTCGCCGAGAACGACATCGGCACTATGATCAGGAGCGGCAGGATCAAATAAATTAGGACTAGGCCGACGAACGCGCCGAAGAGCAGGCGCGGGAGAAGGGGCTGTTTCATCACTTCTGCCCCAACATCTTGTCGAGCGGGATTAGACGGCCGACGAGCGCGAAAACGGCCAGCACCGCGACGAGCAAAACAACGCCCACTGCGCTCGCTGCACCCCACTGGTTGTAGAGTTCGACGTTCCGGCTCACGATCATTGAGATCATGATGGTGCGGCCGCCGCCGAGGAGTTCGGGCGTGATGTAAAAACCGAGCGTCAGCACGAAGACCAGCGTCAGGCCGGCGACGACGCCGGGCAGCGACAGCGGCAGGAAGACGCGCAGGAAGGTATGGAGCGGCCCGCCGCCGAGGCTGGCCCCGGCCAACATCAGCTCGCGCGGGATCTTCTGCATGGTCGAATAAAGGGGCAGAACCATGAAGGGCAGGAGGATGTGGACGGTCGCGATCACCGTGCCGAGTTCGTTGTGGACCAGTGCCAGCGGCTCGCTGATCAGCCCGAGGCGATCAAACATCTGATTCGTCACGCCCGTGCGCTGCAGCAGGACAAGCCAAGCATAGGCTCGCACCAAGACACTGGTCCAGAACGGCAGTATAACAAAAGAGAGGATAAGCACGTCCCAGGGCCGCCTTACTAGGGCGGCGGCATAAGCAACGGGATAGCCCAAGATCAACGTCAGCACCGTAACCATCAGCGCGATGCGGAAAGTCACCATGAAGCTCCGCCAGTAGATGTCCTCGCTGAAGATGCGGCGGTAATGCTCCAGCGTGAAGCCGTCGTCGTAGAACGACTGCATCATCAGCCAGCTGACCGGGATCACCACCAGGGCGACGATGACGATCACCGCAGGCGAGGCGAGCAGAAGCATCAGCCCCTGCTCGCGGCGGAGATATCGGAGGGACGGGTCGATGGCGGTCATGGCTACCCAGTGATCTGTTCAGATAGCACCGTCATTCCGGGCGCAGCCAAGCGGACGCCCGGATACATCGGAAAGCACCTAATACTATTATGACCTCCGGATCCGTGCGGGTTCACGGCCTGTCCGGAATGACGGAGCAGCGACCGAAGTCGCTATTTCTGCATGAATTCGAGCCAACGTTTCTCGGCCGCTTCGCCAGAAGCCGAGGTCCACCAGGCATATGACAGCATCGCCTGCACGTTGGCGTTCTCTGGCGCGCTCGGCAGTTGATTGACGCGCGCGGCTGGTATGACGCCGGTCTCGAAGGCTGCCGGGTTGCCTGGGCCATAGTCGATTTGGAGAGGCAGATTGGCCTGGTTTACCGGGTCAATCGCCTCGTTCAGAAACTTGTAGGCGGTTGCGAGATTCGGGGCGCCCTTAAGCACGCAAAGCGAAGTGTGCTGGAGGATGCCCTGGTTGTAGGTGTAGGCGACCTTCGCGCCTTCCTTGATCAGCGCACTGATACGGCCGTTCCAGGCCATCACCATATCGACCTCGCCGTCGTTCAGAAGTTGCGCCGATTGCGCTCCGGACGTCCACCAAACGGTGATATTCGGCTTGATCTCGGCGAGCTTCTTGAAAGCGCGATCGACGTCAAGCGGGTAAAGCTTGTCGGGCGCGATGCCATCTGCCATCAGCGCGATCTCGAGCGTTGCGAGCGGGTGGTTGCGCAGCGAACGGCGGCCGGGGAATTTCTTCACGTCCCAGAAATCTGCCCAGGTCTTCGGCGCGGTAGCTGCGTCGGGAAACTTCTTCAGACCGTAGCCCAGCACCGTGGAGTAAGTCTCGTAAACGACGGAGTAATCGCTGCGGTATTCGGCCGGCATAGCGGCCGCCTTCGGAATTTTGCTGAAGTCGAGCTTCTCGACGATGCCCTGCTCGCCGCCGCGAAGGCAGAAATTGGTGGCGACGTCGACGACATCCCAGCTTGGCTTACCCGTCGCGACCTGCGAACGCATGATCGGCCAAGCGTCGGGTACGCTATCTTGGTTGATGGTGATGCCGAGCTTCTTGGCTGCTGGATCGAGGATCGCAATAGTCTGCGCTTTCTGATAAGCGCCTCCCTGCGAGACGAACGTGATCTGTTCGGCTGCTTGGGTGGGAAGCGGGCTAAGTAGAGCCAAGGACAAGCCCGCGGCGGCGTAGGCGCTACGAATGGTCAAGATTCGTTCCGGCATATGCTCATCCCCTGTTGTAGATCGGATCTTCGAAACTACCGTCCGATCGCGTCCAGAAACTGGTACCAGCCGGCGACCACGCGGACAGCCGGCTCTCGAAGCGGGTAAAACGGAACGCCCCGCATGCGGGCGGTATCGAGCAGGCCGACATCCGGGCGCTCGCCCCGGGCAAAGGCGGCGAGATAGCGCCCCATCAGGCTCGACATCGCGACGCCAGCACCGTTGTAGCCCATAGCTAGCATGACACGTTCATCGACCCGGCCGACATGAGGCACGGAATCAAGCGTCATCGCCACTAGGCCGGACCAGCGATAGGCCAGCGGCACGTCGGCGACATCCGGGAAGATGCCGACCATCGCCTTGTGCAAAGCACGAAAGGCTGCCGGAGAATCGGTCTTGCCGAAGGCGCCGCGCCCGCCGAAGACGATGCGGTCGTCGACCATGCGGAACCAGCGCATCATCCGCTTGGTCTCGGTGTAGGTGCGCCGCGTCGGCATAACGCTGGCGGCAAGGTTCGGTGAGAGCCTTTCCGTGGCGATGATGGCGCTGCGGAACGGGATAAGGGTGCGCTGGTAACTTGCCGTCGCCGGCGTCAGGTCGGAATAGCTGTTGGTCGCGATGATTGCCTGCTTCGCCCGAACCGCGCCGCCGGGCGTCTCGACCAGCACGCCGCTGCCCTCCCGGCGCAGGCGCAAGGCGGGCGTTCCCGCGTGAATTGGAATGCCGCGCCCGGCCACACCCTCAGCCAAGCCATGCAAGTAGTTCAGCGGATGGATGCCGCCCGAACCTGCGTTCAGGACGCCGCCGACAAAACCAGCCGAGCCGGTCTGGTCGCGAACTTGCTCAGCATCTAGAACAGACATGGTGGTGTCGCCGAGCTCGCTGCGAAGCCAGCCGGCTTCCTTCACGGCATAGGCCAACGTCTCATAGTTATGCGCGGCTTTGACCTGGCCCGAGCGCGTCAGATTAGCGGCCGCGATGCCGTAGGTCGAGACCAGCTCCGAGACTATATCGGTAGCCTCCAGAGCGATATCGTACATTCTCTTAGCCATCGGCTTGCCGTGCGCGGCCGCGATGGCCGGGAATGATACCCGGAATTTGGCCGTGATGACGCCGCCGTTGCGGCCGCTCGCACCCCAGCCGGGGCGGTTGGCCTCCAACACGATAGAGGACAAGCCGCTCTGCGCGAGATGATGCGCCGCCGAGAGCCCGGTATATCCGGCTCCGATGATGACGACATCGGCTTGTGCATCGACTGCCAGCGCTGGCAGCGCGCGCAATGGCGTTGCCGTCGCGCCCCATAACGAGGGCGCGGCATCCAGCGACTGCCAAGTGAGGGGGCTGCTCAATGCGTCAGACCCCCGCCTCGACCGCGTCAGCGAGTGCCGCCATGGTCGGGAAATGGTAGTCTGGCTTCGCCAACTCCGGCACGGCCGGGCTACCGCCGAACCCTTGTTGTCCCTGGCGCCGCTCGATCCAGCAGGTGGCGTAGCCTAGTGCCTTGCCGACAACGATGTCGTGATATTGGCTCTGGGCGACATGCAGAATCTCCTCCTTTTTATACCCGAACGCCGATTGCCGGCCGAGGTTGAAGGCGAAGTACCGCGGATCAGGCTTCGGGTCGACCGCCTCGTCGGCAGTGATACTATCGTGGAACGGATTGCCGAGCGTCTGCGAATAAAAGGCAAAGCTTGGGCGGTCGGCATTGGTCATCGCGACTAGTCGGAAATGCTTGCGCAATCGCGCGAGCGCGTCGATCGAATCCGGGAAGGCGGGATGCTGCAGGATGGCATATTGGAAGGTGTCGGCCGAAGCCTCGTCGGCAGGCAGGCCAAGCTCCTTGGCAAGGTGGATGTAGACCAGCTTCATCACCTCGCTGGACCGCTCGTAATGCTTGGCGCGACCATCGAGATAGGGCGCAAAGATCTCGTCATCGGTGAGCTTAGCCGCGGCGGGCCCCCCGATGCGTCGGACTGCGTTGAGAACGCCGGTCTCGAAGTCGATCAGCGTGCCGACTACGTCGAATGTGAGAACTTTGTAATCGCGAAGGGACATGATGTTTGGCTTCTCTTTCTCTGGATAGGGCGATACTAAATGTGGACGCTTCAGCTGTCCGATTTCGATACGACGATAGTGTCCTGCGGGTGTATGCTGATGTCTGCGCGCTCCCCGATCGGGGGAACGCGGCGGGCAGCTTCGTAGTGGCTTGGCTGGCGCAGGCTGAGCTGCGTGCCATCGTCCAGCGCGAGGAAAACGCGCAGACTCTCGCCCTGGAAGACGATGTCGGTGACGCGGGCGGAGAAGCGGTTGCGCTCGGGTGCGCCGGCCCCGTCCTCGATGAGCAGCTTTTCGGTCTGGATGGCCATCACCAGTTCGCCGGAGATCGGCAGAGGCCGGGCCGTCTTAATGACCGAGCCGGCGAGCGAGACGCTATCCTGAGAGACGCGTTCGACCGGCAGCAGCGTGGCCTCGCCGATAAAGCTCGCTACGAAGGCGTTGGCCGGGTGATCGTGCAGGCGCTCGGGCTTGTCGATCTGGACTAGCTTGCCGCCCTTCAGAATGGCGACGCGGTCGCTCATCGTCAGGGCTTCGCGCTGGTCGTGGGTAACGTAGATGATGGTGGCGCCGAGGCGTTTGTGGAGCTGGCGCAGCTCGATCTGCATGGTTTCGCGGAGCTGCTTGTCGAGGGCCGAGAGCGGTTCGTCCATCAGGATCAGACGCGGCTCGAAAATTATGGCGCGGGCGAGAGCGACGCGCTGTCGCTGGCCGCCCGAGAGCTGACCGATACCGCGGTCCTCGTATCCGGCGAGATCGACCATCGCGAGTGCTGCCTTGACGCGGTCGGCGTAGGTCGATTTCGGCAGGCGGCGCGCTCGCAAGGGAAAGGCGACGTTCTCACCGACTTTCATATGTGGGAAGAGAGCGTAATTTTGGAAGACGATGCCAATGTCGCGCTTGTGCGGCGGAGTGAATGTGACGTCGCGGCCGCCGAATAGGATCTGGCCGCCGGAGGGTTGGACGAAGCCGCCGAGGATCCCCAGTAGAGTCGTCTTCCCAGATCCGGAAGGGCCGAGCAGCGAGACGAATTCACCCGGGGCAATGTCCAGCGAAACGTTATGCAGGGCCGACACCGATGCATAGGACTTGCTGGCCGATCTGATCTCGACGCGCTCGCCGCTATTTTTCGCCATTCCCCACTCCCGTACGATATCGCGCAAGCGCCCGATGAACGATCGGTCTGCGTGTCCATAAAATTTTGTGATGCTCGACTGAAAATCACCCTCCGGCCATGAACCGCATCGCATGGAAATCTGAGCTCAAAGCTGCTCGCCGGGACATGGAACGACAATTTCGTTGACCAAGGCAATTGCCAAATAATCACCGGGCGCATAACTTCATGTAATGATCGAATTGCGCCGTAAGATTTCCTCCAGCAACGCGCTTTTCGTCTTCGAGGCGGCCGCGCGCAGCGGCAGCTTCACCCGGGCGGCTGATGAGCTGAACGTCACGCAACCGGCCGTCAGCCGTATGCTGTCTCGCTTCGAGGCTCATCTAGGGGTCAGATTGTTTGAGCGCGGCGGCAGGACCGTTGTTCTCACCCGTGAGGGGGAACTTCTCTACCGGCGTGTCGCCGACGGGTTCCGAAGCATTGAGTCCGGCTTAAAAGAGGTTGAGGAACTGCGTGCCGAAAAGGAAACCGTGACGCTGTCGGTGTCATCCGCGTTTACGACGCACTGGATGATGCCCCGCATGGAACGCTTCCAGCAGCGTTTTCCCCGCGTCGATCTGCGTTTCCAGATGATTGCCGGTTCCCTACGCGGCCCAGTCGAGAACGTCGATCTCGGTATGCGCTTCATGCGCGCCGACGAACCTTTCCCCGCTGGCGCGCTGGTGGTTCGTGAAATCATGTTGCCTGTGTGCAGCCCCAGCTATTTTCGCAAACCGGGCAGCGACGAGCAGACAGCTGGTGCCAATACTGTGATCTTGCTGTCCGACGCGCCCCTCGACTGGGTCGGTCGTTACGCACCATTCGCTACGGGGAGAGCTGACCCTATTAAAACACAAGAGTTCTCGGACTATGCAGTGGTAGTCCAAGCGGCATTGCTCGGGCAGGGTATCGCATTCGGCTGGATCACCGTCGTATCCCATGCCCTGATGTCTGGAGCGTTGGTTCCGGCGGCAGACGATCTCACCGTGGGCGATCGGGTTTGCGTGCTGCTATCACCCCGCAACCGCCCGGAGCGATCGACCGTGCGCGAAATCCGAGAGTGGATCATCGCTGAATTGCGAGCAGAGATCGCCGCGATTGATAATCTCCATCCGACGCTGGGGCTGAAGCCGTTTTCGGTCGCAGCCTTGGCTAGTTAGGGCCCAGCCTGAACTCTCGCTGCAAGGAAGGGCGCCTCTATATCTTTTGGGTTGTGCCGCCTGGTACCAGACACCGCTACACTGATCGCCTCTCCTGCAAACCCTGCAGACTCGATCCAGCGCGACCTTTGAGCATATTTCATCAATTGGCGACACGGGGTGGCTCGTAGCCTAGCGCCATCGATCCAAAAAGGTGGCCCCGCAAGACGGGCGGCTCGATGTCTGGGGAAAATAGCTGCATGATAAGAGGGATCGGTCATCGCACCCGTGTTATTTCTCGCAGCATGCTCCGCTGGCGGCTTATTTTCTGTGCGGACGCCGAAGTTCAGCATATTATTGGGCGACTCGCTGGGAATAAGGACCAATCTTTCAGCAGTGACCCACGATGCTGTTGAACGGCCGCAAAGCTGAGTAACTCGGTTGCCGGGTTGATAGCCATGCGCCTGAGGATCGCCGATGCAGAAGTCCGTACGGGTAAAGTCCTTCGAGTTGTTTGCGCAGAATATCGCCGATGTTGATGTCGATTTTCTTCATGCGTTAACCGCTTCCGTTAGCTGGCCCCACCGGGCTGCTGACATTGAATTCCTGCGCAGTGTGGGTTGTGGCATCGCTGTCGTCGATGGCATCGGCCGCGTCTTCGGGACCGCTATGTGGTTCCCTCAAGACGCCGCCCTTGCCACTGTGGGGCTGGTTATCACTACCCCTCGCGCGCAGGCCAACGGCACAGGCCGCTGGATGATGGCCCAGGTCATGGAACGCACTGCCGGCTATGACCTTATACTCAACTCGACAAGGCCGGCATATCCACTCTATGCCAGTTTAGGATTCGCGCGGGAAGCAACCGTCAACATGCGCCAAGGTACGATCGCAAGCGATATCCCGCTACCCTCCGGTACGGCCAGTTGCACACCCGACGATCTCGACCAAGCGCTTCCAGAGATCGCGGCGTTCGATGCAAAAGCGTTCGGAGCAAATCGTCTCGCCATGCTACAGGCGCTGAGCGTAGGCGCGGTGGTAAAGACATTGCACCGAGGCGGCAGGCTTGCCGGCTACGCGATGCGGCGTAGCTTCGGCCGTGGCGAAGTGATCGGCCCGATCGCTGCCTGCAACGATGCCGATGCTATCGACCTCGTCGCCTCCAACTTTAAGGAGATGAGAGGCCAATTCGTTCGGATCGATACACGGGAAGCACGGGGTCAATTTGCAGACTTCCTTGGCGGGTGCGGAATGACAATCGCAGAGACCGCGGTCACCATGTCGAAAGGCCGCAAAGCGCTCCTGTATCTCCCGGGTGGCCCGCGAATTTACGGCCTGGCGGGACACGCGCTGAACTGAGAAATGTGGATGACCCAGCCGTCTTAGCTTTCACAGCCAGGGGAACAGAACGGCTTCATCAAAAAGCGGGAGGCGAGCAACTCGCCTCCTGCTAGTCCCGATGAATTCAGGTGAGCCCAACGGCTCCGGCAAGGCCGCCAATGTCCTTAACCTCGGTGTACTCGTAATACGGGTTCGCTGGCTCGTGGCCGCGATTGACCCAAACCTTGCTGCGAATGCCGAGGTCATAAGCCGTCATTAGATCGTAGCGGAAAGACGAAGACACGTGGGTGATATCCTCCGGCCCGCAGCCGAGCTTGTCGAGCATGTACTCAAAGCCCTTGGCCAACGGCTTGTAAGTGCCAACTTCCTCGGCCGTGATCACCATGTGGAAGGGGGCGCCGAGTTTCTCTACATTCGACATGATTAGATTGTTCATCGAGTTGGACAGGATGACCAGCGGGATTTCCTGCGCCACACGCGCAAGTCCGGCTGGCACGTCCGGGTGTGGTCCCCATGTCGACACCTCATCGCAAATGCGTTGGGCATCCTCTGGCCGAAACGCGATGCCGTTGCGCTTGCAGGTCCGCTCAACCGCATTGTGCACCACCTCAAAATAAGGCTTCCAGGCACCGAGAACCTCGTCCAACCGGTATCCAGCGAAATGCTTGATGAAGTCGTTCATGAGCGGTGCATCGAGACGCTCGCCATATACGCGTCGCGCTGCTCCCGCCATGTCAAAATTTGTAAGAGTGCCATAGCAGTCGAAGGTGATGAATTTCGGCCTGAAGACGGACATCGCGTCGGTTCCTGCTGCCAGATTGAACCCGTTGTTGGGCATGCTGAGACTAGCCGCCTTGCTTGTTGACCATGGCCTTGAATCTATAAAATCAAAGCAGAATCTACCGACATCTCGCCGCGCGATAGCAGATGCTCCCGTACCGCCGCAAAAGCGTCGCGTTTGAATTCTCGCGCCGATTGTTCGTTCCGCACGACAATTTGGCCCCGCCGGGTTAACACGGTGGGAATGAGGTACGGTGATAGACATTGCGATATTGGGGCAGAAATTTGCGTACAGCCTGAAGAGCCTTTTTCGGTCTTTCGAGCCCCTGGCGTCGCCCAAGCCGTCTTGCTGCCCTTCCGGTCACTGGCCTGCTCAGTGGCCCGGTAACAAACTTGCGTACGGTCGGTCACCGCATGATCATTCGTAATCCGCCGAAAAACCGCATCAAATTCCGCCCCCTGCTCGCCGATTGGATTTTAGGTCATGCTGTACGGGCAATATAAAGTCAGCCGTTCCTTGAATGAGATGGATGCAGCCAGAAGCTGGGGTCGGAATAATTCCATGAAGCTGGACAAGATCGACGTAAAAATTTTGGCGGAGCTTCAAAAGAACGGCCGCGTGAGTAACGTCGAGCTCGCGGAGTTGGTAAATCTGTCCGCCAGTCCTTGCTTGATGCGCGTTAAAAAGCTGCATGCCGAGGGTTACATTACAGGCTATTCGGCTCGGATTGGCCTGGAGAAGCTCGGCCCAATTCTGACGACGTTTACAGAGATTACCCTCCGCAATCATCGTCAAGCCGATTTCGCACGCTTCCTCGCTACCATCGAGAAAATTGACTCCGTAACAGAATGCCACTTGGCTTCCGGCGGCTACGACTATCTCGTCAAATTCATGACGGCGGGCATTGCTGAGTACCAAGCCATCATGGAGCGGCTCGTGGAACTGGATATCGGAATCGATAAATTCTTCAGCTACGTTATGCTAAAAACTCCAATACTTAGGGCACAACCCCCGTTGAAAGCGCTCAAACTGATCGATTAATGTCAGAAGTTTATTGGAGGAATGAATTTATTTGATTCACCTCTAATTATAACTAATGATAAAAACTATTCTGTAAATCGACTTGTAAATATATTTTTCCATTACCAAAATGGACGACCTGCTCGACGGGCCCAGGTTAAAATAGCAATTTCGGAATAAAATATGGAAATGCCCCCATCCATCGGCTCTTGATTCTGCAAAACCTGCATAATTCAGCCATTGCGAGTGCTGGAGCCATGACAGTCTGACGCTCCGTAGGCTAAGCCGCACCTGTGCTGGGCTTTGTCACGCACCGGTCGGGAGCTCATGATAATGAAAGCCAGGATCAAGAAGCTCCTCCGATATCCATACAGCCACATCTGGCACCGGCACTGCATGAGGCTCTAAGCTGAGGCAGCAGCTGAACGACACCTGGGAGTATCTCAGATGCTCACGGGATGGCGATCGTCGCGGGTACGCGAGCACGATCTCGCTTACAAGCTCAACTTTATCGCAGAGGCCTGCGCGATGAGGTCGACCTCTGCAACAGCCACAACAGACACAGGGCACCAGCCCGCGAGCGCGAGATCACCATGCCCGATACCATGCTGCCCGAGCAGAATAAGCCCTATTGGTGGGAAGATGCCTCGCTGGTCTCGCTGCCCGCGCGACAGCTGCCGGCCGAAGTCGATGTCGTGATCGTCGGAGCGGGCTATGCTGGGCTGTCGGCTGCGCTGTTCCTCGCTCGGGCCGGTCGCTCGGTTGCTGCGTTCGACGCGATGGAGCCGGGCGAGGGTGCGTCATCGCGCAACGGGGGCATCACCAGCGGAAGCATCCGGCCCGGTTTTACCGAAATGTCACGCCATTTCGGCGAGGAGCGAGCGCTCGCAATCGAGGCGGAGGGAAAGCGGGCACGTGAATGGCTCTACGAGTTCGTCCGGACCGAGAGTATCGACTGCGATTTTCGTCTCAGCGGGTTGTTCAAGGCTGTTCTCGGACATGATCAGTACGAAGGGATCGCACGCGGCGCCGAAACGCTGTCTCGGAAACTCGGTATCGAAGCCTACGCTGTCCCACACGCTCAGCAGCATGACTATATCGGGACGGACTTTTACCGCGGCGGGATGGTTCGGATGGATATCGGCGGCCTCCATCCAGCGAAGTTCCATGCGGGACTTCTGAGGATCGCGCTGGCGGCCGGCGTTGCCGTGCATGGGAGCACCGCAGTGACCGAAGTCAGGCGGGACGGCACCGGATTTACAGTCTCGGCTGCGGGAAGGACCGTTCGGGCGCGCAAGGTCCTATTCTGCACCAACGGCTATACCGATGGAGCGAGCCCGTTTCTGCGACGCCGGCTGGTGCCGGTGCGTAGCCGCATCGTCGTCACAGAAGAGTTGCCGCAGCCGCTGATGGCGCGCCTGATGCCGCGCCGGATGATGATGAGCGAGAATCGGCAACTTGGATTCTACTACCGTCCCACGCCCGATGGGAAGCGCATCCTGCTCGGCGGTCGAGACAGCTCCCGAAAAGGCGATCCGGCAGAGCCCAAGCTCCGGCTGCGCGCCGGCCTTAGAGAGCTTTTTCCGGAGCTAGAGCGGGTGCGCCTGACGCATACTTGGTTCGGGCATGTCGCGATGAATCGCGACATGCTGCCGCGTATGTTCGAAGAGGACGGCATTCTCTACGCCACTGGCTTTTGCGGATCCGGCGTCGTTTGGGCGCCCTGGCTTGGCATGCATGCAGCTCACAAGCTGCTCGGCAACCGGGCGCTGGCTGAAACGGCTTTTGACTTCCGTGCCCCGGCTGCCGTGCCGTTCTACCGCGGCAGCCCCTGGTTCATGCCGGCGATCATCCGGGGCTACGCCCTGCAGGACAAGATCGCCATGTGGCGCGCGAAGCGCTGAGATTGAGAACGATCGGGAGGCGGCGATCAAACGTAGGGGGAATATCAATTTGCCATTCGTCGCGAACCTCCGGTTTGGCAGCGACCCCGTGTAAAGCGCGGGGAGCCTGAATTCGACGGTTAATCAGCTCAAACTTTTCGAAAGAGCGCCTGAAACGGAATTAGAAGCGTCCGAGCTTCCGTACAGTTACGTGCCCCGCCTCCCCTTTCGCGTTTCGAGACATACATGCGTACTCCGAGCACCGCATATGGCATAGCCATTTCGATAGACGAGCTTGCAGCGACCCGGACGGTGGTGAGTGAGCGGGAGGCGGAACGCTATGCCCAGGTCCATTATGGTTTGGATGTGCGTGCCAAGAGGCTCGCGACCGAAAAGGATGACACCTTCCGCCTCGACGGCGAGGATGGACAGTTCATCCTTAAGATCGCCAATCCAGCGGAAAGGATTGACGAGATCGACTTTCAGAACGCCCTGCTGCAGCATATCGAACGCGTAGCACCGGGTCTCCCCGTTCCTCGGCTGCGTCCAAATCGCGTCGGCGAGGCTAACACATGCATCGCGTTGTCCGATTCCGAGCAGCGGCAGGCGCGTCTGCTATCCTACATCCCCGGCACCCCATTGGACACCAGCCCTTCATCGGTGAGGCTGCGGGAGAATATCGGAGAGATACTTGCCCAGCTGAGGCTCGCTCTAGTTGATTTCTCCCACTCGGCGGATACACGCGCGGTTCTGTGGGACGTGACCAACGTGCTGAACCTTTCGCACCTGCTCGGCGAAATTGACGATGCCAACCGCCGGTGCAAGGTCGAACGTACGCTCGAACATTTCGAAAGCGTGGTTCCTGCGCTTGAAGCATGCCGCCGCCAAGTGCTGCACAACGATTTCAACGCGAACAACATCGTGGTCAGCGCCCAGAATCCTGAAATGGTTGGCGGTGTCATCGATTTTGGGGACGCGGTCCGCACCGCGATCGCCGTCGATGTCTCGACAGCCCTGGTCAATCAAATGCCCAAGCAGACCGGGCTGGACCGTATCGACCTGTTTGACGAGGCACGCGATGTGCTACGCGGTTATCTGCGGTATGCGGAACTGACCGACGAGGAATTGCGTCTGATTCCGTCCCTCGCGTTTGGACGGACCGCGACGCGCATCCTGCTGAGCTACTGGCGGGCTAAACTGTTCCCAGACAACGCGCTTTATATCCTGCGCCACACCGAAGCCAGCTGGCCGCATGTCGATTGGTTTTTATCGCTGTCTGCCGATCAAATCGCCGGACTTCTGATCGATCAACGCCGCTGAGAAGCGAAGGACGCACCATTATGAATACGATCCCCAAGGGGTTCCGAGGCGATATGCCCAACGGATTCGACCCCTCGCAGACATCGCATCTTAACGCGGACGATCTCATCAACATCGAGCGCCGTCGTAGGGTGCTTGGGCCTGCCTATCGGTTGTTCTATCGCGAACCGGTCAATGTCGTGCGCGGCGAAGGCGTGCAGCTCTATGACCGGGACGGCAACGCCTACCTCGACGCCTATAACAATGTGGTGTCGCTCGGCCACAGCCATCCGCGCGTTGTCGAGGCAATCCGGCGCCAAGTCAGCACGCTATGTACTCACACCCGCTATCTGCAGGACGGCCTCGTCGATTACGCCGAAGCACTGCTCGGCACCTTCGGCGGTGAGCTAGGCGCGACTGGCTGCGTGATGCTAACCTGCACCGGCTCGGAGGCCAACGACCTAGCTTTGCGGATCGCGCGTCATCACACTGGGAGGACCGGCGTCATTGTGACGGCGGAGGCCTATCACGGCAATACCGGCGTGACCGCCGGATTCTCGCCGTCACTCGGCAAGAATTCGAAGCTCGATCCCTTTGTGCGGACCGTTTCGGCTCCAGACTCCTATCGTGTTCCAGTCGATGAAATCGGCCGCCGCATGGCTGCGGAGGTTGCCGCGCAGATTGCGGATATTGAGCGCCATGGTGGCAGTGTTGCTGCCTTCATCGCCGACTCGCTGTTCTCATCGGACGGGCTCTACGCGAACCCGACGGATATCCTCGGCCCTGTCGCCGAAGTGATCCGCAAGGCGGGCGGTCTGTTCATCGCGGATGAGGTCCAATCCGGTTTCGGTCGCAGCGGAACGCATCTGTGGGGACATGCCCGCCATCGCGTCGATCCCGACATCGTGACCCTGGGAAAGCCGATGGGCAACGGCTATCCAGTTGCAGGCATTGTCGTGCGCCGTTCCGTTGTCGATTCCTTCGGCAACGACATGCGGTACTTCAACACCTTCGGCGGTAACACAGTCGCCGTGGCGGCGGCGCACGCTGTCTTCGACGCGATCCACGAAGAGCGCCTGATGGAAAACTCCGAAAAGGTCGGCGGCTATATCCTCGAGGGACTGAAGGGCCTCCAGCAGAAATACGAGCGCATCGGCGACGTGCGCGGCGCAGGCCTCTATTTCGGTGTCGAGCTGGTGAGGGACCGTCGCACCAAAGCACCCGACATGGATGCGGCTCTAGCTGTGGTCAACGGCCTGCGCGAGCGGCGTGTCTTGATCTCCGCCACGGGTGCAGACGCGCAGGTCCTCAAGATCCGGCCGCCGCTCATCTTCGGCATGGGTCATGCCGATGAACTTCTGAGCAGGATCGACGAGACCTTTGCCGCCCTGGGCTGAGCAGGGAGTGATCAATCGCATACGGCCGATCACTTGAATGCATCGTGCAGGGTCAAGTATCTGCGGCATCATCCGCAGCCGCAGAGCGGCAGCGGGGTCGCATGACCGGCGAAACAGCATCGAGCGAGGGCTCGAATGGGACCTATGCTGCAGATCGCAACGCTTCGAAAGAAGATGCCGAAAGTAGGTCCTCTACGCGGCGGCAAGTGCCGCGTAACGTGGACAACTTTCTGCCAGCGGGATCGTTGTGTGGCATTTGTTCCGCGCTCGACCGACAGGTGCGCCCCGGCATCGCAACCAGTCTGAAACGCCCACGGGAAGTAGTGAGCCATCATGGAAAGCAGCATCATCCGAAGCCGGCTGAATGAACCGGACAACGTCACCCTGACTGCTTTCTTGCCAGAGCACCTCGAAGGCGCGCTGAAGCTCTCGCAGGAGATGTCCTGGCCCTACAGGCTCGAGGATTGGGCCTTTGCGATGAAAGTCGGCCGGGGTTTCGTGGCCATGCGTAGCGGTGAAGTGATCGGGACGGCGGCGTGGTTCCCTAATGGCGAAGCTTATGCGACCGTCGGCATGATCATCGTGTCCCGTAGCGCTCAGGGATGTGGCTTCGGCGCGCGTTTGATGGAGGCGCTTCTGGCCGCCGCCGGCAAACGGAACATTCTCCTGAATTCCACTTTGGAAGGGCGCAAGCTTTACGAGCGGTGCGGGTTCCGGCCGGTCGGTAGGATTCAGCAACATAACGGTATCGTCCCACCTCGCCGTGAGACGTCGCCGATCGATTGTGTTCACCCGATGCGACCGAGCGATTTTGATGCCATCGCTCGCCTCGATCACCAGGCAACCGGTTTCGAGCGGCTGCCTCTTCTGTGTCTGCTCCTTAAAGCCGGCGAAGCGCTTGTTCTTCTCCGTGAAGGGGAAGTCGTCGGATACGCGATCACCCGCGCCTTCGGGCGAGGATATGTTGTCGGCCCGGTGGTCGCGGAGACAACCGACGATGCGCGCCGTTTGATCGAAGCGGCGTTGGCGCGACATGCCGGATGCTTTGTCCGCATCGATACGGCGGCAATCGACGATCTCTCGCCATGGCTCGCCGACATCGGTCTGCCGGTCGTTGGCGATGCCCTCACCATGGTCTTCGGCGCCCTCCCGCCGACTGGTCCTGCGTGTGTCTTTGCTTTGTCCAATCAATCGTTCAACTAAAGTGATTCTGTATTTCTCCACGCGAACCGGTGTCCGCTTCGCTCGAAGATAATCTAGCGGAACTGGACTTCGCCGTCCGCCGCCGGCGTTGGTCGCGCAGCCGCCCGCTCGTTTTCGCTCGCTCTCAGGACCACAAGGTGACGAACTGCTCCGGGATCGTCACCGGCTTCAGCCGTGCTCGCCCTTCACATCGAGTGCATCGCGCAAGCCATCGCCAATGAAGTTGAAGCTCGTCACCGCTATAGTGATGGCCGCGCCGGGTATGATCGCCATCCAGGGCGCGCTGGCCAGATATTGCTGGGCACCGTTGAGCATGTTGCCCCAGCTCGGCAGCGGAGGCTGGATACCGTATCCTAGGAAGCTGATATAGGCCTCCAACAGAATGGCCCTTGCGACAGTGAGCGACGCGGCAACCGTGATCGGGCCGATCGCGTTCGGCAGGATTTCCCTGAACATGATATGGGCAGAACTGAGCCCGAGCATGCGGCCAGCCAGAACGAATTCACGCTCGCGTAAGGAACGGACCTCCGCCTCCACGATGCGCGCCACCTCCATCCACTTGGTCAGCGCGATGATGACGACGATCATCAGTGGGCTCGGCTGAAGGGCTGCCGAAAGGGCGAGCACGAGGAAGATCGAGGGAAAGGCGAGGAAGCCGTCAACGGTCCGCATGAGCGCGGCCCCGACCCATCCGCCGCGATATCCGGCTATCACGCCAACGACCGTTCCGACCACCACGGACAGGATCATCGCGGAAAAGCCCACCAGCAGCGAGACGCGGCCCGCCACGAAGAGCCTGGCCGCCAAATCTCGCCCCAGCGGATCCGTGCCCAGAATATGCGACCCCGACAGCGGCGGAGCGAAACGGGCTCGCAGGTCGATCTGAAGCGTATCGTAAGGCAGGAGCCACGGCCCCGCGACGCAGGCCAGTGTAAGAGCCGAGATCATCACGAGCCCGAAAAGGGCGAGCGGGTGCCTCGTAAACCGGCGCACGGCCCGGTTTTGCCACCAGCGGCTCGGACCATGGCGCAGAGCGAGGGTGTTCATTGTCGATGCTCCTCGAACGATTATGCGCACCGCTCAGGCCAGACGAATTCGCGGATCGACAAAGGCGATCATGATGTCGGCGATCAGGTTACCCATGATGACAATAATCGCCGAGAAGATCAGGAGACCCATCACGACCGGATAGTCACTATAGCTCAGGCTGTCCAGGAACAGTCGCCCTATACCCGGCCATGTGAAAACAGTTTCGGTCACGAGTGCTCCAGTCAGGATGCTGGGCAGTTGCACGCCCGCCAGTGCGATCATTGGAAGGAGCGCGTTGCCGACGACATGTTTCATCAGCACGCGCCGCTCGCTTGCCCCCTTCGCGCGCGCCGTCTTCACGAATTCCTGGCTGAGCGCGTCGAGCGTCGCCGTCCGCATGTAGCGGCTCCAAATCGCGACATGCACGAGCGACAACACCAGGCTCGGCATGATCAGGTGATGCGCGTAGTCTAAAACCGATGCATCGCCGATCGTGTACATGTTGCCCGCGGGCAGCCAGCCGAGCTTCAGCGTGAAGAAGTAAATGCTGATCAGGCCAAACCAGAAGGTCGGAATGGACAGGGCGATCATGGCACCGATCGTCCCGAGATAGTCGAAAAACGAATAGCGGTGCGTGGCGCCCCGGATGCCGATCCAGGTTCCGAGCGCGATTGCGATCACGGTTGACGTGCCCATCAAGAGAAACGTCGCGAAAATATGGCGGCCGATGACCGAAAGGACCGGTGTCCCGTCTCGGAAAGACCGTCCCCAGTCGCCTTGCAGAAGTCTCCAAGCCCAATCGAAATATTGAATCCACAAGGGCCTATCAAGTCCCAGTTGCTGCTTGAGGCGAGCCAGATCCGCCTGGGTCATTCCGGGATCCAAGCCGTACTGGGCCGTGGGCCCCCCCGGCATTAGGCTGAGAGTCCCAAACCCGATCAGCGACACGATCACGAGCAGCACGGCGCTCTGGAACAGGCGATTGAGTAGAAACCCGCGCATGGCGCCCTCCTCGGGATGTTTTCCGTGAGAAGCCGCCACCCACCGTTATCGGCGAGTGGCGGCAGGACGATCAGGCGCCCCAGTACCAGTGCGCCGCGTCCCAGGACTCGGTGCGGGTGTTTGGATTGGCTTTGAAGCCCTGGATTTTTTTCTTCCAACCGTAGACGGACTCGCTCTGATAGATCGGCAAGAAGGGGAGGTCCTGCCGCACGATTTCCTGTACCTTCCGATAGATGTCGCGACGGGCGTCCGTATCGAACGTGCTGGTGCCCTTTTCGAGGAGTTTATCCACCTCGGGATTGTTGTACTGACAGGTGTTGGACCCGCGGCCACCCTTGGCCATGCTCGCCCGGGAGTGGAACCGGTTGGTGACGTCCGGGTCTCCTCCGATGAGGTATGTAATCCCCACTACCATCGTGTCGAACTGCGATTTCTGCCAAAAATCGCCAAAGATCACAGCCGCCGGGAGATTGGAGATTTTCATCTCGATGCCGATCTCGGCGAGGCTCTGCTTCACGAACTGCTGCAGCTGCTCCCGCAACTGATCGCCGGCCGTCGTCGAATTGTTGAAAGACAGCCGGACTCCGTCCTTGGCGCGAATACCGTCTGCCCCCTTCTTCCAGCCGGCTTGCTCCAGAATCTGAGCTGACTTCTTCGGATCATAAACCTGAATTGGCAGGTTCGGATTGTAGTAGGCCGACTGCTTCGGCATGAAGGTTTCGGCCGCCGTCGGGACGCCGTAATAGAGCGCGTCAATAATCGACTTCCGATCGATGGCCCCATAAATCGCCTGCCTCACGACAAGATCCTTGAATTGAGGCCGCTCAAGATTGAAATAGATCGTCTCAATATTAGACCTGAGAACCTTGTCGACGGTCAAATTCGGGAGCTTCTTGGCTTCTTCATAGTAATTCGCCGGAATGTACTGCTGCCCAATCATATCGATATCGCCGCTCTTCAACTGCGTGTAGAGGACGGTCGAGTCAGGAATATACTTGAAGATGAGCTGCTCGAGATAAGGCCCCTCGCCGAAGTAATTGGGGTTTGCAACAAGCTCGACATGGTCGCCGGCGACGCGATTTCGGAACTTGAACGCCCCGGTTCCGATCGGCGAGCGATTGAAGGCGGCGGCGTTGACGTCGGCCTCGCCGTCGAAGGCATGCTTCGGAACGATGAAGGTCTCGGTCAGGAAGGACAGATAGGGCGAGAAGGGCTGCTCCATACGCCACTGGATTTCGGTCGGCGAGACGACCTTGATGTCGCGCACCAGAGCATGTCCAAGCGTGCGCCAGCTACGAAAATTCGGGTTGACGATGAGCTCGAGCGTAAACTTGACGTCGTCGGCTGTGAACGGCTTGCCATCATGCCAGCGCACGTTGTCACGCAGCTTCACGCGCCACTGCAGGCCGTCCTGCGAGATTCCGCCATTCTGCTGGCTGGGCACCTCGATTGCGAGATTGGGCTGGACCACGCCCTTGGGATCGACGCGGAACAGGGCGTCGAACAGCGAGAAATGAACGCCGTCGTCGACCTCGATCTTGACCATTAGCGGATTAAGGACGGTGGGTTCCTGCGACATGCCGACGACGACACGGCCCGTCGGCTTCTGTGGCGGGGTCTGGCCGAAGGCGGGGCGCCCCAGAAGATTGGGCGCAGCGAGGCCCAGGCCGCCGATCGCGGTCAAACGCATGGCGTCGCGACGTGACCATCCGGCCTTCGTGTTCATCGGTTCTGTCATCTGTCGTTTCCCTCTTTTGGTTGCTTGGTTGTCAGCCCGCCAAAGCGGTTCGGTCGCGCGCTCCCGGCCTTTCGCCGGGGATCGCGGCCACCAGTTCGCGCGTATAGGCTGAGATCGGGTCGAGAAAGATCTGCGAAGGCTGCCCCCGCTCGACGACCTTTCCCTTGTGCATGACCACAATCTCGTCGCAGATCTGGCTCGCGACACGGAGGTCATGCGTGATGAAGACCATCGAGACGCCCGTCTCGCGCTGGATGTCGTCGAGCAGCTCCAGGATCTGGGCCTGGATCGAGACGTCGAGCGCCGAGACGGCCTCGTCGGCGACGAGCAGCTTCGGCCTGAACATCAGCGCCCGGGCAATACCCACACGTTGACGCTGCCCGCCCGAGAACTCGTGCGGATAGCGATCGAACGCCCCGCCATCGAGGCCGACGCGCGAAAGAAGCGCGTGTGCCTCGTCCTTGGCCCGGGCATAGGGCGTACCGTGCGCCACGGGGCCGACCGTCAGGATCTGGCCGATCGTGGAGCGCGGGTTGAGGGAGGCCGATGGGTCCTGGAACACCATCTGGATCTGGGGACGCAGCCGCCGGAACTTCTGTTCCGGCATCCTCGCGATATCGACACCTTCGAAGACGATCCGCCCGCTGTCGCTGTCCATCAGCTTGAGGAGCAGCCGACCGAGCGACGATTTGCCCGAGCCGCTTTCGCCGACGACGCCCAGGGTCTGCCCGGCCGCGAGATCGAAGGAAACCTCGTTGACCGCCGCGACCTCCCGCAACGTCCCCATGAACGCACTGCCGCTTCGGTAGGTTTTGAGCAGGCCCTCGACCTTCAGGACGGGCTCGCTCGCGGCGACATCGAGAGCCGGCCGGTTCTGACCCGTCAGATGCGGGACGGCCGCGATCAGGCGCTGCGTATAGGGATGGCTCGGCGACTTGAGAACCTTGTCCGCACTGCCCTGCTCGACGATATGCCCCTTCTCCATCACGACGACGCTGTCGGCGATCTCGGAAACGACGCCGAAATCATGGGTGATGAACATCACGCTCATGTTCTTGCGGCGCTGGATATCGCGGATCAGCTTGAGGATCTGGGCCTGCGTCGTCACGTCCAGGGCTGTCGTCGGCTCGTCGGCGATCAGGATGGAGGGCTCGAGGGCGAGCGCCATCGCGATCATCACCCTCTGGCGCTGCCCTCCCGAGAGCCTGAACGGATACTGCTGATAGGTGAGCTCCGGGCTGGGCAAGCCGACTTCGGTCAGAAGCTCGAGCGTGCGTTCGCGCCGCGTCTGCGGCGTTCCAACCCCATGAACCGCCAGAACCTCGTCGACCTGTTGGCCCACGGTCATCAGCGGATTCAAGGCGGACAACGGATCCTGGAAGATCATCGCCACGACCCTGCCCCGGATCGCGCGAAGCTTCTCGGGCGGCAGGCCGACGATATTCTCTCCCTCGAGAAGGATCTCGCCGGCCGCCACCCGGATCGACCGGGGCAGAAGCCCCATGACGGCATTGGCAGAAACCGATTTCCCGGAACCGGATTCCCCGATGATGCAAAGGATTTGACCGCGCCTCAGATCGAACGAAACGTCGCTGACGGCGTGCGCCCGTTCCATATTGCGCGGCAGACTGAGGGTCAGGCCGCGAATTGCGAGCGCGACATCTTGGGCAACCCCAGTCGTTTTGCCAGCGCTCATAGGGCTGCGGCTCCTTTTCAGAACGGCGCGACCGAGACAGATCGTGACTGCCGATCACCCATCGTCACCCATCAGACTCGGCAGAATTTGTCGAAATAGCGGACCTGAACGGCAGAATGCATCGTTAGAGGTATGGACTGCAGTTGTTAGGCGGCACGCCGCCCTTGTCTGATCCGAAGTCGCCCCCCCGGAAACCGACGATCATAAGCCGCCCCGACAACAGGAAGCACCGTTCTTAAGGAGGAATTCGGCATGGAAAGGTGCCGGAAGACAGCAAAACGGTCCGACCGCAAGCGCCCGCCCCCTATAACTGTCGCCAGCGCAGTTAGAACTGGGGCCGTCCGCGATGACGCCGGATGAGATTCTGAAAGCATTGATGCAACCCCCGCTCGTGAGGCAGCCAAACGCGATCATCAGCGGACCTGGCGACATCGCCCGCGCCCACAAGCCGGACGAATACATCACACGCGACGAACTTTCGGCCTGCGTCGACATCCTTGATCGGCTCTGCAGGCAAGTCCTGCAGGAAACACCCTGATCTCGCGGCCTCACGGAGCTCGCCTTGACCTTCCTTTTCAATTCCACCAACGAGCGGGCGCAGGTGTTCGCGGCGCGCTTTGCCGAGGAGCTGCCCGATATCCGCTTCATCAGAAGCAGCGATCCGCACGATCCCGCCGAGATCCGTTACCTCATCACCTGGACCGCGCCGGCGAACCTCCATCGCTACGCCAATCTGGAGATCCTGTTCTCGATCGGGGCCGGAATCGACCAGATGAACACCGACGGTTTGCCGGCTGAGGTTCTCGTCGTCCGCATGGTCGAAGAAGGCATCACCCGGATGATGCAGGAATACGTCACGTTCGGCGTGCTCGCCCTGCACCGGCAATTGCCACTCTATATCGCCCAGCAGAGAGCCGCGCACTGGGAGCCCTACGACATCGTATCCGCCCCGGACAGGCGGATCGGCATATTGGGGCTGGGCATGATGGGATCGGCGGTCATCGAGCGCCTCAAGCCCTTCGGCTTCCCGATTTCCGGCTGGAGCCGCTCGCCGCGAACGATCGACGGGGTCACCTGCTTCCATGGGGATGACGGCCTCTCAACAATGCTGGCCCAAACCGACATCCTGATCTGCCTGCTGCCGCTCACGCCGGAGACAGTCGGCATTCTGGATGCGGAATCGTTCTCGAAGCTGCCGGAGGGTGCCAGCCTCGTCCATGTCGGGCGCGGTCAGCATCTCGATCATCAGGCGCTGCTCGATGCGCTGGACAACGGACATCTCTCTGCCGCCGTGCTCGACGTCACCGAGCCTGAGCCGTTGCCCTCCGAGCACGCTTTCTGGAGCCATCCCAAGATCCTGCTGACCCCCCATATCGCCAGCAAGGTCGAAGCGGAACCTGCCGCCAGGGCAGTGATCGAGAACCTGCGCCGGCACTGGTCGGGCCTGGCACCGATCGGCCTGGTCGACCGCAGCCGCGGCTATTGATCCGTCCCCTCTCGTCACCCGCAGAAAGGCAACATCCATGTCACTTCTCGTCCAGCTCGACCTCGATCCGACCAGCGAGCCCACCAAGCGCTCGAAATGCCCGCCGGATCGCCTGCTCGCCGGCGACCCCGACTACACGACCTGGGCGCAGGACGCCTCGCGCGACGGCACGGTGAATACCGGCGTCTGGGAAGCAACGCCCGGTACGAACCTTTCGATCAAGGGCGAGACCTTCGAATACTGCTACATCCTCCAGGGGGTCGTCGAACTGACCGAAGAAGGCCAGGAGCCGCGCATCTTCAAGGCTGGCGACAGCTTCGTGATGAAACCGGGCTATGTCGGCACCTGGAAGACGATCGAGACAGTTCGCAAGATCTACGTCGTCGTCGGCTGAATTCGGCCTGCCGAAGAACCGGCCACCCCCTGGAACTTCCCGATCAACATGGCTGGCTGGAAGCTCGGCCCGGCGCTCGCAGCGGGCAATGCCGTGGTGCTCAAGCCCTCCGAGATGACCCCTTTCGCGACGCTTTATCTGGCGCAGCTTTCGGTGCGGGCCGGATTGCCCGCAGGCCTGATCAACATCGTGCTCGGCGACGGCCGCACGACCGGCACCGCGATCACCGGCCATCCCGACGTCGCCAAGGTCTCGTTCACCGGCTCGACCGCCGCGGGCAGCGCCATCATGGAAAACATCGCCCGCACAGGCATCAAGCCGATGACGCTCGAGCTCGGCGGCAAGAGCCCGCAGCTCGTCTTCGCCGATGCCGACCTGCCATTGGCTGCTGCTGCCATCGCCCGCAGCATTCTCGGCAATGCCGGGCAGGCCTGCGTCGCCGGCTCCCGCCTGATCGTGGCGGAGAGCGTCGCGGAGGAACTGGTCGGTCTCATTGTCGAGCGCATGAGTGCGGTCCGGCCCGGCGCCACCTGGGACGGGGCAAGCGCCTATTCGCCGATCATCTCCGAGCGGCAGATCGGCCGCATGGAAAGCATCGTGAATGCGGCAGTCGCACGCGGCGCGACTTGCAGGCTCGGCGGGGAGCGCTTCGACCACGCCGGCTATTTCTACGCTCCGACCGTGCTGGAAGACCTCGATGCCGCCTCGCCCGCCGTGACGGAGGAGATCTTCGGGCCTGTCCTGACCGTCCAGACCTTCCGCGAGGAAGAGGAAGGGCTCGCGCTCGCCGATCACCCGACCTACGGGCTCTGCGCCGGCCTCTACACCCGCGACCTCTCGCGGGCGCTGCGCGCGATCAATCGCCTCCAGGCAGGCACCGTCTGGGTCAATCGCTATGGCCGCTCGCGCGACCATATCCTGCCGACGGGAGGTTACAAGCAATCCGGCCTCGGCAAGGATCTGGGGCGCGAGGCCTATCTCGCGAACGGCAAATCGAAAAGCGTCCTGATCGCGTTGTGAGGAGCCTCGCCTTGAAATCCTACAAGATCGCCATGATCCCGGGCGACGGCATCGGCACCGCCGTCACCGCGGCCGCCTGGGAGGTACTCGGCCGTGCAGCCCATGGCGCCGGTTTCAGGCTCGATGGCACGAGCTTCCCTTGGTCCTGCGATTTCTACGAGAAGACCGGCGCGATGATGCCGGCCGACGGCATCGAGACCCTGCGCGGCTTCGACGCCATCCTGCTCGGCGCGGTGGGCTGGCCAAAACGCGTGCCGGACTCGGTCTCGCTGCACGGTCTCCTGCTGCCGATTCGCAAGGCTTTCGTGCAATACGCCAATATCCGCCCGCACCGGCTGCTGCCGGGCGTCGACGGGCCGCTGCGGGCGAGCGCCTTCGACATCCTGTGCATCCGCGAGAACACCGAGGGCGAATATGCCGGCGCCGGCGGACGCGTCCATAATGGCACGGCCGACGAGGTCGCGGTCGAGACCTCGATCTTCACGCGCAAGGGTGTCGAGCGCATCCTGCGCTTCGGCTTCGAGCAGGCGCGCAAGCGCCGCGGCAAGCTCGCCTCGGTGACCAAGTCCAACGCCCAGAAATACTCGATGGTGTTCTGGGACGAGATCACCGCGAAACTCGCGGCTGAATATCCCGATATCGAGGTGACCAGCTACCACATCGACGCCATGGCCGCGCGCATGGTGATGGCGCCCGAAAGCCTCGACGTCGTCGTCGCGTCCAACCTCTTCGGCGACATCCTGACCGATCTCGGGGCGGCCATCCAGGGCGGGCTCGGCTATGCAGCTTCAGCCAATATCAACCCGGAGCGCAGTGCGCCCTCGATGTTCGAGCCGGTGCACGGCTCTGCGCCCGACATCGCCCATCTCGGCATCGCCAACCCGATCGCGGCGATCTGGTCGGGCGCGATGATGCTCGAACATCTCGGCGAGGTTGGTGCGGCAAAGGCCGTGATGACGGCGATCGAAGCCGCCACGGCCCGCGGCATCGGCACCGAGCCGGGCAAGCACAAGACCCAGGACATCACCGCCGCCGTGCTTTCGGCACTCGGCTGACGGAGACCGCATTCATGGCCATCGAAACCCTTCGCGACCCCTCTCTTCTGCGCCAGGCTTGCCTCGTCGGCGGCGACTGGCGGGCCGCCGCCTCCGGCCGCAGGCTCGACGTGATCGATCCGGCGACGCAAGTTGCCATCGGCTCCGTGCCGGATGCCGACGGCACGGACACACGCGCCGCGATCGAGGCCGCCGCCGCAGCCTTAGGCGCCTGGCGTGCCAAGCCGAATGCCGAACGCGCCGCGCTGCTGGAAGCGTGGCACGCGCTGATGCTCGAGAACATCGAGGATCTCGCGCTGATCCTGACGCACGAGCAGGGCAAGCCGCTCGCGGAGGCGCGCGGCGAAATCCGTTACGGCGCCTCCTTCGTCAAATGGTTCGCCGAGGAAGCGCGGCGGATCGACGGAACGACGATCCCTGCCCCGACCTCCGATAGGCGCATCATCGTGATGAAGGAGCCGGTCGGCGTCTGCGGCATCGTCACGCCGTGGAACTTCCCGAATGCCATGATCACCCGCAAGGTCGCTCCGGCTCTGGCGGCGGGTTGCACCGTGGTGATCAAGCCGTCCGAACTGACGCCGTTCTCGGCGCTGGCGCTCGGCGTCCTGGCGGAACGGGCCGGCATCCCAGCCGGCGTCATCAACATCGTCACCGGCATGCCGACCGCGATCGGCGCGGAGCTCACCGGCAACCCGAGTGTCCGCAAAATTTCCTTCACGGGCTCGACACGCGTCGGCGCGCTTCTGATGAAGCAGGCTGCCGACGGCATCAAGCGGCTCAGCCTGGAGCTCGGCGGCAACGCGCCCTTTATCGTTTTCGACGATGCGGATATCGATCTTGCGATCGAGGGGGTGCTCGTCTCCAAGTTCCGCAATGGCGGCCAGACCTGCGTCTGCGCCAACCGCATACTCGTACAGGACGGCATCTACGACCGCTTCGCCGAGAAGCTCTCCGCCCGGGTGAATGCGATGAAGGTCGGTCCCGGCACCGATGCCGGCGTCGATATCGGCCCGATGATCAACGCCGCCGCGCTGGAGAAGATCGAGCGCCATGTCGACGACGCGCTGACGAAGGGTGCCAAGCGTCTCGCCAGCGCCGCCGCGATGCCGAACGGCAAGCAATACGCCACGCCGACCGTTCTGGGCGAGGCGACGGCCGAGATGCTGCTGGCGAGCGAGGAAACCTTCGGACCGGTCGCGCCGCTCTTCCGCTTCCGCAGCGAGGACGAGGCGATCCGCATCGCCAACGGCACGCCCTTCGGGCTCGCCGCCTATTTCTTCACACAGGATATGCGGCGCTCATGGCGTGTCGGCGAGGCTCTCGAATTCGGCATGGTCGGCCTCAACACCGGCGCGATCTCGATGGAGGTCGCGCCCTTTGGCGGCGTCAAGCAATCAGGTCTCGGCCGCGAAGGCTCGCGGCTGGGCATCGAGGAATATCTCGAGATCAAGGCCTTCCATATCGGCGGGCTCGGCTGAGCCTCGAAAGAAAAGGCGCCGGAGGATATCCGGCGCCTTCCTACTTTCACTGCAGAGTCACGACCTACTGAATGCGGTCGAGCGCCTTGTAGTAGAGCCCAACCAGCGGCAGGAACCAGGGTTTGCCGAAATGACCGGGCACGGCCGGCCAGTCCAGGCCATCGAGCGGGTTGCGGTTGGGTCGACCGAGGATCGCATCGGCCATGATCATGCCGAGATGCGTCGACATTTGCGAGCCGTGGCCGGAATAGCCCATCGCATACCAGACGCCGTCCTCATATCGGCGCGGGGGTAGCGATCCTTGATCATATCGACCAACCCGCCCCAGCAGTAATCGATGAACGTCCGGCAGTTATTGCGGCGAGGCTTCCCCCGCGGGATTCCACAGAAACTGCGGCGAAGTCCCGGCTAGAATTCTTCCCAACCGTGATCAGCACCATTGCCTGCTCGACGAGCGTTCAGCGGCGTGGCCACGCGCAGCGACGCTTGTTGCGAAGACCGTTCCATCTCAGCGGCGATCTGGCGGAGCTGTGTGACGTCATTGTCGATGCCGCTCGACCTTGATCCAGTTCCAGGTACGCGGAACCCCTCGATCAAGCGCTTGAGAGCATCCGTTGCGGTTTGCAGCTCAGTCGCGATCCCTGCACTCTGGTCGGCCATGGCCGAGTTGCGCTGTGTCATCTCATCCATATGCGCGACGACCTTGGCCACCTCTTCGATACCATTGGCCTGCTCACGGGAAGCGCTCTTGATCTCGTCCAGGGCCGCGGAGACGCTCGTCGAGGAGCCGACGATCTCCGATAGGGCGGAACCAGCCTGCTGCACGAGCTTGACGCCGTTACCCACCTGTTCGCCGGAGTTGGTGATCAGCGTCTTGATGTCGTTTGCGGCCTCGCTCGATCTTTGAGCCAGTGTGCGGACCTCGGATGCGACAACGGCGAAGCCCTTGCCGGCGTCGCCGGCACGTGCCGCCTCCACAGCCGCATTCAAAGCCAGCAGATTCGTCTGGAACGCGATGTCGTCGATGACGCGAATGATATTACCGATGTCGGCGGAAGCTTTCTCGATACCTTCCATGGCGACGACGGCATCGCCGACAATGGAGCCTCCGCGATTGGCCACCTTGTTGGCGGCCGTCCCGAGTTCCGCGGCCTCGCAGGCGCGTTCGAAACTCTGCTTTACGGATGCCGCCAATTCCTCGGTCGTTGCGGCGGTTTCTTCTAACGAAGCCGCCTGCTCCTCTGTGCGTTGGGCAAGATCCTTGCTGTCTGCCCCGATACGGTGCGAGCCTGCGCTGATGCGCTCCGAGATTCCTGTGACGGCCTCAATGACGGTCGAAAAGGAATCCAGCAGTTCGTTGATACCGCTGCAGAGCTCGACGATCTCTTCGGACTTTCCGTTGAGCGGCACGCGTTGGGTCAAATCCTTGGATTGGGTGGCCATGATGACGGAGCGCGTTTCCGCGACGGCGGCTTCGAGGGCGGCGGCATTCAATTTCGATGCCGTGATGTCAGTGGCATATTTCACGACCTTGTAAGGTCGACCGAGGGCATCGAGGATCGGATTGTAGCTCGCCTGGATCCAGACTTCTCGGCCGTTCTTGCCGATCCTTAGATATTGCCCCTCGTCGTATTCGCCGCGCTTCAACTTCTCCCAGAAGCGAACGTAGCCTTCAGATTGCTGCTCCGATCGCTCTACGAAGATCGAATGGTGCTGGCCCTTGATTTCGGGAAGAGCATATCCGAGCGCGCGCAAGAAGTTATCGTTGGCATCGAGAACATTGCCTGTCAGGTCAAATTCGATGACGGCCTGCGACTTCCTGATCGCCGCGAGCTGGCCCTCCGCATTCGAAACTGCCTCCTTGATGGCGGAGATATCGGTGGCGTATTTTATGACCTTGAAGGGATGCTTTCCGTTGGTTCCGCAGATCGGGGTATAGGTCGCCTGTAGCCAAACCCGTTCGCCATTCTTTGCCACCCGCGCGAACTGCGCCTGAAATGCCTGTCCGGACCTCAGCTCTCGCCAGAAATTTCGATAGGCCTCCGATGAACGCTCCTCCGGCGGAACGAAGATTGAATGGTGCTGGCCGACAATTTCGTGGCGAGCATATCCTACCGTCTGAAGGAAAAGATCGTTGGCCTCGAGGATCTTCCCGTCGAGGTCGAACTCAATGACGGCCTGCCAACGGCGGATCGATGCGGCTTCCGCGGCTGCCTGCTTGTTGATGCGATTGAAGAGCATGATCCCCCCGCCTCTATGATTAAATTTTTCTCCCTCATTCTGATTGACAATTAATTACCTAAGGTCAGTCTCTGGCGCCGACACTACGTTTCGCTTGGCCCGATAACTGGCGTTCGAAGCACACCCGACCGCGTCGGAGCCACATCAGTACACGTGCTACGCGTGGTCAGTAATTAACAGCCATGTATCCGTCGAGCGCCGCCACCTGGACCTTGCGGTCCTCGAAGCGCTGCCGCAGGACAATCCGGTTTGATAAACTGACGATTCCAATAATTTGCTCAATTGAACGACTGGCTCGCCAGAGCGAAGATCCGAGCTCGCCCCGTCGGAGGCATGTCACCTTTCACCATGGTCAGCGCGTTGCCGACCTGAGCCAGCCCTATCTCGGCCAGCCATGGCGAAAGTTTTTCGACTGCCGCTGTGTCGATCCGTACGAAACAACCCTGCAGGCACGACAGCGCCGCTTCGATCAGTTGGCGAGCACCCGCGAGATCGTCCGCGACCACGGGACCGACGACATATCCTTGACCGAACAGCCGGCTGACGGCGTAGCCAGCAACAGCGCCCTCACGCAGGAGAACATGGATCCGCCCGGCGTCTGCCAGCATCTTGAGCAGCCGTCCCCGGTCGCAGCCTGCGGCCTGATGGTCGATGGCGATGACGGCATCAAGATCGTCGGGCCTCATTTCGTGGCCTGCCCCCTGAAAAGTGGTCCTCCGTGAAGTAGGCTTTTGAGCCTTGGAGGATGCTGCTATGGCGCAGAAGAAGCACAAGCCTGAAGAGATCGTCGCGAAGCTTCGGCAGGTCGACGTGTTGTTGTCGCAAGGTCGGCCTGTTGCCGAGGCGATCCGCACGATCGGGGTGACGGCCTTCACCTATTATCGTTGGCGCAAGGAGTTCGGCGGCCTGAAGAGCGACCAGGTGAAGCGCTTGAAGGACCTCGAGAAGGAGAACGAGCGGCTGCGCAAGGCCGTCTCGGACCTGACGCTTGAGAAGCTGATCCTCGCGGAGGCTGCTCGGGGAAACTTCTGAGCCCCGCCCGGCGTCGCCGCTGTGTCGAGCATGTCGTGGTGAAGCTCCGGGTTTCGGAGCGACTGGCGTGCCGGGTCTTGGGGCAGCATCGTTCGACGCAGCGAAAGCAGCCAATGGGGCGAGCCGACGAAGCAGCGTTGACGGCTGATATCGTCGAGCTCGCCACCCAATATGGGCGCTACGGCTATCGGCGGATCACAGCGCTGCTGCATACCGCCGGCTGGGCAGTAAACGTCAAGCGCATCGAGCGGATCTGGCGGCGAGAAGGGCTGAAAGTGCCTCGGCGGCAGCCGAAGAAGGGGCGCCTCTGGCTGAACGACGGATCTTGCGTGCGGCTGCGGCCAGAACACCCAAACCACGTCTGGTCCTATGACTTTGTCGAGGACCGCACCCACAACAGCCGGAAGTTTCGCATGTTGAACGTGATCGACGAGTTCACCCGGGAATGCCTGGCGATCCGCATCGATCGGCGGCTCAGGTCGACCGATGTCATCGACGTCCTCTCGGACCTCTTCATCCTGCGCGGCGTGCCGGAATATGTGCGTTCATACAACGGCCCGGAGTTTGTCGCCAAAGCGGTTAGGGACTGGATCGCGGCCGTTGGAGCGAAGACGGCCTTCATCGAGCCGGGTTCGCCGTGGGAGAACGGCTATTGCGAGAGCTTCAATGCGAAGCTGCGCGACGAGCTTCTGAACGGTGAGATCTTCTACAGCCTCGCCGAAGCGAAGGCCGTCGTCGAGAGTTGGCGCCAGCACTACAACACCAGGCGCCCGCACTCCTCGCTCGGCTACAAGCCGCCGGCTCCGGCAGCCATGGTGTCGTCGTCAAACATGGCCGCAAAGCCGACCATGCATTAGATTGAAACCGGGCCACTCAATCGGGGCAGGCCACCGCCTGAGCATCAGAAGCCTCGGACGCGAGGAGTGGGCGCAGAAGATCTGATAAGACTTCGAGGCGGCGTCGGCGGGCTGGAAGGACTGACGCCGGACTGAAGTGAGCGTTAGGTGGGTTGCTCTGGCGCCAGCCGCGGTGCGCCAACCCCGGTCGTTGTGCAATATGCCTGCATCGGGGCGCCAATTCGCTTCAGTGTCCGACGCCGAAAAGGCGCCGGTTCCAATATACCGGTTCATGCAGGCTTGCTGTTATGCTCGCGAATTCCGGATGAGCGGGATTGATCAACACATTACGGTCGAGTCGGGCCACCACGCTCGGAACAATCAAAATCGCGCTTCGGCGCTCCTGACACCATTTTTCCCCGAACGAGATGCTTGAGGTTGCCGGCATGCTGTCCCAGCCAGGCAATGCTGGAGTGGAGAAGACTTCGTAGGACAATCCCTTTGGCAACATGATTTCGATATAGTGCTGGTTGGGCGGCAACCTCCCGCTCCCATGCACAAGCTTTTCCAGCAGCGCCGTCGAATAGTGCTCGCTGGTGTAGATGAGGGGGCTGCCTGGCGTATTCCATCGTCCGGGCGCGATCGTCGAGCCGGTGGCGTCAAATATGGGATAGGCGCCGTTCGGGTCACCGATCCGGAAGCTGACCAGCGTGCGATCGAGACGCTGGGCCGTCACGCAGCGCTGCCGTACTTCAAGCGGCCAAGGATATCCAGCACAAGCTCCGCTCCAATCTCGTTTTGGATAACCACGTCGATCGGACGTTTGTCTTCCAACATCGGATGGGATCGAAACAGGAATTCACGCGCCTCCCCTTCATTCTGCCAGACGTCCAAAGCCAGGCTCCATACGCGAGCGACACGCGCGAGCCGGGTCCCTTCGTCAGATGACAGCCGCGAGGCCGTCTTACGCCGTTCGTAAGTGGCCTTGGGGACCAACCGGTATTTGAACTGGGCATCGCTGGGCGCCAGAAGATGGGCTATGCGATCAAGCGCTCCGACCGGCAATCCGCTTTCAATACGAGACATCAAGCCGAACGGAGACCGCGCGGCAATCTCTTTTGCAGGGAGTCCGAGAACATCCGCGACCGTTCCGAATGCGAGCATCATCGCCTCCTATTCAGATGAGGCCCTATATAGCCTCAAATGAGACGAACGACAAGGCGCGTAAGACATTCTGGCAGGTCACACGATCCCCCAGGCACGATAGCGTTTGCGACCAGTGAGCTCGCGCGGCAAGCTGGCGCCGAGCTCTCTCAGCATGGCCTCGACCGCCTGCGGCGAAACCTGCAATCGCGCCGCAGCCAATTGCACGGTCACCAGCGGCGACGCCACGAACAGCTCGACCAGCTCGGCCAGTTTCGAATTCCCCCGCCGGCCCTCGCACCTCCGCAGCATCAGCGTTCGCGCCAACGACAGCCGATCGAGATCCACCTGCCCGAACGCGGCCGCCTCGGCAAAGGCGCCGAGCAGCCCCGCGACCCGGACGCCGAGCGCCAAATGCGGGCTCCACCTAAATTTTCCCCGCCTCAACCCCAACCCCAGCGCCGGCAGATGCGCGTCCGCCAGACCGCGTTGCCGCAACACGGTCGCGGCGAACGCAAAGCCGAGCTCGCCCGACCGTTCCGAGGGCTCGAGCCAAAGCCAGGCATCGAGTGCGAGCGCGGCCGCGAGCACCGCCGGCAGCCCCCCGCCCTCCTCCAGGATTTGTTGCCAGCGCGCGAACCGCCCGGCGGTATCATAGCCGGGATCGCGAAGGGTCAGGTTTTTACGGCCCTCGTCGGAGGTAAAATCGTTCCAGGCATCGAGCTTTTTGCGGGTCCTCGCCAGCAGCGCGTCAATCTCGGCGAAGGCCCGATCGGCGGCATGATCGGGCTCGTCCTCCAGGTCCAAGCTATCCTCATCGGCCTGGTCTTCCTCGTCGTCCTGTCCGATCCGGTCCCATGGCGCCGCGAGCTTTTTCGCAGCCCCCGATAGGATCGTCTCCCTGTCCGTTCGAACAGGGTCTTGTGATTCCTCAATCCCGAGCCGCTGCCGCAGGGCGCTTGGGCTAAAAATCTCGGCCGGCTCGCGCCGCGCCAGGCGCCGACGCTCGTCCAGCATGGCGGCGGCCCGGGCGATCTCGCGGGTCGGGCTGCGCACATCCATGCCGGCGTCGTGCAGGACGAGATCCTCGAGCGGGCACAGGCCGCCAGTGAGCCCGATCAGGGCCTGGGCCTCAAAAGCGTGGCCGCGCTGGCGCGCGCCCTCGGCCAGGCCGGGATTTGCGCGGTGCAAACGTTCGTCGAAGCGGGCGAGCGCGATCGCCGCGGTTTCGGCGGCTGCGGCGCAGTCCGAAACCAGCGCCTGGCGCTCGGAGCGAGACAGATCATATCGAATTGAATTCACGTCATTTATGGTAACTTACCCAATCTAAAGTGCAATTCATTTGTTTCACATCGACACCCGACGGCGTATGTCCATCACTATCGATAATTATCTCTTATCGATAGTGATAGACAGCCCCTCGGAAATCGGCGATTCTGGCGCTCCAAATCGCCGCCGTTGGCCCTCGGCCGACCTCAGCTCGACGAGAACGGCCATGACGAGCCACACCTGGAGCGCCCCTTGACCACGACCGCCTTGCTCTCGGCCGAGCTTGAGACCCGCCGGGCCCTGCAGCTCGATGCGCTGTCCGCGATCCTGCCGCTGGAACGGCGCGATCAGCTCGCGAAAATCCTGACCGACGACGACGTCGCGACGCTGCGCCACCTGGCCAAGGAGGGCATGGGCGAGAATTCGCTGCGCGCGCTCGCCTCGGACTTGGCCTATCTCGAAGCCTGGGCGATCGCTGCGACGGACTCAGCCCTGCCCTGGCCGGCGCCGGAAGCGCTGGCGCTGAAATTCGTGGCGCATCATCTCTGGGATCCGGGCCAGCGCGAAAACGATCCCGGACACGGCATGCCCGACGTCATTGCTAGAGCCTTGCGCTTGGATGGTCATTTGCGGCTCGAGGGCCCGCATGCGCCATCGACGGTCAAACGCCGGCTCGCCCATTGGTCGACGCTGCATCGCTGGAAAGGGCTCTCGGGTCCGTTTGCCGCCCCCTCATTGCGCACCGCGGTCCGTCTGGCGGTGCGCGCCAGTGCCCGCCCGCGCCGACGCAAGAGCCAGCGCGCCATCACCCGCGACATTCTCGACCGACTGCTTGCGACCTGCCGCAGCGATCGCTTGAGCGACAGCCGCGACCTTGCCTTGCTGCTGATCGCCTTCGGCTCCGGCGGCCGCCGCCGCAGCGAAATCGCGCGCCTGCGGGTCGAGCAGTTGTCCGAGGAGGCACCGGTGCCGCTCGATCCCGATGATCTTGATTCAGCCCGCCTGCCCTGCCTGGCGATCGCTTTGGGCAAAACCAAAACGGCGCAGGCCGACGACGATGCCCGCGTCCTGATCGTCGGGCCGCCGGTCGAGGCGCTGCGCGATTGGCTCGAGCGCGCCGCGATCAGCAAGGGCGCGGTGTTTCGGGCGATCGATCGCTGGGAGGGGCTCGGCGACCGGGCGCTAACCCCCCAAGCGATAAACCTGATTCTCAAGCGCCGCTGCGCCGCGGCTGGGCTCGATCCGCTTGCGTTTTCGGCGCATGGACTGCGTTCCGGCTATCTGACCGAGGCGGCCCGCAATGGTGTTCCCCTGCCTGCGGCGATGCAGCAGTCGCAGCACCGCTCCATCCAGCAGGCTGCAAGCTATTACAACGATGCCGATCGGCAGTTCAGCCAAGCTACACGTTTGGCTCTCTAATTCGCGGACTTCGCCAAGCGGTCCTTGCAACGCTCCCATGGCGCAATTTGATACACGGCTACATCATTCGGGCCTCCGGCACGATAGCCGCGTTTGATGACCTCGGTAGGGGCCCCTCTGCGAGATCCAGTTTTACACTCACGACCCCATCGATCATCCAGTTTATGGCCGATAATCGGATCATACGCACACTGATGCCCAGCCATCGGAGACGCGGGCAGGAACATAGAATCGATACGTACAGTTGAATCCAGGTCCACCAGCCTGAGCCTCGAGAGTCATGTGAAACGCACTTCCGCTCAGCTCTTCGAGTGGCCTCTCCCATCGACGGTAACCTCGGGGTCATCGGTACGAGCCAAGGGGATCGAACGAGAGATCAGGCGACGGCTTCCTTGTTCGACGCGGAAGCATCTCACCGTGGAGACCGGCAACGTGGTGCTTCATATGCCGGATGCCGAGGCGGCGGAGTTTGACGCGGTCTCGGCTATCGTTGGCGACATGTTGCCCGAAATCGCCGCATTGCCCATCTTACCCAGCGAAGCCGAGGACATCCTCTCCATCTCATCCCGCGAGCGTCACAAGTGGCTCGAAGATGGCCGGCTCCAGAGCGCTGGGACAAAGACGGTCAAGCTGCGAGGCCCCGCGAAGGCCGTCACTTTCCACGTGTTCACCCCAAGTTTTACCGAGCATGTCCTCGATAGCGGCCTGCCAGAAATCTGGCGGGAAGAGGATATCGTGACGACAGCGGAGAACCGGCGTGTCAAACGGCCCGCAAAGTTGCCCCCCGATCGGCGTCCAATGTTGACCCCTTGAGTATGTTCTACGGCGAGGAGGCGGCGCGGCGGAGCTGGTCTGGATTGCGCAGCCGCGCCGGCTCCGGATCGGTGGTGTGCGGGGAACTCAGAGCCTGTTCTTGAAGCGCCAGCTCTCGTTACCGGTCTCGACGATGTCGCAGTGATGGGTGAGGCGGTCGAGGAGCGCGGTGGTCATCTTGGCGTCGCCGAAGACGGACGGCCATTCGCCGAAGGCGAGGTTCGTGGTGACGATGACGGAGCTCTGCTCGTAGAGCCTGCTGACCAGATGGAAGAGCAGTTGTCCTCCGGACTGTGCGAAGGGCAGATAGCCAAGTTCGTCGAGGACGATGAAGTCCATGCGTGCGAGATAATCGGCCATGCGGCCCTGGCGGCCGGCGCGGGCTTCGGCCTCGAGCTTGTTGACGAGATCGACGACGTTGAAGAAGCGGCCGCGAGCAC
>Ga0102591_1000113_pt1 | contig 194148 bp, 168 predicted proteins | sample AraplaCol_mCL_r2_2_FD_76860 | JGI IMG/M metagenome (GOLD analysis project Ga0102591, IMG submission 76860) | Arabidopsis root microbial communities from North Carolina, USA - plate scrape MF_Col_mCL_r2 (SPADES assembly) (version 2) | ecosystem: Host-associated > Plants > Roots > Endosphere... | reverse complement strand
TCGACGAGGCGGGCGCCGCGCAGCGCGTGCTGCCCAAGAGCAAGCAGAAGAAGACCATCACCCGCGCCGAGGTCGAGGACATCGTCGCCAAGATCGCGCGCATTCCGCCGGCCTCGGTGTCGTCGGACGACCGCGGCAAGCTCAAGAGCCTGGACCGCGACCTGAAGAGCGTGGTCTTCGGCCAGGATCCGTCCATCGATGCGCTGTCCGCGGCCATCAAGATGGCGCGCTCGGGCCTGGGCAAGCCGGACAAGCCGATCGGCTCCTTCCTGTTCAGCGGTCCGACGGGCGTGGGCAAGACCGAGGTTGCCAAGCAGCTCGCCTACATCCTGGGCATCGAGCTGATCCGCTTCGACATGTCCGAGTACATGGAGCGCCACGCCGTCAGCCGCCTGATCGGCGCGCCTCCGGGTTATGTCGGCTTCGACCAGGGCGGCCTGCTGACCGAGGCGATCACCAAGAAGCCGCACGCGGTGCTGCTGCTCGACGAAATCGAGAAGGCGCATCCGGACGTCTTCAACGTGCTGCTGCAGGTGATGGACCATGGCACGCTGACCGACAACAACGGGCGCAAGGCCGACTTCCGCAACGTGATCATCATCATGACCACGAACGCGGGCGCGGAGGCGATGACCAAGTCGACGATCGGCTTCACGACCAAGCGCGAGCAGGGCGACGAGATGGCCGACATCAAGCGGCTGTTCACGCCGGAGTTCCGCAACCGCCTGGACGCCATCGTCAACTTCGGCGCGCTGAACGAGGACATCATCCTGCGCGTGGTGGACAAGTTCCTGCTGCAGCTCGAGAGCCAACTGGCCGAGAAGAAGGTCGAGGTCACCTTCAGCGACGCGCTGCGCAAGCACCTGGCGGCCAAGGGCTTCGATCCGCAGATGGGCGCACGTCCGATGCAGCGCCTGATCCAGGACACCATCCGGCGCGCGCTGGCGGACGAGCTGCTGTTCGGTCGCCTGGTCGACGGTGGTCGCCTGAGCGTGGACGTGGACGACAAGGGCGAGGTCCAGCTCGACATCACGCCCAACAAGAAGGACAACAAGCCCAAGGCGGAGCCGGCGACGGCCGACTGACGCCCGCCCCCTCCACCGAAAGCCCGCTCACGCGGGCTTTTTCATGCCTGCTCGGTGTATCGCATCAAGGGAACCCGGGCCCCGTCTCCGCAGCTTAAGGAGGGAATTTGGCGGCCGTGGCGGCCGCCAAAGGAGGGAGACGGAGGAGACGGGGCCCGGGTTCCCTTGATGGTGCTCAATCGCGTGCCGGGTCCTGCCTGAAGAAGCCGACGAGGAGCCGATACAGCCGCGGCTGCTCGGCGAGCAGCTCACGCGGCGCGACGAAGAAGGCCTCGACGGCGACGGCGAAGAATTCCTCGGGCGCCTCGGCGCCGTAGGGATCGATGAGCGTTGCATGCCCCGCATCGACCTGGTCGCAGAACCAGTGCCATTCGGCTTCCATCGTCGCGCCCCATTGCTGACGCAGGGCAGGGTCGTCGATGGGCGGCGCGCCGTCGGGCTCCCCGTCGCGCATGTCGAGCACATGTGCGAACTCATGGATGACGACGTTGTAGACCGAGTCGTGGCCTTCCACGCGCTCGGTCGCCTCGGGCGCGATCTCGCTCCAGGCGAGCATCAGCGGGCCGCCTTCCATCGCCTCGCCGGCCAAGGTTTCGTCGTACGCGTGGACCACGCCGTCCTCGTCCATCGTCTCGCGGGCGGCGACCACTTCGCCCTCGTGCATGACGATGCCGACGAAGCCGTCGTACCAGGACAGTCCCAGCTTCAGCACCGGCAGGCAGGCCTGCGCGGCCACGGCGACGGCCACCTCGTCGGTGACCTCGAAGCCGCCGGCGCCATGGAACTCCTTGGACGCCAGGAACAGCGAGCAGAGCCGGCGCAGCTCGGTCCGGTCCGCCTCGGAACGCCGGGCGATGAACGGGTATTGCGCCAGCGTCAGCGTCCAGAGCTCGTCGGGAATCGCGTACTGGTCAAGCAGCTGGCGCTCGCGGCGTGCGCGCCAGCGCTGGAGCAGGTCGCCGATCACGGCGAGCCGCCTCCCGCATGCGGGTCCGGCGCGGCCGCGTGCAACGGCGCGATGCGATGCAGGCCCCGGGCGTCCATCACCAGCACATCCCCGCGGCCGGGGCCGTGGTCGTAGTCCCAATCGGACAGCACCGCGCGTGCGAGGCCATCGCCGAGGTCGTGGAGCGCCGGGCGATGCGTGTGGCCGTGGATCAGCGTGTCGCAACCGGCATCGCGCAGCCAGGCCCGGGCCGCGTCGTCGTCGACATCCGCCCAGGTCGAGGGATCGCTCTGGTGCATGCGGCTCTTCGCACGCAGATGTCGCGCCAGAGCGCGTCGCGCGAAGAGCGGCATCGCGCGCAGCGCCGCCAGCACCCCGGGGCGCCGCACCACCGCGCGGGCGCGCAGGTAGCCGACGTCGCCCAGGCAGAGCTGATCGCCATGGCTCAGCAGCCAGCCGCGTCCGAAGGCTTCCAGCCGCGCCGGGTCCGGCAGCAGCCGCATGCCGGCGTCCTCGGCCATCGGCTCGCCGAGCGCGAAGTCCCGGTTGCCGTGCATGAAGAAGAGGGGTTTGCGCGCGGAGACCCCGCGCAGCAGTTCGAGCGCGAATTGCTCGAAGGTGCCGGCCTGCCAGCGCGCGTCGTCGCCGATCCAGGCCTCGAAGATGTCGCCCAGCAGGAAGATCGCATCCGCGGGCGTGGCCGACAGGTGGGCGCGCAGTCGCGCCAGCGTCGCCGGCATGTCCGGCGACAGGTGCAGGTCGGAGATCAGGTCGATCCGCCGCCAGCCGGGCCCGGCCCGCAGCGTCGCCAGGGGCGACGGCAGTCGGGGCGTGGGCGACACGGGGCGGGCGGCGGAACCGCGACTCACTCGACCGCGACGGCGCGCTCGATGATGACCGCGTCGACCGGCACGTCGTCGTGGAAGCCTGAACGGCTGGTCTTGACCTTCTCGATCTTGTCCACGACGTCCTGGCCGCCGACGACCTTGCCGAACACCGCGTAGCCCCAGCCCGACGGGCTTTCGCTCTTGAAGTTCAGGAAGTCGTTGTCGACGGTGTTGATGAAGAACTGCGCGCTGGCCGAGTGCGGCGCATTGGTGCGCGCCATCGCCACGGTGTACTTGTCGTTCTTCAGGCCGTTGTTGGCCTCGTTCTGGATCGGGGCGTCGGTGGGCTTCTGCTTCATGCCTTCCTCGAAGCCGCCGCCCTGGGCCATGAAGCCCTTGATGACGCGATGGAAGATGGTGCCGTCGTAATGGCCCTTGGCCACGTAGGCCAGGAAGTTCTCGACGGTCTTGGGGGCCTTGGCGTCATCCAGCTCGAGGGTGATCAGACCCTGGTTGGTGTGCAGTTCGACTTTCTTGCTCATGTCGGTGACTCCTTATTTCTCGACGGTGGCCTTGTGGATGAGGATGGGCGTGCCGGGCAGGTTCTGGAACGCCGGATTCTTGGGCGATGGCGCGGTCGGCACGGCCCGGATCTTGTCGACGACCTCCATGCCCTCGGACACGTAGCCGAAGACCGCATAGCCGCGGCCGTCGGCGGCGAAGCCGGGGTCCAGGGCCGGGTTGTCGACGACGTTGATGAAGAACTGCGAGGTCGCGGAGTTCGGATCGTTGGTCCGCGCCATCGCGACGCTGCCGCGGATGTTCATCAGGCCGTTGCCGGCCTCCAGCGGAATCGGCGCCTTGGTCGGGCGCTGCTTCAGGTCGGGCGTGTAGCCGCCGGTCTGGATCATGAAGTCGCCGATGACGCGATGGAAGATCACGCCGTTGTAATGGCCGGCCTTCACGTAGGCGAGGAAATTGGCGACGGTCTTGGGCGCCTTCTCGGCGTCCAGCGTGATCTTGATGTCGCCGACGCTGGTGTTCAGCTTGACGACCTGCGCCTGGGCGAGCGATGCCGCCAGGCTCAGCACGGCGGCGCCGGCGGCGAGCAGGAGTGGGGATGTCCTCATGGTCCTCGTGTCGGTGGGGGTGGCGGGAGGGGCGGGCGGTGATGGGCGGCGCTGTACGGCGGTTTGCGGGCCGTGGCGCGCGGTCGGCGCGCCCTCGCCGATCATCGCTGCTGGGCGCCCTTGGCGTTGTTGAACGCGGTGACGCGCTGCAGCTTGACCTTCAGCGCGGTGTCGTCGCCCAGCGCCTGCTTGAGCGCGCGTTCATACGATTGCTGGGCCAGGCGCATGAGCACGTCGCCCATGTTCTCCTGCGCCTGCGCATGGTCCGGCTGCAGGTCCAGCGCGCGGGTCAGCGCCTGGCGGGCCGCCTCGTATTCACCGCGCGCCGCATGGATGACGGCCAGGTTGTTGTAGGGGTCGGCGAGGTCGGGGAAGTCCTCGGTCAGCCGGGTGAAGACCACGCGGGCCCGCTCCAGCTGTTGGGTCTCCAGCAGCATGGTGCCGAGCGCGAAGCGCAGGCGGGGGTCGTCGGGCGTGGTCTTGAGGCCGGCTTCGGCGGTCTGGATGGCCTGCTCGCGTTTGCCGGCGGCCCACTGGGCCTGGGCCTCGTCGAGCACGGCGGCGTGCGTCAGGGTCGCGCCGGTCATCGCCAGGGCGACGCAGCAGGCTCGGAACAGGGCGGGGAGTCTTGGCATAAAGTCGGGCCGCTATACTGCCGGGCATTCTAGAGCGAGCTTTCGTCTCCCGCTCGTCCCCCGGCCGGCCCTCCGCCCCACCCGCACCGCACCGTCGAATGCGCCGACGCCCAGCGACCCGTCGCTGGCCCGGCGCGACATACGTATGTCTTCCTTGCGCATCTACAACACGCTGACCCGCCAGCTGCAGCCCTTCCAACCGATCGAGCCGGGCAAGGTCCGCCTGTACGTCTGCGGTATCACCGTCTACGACCTGTGCCACATGGGGCATGCGCGGATGAACCTCGCCTTCGACGTCGTCTATCGCTGGCTGTCCGCCAGCGGCTACGACGTCACCTTCGTGCGCAACATCACCGACATCGAGGACAAGATCATCCGCCGCGCGCTCGAGCGTGGCATCACGATCCGCCAGCTGACCGACGAGATGATCGCGGCCATGCACCGCGACTTCGCGGCGCTGGGCATCGCCACGCCGACGCACGAGCCGCGCGCCACCGACTACGTCCCGCAGATGCTGGACATCATCGGCAAGCTCGAGGCCAAGGGCCTGGCCTACCACGCCGACGGCGGCGACGTGAACTACGCGGTGCGCAAGTTCGAGGGCTACGGCAAGCTCAGCGGCAAGTCGCCGGACCAGCTGCGCGCCGGCGAGCGCGTCGCGGTCGACGACGGCAAGCGCGACCCGCTGGACTTCGTGCTCTGGAAGTCGGCCAAGCCCGACGAGCCGGCCGAGGCCAAGTGGGCCAGCCCCTGGGGCGAAGGCCGTCCCGGCTGGCACATCGAGTGCTCGGCGATGAGCTGCGCGCTGCTGGGCGAGCGCTTCGACATCCACGGCGGCGGCATGGACCTGCAGTTCCCGCACCATGAGAACGAGATCGCGCAGAGCGAGGGCGCCTTCGGCCATCCCTTCGTCAACCTCTGGATGCACAACGGCTTCCTGAACATCGACGGCGAGAAGATGTCCAAGAGCCTGGGCAACTTCTTCACCATCCAGGAAGTGCTGGAGAAGTTCGACGGCGAGTCGATCCGCTTCTTCATGCTGCGCACCCAATATCGCAGCCCGTTCAACTTCAGCGACGTCAGCCTGGACGACGCGCGCACCGCGCTGCGCCGGCTCTACACCGCGCTGGACGCGGTGACGCCGGCGGAGGTGGCCATCGACTGGGCGCAGGGCCCGGCCGCCGCCTTCAAGGCCGCGATGGACGACGACTTCAACACGCCGGGCGCGCTGGCCGTGCTGTTCGAGCTGGCCAACCAGGTCAATCGCGACCGCTCCGTGCAGGATGCCGGGCTGCTCAAGGCGCTCGGCGGCGTGCTGGGCGTGCTGCAGCAGTCGCCCAAGGCCTTCCTGCAGGCCGGCGCCGGTCTGCACGAAGGCGCGATCGAGGCGCAGATCGCCGCGCGCGCCGCGGCCAAGGCGGGCCGTGACTTCGCCCAGGCCGACCGCATCCGCAAGGCGCTGCTCGATCAGGGCATCGAGCTGAAGGATTCCGCCACCGGCACGACCTGGGTTCGCGCGTCGAAGGTGGGAGAGCAGGCCTGATGGCGCGTGTGGCGACCGCCGGGGTGACCCCGGACTACTGGGACGAGGCCTGCAGACACCTGGTCAAGCGCGACCGGGTGATGAAGAAGTTGATCCCGCAATTCGGCGAAGCGCGGCTGCAGAGCCGCGGCGACGCGTTCACCACGCTGGCGCGTTCGATCGTCGGTCAGCAGATTTCGGTGAAGGCCGCGCAGAGCGTGTGGGACAAGTTCGCCGAGCTGACCTCGGGGCCGTCCAACCGCATCAAGCCGACCGAGGTGCTGGGCCTGGAGAAGGCGGCGCTGCGCGAGGTCGGCCTGTCGGTGCGCAAGGTCGAGTACCTCAGCGACCTGGCGCAGCATTTCGAGTCGGGCCAGGTCCATGTGCGCCAATGGGCGCAGATGGAGGACGAAGCCATCATCGAGGAACTGGTCGCGATCCGCGGCATCGGCCGCTGGACGGCCGAGATGTTCCTGATCTTCCACCTGATGCGCCCGAACGTGCTGCCGCTGGACGACCTGGGATTGCTGAAAGGCATCAGCCAGCATTACTTCAGCGACGAGCCGGTGTCGCGGGCCGAGGCCCGTGAACTGGGCGAAGGTTGGGCCCCGTATCGCTCGGTGGCCACATGGTACATTTGGCGGAGCCTCGATCCGCTACCCGTGGATTACTGAGAATGAGCAAGAAACACTTCCTCGAATTCGAGCAGCCCATCGCCGAGCTCGAAACCAAGATCGACGAACTCCGCTACGTGCAGAGCGAGTCCGCGGTGGATATCTCCGAGGAGATCGACCGCCTGGGCAAGAAGAGCCACCAGCTGACGAAGGACATCTATGCGAATGTCCTGCCGTGGCAGGTCTATCAGGTGGCTCGCCATCCGCAACGTCCGCAGACGCTGGACTACTGCGCCGAAGTCTTCACCGAATTCCAGGAGCTGCACGGCGACCGCCATTTCGCGGATGACGCCGCGATCGTCGGCGGCCTGGCACGCTTCAATGGCCAGGCCTGCATGGTCATCGGCCACCAGCGCGGCGCCGACGCCAAGGAGCGCACGCTGCGCAACTTCGGCATGCCGCGCCCGGAGGGCTATCGCAAGGCGCTGCGCCTGATGAAGCTGGCCGAGAAGTTCGGCCTGCCGGTCTTCACCTTCATCGACACGATGGGCGCATACCCCGGCATCGGTGCCGAGGAACGCGGTCAGTCGGAGGCGATCGGTCGCAACATCTTCGAGATGGCCCAGCTGGAAGTGCCCATCGTCGCGACGGTGATCGGCGAGGGCGGCTCCGGCGGCGCGCTGGCCATCGGCGTGGCCGACCAGGTGCTGATGCTGCAGTTCTCCGCCTACTCGGTGATCTCGCCCGAAGGCTGCGCGTCCATCCTCTGGAAGACCGCCGCCCGCGCGTCCGAGGCCGCCGAGGCCCTGGGCATCACCGCGCATCGCCTCAAGGCCCTGGGCCTGATCGACAAGATCGTCAACGAGCCGGTCGGCGGCGCGCACCGCGATCCGAAGCAGATGGCTTCGAACCTGAAGCGCGCCCTTGGTGATGCGCTGCGCCAGGTCTCCGACCTGAAGACCAAGGATCTGCTGGAGCGCCGCTACGAGCGCCTGCAGGCCTATGGTCGATTCAGCGACACCAAGAGCCGCTGATCCCGCCGAATCCGCCACCCTCGGCGATCCGGCACCACGCCGCGTGATCGCGGTCGCCTGCAGCGGCGGCCGTGACTCGACGGCGCTCCTCCATGCCACCGCCAGCGCGGCCCGTTCATTCGGTGCCCGGGTGGTGGCGCTGCACATCCATCACGGCTTGAGCGCCCACGCGGACGCGTGGCTCGCGCAGCTGCGCGAGCAGGTGACCGAGTGGGCCGCGCAAGGGCTGCCGGTGGAGTTCGTTCATGAACGCCTGACGGACGCGCCGGCGTCTGGCGACAGCACCGAGGCGTGGGCCCGTGCCGGCCGCTATGAGGCGCTGCAACGCCTGGCTCTGGCCGCCGGCGCCGACCTGCTGCTGCTGGCGCACCACCGCCGCGACCAGGCCGAGACCTTCCTGTTGCAGGCCCTGCGGGGCGCCGGTGTCGCGGGCCTGTCCTCGATGCCGCGCGCGCAGTGGCGCGACGGTGTCTGCTGGGCTCGCCCCTGGCTGGACCATCCGCGGGAAGCGATCGAGGCTTATGTCCACGAGCACCAGCTGCGCTTCGTCGACGACAACAGCAATGGCGATCCACGCTTCGCGCGCAACCGGCTGCGCCAGACCCTCTGGCCGGCGCTGATGGCGCAGGGCGCGGGCGCGGAAACCGCATTGGTGCGCGCGGCTGGATGGGCGCAGGAAGCGGTTGAACTCCAGCGCGAGGTGGCCGAGGATGATCTCGCGCGATGGGCCGATGCGAGCGGCCTCGCGCAGGCGATGCTGACGTCCCTCAGCCCGGCGCGCGCGACCAACGCGCTGCGGGCCTGGCTGCATCGCGTCACCGGACGGGCGGCACCGGCCACGCTGATCCGACGGCTCCTCGACGAAGCGCCCGCTGCCACGGTGGCGCGATGGCCGCTGGGCGCTCCGAGCTCGATGGGCGATGCTGAACTGCACCTCTATCGCGGCCGCTTCTTCGTGCAGGCCCGCTCGAAGACGCCGCCTCCGACGCGTGCGGAGGCGTTGCCGGCGTCGCTCATCGGACTGGGCATCGCCATGAGCCCCTCCGCACCGCGCGAGCGCCTCGACCTAGCGCGCGCCGGCCGCCATCCGATCCCGTCGTGGGGCGGCGCATTCGATGTCGAACCCGTGACCACGGGGGGCGTCGCGCTTTCTGCGCTCAGCAATGTCGAGTTGCGCCGGCGCGAAGGCGGCGAGCAGTTCCAGTCGCATCCCAAGGGCCTCGCGCGGGCGCTGAAGAAATGCTGGCAGAGCGCGGGAATCCCCGCTGTCCAGAGGGAAGGGCCCCTGGTCTACGTCGACGGACGTCTGCTCTTCGTGCCCGGCCTGGGCCTGGATGCGCGCTGGCGTTCGGACGCCGGCGAAGCACAAATGACGCTGCGATGGGTGCCGGATGCATGCGGATCACGCATGGGCAGCGACGTTGCGGGCAAGGGCGCGTCTTAGAATCGCCCGCTGTGGTCGCGGTGCACCTCCTTCCCGCGCTAACGCGGACGCCGCCAGGGCGTCCCACCAGCAGTCTCTGACACTCCCATGGCATTGATCGTTCACAAGTACGGCGGCACCTCGATGGGGTCGACCGACCGTATCCGCAATGTCGCCAAGCGCGTCGCCAAATGGGCGCGGGCCGGCCACCAGATGGTGGTGGTCCCCTCGGCGATGAGCGGCGAGACCAACCGCCTGCTCGGCCTGGCCAAGGAACTGTCGCCCGGCAGTTCCTCGCCGTCGCTGATGCGCGAGCTCGACATGATCGCCTCCACCGGCGAGCAGGTCTCGGTGGGCCTGCTCGCCATCGCGCTGCAGGCCGAGGGCATGGACGCGGTCAGCTACACCGGCTGGCAGGTCGGCGTGTCGACCGACAACTCGTACACCAAGGCCCGCATCGAGAGCATCGACGACGCGAAGGTCAAGGCCGACCTGGATGCCGGCAAGGTCGTCGTGATCACCGGCTTCCAGGGCGTGGACGAGGACCGCAACATCACGACGCTGGGCCGTGGTGGCTCGGACACGTCGGCGGTGGCGATCGCCGCGGCGATCAAGGCCGACGAATGCCTGATCTACACCGACGTCGACGGCGTCTACACCACCGATCCGCGCGTCGTGCCGGAAGCCCGGCGCATGAGCACCATCAGCTTCGAGGAGATGCTGGAGATGGCGTCGCTCGGCTCCAAGGTGCTGCAGATCCGCTCGGTGGAATTCGCCGGCAAGTACCGCGTGCCGATGCGCGTGCTGAGCAGCTTCACGCCGTGGGACATCGACATCAACGAGGAAGCCAAGTCCGGCACCCTGATCACTTTTGAAGAGGACGAACAAATGGAACAAGCCGTCGTCTCCGGCATTGCATTCAACCGCGACGAGGCCAAGGTGACGCTGCTGGGCGTGCCGGACAAGCCCGGCATCGCGTTCCAGATCCTGGGCCCGGTGGCCGACGCCAACATCGATGTCGACGTCATCATCCAGAACGTGTCGCAGGACGGGAAGACCGACTTCTCCTTCACCGTGCACCGCAACGACTACCAGCGCGCGATGGAGCTGCTGGAGAAGACCGTCGGCCCGGCGGTGCAGGCTGCCAAGGTGATCGGCGACCAGCGCATCTGCAAGGTGTCCATCGTCGGCATCGGCATGCGCTCGCATGTGGGCGTGGCGTCGAAGATGTTCCGCTCGCTGTCGGAAGAGGGCATCAACATCCAGATGATCACGACCAGCGAGATCAAGACCTCCGTCGTCATCGACGAGAAGTACATGGAACTGGCCGTGCGCGCGCTGCATCGCGCGTTCGATCTGGACCAGGAAATCGAAGCCTGAGCGCCGGTCGCACGGCGATTCAACCGGAGTTTCGGTTGAGGGCCTGGAAAGCCATGCTATAGTCGCTGCTTCTCCGGTTGGAGACGTGACCGAGTGGCCGAAGGTGCTCCCCTGCTAAGGGAGTATGCGGGCAAAACCTGCATCGAGGGTTCGAATCCCTCCGTCTCCGCCAACCAGATGTGAAACCCCCGCAGCGCAAGTTGCGGGGGTTTTCGCATTCAGGGCCGGCATGCTTGGCCCGATGTGGCCTACAGTGGGTCGCATGTACACGCCCAAGCATTTCGACCTGCCGGATCTCTCGCACGCGCGGTTGATGATCCAGGAGCATCCGTTGGCCACGCTGATGCTGATCGATCCCACGCACGGCCTGTCGGCGACACCGGTGCCGATGATCTGGGGCGCGCCGAGCGAGGCGTCGAGCAGCGCGACGGGCCAGGCGTCGACCGGCGAGGGCTGGTGGCTCGAGGGCCACCTCGCGCGCGCGAACCCGCATGTGGCGGCGCTGATGTCCGGCGAGATCGGCGAGGTGCTGGTGCAGTTCAACGGGCCCGGCGCGTACATCTCGCCCAGCCACTACGACACGCCGCTGTCGGTGCCGACCTGGAACTACCTGACCCTGCAGGTCCATGGCGGCGTGCAGGTCATCGACGACGAGGCCGGCAAGGATGCGCTGCTCAAGCGCCTGATCGCGACGCAGGAGCCCGATTACGCCGCGCAATGGCGCGGTCTGCCGGCGGACTTCCAGCGCAAGCTGCTGGGCGCGATCGTGGGTTTCCGCATCCCGGTCGAGCGCTGGACGATGAAGGCCAAGCTCAGCCAGAACCGCACCGCCGACGAACGGGCGCGGATCCTCGCGCACCAGGAGCACCATGGCTCGCTCGAGGAGCAGATGCTGGCGCGCTGGGTGCGCGAGCTCGCGCCGCGCTGATCGCCTGCGCTCACATGCTCACGTAGTTCGGACCGCCGCCACCTTCCGGCGTGACCCAGACGATGTTCTGCGTCGGGTCCTTGATGTCGCAGGTCTTGCAGTGCACGCAGTTCTGCGCGTTGATCTGCAGGCGCTGCGCGCCGGCGTCGCCGACGAACTCGTACACACCGGCCGGGCAGTAGCGGCTTTCCGGGCCGGCGTACTTCGCCAGGTTGACGTCCACCGGCACGCTGTCGTTCTTCAGCGTCAGGTGCGCCGGCTGGTTCTCCTCATGGTTCGTGTTGGACACGAACACCGACGACAGCCGGTCGAAGGTCAGCTTGCCGTCGGGCTTCGGATACTCGATCTTCGGCATCTCCGACGCCGGGCGCAGGTAGGCGTGATCAGGCTTGTCGCGATGCAGCGTCCACGGCGGGCTCTTGATGCCGATCTTGGGCAGCAGCCACTGCTCGATGCCGGTCATCAGCGTGCCGACGGTGTTGCCCTTCTTGAACCAGGTCTTGAAGTTGCGCGATTGATCGAGTTCCTCGCGCAGCCAGCTGCGCTCGAAGGCGGCGGGGTAGGCGCTGAGCTCGTCGAGTTGACGGCCCGCGGCGATCGCCTCGGCGATCGCGTCGGCGCACATCATCCCGGACTTGATCGCGGCATGGCTGCCCTTGATGCGCGCGGCGTTCAGGTAGCCGGCGTCGTCGCCCACCAGCGCGCCGCCGGGGAAGACCTGCTTGGGCAGGCTCAGCAGGCCGCCCGCGGTGATCGCGCGCGCGCCATAACCCAGGCGCTTGCCGCCTTCGATGTGCTTGCGGATCGCGGGGTGCGTCTTCCAGCGCTGCATTTCCTCGAAGGGCGACAGCCACGGATTTTTGTAGTCGAGTCCGACCACGAAGCCCAGCGTCACCTTGTTGCCCTCGAGGTGGTACAGGAAGCCGCCGCCGTAGGTCTCGCTGTCCATCGGCCAGCCGGCGGTGTGCACCACCAGGCCCGGCTGCGCCTTGTCGGCCGGCACTTCCCACAGCTCCTTGATGCCGATGCCGTAGGTCTGCGGATCCTTGCCGGCGTCGAGCTGGAACTTCGCGATCAGCTGCTTGCCCAGGTGGCCGCGCGCGCCCTCCGCGAAGATCGTGTACTTGCCATGCAGCTCCATGCCGAGCTGGAAGCCCTCATGCGGCTGGCCGTCCTTGCCCAGGCCGACGTTGCCGGTGGCCACGCCCTTGACGCGGCCCTGCTCGTCGTACACGACCTCGGCGGCGGCGAAGCCGGCGAAGATCTCCACGCCCAGCGCCTCGGCCTGCTGCGCCAGCCACTTGGTGACGTTGCCCAGCGAGATGACGTAGTTGCCCTCGTTGTGGAAGCAGCCCGGGATCAGGAACTGCGGCGTGTCGGTGTGGCCGGACTCGCTCAGGAACAGCACCTGATCGCCGGTGACGGGCTGGTTCAGCGGGGCGCCCAGTTCCTTCCAGTTGGGGAACAGCTCGGTGAGGGCCTTGGGGTCCATGACCGCGCCCGACAGGATGTGCGCGCCGGCCTCCGAGCCCTTCTCCAGCACGACGACCGAGATCTCCTGGCCCTTCTCGGCCGCGATCTGCTTGAGCCGGATCGCGGTGGCCAGGCCCGCGGGACCACCGCCGACGACCACCACGTCGTAGTCCATGCTGTCGCGGGGACCGTACTGGGCAACAAGTTCTTCGGAGGTCATGGTCATCCTTGCTCGTTCTAGTAAGAGGCCTGGCCGCGACCGCGCGGTCGGCGGGCGGGGGCCGGCTCGCGGTCTGGCTGGGGTGGGTTGCGGCGCATTCTAGCCGCGCGATCAAAAAAAAGAACGGTCGTGCTTTTTGTGAACTAGAGAGGGGCGTCGACAGCGCGATGTCCGGTCGCGCCGACCCGAATGGGGGTGCTGCGCGCGAGGCGGGCGCCGTACCATGCCTGCCTCCATGGTGAGCAGAGGACCTCATGACCATCCACATCCAACGCGACAGGACCGGCCCGATGCGGCAGACGGTGCGCATCCGCGACCACCAGTTCACCGCCGACCAGCCGGTGTCCGGCGGCGGCGAGGACGCCGGCCCGGATCCGCATGAGCTCTACGACTCGGCGCTGGGCACCTGCAAGGCGCTGACGGTGCTCTGGTATGCGCAGCGCAAGGGCCTGCCGCTGGAGGACGTGCTGGTGGAGGTCGAGCGCGACGGCTCCCAGGAGCGGCAGGGGCTGTACAAGCTCAAGGCCACGCTCACCTTCGTCGGCGACCTGACGGACGAGCAGCGCCAGCAGCTGCTCGCGGTCGCCGAGAAGTGCCCGGTCCACAAGCTGATGACGCAGGTGACGACCGAGATCCAGACCGTGATGGCGGGCTGAGGTCGGCGCGGCGCGGCGCGCGTGCTATCGTGCCCGGCACCTTGTCCGGTCACACGAGAAGTTTTGCGAGAGACCTTGCCATGAGCTACAGCATCGATCTGGAGGGCCGCGTGGCCCTCGTCACGGGCGCGTCCAGCGGCTTGGGCGCGCAGTTCGCTAGAACCTTGGCCAAGTCGGGCGCCTGCGTGGTGCTGGCGGCGCGGCGTGTGGAGCGGCTCAAGGCGCTGCGCGCCGAGATCGAGGCCGGCGGTGGCGACGCGCACGTGGTGCAGCTGGACGTCACCGACATCGACAGCATCAAGGCCGCGGTCGCCCGCGCGGAGACCGAGGTCGGCACGCTCGACATCCTGATCAACAACTCCGGCGTGAGCACGACCCAGAAGCTGGTGGACGTGACGCCGGAGGACTACGACTTCGTGATGGACACCAACGTGCGCGGCGCGTTCTTCGTCGCGCAGGAGGTCGGCAAGCGGATGCTGGCCCGCGCGCGCGGCGCCGCGCCGGGCACCTACACCGGCGGCCGCATCGTCAACATCGCGTCGATGGCGGGCCTGCGGGTGCTGTCGCAGATCGGCGTGTATGCGATGAGCAAGGCGGCGGTGGTGCACATGACGCGCGCGATGGCGCTGGAGTGGGGCAAGTTCGACATCAACGTCAACGCGATCTGCCCCGGCTACATCGACACCGAGATCAACCACCACCACTGGCAGACCGAGCAGGGCCGCAAGCTGGTGGAGCTGCTGCCCCGCAAGCGCGTGGGCACGCCGCAAGACCTGGACACGACGCTGCTGATGCTGTGCGCCAAGGAGAGTCGCTTCATCAATGGCGCGATCATCCAGGCCGACGACGGCTTCGGCGTCTGAGCCGGACGGGCCGGACCGACAAGACCGAGAGAACTGAAAGAAGCGAGCCGATGGCGGTGAGAGAACTGAGCGCGCTCGAGGCGCGCGTGCTGGCGGTGCTGGTGGAGAAGGCGTCCACGGTGCCGGACAGCTATCCGATGTCGCTGAACAGCCTGACGCTGGGCGTGAACCAGAAGACGGCGCGCGATCCGGTGATGAACGCGGGCGAGTCCGACGTGGCCGCGGCCCTGGACGAGCTCAAGGCGATGAGCCTGGTGAACAGCGTGAGCGGCAGCCGCGTGGCGCGCTTCGAGCACAACATGAAGCGGGTGTACGGCATCCCCGGCCAGGCCGAGGCGCTGCTGGCGGTGCTGATGCTGCGCGGGCCGCAGACCTCGGCGGAGCTGCGGATCAACTGCGAGCGGCTGCACCGCTTCGCCGATGTCTCGTCGGTGGAGGGCTTCCTGGAGGAGCTGGCGACGCGCGAGCCGGCGCTGGCGCTGAAGCTGCCCAAGGCCCCCGGCGCGCGCGAGGCGCGCTGGGCCCACCTGCTCAGCGGAGCGCCGGAGATCCCGGTGGGCGGCGTTGCATCGTCGGGCGCGTCGTCGTCATCGTGGTCGTCCGGCGGCGCGCGCGACGAGGAACTCGCCGCGCTGCGCGCCGAGGTCGAGCAGCTCAAGGCGGCGGTGGCGCGCATCCAGACCGAGCTCGGCCTCGGCTGAGGCCGGCCTAGTCCGGCCCGCGCGCCGGATCCTGCGTCAGATCTTCACCGCGGCCTTCAGGCTGTCGCGCGCGGCCTGGTTGAGGCGGACCTGGTACGTGAGGAAGGTCAACTGGTCGACGAGCGTGGCGCCCGCGGGGTTCGACACCCACGAGCCGGCGCCCAGCAGCGTGCCGTCCTTGATCATCGAGCCGGTGTAGACGTTGCCACCCAGTTCGAAGTAGATGCGGTACTGGACCGTCGCGCTCAGCGTGCTCGACTGCGGACGCGGCGACGACGCGACCCAGATCGGCACGCCGCCGACGGTCCGGATCTCGCCGTCGGCCAGGTGGTAGGTGCGGCCATCGCTGTTGGAGGTGAAGCCCGCGCTCAACACGTCCGTCAGCGTGCTGCCGTCGACGCAGGAGGACACGGCCGGCCCGGCCGTGATGCCGCGGCAGTCGAAGACGTCGTAGCGGTCGCCAGCGGTCTTCTGCGTGTACTTCAGGTAGCCGGCGCCGGCGGCGAACATGGCGGTGCTGTCGAGCACGCCGGAGTTGGCGAACACCGCGTTGTAGAAGTGCTTGAACTCGTCCGGCGCGCTGCCCAGCGTGCCGGTCAGCGCCACGGCCTGGTACTCGCTGCGGATCGTCGAGTACGCCACCGTCGTGTTGTCGTTGGCCAGGATGTCCATGCGCACGTCGCTGCCGACATAACTCGCGCGCTGGGCGCCGCCGGTGGACGGCACCACCCGCACGGCGCCGTCCTTCAGCACCCGCGTGTCCGCCGGCGTGAGCAGCGTGAGGTTGGCGGCGAGCGAGGTCGGATCGCTCAGGCGATAGGTCTGCGGGCCGTTCGTCAGCGGCGACAGTGCGAGCTGGCCGAAATCGGAGATCAGGAAGCTCGAGCCCTTCACCTGCGGGCCGCTGAGCCGCAGCGACCAGAGCAGGTTGAAGTTGCCCGGCTGCGGGCTGAGGATGGTGCTTTCGAAGGCCTGCTGGTTGGCGCTGAGCTTGAGCGTCAGCTGCGCGGCGTTGCTGGTGACGCTGCCGCCCTTGTTGGACACCACCACCGTGTAGCGGTCGCCGTGGTTGGCGTAGGTGGCCGGCGGCGTCGTGTAGCTCGTGGAGGTCGCGCCGGCGATGTCGGCGCCGTTGCGCTTCCATTGGTAGACGAGGTCGCTGCCGGACGCGGTCACCGTGAAGCTGGCGGTGGCGTCGGTCAGCACGTTGGCGTTGGCCGGCTGCGTCTGGAAGGTGGGCGCGGTGGCGGTCCCGCCGGTCGGCGTGCCGGGCGTACTCGGTGTACTGGGCGTGCCGGCCGTCGGCGGGTTGTTGGTGCCGGTCAGCGGGGCGCCGGCCTCGCCGCCGCCACCGCCGCAAGCGGCGACCAGGATGGCAACGGCCGCCAGGATGGCGGCGTTCTGGTGTCTCGTCGAGACCATGGGATCCTCCCTCGAAAGCAATGCGCAGGCGGAAGTCCGAGGCACGGCCTCCGCGGTGTTGTGGGCGGCGAGTATAGGAACGGGCCACGTGAGGAATCCGTGACGGTGTGGCGTGGAACTTCACGCGCGCGCAACAAGACGGTGCGGGGCGGTGCATTTGCACGCCAGGGCCGAGAATCGCGGGCCGATGGAGGCGGGCACCCCGCCTGCTCCTGCGCGGGTTGCGAGCTCCTTCGGGAGGCACGCCCCGCGGCGCGCGGCGTGTCGCCGAGCCGGCTTGGCGGATGAACGGGTGCAGGTCGACGCGAGGGAGAGGCGATGCCATACCGCGGGTTCGTGCAGGAGCAGGCCAGTCCGGCGCAGCGCTGGGCCGTGGCCCTGCTTTGCGCGCTGGTGCTGATCTCGGTGGCGGCGGTGGCGCCCTGGGCGGCGCGGCCCTGGCCGCCGCTGGCCCACATCAGCGGCATCTATGGCGCCGCCACCGCGATGATCGACCTGGCCACCTTCTGGCTGCTGATCTCGACGCCGCGGCCGCACCGCTCCCATGTCATCGTGGCCTCGGCCTACCTGTTCGCGAGCTTGATGGCGGTCCTTCATGTGCTGACCTTCCCCGGCGCGCTTTTTGCGGATCGCGCGGTGTTCGGCTCCCCCCATGCGGTCAGTTGGCTGTTCGTCGGCTGGCGCGCGGGCTTCGGCCTGTTCGTGGTCTGGGCGATCCTGGCGGAGACGGACGCCGTCGGCCCCATCGGGCGCCGGCCGAGTGCCTGGCCGCTGCTGGTCGCCTTGCTGGCCGCCGGCGCGTTGGCGGTCAGTTCGCAGCTCACCGACTTCGGCGCCTTGCGGTCGGACGGCCAGCGCCTGCTCCTCAGTCCGGTGAGCCGCGTCGGCGCCTACCTCAGCGTCGGCGCGGCCGCGGTCGCGGTGCTGCTGATCTGGCGCCGCGGGCTGTTCGGCCGGGCCATCTACGCGTGGCTGGCCTTCGTGCTGGTCGCGGAAGGCGCCGGCGTCTGGCTGAGCACCCACAGCGGGCAGCGCTACACGATCGCCTGGTACATGGCCCGGGCCGAAGGCCTGCTGGCGAACTCGGTGATGCTGGGCGTGGTCGCGGTGCATTTCCGCGCGGTGCAGAAGCGCCTGACCGATGCCTACCTGACGCTGCAGCATCGCACCGAGCAGCTGCAGGCGCAGGTCCAGAAGCGCGAGACGGCGGAGGCCCAGCTCGCCCGCGCGCAGAAGCTGGACGCGGTGGGGCGCCTGGGCGCGAGCCTGGCGCATGACCTCAACAACATCCTGCAGGTGCTCACCGGCCGCCTGGCCATCATCCGGCGACGCGCCGGCGAATCGGTCGAGGGCGACGTCCAGGTGATGCGCCGCAGCGTCAAGAAGGCCGAGGCGCTGACCCGGCAGCTGACGCTGCTGTCGGGCCGGCGACGCAACCAGCCGCGTCCGCTGGAGGTCGCCCCGGTGCTGGCCGAGATGGAGGACGCGCTGCGCTCGCTGGTCGGCGCGCACTGCCAGCTCCATCTCAGCGCGGAGGAGGGCCTGCCGCGGGTCGCGCTGGATCCGCTCGAGCTCGAGATCGCGGTGACCAACCTGGCGACGAACGCCTGCGACGCCATGAACCTGGGCGGCCGGCTGCGCATCCACGCCCGGCATGCGTCCACGCCGGACCATCCGCAGGCGATCGCGATCGAGGTCACCGACGAAGGCGAGGGCATCAAGCCGGAGATCCTCGGCAAGGTCTTCGAGCCCTTCTTCACCACGAAGGTCCGCGGCCATGGCACGGGCCTGGGGTTGGCGCAGGTCCACGCATTCGTGACCGGCAGCGGCGGAACGGTGCAGGTGGACAGCGAAGTCGGGCGCGGCACCACGGTGACCATGGTCTTCCCGGCGACGACGGCGACGGCGGGCGGTCGGCCGGACGCCGCCGCCGTGGAGCGGCCGCCGCTGGAGGGCAAGGTCGTGCTGATCGTGGAGGACAACGCCGACGTGCGGGACGCCTCCAGCCAGCTGCTCTCGGCCGAAGGGCTGGCGGTGCGGGTGGTGGAGGACGCGCCTCAGGCGCTGGCGCTGCTGGACGGCGGTTTCGCCGCGGACTGCCTCGTCTCCGACATCGTGATGCCGGGCGCCATGGACGGCGTCGAACTGGTGCGGATCGTGAAGGTCCGCTTTCCCGCGATCCGCACCGTGCTGGTGACGGGCTACAGCGACATCGCCGAGCGGGCGCGCGAGGAAGGCTTCACCGTGCTGCGCAAGCCGTATGACCTCGCCTCCCTGATGGAGGCTCTGTCGTAGGCCGCTGCGTGCGGCGTGCGGCGAGGTGGGGTGACGTCCATCGAGGCCCACGGAGACGCGGGGAGGCCCATGAATGCCCGGGCACCAGCCTTGCTCCGTGGGTCGATGTGGCGCGAGCGCGCGCCGACCCATCGACCCCCACGCATCGACCCCATGCAGGACCGTCCCTCCACGCCGATGCCCTGGCGGCTCCCGTCCGCCGAATTCGGTCCCGCCCGGCTGGAATGGCCCGGAGGGAGCGTCGACATCGCGCGGCTCCGGCTCCGCGATGCCGTCCTGGCGTGGCCGGGTGACGGCAGCCTGCCCAGCGGCACCGCCGCGGAGCTCGAGCTGTCGACGCTGAGCCTCCACGCCCACCTGCCGCTTCCCGAGGCGCCGGCCGAGGTGCAGCAGGCGGTGGCGTCGGCCGGGCGCGCCGAGCGCTGGCGGCTGGAGCCCCTCGAGCACCTGGACGGCGCGGTGCATGCGGTGATCACCGATGCCGCCTTGCTGTTCGACGCCCGCGTCACGGTGCCGGTGTCCGCCGGCGAAGTCGACTTCAACCAGGCCAGCGTCGAGCACATCGGTCCGGACTCCCGCATGGGCATCAGCCGGATGGGGCTGTACGTCGATGCGCCCGGCGGGCGGACGTATCTGCTGCAATTCGCGACGCCGCCCCAGGTCGGCGTCCGCTACGAGCAGCGCAGTGCGCTGCTGGGCCACTGGACCACCGACCGAGGGCAGCTCTCGCTGCGACCTTTCCTGGAATCGATGCTGGCGCAGATGGCGCGGACCGGACCACGCGCCGCCGGTGGTTTCACCGCCCAGGCGCGCACCCTGTTCGCCCGCACCGCGATGCGCGGCGAGCTGCGTCCGGGCGACGGCGTGATCGACCTGGGGCCGTTGCAGGTCCGCCTGGTCGGCCGCGCCGAAGGCCGCAACACCGCGCTGCTGGACAGCGCCGCAGTGGGCCGCGGCCTGAGCCTGTCGCTCGACGACGTCGCCCTGGCGGACCTGCGGCTGCGGGTCGGGGAGCGCGAACTGCGCGCCGGCCGGGGCAGTGCGCGGCTGCGGCTGCGCGTCCAGGTGCGCGATGACGGCCTGGCCATCGAGCTCTCGCTCGGCACGCTGATCCTGCGCGACGTGCAGCTTGGCGCTCCGACGGACTCGACCCCGCCCACGGCCGACGCCGCCGGGAGCGCGTAGCATCGCGGGTTCCATGAAACGCACCCTCTTCGGCCTCGTGCTCTCGGCGCTGGTCACGCTCTTCTTCCTCTGGCTGATCACGCGCGGCTTCGGCCAGTTGATGGGCCTGCTGCGGGAACTCCGGCAGCCTGGCCAGGGCGGCGGCGCCATGCCGCTGCTCGTCATCGGCCTGGCGGTGTTCGTGCCGCTGCTGATCTACCGCCTGCGCAAGGCGCGCCGGTCACGCGCGGCCCGGCGCGACGCCGCCCGCTGACGCGCGGCGTCCCGCGCGAATCGCGGCGGCCGCCACCTGACGCGTCCGTGAAACATCCCCGCGTCCCCCCAGGTTGAAGGTCCAGCCTGCTTCCCATCCGGCGAGCGATATGGAAGATGGGCGGCATGGATGCCTTCCGCCTGATCTCGATCCGGCTGCGCGCGCTGTTCGCCCTGGCGGCGCTGCTCGGCGCCGGTGCCGCCCCGGCCCAGACCGCCATCGTCATCGGCGGCGCGCTGCGCATGGACAACGACGCCGTCTGGCAGCGCATCGTCGACGAGGCCGGCGGCCCCGGCCAGGCGCGCTTCGCCGTGCTCGCCACCGCCGCGGCCAATCCGGAACTCTCGGCCCGCCTGATCATCGACGCGCTCAAGCGCCATGGCGCGCAGGCCGAGCACATCCCCGTCGCGCCGCGGCTCGAGGGCGTCGACCTGCAGCGCAACCTCAACGACCCGGCCCTGATCGGCAAGATCCGCGCCTCCAATGCCGTGTTCTTCTCCGGCGGTGCGCAGGGCTTCATCGTCGACACGCTGCAGCCCGGCGGCCGCCGCACCGAGATGCTCGACGCGATCTGGGAGGTCTACCGCCGTGGCGGCGTCGTGGCCGGCACCAGCGCCGGCGCGGCGATCATGAGCCGCGTGATGTTCCGCGACGCGCTCAACGTCATGGAGGTGATGCGCGGTACGCTGCGCGAGGGCCAGGAGATCGACCGCGGCCTGGGCTTCGTCGGCGACGAGCTTTTCGTCGACCAGCACTTCCTCAAGCGCGGTCGCATCGGCCGCATGCTGCCGCTGATGATGGCCAAGGGCTACCGCTTCGGGCTGGGCGTGGAGGAGAACAGCGCCGCCGTCGTGCGCGGCGACCGCATCGACGTCATCGGGGGACGCGGCGCGCTGCTGGTGGACCTGCGCGACGCGCGCAGTGATCCGACGCTGGGCATGTTCAACCTCCGCGGCGCGCGGCTCAGCTACCTCGACAACGGCGACCGCCACGACCTGCGCAGCGGCGTCACCAGCCCGGCAGCCCGCAAGACCGCCGCCGGCGCACCGGTGCCGATCCGCGCGTCGGCGCTGGGGCAGCCGATGCCGTCGCGCGGTCCGGTCGATACCTTCCAGCCGGACATCCTCGGCGACAACCGCATCGTGCAGGCGATGAGCGAGCTGCTGCAGTCGCCGGCCAACGAGGTGCGCGCGATGGCCGCGCGCATCCGGCCCGGCGCCACCGAGCCGCGCGACCGCACCGGCTTCGTCTTCCGGCTCTACCGCGGCGCGGACACGCAGGGCTGGATCGACGCTGACGGCAACGCGCACGACGTCACGCTGCTCGACGTCCGGCTGGACGTCCGCCCGGTGCGCCTGCCCGATCCCAACGCGGCGGCGCCGGCCTCGACGCTGCCCGGCGCGACGCTGGTCGCGCCTGCGGGCCTGCGCTAGCACGGCGGCGACCGCGATCGCGGCGGCCGGTCAGGCGCCCAGCGCCTGCGCGATGAAGTGCTTGGGCACCTTGGGCTTGGGCACGCGCACGCTGAACCAGCGCCGCACGTCCTGCTCCAGCCCGAGGCCGTGCATGAAGTTGTAGAGCGCCTTCTTCAGCGCGTCGCCCATCGCGTCGTGGTCGGTGCCGGTGGGATCGACGAAGCCGACGTCGTTCTTCGCGAACGGGGAGGGCGGCAGCGGCAGCAGCCGCACGCCGAATGCGGCCGGGTCCTGGCCCACCGGCGAATGCACGGTGCAGGCGAAGCGGTGGAAGAAGCCGCTCTGGATACAGCCGTTCTCGAAGAGCTGGCGCACGTACTCGAGCGCATCGACGGTGTCCTGCACCGTCTGCGTCGGGAAGCCGTACATCAGGTAGGCGTGCACGAGGATGCCGGACTCGGTGAAGGCGCGCGTCACCCGCGCCACCTGCTCGACCGACACGCCCTTCTGCATCAGCTGCAGCAGCCGGTCCGAGGCCACCTCCAGCCCGCCGCTGATCGCGATGCAGCCGCTGTCGGCGAGCAGCTGGCAGAGCTCGGGGGTGAAGGTCTTCTCGAAGCGCACGTTGCCCCACCAGCTGATGGACACCTGGCGCGCGATGAGCTCCTGCGCCAGCGCCTTGAGCACCTTGGGCGGCGCGGCCTCGTCGACGAAGTGGAAGCCGGTCTGGCCGGTCTCCGCCACGATCGCCTCGATGCGGTCCACCAGCGTCTTGGCCGAGGCCGCCTCGTAGCGGGAGATGTAGTCCAGCGTGATGTCGCAGAAGCTGCACTTCTTCCAGTAGCAGCCATGCGCGATGGTCAGCTTGTTCCAGCGGCCGTCGCTCCACAGCCGGTTCATCGGGTTGAGCATGTCCAGCAGCGACAGGTAGTCGTGCAGCGGCAGGCCGTCCCAGGTGGGCGTGCCCACGTCCTCGAAGGGCACGTCGGGCTCGACGAAGTTGATGTAGCGGACCTGGCCCGCCAGCTCGCCGACGTCCTCGCGGACGAAGCAGCGCACCAGGCGCTGCTGGCCGCGCCGGCCGGCGATGTGCTCGAGCAGCGCCAGCAGCGGGCGCTCGCCGGCGTCCAGCGTCACGAAGTCGACGTAGTCGAAGAGCCGCGGCTCGGCGAGCTCGCGCAGCTCGGTGTTGACGAAGCCGCCGCCGAGCAGGATCTTGATGCCCGGCCGCTCGCGCCGGATCGTCTGCCCGATGCGCAGCGCCGCGTAGACCGCGCCGGGGAAGGGCACCGAGAGCAGCACCACGTCGGGCCGCTCGGCATCGATGGCGGCCAGCGTCAGCTCGCGCAGCAGCTCGTCGACGAGGTTGGGCGGCGCGTCCAGCGCCTCGCGCAGCGGGTCGAAGGTCGGCTGGCTGGTCGCCAGCTGCTCGGCGTAGCGGACGAACTCGAAGCGCGGATCGACCGATTCGCGCAGCACGTCGGCCAGGTCGTTCAGGTAGAGCGTGGCCAGGTGCCGCGCGCGGTCCTGAAGGCCCAGCGCGCCGAAGGCCCAGGCGAGCGGATCCTCGCCCTCCTCGGACACGTAGACGTCCAGGGTCTGGAAGCGGCTGCCCTCAGGCAGGAAGGTCCGCGTGTTGATGCGGTGCGCCAGCGTCGGATCGCGGCCCTGCAGGAAGGCGATCACCGGCGCGATCGTGGCCAGGTAGCGGTCGAAGCCCTCGTCGAAGTGGCGCGAGGCGATGCCGCGGTCGTGCAGCGGGATCGCCTGCACCGCGGCGCGCACGCGCCGCAGGCCGTCGCGCGAGAAGAGCTTGAGCACCAGCGCCAGTGCCAGGTCGCGCTGCGCCGCGGGAATGCCGCGCGAGCGCAGGAAGCCCGTCAGGTACGCGGTGGACGGGTAGGGCGTATTGAGCTGCGTCATCGGCGGGATGAGCGACAGCACGCGGAGGGCGGGCGCGGCGGCGGACATGGACAGCACTGTAGAAGCAAAAAAACAAACCCGGCATGGGCCGGGTTTGTTCGGGATCGCCGGAGGGCTCCGGCGATCGGCGCATGCCAGAAGTGGATTACTTCTTGGCGGCCTTCTTGGCGGGCTTGGCAGCCGGCTTGGCGGCAGCCTTGCGAGCGGCGGCCTTGGGGTCCACGGCGGCCTTGAAGCCGGCGCCCGGGGTGAACTTCGGCAGCTTGGCGGCGGCGATCTTGATCTTGTCGCCGGTGCTGGGGTTCACGCCGGTGCGCGCGGCGCGGGCGTGTTGCTTGAAGGAGCCGAAGCCGGGGATGGAGACGGCGCCGCCCTTCTTCACCGTGGTGACCACGGCGTCCAGCAGCGTTTCCAGGATGCGGCCGGCTTCGGCCTTGGTCAGTTCGTGCTTGGAAGCCAGGTGTTCGATCAGTTCGGTCTTGTTCATTCGTTGACTCTGCAAGTTAAGGCCCGGCACGAGCCGGACGGCGCGTATTGTGCGCGAGAAATCCGGCCCGCATCCCCGGGTTGCCCCGCAAATCACCGATGAAATCGCACATCCGGGGTCACGTCTTGCGCGATGGTCCTGTCCATCGGCCTTCCCGGCGCCAGGGCTGGCCCGGGAATTTGTCACAGCACGCTTCAGGACACGAGCAGCCGGTGCACCAGGTCGGGCGTGCTGGCCGCGCCGTACTTCTTCATCAGCCGCGCGCGGTAGACGTCGACGGTGCGCGGGCTCACGCCCAGCCGCTTGCCGATCAGCTTGCTGGTCAGACCCTCGATGAGCAGCGCGGCGATCTCGCGCTCGCGCGCGGTCAGGTCGGCCTTGAGCTGGCGCGTGGCCGACAGGTCCTCGAAGCTCCAGATGCCGCTGGCATGGGGCCGCGCCGGGTCGAGCGCGCGGCCCGACACATGGCACCAGAACAGCTCGCCCGCGCGCGGGCCGCCGACGCGCTTCATCACGCGCTCGTCGGCGTAGTAGCCGGAGGCATCGAGGCTGGCGACGATGCGCTCGCCGGTGCGCTCGAACTCGACCGGGCTCGGATACAGCAGCGCGAAGCTGTGCTCGATCAGCTGCTCGCGCTGCGCGCCGAAGATCTCCAGCACCAGGCGGTTGCAGTCCTTGATCAGGCGGTTCTCGGACAGGACCAGCCCGATCGGGGCCTGGTCGAAGGCGGTGCGGTAGTCGAGGCTCATGGGGACGGTCGGTCCGCGCGTCACAGCAGCGCGTAGGTCGTGGTGGACTGCACCGCGAGCCGGCCCTGCTCGTCGAGCAGGTCGATCTGCCCGAACGCCAGGTTCCTGCCGCGGCGCAGCAGGCGGGCCTCGATCGTGCAGCGCGCGCCGGAGACCGGGCGGATGAAGGTCGATTGCAGCTGCACCGTGGTCATCGGGCGGAACTCGCCGAGCTCGCGCATCATCAGCAGCACCATGGCCGTGTCGGCCGCGGCCATCGAGGCCTGGCCGCACATCACGCCGCCCACATGCACCAGATCGGGCGCCACCGGCATCGTCAGGCGCAGCAGACCGTCCTCCGCATGGACCGGCTCCAGGCCGAGCGCGACGATCCAGGGGGCGAAGATCTTGGGGATCTGCACACGCAGTTCGTCCAGGGGCAGGGTCATCGGGCTTCCTTCGAGGGGCGGTGGCGGGGATGATGCTTAATCAATTCTACGTAGCGATACCTAATGTCTTACGTAGCAGAATCGTCGGCTGGTTCTGAACCCCGTGGATCGCACGGCAAGCAGGAGACATCGGATGAACAAGCTTTTCCCCAGTGCCGATGCGGCATTGGACGGCATCGTGAAGGACGGCCAGTTGCTGGCGGTCGGCGGCTTCGGCCTGTGCGGCATTCCCGAGGCACTGATCGCCGCGCTGCGCGACAGCGGCGTCAAGGGCTTGACCGTCATCAGCAACAACGCGGGCGTGGACGGCTTCGGCCTGGGCCAACTGCTCCAGACGCGGCAGATCAGCAAGATGATCTCCAGCTACGTCGGCGAGAACAAGGAATTCGAGCGCCAGTACCTGGCGGGCGAACTGCAGCTGGAATTCACGCCGCAGGGCACGCTGGCCGAGAAGCTGCGCGCCGGCGGTGCTGGCATCCCGGCCTTCTTCACCCGCACCGGCGTGGGCACGATGGTCGCGGAGGGCAAGGAAATCCGCGAATTCGACGGCCATCAGTACGTGATGGAGCGGGCGCTCAATCCGGATGTGGCGCTGGTCAAGGCGCACATCGCCGACAAGAGCGGCAACCTGGTGTTCCGCCGCACCGCGCGCAACTTCAATCCGGCCTGCGCGATGGCGGGCAAGGTCACGGTGGTGGAGGTGGAGCAGATCGTCGAGGTCGGCGAGCTCGATCCCGACAGCATCCACCTGCCCGGGATCTATGTGCACCGCATCGTGCACAACCCGAATCCCGAGAAGCGCATCGAGAAGCGCACCACCCGACCCGCCGCCTGAGGAGACCGACATGCCCTGGACCCAAGACCAGATGGCGGCACGCGCCGCGCAGGAGCTGGAAGACGGCTTCTATGTGAATCTCGGCATCGGCATTCCGACGCTGGTCGCGAATTTCGTGCCGGCCGACAAGGAGGTGTGGCTGCAGAGCGAGAACGGCATGCTCGGCATCGGCCCGTTCCCGACCGACGACGAGGTCGATGCCGACCTGATCAACGCCGGCAAGCAGACGGTGACGACGATTCCCGGCTCGTCGATCTTCGGCAGCCACGACAGCTTCGCGATGATCCGCGGCGGCAAGATCAACCTGAGCATCCTGGGCGCGATGCAGGTCAGCGAGCACGGCGACCTGGCCAACTGGATGATCCCCGGCAAGATGGTGAAGGGGATGGGCGGCGCGATGGACCTGGTGGCGGGCGTGCCGCGCGTGATCGTGCTGATGGAGCACGTGGCCCGCAAGAAGGACGGCACCGAGGACCTGAAGATCATCCCGAAGTGCACGCTGCCGCTGACCGGCGTGGGCGTGGTGAACCGCATCATCACGGACCTGGCGGTCATGGACGTCACGCCCCAGGGCCTGAAGCTGGTGGAGCTGGCGCCCGAGGTCACGCGGGACTTCGTGCAGAGCAAGACCGGCGTGACCCTGCTGTAAGTCGCCGTCCGCGCGCGGCTGCTCGCGCGCTCACTTCGCTCTTTCTCCTGAGCTCCCTCCCTTGAGCTCCCTCTCTTGAACTCCCTCTCCCGCTTGCGGGAGAGGGCAGGGGTGAGGGTGAGCAACCTCCCGCAGGGCTTGACTCCTGCAACGACCGCCAGCCCTCACCCCCGCCCTCTCCCGCAAGCGGGAGAGGGAGTGAGGTCGAGCGCTTCGAGCTCGCTCACCGCCAGCTCGGCCAGCACGCGTTCGCCGTTGGTGGCGGTGCTCGCAGTGGCCTGCGCGATGAAGGCCGGCCCGGCGGTGTAGCCGGTGGTGTTGATCTCGTAGGTGTAGTAGCCGGAGACCTTCCAGCTCGCCGGCTCGTTGAGCAGCCGCGCGATCTCCGCTTCCAGCCGCGCGGCCTGGGCGTCGACGGACGCGTCGCTCTCCGGATTTCCACTCGCAGCGGCACCGCCCTCCAGGGCCAGGCCTTGCTCGCCGCGCGACACCGCCGCGCATCGCCGGATCATCTCGATCTCATCGCGATGGAGGTTGATCGTCTCCACCACCTCGGGCCGCAGCTTGAGGCTTTCCCCGAACGACTGATTGCCGCGCACCGCGGCCTGGTTCACTTCCGAGACGAAATCCTGCAGCCGCTGCTTGCTCTGCGGCGTCTTCGCGATGTCGTTGGCGCGCGCGCCGAGGTACTCGTTGAAGGAAGCGGGATCCACGAACTCGACCAGCCGCCGGATGTAGCCCGGATGCAGGTCGCCGTGTTCATCGACCATGCGCAGCGTCACGCTCGCGCCCTTCGGAACGAGCGCGGCCGAGACGCCGACCAGCGGCACGCTGGGCAGGCTGACCGATTCCGGCTGGCCCGGATGCCGGGCGAAGTGGCCCGGGCTGGCCGAGGCCGACACCAGCGCCGCATTGACATTGAGCGCCGACGACTGCGCCCGCGAGCGCTCCACGCCGCGGAGCCATCCGTTGGCGTCGATGCGTTCGTTCTTGCCGGCCAGCAGGTGATCGCGGCTGGCGCTCAGCGACGGACCGAAGTTCCATCCCGCCAGTGACAGGCGTGCCATCGCGTTCGCGACCTTGGACACCGTGTGGCTGCCGCGCCGCTGATCGCGCCAGTTCACCGAGATGTCCCGCTCGCGGAAGAAGTGCTCGCTGAAGTCCTGCCAGAGCTGCTCCGGCGCGGCGCCGCGCGCACCCTCGGCGCGCTCGCTCTGCGCGAAGAGGAAGGCCAGCACCTCGTTGGCCTTGCCGCGCCACGAGTCGGTCGGCTTGTTGGCCTCGTCGCGCTCGACGCGGGTGCGGATGATCACGCCGCTCGGCCCGCTCGTGTCGTGCGAGTAGCCGTAGCCGACACCGCCGCCCAGCGAGGCGTGGAAGGTCGATTCGCCGGCGCCCAGCGCGATGCCGCCGAACACGCCCAGGCTCAGGCCCTTCGAGGACCGCTGGTCGATGCCCATGAAGACCTCGCCGCCGTAGGACGAGGAGCCGATCTCGAGGAACGCGTGCCGGCCGCGCAGCGCCTTGAAGCCCGGTCCCACCGAGAGGCCGATCATGGCCTTGAAGTCCTGCATGTTCAGCGACTGGTTGGCGTTCAGGCCGTAGGTCGCGCCATCGAAGTAGCGGACGTTGTTGCCCAGCGGCGTGGTGTCGATGACTTCGGCCAGCGCCGCCTGGATGTCGCCGCGAGCGGGGCCCGCCGGGCGGATGGGGCGGCCGGCGTCGAGGTCCCGCAACCGGGCCAGGAGCGCTTCGGCGCTGGCGCCGGGCGCGTCGCCGGTTCCGGGAGCCCCGACCTGCGGCGCCTCCTGGAGCCAGCGGGCGAGCGTCTTCAGGTCCAGCCGCTTCAGCTCGGCCAGGGCCGGAGGGTGCTTCACGCTGGCGGGATCGAGGCCCAGCCTCGGGGCGAGCACGGCCGCGGCGGTCGCGATCGTGGCGCGGTCCTGGCTCGAGGGCTTCCATTCGACCGCCGCTCCCGCTTGCCCGGCGACATGGCGCCAGCGCGCCAGGCACTGCTGGCGCAGCAGCAGTTCCGCGCGCCGCGCGTTCGGCAGCACGCGCCAGCTCGACAGGGCGCCGAGACGGGCCGAAGCGGCACCGAGCGCCTCGCCGAGCGTCTGTTGAAGCCGCTGGGCCTCGGTGGACGCCAGCCCCAGGTTGGTCCCGCCCGCGGCGAAGGCGGTGGCGTTCAGCGGCGACTTCTTCATGCCCACCAGGCGGCGGGGATCGAAGGCCGCGCGCGGCTGGGTCGCCCGGCGCTCGGCGCGGCGGATCCAGGTGGTGAACTTGGCCATGCGCGCTTGCGTGCGGGCCAGCGGCGTGCCGGGACCGCGGTCGCGGTAGCCGCTGCGCCAGGAGACGTAGGCCGACACCTGGGCGGGGTCGTCGATCTGGGCCGCCGTGGCCATCGGATCGGCGTACAGCTTGGCCGCGCACAGCAACGCGTCGGTGGCGTGCGTCCGCCGCGTCGGGTCCCCCGCAGCAGCGGTGCCGGCCGACTCGATGTGCGCGGCGGCCTGCAGGAAGGTCCGCAGGCTCTCGCGCTTCATCTCGCCGGCTTCGCCGCGGGCGCGCAGGCTCGCGTCCGCGCTCAGGCGGATCAGTCCCTCGAGTCCGCTGCGGGTGGCGCCCAGCAGCAGCGCCGCGCGCCAGGCGTGGTGATGGACGCCGCCGGGTGCGCCTTCCGCGCCGGGCGTGCCATCCACGCCAGCCGCGTCTGCGGTGGCCGCCTCGGCCCCTTGGACGTGCGCTGGAACGAGCCCGCGCACGAGCGACGGCACCATCGGCATCCGGCGCAGGTGCTCGAGCGCCGCGAGCGCCGCGTCCGCATCACCGCGCGTGGCGGTGGACAGGGCGCGCGCGACCTGGAGCGATGGACCGAATGGCCCGGCGGCGGTGAGCGTCGCGGGCGTCTGGGCGCCGGGCAGCAAGGTGTCGATCAGTCGTTGGAGCGCTGGCGACTCCGCCGTCTCCTGGGAGCCACGCGTGAACAGCGCGGCCGTGGCCGACGCGAAATCCGCGGCGCTGGCGACCACCCGCACGGGCGCCTGCGGCGCGTCCTGCGTTGACCCTGGCGTGCCGACGATCGAGCCTGGCGCACCTGTCCCATCCGTCGCATCCGTCGCCGCCCCAGCGCCCGCTGCGCCGAGAGCGCCGGCAGCGCCCGTGCTGGCCTGGGCCGCGGGATGCAGCCGGTCCACGAGCGCGGCCGAGCGCTCCTGGATCCATTGCGCGGTCGCCGGGCGGAACTCGGTGCCGGTGGGGAGCTCGACCGCGGGGCCGGGCGTCGCCGGCATCCGCAGCGGCGCGATCGAGGTGCGGAGATAGAAGGGCCCCGCGGCGACGCTCGACGGACCGGGTCGGAGCTTGCGCTTGAGCTGGTCCAGGAGGCCGTCTTCCGAGGGATGCGTGGGGGAGCGAGCGGGTGGCGTGACCGGCGCGGCGGGCGAGGGCGCGTGGTCGGCGCCGACGGTCGGCGCGAGCGGTCCCCCGGCGGTACGGGAAATTGTCATGGCGTCGCCAGCCTGAGCGCGACCCCGCCCAGCCCCGCGCGCGGACGCGAAGCGGGAGCGGCGCCGGCGAAGCGTCCGCCATTCCTCACCGACTTGTTTCCACGCCGTATCCGAGTCCGACAAACTCCGCGCGTGCAGAAATCACGCGGCAACAACCTGTTGCCGCGCCTTTCACCTGTTGTACGAATGACGGTGTATTGAGCGCGCCGCCTCGCCACCATCCCGCATCCGCTGCTTCGGGCTGATGCCGAGATGACTGCCGCCGCTCATACCCCCTTCGCTCCGACCGACGACGACCGCGTCGTCGATGCGACGTCGACCTCCGGGACCTCGGCCGCGCTCGCGGCGGCGGCCGCGGCGGCCCTGCTGGCCGCCTGCGGCGGCGGTGGCGGCGAGACCGCCGACGGCGGCGGCCCCGACAGCGACCCGCAGAACAGCGTCCCGCCCACCGATGCGCAGGCCGCGCGTTTCCTCGGCCAGGCCGGCTTCGCGGCCAGCGCCACCGACATCGCCGCGGTCAAGTCCTCCGGCTACGCCCGCTGGCTGGACCAGCAGTTCGCCGCGCCCCGCACGCAGGGGCATTACGACTGGCTGGTCGCCAAGGGCTACAACGCCGAGTCCTTCCGCAACAGCCTCTCCGGCGTCGACGCCACGCTGTGGCGCAAGCTGATCGGCTCGCCCGACCAGCTGCGCCAGCGGGTGGTGCTGGCGCTGTCGGAGATCTTCGTCGTGTCGATGACCGGCCTGCCGGTGAGCTGGGCCAACATGGCCACCGCCGGCTACGTCGACATGCTGGAGCAGCGCTGCTTCGGCAGCTTCCGCGCGCTGATCGAGGGCGTGACCCTGTCCCCCGCGATGGGCGTGTTCCTGGCGATGCGCGGCAACCGCAAGGAAGATCCCCGCACCGGCCGCCAGCCCGACGAGAACTACGCCCGCGAGGTGATGCAGCTGTTCACCATCGGCCTGAACCAGCTCAATCCCGACGGCACGCCCAAGACCAGCAACGGCAAGACCATCGACACCTACACGCTGCCGCAGATCACCGATCTGGCGCGGGTGTTCACCGGCTGGGACTTCGACACCACCGATGCCAACGGCGCCGATCCGAGCTACATGACCCGGCCGATGAAGCACACGGCCAGCCGCTTCTCCACCGGCGCCAAGAAGGTGCTGGACGTCACCATCCCCGAGACCGCCGACGGACCCGCCGCGATGAAGCAGGCGCTGGACACGCTGGTCGCGCATCCCAACGTCGGGCCGTTCATCGGCCGGCAGCTGATCCAGCGCCTGGTGGCGTCCAACCCCAGCCCCGCCTACGTGCAGCGCATCGCCGCGGTCTTCGACAACAACGGCAAGGGCGAGCGCGGCGACCTGCGCGCGGTGATCCGCGCGATCCTGCTCGACAGCGAGGCCCGCCAGCCCTCGACCGCGCCCGGCGGCGGCAAGCTGCGCGAGCCCATCCTGCGCCTGATCCAGTGGGCCCGCAGCGTCAACCTGACGTCGCCCGGCGACCTCTGGGCGATCGGCGACACCAGCAACCCGGCCACGCGCCTGGGACAGAGCCCGCTGCGCAGCGGCTCGGTCTTCAACTTCTTCCGGCCGGGCTACGTGCCGCCCAATTCCCAGCTCGGCACCAACAACGTCACCGCGCCGGAGTTCCAGCTCTGCAACGAGAGCACCGTGGCGGGCTACCTGAACTTCATGCAAAGCCTGATCGGCAACGGCATCGGCGACATGAAGCCCGACTACACGGCGGACCTCGCGCTGGCCGCCGACCCGGCGGCGATGGTGCAGCGCCAGGCCCTGGTGATGGCGGGCGGCGACCTGTCGGCCACGACCATCACCACCATCGCCACCGCCGTCGCCACGATCAAGGCCGACACCGACGCCGGCAAGCTCAACCGCGTCAAGGCCTCCTGGCTGATGGTGCTGGCGGCGCCCGAATACCAAGTGCAGAAGTGAGCGGAGCGACAGCCATGCCCCACATCTCGAAACTGGCGTCGCTGCGTCGCCGCGAATTCCTCCAGCGCGCCTCGGCGCTGTCCGTCGCGGGCACCGCCGCGCCCTGGGCGCTGCAGCTGGCCGCGATCAACGAGGCCGCCGCCGCCGTCGCGCCCGGCGACTACAAGGCCATCGTCTGCCTGTTCATGTATGGCGGCAACGACCACGGCAACACCGTGGTGCCCTACGACGCCGCGAGCCACCAGGCCTACGCCACCATCCGCCAGGCGCTGACGACGCCGCGCGACCAGCTCGCCGCCACCGCGCTGACGCCGGCCACGGCGCTGCCGGACGGCCGTCAGATGGCGTTGGCGCCGACGATGACCCGGCTCAAGCCGGTCTTCGACGCCGGGCGCCTGGCGGTGATGCTCAACATCGGTCCGCTGATGCAGCCGACCACGCTGGCCCAGTACAAGGCCGGCAACGTGCCGCTGCCGCCCAAGCTGTTCTCGCACAACGACCAGTCCAGCCTCTGGCAATCGTCCCGGCCCGAGGGCGCGACCTCCGGCTGGGGCGGCCGGGTGGCCGACCAGTTCCTGGGCAGCAACGGCAACGCGACCTTCACCTGCATCAACGTCTCCGGCAATGCGGTGTTCATGTCGGGCGGGCAGGCGGTGCAGTACCAGATGAGCAGCGGCGGCGCCGTCGCCATCAATGGCGCGACGCGGTCGCTGTTCGGGTCCGCGGCCTGCTCGGAAGCGCTGCGCGCCCTGGTCACCGCCGAGCGCCAGCACTGGATGGAGCAGGAGCTCAACCGCGTCACCGCGCGCTCGATCAGCGCGCAGGGCACGATCTCGACGGCGCTGGCCAACTCGACGCTGCAGACGCCCTTCGACACCGGCGGCCTGGCGGCCCAGCTGCAGACGGTGGCCCGGCTGATCGGTGCCCGCTCGGCGCTGGGCGCGCAGCGGCAGGTCTACTTCGTGTCGATCGGCGGCTTCGACCTGCACGACAACCTGGTGGCCCAGCATCCCGGCCTGCTGGGCACCGTCGCCAACGCGATGGCCAGCTTCGACGCGGCACTGGGCGAGCTGGGCGTCGCGCAGAACGTCACGACCTTCACCGCCTCGGACTTCGGCCGCACGCTGAGCTCCAACGGCGACGGTTCCGACCACGGCTGGGGCAGCCACCACCTCGTGATGGGCGGCGCGGTCAAGGGCGGCCGCTTCTACGGCCAGCTGCCCTCGGTGAGCGTGAACGGGCCGGACGACGTCGGCCAGGGCCGCCTGCTGCCGACGACCTCGGTGGACCAGCTGGCCGCGACGCTGGCGATGTGGATGGGCGTGCCGGCGACCGACCTGCCGGGCATCCTTCCGGGGATCGTGAACTTCAACCAGAAAGACCTCGGTCTCTTCGCGGCCTGATTCGGGCGTCGATCGCCGGAACTGGCGGGTTTGTCGCGGCCAATTACAGCGCCGGGCCGCGAGCCGCGAGGACCTGAAGGCCTCGCGCAGGGACAGCGCCGGCGCGGCCGGGAGGCGGGCCGTGAGAAGCCGCACGAAGCGGCCCCTGATCGACCCCGCGATCGCCCCTTGATCGCCGGCAGGGCCGATGGTGACGGGGATCGCGGCCGGCCGTCGAGGTCGAAAACCACGGTAACCCGAGACGTTGCCGAGCCTTTCCGCTGTTGCGGTTTGGCGGCTGATTCGGGCGGGCGGACTCTCTAGAGTGCCGGGCGTCAGCAGTACCGACGCCCCACCGCCATGTTCCGATTTCCCTGGTCTTCCGCAGCCGCCACGGCTGCCGCCGCTGCCCTGAGCGCCTGCGGCGGCGGGGGTGGTGGTGGCGACACGCCGGCCACGCCCAACGGCGCCGCTCCCGCGCCCGACGGCACCCCCGGCCCGGCGCCCAGCCCCGCACCTGCGCCAGCACCGGCGCCAGCGCCCGCACCGGTCGACAGCGCGGCGCCAAGCCCCGCGCCTACACCGGCGCCCGCGCCGCAGCCGGCTCCGGCGCCCGCGGCCGCCACCCTGCTGCCCTTGCCCGGCGACGCGCAGGCCGCGCGTTTCCTGGCGCAGGCCGGCTTCGGCGCGAGCGAGGCGGACATCGCCACGCTCAAGTCGATCGGCTACGCGTCCTGGCTGGATCTGCAGTTCCTGGCGCCGCGCACCGAGTCTCACTGGGACTGGCTGACCCGCAACGGCTTCGCCACCGAGGCCAACAAGTACGCCTACTTCGACGGCCTGCCGGGCAGCGTCTGGCGCAAGTTCATCACCTCGCCGGACCAGCTGCGCCAGCGCATGGTGCTGGCGCTGTCGGAGATCTTCGTCGTCTCGGCGGTGGGCAACACGCTGCCGTGGCGCACGATGATGATGGGCGCCTACGCGGACGTGCTGGAGGAACAGGCCTTCGGCACCTTCCGCGGACTGCTGGAGGCGGTGACGCTGTCGCCGGCGATGGGCGCCTTCCTGGCCATGCGCGGCAGCAAGAAGGAGGACGGCAAGGGCCGTCAGCCCGACGAGAACTTCGCCCGCGAGGTGATGCAGCTCTTCACCATCGGCCTGGTGCAGCTGAACCTGGACGGCTCGGTGCAGATGGCCGGCGGTCGTCCGGTCGAGACCTACGACCTGACCACGGTGACGCAGCTGGCGCGCGCCTTCACCGGCTGGGACCTCGACACGAACGCGCCCGCCGGCGCCGATCCCGGCTTCATGCGACGGCCGATGGTGCACAAGGCGGCCAATTTCTCGGAGGGCGCGAAGACGGTGCTCGGCACCACCATCTCCGCCGGCGCCGACGGCCCCGCGGCGCTGCGCCAGGCGCTGGACATCCTCGCCAACCATCCCAACGTCGGTCCGTTCTTCGGCCGGCAGCTGATCCAGCGCTTCGTCTGCTCGCACCCCAGCGCCGCCTACGTGCAGCGCGTCGCCCAGGCCTTCAACGACAACGGTCGCGGCGAGCGCGGCGACCTGAAGGCGGTGCTGCGCGCGGTGCTGCTCGACCCGGAGGCGCGCCTGATCGAGCCCGGCGCCAGCAACTCCGGCAAGCTGCGCGAGCCGGTGCTGCGCTTCGTGCAGGTGGCGCGCGCGGTCGGGCTGAGCTCGGCCGGCCTGTGGACCATCCCGGAGACCAGCGATCCGGAGACGCGGCTCGGCCAGAGCCCCTTCTTCAGTCCGTCGGTCTTCAACTTCTACCGGCCGGGCTACGTGCCGCCGAATTCCCCGATGACGGCCGCCGGCACCACCGCGCCGGAGTTCCAGCTGCTCAACGAGGTGACGGTCACCGGCTACCTGAACTTCATGCAGACGCTGCTGACGACCGGGCAGGGCGATGCCAAGCCGGACCTCTCGGCCGACCTGGCGCTCTCGACCGACCCACGCGCGATGGTGGCGCGCCAGGCGCTGCTGCTGGGAGGCGGCGCCATCTCCGACGCGACGCAGCAGGGCATCGCGGCGGCGGTGGCCACGATCGGCGCCAGCACCGATGACGGCAGAACCAACCGCGCTCGCGCCGGCTGGATGCTGCTGCTCGCCTGCCCCGAATACCAGATCCAGAAATGACCGCGTCGCGCTGTCCGCGCGACCTACACCGGAGACCTCCCGTGGCCCATGTGTCCAAGCTGTCCGCGCTGCATCGGCGCGAATTCCTCAAGCGCGCTTCGGTCGTGTCCGTGGCCGGAGCGGCCGCGCCCTGGGCGCTGCAGCTCGCCGCGATCGGCGATGCGGCGGCCGCCACCGGCGGCGGCGACTACAAGGCGCTGGTGTGCGTGTTCCTGCACGGCGGCAACGACCACGGCAACACGGTGATCCCCTACGACACCGTCAACCACCAGGCCTACGCGGCGATCCGGCCGACGCTGGCGATCGGCCGCGACGCGCTGGCCGCGACCGCGCTGGCGCCCACCGTGGCGCTGCCGGACGGTCGGCAGATGGCGCTGGCGCCGGGGCTGTCGGCGATCAAGCCGGTCTTCGACGGCGGCCGGCTGGCGGTGATGCTGAACATCGGCACGCTGATGGCGCCGATGACGCTGGCGCAGTACCGCTCGGGCGCGGTGCCGGCGCCGCCCAAGCTGTTCTCACACAACGACCAGGCCAGCCTCTGGCAGTCGTCCAGCGTCGAGGGTGCGCGCACCGGCTGGGGCGGGCGCATGGCCGACCTGATGCTCTCGGCCAATGGCCGTGCCGGGCTGACCTGCATCAATGTCTCGGGCAACGCGGTGTTCCAGGCCGGCGAGCAGGCCTTCCAGTACCTGACCGGGCCGGGCGGCAAGAAGCCGATCAACGGCATCGGCAGCCAGATGTTCGGGTCCAGCTCCTGCGCGACGCTGCTGCGGGCGCTGATCACCGAGCAGCGGAGCCATCCCATGGAGGTCGAGCTCAACCGCGTGACGGCGCGCTCGATCGAGCTGCAGTCGACGCTGAGCACCGCGCTGGCGGGCGGCGCCACGATCACGACGGCCTTCGCGAGCGACTCGCTGGCGCGCCAGCTCAAGACGGTGGCGAGCCTGATCGCGGCGCGCGCGTCGCTGGGGATGACGCGGCAGGTCTATTTCGTCTCGATGGGCGGCTTCGACCTGCACGACGGCCTCACCTCGCGGCACCCTCAGTTGATGCAGCAGCTCGGCGGCGCGCTGGGCAGCTTCGATGCGGCGCTGCGCGAGCTGGGCATGGCGGACCAGGTCACCACCTTCACCGCTTCCGATTTCGGCCGCACGCTGAGCAGCAACGGCGACGGCACCGACCACGGCTGGGGCGCGCACCACTTCGTGATGGGCGGCGCGGTGCGGGGCGGGTGCTTCTACGGCACGGCGCCGTCGGTGAGCGTCAACGGCCCCGACGACGTCGGCCAGGGGCGGCTGCTGCCGACGACCTCGGTGGACCAGCTCGCCGCGACGCTGGCGCTGTGGATGGGCGTGCCGGCCAGCGAGCTGCGGACGGTGCTGCCCAACATCGGCAACTTCGCAGCCGCCGACCTGGGCTTCCTGAGCTGACGCGCACCAGCGTGGATCACCGATGACGAGGGGCCGCGCGGCCGGGAGGCCTCCCGGTATATCGGCGCCGGACCCGACATCGCCGGCCCCCCAGCCCTAGGGGGCCGCGCGCGCGAAGTTCCGCTACGCAATGTCGGGCGGTTCTCCTAACATCCCCGAAGGCCCCCCATTTCATCGCGGCGAAGACCGTGCAGCTCGGGGGCCGCGTTCCACACGCGCCTGAACAGGGAGGCTGAGATGGATGGCATGGTGTTGGGGAGGGGCCCCGAGACGGGCCGGCTCTTGTCCTATCGCGGCCCGGAACGCCGGCGAGGGTCGCCGGACCGGTGGTGGCGGCACGCGCTGGAGGAGATCGACCTGGGGGTCTGCCTCGTCGGCGGGGACGGGCAGCTGCTGTATGCCAACAGCACCGCCAGGCGGCAGCTCGACGAGACCTCGCCGCTGCAGCTCGTCGACGGCCAACTGGTGGCGCCACAACGCAACGACCAGCTCCGGCTCGAGGGCGCGCTGGCCGACGTGCAGCGCGGCCTGCGCCACCTGATCTGCCTGGGGCGGGGTGCCGGGCGGCTGTCGCTGTCGGTGTTGCCGCTGCAGGACGGCCTGGGGCGCACCGCGCAGGCGCTGCTGGTGCTGGGCAAGCGCAACCTGTGCGGCGAGCTGCCGATGCTGGCCTTCGCGCGCGAGCATCAGCTGACCGCGGCCGAGCAGCAGGTGCTGCAGGCGCTGTGCGCCGGCCTGCAGCCGCAGGAGATCGCGCTGCGCCACGGCGTGGCGATCTCGACGGTGCGCACGCAGATCGCGAGCGTGCGCGCGAAGACGGCCACCGAGAGCATCCGCGACCTGGTCGCGATGGTGGCGCAGCTGCCGCCGATGCAGGGCGTGCTGCGCGTGGTCGAGCTGCGCTGATCAGCCGCGCCGCGGCGCCAGCGTCTTGCTGAAGAGGGCGGTGCCGGCCAGGTCCTTCAGCGTGACCGTCATCGCGCGGGTCTTCGCGTCGATGTCGACCTGTCCGAAGAACTGGGTGTCGACCGCCGGCGCGGCGTTGGCCACGCCCGGGCCCTTCTGGTAGACCACCTGCATGCCGAAGGTGCCATCGGCCTTGTTGGGGCCGAAGCCGCCGGCGTGCAGCGGACCGGAGACGAATTCCCAGAACGGCAGGAAGTCGGTGTGCTTCGCCTGGGCCGGGTCGAAGAAGTGCGCGGCCGTGTAATGCACGTCGGCCGTGAGCCAGACGATGTTGTGCAGGCGGTGGCGCTTGATCTCGCTGAGCAGGCGCGCGATCTCGAGCTCGCGGCCGCGCGGCGCGCCGTCGTCGCCATTGGCGATGGCCTCCCACTTGTCGCGGCCCTCGGCGTCCTTGCCGTCGTTCACGTGCAGGCCGATCGGCATGTCGGCCGCGATCACCTTCCACACCGCCTTCGAGCGCTTGAGCCCGTCCAGCAGCCAGCCGATCTGCGGGCGGCCCAGGAAGGCGCTGGCGGCGTTCTCCTCGGTCTGCAGGTTGGCGCTGTTGGGGCCGCGATAGCTGCGCATGTCGACGACGAAGACGTCCAGCAGCGGCCCCTGCGGCAGGTGGCGGTAGATGCGCTCGCTCTCGGCGTCGCCGAAGCGGCGCATCGGCGCGTATTCCTGGAAGGCCTTCGTGCCACGGGCCACCAGCAGCGGGACATTCTTTTCGGTGTAGCGGGCGTCGCCGGAGAGGTCCTTGCTGTCCGAGTAGTTGTTGGTGACCTCGTGGTCGTCCCACTGCCAGATCTGCGGGACCTGCGCCGACAGGCGGCGGACATTGGCGTCCATCAGGTTGTAGCGGTAGCGGCCGCGGTACTCGTCCAGCGTCTCGGCGACCTTGCTGGTCTGCTCGGTGACGAGGTTGCGCCAGAGCGAGCCGTCGGGCAGCGTGATCTCGGCGGGGATGGGGCTGTCGGCGTAGATGGTGTCGCCGCTGTGCAGGAAGAAGTCGGGATTGATGCGGCGGATCTGCTCGTAGATCTTCATCCCGCCCCAGGCCTCGTTGATGCCCCAGCCTTGACCGCAGGTGTCGCCGCTCCAGGCGAAGCGCAGGTCGCGCACCGACCGGCTGCCGAAGGCGTCGGGCAGGCGCAGGTGGCCCGGCATCGGCTCGGACAGGACGCGCTCGTTGCGCAGGTCCTGCAGGATGACGCGGTAGAAGATCTCCTGGCCGGCGGGCAGGCCGCGCAGATCGACGCGGCCGGTGAAGTCGGAGTCCTCGAGCAGATGCGGACCGCGTACCCGCTGCGTGTTGGCGAAGCGGGCGGTGGTGGACCACTCGAGCCAGAGCCGGGCGGGGCGGTCGGCGCGGGTCCAGATGATGGCGCCATCGGCGATCGGATCGCCGGACTGGATGCCATGGGGCATCTGCGGCCGCATCGCATCGCGGGTGATGAGGGCCGGCGCCTGCGCGCGCAGGCCGTGGGGCGCCAGCAGCGTGCCGCCTCCGAGCAAGGTGCTGGCGTGGAGGAAGCGGCGGCGGTCCATGCGGGTCTCCCGGCGAAGTGGCAAAGCCCGCGATGCTGCCGGCGGGGTATGACGCGGCAGTGAACAGGCTTGAACCAAGCTGACGGCGCGCTCATTCGCAACGCGGCCCGTCCCCCATTTGCTCCCTCTTGAGGGCGAGGCGAAATCCAATGTTGCGTGATGTCAAAGTGTCTCTATGCGCATCAGATTAGCGTCGATAAAGCTAATCAAACCGTATAGCATGCATGAATCGCATCAACTGGACCGAGAAGGCGATGCGGCAGATGCTGAAGCTGCCTCGCGAGGCGGTGAAGGCGATCGCCGGAGCCGTTGTCATCGAGCTGGCGGACCTCCGGGTCGCGCGCAACGTGAAGCGACTGATGAACCATCCCTACGCTTATCGACTGCGAGTCGGGGACTATCGCGTGTTCTTCGACTTCGCCGTCGAGGTCCGGATCGTCTCGATCGAGGAAGTGAAGAAGCGCGATGAACAAACCTATTGATTTCCAGACCATCCTGGGCGCCGACGGCCTGCCCGCATTCGTCGTGCTTCCGTATGACGAATTCGTGCGGCATTTCGAGGCCGTGGGCGACTTGATCCCCGACGCCGTGGCGCAGTTGGTGTTCAACGAGCAGATGACCGGCGCCAAGGCCTGGCGCACGCACCTCGGGCTGACGCAGCAAGTGGTGGCGGATCGGCTCGGGATCACGCAGGGCGCCTACGCGCAACTTGAGGCCAGCCCCCGGCCGCGGCGCTCGTCGCGTGAGCGCATCGCGAAGGCCCTGGGCATCCGGCCCGGCCAGTTGAACTTCTGATCCCGCGCCCGCGGCGCGGGCGGGGCTCACTGCCCGGCTGGCGGCTCCCAGAGCTCGACCTGGTTGCCTTCGGGGTCGATGACCCAGCCGAACTTGCCGTATTCGGAGTCGTCGGTCTTGTCGAGCACCTCGCAGCCCTCGGCGCGCAGCGCCTGCAGCAGGGCGGCCAGGTCGGCGACGCGGTAGTTGATCATGAAGGACTTGCCGTGCGGGCCGAAGCCGGCCGGGTCCGCCGCGCCGATCGACCAGATCGTCGTGCCGCCGGTGGGCTGGCCCGCCTCGTCGGTCCACGTGAACGCCGCGCCGCCCCAGGGCAGCACGTCCACGCCGAGGTGCGTGCGGTACCAGTCGCGCAAGGCCGCCGGGTCCTTGGCGTTGAAGAAGATGCCGCCGATGCCTGTCACACGCTTCATGGGGAGACTCCCGTCAGGTTGACCGATCGCAAGGACATCGGCGCGTCGCCTCACCGACGATGCACCGCGCCGCGCTTGAGCGTCAGCAGACACAGCAGCGCGATCAGGGTGAACAGCGCGCCGCTCCAGATTTCATAAGGCAGACCGAGCAGCGTGTACGCGGAGGCCTCGCTGCAGTTGGCCGTGACCATGAAGACACTCGGAAGCCTGGTTTCCAAGTCCAGCGCCGTCAGCACGCGATCGGCGAAGGTCATGTCGCAGGTGGCCAGCTTGGAGGCCACTTCATGCTGGTAGCCCGCGGCGAACAGACCCGCTACGCCGAGCGCCGCGGTCAGCAGCAGCGCCACCACGCGCGCGGCGCCCACGCGCTGCAGCAGCCAGCCCAGCGCGCTCACCGCGGCGATCAGCAGGAAGATGCCGCGCTGCATCACGCACCAGGGGCAGGGCTTGACCCCGAACTGGTACTGCGCCACCAGCGCCGCCGCCACGCCGGCGAGCGACACCAGCGCGCTGAAGGCCAGCACGCGCGAGGCGGTCAGCGCGCGCATCAGTCCGCGATCTCGGCGATCAGCTCGATCTCGACGCAGGCGCCGAGCGGGATCTGCGCCACACCGAAGGCGCTGCGCGCATGCGCGCCCTTCTCGGGGCCGAAGACCTCGCCGATCAGCTCGGAGGCGCCGTTGGTCACTAGGTGCTGCTCGGTGAAGTCGCCGGTGCTGTTGACCAGGCTCATCAGCTTGACGACCCGCTTGACCTTGTTCAGGTCGCCGACCGCGGCGTGCAGCGTGCCGAGCAGGTCGATCGCGATCGCGCGTGCCGCCTGCCGGCCGGTGGCCGTGTCGGTGTCCTTGCCGAGCTGGCCCACCCAGGGCTTGCCGTCCTTCTTCGCGATATGACCCGACAGGAACACCAGGTTGCCGGTCCGGACGAAGGGCACGTAGGCCGCGGCGGGCACCGCCACCGGCGGCAGCTCGATGCCGAGTTGGGTCAGGCGGTCATAGACGGAAGTGCTCATGAGGATGTGCGCGGAAGTGAAAAAAAGCGCCGCGAATCCTACACCCCGGCATGGCGCTGGACGCTGGTGCCCGCAGCAGCCCTGGTCGGCATGGGGCTGGTCCATCGCCTGCCGGTCCTGCCCGGACCGCAGGCGTGGGGCGCCTGGCTCGCGTGCGTCGTCGCGCTGGTGTTGACGATGGTGCTGCCGGTCGCCCTGGTGCGGGGTCGATCGGCGGCGGCCGACGGCGACGTGGACCGGCCCTGGCCGCGATGGGCACGATGGGCGCCATGGCTGCGGGGGCCTGCATGGCAAGGAGGGACGTCACCACCACGACCGCGAGCGCGACCGCGATGGTCGAGCCATTGGCTCGCGTGGGCGCTGCTCGCGGCGCTGGCGGGTGCGGGCCTGACCGCCCACCGCGCCGCGTCGCGCCTGGCCGAGGTGCTGCCGGCGGCGCGCGAGGGCCAAGTCATGATGATCGCCGGCCGCGTCGCCAGCCTGCCGCAGCGCACCACCGGCCTGGGCGGCACCGAGGGCTGGCGCTTCGTCCTTGCCGCCGATGCCGCCTCGATCGCTGCCGGGGCGCCGCCGCGGCTGCTGCTGTCCTGCTACCAGATGCCTGAAACGCCGCGCGCCGGAGAGCGCTGGCAACTGGCGCTCAAGCTGCGCCGCCCGCACGGGCTGCTGAATCCGCAGGGCTTCGACCAGGCGCTTTGGATGCTCGAACAGGACCTGCCCGCCGCCGCGAGCTGTCGCGGCCAGGGACAGCAGCGCCTGTCCTCCGCGGCGCCGGGCGTGGATGCGCTGCGGCAGTCGCTGCGCGACGCGATCGACCGCGAGCTCGGCCAGGCGCGCGACCGGCGCGGCGCCGGCGTGCTGGCAGCCCTGAGCCTGGGCGACCAGGGCGCCGTCAGCTGTGTGTGGGAAATTGAGTTGGCCGCGCCCGCGGCCAGCGCTTTCTCCTCTGAAAATCACCCAAGTCCCGCACAAAAACTTATACCGACGGGGAACGGAGTTGGCCGCGGAATGGCCTCAGGCGGCGAGAACGTGGGGAAAAAGGTTGCCTGCGTGAGGTACCGCAGGGTGAAACGGCCGAGACCCTCCGGACCTACGACATTCTTGGATGTACGAGGCGCTAGCTGCCGTGTGAGCTGTTGTTCAGCCATGCCTGCGGCGCGAGTTGGCGTCGGTGTGACGCCGAGTCGGCACCTTTGCGCTGGGGACCGTATAAAGCGTCAATCTATACGGAACACCGGGCCATAGCCCAAGTGAGACCGAGATGACCCAACGCCAGACCCTCGGAGCAGAGCTCCGCCGATACAAGGCTGATTTCCCCGCCGAATTCCTCCGGGCTTCGCACCAGAACCATGCTGCCGCGACTGACGCCGAGCGTCACGTGGTGGCCCAGCGTTGGCTGGAGTTGCAGGACGACATCCGAAATCGCATAACTGGACGTGAGTGCTTCGGTCCGTTCTCGTTGCACGTCGGCACTGTCCAGTGGAATGCTGAGCGCGACCAACGCGCGGCTGTCGGAATCATTCGTGACGCCTGCTGGCCAGTCAGCATGAGCGAAGGGCTCGACTACCAGTCGAATCCTCATCACGAAAGCTGGGTGGCGATGCAGCGTTGGGCCAGTGGCGAAGAGTTGCTGGTCAGTCTTCGCATCAAGCCGCATGCCTTCTTAGACCAGCCTGAGCTCTGGCTAGATGTTAAGGCGCAACTGGCCTGACCTTACCATCGAGTTGGGGAGCAGGCGCCAAGCCAGCACGCGAGGGCGGCTCGCGCACTCCGAAACATTAATACCGTTGGGCTTGACTTTGCGCGCATCATCGACTGCACAATGCGTCCGACAGATTCTCCAGGGCATCCAGTTCTTCGGCTCCATCAGCGAGGGCTACGAGCCACCGGATTGGAGTGGTTCACACCCTGATTAGTCTCGCGCCCGCATCTACGGGCATCCTCGCTCTCGCCCGACGGGGCGAGGTAGACCACCGAACCCGATGCGGGATGAGTTAGGCCGCGTTGACCGTCTTGACATGCGTCACGGGCCCTTTAATCTTGCAGCATGGTGGCTTCGGGAAACCTCACCTGTTCATTCCAGGGCTAACCGAAACCTTCACACGGCTCCCGGCCGGAGCTCCTGTCTTCAGTGGTCCGGAAGACCCGGTCCTTCAGCAGGCTGTGGGCTTGGCCTTCGTCGTCTTCTTAATTGGCGCGGGGCTTCAGGTTCGACGACTCCGTGCGCAGCGACAAAACTCCCTAATTGCCTCGCGAAGTCAGAGCCCATTTCTCGTCCCTGATGGCCGACAGCTGTCTGCACCCGGCACCCGGCACCCGGGACGTCCCTAGGCGAACCAACAGGGTGGCGGCCGGATGGGCCGCACCGGAGAAATGGGATTCCCTGAGAAGCACCATCATCCGAAGCGCTCGCAGTCGGCGCGGCATGGGGTTATTTTCCGTCAGCCTTGGCACGTACTCGCTAGCAAGCGGGGCGAAGGGCCGTCCGAACTCGATGTGCTTCATCGGGCGAGCTAACCATCTCTCATCCCCGTGGCGCTGACCAACCCTAGGCACGCCATCCACGAGAGCTGGGAGAAGCTGCGTCGTTGGGGAGGGTCGGAGCTGTTACTGCTCAGACTGCGCGTCAAGCATGACCCGCTGGTTCATGCCTATGGCCTCTGGCTCGAAATGGAGCTCATCGACGAGCTGCAGAGTACAGATTGATTCGAAGGGCCTCGACGCAAGTCGGGGCGCTTTTTTGCTCGTGAGGCTCGGATAGGATGGGTTGAGAAGCTGGCGTCACCAGTCCAGCAAACCACGGGGAGTGGAGATGAGTACCTACGAGGGGATGCGCTGGGTCAAGTGCGACTTTCAGGTTCAAACACCCGAGGACGCGGCTCACTGGGCCGACGCTGAGACTGGGTTACCGGAGCCTCGTCGCCCCCTCGTAGACCAGCCGCCTGGTGCCGACGGTGCCGCGGGCCCTCGCAAAGCGGACGAAAGCCCCATCCAGGCGATTGCGCGCCGATTCCTGATGCGATGCCACGAAGTCGGACTTCAGATGGTCGGCATCACCGACCACAATTTTTCTCAGAAGACAGACTCGCGAGACTGGTTCCTGACGCACCTCGTCGAACAGAACCGGAGCGTGGCCCGCGAACTTGGGCGTGAGCCAATTGCAATCTTTCCGGGTTTCGAGGTGGACATCGGGTATCACGTGCTGTGTCTCTTCGGGCCGGCACGGACTCAACGTCACGTCTGGCGAGTGAATCAAATCCTGACCCGACTTGGCCTTGTGGAAGACCGTCGCTTCGTGAGAGGGCTTCCGCAGGAGCTCCGAAGCAACAACGAGAACGTCAGCCTCAAGACCTTACTGGAGGTCGTGCAGGGCGAGCACGGCGGGATGGTGATTGCTGCCCATTCAGACCAGAACGACGGCCTGCTCGAGAACGCGCGGAATCGGCACGACTATCAGTTGCCGCAACTGATGGCGGTTGAGGTGACAACTCAGCCGGTCCCAGACCGCTACCGAGACATCTTGGCCGGTCGGGACCGCGACTGGGGGCGGGCCGGACGTCCACTGGCTCTGGTCATGTCATCAGACGCCAAGTCATTGAGAGTTGACCCTCAGACCAAGGAGCCTGGGCCAAACGCGCTGGGCTATCGCCACACCTGGGTAAAGATGTCGAAGCCCTCGATAGAGGCGTTGCGTCAGAGTTTCCTCGATTCGGAATCCCGCATCCGTCTGAAGGGGGCAAGCCCAGCAGATGCGCAGAACCACCCTCGAATTCTTGCCGTTGAGGTGCGCGGCGCAAAGTTTCTCGATGACTTTGCGGTGTCGTTTTCCCCGAACTTGAACTGTGTCATCGGCGGCAGGGGCAGCGGCAAATCGACACTGCTCGAGTACCTCCACTTCGCACTGAACGATGGTCCGGAAGTAAGCAGTACAGAGGACCAATCCCTTCAAAAGAAGAAAACTCAGTTGGTCAACTCCCTCGCGGGCGGCGGCGAAGTGCGGGTCGCGTTTGAGGCTGCTCCAGGGCTCGAGGACGTGCTGGTTTACAGACCGGGGCCAGCCGGACACCCGATACGGAGGCTGGAGGGTCGAGAGGTCACAGACCTCGGGACAGTCCTGCGCCAGCTAAGGGCAAACTTTTACAGTCAAGGTGAGTTGAGTCGCATGACCTCCGGCGCAGGCGGCCAGGCTCACGTGCTCCGAATCATCGACGCCGCTGCCGCGATTGAGCTGCAGGCAAGTTGGACGGTGGAGGCGGAACTAAAACTGCGCCTCAACGCGTCGTTCCAAGCTCGGCGAGACGCTTCAGAGCTGGACTCACGCCTCCAGGTCGTCAATCAGGAGCTACAGGAACTCGACCGGCAACTGGAGGCGCGTCAGGCGGTTCGGGACGATTCGCGTAGGCATCAAGGCGCCGTGGAGGCGCAGACCTTCTTAGAAGGGGTCCAGGACTCCATCTCTGAAGAGGTAGAAGGATTGGCTTCGTCAGCTGCGGCCCTGCGCAATCAGTACGTTGTGGAGCCGACAGAGCAGTGGCCGATGTCCGAGTGGCTCAACGAAAGCATCGCGAAGGTGAACGAGGCGCGGGCCTCCCTCGCCGGAGAGGTCGATGCCGCGCTGAAGGCGTTCCGCGGGAAGCTCGACGAGACTATTGGGGCCGGTGCCTCATCCGCGTTCTTGCAAGAGGTCGCCAGCATCAGCCAAGCATTCCTCCATGCCTGCGAAGAGAAGGGGCTGCGACCGGAGGACATCAGCAGGCTGACGGAACTCTTGGAAGAGCGCAAGGCCAAGGAAGCTGAACGACTAAGGGTTGTCGAGCGATGGGATTCGGCGCGCACATCGGCGGCGTTGCTCCCCGAGCTGCTGCAGCACCTGCACCAACTGTGGCGCCAACAGTTCGCAATCCGCCAGCGCATGGCTGAGAGCATTCAGCAATCGATGTCGCAGATGGCAAGGATTAAAACCTCGTACATGGGCGACTTCGAATCGTTCATGACCCAGTGGCGCCGGATGACGCCGCAGGATGGGCGGGAGAAGCTCGCGAAGCGCTGGGATGACCTTGGCAGCGCCGTGCACTATGGCTGGCGCGTTCGCGCAAGCGAAGAGAGCCCCTGGGAAACGATTGAGCTTGCAGAGGTTGACGCCGAAGTGTCAATTCAGCTTTCGACGCAGACGCGGGAGGACCTGCTGACCTTGCTCACTGCCCATCTGAAGAGTAAAGACGTCAGCCGGATATGGGAGGACGTGAGGACGACTCGCGTAGGTGACGGCATCGATGTGGAGCTAGTCACTGCGGATGGCGTTGTCGTTGGCTCGATGAACGGTTCCCTGTCCGAAGGCCAGCGCAATACGCTGTTGCTGAACCTGCTTCTTGCCCGCGGCGATGGTCCCATCGTTATCGACCAACCCGAGGACGAGCTCGACTCAAGCTTCATCTACAAGAACCTCGTTGATGACTTCCGCAAAGTTAAATCTCGGCGACAACTCATCGTGGCAACGCATAACGCCAACCTGCCGGTGAACGGCGATGCTGAACTTGTTCTCGCTTTGAAGGGTGAGGCCGGCCGCGGACGCATCCAGGTCCAGGGCGGGCTTGACCGGAAGGAGGTGGTGGAAGCTGTGCTCGACATCATGGAGGGTTCGGAGCAGGCCTTCCGACGGCGGAGCGAGAAGTACCACTTCTAATGAGCCGGCGCAGCCGGGCAGGAGGGTAGCGCTTCAAAGCGCCGGTGTCCCTGTCTTCGCAGCGCGTTCCGGCCCCAGCCGCGGTGTTAAGTCCAGCACTCGAGCAAGGACACATGCAGCGCCACCCAGTCGTTCTTGCTCCGCGCGGGCGGCTGTCTCCAGCATCCGAGCTAGGCCATGGCGGTCTAGCTTTTCGCCTGTGTCAGGATGCTCCCACCTCCGTTGAGGGTCGGAAACAGCGACGACCAAAGCTCCAACCCGAGCCTCACTTGCCATCATGTACTTCTCGACCAACTGGTTTCGGATGGTGTCCCGCAGCTCGTTGCCTGAGCGCGGCTTCTCGCCCACTTTCAGTTCAATGGTCGCTTGAAGCTGTCGCGGTGTGCGGAGCCGGATGTCCGTCTCCTTGCCGTCAGCCGTAACCGCCTCTTGGTCGACGCTGTAGGCCCCCCGCGCCATCTGGACCAATTCACGAGCTATGGACGCGCGAAGGGAATTTTCGTCGTCAATCTTTGCCCAGACAGCTCGATGGCTCGCGTCGCTGAGCATGGACTCTTGCAGGTCATCCAGACGGTCTTCCAGAACCTGAGCCATATCGGTCGTGTTTTGAGGCACTAGCTCGGTTGGCGTCGTCCGATACAACTTGGCAATCTCATCATCATCGGCGCTGAGTGAATCAAGCTCGGCAGCCAAGCTTTCGCGAGCGAGGTACAGAACACGGTCTCGCATGTCTGCGAACAACGGACTCTCAGCCAATCGCTTCTTGATGCGAAGGCCGCCTTGTCCGGCATGTGCAATGAGGGCGTTGAGCAACTCCCTACGGATGTCTTGTGCACGGTCTCGGTCGTCCGGGGAGAAAACACCTTCATGGTGAATGTCGTCGCGTGCACGAACATGCTCATGAACCATCAGAGTCAGGTCGAGCAGTCGGTCCGTCGGAACCTCGTCGAAACGGATTCCGTACGCCGCATCTCCATGACGGGAGGGGAACGCGGAGGCAATCAGTCTGACCGCCTGCCCCTTCTGCTCGACTGGCAAACTGGTACATTCCATCAGAAGACTCTGCGCACCATCCTCAGCTGAAACACGGCCCAACAAGCGTAGCCAGAAGGTGAAGTACGAGTCTGTTGAAGTGCTCGGGATGCAGCCAGCCGCGAGATTCCGCAATGCGTCGAAGACCTTCACGTCTCCATGGGTCAGCAACAGCTGCAGCGCCTGGTCAATGCGTTCCTCCGCACCGGCGTTGAATGGAATCCTTAGCTGCTTGGGCGCTTCAGAGGAAACCCACTGCGCAACGTCTTCGAGAACCGGTTGCGCTACGTCTCGAGTGGCGTATCGAAGTCCAAAGAGAATATGCGAGCCGCTTCCACCTTGTGGCCAGCGCTCCCTCAGCTCCGACAGGACAACCTCTTTGAGCATGCACGACCAAACCACTGGATGTGCAGCTGCTAGCTCCTGTACCCACGGCGCGAATTGATGCGACTCGCTTAGTGCTATCCGACAGGCCCGCTCTGCCTCATCTGGTCTGAGTTTCTTCGCCCACCCTTGTAGTCCAGCTTCGGCATCAACTGCCATCAGCAATGTTGACCAGTCGGATTGATGCTCGTTTTTGAAAATGCCGAGCCGCTCACTGCGTAGTGACGGCGCCTGCGAAGCGCGCCAGTACTTGGTGAGCTCCTGACGAATCGCCTCGACAACGTCCTTCCCGAACATTCGTTCCAAAAGCGCACGATTCCATCGCCCGCCTCGGCCGGCGCGCCTCTCGTCGTTGAGCAGTTCGCGGAGGTGAGCGAGCGTGGTGATACGTTTTGCTGGAGCCATCGCTCCAGCTGGGTCAAACATCAAATGTTCGCGAAATTTCCTCCAGGCTTCCGTTGCTCGGTAGTTGCGTTTGGACGACTCAATCTCGTGTTTCCGCTGTCGGTCCAGCATCGCCACCACTTCTGGCGACGGTTTCATCGCCTCAAGCAGCCTATCGACTTCGTCATGCAGTTCTGACCCAGACAATGTGGTTCGAAGCGTCGCGAGGGCCTCATCGTCAACATCGCCCCCGCTCCATAGGCGAACGAAGAAGCGCAGAGCCACGGACCTTGCCAACGTGTCGGCAGAGCTATCGCAAACTAGTTCTCCCAGCCATCGTGCATCTTGTCCCGAATTGATTTTGAGCATTCCTTCGAGCAGAAGCGCGCCGACGAGCTGATTCATAGGCGCAGGATTTACCTGTTGGCGAGTTCGAATCTCCGTTTCGAAGGCTCGACGCCGCTCCTGTTCCCTGAGCGTCGACATATGGGCTCTTATCGTCTGGATGCCTTCGTCGGCGCGCTGCGACCACTGCGCCGTGGCGAATGACATCGCACAGGCTTCCATCAGCTCGACGTCGGCCCCGGCACCTGCGCACAATTTCGCCGAGAGCGCCAAAAGTGCTTTCGTCATCGGCCGAGCGACTGGGTCGTGCGGATGCGTGTCGGGACGACAGACCAAGTCACCCCGAATGTGCGCCAAAACCTCTCTGAGCAACTTCTGGAGGTCGGCACCTGTCGCAGCAGTGTCGTTCACAGCTCGCGCCACCGTGAGGTCTATTTCTCCGGCGTAATCCTGGTTTGCAGAAGCCAGTTGCTTGATGGTTCGGACTAGGTTCTCGACGGTGAGTGCTCCGGGGTAGAGGGACCCAATCATCCATCGCAACAACCGAGACGGGCCCTCGGCCACGATGTCGTCTATGACTTGTGGCGCCCTGTTGTCTTTCAGCGCGACTAAGCCCCGAACGGCCTCAAGTCGGTGGCCGGCGTCCTGGCTAGTGTCGATGGCTACGGCGTACAGGAGGTTCTCGCATCCCTCGATGCGCCCCTCGACAATCAGTTGAAGCAACGTTTCCTTGACTTCATCGTTCTCGATACCTGCATCCCAGGCTTGAACGATTGTGTTCTTCAAATCTTGGGCAGCCAGACGGAGCACCTGGACTCCTGGAATCTCCAGACCTCGCCAAGAGCCGCTGCCGTAGCGACTCACATACGCGCTGAGAGCCCGCGCCCTCTGCGGAGGACTGAGCGATTCCGGGTCGCCATAAACGAGCAAGATGCTGGGCTCGACATTAAGAAGGTACTCAAAGACTTCACCATCTGTCAGTGCAAGCCACGCGGCGATGGGGGCCATAGATGGACGCAACAAGGCTTCACCCGAGACTGCCTTGGAGGCCAATAGTCGATGCAACGCGCGCCGGGACATTGCACCGGTCCGCACGAGGTCATGCAGCTGGCCTGCGGCAAGATACTCGAACGTCGACCGATGCTGAAATCTAACTCTGCCGTAGCCTCCGAATCCGAACAAGGGGCGCTGCAGCAAGGTCTGAATGTCCGGGGTAGTCCAATCCTCAAGGACGGTCCTCGCGTCGATGGGCGTCCCATCCTGAGCTGCGTCTGATGCGACGCCATGGCGGATGGCCAGTCGCTTTGAAAGCACTACAGCAAGCGCGAGGCGCTTGGCGCCGGCGAGGCATCGCTCAAACGAGAGGTTGCTTGGCTCGTCTCGGAGCGCGCTGTCGCTGAGCCGGACTCTGACGTGAGTTTTTACCTGCTCGGCATGCGGGCGTATTTGGCCGTACCGCTTCCAGTCGTCGCAAAGCTCAATCAGGTCCTGCGGACGGCGGGCATACTCCTCTGCATTCTTCTGCTTGACCCTAGCCAGGAGCTCATCGACGTTCTGAACCTCGCGAAGCTTGGCCAGGTCACGAATCTCACCATCGGACAACGGCGCCAAGGATACCTCGCGGAAGGTCGGCGCCTTCGCCTCTTTTGGCTGTTTAGCGGAGCGGTCTCTTCCAATTGCGTACGAGGAGAACTCGTCAGCAGTGAGGAGAGCGGCCTCCTCCTCGAGGGGGAGGCAGCGTCGAAACGTCTGGCGGTCAAACTCCACCGGTCGCGATGTGACAACAACTGTCATGCGTTGCAATGCGCCGGCAGCCTCTATCGCGAGACGTCGGAGCGCTCGGTCCAGGCTTCCTCGTGTGAGCTGCAGTTCGTCAATTGAGTCCAAGAAAAAGTACGCCTGCTCGCCCGCGGTTGCGAGCCAAGAACGAAAGCGCTCCAGGTCCGGGGCCAGAAGAATCTTTGCGATTTCCCGCTCCTGAAGTTCCTCGAGGCGCATGAAAAACGCGGCGAGCCCTTGCTCTGCAAGCTCGTCAGCTTTCAACTTGCACTCGTAGCTCTTCCCAGCACCCGCCTCCGAGACGATGAGTACTCGTGGCGACTGCAGAAGGTCAGACCAATTCAGAGGCTTGATTGAGGTGTGGCGGTAGTACTGATGCCTTGACTCAGATTCAGACGAGAGCAACTGCGGGGGCAGGTCGTAGAACGTGCGCGACATGGCTCAGGCCTATGCGGGTAAGTGAGAAGAGTTCGTCGCCGCGCTTTCAGCCAGGGCGGCGAATTAAGCACTCGAAGCTCTGCGGCTTCTGAAATTGAAGAGACTGCTTCGGCGTGCCTGCAAGCTCTCTAGGGCGCGCTAGCTGACGTCGCCAAGCGGCCGGGTTCGCAGGGGCTGAGGTTGACTGTATATCCGGCTTCGCGGATGTTGAGGGGGAGAGGTATCAAGAAGCGGACTCGGGAACGTGTACTATCGGGCCACATCTGAGCGGGGGGCTCCTTAGTGCCCTGTCCCTGCGGGCTAGCGCCAATCAGCCAGCAAGCGCACCGGGAGGTGCCCTTATGCCGGTCATCGACTTTCTGCAAGAGTGGCAGCGTGCCGAAGCCGCTTGCGTCTCTGCCTATCAAGCCATGTATGCCAAGGTGCGAGGCGGCGTTGTCGTAAGCGCCGGCGAGAAGGCAGGTCTAGCCTGCCGACTGGAGCAAGCTCCGGAGCTTCGAGAACGCGTCATCGAAAGCGGACGACCGCTCATAGCGGGGGGCTATTCACCGGAGTCGCGCCCCCACAGGCTTCCGCGGAGAGGCTATGCCGAGTAGTGCGCGACGAGCTGCTTGGCGGCGCCGAATCTAAGGGGTGACCAGGTGCTGCGGCCGCCCAGTGTGCTCCGCGCCATAGCAGTGGACGATTGCACCACGGGATGCTGATTGGCCCACCCGTGTACGTAATCGCCTCACAACAGGTTCCGCCGTTCGCTGCTTCAGATGACGTCGCGGTCTGCTCAGAATCCCTGCCACGAATCCCACTCGGCGTGTGAGCACCACGTCAGCCGGATGGCGGGCTGCTCGGCATCGGACTGGCAACTTGCGGGAAGAACGTAACTTTGCGGCCTGACGAAGGGCTGGATACAACGGATTGATTGCATTGCCCAGCTGGGCGCCGAAGGGTTAGCGATGCTGCGACGAATTCTTTACATCAGCCGCGCCGCCGAAGGCATCACGGAGCAGGTGCTGCGGCAAATCATCGCGACCGCGCAGTTGAAGAACCGCCGTCGCGACCTGACCGGAGTTCTTGCTGTTGGGAAGGGCCTGTTCGCGCAGGTTCTCGAAGGTTCCCAGGGCGACGTCGCTGAAATACTGGAACGCATCCGAGGCGACAGCAGGCACGCTGACCTCCGACTCGTCTCAGACTCCATCACGGGCACACGATTTTTCGACCGATGGAGCATGGAACTGCTCGTTGAGGAAGATGCCGCCGACCTTGCTCACGCAGTGCGCGAAGGCGGGGCCGAAGCGGGCGCGCTGATTGACCATCTGCGTAGCCAGCTCGCTCAAGACCCGCTGTACTGGTCGCCTGCAATGGGAACGCTAGCGCTTGCGACTTGAGGGGCCCTCCCACCGTACGCCTTCAGCGATGAAGGAAGCGCCGGTGGCAGCGCGATGTGACCGGTCAGCGCTTAGGCGTTCTCGACCAACAGGTCCTCCGCGGTCTTGCCCGCGGCGAGCGCCTCTACGAACCAAGTGGGGCGCTTGCCGCGTCCGGTCCAGGTGCGGCCATCTTCTGACCGGTACTTAGGGACGCCAGCTTCCTTGGTCCGCGCAGCCCCTGAAGGCTTGCCTCGCAGCTTCTTCGATGCGCGCGAGGGCGAAGCAGCCTTGACGAGGAGGTCCTCAGCGGATTTGCCCGACTCCATGGCCTCCACGAACCAGCGCGGACGCTTTCCTACGCCAGTCCAAGTTTGGCCTTCAGGGCCATGGTACTTCGCAGCTCCTGTCTTACGCCGACCTGCGGGTGCCTCATCTCTTCTTTCGCTCGTGCGGCCTCGAGACCCGCTGCTGCCGAAGAGCTCCTGCGGCGTGAGGTTGTAGTGCTCAATTGCCTCTTGGATTCTTGCCACCACGCCGGCAATCTCCTTCTTTCGAAGTGCGTCGGCCTGGCGCTGCAACTGCTCAATCTGTGCCAGTACCTTATCAAGCGACTTTGCCATTGGTCTTCCTTTTTCGTTCGAGGGAGGGCGCTACGCGCGGCGCCATTAGACCAGCTTAGAGCAAGCGAGATGCCGCCACGGGACCGCCAGAATGTCGTTGCACTTCGATGCGGTTGGGGGAGTGAGGGTAGGGCATGACTTTCATCCGTCTGAGCCGCAGTCGCGGCCACTAGACTGCTGTACAGGAAGACCCTTCCAGGGAGCAGAAAAGCATGGCCGAGAGAAAGAAGGCTCCGCCGCCCTACGACGGAGAAGAACTCAACCTGTGTATCGCAGAGGAGTTCGACTTCAGCAACACGTCTGCTCTTGACGAACTGATGTCCCAGCGCTGGCTGTGGCTCATGGTCCCAAACAACTGCGCGGCCTTCCTTGAGCAAATCGTTCAGGCCGGTGGAAGTGATGCAGGACTTCGGCTCAACTGCCCGACACTGGAGCAGCTCCGATGAAGCGGCTCCTGCTGGTTTTGGTCTCTATTGCTTCTCCCGTAGCATCCGCGTTCCTCGGGGTGGTGCTCATCCTCCGGGCGAATCCGGAGGTCAACATCGATGAGGGCTGGCGGCTCGGCTGGATTGGCCTTGGCTCCGGCCTTCTGCTCGGTTTGCTCGGCGTGGGCTGGTTCTGGCGGCGCCGACGCACCTGATGATGGGGCCGTTTGCGTCGGCGCAACTTGTGCAGCATCTGCGCCAGGGCGTCAAGCTGGCCTGAGAGCGTCGTGCGGGAACCAGTTACCTTGACAGCCCCTTTTGCGTCTGCGTGCCAGGACACATGACGGGGCGCGGTCGCACGGCGGCATTGCACTAGGCCATGAAACCCGGCGCCTACGTTGAGGCGCCCCGCGCATCCACCCCGTTTGCTTTGCTCAGACCGGCCGCTACCCTAAACTGCGGCCCCATGGAGCGCGACCTTGCTGGAGTTCAACTTTCCGCTGCAGACTTCCGCAGATTGGCCGCTGCCTTCAGACTGGATATCCGCTTCCCTAAAGACTTTAAAGCGTGGACTGCACTGGTCGAAGCGGGGGCGCGAACGCTCGCTGAGCAGCGAGCGCCGGTTGCCGCAGTCGCTTTAGACATGGATGACTTTGTGAAATGGTGCTTGCGCGTCGATGTTGCACCGTACTTGGACGCTCTGCGTGCCTATCTCATTCTCATCCATCATCGGCAGCACATTCCGGGTAAGTCACCGACAGGCCCTCGAGCAAAGCCGCGGGCCTCGCAGCATCGAGGACCACCGAAAGGCAGTGCACCTCCGTATTCAACTTGGCCTTCGGCTAGAAGTGCGCCTAGTGCGGCTGCTAGAGGGTAGGACGCAGCGGCAGTAGCTAGGGCATCCCGAAGGCACACGCCATCGAAGACCTCAAGAGGTGTAGTGTGCCCGGAGTTGCTAGTGGGGCGGCAGTCGCCGAGCTTGGCGGATGTCCTCGAGGTGGAGGCACCACCTGGGTGTCTGCCGTGGCGGCGCGCCCTGCGTGGTCGTCGATAACGGACACGAGACGGCCAGTCGGTCTATTGAGGGTCCTTCTCGAGCGAGTCCGACACCAAGTCTGAGGGGGGCGCGGATGTCGACATGGCACGGCGACCCGCCCATCACTCAAGGCGCCCTCAGTCACAAGCTGCTTGTCGTTAGGCGGAGACCTTCCGGTCGAGCTGCTTGTGGTTCACTTTGCAGCGCGAGAACTCGTTGCCGTGCCGGCGGGTTCTCGACGGGGTGCGGCGTCGCCTATCAGTGCGCCTTCGCTAGTCTCGCCGTCAGCGCATCGAGTTCCTTGCTATGCAGCAAGTCGATGCACTTCATCGTGTTGAACTCAGACTGCGCCGCGCCTCCATAGACGCGTTTCGAGTAGCGGTCAGCGAGCTCCCGCAGAGCTTCATATGCCTCGATGGACTGCTTCCCGAACTCCATGTAGGCGGCCGCGGCAGCATTTGCGTCGTCCTTGGCTTCAGCACTCTTGGCGACCTTCGCCAGGCACACGCTGAGCGTCCAGTTCTTCAGCAGCGTCTTTTGCGAGTAGGAGGCCGTTGCCGGCGCAGCCGGTTTCGCAGCCTCACGCGTGGCGGCCGGTTGCGCCGACACCGCAAGCGAGACTAGCAAGGTGCTGAGCAGAAGGAGTCTCATCGCAAGGTCCACAGTGAGGCCGTCTCCGGCACGAACGGGCCGTTGTCGGGGTCGTGCATCAGGTGGCAGACGTCCGAGCACTTGCGACCGTCCCAGAGGGTAACGTGTCCGCGAGCGTCGCCCCAGCCGCTGCCCTTGACGACGATGATGCCCTTCATGCCTGCGAAGTCAGACTCTTTGGGCGCGCGTACGGTCTTGTCCGGCCGCCCGAAGGTCTTTTCCATGTAGGTCATCATGTCGGCGACCCGGTAGAGGTACTGCTGGCCATCGCCTCCGCTCACCATCGCGTACAGACGGCTTTTGGCGATGGGGAAGCCAGTCTTGTTGAGCACATAGCTCATCCTGATGGGGCATGCATTGCGGAAACCGCCTTCGGGCATCTCGATGTTCTTCTGAACGTTGCCGCCGATTTTCTTGCCCACCTCAAATACTGGCACCCGGACGGCCATGAAGGCAGCCCAAGCGGCGTTGAAGGATGGTCGGGTCATTCAATACTCCCTGCATTCTGCGGTGATGCCTGAGGCGAGCTGGACGGCCAGGTCCCCATGCTGCTGCCCAATTCTGAGAGTTTGCCGGCGAGGAATCGTAGCCAAAGGTCATATATCGCCCAATCAAGGTCAGGTTCGGCTAGTCCACGGCAGCCCGCTGAGCGAACCGGAGAGCTGCGCACAGTTGCAGCCGAGTGCGCGAGGAACCACGTGAAGGCGGAGAGACCTTGTCTACAAAATTCGTGCTGGCTCACGTGGTGAGCTAGTGGGGCGCGAACATCTCTTCATTCGCATCGCTGGAGCGCCGTCATGTCGCCTGTCATTCATCAATCTGCCCTGACTATCAGGCTTTGAAAGGGAGTCAACATGCCTACCTGGCTCCCGCCCGCCACGGCTGAGCAGCCAAACTTGGTGCTCACGAGTTGGTCAGCGTTTGAAGTTCTGATTCCGCGCTTAGGCAAGCCGACTCTCCACGTTGCCGGCTGGGCCGTCGACGAGGGCAGCGGCCGGGTGTCCTCACCGGTCGTGACGATTGACGAGCGGCAACGCCGCATCGTCACACGGTCTGGGCGCGTCTATGGTCTCAACGGGGACCCCTGCGACCACCCCGATGTGGCCTACCTTGTCCAAGCTTGGCTTCAGGCGTTCGACGCGACGCTGCTCCACGACGCCACGCAGGAGGTTTGGTGTCGATTCAGCGCAGGGGGCTGACCAGAGCGAGCCGACTTTCCTCCGCCGTCTGGAACCACTACGATGTTTCACGCTTTGGCGGCGAAAGGCGACGCATCAAGCGTGGACATGAACGGGCTCAACCATCTAGCGGATGCGAGGGGAAGTACTTCACGGGTGCGGCGAACCGGTCTCGCACCTGTTTCACGCGCAAAACCGAGCGACGAGCGATTTGATAACGCTCGTTACGTAATCCGTGCGGCAAGGATTCGGCGGTTGGCTGGGCTTCGGCAGCCTCGAGGCCGCTTCGCGACGCGCTTGACTGTTCGGATGTCGAATTGGCACCATCATGGAAAAAACTGCCAATTCGGTTGCTGAGCCGCAGCCATGCCCCAACCCTACTTTGTCACAGACCTTTGCGAGGCCATCCGGCCGCAACTGCTCCGTAAGGCGCTGCGACGGGCGTTAAACGCCTCGACGTCAACCGGTTCTTCAGCACGACTTGGTGAGCCTGCTGCGGTTAGCTACCTTCGATGTCCAAGCAACGGTGCCTAAGGGTAAAAGAAGCACGCTTCTCAGCATCGGAACTCCACCGGATGGAGCAGGAGCGACCAAGGTGTTTGGAGCGGTGACGCGGCGGTGTTGAGACCTGCCGAGTGACGCCAAGCGGGCGGTGCTTACGCAAGCCAGCGATGCATGAAGAAGAAGCCGAGCCACCCCGATAGCGCGGGCGGCGATGAGATGGCGGACCGGCGACGGGACAGGTGGTCGATGAGGGCAAAGAGCTCAGGATAAACCGGTGGTTCCTATACGCCGCATCACCGACTACCAAGTTCCATCATGAGCATCACATTCAGACTGGCGCTGCAGCGGCTGTCACGCCTGTCGAACCCATTTCGGCAAGATTCGTTTATCGTTCCCCGTAAGGGCGACAGAGCGGCCGACCTGTTCTCTTTGCAAGCTGCAGTGGCCGCGGTCGCATGTGACTTGACGAAGGTCACTGCAAGGGAACTTCGGCAGCATGGGCTCTAAGCACACGAGCCTTCGGGCTCGCTCTTCCCAAGGGGCTGAGCTTGCGGTGCAAACGTCTACCACGGATGCACCGCTTCTGCCCATCGCGCAGCTCATCCAGTTAAAGCAAATCGCTCCAGAGCGACTTGCTTGGGTCTTTGAGGAGACGACGAAAGAGGCGGAATTCCGACGCAGGGAGCTACGCCGGATAAATACGCTTGTGTTCTGCAAGCACCTCAGCAGCTTGGGGGCCGGCCTCTTGGCTGTCGCGGGTGGCATCGGAGCCTCGCTGTACTGCGCATCTATCCATGAATCGCTCACTGCCGCGACGTTCGCGACGACCACCATCGGAGTGCTGGCTTGGGCATTCTTGGGCAACCGCAAAGCGGAAGGCGCGACCGACAACACGAGGTCTGAGTAGCAGGGACGGTCGCTTCACAATACACTCGTCGACCTTCGAGCGCGCCACCGCGGCCTTAGTTTCAAATTTCCTGCAGGGCGCGCTTGAGTTGTCCAAGGTCACCACGCCTGTATGACGAGTTGCTTGCGCTCGATAGAGTCTCCATCGAGCCGGCGTCCCGCGGTACGCCGGTCCACACGCACAAGCGTTCCGCTCGCGTCACCGCGACGTATGCAAGGCGTTTAGCTTCGTCAAACTGAGCTTCGTCATACGACTGCTCGAACCCCGCAGCCCGGTACATGGCGTTGCGCAGCGGGCTGCTATTGGCGTAGTACGTATCCCCCAGGATGACCACATAGGTGGCCTCCAAACCCTTGCTTTTGTGGATGGTCATGCAGCGCAGACGCTTGTCGCTCTTCCACCTCGCCGTCTTCTTTTTCGCCTCGCTCTCCCAGGTGCGGGTCCTTGCCAGAATCAGGACGGACTCGTCGTCCTTAAGCTTGGCCATGAGGGTCCCGACGATGTCTGAGAGGTCATCGCGGATGTCATCCTCTATGACCCAAACCGGGTGAGGAGCGCTGGCCACTTTGGGATTTCTTGCCGTGCACTGCTTGTCCATGCGATGCTGCCCTGACGTCGCTTGAATCGGGAATGCGGCTGCATCCACAATCTTCTGCGACGAGCGGAAGTTGTCGGTGAGCAGGACTGGCTTCTTCGCCGCGCCGTCGAAGAGGTCCGGGAACCGCAGGAAGAAGTGGGGCGCGCTCCCGCGCCAGCCGTAGATGGACTGCCAGTCGTCGCCAACGGCAAGCAAGGTTGGATGCTCATCGCCTCCCGAACGTCTATGCAGTTCCTCGTGTAGCCCCTGGACGAACTTCACTATCAGCGGCGAAATGTCTTGGAACTCGTCGATGAGCAGGTGCTTCATTGAACGCAGCGAGGCCAGAGGGATGTCGCTGAGCTTGGCACTACCAGCGTTGAACGCGAGGAATAGCTCGTTGAAGGTCCGGATGCCGTTAGCTGAGCAGAACGTACGGAAGTTGGCATAGAACTCGCTGACGGCCCCGGTTGTCGCGCGTTCAATCGGTCCCAGGGGTGAGCTACTCAGCCGGTCGGCGAGGTCGGCAGGCTGCAAGGCAAGGTTCTCGGCGAAGCCGCCGACGTCGTACAGGGCTTCGAAAATGTCGGACTCAGTGATTTCCCCCGGCAGCTGGATTTTGAACAGGGGCGGTTTGCCGTCCCTCTCGTCGGCGACGGCTCCAAGCAGTTGGTCCAGGGCGTCGAAATCAGCGTCTTGGTTAAGGAAAAGAACCGTGTCCGAGCAGCCCCGAAGAAGCACGATGTGCTTGCTGCACCCCGAGTAGTACGGGTTGAACCTGGTGCCGTCCGCCTCAATCGGCGTGCGCTCGGTGAAAGGGCAGCCAAGTACGACGAAGGCGTCGACACTGGGCACGTAACCATGGGCCCGGAATGTTAGACCTTCTACGCTGAGGGCGCGAGGAGGTGCTGTGATGAGGCCGGACGCCGGCCAGCGTCCTCGTGCGGTCCAGAATTCAAGAGCATGAGCAGTCTGCACCGCATCGCGGGCTGCACTTAGTCTGCGCTTCTCCCAATCGCCATCGGCATGCTTCATCGTCTTGGGCCGGGAGCGAAACGCAAAGCGCAGCAGAGTGCCGATGTCTTCGCGGAAGGCCGCGCTGGAGGTGTACGTCTCCCTGTAGACATGCCGCAGCAGCTGGGATTGCTCACTTCCTCGGTTGCTGTCGAAGGGACTCTCAAGCTCGTCGGCGAGGGCCTCTTGCTCTTCAAGGAACACTTGTTCTTCTTCGGAGCCGGGCTTGGGCTTCGCCTTCTTGCCCATCATGTCGAAAATCTGGGTACCGGCGGGCAGGGAGCTGCGGCTCAGTTCGAGCACCTTCGAGTGGAACGTCCGCACGCGCTGCGTCGCAGCCTTCTCCTCCAGCTTGACGCCCCAGCGCAGGGCCTCCTTGACCAGCTTGTCGATGAAGTCAAAGCGCGAGTTGCGAGTAAAGGTGAAAACAGACAGATGCTGCAGCGGAATGCCGAGGTGCTTGTTCATGAACAGCAGCCGGGTGACCAAGGACGTAGATTTCCCTGAGCCGGCGCCAGCTACGATTGCTTGAGCACCGGCTTGCGAGTGGATGAGCTGCAGCTGCATAGCGGTCGGCGTCCTCCGGCCTGGCTCGGTAGGCGTCACGTCCGCGGCTGCCAACTCCATGACCGCTTCGGCATCGAACGCCCGCGCTTGGTAAAGCGGCCGCCGCTGCTTGGCAGGCGCGCCTTGTCGGGTCTGGATAGAGACTGGCGACTTGGGCGAAAGCTTTCCGCTGGAAAACAGACCGACAAGCCATAACCAAAATCTACGAAGCATCTTTTTGTCCACCCTGAAAGAATAGAGGGCCGTACATGGACGGCCCTCAGAATGTTACGGTCTAGCGGGTAGGTGAATGTCGGCAGCCGCTGCGCAAAAGAACTCCGCGAGTAATTCCTCATGAACGGCTGAGCGGTATGCGAGCAGCTCAATCTTGAACATGAGCGGGCGGTTGCATCTGCTCCATTTGGTGCTAGGCACGCCGCCTTCCTCCGCTAGTTGTTTGCACCGAATCCAGTCGTAGGCGTTCAGCATGGACCAGTACGTCTGGAGCGTCGGAAGTGGACAGACGCGTAGCCACGGGCGCCATAGCGCAAAACGAAGCTGGAGGGCCACCTCAGAAAGGCTTGCGTACAAAGATTGGATGAAGTGAGGCATTGGGCTCTTTGGTTGGTTCCTTAGTCGTATAGGAACCAATCCTGAGCTGCCGGCGGCCACGGTTAGGGCTTCCTAAGTCGGGGTCATTTCTGCTTGGTCACTGCCGCAGTGCGGCCATCGTCCTCGGGTATGACCTCAGGAGAGGAAATCCTGAGGACGCCGGAGATTCGTTCCAGTTCCTTCCAGAGGGCTTCGATGGACCGTTTGCCTGCATGGATGATTGCAAGCGAGTTTGTGATGGCGAGAGCGGACCAAGTGCTCATCTGGACGATGTCGCCGTGTGAGACGTGCGCGTGCGCGGCTCGGTGAACTGCCTTGCTGCGTAAGCCGTACAAGCGCTTCACGGACTTCACATGCTTGGCCGCTTCATCGTGGTGAAGGATGTTGTACGGCCCGGCGACCAGCAGCGCGACAGTGTTGCGCGCGAGCGTGTCGGTGAGCTGCTCCCCGGGGCCACCGAGTAGGCATTCGAGACATGACCAGTACTTCACGAACTGCATGACTGGGGTCTTGTCGGTGTGTGCGTCACCGTACCAGTAGACAGCTCGCACGAAGGCCTCTTCCAGGGAGTTTCGTTCCCGCCTCTGGAACACGTCGAACGCGTGTTGAAAAGTAGCCGACGCAGAAAGCTGCTGGACCCTCTCCCCCGTAAGCCTGAGGTCCTGCGGCCGACCTCCAAGCAAGCTCAACGTGTACTTGCTCGTGTCGTCGGTTTGCCAATAGAAAAGCGCTCCGGCCGACGACCGGCTCCCTTCGTCCGTCCGAGCTTCGATTAGGAACGTTGTGGCTGCGCGCTCGTAGTTCGCGCCTGCGTCCACAGCCAGCATCGCTGCGGCGAGGTTTGCCTGTTCCTTGAACCACGATAGGGCCGCGTCGGTGGTGCCGGTTGTCGTCCCGTGAATGCAGACCGACTCGGCGAATCCCTTGGTGCTGGGGTAATCAAGGTAGTCGCGCGGCTCAACGCCGGAATCCTGAATCACTGAACGGGCGCATGGACTTACCATGAGGCCTCCCAGCTTGAGAGGGCTGGCACCCAGCAACTTGACCCCTTCAAGAGCTGCGACAAAAGTCCTGCTGCGAATATCGTCTCGCAGCACATCCCAAAGCAGAGGAAGAAGCTCGTCCAGGTTCTCAGGAGCGAGGCCAGCCTTGAAGCTCTGTTCGCAAACCTTCCGTACCGCAGTGTTGATGTCGGACCAGTTGAAGCGGGGGTCGGGGTGTGTCGCATCGTCGAGAACGTCGACGAGGCGATTCAGCGCGGCGAGGGCCTGCTTGCTGAACAGTACCTCGCGACCGTCATCGAGGAATCTAATGCGCCGCGCGAAGTAGTCGGTAGCGGCGAAGTCCTTCAGGTCGTTTAACGACAACGGCTCGATGCACGTCGTGCTGAACATCTCAGCCAGGCACCTACGAACGATGGAGCCCTGCTTCTTGGTGAAGATGAATCTTGGAACGGTTGAGGTCATGCACGTTCTTGGGCGCTTCGTTATGGCGTAGCCCGGTTCCTCGAGGTGATTGCTTTCCCTGACTCAAGTGGTTGCCTGGCTGCGTTTACCGCTCGAAGCGAAATGTTGGCGCACGGAAGACGTCCCGGACGCTTGATACCAGAGCAGCATGAAATGACTTGATTACATCAAACGGCGCCAGACGTTGCGGCCCAAAGACGTATTCAAAGCGGATGCAGACAGGCGCAACCGGCTCATCGGAGCGTTCCTGGTTCTAGCAGCCAGCGCGTCGAGATGCCTGTTTGGTCAAATTTTTTCGCTGCAGACCGCGAGCATGTCGGGTTTGATGGCTCAATTTCGTTATGAATTAGAAGGGAGAGGATTGCCAGGCGGCGCGCTGCGTTAGAGCTTGAGTTTGCCACGCTGCTGCACCTCGGTTCGTGTCGGTCGCCTTCTGGCGAAGCAAGAGGTCAAGCAGATGATTACTCACTCGATTCCAGCTGGCGCTGTCGGCGCGGCGCCCGCGGTAGCTCCATCCAACGACGACGCGCCCGCAGCGTCCGCGCCCCTCGCTACGCCACCTATTCGGTTGGCCTGTGTGGAGGTATGCAATTTCCGGCGACTGTCCAGCACGCGCCTTGACTTGGACGAGACCACGACGGTTCTGGTGGGGGCCAATAACAGCGGAAAGACATCGCTCCTGACGGTGCTGCGCAACTTTCTGAGCGACCAGTCAGGCTTCCGACCATACGACCTGAGTCTGTCGCAGTGGGCGAAGTTGCGTGCGCTGAGCAAGGCCTGGGAGGGCCTAGCGGAAGACCCGACCACGGAGACAAAGGACGCGGATGTCTGGGCGGAGCAACTGGAGCAGTTGCTCGGCTGCATGCCCTTCGCTGACCTTTGGTTCGACGCCAAGGAGGGTGCCTATAGCTATGTTGCCCCATTCATCACTTCGCTGAAGTGGGAGGGCGGCGCCGTTGGTGTGAGGCTTCGGCTGGAGCCAGTCTCCAACAGCGAAGAGCTTCGCAAGCTGGCGCGGACCTTCCGAGAGGCGCGGCATCCGGTGAAGGACTTGCCTCACGAGGGCCACGCTTGGCCAGAGGACATCATCGACTACTGGCTGCGACATCCTTCAGACTTACGCAAGGTATGCGCTTACCGCCTGGACCCTGCGAAGGGGCCGCTAGCGGCGAAGAGGGAGTCATCTCCTCAAGAGCTCCCGGCAGGCTCGCAGCCGATGGAGCTAACCCACCTGCGCAAGCTCATCCGCGTCGACTTCGTCGCGGCTCAGCGGGGACTCGGAGCTGAAGAAGATGAAGCCAAGTCGGAGGCGCCAAGTTCACGCCCCGGGATGTTCTCAAGCCAACTGCTCAAGTTCGCTCGGCAGCATCTGAATGTTTCGGCCAAATCGGCGGGCGGTGGCGAGAAATTGGTGGCCGCAATCGCGGAGGCGCAGGCAAAGCTGGACGACGCGATTTACACCGCACTGAAACCGGCGATGGCGGACGTAGAGGTGCTTGGGTACCCCGGCCTTCACGACCCTCAACAGTTCCATTTCAGGACTCGGATTCAGACGGCCGACTTGCTTGGACACAGCACTGCGGTTCAGTACCGGCTAGACAAGTCTGTTCTCGATGAATCGCTCCCTGAGCATTCCATTGGTCTCGGGTACCAGAACCTGCAGTCTCTGAGCTTCATGCTCGTGTCGTTCCGAGCAGCGCGGCTTAGTCCGCCGCAGGGAGCGCCGGCGGCCATTCACCTGGTCATCGTCGAGGAGCCGGAGGCCCACCTTCACGTGCAGGTGACGAGGAACTTCTCGTCCAACGCGCACGGACTCATCAAGCCAAAGGATGCGGTGCACGCGCATCTTCGTAGCCAGTTGCTCATCAGCACGCACTCGAGCCACTTGGCTCATGGCGATAGCTTCACGCGTCTTCGTTACGTCAAGCGTCTGCTGAGCAACGGCTCCGGCGGAAGGCAGAGCACCGAAGTGGTTAATCTCGGCGACGCGTTCGGCAAGGATGTGGAGACCCGAATCTTTGCGGAGCGGTACTTCCAAGTTCAGCACACTGACCTGCTGTTCGCGGACGCCGCGGTGTTCGTGGAAGGGACTGCCGAGCGAATGCTGGTTCCCCTGTTCATCGAACAGCACTTCCCCAAGCTTGCGAAGCGATATGTGTCCTTCGTAGACATCGGTGGGAGCCACGCGCACCGGCTTCGGCCGCTCGTTGAGAAACTTGGAATCCCGACAGCAATCATCACGGACCTGGACCCAGTGGTTCAAACGAAGTCCGCGAAGGGACGGACGGTCCGCACTGCTGTGCACATCGCCGGCCAAGCTGACCTTGAGTGCGGGAACGACACGCTGACCGCGTGGCATCCGGCCCTGCCCACTTTCAGAGACTACAGCAAGCCAACTGCTGCGCAGCTTGAGTGGACCTCGCCGAACGGCGTCAAGGTGCGCTTCGCGTGGCAGCTTCCGGTGACGGCAGCGAGCGACCAGTGGCCGAGTTCGTTTGAGGATGCGCTCGTCTTGGCGAACATCGATTGGTTCAAGAGGCTGGACGAGGAGGTCGATGACGAAGGGAAGAAGAGGAGGCACCGCGGTGCTCTTGGCAAAGTGGTGGAACTAGTGGTCGACAACCCAGACCATGTGAAGCTGCTGGAGGCGCTGCACAACCTCATGCACGGAAGCTTCAGCAAGGGCGATTTCGCCGCCACGCTGTTTGAACGCTTGAACAATGGCGCAGTCCTGCAGTGCCCCGAGTACATCAAGGATGCGCTGGGGTGGCTGAGCGCTCAGGTGAACGTGACCGCTGGGGGCACCCCATGAGCGGCGTGGCCGGAGCAGCGGCGGCGGTTGACGTCACTGCAGGCGGGAACGAGCGAGATGCCCACGTCGTGGAGGAGATTTGCGGCTATGTGACCGGGCAGCCGCCGAAGAGCTTCTTCCTCTTCGCGGGAGCTGGCTCGGGAAAGACACGGACGCTTGTTGAGGTTCTTCGACGGGTCACTGGCGTGGTTGCACACGAGGCCGGTGACGTCTTCGCGAAGCGCCTACGCAGTCATGGTCAAACGGTGCGGGTCATCACGTACACGAAGAACGCGACGAACGTCGTGAGCGGCCGGCTTGGCGAAAACGACTTGACCGTTGTTTCGACTATCCACGCGTTCTGCTGGGAGCTCATTGACGGCTTCGACGCGGATATCCGTGAGGGCCTTCTTGCTCTCAAGGATGATGAGCTGAAGCAGGCCAAGCTGGAAGCTGCGGCGAAGGCGCGAGGGGAAACAGACAAGGACCTGGCAAGGTACCAAGCGATTGCTGAGGAAGCAGAGGCGATTCGCGCGACCGAGAAGTTCATCTATCACCCGGACAAGAACACGTATGGACCAGGTGCGCTCTCGCACACGACGGTCCTGCGTGTTGCCGCGTGGCTCATCGACAACCGACCAACCTTACAGCGCATCCTGGAGGAGCGGCACCCGCTCGTTCTCATCGACGAATCACAGGACACGATGCGGGGCATTCTCGATGCACTCCTGCGGTTGGAAGCTGCTCGGCCAGGGAGATTCAGCTTGGGCCTGCTGGGAGACCACCGTCAGCGCATCTATCCCGACGGCCACCGAGACCTTCCGAGTCACGTCCCAGAGGGCTGGGAACTTCCGGCATTGAGGATGAACCATCGCAGTCAGAAGCGCGTGGTGGAACTCATCAACGCGATTTGGGATGCGGACCTTGAGGGGCGCACGCAAGCCAAGGCTGGCTTCGCTCAGCATCCTCGGGGTGAAAAGTCCGGCGGCCTGGTTCGGCTCTTCATCGGGGATGCGAAACAGGACACCGAAGCGAAGGTGCAGCGCGAGCGGGACTGTGCTGCGGCCATGCTGAAGGCGACAGGTGTCGCGGCGTGGTCTGACGACGTAAGGAGCTTCAAGACCCTGGCGCTAGAGCACAAACTAGCGGCCAAGCGTGGTCGGTTCTTTGAAACGTACGTCGCGATGGACCTGTTGGATGAGGATGCCGCGGCGCCGAAGAGCAACGGCGAGCGCTCGGGGCCATCGATGGTGAGACCGCTGCTGGGGCCTGTTCTGGAGCTCTACGGGTGCTTCAACAAGGTAGGCGAGGTCGACGAGTTCCGAGTGATGAACGTCCTTCGGGCAGCCAAATCCCTGCAAGCGTTACCAGAGGACGTCGACGAGCGTCGAGCGGAACTCACCAGGCTGCACGACGCCGTGCTCGCGTTTGGCGCGGTGGCGAGGAAGCCTGATGCCACGGTTCGCGAGGTCCTTCAGCCCCTCCTCGCGGCAGGCGTCTTCGATGCCGATGCACGGCTGACTGATGCGTACATGGACCCAACGCCGCCCCCGGAACCTCCCAAGGTCATCTCCAGGGAGGACCCAGCGGACCGTTTGAAGCGCGGCTGGAACTACCTGTTCGAGGCACCTTGGGAGCAGATTGGTCTGTACAAGGCCTACCTGAATGGGGAGGCTGAGCTCGCTACCCATCAGGTGGTCAAGGGCTCGGAGTTCCCGCACGTGATGGTGGTCATGGATGATTCCGAGGCCGGCGGATTCCTCTTCTCGTACGACAAGCTGTTCGGCGCCAAGGAGCTATCAGCAAGCGACAAGACCAACGTCGAGGAGGGCAAGGAGACGAGCATCGACCGGACACTTCGACTGCTCTACGTGACTTGCAGCAGAGCGGAGGAGAGCCTTGCATTGGTGCTGTGGACCGCCAACCCAGATGCGGCTGTGAGGGCCGTGGAGGCAGCCGGGTGGTTTCATGCTGATGAGGTCGTGGTGTTGAGCTGACAGCAAGAGTAGGCGACTTGGCGGACGACGAGTATTCGACTCCCGGTCTGCGGTGGCTAACGGCGGGTTGGGGCGCGAAGCTAGTCAGCAATGACACCGCCTGGCTGTCTGGCGCGCAAGTGTCATCGTCGCCGGTGTACGCGGCCTCGAGTTCCGCCATCGTCACGACGGACCAGAACTCACCCAGTGCGATGGGAGAGAATCGTTTTAAACACAGAGACGAAGGGGGAGTATGGCGAACTTTGAGGACTGGTGCGAGTTCAAGTACTGGACGGTTGGCAAGCACGACCTTCATCAGGTCACCGCAGACCCGTATAAGAAGAAGCAGGCGATAGCCAACGTTGCAGCGGCCGTTCCCCAGGCCTATGTGGCGCCTGGGCGCCTCTCGCAGTTGCTTCAAGTCTTAGGAAAGAAGAAGGCCGGTGCATACCTGGCGGATAAGCTGCCAACAAGCAAAAAGCTGCGGTCGGGGGACCTGGGTGAAGTCCTCTGCACCTACTACGTCCTTCAGCATACTGAATACAACCAAGGAATCTGGCGCCTCCGCTGGAAGGACACACGGTCAATGTCGATGCGGGGCGAAGACGTCCTGGGCTTCGAGCTGGCCGGCCCAAACCAACTTCGTGTTCTGAAGGCCGAGTCGAAAAGCCGCCAAGCAATGTCGAGCACCGTCATCGGCGAGGCTCGCGAAGCTCTCTGCGCCAACAATGGCTTGCCCTCTCCGCACGCCATGGCGTTCGTCGCGGACCGTCTTAGCGAGACAGGGCAGGACGCGCTCAGCGCAGCCATCGTCCATGCGACGTTGAAGAACAAGCTTAAGCCGAACCAGGTGAAGCACCTGCTGTTCTCGTTTTCGGCGAACGACCCTAGTCAGATGCTTGCGAACAGCCTCGAGGCATACGCTGGCCCTTGCAGGCAACTCTATGTCGGCCTTCAGGTGTCCGACCACCAGAACTTCATTGAGGCGGCATTTGCCGCAGTGAGGGTGTAATGGCCAGAACCCTGCAAGAGGTTGAAGCGCTGATTCAGGAGGCGGTCCAGCCTGGCTATCGCGATGGCTTGCTTGCCCAAGGCCAGTCCCGGGGCATGATTTGGCGGGATGGGGAGCTTCCAGCGGAGGCTGCGCCGTATCAAGAAAATCTAAGCGAGACGTTGCTTTCCTTCGGGTACGCGCTGCTCGCCCTGGGACTTCGGCATCGGGACCTAGGAGGTTCCCGCGAGCCTGCCCGAGTTGCATTCGAAGTTGCTGCCGAAGCGCTTGAGGCTGTCGCCGCCAGGGGCGAGGACAGCGCTGAGCGAAGCTTCCATCGGCTCGCAGCTGCAGCCGCGTATCATCTAGGCCAATTTTCGGCGCGCGCGTACTCTCTGCTGAACCGCGAGCAGGGCAGCGGCAATCTTTCGGTCACCGAATTTGCACTGGCAAAGCTCATGCTGAGGGACCTCGACGGACTCGCAGCCGATGTTGAGGAGTGGCTTCGCACAATAACCCACACGGACGACGGGTTGTTGGCCGCTTTACAACGAGCCGACCCGAATCCAGCTTCGCTGGAGGGTGAAGATGGCGCAGCGATGTCCGCAGTACATAGCGCGCTGACGTCCAACTTCATGTCCGGCATCGCCATCGCGTTGATGGCGTTCGAGCGCGGCGACGCGGAGCTTCTGCGACAAGCCAGCGCTCGGTTCGCTACCGGGATGGGAGTTGCTGCCGAACTGGGATGGGTTTCGCAGTGGTGGTGCCACCGACTGAGTGCTCGCGTCCTCGACGACCTCTGGGGATTCAGCTTTCACGCCGTACTGCCGAGGCCGGGGCCAGGCACCGAGAACCTTCCACTTTGGGGCGACCTCCGAGAGCTATTCATCGCCTCGCTCTACAGAAGAGATAAGTCGGAGATTGAGCTCTGGCCGTCGCAGATTGATGCTGCAAAGAGAGCCCTCTCGCTTGACCAAAGCCTGGTGCTTTCGCTCCCAACCAGTGCGGGCAAAACGCGTATCGCCGAACTGTGCATCCTTGCATGTCTTGCGTCCAAGAAAAGGGTGATGTTCCTGACACCTCTCCGAGCCTTGTCGGCTCAGACGGAACAGAGCCTCCGGCGCACATTTGGGCCTCTAGGAAAGAGCGTATCTGCGCTGTACGGGAGCATCGGAGAAAGTGGCCTCGACACGGATGCGCTCAATGGTAGCGACATCGTCGTGGGCACCCCCGAGAAACTGGACTTCGCGCTGCGGAGCGATTCAAACTTGTTGGATGACGTTGGCCTAATCGTTTTGGACGAGGGCCACATGATTGGGCTGGGTGAACGCGAGGTCCGGTACGAGGCACAAATCCAGCGGTTGCTGCACCGAAAGGATGCTGCAAATCGGCGGATTCTTTGCCTCTCTGCCATCCTGCCGGAGGGTACACAACTAGAGGATTTCGCTGCATGGTTGACGGCCGACGCTGAGAACGGGGCCATCAAGAACTCTTGGCGTCCCACTAGGCTTCGCTTCGGTCAGGTGACCTGGTGCGATGGCATTGCTAAGCTTGAAATCACGGTGGGAGAGGAGAAGCCAACCGTGAAGCGATTCCTCGAAGGTGCGTTGCCAACGAGCGGCAAGCGGAAGAAGCTGTTCCCTTCGGACCAGCGGGAACTTTGTATTGCGACGGCTTGGCGCTTGGTCGCCGATGGTCAGACGGTCCTCATCTATTGCCCACAACGCAATTCGGTCGGGCCAATTGCAGAGTCAATTGTTTCACTTCACAGACAAGGGTTGGTCGCGTCGGTTCTTACCGCCCCTTTGTCATCCCTGGCTACAGCTTTGAGCGTTGGGACGGAGTGGTTCGGACTGGACCACCCCATCCTGAAGTGCTTGCAGCTAGGTGTGGCGATTCACCATGGCGCCTTGCCATCGGCCTACCGACGGGAGGTTGAGAAGCTGTTGCGCGAGGGAACGCTGAAGGTTACCGTTTCGTCGCCAACTTTGGCGCAGGGTCTGAACCTTGGTGCAACGGCACTCGTCTTCTTTGGCCTAACGCGGAGCGGCAAAACTATCGACATCGCCGACTTCCGAAACGTAGTGGGACGCGCCGGGCGAGCGTTCGTCGACATAGAGGGCCTCGTCCTTTGCCCGATGTTCGACGCTCACCACAGGCGCAAGGCCGAGTGGAACAGCTTGGTAGACAGCGGCGCTGGGCGCGAGATGGAGAGCGGACTACTTCGCCTGATTGCAGCATTGTTGGTACGTATCCAAGCGAAGATTGGTACGAGCGAAGCAGCCTTGATTGAGTACATCGCTGGACAAGCGGCATGGGAATTCCCTGCGCTTCCGCTCGAGGCCGAGGGCGAGGCGGAGGCGGAAGAGGCGAAGTGGCATTCGCACCTGATGAGCTTGGATACCGCCATCCTGAGCTTGCTGGCCGACGAGAGTGATGTTGAGACGAGCGAGGTCGCCGGGAAACTCGACGAGGTGTTGTCGGGCTCGCTGCTAGAGCGGCGGCTTCGCCGTCAAAACACGTTTATACAAGACGTGGTCATGCGGGCTGTAAAGGCGCGCGCTGCGCGAATTTGGGAGCGGACAACCGCGGTGCAGCGACGCGGGTATTTCCTGGCGGGCGTCGGCCTAGAGGCGGGCAGCGCACTAGATGCGCAAGCGGGTACGTTGGAGGGGTTGTTGCTTCAAGCGAACCTCTGCCTCAGTGGCGGGCAACTGCCGTCGGCGGTAGAGGCGATGGTTTCCTTCGCAGCAATCGCATTCACCTTCGAACCGTTTAAGCCGAAGCACCTGCCAGCGGACTGGCAGAACTTGCTGCGCTATTGGCTTTGGGGGAGTTCCCTTCCTTCCATCCCCTTCGCTGACGAAGAGTTGATTCAGTTCATTGAGACCGCTTTCGTCTACAACTTACCATGGGCGATGGAGGCAGTGCGCGTTCGGGCAGTCGCGCATGCGAATCCTTTCAGCATTGACGCAGTGCTTCAGCCGCCGACCCTGTCCGACTTCCCTCGGTCGTTCGCCACTGCGGCCGTCGAGACCGGAACGCTATCGGCTCCTGCGTCCATCCTGATTCAAGCCGGTTTTGGCTCTCGAATCGCAGCCATCAAAGCTGTTCACGACACCAACGCAGACTTCGACTCCATGGAAGACTTGCGTCTATGGCTGCGGTCTCCTGAGGTCGAGAAGCGTTCTCTGGATGAGTCCTGGCCAACCCCGGAGGCACGAGCGCTGTGGGTCCAGTTCAGAAGTTCACGCGGCCTGGTCGCCAGCACAGCTTGGCATCGCGAGGCGTTCTATTCCCTAGTTACCTGGCTGTCGACCCCCCCGCCGCAGGGCACCCCACTTCGCTTCGGCACCGGCGCCCGGGCGGGGCTCATTTTGAGCGCTGACTTCGAGGTGCTCGGCAGGATGGCCTGGAGGCCGAAGGAGGGGGCTGTCGGCCTAGTTGCAGCGACGGCAACTGCGGACCCCGACAAGTTCGATTTCACCTATTGGGGGCCTGACGACTTCGTTCCGAGGTAGCGGGCGAACACCGCGCATCACCCCCTCGGAAGTGGGGAAGTGATTTTTCCGCTCGATGGCTAAACGTGCTACGCGTGGCCATCAGAGAGCCATGCCCAGAAATGGGAGGACGTGGAGCGCATGTGCCATGGAGTGCGGCCTCCCCGATAAATGGCGACGTCAGCAACGAAAGCGCGCAAACCGCGGAAGAACAGCTTTGAGGTGAAGCGCGGGGCTGTACCTCCTTCAGCCCTTGTCCTCCACTTTTCCCCAGACCAGTGGGAGAGGTTCATCGAGGAAGCTTGTCGTAGTCGACCGTTGCCTGGCGGTGCTCCGTACGCTGTGGTCAAGAGGCTGGGTGGGGCTGGCGATGGCGGGCGCGACGTAGAGGCCAGACTTGGCTCCGCTCTTACAAGCGGGCAGTGGGACCTGTATCAAGCCAAGCACTACAGCGCAGGACTCACGCCGACCGACGTCTTCCCGGAGTTGGCCAAGTTCTTCCTACAGCTTGCAGCGGGCACCTATCCGGCGCCACGTCAGTACTTGCTCTGCGCGCCGAAAGGCGTGGGCAACGACCTGCACAACCTTCTTAGCAAGCCAACTGAGTTCAAAGCGCGATTCCTCGACGATTGGACTGCAGAGAAGACTGGCCTTCAAGGCCGCAGCTCTGAGCTCACGCAGCGGGTCCGCGACCTAATCAACAGCTACGATTTTTCCACCATCATGGAATGCCAACTCCGCGACCTTCTGGCGTGGCATGCCATGAACCGCGCCGAGCACTTCGAACTTTTTGGAATCGAAGCTGAGCGCGGCGACGACCCAATCGCGCCGGCGCTACCGACGACCGCGGAGCAGGTGTACGTGGAGGAGCTGCGGCGGCTTTATGAGGAACATGCTGGGCAGCCGATGACTCTTCAGGAAGTACTCGGAGAACCGAGCTACGACGAGCATCTACAAGGGCATCGTGCTCTCTTCTATTGCGCTGAGGGGCTCAAGATGTTCAGCCGCGACCTCTACGGAGAGGACGAGTTCAAGGCACTGCTTGAGATGGTGTTCGTCGGTGTCCGCCCGCGGGTCAATAGCCTTAAACACAAGACCGGGGAGGAGCGCCTCGATGCGGGCGTGTCCATGGCAACGACGCTGAAAGTCAACGACAGCTTGCTAGCCCCGCGACTTCGGCCCGGAGACTTGCCGGGCACTTGCCACCACTTGGCGAACGAGGGGAAGTTGAAATGGGTCAAGTAAAGCGTGGTCGGCAACGGTCGCTGCCCGTGTTCAACTCGCCCTTCGAGCTTGGCATTCGCATGGTCTACCTTCTTCAGTCCCTAGCGCCACATGGTGCGGACCTTCAGAAGCTTGTCCTCCTCGATTACGCCATCGTGTACTCGGCGGACCTAAACGGGCCGAGCAGCCTGCATACCCCCGTTCCGTTCCGTGGCGCGGAGCTGCTGAGTCGAAGAGAACTCATTGAACAAGGGCTCTACCTTATGAGCACGCGCGGACTGGTCACGGCCGTGTGGGGTGACGATGGCATCACATACCACGCTGGCGACGTCTCGAGGGCCATGACCTCAGCTCTGACTTCTGGGTACCTTAGAAGGTTGGAAGCTCGGTGCGACTGGGTGGCTGAGCATTTCGGTGCAGCTGATTCGGCCGAACTGACGGCACAGTTCGCGGAGAGTGGGCATCTTTGGGGCGCTGAGCTTGAGACAGTGGCGCCGGGAGTGGAGGTCTCGTGGCAATTGTCCTGAAGCGTCTCAAGTCCGTAGGACCTGATAGAGAAGACGCCGTTCTTGAATTTGATGAGAAGCGCTCGCTCATCCGTGGGCCGAGCGATACCGGGAAGTCCTACATTCGCGATTGCCTGTGGTACTTGCTCGGGGGGGACAAGCTGCCGAAGCGGTTCCCCCTCGCAGAGGGCTATCAGGAGCTGCAACTACGTTTCGAGAGCGATGGCTTCGAGTACGAGGTTCGCCGAGCACTGGCTGGCGGGCAACCTGCGGTGTACTGCCGAGCGACGGGCAACCAGGAGGAACTGGCATTTGAGCCCCTCGAGGATGACGTGGGCGAGTTGCTCGTCGAGCGAAGCGGCGCCGCTGGCCGGCAAATCATCCGGTCGCAAAGCGACCGCGGACCGGTCACTGGCGACGATGTTCGGCACTGGTCCCTTTGGTCTCAGACAGCAATTCTGAGCGAGGAACCGACGAGTGGCGATGGCTTCGCGGTCACGAAGCGCTCGGCATCCTTCAGCCTATTTTTGACTGGCGTTGACGATGCCGCGCTGAACTTGCGAAAGAAGCCGAAGGAAGTTGAACGGCTGAAGGGGCAGTTGTCCTCGGTCGAAGATGCCTTGAAGCGTGTTCAGGCTGGCCTACCGAAGGATGCTGAGCGTACCGATGTGGCAGACGCTCTCGACCGCGTCGACCAGACGCTGATGGCGATGACGGCCCAGTACGACCAGCGTGCTGCCAAGCTGCGTGAGCTGCGCCGAGAGATTGGCGATGCCTCAGATGGGCTCGGGAAAGCGACGAATGGCCGTAACCACGCCAAGTCGATGATTAGTCGGTTTGAACTTCTGGAACAGAAATATTCGAACGACCTAGAACGGCTCGGCGCAGCCAATGAGGGTGTGGCCTTCTTCGAGGAATTGCCTGCTGTCCCTTGTCCGCTGTGCCGTACCCCTACAAGTGCGCAAACCGATGCACAAGAGCTCCGTCCCGAAGCCGCCGGCCATTATCGCGCCGCCATCAACGCCGAAGCCGAAAAGATTCGTGGGCTCAGAACTGGACTTAGCCTAGCGCTGGATGGAGAGCGAAAGCGTCTGTCGTCCTGGCAGACGGCTGTGGACCACTACAACAACCTGCTTGCCACACTGCAGAACCGCGAAGCATTGGTGGTGCAAGGCAACCGCATCGAGTTCTCTGCGGACCCCAAGCAGTTGGCGATTCGGCGCAGCGAACTTTCAGCACAGCTGGCCATCTTTGACGAGATGGAGCGACTGACGGCGGAGATTGACCGTCTCAAGAGACAAAAGGTCCAACCGAGGATTCAAGTGATGCGCGATGGTGGAACCTCGGGCCGCTCGGTCGCTGACACCGCCCGCGGCTACTTGGAACTCTGGGGTTTCGCGGATATCGAGAACATCTCCCTTGATGCTGAAGCATGCGACCTCGTTCTCAACGACCGGACGCGCCTGAGTTTCGGCGCTGGCCTGAGAGCGCTGTACTTGTCCGCGCTGGTCATCGCGCTTATGGAGCATGCGCTTGAGGCTGGCCATCCGCATCTTGGCGTGGTCGTCATCGACTCTCCATTGAAGGCCTACGCCGACCCAGATTCGGATGAGGACCATGAAGTCCCAGTCACCACAGTGACGGAAAGGTTCTACGACTGGTTGGCAAACTTTGCTGGGCGCGGGCAAATCATCGTCCTAGAGAACGAACGAATCTCCGCCGAGACGGCCGTGACGTTGAAGCCAGTTGAGTTCACCGGCAAGCCGGGGATTGGGCGTTCAGGCTTCTACCCGCATCGCGCGTTGTCACCAACAGCTCCGATGCGCCTTCAAGCCGAGGACGCGGGCCAGAGGGGCGAAACGACGGACGGCGAGGCTGACGACGAATGATGATGTAAACCTTCGGAGCACGGGACATATGCGTAGCGAGCAAGTCGAAACCGACCTCGCGACGGCTTCCTTCGAGTTCTTCTATGCGTTCTGTCGATTTGAGTACGCCTTGAAAGAAGCCGGTCACCTGCGCGGTACCGTTCCCGGCGCAGTTGTGATGCCGGATTGGAAACGCTTTGTAGACCAACGGACTTTACAGTGTCCGATGTCGAACGAGGCTGCTTGCGTCGTGGTCGAAGCACCGGAGCAGCGAGTCGTTGGTTCGCATGGCGACCCTACATGGTGCTCAATAACTACGGCTGCATGCCATCAGACCTCCGCCGGGTGGTCCTTGCATTGACGATGGTCCGAAACAACCTCCTCCATCGCGGCAAGCATTCGGCCACAGGGGGATGTTCCGGACCGAACCCAACATCATTCGGCCAATGGGGGCAGTGCCAGCTCAGCTTGCGGATTTCGGTCAGATGGGCACGGACTTCAGCAGGTCCTACTGACGACGTAGAACATCCGGCGGAGCTCAAAGGCGCCTGCGCTGTTAGGCGGTCACGGACTTGGGACTGGAGCATCACCGAGTCGTGACCTCCTCAGGCACTCGCGCCATCGGCGCTTGGCACATCCAGGACGTCAATTCGTACCACGGGCGGCTCAAAGGCTGGGTGCGCCGCTTCAACTACCTGGAGAACTACCTCGGTTGGTTTCGAGCATTGGACCGAACGCCCCTAGGTATGCAATTTCCGGCGACTGTCCAGCACGCGCCTTGACTTGGAGGAAACCACGACGGTTCTGGTGGGGGCCAATAACAGCGGAAATACATCGCTCCTGACGGCGCTGCGCAACTTTCTGAGGGAGCCGGGATATCGGCCAGCTTTCACTTAGTACGTACGCGGAGGGAAGGGCGCGCAGGCTGTCGGCCGCGGGAGTCCGGCGTGTATGGGGCAGGACGCGCGCGAGATGCGGGGAAGGGGGCGGGTGACCGACGTCCGTTCCATTTCTAGCCTTGCCCTTTAAAGGCTAATGGGTCGCGCAGGCCCAGGGGTGGCGGCAGGAACCGCCGGTTCGATTCGGTGGTGCTATGAGTACTTTGCCGCGAGAGTCACTTGGCGGACAGCTGCTTCAGAGTCGCATCGGACGTTGCGGCACTCAGAGAGGAGCCATTTGCAAATGCCCTGCCGCAGAGTAAATCCCTTTGGCAAAACGGGTCACGAAGGGCTGCCTGAGCGGCTCAACGATGTGTAGCGTTCCGGCTTGATGCCTTGCGGCATCGGGTACCGCGGCTTCAGCTGCGCCGGTGGTCAGCGCACGTCGGAGGAGAGTAGGACCATTTGCGCTGAAAAGGGACGAACCTTGAGGCGTTTCAGAGAATAGCCAATTGTCCGGAATGGGCTGGCGTACAGCCATTTGTCGTAAGGTACGACTTTAATGTCGTTTTCCACCGAGGAGCGATCGCTCCGCGCGGATTCAGAGGACCCGGTCAGATGTCCCTGATCAGTTGCCGGAACTCGTCGACGTCCTCGAACGACCGGTACACCGACGCGAAGCGCACGTAGGCGACCTTGTCGATGCGCTTGAGTTCGCGCATCACATGCTCGCCGAGCTTGGTCGACGGGATCTCGCGCGCGCCGCTGCTGAGCAGCTTCTCCTGGATGCGCTCCAGCGCCGCGTCGATCTGCTCGATGCTGACCGGCCGCTTGCGCAGCGCCAGCGTCATCGACGCGCGCAGCTTGCCCATGTCGAACTCGGCGCGCGTGCCGTCCTTCTTCACGACCATGGGCAGCGCGATTTCCGCGCGCTCATAGGTCGTGAAGCGCTTCTCGCAGGACTGGCAGCGCCGCCGCCGGCGCACCACGTCGCCCTCATCGGACTCCCGGGTCTCCGAGACTTGCGTGTCGCCGTGACCGCAGAAGGGGCAGCGCATGCGCCGTCGGCTCCGCTCAGCGGTAGACCGGGAACTGACGCGTCAGTTCGGCCACCTGCGCGCGCACCTTGGCCAGGTTGGCCTCGTCATGCGGGTTGTCCAGCACGTCGGCGATCAGATGCGCGGTCTTGCGAACCTGCTCCTCCTTGAAGCCGCGCGTGGTCATCGCCGGCGTGCCCAGGCGGATGCCGCTGGTCACCATGGGCTTCTGCGGGTCGTTCGGGATGCCGTTCTTGTTGCAGGTCATGTGGGCCGCGCCCAGGATGGCCTCGGCTTCCTTGCCGGTCAGGTTCTTCGGACGCAGGTCCACCAGCATCACGTGGCTGTCCGTGCCGCCGGAGACGATGCGCAGGCCGCGCTCGATCAGCGTCTGGGCCAGCACCTTCGCGTTCGCGGCGACCTGCTGCTGGTAGGCCTTGAACTCCGGCGACAGCGCTTCCTTGAACGCCACCGCCTTGCCGGCGATCACGTGCATCAGCGGGCCGCCCTGGATGCCGGGGAAGATCGCCGAGTTGATCTTCTTGGCGATCGCCTCGTCGTTGGTCAGGATGATGCCGCCGCGCGGGCCGCGCAGGCTCTTGTGCGTCGTGGAGGTCACGACGTCGGCATGCGGCAGCGGGTTCGGGTAGACGCCCGCGGCGATCAGGCCGGCGTAGTGCGCCATGTCGACCATGAAGTAGGCGCCGATCTCCTTGGCAACCCTGCCGAAGCGCTCGAAATCGATGCGCAGCGAGTAGGCCGAGGCGCCCGCGATGATCAGCTTGGGCTTCTTCTCGCGGGCCAGGGCTTCCATGGCGTCGTAGTCGATCTCTTCCTTGGCGTCGAGACCGTAGCTGATGACGTTGAACCACTTGCCGCTCATGTTCAGCGACATGCCGTGCGTCAGGTGGCCGCCCTCGGCCAGGCTCATGCCCATGATGGTGTCGCCGGGCTGCAGCAGCGCGAAGAACACGCCCTGGTTGGCCTGCGAGCCGCTGTTGGGCTGCACGTTGGCGAACTCGGCGCCGTAGAGCTGCTTCAGGCGGTCGATCGCCAGTTGCTCGACGATGTCCACGTACTCGCAGCCGCCGTAATAGCGCTTGCCGGGATAGCCCTCGGCGTACTTGTTGGTCAGCTGGCTGCCCTGCGCCTCCATGACGGCCGGGGAGGTGTAGTTCTCCGAGGCGATCAGTTCGATGTGATCTTCCTGCCGCTTCGTTTCCTGCTGGATGGCGGCGAAGATCTCGGCGTCGACGGTGGCGAGGGTGTGTTGGGTGCGGTCAAACATGATGATGTCGGCTCAAGGGTTGGCGCCGCCCGCCCGGCCTCGCGAACGCGGGGTCGACGGCAGGGCGACCCGAACGGCGGAAACCGGAACGACGGCGGCCCAGGCGAACGGCACGGACAACCGGAGAAGACTCTCCGGCCGCTCGCGCTTCCCGGTGGTGACCCACCTCGGGCGACGCCTGCCGGGCGACAGCATGTCGTCGGTCAGGGCGCCCTGATCGCCAGTTGCGCGAAGCGTGCAGTGTAGCCGCACCGGAGAGGGGCACGGCGTGCGCCGTGACATTGTTCCGGGGACGGCGGCCGCGGCGCCAATGAAAAACGGGTTCCCAGGGGAACCCGTCGTGGAAGCAGTCCGCCGCGGTCCGCGCGCGGACGCGGCGCGTGCCGGTCAGTGCATGGCGGCGGTCATCGCCACCTGTTCCCCGGTCGTCGCGGGCGCCGAGGCGGGCTCGCGGATCGGCCGCGGCGCCGACGGGCTGACGTTGCGGCCCTGCACGACGGCCTTGAGCAGTTCCTGCTCAGCCAGCACGCGGCCGGCGTAGCCGGTGTCGTCGGGCAGGTTGGCTGCGCCGACGTAGCGCCGCAGGCCTTCCTCCAGGCTGCCGGCGCGCTGGATGCATTCCTTGAGCACCTGCACGCCCACTCTCAGATTGGTGATGGGGTCGAACGCGGCCAGATTGCCGCCGAAGGCCTCGTACTTGTCGTCGTGGACGCGGGTCATGACCTGCATCAGGCCCTGGGCGCCGACGGCGCTCTGCGCGAAGGGGTTGAAGCCGGACTCGATGGCCATGATCGACAGGATCAGCGTGGGATCGACGCGAGCGCGCTGGCCGACATCCCAGGCTTCCTTGACCAGCCGGCTGACCGGCTCCGGCGCCACGCGGTAGCGGCGCGCCAGGTAGTTCGCCACCAGCGCCTGCTGGCGCGTGAGTTCCTTGGGATCGACCGCGGTGGCGCGGGTGATCGCGTCAGGCTCGGCCATCAGGGCCAGGACGTCGCCCGAGGCCTCCACGCGCGCTTCGTGGCGGGCGTTGAGCCAGCCCAGCACCTGGCCTTCCAGCTGCTGGCGCAGATCCGCCTGGCTGGCGAAGACCAGTCCGACGGCGATCACGGCGAAGCCCACCAGGGCGAGCGTGTTGTGGCTGACGACCAGCAGACCCTGGCCGATGTCCTTGATGAACAGCACCAGGGCGGAGCGCGCCTGGCGGGGGAGGGATAGCAATTGAGAACGCGCTGTCATGCGACTCCTTTCTCCGACCACGTCCGTCCTCGCGGCGACCGGGGAGCTCCAGCGGAGTTCCTTCGTCGGGCGCGGGGCGGCGCGTGGCGATAATGGGCTGGTTCGGGCGTCGTCGACGGCTCGGAGGGCTCTCAGAGGGCTCCGGGCGCTTGGTGCGACGGACGGGCGATCCAGCGTCCATTGGCAGCGGACCGGCTTCGCGTCCCACAGCGAAGACCGGGATAACCCTGGGGGTCCAGGGCAGGGCGCGATTCTATGGATCAAAAATAACCCGTCAACCGCATAGGACTTGTTCTAAACAACTATTGGTTATGAAGTACCGAGATCTGCGTGACTTTGTGGGCGCTTTGGAGGGCATGGGGGAACTGCGGCGCGTGGCCGAGCCCGTCTCTCCGGTCCTGGAGATGACGGCCCTGAGCGACCTGGTGCTGCGGGCGGAAGGTCCGGCGCTGCTGTTCGAGCGGCCCGCCGGCCATGCGATGCCGGTGCTGGCGAACTTGTTCGGCACCCCCAGACGGGTGGCGCTGGGCATGGGCGCCGAGTCGACCACCCAGTTGCGGGAGGTTGGCCAGCTGCTGGCGACGCTGAAGGAACCCGAGCCGCCGCGCGGCTTGCGCGATGTCGGCAAGCTGGCGCAGATGGGCAAGGCGCTGTGGGACATGAAGCCGGCGCTGGTCAAGCGGCCGGTCTGTCAGGAGCAGGTGTTCGAGGGCGGCGATGTCGACCTCAAGCGCCTGCCCATCCAGACCTGCTGGCCGGGCGACGTCGGTCCGCTGCTGACCTGGGGCCTGGTGGTGACGCGCGGGCCGCAGTCGATCCCCCAGCCGCGGCTGCGTCAGAACCTGGGCATCTACCGCCAGCAATTGATCGGGAGACGCCAATTGATCATGCGCTGGCTGGCGCATCGCGGCGGCGCCCTGGATTTCCGCGACTTCGCGATCGCGAATCCGGGACAGCCGTTCCCGATCGCGGTGGCCCTGGGGGCGGACCCGGCGACGACGCTCGGCGCGGTGACGCCGGTGCCGGACTCGTTGTCCGAATACCAGTTCGCCGGACTGCTGCGCGGCTCGCGGACCGAGGTGGCCGACACCCAGGTCGGCGAGGCCGGCCGGATGCTGCAGGTGCCGGCGACCTCCGAGATCGTGCTCGAGGGCCACATCCCTCCGGCCGCGCCCGGCTTCACCGGCCACAGCGAGGACGGCATCCCGCTGAAGGAGAAGGGCGGCTACCTGCATGCGCTGGAAGGGCCTTACGGCGACCACACCGGCTATTACAACGAGCAGGACTGGTTCCCCGTGTTCGAGGTGAACCGCATCACCCAGCGCGAGGGCGCGATCTATCACTCGACCTACACCGGCAAGCCGCCTGACGAGCCGGCCGTGCTGGGCGTGGCGCTGAACGAGGTGTTCGTCCCCATCCTGCAGAAGCAGTTCCCGGAGATCGTCGACTTCTACCTGCCGCCCGAGGGTTGCAGCTATCGGATGGCGGTGATCTCGATCAAGAAGGCCTATCCGGGGCACGCGAAGCGGCTGATGTTCGGCTTGTGGAGCTACCTGCGCCAGTTCATGTACACGAAGTTCATCGTGATCGTGGACGAGGACGTCGACATCCGTAGCTGGCAGGACGTGATCTGGGCCATCACGACGCGGATGGATCCGGCGCGGGACACGACCCTGGTGGAATCGACGCCGATCGACTATCTGGACTTCGCATCGCCGGTGTCGGGCCTGGGCGGGAAGATGGGGCTGGACGCGACCAACAAGTGGCCGGGCGAGACGAGCCGGGAATGGGGCCGTGTGATCGAGATGCCGGCCGAGCAGAAGACCCGGGCGGCGGATCTCTATCAGCGTTTGTTCGGGGGGCGGGAAATCACTCGTTCCTAGGGATCATGGCTTGAAGGGCGGGCGGCGCCGGTCTAAGGTTGTCTGGCCTTTCCGGCACTTTCTCTGGCGCAGTCTCTGCGCGCCAGGAGCCCTGCGGCAGATGGCCGTGGAGCCCCAAAGGCGGCTGGTCCGCCCACCCCTTCCGCGAACGGGTTGCCCGGCGCGGAAGGGGTTTCTATTTGGAGCGTCCCCGCGTCAGTGGCCGGCGGCGTAGCCCAGCCATTCGTAGCCGAGGTAGCGCGCCCGCGCCGTCCCTTCCTGCGAGGGCAGCAGGTCGCGCCATTCGACGCCGGGCAGCGCCAGCCCCATCGGCGCGGCGAGCAGTTCCACGTCCGGCGGCAGCGCCTCGCGGAAGGCGCGCATTGCTCTGCGCATGTGGACGTCGTGGGTGACCAGGATCACGCGCCGGATCCCCTTGCCGCGCAGCAGTTCGGCGGTGTAGGCCGCGTTCTCGCGGGTGTCGGTGGCGCGATCCTCCTTCCAGGCGAGCGTGAAGCCGAACTCCTGCAGCGCGGTGCGCTCGGCCAGCATGGCCTCGGTCAAGGTCTCGTCAGGGGCGTCGCGCGGCGTGCCGCCGGTGAACAGCAGCGGGATGTCGGTCTGCCGCGACAGCCAGATGCCATAGCGCAGCCGCTCGATCGAGGCCGTCTTGAGCTGCGCGGTGCCGTACTCGGGCATCAGTCTGCGGGCGCCGCCGCCCAGCACGACGATCACGCTCTGCCGCGGCGGGCTGTCGCGCAGCGCCTGGAGGCGCACAGCCTGCTGGCGGCCCAGCAGCCGGTCCTGCAGCCACAGCGCGCCGAACTCGGTGCTGCCGACCCAGACGGCGATCAGGCCCGCGGCGAACAGCGCGCCCGACAGCCAGCGCCGGCGATGCCGCAGCCACCAGGCGAGCAGCAGCAGCGGGAAGGCGCCGGTGGGCGGCAGCAGGAAGGCCGCCACCGCATGTATCAGGTCGTTCATCGAGGCACTGCGTCGGTGTCAGGTGTTGAGCCCGCCAGCATAATCAGCTTCCTTGACGACTTGTCCGGCGCCCGCCGGTGGACCCCGTGTTCTTCTCCGCTCTTCCCGTCTGGCCCCGCCGCGCGCTGCGTGCGCTCGTGGGCCTGGTGCTGGCCCTCGTCGCGCTGCTGCTGGTGGCGTGGGTGGCGCTGCCGATGTGGATCGAGCGAGCCGGCGTTCGCATCGCCTCGGAGCAGCTCGGACGGCCGGTGACGCTCGGCGGCGCGCGCTTCACGCCGTGGCGGCTCGCGCTCACGCTGGAAGAGCTGAAGATCGGCGGCCCGTCGGCCGCCGCGCCGCCGCTGCTGGAGGTTCAGCGCTTGCAGGCGGCGCTGTCGCCGCGCTCGCTGTGGCATGTCGCGCCGGTGCTGTCCTCGCTGACGATCGATGCGCCGCGGGTGCGCGTCGCACTGCTGCCCGGCGGCAAGACCGATCTGGATGACGTCATCGCGCATCTCAATACGGCGCCGCAGACCCCGGCCAAGCACGACGACGGGCCCGCCCCGGTGGCCGTCTACAACATCGAGCTGACCGGCGGCGAGTTCAGACTCGACGATCGCGCGGCCGGCATGGTCCACGAGCTCAAGGCGCTGCATCTGGGGATCCCGTTCCTGTCGACGCTGGACGCGGACGAGGAAGTCCACGTGCTGCCGCGGTTGTCGGGGCAGCTCAATGGCGTGGGCTTCCAGAGCGAGGGCGAGGCTCAGCCGTTCGCCGACACGCGCAGCGCGAGCATGACCGTCAAGCTGGACGCGCTGGATCTGTCCGCTTATCGCGCCTACTGGCCGAAGACGCTGCCGATGCGCCTGGCCAAGGGGCAGATCGACGCGCAGCTGAAGGTGGATTTCAGGCAGCCGCCGAAGCAGGCGCCGGAAGTCAAGCTCAGCGGGCGCACCGCCGTGCGCGAGCTGTCGCTGCAGCGGCGCGCGCACGGGGGCGGTGCTGCCGGCGCTGGTGGGGCTGACGGCGCTGGCGGTGCCTGGGAGGATTGGCTGCGCTGGCAGGCGCTGACCGTCGATCTGGCGGACGTGCAGCCGCTCAAGCGGCAGTTGCTGCTGGGCGCGATCTCGCTGAAGCAGCCCGAGCTGCTGATGGGCCGCGATGCGCAAGGGCGCCTGTGGTGGCCGGAGATGCCGCCTTCACCTTCCCCCTCTGCGGCGGCGCCCAAGACGGTGCCTGGCGCCGCGACGCCCGCGCCTTGGCGCGTCGGCGTTCAGCAGTTGGCGCTCGAAGGCGGCCGGATCGGCTGGACCGACGAAACGCTGCGCCCCGCCGCGATATGGCGCGTCGACGGTCTGGCGCTGAAGGGCACCGGCCTGGCCTGGCCGCTGGCCGCCAAGGCCGCGCCCGTGGAAATCGCCGCGAGCGTCGCGCCGGAAGGCGCCAAGGCGCCGGCCAGCCTGTCCGGCAAGGGCGAGATCGGCGCTGCGGGCGTCGCGCTCGAATGGGCGCTCAAGGACCTGGCGCTCGATGGCTTGACGCCCTATCTGAAGGGCGCGACGCCGTTGTCGTTGCAGGGCCGCTTCGCGACGCAAGGCGCCGTCCGCGCCGGTCCCCATGGCGAGGACCTCAAGCTGTCGCTGAAGGGGCTGAGCCTGGAGGAGGTGCAGCTGGCCGACGGCAAGAAGGCGGTGCTGGCGCTGAAGCAACTCAGCCTGGATCAGGCGGAGATTGCGCTGGAGAGCCGCAAGCTGACGGCGGGACGCGTGGCACTGTCCGGGCCGAAGCTGGACCTGGGCCGCGACAAGGCGGGCAAGTGGAGCTGGGACGGCTGGATGGCGGCTTCCGCCACGCCGGCCGGGCCGGGCGGCGCGACGGCCTCGCGTCACCGCGCGCCGGCGGGCCGCGGCGACCGCTTGACGCTGGAGGCGCCCGAGCACGGCGAGGTGGCGGCCAGGCCCGTCGGCAACCCGCCCTGGAGCGCCCAGATCGCGGAGATCGCCATCGACGGCGGCGAGGCGACGCTGCTGGACCTGGCGACCCACGTGCTCGATGACGAGCCCGCGCGCCCGATCGGCGTCCAGGCGCTGAGCTTGAAGGTCGCCGGCATCGACTGGGATGGCAGACAGCTGCGCAAGCCGCTGCCGGCGCAGCTCAGCGCCACGCTGCGGCGCCCTGACTCGACCCGGCGGGTGGCGCGTGACGTGCCGGCGTTCCGCTGGGACGGGCAGCTCGCGCTGGCGCCGCTGAAGGCCTCGGGCCGGATCGTCGCGGAGCACCTGCCGCTTCACTGGGCCGATCCCTATCTGGATCCGGCGATCGGCATCCATCTGCAACGCGCGGAGGGCTCGATCCGCGGCGACTTCGACTTCACCGAGACGCCGAAGGGGCCGTCGGTGCGTGCCGGCGGTGAACTGCTGATCGCGGATCTGCGGCTGCGCCAGGCGCGGCTGCAGGACGGCAAGCGGCGTTCGGCCGAGGATCTGCTGAGCTGGCAGGGGCTGAAGCTCGCCGGGTTGAAGCTCGCGCTGGCACCCGGCGGCGCCCCCGACGTCAAGATCCAGCAGGCGGTGCTGGACGAGTTCTACGCCCGCCTGATCGTCAACGAACAGGGCCGGCTCAACCTGCGTGACCTGAACCAGACGGCGCAGGGCCAGGCGGTGGCGGCGGCGGCCGGGACGCCGGCCGCCTCGGCGCCGGTGGCCGCGACGGTGGCGAGCGTGGCCTCGGCGCCGCAGCCGACGGCGGCGTCCGTGGCCGCCTCGTCCGCCGCGGGCGAGCCTGCGCTGCGGCTCAGCATCGCCCAGACGCGCGTCAATGGCGGCAAGGTCGACTTCAACGACCGCTTCATCAAGCCCAACTACAGCGCCAACCTGAGCGAGCTCACCGGCACGCTGGGCGCGTTCTCGGCCGGCTCGGCGGCGATGGCGCCGCTGCAGCTCAAGGGCAAGGTCGAAGGCACCGGATTGCTGGACATCAGCGGCCAGCTCAATCCGAGCGGCGCGCCGCTGGCGCTGGACATCACCGCCAGCGCCACCGATGTCGAGCTCGCGCCGCTGTCGCCCTATGCCGGCAAGTACGCCGGCTACGCGATCGAGCGCGGCAAGCTGTCCACGCGGGTGCACTACCAGATCGAGCCGGGCGGCCGGCTGCAGGCGGACAACAAGATCGTGCTGAACCAGCTGACCTTCGGCGACCGGATCGACAGTCCGTCGGCGACCAAGCTGCCGGTCAAGCTGGCGGTGGCCTTGCTCAAGGACCGGGACGGCGTCATTGACGTCAATCTGCCGGTCAGCGGTTCCCTCAATGATCCGGAATTCAGCGTCGGCGGGCTGGTGGTCAAGCTGATCCTCAACCTGCTGACCAAGGCGCTGACGGCACCGTTCTCGCTGCTGTCGGGCGGTGGCGGCGCCGAGATGAGCCACCTCGACTTCCAGCCGGGCACCGCGGCGCTGGCGCCCGAAGCGGCGAAGAAGCTGGACCCGCTGACCCGGGTGCTGGCGGACAAGCCGGCGTTGCAGCTGAGCATCACCGGCTGGGTTGATCCGGAAGCGGAACGGCGCGCCGCGCAGGCGGTCCGGCTGGAGGAGGCGATGGTCACCGAGCGCCGCCGCGAATTGCGTCGCGCGTCCTTCACGCAGGCGGCGCCCGCGGCGTCGGCCGCGTCGGCGTCCGACGCGGCGCTGGCGCCGGTGGAACTCGACGACACGCAGCGCGCGCGCCTGCTGAAGGTGGTCTACGACAACGCCAAGCTGCCGAACAAGCCGCGCAACTTCCTCGGCCTGGCCAAGGATCTGCCGGCCGAGCGGATGAAGACCCTGCTGATGGACAGCTACACGGTCACCGACGAGCAGTTGCGCGAGCTGGCGCTGCAGCGCGCGGTGGCGGTTCGTGACGCGCTGATCGAGCGCGGAGTGCCGAACGCGCGGATGTTCCTGGCCTCCCCCAAGCTGCATGCGAAGGCGGATGATCGCGGCGACGACCGCGACAAGCCCTGGCAGCCGCGCGTGGATCTGGCGCTGAGCGCGCAGTGACCTTGATTTTGGGTCGCCGGAACCGCCGTAAGATCTTCAGATTCAGAGCGTGGCCGCGCTAACGCGACCCTGGAGAACATATGGCGCGGATCAATCTTCGAAAGTTCATCGCCGAGCATTACCGCGGCGGCGTGACGGCTCGGGATGTGATTCGAGAGGCCATCACCAATTCGATCCACGCTGGCGGAGCGAGGATCACGGTCGAACTTCATTTCTCGGAGAAGAATGGCGAACTGTTTCCGGGAACCGAAGAACGCCGTGTCCTGGAGCAGATCACCATCGTCGACGACGGCGAAGGCTTCACCGAGGCGAATCTGCAGTATTTCGACGAGATCTGCACCGGCCACAAGGACGATATTGGCGGCAAGGGCGTTGGGCGCTTGGCGTTCTTGAAATATGCGGGACGCGTGCAGGTTCGAAGCCAGTTGTCCACGGAACTCGTCGAATTTCAGTACACGCCCGAGTTCACGCTGGACGATGTTATTCGCAAGCCGATGGGCGGCGGTCCGCAAACGGCCATCACGCTGAGCGATCCGAAGAAGCGGATCAATACGCAGGTGACCAAGCTCGTCAATTCCGTCTGTGACGACCTGCGGCTCCTGCTTTTCTTGAAGGCGCGTCAAGGTCGCAGGGTTGAAGTCAACTTCCGGCACAATTCCCGCCAGCCTTTTGACGACGACTTCGTGTTTTCCGGAGACGAAGTTCAGGCAGTCGTCGAACACGAATTCTTCCTGGAGGGCGAGTCGTTCACCTGTTATTTGTTTCGCGACAACGCGCCTCGCAAAGGTATCGTGGCGATGCTATGTGCGGACGATCTTTGTGTTGAGGAATATGTCATCAGCCGCCGATTCGACGTCTGCCGCCATTTGATTTTCGTTACCTCCCCCTACTTCAACAATCGCTCGAACATCGAGCGGCAGCGCCTGGAACTGCCGCGCACCGAGGACGATGTCGACATGGTTTCTCCGATCAGTCGTGAGAAGCTGATGCCGCGCATTCATGGGGAATGCATGCGCCTCATCGACCAGTTGGAAGGCGGCGGCGTCGATGAATTCAGGGCGAGCAACATCGGCAAATTGCGGAAGTACTATCCCTTCATTGACGTCAAGGCGCTGGGAGGAAATGCAGCACTACTGGATGCCGACGAGATCGTGAAGACTTACCGGGCCCAGCAGGCTCGCCGTGAGGATCAATTGATCGAGGCGCTTGAAAGCGGGCGGCCGGTGTCGTGGGATGATATTTCTCACCTCGCCAGTGACGATCTCGCACGATTCATCGTGCATCGCGCGTTGGTGATCGATTCACTGGCAAATATGCCATCGAGCGCGGCCGAAGAGGCTATTCACAGCGCCATTCTGCCGAAGAGGAGTGACGGGTCGGATCTGCGCGAGAACAACATCTGGCTGGTCGATGACAAGTTTCTTTCCTACTCGAGCGTTCACAGCGACGAGATGCTCTGCAGGATCGTGGAGGAGGTCGCCGACGATGTGGAAAGCAGGCAGCAACGCCGGCCGGATGTGGCGGCCTTCTTTTCCAGGGATGGTGACGGCCAGCCCAACAAGTTGGTGGTGGTCGAGTTCAAGAAGCCAGGCGCTGATATTTTCGAGAACAACAAGTCCTTGATGCAATGCCGGCTTTACGCAGGCTCCCTGGTAGATCGGATTCCCACGCTGCGGGAAGCCTTTGCGTTCTCCATCGTCGAGATTGACGACGAGTTTTACAGGGATATGAAGCAAACGGGATTCAAGGATGTTTTTTCCCTGTCTGAGCGAGTCGTCTATAACGATTTTTTGATTGGCGAAAACAGTGATGTGCCGCTTCACCTTTACGTGATGCCGGCGGCAGCGCTCATCCGCGATGCGAAGGCTCGCAACCGTGTTTTCGAAGAGGTCCTTCGGTTCGACATCGCCGATGCTTCGGCGACGCGGCTGGCCCGGCCTTGAGGAGCTCGCGGGCGACGCCATATGCGTGGCTCGCTGCATTGCAACCGCATTTGGAAGGACACCCCATGAGCACCACCCCCACCCCCGTCACGCTTGCGCCCGGTGAGGACCTCATCACCCTCGGCGGCGGCTGCTTCTGGTGCACCGAGGCGGTCTTCCTCCGGGTCAAGGGCGTGCGTGCGGTCGAGTCCGGCTACACCAACGGCCAGGTCGCCCAGCCCAACTATGAACAGGTCTGCTCCGGCAACACCGGGCATGCCGAGGTCGTGCGGGTGCGCTTCGACACCAGCGTCGTCTCGCTGGAGGACCTGCTGCAGGTGTTCTTCACCATCCACGACCCGACCACGCTGAACCGCCAGGGCGCGGACGTCGGGACGCAATACCGCTCGGGGATCTACTACACCCGGCCGGAACAGCTCGGCGTGATCAGACAGGTGCTCGACGACGCCCAGCGCGCCCATGGCGGCAAGGTGGTCACCGAGGTCCAGCCCGAGCAGAACTACTGGCCGGCCGAGGCCTATCACCAGAACTACTTCGCGAACCATCCGGAGCAGGGCTATTGCGCCTTCGTCGTCGCCCCCAAGGTCGACAAGTTCGCGTTGAAGTTCAAGGCGCTGCTGAAGGACGAGGCGGCCGGCTGATGGCCGGGCTCATCCGCATGGAGGCACTGCGCCGCTCGCCCGCGGGTTCGTTTCCGCCGACATCCGAGCGAGGCACAATGCTCGCTTTCACGCGGCGTTGAGGCCGCGTTCACGCCCCTGCGCTGATGACCGCACGCTTTGCCATCGCTGCTCTCCGTTCGCGCCGGCTTCTGGCTGCTTGGCTGACGCTGGACGTGGTGACCGTCGAGGGGCAGATGACGGTGCTCAGCGACGACCCCTGCGGCATGTTCTACCGCGTCACGCAGGCGGTGCCCGCGGCCCGCTGAGGCGCGTGGACAGGATTCCCACCGATGCGCGCCGCGTCCGCCCCTTCGATGACCCGTCCGCCACGCGGCTGGGTCTGGCTGTGCGTGGTGGCGCTGCTGGGCTTCCAGGCGCTGGGCCTGGTGCACCGGGCGCTGCACGGCGGCCCGATGCCGGCGCCCGTGCGCCTGGCGGTGCAGGCCGCGAAGCAGGCGGCCGAACTGGAGCGCGCCGCCGCGGCCGGCACGGCCGACGAGGACTCGCCGCTGTTCAAGATCGGGCATGTCGCCGGCACCGGCGACTGCCAATTGCTCGACCAGCTCAGCCACGCGCTGGGTCCGATCGTCCAGGCCTTCGCCTGGACTGTGGCGCTGCCGGATCATCCGCTCGGCACCGTCCAGCCGCATGACGCCACGCTCGCGCAGCTGTGGCGCAGGGCCGCCCGCGGCCCGCCCAGAGCCTGACCCCTCCATCGATTCCGACCTCGCCCAGACGCGTCCGCTTGCGTTGGTTCGCGTCCGTTGACGCGGCGCGGCTGTTCGCGTCCGTCCCGGCGGCGCGATGGCGTCGCGCAGGTTCTCCCAGAAATTGATGGCGCCGCGGTGCTCGGCCGCCGGCGCTCGAGAGTGTGCTCATGTTCATCTCATTGGCTTCGATCCGTTCGTTGGCGCCGTCGCGCGCCGCTTCTCAACCCGTCCTGCAACCCACGCTGCTGGCCGTGGCGCTGAGCGCCGCGTCGGCGAGCGGCTGGGCCCAGCAGGCGCCGACCGCGCCAGCGGACCAGACGGCCCAGGCCGCCGCCGCGGGCTCAGGGGCCGACGCCGCGGCCTCGGCCGATGCGGCCTCCGGCGGCACGGGCCGCGTGCACAAGCACAAGCTCGATGCGGTCGTGGTGACCGGCAATCCGCTGAGCCAGCGCGAGCTGGCCGCGCCGGTGCAGGTGCTCAGCGGGGATGCGCTGACGCTCAAGCGCGGCGCCAGCCTGGGCGAGACGCTCGACGGGTTGGCCGGCGTCGGCTCGACCTACTTCGGCCCCAACAGCAACCGTCCGACGATGCGCGGCCTCGACGGCGACCGGGTGCGCATGCTGAGCAACTCCGGTGCCTCGGTCGATGCGTCCAGCCTCAGCTTCGACCACGCGCTGCCGGTCGATCCGCTGGTGCTCACGCGCGTGGAGGTGCTGCGCGGCGCGGCGGCGCTGCAGTACGGCGGCAATGCGATCGGCGGTGTCGTCAATGCGATCGACAACCGCATTCCGCGCCTCGCGCAGCCCGGGCTGAACGGCGCGGCGGAGCTGCGCCTGGGTGGCGCGGCCAAGGAGCGCGGCGGCGCCGTCGTGCTCGATGGCGGCGGTGAGGCCTTCGCCTGGCACGTCGACGCGGCCGACCGTCACGCTGACGATCAGCGCGTGCCGCGCTTCCTCAGCGAGGACGGCTGGCGGTCGCACGTGCGCAACTCCGACAGCCATGGCCGCAGCGGCGCGGTGGGCGGCTCGCTGCTGTTCTCGCAGGGCTATGCCGGTGTGTCGGTCGAGGACTATCACAACGACTACGGCGTGACCGTGGAGCCTGACGTCCGCATCGAGATGCAGCGTCAGCGCCTGGCCACCGCCGGTGAATGGCGCGATCCGATGCCGGGGCTGGCGCGCGTGACCTGGCAGTTCGCGAGCAGCCGCTACAAGCACCAGGAAGTGGAGGGCAGCGGCGAGGTCGGCACGGTCTTCTCGTCCAAGGGGAAGGACGGGCGCGTCGAGGCGACGCACACGGCGCTGCAGGGCGGCTGGGGCACGGTGCAGGGCGTGCTCGGCTGGCAGTGGGAGCAGAGCGACTTCTCCGCGCTCGGCGAGGAGGCCCTGGTGCCGGGCACCAAGACACGCAACAACGCGCTGTTCCTGATCGAGCAGTTCAAGTCCGGGCCCTGGAGTCTGCAGGCTGGCGCGCGCGCCGAACGCGTCAATGTGTCGTCGACGGGGGGCGATGAGGAGCGCTTCGGCGATCCGGTGACGCGGCGCTTCAGTCCGAAGAGCTTCTCGCTCAGCGGTGCGTATGAGCTTGGCAATGGGTTCAGCTTGTCGAGCAATCTCAGCAGCAGCCAGCGCGCGCCGACCTTCTACGAGCTGTTCGCCAATGGCGTGCATGTGGCGTCGGGGGCGTTCGAGGTCGGCGATGTGAACCTGGGACTGGAGCGGGCGAAGTCGGTGGACCTCGGTCTTCATTGGAAGCAGGGCGAGGCGAAGTGGAGCGTGCAGGTTTATCAGACGCGCTTCGCGAACTACATCGCGCTGGACGCGAGCGGGCGCTCGATCGATGAGGTCGGCGAGGACGGCGAGACGAAGTCGGTGCCGGAGTTCCTGTATCGCGGCGTGCGCGCGCGGTTGCGTGGCGTCGAGCTGGAGGGGCGTCAGCCGTTGCCGGCGGTGGCGGGCTGGGGGCTGACGCTCGGGACGACGGTGGATCTGGTGCGCGGCACCAACCGTGACACCGGCGAGGCGCTGCCGCGTCTATCGCCGGTGCGGGGCAGTCTGTCGTTGCAGGCCGAGCGGGGGCCGTGGCTGATCCAGGCGGAGTTGCGCGGCGCGATGCGCCAGGACCGCGTGCCGGCCTTCGACACGCCGACGGCGGGCTACGGCATCCTGCGCTTGAACATCGCGCGCCACTTCGACATCGGGAACCTCGACGCGATGTGGTACCTGAAGCTCGACAACCTCGCCAACAAGCTGGCCTACAGCGCGGGCAGCGTGCAGACGATCCGGCCGCTGACGCCGCTGCCCGGACGCAGCCTGTTCGCGGGGATGCAGGTCAGGTTCTGATCCTGAATCCGGCGCGTACGTCCGGCCGTGTCAGGGCGCGAGGCGCTCGCGGATCCATGCCGTGCCGTCGCGGCGGTAGACGAGGCGGTCATGCAGTCTCGACTTGCGCCCTTGCCAGAACTCCCAGCGCTCGGGCAGCAGCCGGAATCCTCCCCAGTGGGGCGGCCGGCTGGGGTTCAAGCCATGCTGGGCCGCGGCCTTGGCCGCGTTGGCCACCAGCACCGCCCGCGACGCGATCACCTGGCTCTGAGGCGAGGCCCAGGCTCCCAGCCGCGAGTCCAGCGGCCGAGACGCGTAGTAGGCATCCGACTGCGCCGCGTCGACCTTCTCGACCGCGCCTTCGATCCGCACCACCCGCTCCAGTTCCACCCAGTGGAACTGCAGCGCGGCGAACGGATGCTCCGCCAGTTCCCGTCCCTTGCGGCTGTCGTAGTTCGTGTACCAGACGAGTCCGCGTTCCTCGATGTCCTTGACCAGCACGATGCGCGTTGACGGCCGGCCGTCGTGGCCCACGGTGGCCAGCGTCATCGCATTGGGCTCGGGCACCTTGGCGTCCAGCGCCTGCTGGAACCAGTCCCGGAACTGGCGCAGCGGCTCGTTGGCGGCCAGTTGTTCGTCGAGCTCATCGCGCTCGTAGCTCTTGCGCAGATCGGAGAGTTTGTCCATTCACCGAGTATCGGGCGAATCCTTAAGTAAAGCTCCCACTCGTGAAACTCCGGGTGCGGCCGTCCCCGCGCGGCAGGCATGCTGTCCCCACGAAGCCGCTCCACGAGAGGCGGCCCAGGGGGATCGGGACCAAACCAGAAGGAAGTACGCATGAATCAACGACGACCCGCCGTCGTCGTGCTCGCGGCAGGGCGCGGACTGCGCTTTCGCGGCGAGGGCCACAAGCTGGAACAGGTCTTGAACGGGGACACCGTGCTGGCGCTCACGCTGCGCCAGACGCTGGCGTCCGGCCTGCAGATGCTGGTGGTGACCTCGACCGCGCTGGCGCCGCTGGTGCGACGTCATGTGGCCTCGCGCGACATGCTGGTGTTGCCCGACCAGGACCGCCTGGGACGTCCGGCACCGCTGGGCATGGGGCATTCGATCGCCGCCGGTGTCGCCGCGACAGGGGACGCGCCGGGCTGGCTCATCCTGCCGGCGGACATGCCGATGGTGCGCGCCAGCACGCTGGCGGCGGTCGCCGACGCGATCGCGAAGGACCCGATCGCCTACGCCCAGTACCGCGGCCGGCGCGGCCATCCGGTGGGCTTCAGCGCCGAGCTGTTCTCCGAACTCACCAGCCTGCAGGGCGACGAGGGCGCGCGGCGGCTGCTGGCGCGCTATCCCGCGCAGGCGGTCGAGGTCGACGACCCGGGCGTGCTCATCGACGTCGACACCGTCGAGGACCTGGCGCGGCTGGCGATCGATCCGTCGATGCCGCGCCCCAGCGACGTCGGCCTGCGCTCCCTGGGCTGATTCACAAGCCGTTCTGCCGCGCCAGCGCGAGCTGACGCTCCAGCGCGCGGTCGTGGATGCCGTGCTCCCGCAGGCAGGCCACGGCGCGCTGCAGGTAATCGAGCGTCGTGCCGTAGCGGCCGCGCGCGTGGCGCAGGATGTGCAGCAGGCGATCGTCGGAGAGGTCGCCGACCCAGCCGGGACTGCGCCGCGACAGCGTGAACGCCAGTGCCTTGCGAGGGCCCGGGCCGTCGGGGCAATGGCACTCCAGCCAGCGCGGCACGTAGGTGCCGACGACCATCTCCCGCAGCCAGAGCCGGTGCAGCGTCGCCTCGCTGTCCTGGGGATCGACGCGGTACAGCAGGCCGCGGCAGCTGCCGCCGGACAGCAGCGTCATCACCAGGCCGGGCTGCTCGGCGCTGCCGCGATTGACCAATGAGCGCAGCCGCAACGCGCGGTGATAGCCCCGCACCTTGGCCACCAGCGTCTGCGCCGGCACGAAGCCCGGGTTCCACATCAGCGAACCGTAGGCGAACAGCATCAGGCCGTGCTCGCGGTCCCACTGGCGCTCGGCGACTTTCAGCAATTGCTGGCTGTGGGCGGGGAGGTCTTCGAGGCGGGCCTGTGCGAGAGGATCGTCGATCATGACCGGCATGCTGCCATGGCGCGGGTACGTGGCATGCCGCCAGGGGCTCGGAGCGCGCGCGATTCTTGTAACCAGCTTGTACCTGGGAAACAGGATCGGGAGGCCACGCGGGCCCTGCGGGCGTGTAATATGGTTACCAATCTAACCCTGGCCGAGTTACATCGGCAGTCGGCATGAACAAGACGCTTCTGGACGTCACCGCGCGCATCAAGGCGCGCAGCGCCGCTTCGCGCGAGCGTTATCTGGACCTGATCGAGCGCATGGCGGGCCGTCAGCGCGGCGTGCAGCGGCTGGGCTGCGCGAACGTGGCCCACGCCGTGGCGGCGATGCCCGCCAACGACAAGCTGCGCATCGTGGCCGAGAAAGCGCCCCATCTGGGCATCGTCACGGCCTACAACGACATGCTGTCGGCGCACCAGCCCTACGAGGGCTATCCGGCGATCATCCGCGACGAGGTTCACCGCCAGGGCGCGACGGCGCAGGTTGCCGGCGGCGTGCCGGCGATGTGCGATGGGGTCACGCAGGGCACGCCGGGCATGGAGCTGAGCCTGTTCTCGCGCGACACGATCGCGATGGGCACGGCGGTGGCGCTGTCGCACGACGTGTTCGACGCGGCGCTGCTGCTGGGCATCTGCGACAAGATCGTCCCGGGGCTGCTGATCGGCGCGCTGCATTTCGGGCATCTGCCCTGCGTGTTCGTGCCGGCGGGGCCGATGAGCTCGGGCCTGTCGAACAACGACAAGGCCAAGGTCCGCGAGCTGTACGCGCAAGGCAAGGTCGGCCGCGACGAGCTGCTGCAGGCCGAGTCCCAGGCTTATCACGGCGCCGGCACCTGCACCTTCTACGGCACGGCCAACAGCAACCAGATGCTGCTCGAGGCCATGGGCCTGCATGTGCCGGGCGCGGCGTTCGTGCATCCGCATGACGGGCTGCGCGAGGCGCTGACCCGCGAGGCCGTGCGCCAAGCGCTGAAGATCATTCCGCAGCGCGACTACACGCCGATCGGCCGCATGGTCGACGAGCGCAGCATCGTCAACGCGATGGCGGCGCTGCTGGCCACGGGCGGCTCGACCAACCACCTGATCCACTGGGTCGCGGTGGCGCGCTCGGCCGGCATCCTGATCGACTGGAGCGATTTCTCCGAGTTGTCGTCGGTGGTGCCGCTGCTGGCGCGCGTCTATCCGAACGGCAGCGCCGACGTGAACCAGTTCCAGGCCGCGGGCGGCCCCGGCTTCGTGATCCGCGAGCTGATCGGCGCCGGGCTGATGCATGGCGAGGTGCTGACCTCGGTGTCGGGTCAGAACCTGAACGCCTTCGCCCGGCTGCCGCATCGCGCGGAGGATGGCAGCGTGAGCTGGAGCGATCTGCCGGCCAGAAGCAATGACGAGGCGGTCGTGCGCACGGCGGCGGCGCCGTTCTCGCCCACGGGCGGGCTGAAGCTGCTGGCGGGCAACCTGGGGCGTGCGGTGATCAAGGTCTCGGCGGTGCCGGAGGACCGGCACACGGTCGAGGCGCCGGCGCGCATCTTCGACAGTCAGGAGGCGATGCAGGCCGCGTTCAAGGCGGGCGAGCTGGAGCGCGACGTGGTCGTCGTGGTGCGCTTCCAGGGGCCGCAGGCCAATGGCATGCCGGAGCTGCACAAGCTCACGCCGCCGCTGGCGGTGCTGCAGGGCAAGGGGTTCAAGGTGGCGCTGGTGACGGACGGCCGCATGAGTGGCGCGTCGGGCAAGGTGCCGGCGGCGATCCATGTCAGCCCGGAGGCGCTGGCGGGCGGTCCGCTGGCGAAGCTGCGCGATGGCGATCTGGTGCGCGTGTGTGCGAACAGCGGTGAGCTGACCGCGCTGGTGCCGGCGGCGGAGTGGGACGGGCGCGAGCTGGCCCGGATCACCGCCGATGCGGTCGCCGAGAACGGCGCGGGCCTGGGCCGGGAGCTGTTCGCCGGCATGCGGCGCAACGTGACCTCGGCGGAGGAGGGCGCGGTCACCTGGCTGTGAGCCGGGCTTGACCGCGGGCCGCCGACGGGGCGAAATCGAAGAGGACTACGAGGAGATCGCATGAGTTCCATCCTGGACACGCTGAGCCTGGCTCAGCACGGCCCGGTGATTCCGGTCATCGTCATCGACCGCGTCGAGGACGCGGTGCCGCTGGCTCGCGCGCTGGTGGCGGGTGGCGTGAAGGTGCTGGAGGTGACGCTGCGCACGCCGGCGGCGCTGGCGGCGATCGCCGCGATCGCCAAGGAGGTGCCGCAGGCGCTCGTCGGCGCGGGCACGCTGCGCACGGCGGCCGATGCGGCGGCGGCGAAGCAGGCTGGCGCCTGTTTCGCGGTCAGCCCGGGCTTCACGCATGAACTGGCGGGCGCCTGCGAGGCGCATTTCCTGCCGCTGCTGCCGGGCGTGTCGACGGCGAGCGAAGTGATGATGGCGGCGGACGCCGGCTACACCTTCCTGAAGCTGTTCCCGGCGACGGCGGTGGGTGGTGTGAATCTGCTGAAGTCGCTGGCTGGCCCGTTCCCGGACGTGGTGTTCTGCCCGACGGGCGGCATCACCGTGCAGACGGCGCCGGAGTTCCTGAAGCTTCCGAACGTCAAGGTTTGCGGCGGCTCCTGGCTGACGCCGGCCGACGCGGTGAAGGCGGGCGACTGGGCCCGCATCACGCAACTGGCCCAGGAGGCCAGCGCGCTGCGCTGACCGCCCCCGCTCACGCGCCCGCCGCTCACTCGACCTGCGCTCACCCGCCCGCCGCTCACCCGACCCTCGCTCACGCGCCCGCCGCTCACCCGCCCCTTGGGGGCGGGCCGGGGTGGGGTGCCTTCTGCCCCGCCCGCTTGGAGGGCGGGGATGGGGTGGGAGCGAAACGATGAAAGAGGCTTCCAGAGCCGTGGCGGCCGGGTGCCTCGTTCACCGCGCTGGCGGATCGAACACCAGGCAAGTCGTGCTGCCATGCGCATACAGCTTGCCGTCATGGCCGACGAGATCTGCCTCCGCCGTCGCCATCTGGCGTCCGACGTGCCGCACGCGGCCGATGGCGCGCACGACCGGCACGCGCTCGTTGAGTGCCCGCACCAGGTTGATCTTCAGTTCCAGCGTCGTGTAGCCGCGGCCGGGCTCGAGCGTCGTGTGCACGGCGCAGCCCAGCGCCGAGTCCAGCAGCGTCGCGTACCAGCCGCCGTGCACAGTCCCCATCGGGTTGTAGTGCTTGAACCTGGGCGAGCCCTGGAAGATCACTTCGCCCTTGCTCACGCTCAGCAGCGTGAAGTCCAGCGTCTGTGCGATCGGCGGCGGCGGGAGCTTGCCGTCCAGCATCGCCTGCATCTGCTGCAGGCCGTTCAGCCCGGCGATTTCCGCCATCGTGGCCACGCCATGCTCGGGCCGCAGACGGGCGCGGACCGCTTTTTCTTCAGCCAGCCACTGGGCCAGCGCTTCGTCATGCGAGGGGGTCAAAGCTGCGCTCATCGTGCATTCCTGTCGGGTGAACGGTCGGGTGATGGGGATCACCCGAAACTTGTGGCTGCAATGGTTGCAGCTACAATCTTCCGCTGTCAAGCACCCCTGCGACAGCCGCAGGCTTCCACCGGAAGGGCCCCATGAACGCGTCCGTCACCGCCCCGAAGACGTCCGCCGCGTCGAGCGCCGCCCAGGCCGAGCCGATCTCGCCCAAGGGCTGTACCAATTTCAAGCTTCGCCAGGTGACGCGGCTGGTCTCCAACCACTGCGAGGCCCATTTCGCCGAGACCGGCCTGAAGACCACGCAGTACGCGTTGCTGTCGCACATCGTGGTGCTCGGCCCGATCCAGCCGAGCGAACTCGCGCGCCGCATGGACCTGGACCTCTCGACGCTGTCGCGAAACATCCAGCCGCTGCTGGCGATGGGGCTGGTGGAGACACTGCCCGGGCCGGACGCGCGCAGCCGCCAGCTGCAGGCGACCGAGGAGGGCCATGCGCGCCGCAAGCAGGTGAAGGCGACCTGGAAGCGCGCGCAGCTCTCGCTCAACGAGCGCCTGGGCGACGAGCGTGTGCAGCGACTGCATGCGCTGCTCGACGAATGCGCCGCGTTGATGCGCGGCGACGTGGATCCGGACGAACTCGACGGCGACGCGGCCTGACCGCCGCATCGCCAGCCGCCATCGGGGTCAGTCGAGCGTGACGATCACCGGCGCGTGGTCGCTGGGCTTGGGCAGCTTGCGCATCTGCCGGTCGATCGTGCAGGCGGTGACGCGGGGCTTCAGCGCCTCGCTGACGAGGATGTGGTCGATGCGCAGGCCCTTGTTCTTCTGGAAGCCGAGCATGCGGTAGTCCCACCAGCTGTAGCTCTTGGGCGGCTGCTCGAACAGGCGGTAGGCGTCGGTGAGTCCGAGGTCGAGCAGCGCCTGGAAGTGCGCGCGCTCCTGCGGCGAGGTGTGCGTCTGGCCGACGAAGGCGGCCGGGTCGTAGCAGTCGCGGTCCTCGGGGGCGATGTTGAAGTCGCCCATCAGCACCAGTTGCTTGTGCTGCTGGAGTTCACTGGCGAGCCAGGCGCGCAGGCCATCCAGCCAGGCCATCTTGTAGACGAACTTGTCGCTGTCCAGCGCCTGGCCGTTGGGGAAGTAGGCGCCGATCACGCGCACGTCGCCCACCGTGCCGGCGATCAACCGCGCCTGTTCGTCGGCATAGCCGGTGATGTTCTTGACGACGTCCCGGGCGGGCTCGCGGGACAGCAGCGCCACGCCGTTGTAAGTCTTTTGCCCGAACCACTGGACCTGATAGCCGGCCTCACCGATCTCCAGGGTCGGGAACTTGTCGTCGGTGAGCTTGGTCTCCTGCAGCACGAGCGCATCGACCGGATTGGCGGCCAGCCAGTCGAGCAGCTGCGGCAGGCGCACGGCCAGGGAGTTGACGTTCCAGGTAGCGAATTTCATGGTGCCCGAGAGTTTTTTGGATCGACTGACATCGTACCCAGCCATTCCTGGACCGGCGCCCTCCGTGCCTTGATGCTGGACACGCGCTTGTGGTGAGGGGGGCTAACTTCCTTGCCGGAACAAAGGCCTCAGGAATTCCTATCATCCAGCGACTGCGCCTCGTGGCTCTATCGCAGCCGCTCCACGACGCTGCGCTCCTGCGGCCACTCCTGGTGCGAGCGCGCGCGCTGGTTCTCGACCTCGGTGAAGGTCCTGAGCTGGCGCTCATCGGTCTTGCGCATCGCGCGCGCGACGGCGTCGCGCGTCGTGTCGATCAGCGTCGTCACCGCCCGGCTGTCCTGCACGGTCGTCGCGTCGTAATTGCCGCCCGCGCGGTCGAGCAGATAGGTCCGCGACTTCTGATAGCTGGCGCTCAGCGTCTCGGTCTGCGACTGCGTGATCGATTGGCCCCCCGTCGCTTCGTTGACGCGGCTCGACGTCGTCTGGCCAATGCGGTACTCGGCATGGCCGGCCTCCTTGACGCCACCGAAGCGGTTCGTGCGCTGCGAGTCCGCGCTGAAGCTGGCCTTGAAATCCGCCAGGCCGCTCTGCATCGATTGCACCTGCGAGCGCAGCGGGTCGCTCAGCACTGGCGCGGCTGCGTCCTGGTCCGCCGGCTCCCGCTTTCCGGCCTTGATGGCGGGATCCCGGTCCTTCACGGCAGCCTGCGGGCCGGCAGCCGTGTCCGTCACCTCCGACGCCGGCGCCTGCAACTGCTTGAAGGCCTCCTTAAAGTTCTTCGTCATGCCGGCATCGGCATGCGCGCGCTCGGCTGCGGCGTCGATCTGCTTGAGCAGCCGGTCGACCGCGTTCCAGCGCTGCTGGCCATTGGCCGTGCCACGCGCCGTGGCGTCGACCTCGAGGTTCATCTCGCCGCTGGTCGTCTGCAGCGCCAGCGACTTCTTGTCCGCGCCCAGGTGCATCGCGAATGACTTCATCCGGCCCGGGACATCGGCGGGCGCGTTGGGATCGTCGACCTTCAGATCGAGCTCGGCGAGCGCGCCGTTCTGGCCGAAGGCCGCCAGCCTGGACAGGTCCAGCGAGGGCGCGCCTTCGCCCAGACCTTCCAGCGCCTGGTCGAGCCCGCCCGCCAGCTCGGTCAGCGCATCACGTTCGCTGGCACCGAGCGGTCCCGAGCTCTTCACGTCGACCTGCAGTCCGCGCGTGCCGCCTTTGCTGCCCTCGTTGACGCCGATCTTCAGCTCGACGGTCTGGCCGGAGCGCGTCTTGATCGTGAGCTCGAGCGTGGCCGCGTTCGTCGACACGCCGCTGACGGCCTGGTCCTTCAGCGCGACGGCGGCGGCCGCAGGATCGGCACCGGAGGCCGCGTCGAGCGCGTCACCGTCCACCGGCGGCACGTCGTCCGCAAGGGTCTGCTGATAGCTGTCGCCCGTCTCGGCGAGCTGCTTGAGCAGCGCGCCGCCCAGGCCGCGCCAGCGGTCCGACAGCGTGTGGGCCTCGCGGCCGCTGTTGCGCGCCATGAGCGCGCTGATGTCGTCGTCGCGGGCCGCGGACCACAAGCGCTGCGCGCCGAGGGCCGGGCCTTTGGGCATCGCGTAGACCAGGTCGCCGGTGCTGCCGGCCTGGAGCGTCACCTGCGTGCGGCGGGACGCCGCGGCGGCGTCCTCGCTGCGTGCCTGCGGCGTCCCGGCCGCGGGCCGGTAGACGGTCGACGCGCGGCTTGCGCCGATGCGGTCCAGCAGGCTGGCACCCGCCGGTGAAATGGATGTCATGCGAAGCGCCTCCCTGGCGGCCATTGCGCGCCGCTCTGGAGGGCGGCGGCGGTGATCCCTCCGCTATCGGCCCCCCGCGCCCCGACTTGAGGCCGGACGTCCGCGCATCGCCCCCTCAGACGTGCAGCCAGGCCGCGATGCCCAGGCCGATGCCGATCAGGCCGGCCCCCAGCGTGCCGTACTCCAGCCAGCGGCGTTTGGTCAGCAGCGCAATCGCCGCCATCGCGATGCCCACCTGCAGCACTGTCGTCGCCTGCGCCCAGCGGTGATGCAGATGCAGTTGCTCGTCGCTCTTGTGGTCCCATTCGGCGGACTCGGCCTCGAGCTTCTCCGCCTGCGCCTTGATCTCGTTCTTCTCGGTCTCGTAGCGGGCGATCTTCTCGCGGTACTTGGTCTTCTGCTCCTCGCTCGCCGTCAGGTCGAGCGCGAATTCCGCCAGGTTCTGCTTGCTGCTCTTGGCCTGGAAGTAGTTCCAGCGGTTGGCGGCCTCGGTCTTGGTGATCGCGGCGTTGTTCTTGTAGAGCCCGGCGTTGGACTGCGTGGCGCCGCCCATGTACGAGAAGATCGCGCCCAGCGTCGCCAGGATGGCGGTGATCACCGCCAACTGGCCGGCCAGGCCGTTGGGTTCATGCTGGGCGGCATGCTCGAGTTCGTGATCGTGCGGGCCGTGGACGTGGAAGTGATTGCCGGACATGGGAGAGCGGGTTCGGTTGAACGGAAAAGCGGTGACGGAGGCGGGCGCCGGCCGCGATCAGCGGCGGCGCTCGTAGCGGACGAAGTCGTAATGCCAGTCGTGGCCGCGCTCGGCGGGGCTGTGGTGGCGCTCGCGCGAGACCTCGGCGAAGCGCTGCGGATCGACCGCGGGGAAGAAGGCGTCGGCGTCGAAACGGGCGTCGATCTCGGTGAGTTCGAGCGCGTCGGCGCGCGGCAGCGTGAGTTCGTACACCTGCGCGCCGCCCATCACGAAGACGGCTTCCCCGCCGCCACATGCGGCCAGCGCGGCGTCGAGCGTGGAGAAGACCTCGGCGCCGTCGAGCCGCAGGCCGGGCTGGCGCGACAGCACCAGATTGCGCCGCTGCACCAGCGGCCGGAAGCGCGCCGGGATGGAGTCCCAGGTCTTGCGGCCCATGATCACCGTGTGGCCAAGCGTCAGCGCCTTGAAGCGCGCCATGTCCTCGGGCAGGCGGACCAGCAGTTCGTTGCCGCGGCCGATGCCGCGCGCGCGGTCGAGGGCGGCGATGAGGGTCAGATGAGGCATGAGGACAGCGGGAAGACAGGCGCGGAAGTTTAAGGGCGTTGCAGACCGCCCTCGTCGACGCGGCGCGTTTCGTTTGGCGGCCGAACTAATATGCGCGGATTGCCGCTTCCGAACTGAACGCCCGATGCCCACGCGACGTCCTCTCCCGATTCCGATCCTGCCGGCGGTCTGCCTCGGCGTGACCCTTGCCGGCGCCTCGGCGGCCCTGGCGCAGGGCGTCGACCGCATGGACACCGAGCCACCCGGCCTGCAGCCGCTGGCGGCGCATGTGTCGGGCCGGGCCGTCATGGGCCCCGGTGGCAGCCTGCGCCGTCAATGGCCTGGCACCTATGCCGAAGCCGCTTTCATCGGCCGGGAGGCCTACTTCCGCGTCGGGCCGGGCGAGGTCAGCTTGCGCGTGCGCCTGGACACGCAGGTGCCGGTCGCCCTGGTCAAGCCGTCGCCCGGGCTGTACCGCGTGACGGCCTCCGCGGAAGCGGCGGCGCATCGGCTGCGCATCGATGTCGCCAGCGAGAGCCAGGCCGGGGCCACCAGCTTCGGCGGCTTCTTCCTGGCCGCGGAGGGCCGCCGGGCGCCGTTGCCCGCACGGGCGCGCCAGATCGAGTTCATCGGTGACTCCCACACGGTGGGCTATGGCAACACCGCGCCCTCGCGGGCTTGCAGCGAGGACCAGGTCTGGGCCTTCACCGACACCACCTTGGGCGTCGCTCCCCGGGTGGCCGCCCGTTATGACGCCGACTATCAGGTGAACGCCATCTCGGGACGCGGCGTCGTGCGCAATTTCGACGGCCTCGCGGCCGATGTGCTGCCCGCGCTCTATCCCTTCGCGCTGTTCGACAAGGAGACCGCCGCTGTCGATCCGGCGTGGCGGCCGCGGGCCGTCATGGTGAACCTGGGCACCAACGACTTCGCGACGCCCTTGCGCGACGGGGAGCGATGGACGGCGCGGGAGCGGCTGCAGGCCGACTACGTGGCCGGCTATGTCGACTTCCTCCAGGCGCTGCGCAAGCGCCATCCGCAGGCCTATGTGCTGCTGTGGGCCGCGGCGGGCGAGGACTCGGAGCTGGTCATCCAGGTGCGCAAGGTGTTGCGGCTGGTCCGGCAGTCGGGCGACGCGCGGATCGGGCTGGTGACGGTGCCGGGCCTGTCGATGGCTGGCTGCAACTTCCACCCCAGCGTGGCGGACGACGAGCGCATCGCGCAGGCGCTCGCGCGCCACCTCGACGCGCGCGTGCCGGAACTGGGCGCGCCCTAGCGCAGCCGGCGCGGCGCCTCAGCCCTCGGCGCCCTCGACCGCCTCGTAATGCGACACCACCGGGAACGGGTCGTAGAAGTGGTGCAGCAGCGTCTTCCATTCCTGGTAGTGGGCCGACTTGCGGAAGCCCACCTCGTGGTCCTCCAGCGAGCGCCAGCGCACCAGCAGCAGGTATTCGCCGGGGCGCTCCAGGCAGCGCTGCAGGTCGTGGCCGAGGTAGCCGGGCATGGCGGCGATGATCTTCTGCGCATGGGCGAAGGCGGCCTCGAAGGCCGCCTCCTGGCCGGGACGCACGGGCAAGGGGGCGACTTCGAGAATCATGGGCGGTCCTTCGGAACGGGGCGGGCGGCGCATTTCAACACGAGCGCCTCCCGTCACGAAGCCGTCGCGTCCGCCGCGGCACGAGCGCCACGCCTGTTTCAAGAACCTCTCGGGGCTGCGGCGGGCGCGGGTCACCGGACCGCGCGCGGCCGCCGCTCACCGCGGCGGGCGCGCGTCCAGGGTCGTGAGGCCCTCGCGCAGCGCGAAGCGGGTCAGCTCCGCGATGCTCTGGATGCGCAGCTTGGCGTAGACATGCTCGCGATGCGTCGCGACGGTCTTGGCGCTGACGTGCAGCTGGTCGGCGATCTGCTGCGCGCTGTAGCCCTCGGCGAAGAGCTGGACCATCTCGCGCTCGCGCGGCGTGAGTTGCGTGACGGCGAGCTCGCGCGGGTCCTGACGCATGCCGGCGAGCGTGCCCTGCAGCAGCTCGCCGCTGATGAAGATCTGGTCCTGCATGACGCGGCGCACGCCGCGCACCAGCTCGTCGAAGGAGTTGTCCTTCAGCACGAAGCCCTGGGCGCCGGCGTCGATGGCGGCGACGACCTCGCGCGGCAGCGGCCGCGAGGACAGGCACACGGCCTTGCACGCGATCGGCTCGGCGCGGATGCGCCGCAGCGCTTCCAGGCCGTTCATGACCGGCATGTCGGTGTCCACCAGCAGCAGGTCGGGGCGATGCTCGCGGGTCAGGCGCACCAGTTCCAGGCCATCGCGGGCCTGCGCGACCACGTCGATGTCGGGCTCGCGCTGCAGCAGCGCCACCAGGCCCTCGCGCACCAGCAGATGGTCGTCGGCGACGATCACGCGCAGCATGGTGGCGGGGGCCGCGCGCACGGGCGCGCGGCTGGCGGCCAGCGCCTCGGACAGCAGGTGCCGGGTCCGCAGTGCGGCGGACGAGGGCGGGTGGGCGTGCTCGAGCGCAAGCAGCGCCTGCGTCAACAGTTGGGTCAGTTCCTGCATGGGTCCTCCCTGCCGGCGTGCTGCCGTGTCAGCCGCTCTGCGAGGGCGGACGCGCAGGGTAGTGAGCCCCTGTGAGCAGCGTCAACCTGTGAGACCTTGCAGGAGCCGAACAGGGGCCGGCATGTCGGGAAGACGGGCGCAAATACGTTGCGCGCGGCGGCCGCGCCTTCTCGGCATCGCGGCGCCGCCGCCTCAGTTTTTCGGAAGCCCGATCTCGGCAAGACGCTGAGGCGCGCCGCGGGGGCGAGCCTGACCTTGCCCCTGCAGGAAGCGTTGACCTCCCCCCGGTTCGAGTGGTGCCGGATGCAGGGACCGGACAGTCAGGAGGCCAAGAGAGGGCGACTCGACGAGGTTCAAACGGCCAAGCCGCAATGCCGGGCAGGGGGATGCTGACGTGAGTACCGCAGGCCCGCGCGATGATGGGCCCGCGGAATCGTCAAGCCGTCACATCCAGGCCACGCCGTAGTAGTCGTAGACCTTGCGGCCGTACTCGTCGGTGTACTCGGGCCGGTCGGTCTGCGCGTAACGCGGTGCCTTCTCGAGCTGGTCCTCGCGCAGCGGCACGACGTAGCCGTCCAGGCTGGTGTCGTACTTGAGCATGTTCCAAGGGATCGGATAGCGGTCCGTGCCGATGCCCATGAAGCCGCCGAATTCGAGCGCCGCATAGCGGACAAGGCCCGAGCGCTTGTCGATCACGAGGTTGTCGATCGAGCCGAGCTTGTCGCCGTTGCCGTTGTAGACCTTCGTGCCTTCCACGCGGTCCGATGCGATGGTGGTGCTGGCCATGAGGAAATCTCCTAGTCAGTTGGGACATGGTCATCGAGGCAAATCGCGTGCCTCCGCCGCGTGCGGCCGCGCGGGTATTTCCCTTGCCTGAACAATGGATAAGTCCATTGCCCGCCGCGCACCGCCGCGCGGTCTTCCCGCATGCCCAAGCTCCCGACTCCCGTCCACGAAGCCGTCGAGATCGTCCGCGAGGCCGCGCAGGGCTGGAGCGACGACAACGCCCCCAGCATGGGCGCGGCGCTGGCCTACTACACGCTGTTCTCGATCGCGCCGCTGCTGCTGATCGTCATCAGCGTGGCCGGGCTCGTGTTCGGCCAGCAGGCCGCGCGCGGCGAGGTCATGGACCAGCTCTCCGACTTGATCGGCGTGCAGGGCGCGATGGCGGTGGAGGACCTGCTCAAGCGCGTCAACCGGCCCGAGGAGGGCGGCTGGGCCGCGGTGATCGGCACCGCCGTGCTGCTGATCGGCGCGACCTCGGTGTTCGCGGAATTGCAGAACGCGCTCAACCGCATCTGGAAGGCGCCGCCGGCGCGCTCCGGCCCGGTCTGGAGCAGCCTGTTGACGCTGCTGCGCAAGCGGCTGCTGTCGCTGGGCCTGATCCTGGGCCTGGGCTTCCTGTCGATGATCTCGATGGTCGCGAGCGCGGCGCTGGCCGCGATCAGCAAATGGTGGACGCCGTGGCTGGGCTCCGAGTTCGTGCTGCTCGCGCAGATCCTGAATGCGACGCTGGCCTATGGACTGATCACGGTGATGTTCGCCGTCATCTACAAATGGGTGCCCGACGTTCCCGTGCGCTGGCGCGACGTCTGGGTCGGCGCGCTCATCACGTCGGCGCTGTTCAGCCTGGGCAAGACGCTGATCGGGCTCTACATCGGCCGCAGCGGCGTGAGCTCGGCCTACGGCGCCGCCGCCTCGCTGGTGGTCATGATGCTGTGGGTCTACTACTCGACCCAGGTGTTCCTGATGGGCGCCGAATTGAGCTGGGCCTTCGCCAAGCGCCACAGCCTGCGCGAGCAGGCCGCAGCGACGGCGGAACGGACGCTCGAAGCCGGTTGAATCTCCGCCCCGGCAAGCATCTCCGTGCGCTCGCCGAATTGACGGAATGGTCGATGAACACGGCGATCTCTCGTGATTCGATCGGCGGGAAGAAGGCATGGTGCTTGCCTGATCAAGGCGGATTCGGCGGCGCGGGCCGCCGGGTTTGTACAACCGGCCAAACGCTTGAAAGGAAGCGCCATGAACCAGTATGGGCAACGAGGACGACAAGACCAGCGTCACGAGAGCCAATGGGATCAGAACGATCGCGACCGACCGAACTACGGCGCCCAGAGCGGCAGCTACCGGTCGCAGGACCGCTCGCGCGAGGACCAGCAGCCGGCCTACCAGGGCTCGAGCTTCCAGGCCGATCGCGAGGACCAGCGCGGCGGTTACGGCTATGGCGGCGGCGGGCAGGGCGGTGGACGCGATTACCGCGATGAGTACCGCCAGGACTACCGCGGCCACGGCGACATGCAGAGCCAGGGCGGCTATCGCGGCGGCTACGAGAACGAAGGCTGGGGCGGCGGTCGCGAGCGCTCGATGAGCGGCAACTATGGCGGCGGCAGCTACGGCGGATCGGGCGGCTATGGCGGCTACAGCGGCTCGGGCAACTACGGCAGCAGCAGCTATGGCGCCTCGAGCGGCTACGGCCAGGGCAGCCCCGGCGGCCAGGGCGGCTATCGCGACCAGGGGCCCCGTCATGAAGGCTGGCGCGAAGACATCGGCCGGCGCGACTACGGCGGCATGTCCGGCGGCGGCTCGGGCAGCTACGGCAGCTCGCTGGGCGAGCACTACGGCGGACAAGGCGGCCAGGGGGACTACCAGAGCGGCTATCAGGGCGGCCAGGGGTATCAAGGCGGCCAGGGGTATCAAGGCGGCCAGGGCGGGTACCAAGGCGGCTCGCAAGGCCAGCATCCGCACGACCCCGACTATCAGCAGTGGCGCGCGGAGCAGGTGCGCAACCTGGACAACGACTATCACAGCTGGCGCCAGGACCGGTACCAGAAGTTCTCCGAGGACTTCAACAAGTGGCGCTCGGAGCGCTCGGGCCGTCAGGGCTCGTCGGGATCGATGAGTTCGTCGGGATCCACCGGCACCCCGGGCTCCTCGGGGTCGCCGGGCTCGTCGAGCCAGTTCGGCTCCGCAGGCTCGTCCTCGGGTCAGCAGGACGCCTCGGATTCGACGCGCTATGGGCAGGGCGGCAATTCGCTCGGCAGCGGCACGGGGACGAATGAGGGCAGTCTGTCGACCTCGACCGGTTCGTCCAGCTTGTCCAGCGCCTCCACCGGCACATCGCCGGGTTCGACGGGCTCTTCCTCCGGCAGTTCGTCCGGCAAGACGAAGTAACCCGACGGAACGCGAGCGGGCGATCACGCGCGAGGGCGCGTCATTGCTCGTTCCTCGTCCGGCATGCCGCTTGCCGGAACCAGCGCCATGATCGCGACCTCCCTCGAACTGCGCGCCCGCTCGCAGGACCCTTCGGGGGCCGGTGACGCGGGCGTGTCCGCGCTCGAGGCGCTGGCGCCGGCCGACGCTGCCGCGCAGGCCAGCGAACGCCACCGCCGCTGGTGCAACGTGCGGCGCGTGCTGCTGGTGCGTCTGGATGGTCTGACGGGCGTGCTCGCCTCGACGGCCGCCTTCGCGGCCCTGCACGAGACCATGCCGTGGACGCAGCTCACGCTGCTGGCCGCGCCGCAGGCGCTGGCGCTGCGCCCGCACCTGCAGGCCATCGACGACGTGATGACCTTCAACGCGCCGTGGACCGCCGCCGGCGCGGCCGCGCTCAGCGCCGAGCCGCCCACCATGCGCGGCGACGCGGAGATGCATCTCGTGCGCCGGTTGCGGCGCAGTCACTTCGATGCGGCGGTGCTGTTCTCCCCCACGACGCAGGACGCGCTGCCAGCCGCCTTGCTGTGCCGCATGGCGGGCATCCCGCTGGTGCTCGCCCATGTGCGCGAGCCGGCGCACGGCCTGCTCAGCGACGGACTCCTCGATGACGCGCTCGTCCACGACGACACGCGCCGGCAGCTCGACCTGGTGGCCCACATCGGCATGCGCACGGCGGACGAGCGTCCGCGCCTGCGCCTGCTGCCCAAGGACAGTCACCACATGCGCAGCGCCTTGCAGCAAGCCGGCTTGCGTTTCGGTCAGCGTTACGTGCTGGTCTGCCCGGGCGGCGGCGGGGCCCGCGCCTGTCCGGCCGCCGCCTTCGCGGCGGCCGCCGAAGCGCTCGTCGACACCTGGGCCGACGACACCGCCATCGTGCTGTGCGCCTTCCCCGGCGACGAGGCCGCGCTTGTCGAACTCCGGGCCGCGATGCCCGCGCGGGGCCAGGCCTTGCCCCCGGTGCGCTCGATCGGTGAGCTGGCCGCGCTCGCGGCGGACGCCCGCGTGCTGGTGGCCACCGACGACCTGCCGCTCACCATCGCCGCCGCCGCGCGCGTGCCGGCCGTCCTGCCTGGCCAGGCGCTGCGGCGCGAGATGACCTGCTCCTGATCACCGGACCGCCACCTCGGCATGTCCCGGAAACAGGGTCGAAATCGTCACCGATCGTTTTTCCAGGCACGGTGCTTGCCTCTTGTCCCGGCCGCGCGTGGACGTGCGGCGACCGTGGCGGCCGGACGGATGTCCAGCCGCCGCAGACGGAGCCGGCTTCCTCGGCTCGTCTTCATCACAGGAGGTTTTCATGCACCTGCGCAAGCTCGCCTGGGCGACGCCGCTGCTGCTGGCCGCGTCCGCGGTCCACGCGGAAGGCTCGGGCAGTTTCCTGGAGGGTGCCAAGCTCGCGGCGCTGACGCGCCCGGAGACCACGACTCCGGCGGCCGGCCCCTCCCATCGTCTTCCGGCCAGCGCCAGAACCGCCCCCCAGGGCCAGGCGCCGGCCTCGCCCACCTCGGTGACGGCGGCTCCGGCGCCCGCGCGCGACGCGGACGCCGACCCAGGCACGACCTTCGAGATCCGCAACTTCCTCACCCTGGTCGTCGCCCTGGCGCTGGTGGGCTGGATCCAGCGCCGGCGCCGGGATGCCTGAACCCCACTCCGCTACCCATCGCGGTCATTGACCGCGCGCGGCACCGGACTCCGCTCGTTTTCATACGGCGTTCCGGTGCCGCTTTTTCGTGCCTGTTGTTCGCATCGCGTTCGCGATGGGGCCTTGCTCGCCCGGCGTCGCCGGAATTTTTTTCAAATCGAATCCCCCAGGGGGCTGGCAATCGGTCCGCTTGCTGCAAGAATGAGTTATGGAGGTTCAGCAGACATTTCTCACGAAGAACTGAACCGCGTGATGCGTGCAAGCGGAGGCGATGTCCCAGGCATCGAGGGCGCGCGTCACAGACAGAAACCAAGAGGCGGCAGGCGCCGGGCAACGAATTGTGTCGTTGACGGCCGGCCCGCCGCCCGGAGCGCCAATGCCGGCGACTCCCAACCATCAAGGATGTACCGGTGACCCATGCGTTGATCGTGGATGACGATGTCGATTCCGTCGCCACCCTGCAGGAGCTGATTGCGAGCGAGAAATTCACCGTGTCGGTGGCCCACACCCTGCGCGATGCCCGGCGGCACATCGCGCTGCAGCAGCCCGACGTGGTGCTGCTGGACCTGCAGCTGCCGGACGGCAACGGCATGGAGCTGTTCCAGGATCCGCAGCTGGTGGCCAACTCGGAGGTGGTGCTGATCACCGGCCATGCCAGCCTGGACACCTCGATCCAGGCGCTGCGCATGGGCGCCGCGGACTATCTGGTCAAGCCGATCAACATCACGCAGCTGCAGGGCGTGCTCTCGCGCGTGATGAAGCCGGCGGCGCTGCAGGCCGAGGTGGCGGATCTGACGGCCAACCTCGCGCACAGCGGCCACTTCGGCCTGCTGTGGGGGCGCACCGCGCCGATGCAGCGCATCTACGAGCAGATCTCGCGCGTGGCCGGGACCAGCGTCTCGGTGTTCATCAATGGCGAGAGCGGCACCGGCAAGGAGCTGGTCGCGCAGACGGTGCACGACCTGAGCCGGCGCCGCAAGAAGCCCTTCCTGGCGGTGAACTGCGGCGCGATCTCGCCCAACCTGATCGAGAGCGAGATCTTCGGCCACGAGAAGGGCGCCTTCACCGGCGCGGACAAGCAGCACGAAGGCTTCTTCGAGCGCGCCAGCGGCGGCACGCTGTTCCTGGACGAGCTCACCGAAATGCCGATGGAGCTGCAGGTCAAGCTGTTGCGCGTGCTGGAGACTGGCCGCTTCATGCGCGTGGGCTCCACGACGACGCTGGACGCCGACGTGCGCGTGATCGCGGCCTCCAACCGTCCGCTGCTGCAGGCGGTGCAGGCGGGCAAGCTGCGCGAGGACCTGCTGTACCGGCTGAACGTGTTCCCGATCGAGATGCCGCCGCTGCGCGATCGCCTCGACGACGTGCCGCTGCTGGCCGACCACTTCCTGCGCCAGATCGCGGCCAAGGAAGGCAAGAACAAGCGCTTCACCGCCAAGGCGCTGGCGCAGCTGCAGACCTACCACTGGCCGGGCAACGTGCGCGAGCTGCGCAACGCGGTCCAGCGCGCCTACGTGATGGCGGCGGGCGAGGTGGTCGACGAGCAGTGGCTGCCCAAGGGCGAGGGCGCCGAGCCGCAGTCGACGGCGGCCTCCAGTGCCGCATCGACGACGATCGCCGCGCCGGCCGCGCCAGCGGCGCCGGCCGCGTCAGGGACCGGCTACGCGGCCCATGGGACCGCCGGGGCGCCGCCGGCGTCGGAGTCCTCCGGACCGTCGGTCACGATGCCGCTGGGCAGTTCGATGGCCCAGGTCGAGAAGGCCTTCATCCTCGCGACGCTGCAGCACTACAAGCATCACAAGGAGCAGACGGCGGCCGTGCTCGGCATCAGCCTGAAGACCCTCTACAACCGCTTGAAGGAATACGCGGCCGAGGATGCGGCCGCGGCGGACAAGGCCGCGCAGTAAGCGGGGACCGCGGCATGCGGCCTGCCTTGCCTGGGCAAGGAGGACAGACATGCCGCTTCGTTGGGTCTCCGATTGCGATCCCGGGCTGCGCCGCCTGCGCGCGGCCAAGGGCTTCCGCTATGTCGACGATCAGGGCCGCCCGGTGCGCGATGAAGGCACGCTGCGGCGCATCCGCGCGCTGGCGATTCCGCCGGCCTATGTCGACGTCTGGATCTGCGCGCGCGACGACGGCCACATCCAGGCCACGGCCCGTGACGCGCGCGGCCGCAAGCAGTACCGCTATCACGCCGACTGGATGGCGCTGCGCGGCGAGAACAAGTTCGGCCTGCTGCTGGACTTTGGTCAGCGCCTGCCGCGGCTGCGCCGCCAGGTGCAGCGCCGCCTGCGCGAGGGCGGGCTGGACCGCGATCGCGTCATCGCCGCGCTGGTGCGGCTGCTCGATCGCACCTGGATGCGCATCGGCCACCGCGAGTACGCGCGCAGCAACGGCTCCTATGGCCTGAGCACGCTGCTCTCGCGGCACGTGAAGGTGAGCGGCGACCGGCTGCTGCTGAGCTTCCCCGGCAAGAGCGGGGTGCGCCATCAGCTCGCGGTGCGCGACGATCGCGTCGCGGCGCTGGTGCGCCATTGCCGCGACCTGCCGGGACGGGAGCTGTTCGGCTACGAGGACGACTCCGGCCAGCCGCACCGCATCGATGCGGCCGACGTCAACGACTGGCTCGCCGCCGTCGGCGGACCGACCTGCAGCGCGAAGGTGTTCCGGACCTGGCACGCGAGCGTGCTGGCGCTCGACCTGCTCGTGGACCATGCGCGCGCCGGCACCGCGCCGGTGGACGCGCTGAAGCAGACGGTCAAGGACGTGGCCGCGCGGCTCGGCAATACGGCGGCGGTGTGCCGCAAGTCCTACATCCATCCGGCGGTGCTCGAGTGGGGGCAGTCGCAGCGGCTGGCGGAGCTGCCATCGCAGCGCTGGGTGCGCGCGCCGATGGCCGCGCAGGGCTTGAGCGTCGCGGAACGCCGTCTGATGGGACTGCTGAAGACCCAGCCTCGCGTGGAGGTCGCTACGCCGGTGCCAGCGCCTCGCCGGGCGGCGCGTTCGTCGTCGCGGACACGCGCGTCAGATGATCGGCCAGCGACGGCCAGTCGCTGAAGCGGCCGTCCGGCTCGCGCAGCGGCGAGCGCCGCCAGACGGTCTCGCCGCCGGTGTCCAGCAGCAGGCCCGATGCGCCGGCGCGGTGGCCGGCCTCGACGTCGTCGAGCAGGTCGCCCACCATCCACGAGCGCGTCAGATCCAGGCCATGCGCCCGCGCGGCGCGCGTGAGCATGCCGGGCGCGGGCTTGCGGCACAGGCATGCCGGGCGGCCCTGCGGATCGGGCGCATGCGGACAGACCGCCACATCCGTGAGCGTGACGCCGAACTCGTCCTTCAGCCGCTGCAACAGCGTGCCCTGAAGCCGCGCGAACTGGGCCCGCGTGAACGCGCCGCGCGCGATGCCGCTCTCGTTGGTGACCAGCACCAGGGCCAAGCCCGCCGCCTGCAGCCGTGCGAGCGCCTCGCCGGCGCCGGGCATCCAGCGCAGGCGCGAGGGATCGGCCGCGGCCTGTTCATCGGCCTCGACCAGCGTGCCGTCCTTGTCGACGAACACGGCCGGCCGCAGGCGCGGCGATGCCTCGCGCGTCTCGCCGGAGAAGTCGATGTGGTGGAGGGAGAGGGTGCTCAGCGGTGCATCGAGCCAGGCGGTCACAGGGCCTCCGCGCGGCGTTCAGCGCACCCAGCCGTAATCGGTCTGGCGCGGCGCCAGCGACTGCTTGTGCCGCGCCATCATGCCGGGCTCGCGGCGCCCGCCGTCGGCGGCCGGATCGATCGCGACGCCGGACGGTCCGCCGCCGGATTCCAGCGCGGCGGCCGGTCTCGGGCTCGCCGCGAGCAGAGTGCCGCGCGGCGGCGGCAGCAACTCGGCCAGCCGGTCCAGCGTCCGGCGCACGTCCAGCGGCTTGGCCCACAGCTCGAGGAAGCCCGCGCCCAGCGCATCGAAATCGGAATCGGCGGTGACCGCGATGGCCGGCACCTGCGCCCAGCCGCGCCGCATGCGCAGCAGCTTCAGCAAGTCGGAGCCGTGGCAGTCGGGCAGATTCAAGTCGACCAGGAGCAGGGCGGGCTGCAGCTGCGCGCTCAAGCGCCAGGCCGGCATGCCGGCTTCGGCGACGTGCAGCCGCAGGTCGCGGCGCTGCTCGAACATCGCCTCCATCACGATGACGTTGAGCGGACTGTCTTCGACGTACAGCACCGACGTGAGGCCGTCATTCATCGCTCGCTCCTTCCCTGGCTCGATAGTTGGTCGGTATACATGGCAATCGCCATGCCCGGCGGACTCCCCAAGCTTGGGGATTTCAAGAGGAATTCAGGGGATTCAGCGCGTCCGGTGTAACCCTGCGATGACCCGATCGTCAACGGGGCCGACACGCAAGCGGGGACATGGGCGCGCCGTCGCTTCGCGCGCCGGAAAGGCACACCGCGTCTTGGGTATGAGGCTTGCCTTGCCAGGGAGAGTCCGTCCGACTTCAAGGAGACCGACATGGCCACCAGCATCCGTTCCGGCGCGGCATCCGGCCGCGACGACGAGCGTCCCACCAGTTTCGGCGTCCACAAGCCGGTGGATCACCTCGTGATCAGCTTCGCGAGCGCCGCCGATGCGGCCCAGGCGCGCGCGGCCCTGAGCGCGCACGGCATCGCCGACGGGGATCTGCATGCGATCGACGACCGGGAGATGGTGACGCTGGTCGAGCGCGACCTGAAGCGGGCCAGCCCGCTCGCCGCCATCGGCCAGGAGATCAACCTGCTGCGCAGCCACGGCGAGCTGGCGCAGCGCGGTTATCACTTCCTGGTCGTCAAGGCCAAGGACGACCAGCAGGCCCGCGAGATCGCCGAGATCGCTCGCCGCAACCGCGCCGAGCGCGCGCAGTACTACGGGCACTTCATCATCGAGGAGATGCTGGAGCCCGAAGGCGGCCGGCCGCAGGTGGCCGAGTCGCCGCATCGCGGTCTGGACACCCATCCCAAGCCCCCACTGCCGCGATGACGCTTGACGCGCGGCGCGCGCTGACGGAGAAGCGCGTAGCTGGGCGCGGCGGCGGTGAGGCGCGCAGCCCGCGCCAAGGGGGTACGCCGCTTGCCATCGATCCAGTCACCACGTTCCACCCACTGCCCAGTGCACGACGAAAGGATCCACGCCATGAGCACCACGCCGAACAATGAGAAGAGCGACAAGACCGTGCCGTTCACGACGGCCGAGGACGCCGCCAAGGCCGCCAACGGGAGCACGCCGTCCAGCACGGCGGCGGTCGACCTGGTGAACCGCGTCGCCGACAAGGCGCACGCGACGATCGACCGGCTCGCGACCACGGCCGCGCCGGCGGCGCAGCAATTGCAGAAAAGCCTGGAGGACACCAACGACCTGCTGCACGAGCGCGCCGACCGCCTGCGCACGACCGGCAACGAATGGTGCGACAGCCTGCGCACCAACGTGCGCGAGCATCCGCTGATGGCCGTGGGCACCGCGCTCGCGGTGGGCATGCTGATCGCGCGCCTGACGCGCTGAGTCCGGCGTGCCCATGAGCGACAGCGCCGGCACGTCCGCGTCTTCCGCAGCCGCTTCGGCGGCTGCTTCTCCTGGCGGCTTGCCACCCATTCCGCCTTCGCCTCCGCCATTTCCGCCGCCGCCTTCGGCCTCATCGCCGCCGGCACCGCCGCCAGGCGCTTCAGCACCGCCGCCCGAGACCGGCTGGCTCGGCGACCTGCAGGGCATGGCCCGCGCCGCGCGCGGCATGGTGTCCGGCCGCCTGCTGCTGCTGGCACTGGAGCTGCGCCGCGCCAGGCACGGCTTGATCAGCCTGGCGATCCTCGGCGTGATCGCCGCAATCGCGGGCGCCACGGCCTGGCTGGCGCTGTGGGCGCTGCTGGCGGCGCTGGCGGTGCACTTCGGCCTGAGCTGGCCCTGGGCCTTTGCCGGCGTGCTGGTGCTCAACCTGCTGGTGCTGCTGTGGGTCGCCGCCGCCATGAAGGCGCTCGCGCCCATGCTGTCGCTGCCCGCGTCCAGACGCCAGTTCCACTGGCTGTTCAACGATCCGATGGATCCCGAGGAGTCGAGCCCCGATGTCCGCCCCCCCGCATCGCCCTGATCCGCGCCGCATTCCGGACCTGCCCGATCCGGACCTGCCTGAGACCATCGAGGACCTGACCCTGCGCATCGAGATGGCTGAGCTGCGCGTGGTCCGGCGCGACCTTGAATTCCAGTTGCACTGGGATTCGCTGCGACAGCGCGGCAAGGCCGTGATGGTGCCCAGCCGCTGGCTGCTGCCGGCGCTGGGCACGGGCGCGAGCTGGCTGTTCTGGCGTCTGGTGCGGGGCCGCCGGCATCGCCACGGACGCCGCGAGCGCTTCGACGGACACGGCCATGAGGGGCATGCGCCGCGCGCGCCCCGCGGGCCGTATGCGCAGGCCCCCGGGCCGGATGCGGAGCGCCCGGAACTGGGCATGCTGCAGCTGCTCACCGTGCTGTGGGGTTTCGCGCCGGCCAGCCTGCGCGGACGCGTCGGTCCGGAGTTGACCCAGCTGCTGCTGGGCGTCATCGCCGGCTTCCTGCACGGCCGCAAGCAGCGGCGCGAGGAGGACGGTCAAAAGGGGCCACAGGGGCCGGAGCGGGCCGGTCAGGACCGGCCCGCGGCGCCCTAACCGCCGGGAGTGGCTCAGACCTTCTCGGCGTTGCGCGCCTGGTCGCGCAGCATCTTGATCTGGTCGTGGTTGCGCAGGGCGCCGGCCAGTTGGCGCTGGACCACTTCCAGCACGCCGGCCGGCAGGTCCTTCTGCGCCGCCTTGCGATAGCGGGCCACCGCGGCGTCTTCGCCGCGTTCGCATTCCTCGAGCATGGCCTTGTCGCTGTAGCCGGTCAGCGTGCCCTTGACCGCGACCCAGCCGCGATGCACCGCGCCGCTGGTGCTGCCTTCGTCCTCGGGCTGGCCGCCGTGCTGCCGCACCAGTTGCTGCAGTTCCGCGCAGGCCTGGCGGCAGTCCGCGGCGCGCTGCGCGAAGACCTCGCGCAGGCTGGCGCTCTTCACGTGCTCGGCGCTGCTCAGGAAGCCGTATTCGCCGTCCTTGCAGGTTTCGATGAGCGTGTTCAGCTCGTCGATCACGTCCTTGTTGTCCATGGCAGTCCTTTCCAGAAAGGGAGTGGAGATGCCAGGGAATCAGCAAGTCACATTCCCGTGGGCAGTCCCATCGCGCGTTGCAGCGCCTGCAGGATCTGCGCGGGCGAGGCCGGCTTGCGCAGCACGATGAACGAGGACTCGGCGGTGAGCGCCTCGCTGAAGCCGCTGATCAGCACGATGGGCAGGCCGGCGCGGCGGCGGCGCAACTCGCGCGCCAGCGCCTGGCCGTCCATCGAGCCCGGCATCACCACGTCCGACAGCACCACGTCGACGGCGGCGCCGCTGCCGAACAGCTGCAGCGCCTCGTCCGCGTCCTTGGCCGACAGCACCTGGCACGAGAAGCTGCGCAACAGGCTGGCGGTGACGCGGTTGAGCTCTTCGTTGTCCTCCACCAGCAGTACCCGCGTACCGGCCAGCTGGTTGGGCGGCGCGGCCTCGCGCGGCTGCGCGGGGCGCTCGCGCGCCGGTGCGCTGGTCTGCGAGGGCAGCAGCAGCGTCACCGTGGTGCCGGCGCCGGGCTGGCTCGCGATGCGCGCCGTGCCGCCGGCCTGGACGCAGAAGCCCATCACCTGGCTCAGTCCCAGGCCGGTGCCCTTGCCGACCTGCTTGGTCGTGAAGAAGGGCTCGAAGACGCGCGACAGGATGTCGTCCGGAATGCCGGGGCCGCGATCGGTGACGCTGATCGCGACGTACTCGCCCGGCGCGAGGTCCTGCGTGTCGCCCGGCGCGGCGCGGCCGGCCTCGAGCGTGATCTCGCCCATGCCGTTGGTCGCGTCGCGCGCGTTCAGCGCGATGTTGATCAGCGCCAGCTCCAGCTCCGAGGGATCGACGCGCACGCTGGGCAGGTCCGGCGCCATCGTGGTCGTCAGCTGCATGCGCTTGCCGAGCACGGTCGCGAGCAGCTCGTTCATCTCTCCCAGCGTGGAGCGCAGGTCGATCACCTGCGGGTGCACGGACTGCCGGCCCGCCACGCGCAGCAGATGCTGGGTCAGGCGGCTGCCCACGTCGACCGAACGCATGATCGCGCCCAGCGGCATCGCCAGCGACTCCGCGTGCGGGCTGCGCTGGATCAGGTGGGCGCTGTTGCTGATCACGCCCAGCAGGTTGTTGAAGTCATGCGCCACGCCGCCCGTGAGCCGTCCCAGCGCGGCGATGCGCTGCGCGCGCGAGCTGAGCTGCTCCGCCTCGCGGGTGCGGTCGATGGCTTCGTTGACGCGTTCCTCGAGCTCCGAGCGCCCCTGGCGGATCGCGGCGCTGGCGTCCTCGAGCGCCAGCGCGACCTCATCGCACTCGAGCATGCCGGTCCTGGGCGCGCGCACCGGCTCGCCGGCGCGCAGGTCATTGGCGATCTCGTTGAGCGCGTGGATGGGGCCGGAGATCCGCCGGCTGATCCACAGCGCCCCGAACATGCCCACCAGGACCAGCAGCAGCGCGCCGATCGCGATCGGCTGCAGCGCGGTGCGGCCGCCCAGGCCGCCCAGGCCCGAGTCGCGCGGCACGGCGGTGACCACGGTCCAGCCCTGCGGCGACTTGCTGAAGTAGCCCACCACCGGCTGGCCATCGAGGTTGACGGACTCGAAGCGCGCCTCGTCGCGCGTGGCCATCAGGCGCCGCAGGTCGTCGCTGGGCAGCCGGCCGGCGTAGCTGATGCCGCCGGGATGGCGCGCGACGATGGTGCCGTGGCCATCCATGATGGTGGCGGTCCAGTCGGCGGGCAGGCGCTGGCCGTCGATGATCTGCTGCAGCTCCTGCGGCAGCACGGTGATGCTCATGTTCAGCCAGACCTGGCCGCCGCGCTCGATGGGCTGCACGATCTGCGCGCGCAACTGACCCGTGGCGGGATCCGGCCCGAGATCGCCGATCACCGCCTGCTCGAGCAGCGGGACCGCTTCTCGTGCGAGCACCGGCCGCGAAGCGGCGATGTTGGGCAGGCCGGGCGGGCGCGCGGCGACGGCGGGCGCGGACGCGGCGGTGGAGGGCGGGGTCGGCGAAACCGGTGTGAGCGGCGTGATCGGGGCGGCCGGCGCGTTCTGCGTGTTCTGCGCGGCGGTGGCGGGGGCATTCAGCGGGGCCTCCGGCGCGCGGCCGGCGGCCAGACGCGTGCTGAACAGGGTCCGGTCCGGTGCGGTCAGCTCGACCCAGCCGGACAGGCCCTGCATCGCGCGGCGCGACTGCAGTTCCAGCATGGCCAGGTCTTCGGGCGCGATCTGCGGCGCGCTGTCCAGCATCTGTGACAGCGACAGCACCCGCGCGATGCCGGCGCGGCGCGCCAGTTCCTTGTCCACGACCATGGACAGCGCGCGCGTGCTGTCGCGCATGTGGCGGACGGTGGCTTCCTGCTCGTCGCTCCAGGTCTGCCAGCTGACCCACAGCGCCGCGATGATGCCCGGGAGCATCACGGAGAGGACGAGCACGAGCAGGCGGGATCGGATCGGCAGCGGCATGGGGGAGGTGGCGGAGGAACGGTCGGACCGCCGCGCCCAGGCGGCAGCCAGTGCCCGCGCGCCGAGGCGCCGGGGCGGCAGATTATGGGCGGTGCTGTTCAAGGGAGTCGGGGCGGCCGGGCGGAGCGGCGGCGTCGGCGCTGGTGGCGGGGAAGGGAGCGGCCGCAGGCCGCAACAGCGTGTTCAGGGGCGCGCAGGGACGGTCGCTGCCGCGCAGGTAGACGGCCACGGGCCGCATGTGGCGGTTGCGCTGGCTGATGCTGCGCAGGCAGATCAGCAGCGGCACGGCCAGCACCGCGCCGGCGACGCCCCAGAGCCAGCCCCAGAACATCACGGACAGCAGCACCGACAGCGGATTCATCGACAGCCGCTTGCCGATGACCATCGGCGTGACGACGTTGGACTCGACCGCGTGGATGCACAGGTAGGCGGCCACCGGCGCGGCCAGCGCCGTGAAGCCCGCGTCGCCGAGCGAGGACGCCAGCGACGCGGCCAGCAGCAGGCCCGACAGGATCAGCGGACCGAGGTAGGGCACGAAGTTCAGCAGGCCCGCGAGCGCGCCCCACAGGCCGGGATTGGGCAGATCCACCCACCACATCGTGCCGGCCACGATCAGGGCCACGCAGAAGTTGATCAAGCACGCCGAGACCACATAGCGCGAGATGTCCCGCTGGGCGGCCCGGAGCCCGCCCAGCACCATCGCGCGCAGGCGCGGGCGGTGGGGCAGCAGCTCGATGCAGCGCGACAGCACCCAGTGCTCGGACGCGAGCAGGAAGTACAGCAGGATGGTGGTCGCGGCGGCGGAGATCAGGAATTTCACGCTGGTGCCGAGCACCTGCGCGGTCAGCGCCACGCCCTCGCTGGCCAGGCGCTCGCGCAGCGGGTCGGCGGGGGGTGCCGGCGCGCGGCCGCTGGCGCGGCGCTCGGCCGGCGGGCCGAAGCCCGGGATGGATGCGCGCCAGCGGTCGACCCGGTTGAGCGCCTGCGACACCGCCACCGGCGCGCGCTGCCACCAGTCGGCCACCGGCTCGGCGAGCAGCGCCACGCTCAGCACCGTGCAGCCGACCAGCGTCGTCACCAGCATCGCGGCGCTGACCGCTTCCGGCATGCCGTGGTGGCGCATGGTCCGCACCACCGGCGCGAGGACGAAGGTCAGGATGAGCGCGACCAGCACGGGCAGCACGATCGCACTGGCTTCCTTGAGCAGGAAGACCAGCGCGATCAACAGCAGGCCGCGCGTCGCCCAGCGGCGCATCGCGATCGGGGGCAGGGCGGCGGAACGCAAGATGGTAAGGATGACGTCACGGGAACGGGGCGAGCCCTTCCAAGCAAGCGCCGGGCCAAGCGCCACGCGGACGCGGGTACGAGGCGTTACGGCGTGGACCGTAGGGCAATCGGCGGGCCCGATCGGTAAACGGTGCGGAAAGCCTTGCCGCGACGCGGCCGTGAGCGACCGAGGGTCATCCCGGACGCGGCGTCTTCGCCGCTCGCGCCCGTGCGGCGTCGCATGGGCGGACGAAAAGCCGGCAGGCCCCGTGCCTAAAGGGTTTGCGGGACATGGGCGGGCATGCCGCATGACGGCAGGTCCGCGATGTGAAACCGCGCCGGGGCGATGGCATGGTCCTTGCGCAGTGGGTTCCATCGGGCCGTTCATCGGCACTGCCTACAACCTGTTCCTTCTTGCGCGGAAACGCCGGAATCGGTTGCAGGCGGTTTCAATCCCTTTCGCACAGGAGTCTCGCAAGTGGGAGCAATGGAACTCAGGCACGAGCACAAACAGACCCAGACGCTGTCGCCCCGCCTCCAGCATGCCGTGCGGCTGCTGCAGATGTCCTCGTTGGACTTTTCAACCATGGTCACCGACATGCTGGGACGCAATCCGTTCCTGGAGGTGACCGAAGGCAGCGACGACGCGCTGCCGCTGGACGCCGATGTGCCGGTGGCGCCGTCGCCGGTGATGGCCGAGACACCGGAGCCCCTGCCCGACGACCGCGAGATCTGGCGCGCGGAGAGCGCCGGCTCGATGCGGCGCGCCGATGACGGCGAGCTCAGCGCGCTGGAGATGACGGCCGCGCAGACCTGCCTGCGCGAGCACCTGCGCAGCCAACTCAACGTGCTGCGGCTGTCGCCGCGCGACCTGGTGCTGGCGACGATCGTGGCCGAGTCGGTCGATGACGACGGCTATCTGCGCAGCTCGCTCGAGGAGCTCGTGGCGGTGGCGCAGATGCAGCCGCCGGTGGCCATCGAGGAGATGCAGATCGCGCTCAAGCGCGTGCAGGCGCTGGATCCGCTGGGCGTGGGCGCGCGCAGCGTCGCCGAATGCCTGCTGCTGCAGCTGCCCAAGATCGAGGATCCGCGCAGCCGCCAACTGGCCGAACGCATCATCACGCAGCATCTGAACCTGCTGGCCTCGCGCGACATTCCGGCGCTGGCCCAGCTGCTGGACGTCAGCGTGGCGGAAGCGGAGGCGGTCTGCCTGAAGCTGCGCCGCTTCGATCCGCGGCCGGGTTGGCGCTACGAGACGACGCAGGCCGCGTACATCGTGCCGGACGTGCTGACGACCAAGGTGCGCGGCCAGTGGCGCGTGCAGCTCAATCCCGCGGTGATTCCCAAGGTGCGGATGAACCAGGTCTATGCCGAGCTGTTCCAGCGCCATCGCCAGCAGGGGCATGCCGAGATGGCCAACCACCTGCAGGAGGCGCGCTGGACGATGCGCAACATCGAGCAGCGTTTCTCGACCATCCTGGACGTGGCCAGCGCGATCGTGCGCCGGCAGCGCCACTTCCTGGAGTTCGGCGCGATGGCGATGAAGCCGCTGGGCCTCAAGGAGATCGCCGACGAGGTCGGCATCCACGAGTCGACGGTCTCTCGCGTCACGAACAACAAGTACCTCGCGACGCCGACCGGCGTGTACGAGCTGAAGTACTTCTTCTCGCGCGCGATCGTGAGCAGCAATGGCAGCGCGTGCTCGGGCACGGCGATTCGCGGGCTGATCAAGGACATCATCGAGGCCGAGCGTCCGGACAATCCGCTGTCCGACGCCGAGATCACGCGCCAGCTGGCGCGTCAGGGCCTGGTGGTCGCGCGGCGCACGGTGACCAAGTACCGCCAGATGCTGCGCATCGACGCGGTGGAGCGGCGGCGGCAGCACAGCTGAGGCCAACAAGCGGCAGCGGCGAACCGAGCGGGTCGGCGTGCGACTGACCCGCTCATCGTCCCGGGCCATTCCGGCGCGGGACAGGTTCAAGGAATCTGCGCATGTTGCCGCTGTCGTCCTCCCTCGTTCAGTCTGGACACGATCAAGGCGTGGCCGCCGACGACGCGCCGGCACCTCGTGATCTGCCGAAGCCCCTGACGTTGGCTGAAGTGGATGCCCTGCTGGTTTGCAGGCTGGTTTGGGATGAGATTGCGGAGAAGCGGGACAGGCGTGGACCGACGCACTCCATCAGCCTCCGAGCCGCTATGGAACCCGTCACTGCAATGGCAAGGCTGGCGGATTGGTTCGCGACCGAATTTCCTGACTCGAAGATGCCGGCGGAGGCTGCCAAATGGCGAGCGCACCAACAGTCGTTCGAGTCGGTAGTGCATCGGTGCGGCGGGATGCTGTCTCGTTTTCACTTGCAGGCGCTCCGCGCTGAGGCTTCCGCGTTGCGAGAGGAGGCCCGGGAGCTGCGCAAGCTCGTGGCAGTCTCCCAACAGCGCTTGCCAAGCGCCCGCAAGGACGCGGATGGCATCTTTCATCCGCCCGGATCGGCCTCAGTGGATCAACGCAGGTTGAACGACCTGCGCAACGGCGCCGTACGAGCGATGGGCGCAACGTCCAAGGGCGTGCCGCAACCAGCCCATTCGCTTTCGTCGTTGCAAAGGCGCATGGTCATCGACGGCAAGGTGGTCGTCGGCCCGCCGGCGCCACTGCCGGCACGGTCCATTGGCATGACGGAGGCTACCCGCCGGTTGAATCCTTCGACGGACCGGGGCGACCCGGGTCATTGACCAGGTGCTCCCGGCGCTCGGCGTCCATGCCAGGCGTGGCCCGCATGTCCGTATCGACCTGGCCCTGCCTGAGGTCCTTGCCGGCCTGACCCATCACCTCGCGCTGCCGGTCGCCCGCAGCGCCGGTGCCCAGGCTTCCCGTCGAGTCGCCGCCGATGCTTTGATCGCGTTCGTGCGGCAACTGGGCGTCGCCGTGCGGGTCGGCGTCACCTGGATCGACGGTTCCTGGAGCCACCGGCGCCTTGTCCAGCATGCGGCGTGGATCCTCGGCCTTCGCGGTGCGATCGGCTCCCTGCTTGTCTATGGGGGCTGCCATGACGGACTCCTGGTTCGTGGTGATGGGTCGTCCAGGCAATCGGGCCACCCATGCCGGGTGAACCCTCGCGTGCATCCTGAAACTCATGATGTCCCGTTCTCAGGCGGCTACTTCCTAGCCCCAGCCATCGACATGCTTTCTCTCTACAGAGACTTTCAACCGATCGCCTGCTCGTCGCTGCGCGATGAGCCTGCGCGCGCCTCGCTGGCCGCGGCACCCGCCATCCTCAGTGACGCCCTCGCGCGCCACCAGAAGGAGGGACTGCCGGAACAGCCATTCCGCCTGGCCTCTGCGAATCGCGCGTTGGGGGCGGCCGATACCTTCCGCACAGAGCTGGACAAGATGCTGTTGCACGCGAGAGGCCACGAAAGCCGTGGCGGGTCGGCACCCGCCTGGTCGGAACTTCTGAGCATCGGCAACGGGCTGAAGACCGGTGCTTCCGACGACGACATCCCCGCGCGCGCCAAGGCACTCGAAGATCTGGCCCAGGCCTACGGCGTCCTGGTCGCCTGCGAGATCGCCATTGATCGGCTTGGCGCCGCGTGCCAGGAACTGGCGGCGGCGCTTCCGCACGAGAAGGACACCTCCCCGCGCCAGTGCCGGCTGGCCCGAATGAACGATTCATTGGTCCGGTCCGTGAAGGCTCTGGCCCAGACGCCGCAGGCGGAAGAAGGCGTCGGGACGGCACCGCCTTCCCCGGCGACGAACTTTCTACGCAAGTTGCTCGGCATCCGTGCGGAGATCAGGAACGCACTCGACAGCGGCCTGACGCTGTCGAGCATCCATGGCGTGCTGCAAGAAGGCGGCCCGGATGCGTGGAGACTGCAGACCGTGCTCGAGAGCATGGAGGGACGGTTGAAGCAGGCGGCGCTGCGTTGGCGGCCCGACGGCACGGCGATCAATGTCGAAGCGGTGCGGCAGGTGGCCTTGTCGTTCGACGTGATCCGTCACGATGTGCTCGAGGAGGAGGTGTTCGCCTTCGAATTCGTCGATCGTCTGTCGCGCGTGGGAGCGCCGCACGCGGTCACCGAACCTGTCCGCAGTGGCCGGACCTCGGCCCCCGCCATCGTCGACGGCTTGATGCAGCTCGACCCGCCCAGCCCGTCCGACGCTGAATGCCCCGCTTTTCTGGAGGCGGCGGAGCGGGCGCGCCATCCTGGCCCCCTGATGGAACGCGCCGGTCGATGAACCTGCATGGAGCGCCCGTCGGGCGCTCCGCGCGTGGGTGCGTGGGTGGCGGGAATGACGCTTGCACGCCGGGCGGCATGAATGAATGGCAATCCCGCTTCTCCCTGTTGGACGCCGACCTCCTGCTCTGGGGGCGTCTCTTGCTCGGCGCGCTAGTGATCGTTGCCGGCGCGCTGCTTCTGCACGCGATCCTGCGGCCGATCGCGCAGCGCCTGGCGCGGTTCTCGCCGCTACTGACCTCGGTCGTTCAGCGCATCGACAACCCGGTCCGATGGGCGCTGCCCCTCATCGGCCTGCTGATCGCCGCGCAGGGCGTGCCCGACGCGATGCCGGGCATCGACGGCGTACAGCATCTGCTGGGCGTCCTGTGCATCGTCGCCCTGGCCGCCGTGGCGGCCGGTGCGATCACCGGCGTGGCGAACGGCGTGGCGCTGTTGAATCCGGCGGACGTCGAAGACAACCTCTCCGCGCGCCGCATCCAGACGCAGACCAAGGTGCTGGCGCGCGTGGCCAAGGGCGCGGTGATGCTGACCGCGCTGGCCTTCATCCTGATGACCTTCCCGCGCGCGAAGCAGGTCGGCGCCAGCCTGCTGGCCTCAGCGGGCATCGCGGGGCTGGTCTTCGGCCTGGCGGCGAAGTCCGTGTTCGGCAACCTCCTGGCCGGGCTCCAGATCGCGATGGCGCAGCCCATCCGGCTCGACGACGTGCTCATCATCCAGGGCGAGTGGGGCCGGGTGGAGGAGATCACCTCCACCTACGTCGTGCTCAAGATCTGGGATGAGCGCCGCCTGGTGATCCCGCTGCAGTGGTTCATCGAGAACCCGTTCCAGAACTGGACGCGCACCAGCGCGAGCATCCTGGGCACGGTGATGCTGTGGGTGGACTTCACGCTGCCGGTGTCGGAGCTGCGCGAGAAGGCGGCGGCGATGTGCAAGGCCTCGGCGCATTGGGATGGCCGCGTGTGCGGCGTGCAGGTGGTGGAGACCACCGAGCGCACGATGCAGATCCGCGTGCTGGTCAGCGCGAAGGATTCTGGCAAGGCCTTCGACCTCCGATGCGAGTTGCGCGAGGGGCTCATCGCCTGGCTGCAGAAGACGCATCCGCAGTCGTTGCCGCGCGTGCGGGCCCTCGTGGAAGACCTGCCCGCGCCGGCGGCGCCGGTGGTCAAGCCGTCGTTGCCGCCGTCGCCGGCGCCGTGACCCGAGCGGGGATTGAAGGCGCACGGCACCAAAAGTTCTCGAATCTCACTGACGGCGCATCGAAGCTTTCTCCGGAGCCCGGTTCATGTTGCAGCCCGTCCAGACCTCATCGCCTTCCGCGTCCTCACTGGACGACCTCTTCGCGGCGCCCGAAATACCTTACGAACCGACGGGCGGGCAGCAGGGGCAGTCGTCCGCCTTGGCACCGTTGCCCAAGGTGGGAATCGCCGAATACGCTGACTGTCTGAACGCAGACATCGAGGCTCTTTGCCTTCGCTCGACGCACGTTCTCGATGCCGCAGGGCAGCAGTGGCTTCCGGCTCGACCCAAGCTGCGTCCGGAGATGCTCGCCCTTCACAAGCCCGTCGCGCAGGCGCAGTTCGAGGGCGTCGTGGGTGGGAGGCGTCTCCCTGCGCCCAAGCGGGGTCCGGTGCATGCAAATGACAACCCTGCGGCCGTCGTGTCGCGGCAACCTCGGCAAGTCCAGCCCGACTTCACACCCACCCCGCACTGCGGCCGCCCAGACATGATCGCGACCGAATGGGCGGACTCCTCCTCGGACAACGAGTCCGTGGGCGACCCCGGTCCGCTGAGGACGCGGTGAGCGATGTGGACACAGACCCGAACCGCGCCTGTCGGCGCCACCTTTCCGGTTGACGAGCAACCCGGAAGTACGCTCGACCATCGATGGAACGAGGCGCAGCTCCGGTTGTTCGATCTGATGGAGCGGCGCGATCGCGCTCCGGATGGAGCATTGCGCGCGCTTGCCGAGGCGAGACATCGACGAGGCGCCGAATGGTTCGAAGAGGCCGATCGAGCGCGCGCCAAGGCCAATCTGGGCATCAACGGCGATCCCGGCGCGGCGTACATCGACGCCTGCCTTCGACGAGTGAACGACAGTACCGAGGCGGCCCGCTTTCTTCTCGAGAATTCCGGGCGGATGACCATCGCAGAGTGGACCGCGGCTGATCAGACGCTTGAGGCGGAGTTTCAGGGAAAGTCCGATGACCAGCAGCGCGAGCTCCTCAACATCGCGGCGAGGTTTGACTTCCTGACCTGGAATGATCCACATCGGGCGCTTCTTGGTTTGCGCGCCGACCTGAATGCGTTCGCTCGACGCTACGGACCGTCCACGACACCCGCAGCGCAGCCGTCACTGACGCAATCCCCGGCGAGACAGGCGGTCCTCCAGCAGATCGAATCCTGGGTCAAGGCCGACCTGCCGGACGATTCGTGGACGCGCGAGAAGGCTGAGTTGAACCGCGATCACGGCGACGTGAAGCTCCTGGACGGCATGATCCGGACCGGGGATCCCGAGACGAAGAAGGAGATCCTGCGTTGGCTCTCATCGCGGCTCACCCCTGCGGCGATCGAGATGCTGAACGAGCAGAAGTGGACGCATGCCATGGGGGACGCGGGCGTCCTCTCGCCGGAGTCTCGCGTCGTATTGGCTCGCTCGATCGCTGACACGATCGTGAAGGCACAAGGCCATCACGGTCCGTCAACGGCACTCATGAGGTCCATGGTGCTTTGCGCCGTGGACCCGGACCCAGGTCCCGACGGCAGGCAGCGATGGCATCCCTTGCCGTCCGCGGTGCTGAGCGTCGAGCGGGCCAACAGGCTCCGGACGGAGGCCAGGCATCTGAGCTTCGACTCTCAGGCTCTGCGGGACAAGCTGGGCCAGGCTTTCAATGGAAGGTTCACCCCGCAAGCGTGCTTCTCCGACATGGTGATTGCCTACCTGTGGCGTTCCGAAGGAATGGCCAGGTATGTCGAGTCCCAATGCCGGGAGTTGCTCGGTCCCCGAGTCCAACCGCGGGAGAGCGGACGCTTCATTCCGAGCGAGCCTCCAGCCCCCTCAGCATCAGCCGCAGCACCGCGTCGATCTCCGCCTGCTCGTTGAGGAAGTAGCGCGCATGGCTGTGGTCCAGCCGCGGTCCGACGCGCACGGTGATCCATCCGTCGCCGACCTGCTCGAAGGCCGGCTCGTCGTTGGTGTCATCGCCGATGAAGAAGCCGGCCTCGGTGCCGTAGCGCCGCGCCAGCCGCACCAGCGCGTCGCCCTTGTGCGGCGCGTCGGTCGCCAGCACGTTGACGACGCGCTTGCCGTGCTCGGCTTCGACGCCGGGCGGCAGTTGGCGCAACAGCTCGGCGATCGCCTCGCGCGCGGTCACCGGGTTGGGCGCCATGCGGTAGTGGATCGCGAGCGAGGCGCCCTTGTCCTCGATCGTCGCGCCGGCCGCGTTCAGCATCGGCTCGAGCCGCCGCGCCTCGCGGCGAAAGGGCGCGAGCGCGGCCACCACGCGCGGGTCGGGGCCGTCGAACTCGTCCTCCGCGCCGTGGTTGCCCACGATGTGGGTCGGCTTGAAGCCGAGCCGGTGCCGCACGTCCAGCACCTGGCGGCCGCTGACCACCGCGACCGGCAGCCGCGTGGCCAGCTGTTCCAGCAGGCGCGCGGTGGGCTCCGGAATACGTGCCTCGTCCGGGTGCATGACGATGGGGGCGAGGGTGCCGTCGAAGTCGAAACCCAGCAGCGGCCGGCGCTTCATCAGATCGCCCAGCGCCGCGCGGCCCTCGGCATCGAGCAGGGAGCGGGTCGGCATCATGGCGACAGCGCCTCCTGACCGGATTCGCGCGCGCGCCGCTGCACGCGCCGCGTGATGCGCTCGCGCAGCCGCCATTGCCCCGCGTCGGCCAGCATGCGGCCGGCCCAGCGGTAGACGTTGAACTCGCGCACCGTCATGCGCAGGCTCGCCATGCGCTCACGCTGCTCCTGCGCCGGCATGGTCGCGGCGCGGTGCAGCGCATCGGTGGTCTCCTCGACGTGGTACGGATTGATCACCAGCGCCTCGGGCAGCTCGCGCGCGGCGCCGGCGAAACGGCTCAGGATCAGCACGCCCTGGTCGTCGTCGCGCGCCGCGATGAACTCCTTGCAGACCAGGTTCATGCCGTCATGCAGGCTGGTCACCACGCACATGTGCGCGGCACGGTAGAGCTCCATCAGCGCCGAGTGATCGTGGTGCTCGGCCAGCAGCAGCACCGGCTTGTAGCCGGCACCGCCGAAGCGCAGGTTGATGCGCTCGGTGACGCGGTGGATGCGGTCCTGGAACTCGCGGTACTCCTCCAGCGCGCTGCGCGTGGGAGCCGCCACCTGGACCAGCACGAAGCGGCCCTGCCACTGCGGGTACTTCTCGAGCAGGCGCTCGACGGCATGCAAGCGCTCCAGGATGCCCTTCGTGTAGTCGAAGCGGTCCACGCCCACCGCCATCACGGTGTCGGGCGCCAGGCCCAGCCGCTCGAACGCCGCGGCGCGCGCGTCGGCCGGGGAGGGCCAGCCGGCGCGCTCCTCGTCGCTGGGCCAGGCGATCGAGATCGGATAGCTCTGCACCAGCGTCGGCTCGCCCTGGTAGCTGATGGTCGAGTGCTCGTGCTCGATGCGCGCCTCCAGATAGCGGTCCACGGTCTCGGTGAAGTTCTTGCAGTGGAAGCGGGTGTGGAAGCCCAGGATGGTGCTCCCCAGCATGCCTTGCAGCAGCTCGCGCCGCCACGGGCAGATGCCGAAGGACTCGGGATTGGGCCAGGGGATGTGCCAGAAGGTGATGATGGTCGCCTTGGGCAGCTTCTCGCGCACCATCGCGGGCAGCAGCGCGAAGTGGTAGTCCTGCACCAGCACCACGGGGTCGTCGCTGCGCGCCTCGGCCACGACGGCGTCGGCGAAGCGCTGGTTGACCGCGCGGTACTGCGCCCAGTCCGACTCGCGGAACACCGGCCGCACGTGCGCGACGTGGCACAGCGGCCAGAGCCCCTCGTTGGCGAAGCCCTGGTAGTAGCCGCGCTCTTCCTCGTCGGTGAGCCAGATGCGGCGCAGCACGTACTCCTTCGTGTCGGGCGGCACGGCGACGCGGTCCTGCGCGTCCACCACGTCATGGTCGCCCGTGCCGCTGCCATGCGCGATCCAGGTGCCCGAGCAGGCCCGCATCACCGGCTCCACCGCGGTGACCAGGCCGCTGGCCGGCCGGCTGACGGTGATGCCGTTCGGGCCGCGCTGGTGGATGTAGGGCTCGCGGTTGGAGACCACGATGACCTGGTCCCCGCGCAGTTGCGTGCGCAGCAGCCCGCGCAGGCGGTCGGGGTCCCAGGGCGTGAGCGGGCCGTGCTCGCGGTAGAGGTTGTCCTCGAGTTCGCGGATGTGCTGACGGATTTCCACCTCCAGCGGCTGCAATTCGGGTGGCGCGGACTGCGGGCCGCCGCGATCAGGAGCGCCGCCCAGCAGCGGGCGCACCAGGCCCTCGCCGCGCAGGATCGCGCGCATGCCGGAGACCCAGCCGCGCCAGCTCAGCTGCGCGACGATCATCGTGATGCCCGCCACCGCCAGGCCCAGCACCGTGATGAAGATGATCATGTAGCGCCGCGTGTCCAGGCTGCGGCGGTCGGGCAGGCTCAGGTCGTGCAGCAGCACCAGACGGTCGGAATCGGCCTGCTGCGGATTGACCGGGAACACGCCCACGTGCACCGCGCCGCTGGCCAGTTCCAGCCGCGGGTCCTTGCGCGCGGCGGTCATCTCGGCTTCCTTGCAGCTCAGCGTGTCGGGGAAGCCCTTGGTGCTGAGCACCTGCGTGCCATCGGCCGCGCACATCGCGATGCCCACCAGGCGCTCGTCGAGCACGCCGCGCTCGAGCAGGTTGCGCAGGCGGTCGCGCTTGGCGGTGGGGTCGATGTCGGCGATGGCGACCGAGAGGGTCTTGGCGACCATCTCGCCGCGAGCGCTCAAGTCGCGCGAGAACCAGCGCAGCGTCATCCGGTCCAGCAGCGGCAGCGCCAGCAGTGCGGCGACGGTCAGCGTGATCAGCAGCGGGACCAGGAAGCGGATCTGAAGATGCAGCGACTTCATGCGCGGCCGCCCGCGCGTCGGGGCGCAGGGTCTGCCAGGACGCTGAAGTCCTCGTCATAGTCGCCGTAGCCGCCGGCGTCCCCGGTCTCCCGGGGATGATCCCGCAGCGCGTGCAGGCCGCCCAGGGCCAGGCCGGCCGCGAAGCCGCCATAGACCATCAGCAGGCTCAGCGCCGAGGGCGGGCGCGTGCCGGAGGCGGTGGCGCGCTTGTCAGCGCCCGGCGTCAGCACGCTGGGGGTGACGACACGATCGACGCCGACCGCCACGGCGGTGAGCAGCAGCGCGTCGGTGACGGCGTTGCCGCGGGTCGGGCGGTCGCGCAGCGCGCGCAAGCGGTCGTAGAGCGCGCCCCACACCAGGCCGGTGGCGGTGTGCAACAAGAGATTGGCGGCGGAGGATTTCAGCGGCGGACGGCCGACACGGTACTCGGAACGGCCGACCAGATGAGCCTGGTCGGACCCGCTGCCGCGCAACAGCGCCAGACCCGAGAACAGGCTGGCCAACACGCCGTCGGCGCATGCCCGGCGCAGCGCCGGGAGCAGCAATGCATTCAAAGGCGACTCCTGTGACAGAGGGAAACAGCCCTCCAGAGAGGCAATCGCCGTGCCGTCCCCTGTGCGGCATCAGTTCAGCGCGGTGGGCGGCGGCATGTAGGGCGGTTCACGCACCGGAATGGGGTCCTCGCCCGGGATCGGGGGATCGATGACGTCCGGGGGATCGCTGTCGGGCTCGGGCGTGGGGCCGTGCGGCGGCGGCGGGACGTAGGGCACTTCGTTCGGATGTGGCGGGCTCGGCGGCACGGTGTGGGCGTGGAGCGGCAGTGCGAATGGCGTCATGGGCGGTCCTTGTGGCGCACGGGAGCCTGCAAGCGGCGCGCCCGGTTTTGAAGTGGCGGCGCAAGGACGGCCCGGTCCCGCGCTTGCCGATTCCAGGCACCAGTGACCGTTCCCAAGGAGTACCCCCATGACGACGAAGACCGCGAAGGACACCGTGGAGAAGCAGCAGCACGCCCAGCACCGGCAGGACGTCAAGGACCAGGAGAAGCAGGCCAGGGAGGGCGGCAGGAAGCCCTCGAAGGACGAGCCCGTGCAGGCCGGCGCGCGCGAGGAACCCAGCCGCTTTCCCGCGCAGCACCTGGACAAGCCCGGCGAAGAGGGCGATCTCGCGACCGCGCCGCGTTTCCTGGCTCCGGACTACCGCGGCAGCGGCAAGCTCGAAGGCATGACCGCGATCGTCACCGGCGGCGATTCCGGCATCGGCCGCGCGGTGGCCGTGCTGTTCGCCCGTGAGGGCGCCGACGTGGCCATCGTCTACCTCGACGAGGACGAGGACGCGCGCAAGACCGCCAGCCATGTCGAGGCCGAGGGCCGCCAATGCGAGCTGATCAAGGGCGACGTGCAGGACCGGGAGTTCTGTCTGCAAGCGGTGCAGAAGGTCGTGCAGCGCTTCGGCCGGCTGGACGTGCTGGTGAACAACGCCGCCTTCCAGGAGCACGCGCAGGGTCTGGCCGACATCACCGAGGAGCGGCTCGAACTGACCTTCCGCACCAACATCTTCGGTTACTTCCACATGGCGCAGGCCGCGCTGCCGCATCTGAAGCAGGGCGCGAGAATCATCAACACCGGCTCCGTCGTGGGGCTGCAGGGCAGCGCGACGCTGCTCGACTATGCCTCCACCAAGGGCGCGATCCACGCCTTCACCAAGTCGCTGGCGCAGAACCTGCTGCCCAAGGGCATCCGCGTCAACGCCGTCGCGCCCGGGCCGGTCTGGACACCGCTCAATCCGGCCGACGCGCCCGCCGACAAGGTCTCCGAGTTCGGCGCCAAGAGCGACATGAAGCGCGCCGCCCAGCCCGAGGAACTCTCGCCGGCCTATGTGTTCCTGGCGTCGCCGGTGTGTTCGGGCTATGTGACGGGCATCGTGCTGCCGGTGACGGGCAGCGTCGGCGCGATCTAGGCGCGCGTTCCCGGTCCCGGGACGGCATCCGGATTGCCGACAGCCGCATCAAGGAGTGGCCCCATGAACGACAAGGCTTTCGACACGCCCTGGCAACTCGTCTGGTGCGCCGATGTGGCCAGCCAGCGGCTGCTGCACGTCAGTGCCTCGGTCGAACAGGCGCTCGGCCTGTCCGCGCAGGCGCTGATCGACGACCCGATCCAGTGGAATCACGCGGTGCTGCCCGCGGACGCGGGCGAGTTGCCGCGTCCGTTCTGTGCCGACGACCTGCCGCATGGCGACGGCTTCGTCCGCGAGTACCGCATGATCGGCGCCGATCTGCATGTCTACCGCGTGCGCGACCGGCGCTTCCGCCGGCGCGACCCGCGCAGCGGCGCGCTGCGGACGCTGGGCGTGGTCGAAGGGCTGGGCGAGGTGCCGCTGGATGCGCGGGCGCCGGTGGAGCCGTCCTGGCAGCAGCTGTGGGACGAGGGCGCCGAGGAGCGGCTGCCGCGCGGATCGATCGCCGCGAGCGGCTCGCCCAAGCCCGAGCCCGGCGCCGGGAAGGAGTCCGGCGGCCGGGAGCGCCCGGCCGAGCCGCCCCCGCCCGGTCCCGAACAGGCCCCGCACGAGCATCCTGATGATCCCGGCGTGCATCCCGACGGCCCGCGCCGCTATCACGACGACCATGCGACGCCAGCGCGTCAGAGCGCGGAGGAAGGGGTGCCGGCATGAGATCCCATGTCCTGCCGCGGAGCGATTTCCGTGCCGACCTGATGGCGCGCGACGAGGTGGTGGCGCTGCTGGTCGACGACCACCAGCGGGCGCAGCATGCCTTCCACCAGTTCGACCGGCTGTGGGCCGTCGGCGACCACGAATCCTGCGAGGCGCTCGTGCGCCGCACCTGCGCGCTGCTGACGGTGCATGCGACGCTGGAGGAAGAGCTGTTCTACCCGGCGGTGCGCAAGTGCCCGGAGATCGGCGCCGTCGAGCGGCGACTGATCAACGAGGCCGAGATCGAGCATCTGGTCGTGCGCATCCTGATGTCGCAGCTGCGGCGCATGCGCTCCGACGACTCGCAGTTCGCGCCGCTGGTGGGGGTGCTGGGCCGCTACGTCTCGCACCACGCGAAGGACGTGGAGCAGGGCATCCTGCCGCGGCTCACGCATGCGTCATCGGTGGACTGGCGCTCGCTGTCCACCGCGCTGCGGCGCCGCCGCGACGAGCTCGAGCGCCAGTGGCGCGACGAACTCAGCCAGGAGAGCTCGGAGTACGAGCGGCAGCAGGACGCGTGAGCGACAAGGTTGTCGGCTGACCGCCACTGCACAGCAGCAAAGTTCCAATTTCGGCCGAATTGGAACTTTGTTGCCATGAGCGGTCCGGCCTCATGAGGGCCGGGGGCCGAATCATCGCAACACCGGCTCCTTCTCCCGATCAAACCGCCGCGGCTGACCCAGCGCGGTGACGAAGGCCGCGATCGCGTCGCTTCCCGCCGCGGCCTGGAAGAACAGCATCGCGTCATCGCTGGCCTCGTCGGCGGAGGAGGGCGCGCGCGCCGCCTCGAGCAGCGCGCTCTCGGCGCCCAGCACCAGGATCGGCTTGCAGTGGCGGTAGATGTCCTGGACGAAGTTGACCGCCAGCGTCGAGGTGGACAGCGTGGGCATCTCCTCGGCCTCCGCCGGCACGACCACCGCGTCCCACACCGGCCCCGGCGCCGTGTCCACCGTGACCTCGACCTGGATCGGGTCGCCGCCCCCCGCCGGCACCACGTCGCCCAGCCGGTGGCCCACGAAGCGCGGCACGCCACCGGCCTCGAGCACCGCCTGATGCACCGCGCGCAACCCGTCGGCCTCGACGCCCTGGTGCACCAGCAGCGCGACCTTGCGCCCCTGCAGCGTGCCGTCGCCCGGATGCGCCGTCAGCGACAGCGCGCGGGAGCGCCGCACCTCCGGCGCCTGCACCGAGCCCTCCACCGCCGCGCCCACCGCCGTCGGCGCGAGCAGGTCCGGCGCCGGCGCCGGCAGCTCCATGCCCAGGCCCTCGGCGACGCGCGCGGCCAGGCCCGCGTCGACCCGCAGCAGGTTGGACACCATCCGCTGCCGGATCGCCGGCACCTGCACCCGCGTCAGCTCGAACCGGAACGCGTTGACGATGTGCGCCTGCTCGGCCTCGCTCTGGCTGTTCCAGAACAAGGTCGCCTGCGCGAAGTGTTCGGCGAAGCGCTCCGGCTTGCCGCGCAGCGACTCGCCGTTGACCGGCTGCGGGAACGAGATGAAGCCGCTCGCACCGGCCTGGAACGGGCAGCCGCCGCCGAGCGAGTTCGGCTCGTACGCGACCCGCCCCCGATTCAGCGCCTGGCGGTGCATGCCGTCGCGCTGGTTGTTGTGGACCGGCGCGACCGGCGAGTTGATCGGGATCTCGTGGAAATTCGGCCCGCCCAGGCGCGAGATCTGCGTGTCCACGTAGGAATGGATGCGGCCCTGCAGCAGCGGGTCGTTGCTGAAGTCGATGCCAGGAACGACGTGCGCGGTGCAGAACGCGACCTGCTCCGTCTCGGCGAAGAAGTTGTCCGGATTGCGCGTCAGCACCATGCGCCCGATCGGCCGCAGCGGCACCAGCTCCTCCGGCACGATCTTGGTCGGGTCGAGGATGTCGAAGGACCAGCCTTCGGCCTCCTCCTCGGTGAAGACCTGGACCGCGAGTTCCCACTCGGGCAGCACGCCGCCCTCGATCGCCTCCCACAGGTCGCGGCGATGGAAGTCCGGATCCGCGCCGGCGATTTTCACCGCCTCCTCCCAGACCAGCGAGTGCGTGCCGGCCTTGGGCGTCCAGTGGAACTTGACGAAGCGCGCCACGCCCCGGGCGTTGACGAAGCGGAAGGTGTGCACGCCGAAGCCCTGCATCATCCGGTAGCTGCGCGGAATCGCCCGGTCCGACATCGCCCACATCAGCATGTGCGTGGACTCCGGCATCAGCGAGACGAAATCCCAGAACGTGTCATGCGCGCTGGCCGCCTGCGGCATGCCGTGATGCGGCTCGGGCTTGAGCGCGTGGACCAGGTCGGGAAACTTCATCGCGTCCTGGATGAAGAACACCGGGATGTTGTTGCCCACCAGATCCCAGTTGCCTTCGTCGGTATAGAACTTGACCGCGAAGCCGCGCACGTCACGCGCAGTGTCGATCGAGCCGCGCTCGCCGGCGACGGTGGAGAAGCGCACGAACACCGGCGTGCGCTTGCCGGCCGCCGCGAAGGGCGCGGCCATCGTGAGCTCGTCGAGCGCGTCGTAGCACTCGAAGTAGCCATGCGCGCCCGAACCGCGCGCATGCACCACGCGCTCGGGGATGCGCTCGTGGTCGAAGTGGGTGATCTTCTCGCGGAGGATGAAATCCTCCATCAGCGTCGGCCCGCGCAGGCCCGCCTTCAGCGAGTTCTGGTTGTCGGCCACGCGCACGCCCTGGTTGGTGGTGAGCGGCTGGCCGCCGCTGTCCACGCGCACGCGGTCCAGCGATTCGGTGGTGGCGTTGTAGCCGGCCTCGGGCAGGCCGTCGCCGACCTTGTCGGAGGCGAAATCCTCGCTCACCGTGCTGCCGGCGACCAGTTCGTCGGACGGCCCGGTGGCGGCGCCCGGCACCGGGTTGACGGCGTTGTCGCGGCCGTGCTCGACCGCCTTGAGCGGATTGGCCGGCATCGATTCCGCGAGCGCCGCCGTGCCGCCGGCCTTGCGCGCGAGGCGCACCTGCGATTCGGTCAGGCCCGCGGCGGCGCTGAGTTCGGCGCGCGCGGGGCCGCCGAAGGTGCTCAGCGCGGAGCCCAGGCCCTCGTTCGACGGGCCGGCCGCAGGCTTGGCGGCAGGGGATGGGGCGGTTCTCTTGGTGGCCATGCGATGTCCTTGTGTGACGTGGAGGGGTGGCTGCTCGAGCAGCCGTCACGCCAGGGAGGCAATCGCGATGCCGCCGCACGGCATGCGGGTTGCCGCATCCGGGGCATTCCCTTGTCACCCCTGACACATGAAAGGACAGGCCATGACCACGCGATACGGCAAGAAGGCCCAGGAGGAAGTGCACAAGGCCATGCACGAGGAGAAGCATGGCGAGCTCAAGAGTGGCCGCAGCGGCAAGAAGGTGACCAACCCGAAGCAGGCCGTCGCGATCGGCCTGTCCAAGGCGCGCAAGGCGGGCGCCAAGGTGCCCGCCAAGCGATCAGGGTCGAAGGCGCATCACTGACGGCATCGAGCCGCGGCGGCGCTGCGCGGGCTCACTGCGAGGCCGGCGTGCTCGCCGCGCCGGCGGCGGGCGGGAAGGCGGCCTTGGGCCCCGCGGTGCCGGTCGCGGTGACGCGCCAGATGACGTTGCCGACATCGTCCGCCACCAGCAGCGCGCCCTGGCGGTCGAGCGCGACGCCGACCGGGCGGCCTTGGGCATCGCCCTTGGCGTTCAGGAAACCGGTCAGCACGTCGACCGGCATCCCGCTGGGCTTGGCGCCGACGAAGGGCACGAAGATGACCTTGTAGCCGGACGGCACCTTGCGATTCCACGAGCCGTGCTGACCGACGAACATGCCGTGCGCGAAGGCCTGCGTGAGCGCATTGCCGTCGGCCGAGGCCAGCCCCAGCGAGGCCGTGTGCGCGCCCACCGCGTAATCCGGCACCAGGGCCTTGTCGACCAGTTCGGGGCGCTGCGGCTTGACGCGGTCGTCGACATGCCGGCCGTACCAGCTATAGGGCCAGCCGTAGAAGCCGCCGTCCTGGACCGAGGTGATGTAGTCGGGCACCAGGTCGTCGCCGAGCTCGTCGCGCTCGTTCACGGCCACCCACAGCGCCTTGCTGGTGGGCTCCCAGGCCAGACCGACCGGATTGCGCAGGCCCGAGGCGAACACGCGCGTGGAGCCGCTCTGCAGGTCGATCTCCAGGATCGCGGCGCGGCGCTGCTCGTTCTCGATGCCGTTCTCGGCGACATTGCTGTTGGAGCCGATGCCGGCATACAGCTTGGTGCCCTCGGCATTGGCGACCAGGCTCTTGGTCCAGTGGTGATTGATCGAGCCGCCAGGCAGGTCGGCGACCTTCACCGGCTGTCCCCCGAGCCGGGTCTGGCCGGTGGCATACGGAAAGCGCACGACGGCGTCGGTGTTGGCGACGTAGAACTGGTTGCCGATCAGCACCATGCCGAACGGGGAGTTCAGACCCTCGGCGAAGACGAAGCGCTGGTCCGCGACGCCGTCGCCATCGGTGTCGCGCAGCAGCGTGATGCGGTTGGCGCTCTTGGGCGTCGCGCCGGCCTTCTTCTGGAACTGCTTGGTGATCCAGGCCTTGGGGCCCTTGCCGTCGTCGGGGCGCGCCGGCGCGTTGGTCTCGGCGACCAGCACGTCCCCGTTGGGCAGCACGTAGAGCCAGCGCGGGTGATCGAGACTGTCCGCGAAGCGCGCGACCGCCAGGCCGGCGGCGGCCTGCGGCTTGCCGCCCGCCGGCCAGCCGACCGCCTTGGCGACGTTGATGGTGGGCAGCAGGCCCTTCTGGGGTTCGGGCAGCGTGGGGTTGGGGCCATAGCCCGGCGGGGTGGCGGGCTGGGCCTCGAGCGCGAGCGCGGCGCCCGCGCTCATGGCGCCGATCGCGGCGAAGGCCGCGATCGCGGCTGCGCGGTTCAGGAGCCGCGCGCCGCCGGGGCGGCCATGAAGGGAGGTCTTGTTGTTCATCGGCTTCTCCATCGAGACGCCGTGCCAGGGCGGCCGGCGACAGCGGAACTGTCAGCAAGCGGGGTGCCCGGCGCGGCGCTCTCGACCGTCTACCTGTGCGGCGACAGCGACAGCGCTTCCGCGGCATCGGCAAGCACCATCGCCAGCGGCAGCTGCGGATCCGCCCTCAACGCCGACTGCAACGCGCGCAGCGGTTCCAAAAGGCGCGAAACGGCATCCGAGGCGCAAACCGCCAGATCCCGCGCTTTCAGACCGGCCCGCGTGCCGTTTGCCGCGTTGGTGACATCGATCAGGTCCCGCGGCAAGTCCATCGCCTCGGCCAGGGCCCCAAGGTCGAGGGAGAGCAGCCTGTCGCTCAGGGCTTTGTCGATGGGGCGGTGCAGGCCAGGAATCGGCTCTCCGCTCCCCGGGTAGGAGAACATTGGCGACACGCCCTGGAGTGCCTGGCGCGCGATGTGGAGCGGCTCATGCGCTGTATCCGGCAATCGGCCCGGGCGCAGCAGGCCCGTCTGAGGTTCGACGTTCACGTTCGCCCAGGTCGCCCTGGGTCGACCCAACACCCATTGCGCCAGTACCGCGCGCTGAAGTTCAGCGTTCGGAAGTGCCGAAAGCTGGGTGTCGTCGGGCGGTGATGATTCCCGCTCGTCCGCCAGCACGCCTGGGACGCCGTCGAGAATCGCCGGGGTGGCGCACGGGAGACGCAGATTCAAACCCGCCAGCTCATCGAGCTTGCGGTGCAGGACCGATGCCAGGACCGCGTATTGCGGGACGATGTTCGTTTGAGCCGCGACCTGCCGGGTCGGCATGGGACGAAAGCGATAGAGCGGGCGGCCATCGGCTTGATTCACGATCCGCTCAGACGTGCCATCCCAGGCATCATGGAGAGCCGCCAGTCTGAAGACCAGATGTGCCGCGTGCCGTTGCCGATGGAGGCTGCGTTCCGTCAGGCTTGGAGACTGCAGCTTGGGGCAGGAGGTATCGATGTCTCGCTGGCGCTGCCACCGATCTTCCAGGATTCGGGCGTCGATCCGGGAAATGTAGCGTTGCGCAAGATCGAGTTGGGCTCGCCGCACCTCGTCCTGCCCGCTTGCGTTGGCGTGGCGAGCCAGGTATTGCCCGGCGAGCTTGCGTACGGACAAGGCCTTGCCTTCATCGAACGGGTATGCGCTCTCCGCCTCCTTGAAGGCCATCTCCAGCTCCTTGAAGGTGCCCGGATCTGGCGCCGTGAGTGTCTTGCGGAAGCTCGCCAGGGCCTCCTTGGTGCGTCTGAAGGAAAACTGCTTCGACATGCCGGACGGCTCCGCCGGGGCCGGCGACAGTGCCTCCGGATCACCGACGGATGAGGCCGCGCTGGAGCGCTGCGACGAACTGCTTGACGCCGCGTTGGAGCGCTGCGACGAGCCGTTTGACGACACGCTGGAGCGTCGCGGCGGGCTGTTGTCTCCGGCCCGTGGGGCTGGCGCCGTGGACGGGCGTGTTCCTCCGGCCGCGGCCTCCATCGTCTGGGCGACCATGCCGGCGACTTTGCGGCGACGCAGTGCCACCTTGTCCTGGCCTCGCTGCTGCTGCGCCCAGGCGAGATAGCCTTCCGCCAGCGGGAGGAGCGCTCGCGCGAGTTGGTCCGCTTTCCCCCGTGCTTTCGGATCTCCGTGGCGAGCGGCCTCAGCGGCCGTCAAGCGGTCACGGTTCATTTCCTTGAGCACGGCGTAGTTCACCGGCTTTGCCTGTGGGGCGGCGCGGGCGGCCGCCAAACCGGGCGAATGACGTTCGATCGAGATCGGGGCGGCCTCCTTCTCCTTCGTACGGCGCCAGCGACCCAGTAGACCCTTCTTGAATTTCTGCTGCTTGGCGGGCAAGGCCCCGCTGCCGGCGGGGGCCTGGAACGGATCGGACGTGCCGGCGTGCGTCGTGCGCGACAGCGAGAACAGTGGCGGCATGGCTGGCCCCTCTTGGCGCTCAGCCGCCAGATCCGGAGGAACTGCTGCGGGAGCACCTGCTCGTCTGTCTCAGCACGCCTCCCGCGGGTTCTTGGTCGCAGGCCGAAGCTGTGATGTCGGTTGGCACCCCGCTTGCTCTACCTGCTGCTTGTTCGCTTAACGTCTGGTTCGTTCGAATCGAGGAGAGATATGACGAGCATGCATCGGGGAGCGGGGGCCATGGCGGTCCTGGGCAGTCTGTTGTCAGGCGCCGCGGTCGCGCAGGCGGGCCCGGCGACGCTGCCGGCCGTGGTGGTGACGGGCAGCGTGTCCGAACGCGCAAGCGATGACGCCCCCTACGCCGTCACGGTGATCGACGCTGACACGCTGCGCGCCGCTGGTCCCCGGCTGCAACTGTCGGAGGCTTTGAACCGCGTCCCGGGGCTCACCGCCAACAACCGCCAGAACTACGCGCAGGATCTGCAGCTGTCGTCGCGCGGATTCGGCGCGCGCGCGCCGTTCGGCGTGCGCGGGCTGCGGCTGTACACGGATGGCATTCCCGCGACCATGCCGGATGGCCAGGGGCAGGTCACCCATTTCGACCTGGCCGGCGCCGAGCGCGTGGAGGTGCTGCGCGGCCCGTTCTCCGCGCTATACGGCAACAGCTCCGGCGGCGTCATCGCGCTGGTCGGCGCGCCGGTCCGGGAGCGTTTCGCCGAAGTCGGACTCGACGCCGGCGATGCGGGACTGCGTCAGACGCGCATCGCCGCGGGACTGCCATTCGGCAACGGCTGGGAGGCGCGCATCGGCGCATCGCATCTGGAACTCGATGGCCAGCGGCCGCACAGTGCCGCGCGCCGCACGCTGGCCGAGGGGCGCCTGGCCTGGAACGGCCCGCGCGACCAGGTGCTGGTGCTGCTCAACAGCATCGATCAGCGCGCGCAGGATCCGCTCGGCCTGACCGCGGCGCAGATGGCCGCCGATCCGGATCAGACGGCGCCGCAGGCAGAGCAATTCAACACCCGCAAGAACGCGCGTCAAACCCAGTTGGGTGGACGTTGGCGCCATCGCTTCGACGTGCCCGGGCCCTTGGCCGAAACCGCGCTGACCGTTTATGCGGGGCGCCGCGCTGTCGCGCAGTGGCAGGCCATTCCGGTCGGTGCGCAGACGCCGCCGGGCAGCGGCGGCGGTGTCGTGGACTTCGAGCGGCGATACGGCGGCGCCGATGCGCGGGCGGTGTGGCGGATCGGCGATGCCCGGCTGGCCACCGGTCTCAATGTCGAGCGCCTGCGCGATGACCGTCAGGGCTACGAGAACTTCATCGGCACCGGTGCCGCCCAGCAGCTCGGCGTGACCGGGGCCCTGCGGCGCGACGAAGCGAACGAGGCCGTCACGCGCGAGGCCTACGCGCAACTGGAGCTGCCGCTCTCCGAGACGCTGAGCGCGAGCGCCGGCGCGCGCGCCGGGCGCGTGACGCTGTCGGCGCGGGATCGCTTCCTGTCCAACGGCGACGACTCGGGCTCGCGCCGCTACGGCTACGTGAACCCGGTGGCGGGGCTGGGCTGGCGGATCACGCCGGCGTTGTTGCTGCATGCCGCGGTCGGCCGCGGTTTCGAGTCGCCCACGCTCAACGAACTGGCCTACCGCGCGGATGGGCTGGGGGGATTCAACGGCGGCTTGCGGCCTCAGAAGAGCCTGCAACAGGAGATCGGCGCCAAGTGGCGCGGACAGGAGGTCGAGTGGGACATCGCCGCCTTCCATGTCGCCACGCGCGACGAGATCGCCGTGCTGTCCAACAGCGGCGGCCGGTCGAGCTATCAGAACGTCGGACGCACGCGGCGCAGCGGCCTGGAGTTGTCCGGCGCCTGGGACTTCGCGCCGCGGTGGCGGGCGATGGGGGCTGTCGGCACGCTCAGCGCGAGCTACCGCGACGGCTTCCTGACCTGCCTGGGCTCGCCCTGCGCGGCGGCCAACGCGCCGGTCGCCGCCGGCAACCGGATCGCGGGCACGAACGGCGGCAGCGCGTACGCCGAACTGGCCTGGCGTCCCTTCGCGGCGGTGAAGGAGGGCGAGCTCGCCCTCGAATGGCGCGGCGTGAAGCGCACCGCCGTCAATGACGTCAACAGCGAATGGGCGGCGGGCTACGGCGTGCTCAACCTGCGCGCGCGCCGCGCGTGGAGCATCGGGGCGACACGCGCGGAGCTGATCGCTCGCGTCGACAACGCCGCCGGCCGCCGCTATGCCGGCAGCGTCATCGTCAACGACGGCAACGGCCGCTTCTACGAGCCGGCGCCCGGGCGCGCTTTCTGGATCGGCTTGTCGCTGAGCGCGCGAGGAAGCTCCCAACAGTAGGCGCGGGCATGGCCGGCCAGGGCCTCCAGCCTGCGCACGCGCTCGAGCGTGTCCTGCCGCGCGGTGACGGCGATCGGGGCGTTGTGGACCTGTGTCATCAGCCGGCCGATGTCTGCCATGAGCACCAGCGCCGACTCGACCGCGCTGCCCGGGGACTTCCGATGCATTTCGGAGAGCTGCAGGCCGCGCGCGCAGAACGCCGCCAGTTCGGCATCGCGGCCAGGCTTCGTCCAGAGCGTTGGCGCGACTTGTGCATGCAGCTCGCGGAGTTCGGTGTCCCCCATGGGATGGACCTCCTGACGAACGGGTGGCGCTTTGTCGTACTGGCGCATGCAGTCGTGGACGTAGGCGGCCTTGACCGCGTCGCGGTGGTGTTGGGGCCACGCCTGCGGGGAAGGTGGCAGCACGATGCCTTCCCGGAACGCGATGCGCCGTCGAAAGTCGAGGATGGTCTGGTCTTCGATTCTGTGCAGATGTGCACGGTCCCGGAGGCGGAGTTCTTCCAGATGCGCGGCGGGAGTCGCGCGTGTTTCACCCCCGGTCATGCATCCGTCATCGTTATCCGAATCCGAACTGAGTTCGTCTGACGTCAGGTGATAGAAGTGGCGAGGTGTCAAGTGCACGCTCGTGGCGTCGGATGGCTCCGGTTTCGAAGGCGCCGCGGATGAATGCGTGCGAAGCCATTCAAGTGACAAGTCCTTCAGGAGTCGCAACTGGATGCTTAGATCGTCGAACTGCCTTGACGGAAGGCGCGCGCCAACCTCTTCTCGTTCGGCGCCCAGAGACATTGCGAAATAGTCCAGCGAGGCCATACGTTCAAATTCCATCCAGGCGGCGAGCGCGTTGAGATCGGCTGTCTTCAGCGCCCGGGCAAGCCCCGTCGAGAAGCAATCCGCAAGCGATGTCGGGTGCGACCCGGAAAGATTGATCTCCGCGTGCGGATTCTGGAATGCAGGTGTCGCCAGGGAAAGCAGATCGGACAGGCGCGCGAAGTCGTCCGCCTCGGTGCCTGTTGCGCCGCTTTTCCCAACGAGCGTGAGCGTCCCGCAGCCTAGTTTGGGCAAGTCGCAATGGCCGCAGAACGACTTCCCGCGCCATCCGGCGGATCGAACAATCTCCCGTACCACGGCGAAACGGAGGCGATCGCCGCAGGCGTCGGCCAGTGCCTCCAGATCCGCGGTGCCGTCCGGGCGCAAGGCGCTGCGGAAGACGTAGCGTGGACCGTGCGCGTCCAGGATGGCATGGACGCCAGGGCGCCCGTCGAGTGGCTGCCCGCCGAAGTCCCGGAGCAACGCGATCGCGTGCTCCTTGTGCGCAGCAACGGGATCGGCACCGGGGCGCGCCAGCGCTTGCGTCAAGCGCTCCTGATGAAAGGCGCTCAATCGAGCACGCGCGGCGTGTCGCACTGCCTCCGCCTTATGGCGACGGGACTCGTCCCATTGGCCGCGATTCGATTCCTCCAGGTAGCCATCGGCATCGGCGATGGTCTGGCGCAGTTTCTCCACGTACTGCTCCGGAGCGGTCTGCGCGATCGCAGCGGCCACGTACGCGCCGGTCCCGGCCTTGCACAAACGCTGGAAAGCGCTCCGCTCCGGCCAGGTTCGGAGCTTGCCGTGCCGCGCCTCCTGATGCCACCACCCAGTTACGGCCAGCGGGTCGTCGAGCTCCGGCGCCTCGGCGCTCAACTCCGTGAAGCCCTCGTCGCCGACGGCGTCCTGGGTGTCCTCGTCCTGCGCTGGGACGGCGTGTTGTTGGAAGGGATCAACGGGAAGCATGGGCACGATCTCCTTGCGCGAAGCGCTCCAGGTCGCGGAGCGCCGCCTTCAGCGTCGTCTCGAGCGAAAGCTCAATGAAGCCGTTCTCGTCCATCAGCTGGATCAGGTCGGAGGGCGGCAGCAGTTCGCCGGCTCGCGAGAGCAGAGCGCGCAGGCCGGCAGCCGGGTCTTGGGAAGCAGCGCCGCCATCGGCATCGGCATCGCCATCGCCCAGCATCGCCAGCGCCTCGCCGAAGCGCTCCAGGCCGGCCGTGATCTCGTCGATCGCGTCCGCCAGCGCCTCGTCGATGGTGGCGGCGTCGGGCAGCGGTGCGCAGCGCTCGCGGACCACCGGGGTCAGGTCATCGAGCGACGCCTGCACGCGCCGCGCGGCGGCGGACCAGCATCGCTGCGCGCCATGGAAACCGGATTGCATGCCGCATCTCCGTTGTTGGACAGGCACCTTGTGTCCTCCGCCGGCACGTTGTCGGTCGACTCCGAACGTTGACATCCGTCATCCGCCGATCGCGTCGCGTGGAAAATGCGACCGAACTCGCCGGCGGGTTCGAGCCGCGGCATCCACCGTGCGGCATGCGGGTTTCTCCCGAGATGTCGTGGGCACGTCCCTTGCCGGTTGCCGCTGTCATCGACGACAAGACCAACGATTGGGAGAGTGATGTGACGCAAGCGATGAGCGTGCTGGTGGTGGACGACAAGCCGCAGAACCTGCTCGCGATGAAAGCCTTGCTGGCCGATTCCGGCCTGCAGGTCCTGACCGCCGAGAGCGGTGCGCAGGCGCTGGAGTTGCTGCTCGTGCACGACGTCATGCTGGCGTTGCTGGACGTGCAGATGCCGGGCATGGACGGCTTCACGCTCGCCGAACTGATGCGCGGCGCGGAGCGCACGCGCCACGTGCCGATCATCTTCCTGACCGCCGGCTCGCAGGAGACCCTGCGCAGCTTCAAGGGCTACGAGGCCGGCGCCGTCGATTTCATCTACAAGCCGGTGGACGCGCATGTGCTGCGCAGCAAGGTCGCGGTCTTCGCCGACCTGCATCGCCAGCGCCTGCTGCTGGCCGAGCGCATCGTCGAGCAGGAGCGCCTGGCGCGCGTGAACGCGCTGATGCTGAGCGCGCTCAGCCACGACATCCGCAGCCCGCTGTCGGTGATGATGCTCAACGCCGAACTGCTGCTGCGCCAGACCGAGTCCCCCTCGCTGCAGAAGGCCGGCCAGCGCGTGAAGGCGGCGGCGACGCTGCTGGGGCGCCAGGTGGACCACCTGGGCAGCCTGGCGCGCCGCCCGTGCGAACTGCTGCAGGTGCGGGCGGTGAGCGGCGATCTGGCCACGCTGGCCGCGCAGCGGCTGGACATCGAGAGCAATCAGACGGTGCTGTGGTCGCCGCCGGCCTTCGAGCGCATCGGCGACACGCGCGGCGACTTCGATCCCGAGTTGATGGCCCAGGCCGTCGACCAGCTGTTGATGCAGGCCGCCACCCATGCTGGCGACAGCACGCTGCGCATCCAGGTCGACGGTGGCGCGCAGCGCTCGCTGGCGCTGCGGATCAGCTTCGACAACGTGCTGGACACCGAGGCCTCCCTGCATCTGTTCGGCGGCGGCGAGCCGGTCTCGGGCATGTCCGCGGCCCAGGTGGGGCCGGGCCTGCAGGAGCCCGAGCGGGTCGCGCGCGCGCATGGCGGGTCGCTGATCGGCGCCTCGCGGGCCCGGCAGGGCACGCTGTTCGAGTTGCTCCTGCCCCGGCTGCAGTCGGAGCGTTGATTCCAACCACGATGGGGACCGTCATGAACCGAAGCACCGTTCGCGCGATGAAGGCGGCCGTCGCGGCCGCCGCCTGCGCGCTGGCCAGCCAGGCGATGGCCGACATCACCTTCTACGAGAACGAGAACTTCCGCGGCCGCACGGCCGGCATCGACTCGCAGGTGAATTTTCTGAAGGAGATCGGCTTCGACGACCGCGCGTCCTCGATCGAGGTGCGCGGCGAGCGCTGGGAGGTCTGCGAGGACCCCGGCTATCACGGCCGCTGCCGCGTGCTGCAGCCGGGCAGCTATCCGTCGCTGCGCTCGATGGGTCTGGACAACCGCATCAGCTCCGCGCGCCGCGTTGACGAGAAGATGGACGTCGGACGCGATCGCTACGGCCCCGACCCCGAGCCGACCTTCTATCGCCGCGGCGAGGAGGCGCTCTATCAGGCGCAGGTCGTGTCCGTGCGCGCGGTGATGGGCGACGAGCAACAGCGCTGCTGGATCGAGCAGAAAGAAGTGCGCGACCGGCCCAACGTCGGCGGCGCCGTCATCGGCGGCGTGCTGGGCGGCATCCTGGGGCACCAGTTCGGTGGCGGCAGCGGTCAGGCGGTGACGACCGCGGCCGGCGCCATCGGCGGCGCGGTGGTCGGCAGCAACGTGAACCGCAAGGACGTGCGCAACGTGCAGCGCTGCGGCGCGGTGCCGGACCGAGGCGCGCCGCAGTACTGGGACGTCACCTATCGCTTCAAGGGTCAGGATCACTACATGCAGACCCGCCAGCCGCCGGGCGCGACCGTGACCGTCAACGCCCGCGGCGAGCCCCGCGAATGATTGAATGAACGAATGAACGGTACGAAGACTCCCCTGGATTCCGGCTTCTCTCGCGGATCGACGCCCCGTCATCTGGACTGGCTGCCGCTGCCGACGCTGCTGGGCTTCATCGTGGCCGCGCTGACCATCCTGGTCACGGCGTGGTTCTCCTGGCGCTCTCAGCAATGGCAGTCGGAATCGGCCGACGCCATGGCGCGCTCGCTCGCGGTACAGGAACAGATCCAGGCGCTCGGCTCCGCGGTGAAGGACGCGGAGACCGGCCAGCGCGGCTTCCTGATCACGGGCTCGGACAGTTACCTGATTCCGTTCAACACCGCGCAGGTGACCATCCCCGCTGCGACCGAGCGCCTGCGCGCCGCGTTCCAGAACTACCGCCCGCAGCTGGCGCGGCTCGAGACCGTCGAGCAGCTCTTCAAGGCCAAGCTCGGCGAGATGGAGGAATCGATCGTCATGCGCCGCAAGGGCGATGGCGTCGGCGCCGTGACGGTGGTGCAGGGCGACCGCGGCCGCATCCTGATGGAGCGCATCCGCACGCTGCTTGGCGAAATGGAGCGCGAGGAACGCGAACGCGCGACCGAGCGGCGCGCGCTCTGGGACGCGGCCGTGCAGCAGACCACCGCGGTCATGTGGGGCGGATCGGCGTTGCTGCTGGTGCTGACCATCGTCGCCGCGGTGCTGAGCTCGCGCGCCTATCGCGCGGCCAAGACGGAGGAGTGGATCAAGGCCGGCCTGGCCCACCTGGGCACCGAACTGCAGGGCGATCCGCACGTGGAGCGGCTGGCCGAGGTCGCCACCGGCTTCCTGGCGCGCTGGACCGGCGCGCGGGTCGGCGCCTTCTACGTGTCGCAGGAGGACGGCAGCTTCCTGCGCGTGGGCGGCTATGCGCTGCCGGTGCCGCAGGCCGATGTGCCGCCGGTGGTGCGCGGCGGCGACACGCTGCTCGGCCAGGCCGTGCGCGATCGCCGCCCGGCCCATGTGACGGCGCTGCCGGCGGACTACCTGCCGGTCAGTTCGTCGCTGGGCCGCGCCGGCTCGGCCGAGCTGCTGATCGCGCCGGTCGGACTGGACCGACGCGTGCACGGCGTCGTCGAGCTCGGCTACCTGCACCGGGTCGGCGAGGCCGAGCGCGAGCTGCTCGCCCGCGCCGCCGAGCCCGTCGCGATGGCGCTGCGCGCCGCGCGCGATCGCAGCCGGCTCGAATCGCTGCTCGAGGAGAGCCGCCGCCAGGCCGAGGAACTGCAGATGCAGCAGGAAGAGCTGCGCGCCTCCAACGAGGAGCTCGAGGAGCAGGGCAATGCGCTGCGCGACTCGCAGCTGCGGCTGGAGCGCCAGCAGACCGATCTGGAGGAAAGCAACGTGCGCCTGGAAGAGCAGGCGCGGCAGCTGGAGATGCAGCGCAGCGAGCTGACCCAGGCGCAGACGCTGCTGACGGAGCGCGCCGAGGCGCTGGAGCGCTCCAACCAGTACAAGAGCGAGTTCCTGGCCAACATGAGCCACGAGCTGCGCACGCCGCTGAACTCGACACTGATCCTGGCCAAGCTGCTCTCCGACAACAAGGAAGGCAACCTGACCGACGAGCAGGTCCGTTTCGCGCAGACCATCACCTCGGCGGGCAACGACCTGCTGACGCTGATCAACGACATCCTGGACCTGTCCAAGATCGAGGCGGGCAAGGTCGACATGCAGGTCGACCGCGTGTCGCTGCCGCGCCTGCTGCAACAGTTGACGCAGGTGTTCGCGCCGATCGCCGCGCAGCGCAACCTGGCCTTCGGACTGCAGATGGCGCCGGGGGCGCCGGAGTGGATCGAGACCGACGAGTCGCGGCTGGGCCAGATCCTGAAGAACCTGCTGTCCAACGCGCTCAAGTTCACCGAGCGCGGCTCGGTGCGCATGGAGGTCGGCGCGACCGCGGACGGGCGCGTGGCCTTCGCGGTGAAGGACACCGGCATCGGCATCGCGCCACATCAGCAGGCGTTGATCTTCGAGGCCTTCCGCCAGGCCGACGGCAGCACGCATCGCAAGTACGGCGGCACCGGGCTGGGGCTCTCGATCTCGCGCGACCTGGCGCGCCTGCTGGGCGGCGACATCCATCTGCAGAGCGAGCCGGGGCAGGGTTCGACCTTCAGCCTGGTGCTGCCGCTGCGCCACGAGGCGCCCGCCGACGAGGACCGCCCGCGGCCGCTGTCGCCCGCGCAGGCGCCGCTGACGGCGCCGCCCGCGATGGCGCCGGTCTCGGCATCGACGTTCGGCGCGGTGCTGCCGGCCGGCTCCGACGAGGAAGCGGCCGACGACCTGGCCGTCTCGCTGCTGCGCGAGCCGGCGCCCGCCGCGCCCGATCCCCGCCTGCCGCAGCTCGACGACGACCGCCTGTCCTGGGTGCCGGGCGACCGCGCGATCCTGGTCATCGAGGACGATCCGCGCTTCGCGCTGATCCTGCGCGACCTGATCCGGGAGATGGGCTTCGTCTGCCTGATGGCGCACACGGCCGAGAACGGCCTGTCGGTGGCGCAGCGCTACGCGCCCAGTGCGATCCTGCTCGACATGAACCTGCCGGATCATTCGGGCCTGGGGGTGCTGGACCGGCTCAAGCGCGAGCCGCTGACGCGGCACATCCCGGTGCACGTGATCTCGGTGGCCGACTACACGCACGAGGCGCTGGAGCGCGGCGCCATCGGCTACGCCTTCAAGCCGGTCAAGCGCGAGGAGCTGGAGGCCGCGCTGAAGAAGCTCGAGGCCAAGTTCTCCCAGCGCATGCGCACGGTGCTGGTGGTTGAGGACGATGCGCGCCAGCTCGACAGCATCCGTCACCTGCTGGCCGCGGACGAGGTCCGCATCCAGGGCGTGGCGACCGCGGCCGAGGCACTGGACGCGCTGCGCCAGTCGACCTTCGACTGCATGGTCATGGACCTGAACCTGCCCGACATGAGCGGCTACGACCTGCTCGACCAGATGGCGCGGCAGGAGGACGTGGCCTTCCCGCCGGTGATCGTCTACACGGGGCACTCGTTGTCGCCGCAGCAGGAGCAGCAGCTGCGGCGCTATTCGCGCTCCATCATCATCAAGGGCGCGCGCTCGCCGGAGCGCCTGCTGGACGAGGTCACGCTGTTCCTGCACCAGGTCGAATCGCAGCTCCCGCCCGAGCGCCAGCGCATGCTCAAGGAGGTTCGCGCGCGCGACAACATGCTGGAGGGGCGGCGCGTGCTGATCGTCGAGGACGATGTGCGCAACATCTTCGCGCTGTCGGCGGTGCTGGAGCCCAAGGGCGTGAAGGTCGACATCGCGCGCAACGGGCGCGAGGCGCTGGAGCGGCTCGATGCGCCGCTGCAGGGGCCCGGCGCGAAGGCGCCGATCGACCTCGTGCTGATGGACATCATGATGCCGGAGATGGATGGCTACACCGCGATGCGCGAGATCCGCGCTCGGCCCGAGCTCAAACGGCTGCCGATCATCGCGTTGACCGCCAAGGCGATGAAGGACGATCAGGAGAAGTGCATGGCCGCCGGCGCCAACGACTACATCGCCAAGCCGCTGGACATCGAGAAACTGCTCTCGCTGGTCCGCGTCTGGATGCCGCGCTGAGGACCGGCGGCCGATGGCGCACGGACCCGCCGGCCCGCCGGGATCGCATGAGCAGGACATCGAGGTCCGGCTGATCCTCGAAGCGATCTACGAGCGCTACCACTACGACTTCCGCGATTACGCCGGCAGCTCGCTGCGGCGCCGGCTGCGCGCGGCGATGCAGCGCTTTGGCTGCGGCAACCTCTCGGTGCTGCAGGGGCGGGTGCTGCGCGAGCCGGAGGTGTTCCGCTCGGTGCTGGCCGACCTGACGGTGCAGGTCAGCGAGATGTTCCGCGACCCGGAGTACTTCCTCGCGCTGCGCGAGCAGGTGGTGCCGGTGCTGCGCACCTTTCCGTCGCTGCGCATCTGGGTGGCCGGCTGCAGCGCGGGCGAGGAGGCGTACTCGATGGCCATCCTGATGAAGGAGGAGGGCCTGCTCGAACGCACGCTGATCTACGCGACGGACATCAGCCAGGAGGCGCTCGCGCAGGCGCAGGCGGGGGTGTACCGGCTGGATCTGGCGGCGGGCTTCTCGGCCAATCACCGCGCGGCAGGCGGGAAGGGCGCGCTCTCGGAGCACTTCACCGCCGCGTACGACCACGTGCTGATGGACAAGTCGCTGAAGGACCGCATTGTCTTCAGCGATCACAGCCTGTCCACCGACAGCGTGTTCGCCGAGGTGCAGCTGGTGTCCTGCCGCAATGTGCTGATCTATTTCAACCGCGCGCTGCAGGACCGTGCCTTCGGCCTCTTCACCGAGGCGCTGTGCCGCAACGGCTTCCTGGGCCTGGGGTCGCGCGAGACGCTGCGCTTCTCGCAGCATGCGGGCCAGTACGTCGAGATCGCCGCCAAGGAGCGGATCTACCAGAAGCGCTCCGGCGGATGAGCGGGCGCCGGCATGATCCGGTTCCGGCCCCTAGAATGCCGCCCCATGCACGCGACGCGGACCTCGATCCAACGCTTGGCATGGCTCGTGGCCTTCACGATCCTGCTGGCGGCGATGCTGCCGTCGCTGTCGCATGCGGTGCTCGCGAAACAGGGGGCGACCTTCGCGGAGATCTGCTCCGCCACCGGCGCCAGGTTCGTGCTGATCGAGGCCGCGGCCGATGCTGGCTCCGGCTCCGGCGAGCACACGCCGATGAAGGCGGCCATGGAATGCCCGTACTGCGCCATCCACCATGGCGCGCCGGCGCTGCCGCCAGCCGGCGTCCAGTGGACGCCGCCGGACGCGCTGCGGTTCGAGGCGCCTCGCCTGTTCCTGTCCTCGCCGCGTCCGCTCTTCGCGTGGACGCCGGCCCTCGCGCGCGCGCCGCCCCTCCTGGCCTGAACCCCCGTTGATCCCCCGGAAGGCGGTGAGGCTGCGCGCTTGCTCGCCCGGGGGCCCGAGTTCCGACAGGACCCTCTCATGTTGAACACCGGCATGAGCCGCCGCGCCGCTCTCGTGAGCGCGCTGGCGGCTCTCTCCGCCCTGGCCGCGTGCCAGGACAAGGAACCGCCGTTCCACGGCGTCTCCCTCACCGGCGCGTCCTATGGGCGCGACTTCGCGCTGAAGGATCCCGATGGCCGCATTCGCCGCCTGGCCGACTTCCGCGGCAAGGCCGTGCTGCTGTTCTTCGGCTTCACGCAATGTCCCGACGTGTGCCCGACCGCGCTGACCCGCGCCGCCGCCGTGCGGCAACTGCTCGGCAAGGACGCGAACCACCTGCAGGTGCTGTTCGTGACGCTGGATCCCGAGCGCGATACTCCGGCGGTGCTGCGCAGCTACACGACCGCCTTCGATCCGGGCTTCCTCGGCCTGTGGACCGACCTGCCCGGCACGGCCGCGGTGGCGAAGGACTTCAAGGTCTACTTCGAGAAGATGCCCACCGGCTCGAGCTACACGCTGGACCACACGACGCTCAGCTACCTCTTCGACCCCCAGGGGCGGCTGCGCCTGGCCATCAAGCACGACATGAGCGCCGCCGACGTCGCCAGCGACGTGCGTCAGCTGCTGATCCCGTGAGCCCCTTCTTCGCTGTCTTCTCCTTCTTCCTCCCATGCCTCGTTTCAACAAGGATATTCCCATGACCGTTTCCCTGATCTCTTCGAAGCACGCCGCTCGCGCCTTCACGTTCATCGCAGGCCTCACCCTGGCGGCCGCCGTGCAGGCGCAGGTGGTCGTCAAGGACGCCTGGGTCCGCGCCACCGTGCCGCAGCAACGCGCCACAGGCGCATTCATGCAGCTCACCGCGGCGAAGGACACGCGGCTGGTTGGCGTCAGCACGCCGCTCACGCCCAAGGCGGAAGTCCACGAGATGGCGATGCAGGACAACGTCATGCGCATGCGCCAGATCACCGCGCTGGACCTGCCGGCCGGCAAGCCGGTCGCGCTGCAGCCAGGCGGCCACCACGTGATGCTGCTGGACCTGCCCGCGCAGGTGAAGGCCGGTGACACGGTGCCGCTGACACTGACCTTCGAGGACAAGTCCGGCGCTCGCCAGACCGTCGAGGTGAAGGCGACGGCGCGCGCGCTCAATACGCCAGCGATGGCGAAGGACGGCAAGGAAGCCAAGGAGATGGGCCACGGTGAGCACGCCCACTGAGCTCGCACTGAGCTCGCATTGAGCTCGCATTGAGCTCGCATTGAGCTCGCATTGAGCGCGCGTCAATCGCGCGTCAATCGCGCGCAGATTGCGCGTCGCGCGCGCTGGTGCCGCGGGCCCCAAGCTTGCCGAATCTCCTGCAACGACCGCGAGGTCTTGCAAAGGAGAACCATGATGGCCACGAGCAGCATTCTTGGCGGCACGCCGGCGCCGGAGCAGTCCAAAGGGCGCGGGACCGACGCGCTCGGTCCGAGCGACAGCTCCGACAGCGGCAGCGATGTGCTTGGCGAGCGCCGCATGAGCACCGGACCGGACGATCCGGACGAATTGGGCGCGACGCCGGCGGACAAGGGCAGCGATACCGATCGCTTCGGCACCGGCGAGCGGGCCTCGGCCACGCCCGGCGGGGAGCTGGATGCGGCGGACATCCTGCCCGACCGCGTCAGCAGCGAGCCGCAGCCCGATGACATCGATGCGTCGATCGACGTCGAGGACCTGGCCAGCGGCGACGATCCGTCCGCGGGCCCCGATCCCGAGCACGCGGATGACGCCGACGCCGATAAGGACTAGCGAACGCGGTTCAGAAGGACGAGGCGGCGAGAGAAGCCGCCGGCAGCGCCCGGGCGCCGCCGGCGCTGCTCAGCCGCGCCGGTTGCGGGGCCGGTGCGGCGAAGCCGGCCTTCCACCACACCAAGGTGTCACCGGCGCGGAGCACTCACGGGCGAGCGACGCGACGATGGGGGAGGTGGCGATGTGACAGAAGGCTGGCATCGCGCGATGGATGGCAAGCACTGTGCCCGCCACGCTTCCCACGGCGCACCTCAGAGCGACCCGGTCGCGTAGATCGAAGCCAGCACGCCCGCGGCGAGCGCGGCGATCCACAAGCGCAGCGGCGCGGGCTCGGTCTTGGGACGGCGTTGCTGATGACGATGCGCCAGGAAGCAGGCCACCGCCGCACCGCCCGCCAGCAGGAACACCAGCGCGAAGCCCAGACCCTCCACCGAGCGTCCGTGATGCATCGCGAGCGCGAGCACCACCTGGCCGAGCATCAGCCCGGCGATGCCGGAAGCGGCCGTGGAGGAGAGAGCGGAGGAAGCGGCGGAGCGAGGCGACTGCGGCATGGCGGACAAGAGGTGCGGGCGCCCGGGGCGGCGCGGGGAATGAACGTCGGGATGCGCGATTCTCGGGCGCGGGTCCCTGTCCGGAGACGTGGAAAAGGCGTTCGCGAGCGCAGTAATTCGCGGCCTCGTGATTCGATTTGGCCCCGATGGCATCGGGGGCTGCGGGATTTTCGCCACGCCTCCCATCCCCGCGAATGCGGGGGCCTTCCAGGCACGGCGTCCCCCTTTCGTCGCACCTTCGCGGTACATCCGCGCAGGGGCGGTTTTTTATGTGGGTGGACGCACAGACTCCCTCTGTAGCGGGTGGTGAACTTCAGCGTCCGCGATGTGCGGACATCTTTCTATCGGAGCAACCACCATGACCCTGCCTTTGCTCTCCCGCAAGCCCGTGGCGTTCCAGCGTACCCTGCTGGCCCTCGCCCTCGCGGCTGCAAGCGCCAGCGCCTCCGCGCTGCCGCAATTCACCTGGGACCCGGCCGCCGCCGGCCTGAACGGCTCCTCGTTCACCGCCGACAACCTGCTGGTCTCCAACTATTCGACCATCACCTTCGGCGCGAACGACTCGTTCACTGAATCGGGCTACCTGTCGGTCAGCGCGGCTCAGCTGGGCGGCACCACGCTGCCCTCCAGCGGTCTGAACTCGGACTACGGGTTCTACATCCGCTTCGACGGCGCCGGCACGCTGACGCAGAACGGCAACCCCGGCCAGGTGTCCACCAGCGGCACGCTGACCTCGCTGACCTACACGCTGTACGGCTACAACGGCACGGCATCGTTCGGCTTCAGCGGCAACAACCCGACCGAAACGGCCGCCAATGAGGTCGCGCTGGCTTCGGGCTCGCTGGTGCTGGGCACCGTGGCGACCACGCCGCTGGGCGACGGCACCTTCAACCCGTCGGCCAACGCCAAGCTGACCATGAACTGGCTGGTGCCCGGTTTCCAGACCTCGCTGCCGCTCTACAACATGGCGCTGACGTCGTTCTCCAACACGACCTCGCAGGTGGAACCGTTTGCCGGCGGCTTCCGCATCCGTCAGGGCGGTGGCTCGATCAACTTCGCGGCTGCCGTGCCGGAGCCCTCGACCTACGCGATGCTGCTGGCCGGCCTGTGCGCGGTCGGCTTCGTGGCGCGTCGCCGCACGCGGTCGGAGAAGTGATCGGGAGACCGGCCCCGCGCGGGCCGGTCGCAGGTCCCGGGATCCCCACAGGGCATGCGGGTGCCCTCGATCCCGGGCCTGGTGGTCCTCAGGCCTGCACGGCGACGGGCGCGAAGGTGGCAGAGGTGGCCGCGTCCACGCCGTCGGGTTCCTGGGGCAGCAAGCGAAGGAAGTCCTGCTTGAGCAGGGCGTAGCACTCGCAAGCCCGGGCCTCCAGCCCCGGCCGGTCCAGCACCGCGATATGTCCGCGGGAGTAACGGATCAGGCCGGCGGCCTGGAGGCGCTGGGCGCTTTCGGTGACGCCCTCGCGGCGCACGCCCAGCAGGTTCGAGATCAGCTCCTGCGTCACCGACAGCTCGCAATGGCCATGCTGCCGGTCCAGGCACAGCAGCAGCCAGCGGCACAGCTGACGTTCCAGCGAGTGATGGCGATTGCACACCGCCGTGTGCGCGATCTGCGTGATCAGCGACTGCAGGTAGCGCAGCAGGCGCTGCACCACGGGGCCGCTGCGCAGCAGTTCCTCGCGCACCGCCGGGACGCGCATGCGGAACGCCAGACCGGCGCGCTGCACCACGGCGCGGCAGGCCGGCGATTCGCCGCCCATCGCCGCGGCCAGGCCGGCGGCCCCCTCAGCACCGATCATCGCGACCTGCGCCGCGTCGCCGGAATGCGTCGTGTGGATCATCGACACGATCGCCGTGATGGGGAAGTACACGTGCAGCGCAGGGCTGCCCGCCTCGAACAGCACGCGGCCCTTGAGCAGCTCGACGGTCTCAAGCTGCGAGGCCCAGCGCGCCTGGTCCTCCGCCGGCATCTGGGCGAGCAGGTAGTTCGCGCGCGCGGGTGCGGCAACAGGATTTTCGGAAAGGGACAAGGACATCAATCGCTCCTGGAACGGGACCTCTGTTCCAACCAGGACGCTTGGCAATCGGCGTGCCCGGTGGCCTTGCGCTGCGGTCACAGGTGTGGCGAAACGTTTCAGATCAGGCGATGCCGGCGGTTGCCGGTGCGCGGTCCTCGAGCACGTAGCCCATGCCGCGCACCGTGTGCAACAGCGGCCGGCCAAAAGGCTTGTCGAGCTTGCCGCGCAGGCGCCGCACGGCCACCTCGACCACGTTGGTCTCGCTGTCGAAGTTCATGTCCCAGACCTGCTCGGCCAGTTCGGTGCGGGACAAGACCTGTCCCTCGCGCCGCAGCAGCAGCGTCAGGAGGGCGAGTTCCTTGGGTGTGAGATCGAGCCGCTGTCCTGCGCGATGGACCTTGCGGCGCAGCAGGTCGACCTCCAGGTCGGCGAGCCGCAGCACCGCCGCCTCGGCGGGCGGGGCCGCGTTCGCGCGGCGCAGCAGCGCCTGGATGCGCGCGACCAGTTCGGAGAACGCGAAGGGCTTCACGAGGTAGTCGTCGGCGCCGGCCTGCAGGCCGCGGACGCGGTCCTCGACCTCGGCGCGGGCGGTGAGCATCAGCACGGGGAGGGCCCGGGTGTGATCCTGCTGGCGCAGCGCGGCCAGCACCGCCAGGCCGTCGATGCCCGGCAGCACGCCATCCAGCAGCACCAGGTCGTAGGCCGCTTCGCTGGCCAGGTGCAGGCCGTCGACGCCATCGCGCGCGAGGTCCACGACATAGCCCTCCTGCGTCAGGCCGCTGCGCAGGTAGTCGCCGAGCTTGTCTTCGTCTTCGATCAGCAGCAGTTTCATCGGAGGTGATCCTTGGCGATGGGGTGGGCAAGCGGCGGGCCGGACTGTTCGCGCTGTCGCCGCTCCTGAACCAGAAACCGGTGAGATGCCAACTGATGGGCTTTCCAGCTTCGGACGCCCGCGATGTTTCCTCAGTCGATTTCTCTTGCGACGACCGCGCAATCGTCTCTTTCAGCCTCGAACGCGGATGCTGAAATCCGCAGGCCTCGTCCCCTTGTCCATGAAGGCAGGGGAGAAACAAATGGCCTGCTGGAACGCGAAGATCGCCCGCTGATCCTGCGCAACGGTCACACGCACCGAGGTCGCATCGTGGCCACGCACGGAGGCGTCACGCTCGAGAACGCCATGGTCCTCAAAGATGCCCTGGTTCGCAGGCAGGATCCGATCGCCATTCGGACGGAGGACGGTCCAGTGACGTTGTGCAAGGGCGCTTCACTCGAAGGATCGATCTGCACCGAGCGGGGGCGCATCGAACTCGACCATTGCATGATCGCAGGGGACGTGACCTCCGAGCGAGGGGATGTCGGTCTCGGGTACGGCGTTCACATCGATGGCAAGCTGACGCTGCAGGCGCTCGGCCTGCGCGTCGGCGCACGGTCCAGTGTGAAAGAGATCGTGATGAGGCTCCGGCACAGCGCGCCCAGCGGCGCGCAGCAGGAACTGACGCTGGGTGACGGGACTGAACTGGATGTGCTGCACGTGGAGGGCAGCGCGCTGCGACTCGACCTGGGGCGCGACGCGTACATCCGTCTAGCGCAGTTGGACACCCTTGGACGGACCATTGAACGGCGCCACCTCCGCGGACCTTTGCAGTGCACGATCGGTGCGCCGCGACCCACCACTTCGGCGTCGGGCGATGCGCGTGGCCTTGCTGGTGGCTCTCCAGTCCTGGCGCGCTCGCCATCGAAGCCGGCTACGGCGCCGGTTTACACCTATGACGTGGAGGTCATTTCCGATGGCGAGGACTAGGACGACGATCCCGAGTGAAGTCTCTACGCTGGCAAGCCCTTCAACAGCTTGTCCAGCGTGACGGGATAGTCCCGCACGCGCACGCCGGTGGCGTTGTGGATGGCGTTGGCCACGGCCGCCGCGACGCCGCAGATGCCCAGTTCGCCGACGCCCTTGGCTTTCAGCGGCGATGAGATCGGGTCGGTCTCGTCCAGGAAGATCACCTCCTGGTGCGGGATGTCGGCGTTGACCGGCACCTCGTAGCTGGCGAGGTCGTGATTGACGAAGAAGCCGCGGCGCTCGTCCACGTGCAGCGATTCCATCAGCGCCGCGCCCACGCCCATCGTCATCGCGCCGATGACCTGGCTGCGCGCGGACTTCGGATTCAGGATCCGGCCCGCCGCGCACACCGCCAGCATGCGGCGCACGCGCACCTCGCCGGTGTAGGCGTCGACGGCCACTTCGCAGAAATGGCCGCCGAAGGTCGACTGCTGGTACTTCTTGTCGAGATCGCCGAACTCGATGCGGTCCTCGGCCGCGAGACCCTCGACGCCCGCGACCTCGCCGAGCGCGGCGCTGCGCCCGCCGCCACGCACCTGACCCTCGGCGAACACCGCGTCCTTCGGATCGAGTCCCGCCTTCTTCGCCACGGCCTCGCGCAACGCGACGCAGGCCGCATAGACGCCGGAGCACGCGCTGTTGCCGCCCCATTGGCCGCCCGAGCCCGCCGACACCGGCAGCGCCGAATCGCCCAGCCGCACCACGACCTGCTCGAGCCCGACACCCATCATCTCCGCCGCCGTCTGCGCCAGGATGGTGTAGCTGCCGGTGCCGATGTCGGTCATGTCGGTCTCGACGGTGACCAGGCCATGGCGGTCCAGGCGCACGCGCGCGGCGGACTTCATCACCAGGTTGTTGCGGAAGGCCGCCGCCATGCCCAGGCCGATCAGCCAGCGGCCGCCGGGGCCTTCGCGCCGCTGGCCGGGCGCGGCGCGGCGGCTCCAGCCGAAGCGCTCGGCGCCGGTGCGCAGGCATTCGGCCAGGCGCCGCTGCGAGAAGGGGCGCTCCGGCTTTTCCGGATCCACCTGCGTGTCATTGAGGATGCGGAACTGCACCGGGTCCATGCCGAGCCGCTCCGCCATCTCGTCGATCGCGATCTCCAGCGCCATGAGCCCGGGCGCCTCGCCGGGCGCGCGCATCGCGTTGCCTTCCGGGAGGTCGAGCACCGCCAGCTTCATCGCCGTCATCCGGTGCGCGCCGGCGTACAGCAGTCGCGTCTGCGCGACCGCGGTCTCCGGGCTGCCGCCGGGCAGATCGCCGGACCAGCTCTCGTGCGCGATGCCGGTGATGCGGCCGTCGCGGCCGGCGGCGATACGGATGCGCTGGATGGTCGCGGGCCGGTGCGTCGTGTTGTTCATCATCAGCGGGCGCTGCAGCGCGACCTTGACCGGCCGGCCTGAGGCCTTGGCGCCGAGCGCCGCCATCAGCACGTCCGCGCGCAGGAACAGCTTGCCGCCGAAGCCGCCGCCGACGAAGGGCGAGATCAGCCGCACCTTGTCGCGCGGCAGGCCGAGCGTGCGCGCCAGGTCGCCGCGGCCCCAGTCGATCATCTGGTTGGAGGTCCAGACCGTCAGCCGCTCGCCTTCCCACACGGCCAGCGTCGCATGCGGCTCCATCATCGCGTGGGTCTGGTCGGGCGTCGTGTAGGTCTCGTCGAGCTGCACCGCGGCCTGCGCGAAGGCGGTGTCGAAGTCGCCGACGCTGGTCTCGGCCGGCGTGCCGCCAGGGCCGTCGTCCTGCTTGGGCGGCTTGGCCTGGTCCTTCGCGCGGGCCAGGCTGAAGGCGCCGGGCTCCGGCGCGTAGTCGACGCGGATCAAGGCCGCCGCGGCGCGCGCCTGCTCGAAGGTCTCGGCCACGACGACCGCGATGGCCTGGTGGTAATGCTCGATCGCCGGGCCGCCCAGCAGCGAGGCGGTGTTCATGCGGCCCTTGCCCAGCTTGCCCGCGTTCTTCGCGGTGACCACGGCGAGCACGCCAGGTGCGTTCTCCGCGGCATGGACGTCCATCGCGGCGATGCGGCCCTTGGCGATGCCGGCGCCGACCACGACGCCATAGGCCGTGTTGCGCGCGACGTCGTGGCGCTCATAGGCGTAAGCCGCGGTGCCGGTGGTCTTGCGCGGTCCATCGATGCGGTCGGTCGGCCGGCCAACGATCCGGCCCTGGTCGATCGGATTGGTGGTGGCGGGGGTGTCGAACTTCATGCGGTCCTCCCGGAGGTCGAGGCCTGCGCCAGCACGGCGGCGAGCGTGCGCTCGACCAGCGGCAGCTTGAAGGCGTTGTCCGCCGTCGGCCTCGCGCCGGCGAGCACGAGGCGCGCCGCCGAGGCGGCCCCTTGGCGCAGCGCCGCCTCCGCGGCCTCGACGCGCCACGGCTTGGGCGCGATGCCGCCAACGGCGAAGCGGCCGCTGCCATCGCGCTGGATCACCGCGGCGACGGACACCAGCGCGAACGCATACGACGCGCGGTCGCGGACCTTGTGATACAGCTGCGTCCCGCCGAGCGGGCGGGGCAGCGTGACGGCGGTGATCAGCTCGCCGGGTTCCAGCACCGTCTCGATGTGCGGCGTGTCGCCGGGCAGGCGGTGGAAATCGGCGATCGGGATGCGCCGCGGGGCGCCATTGGCGCGCGAGGTCTCGACGGTCGCGTCGAGCAGGCGCATCGCCACGGCCATGTCGCTCGGATGCTGCGCGATGCAGGCGTCGCTGACGCCGATCACCGCCAGCGACCGGCTCATGCCGCCGATCGCCGAGCAGCCGCTGCCCGGCCGGCGCTTGTTGCAGGGCTGATCGGTGTCGTAGAAGTAGGGGCAGCGCGTGCGCTGCAGCAGATTGCCGGCGGTCGTGGCGCGATTGCGCAGTTGCCCCGACGCGCCGGCCAGCAGCGCCCGCGAGAGGACGCCGTAATCGCGGCGCACGCGCGGATCGGCGGCCAGGTCGGTGTTGCGCACCAGCGCGCCGATGCGCAGGCCGCCCTCGGTGGTGGGCTCGATGCGGTCCAGGCCGAGGCCGTTGACGTCGATCAGGTGGGCGGGTGTCTCGATCTGCAGCTTCATCAGATCGAGCAGGTTGGTCCCGCCGGCGATGAAGCGCGCGCCGGGTTGGCGCGCGGCGGCGGCCACGGCGGCGGCCGGGGAGGGCGCGCGCTCGAAGGTGAAGGGCTTCATGCCGGCCTCCGGTCGCCGGCGCCCGGCACGGGGACGCCGGCCACCTCGGCCATCGCGTCGATGATGTTGGAATAGGCGCCGCAGCGGCATAGGTTGCCGCTCATGCGCTCGCGGAGTTCGTCGATGGAGAGCAGCGGCCGCGCGCTCAGGTCGGGCGTCACGTGGCTGGGCTGTCCGGCCTTGATCTCGTCGAGCACCGCGACCGCCGAGCAGATCTGGCCCGGCGTGCAGTAGCCGCATTGGTAGCCGTCGTGGCGGACGAAGGCGGACTGCATCGGGTGGAGCTTCTCCGGCGTGCCCAGGCCTTCGATGGTGGTGATGGCGGCGCCTTCATGCATCACGGCGAGGGTGAGGCAGGCATTCACGCGGCGCCCGTCCAGATGGATGGTGCAGGCGCCGCATTGGCCGTGATCGCAGCCCTTCTTGGTGCCGGTGAGCTGCAGGTGCTCGCGCAGCAGGTCCAGCAGGGAGGTGCGGTTGTCGACGACCAGCGTGTGGGACTGGCCGTTGACGGTGAGCGTGACGCGGGTGCTGGCCACGAGGTTCTCCTGAGGGGACGGGACGGAGCGGGCGGCCGGCTGGGCGGCGGCGTCGAGCGGCGCGCCAGCGGCGACCGCCGCGGAGGCGCCGGCTCCTGCGATCAGCAGGCCCCGGCGCGAGATCGCGCGGGCGTCAGCGTCGCATGGGATGGGGTCGGGGGGAGACAGGGAAGACGCGAGGTCCGTGTCGGCATCCATGCTGGGCACTCCTGGCTGGCCGGAATCGGCAAACCGGCGATGCAGCAATCGATGTTCCCGGCGGAGGTCGAGGCGACGAACTCCCGCGCCCTTCGGTGCAGTGAGAACAGCGAGGACGCAAGACGGTCAGCGATGGGCCTGCAGCCACTCCTCGACCGACTTCGCGCTGGTCCCGACCGCATCCACCGCGTGCCGCAGCAACTCCGGCGAGACCCCGAAGCGTTCGCCCCAATAGCGCAGCTCATAGTCGTCCTGCACGTTGACCCGATGCCGGTCGCTGGCGTGCGGGCTGGAGGTTTCCTCGGTCATGGCGCTCTCCCTCAAGGGGCCTTCTTCGACGGCGGCAGCCGGCTGCTGTCCTCGCCATCGAGCGTGGCGCCGGGATCTTCCTCCCCGGCGACGGATTCGTCGAATGAATGGTCCGGCACGGCCGGCGGCCCCGGATCCTTGGGCCTGGGCGGCTCCGCCCCTGCCGCCCGATCCGTCCCCGGTTCCGGCGCAGGGCTCGAATTGGTGTCGATCGCATCGACCGGTGTTGGCGCATCCGGTCCGACCGAGGTCGCGGGCGCGTTCGTGGCGTTCATGGTGTTTCCCGGCAGGCTGCTGGCCGACACGATCCGGCTCTTGCCGGCGCGCTTGGCCGTGGTCATCGCCGTCTCGGCCAGGCGCATCAGCGCCTCGGCCTGGCGGCCATGGTGCGGGGCAAACGCGATGCCGATGCTGGCCGTCACCACGCAGTGGCCGCCGTCGGGCAGCCGCACCGGTTCCCGCAGCGCGTCCAGCATGCGCCGCAGCGCCGGCTCCGCTTCATGCTCGGCGCGCAGCGCGGTCAGCAGCAGTGCGAACTCGTCGCTTCCCATGCGCGCGACCAGATCGTGCTGACGCACCCCGGCCTGCAGCCGCTGCGCCACCACCCGGAGCACGACGTCTCCGGCCTCATGGCCGAACTCGTCGTTCAACTCCTTGAAGTGGTCCAGGTCGACCCAGCACACCGCCACCAGCCCGACGCGCTCGCCCAGCAGCGTCATCGCGCCGGCCAGCCGCTCGGTGAAACGCACGCGATTGGGCAGGCCGGTCAGGCCGTCATGCACCGCCAGATGCTGCGCGGTCGCCTCGCTCTCCTTGAGCGCGGTGATGTCGACCATCATCCACAGCGACTCGCTCGCCGACACCGACGCGCCGCTCAGGTCGATCCACACCGGCGTGCCGTCCTTGCGCCGCATCCGCAGCTGCCGCCGGAAGCGCCGGCCCGACTCGATCGCCGGATAGGCGGCGTCGCCGACCTCGCGGAAGCTCTCGTCGTCCAGATACAGCAGCCGCGTCGGCTGCCCGATCAACTCGCCTGGCGCATACCCGAACAGCGTCGCCATCGCACGGTTCTTCCACACCACCGTGCGATCGCGCAGCCGCATCATGCCGACCATGTCGTTGTCCAGCATCAGCGCCTGCTCCAGCGCCAGGCGCTGCAGCCCGGCGGCCGCGCGCCGGTCGCGGCGCTGCTGCAGGAACACCAGCACCGAGCAGCCCAGCACCGTCAGGATCACCGCCGCGGCCAGCGCGGCCTGCTGCAGCGCCTCGCCGCGCCAGGCGGCCAGGAAGTCGGCGGTGCTGGCGCCGGTGAAGACCGCCAGCGGATAGCCGCGCACCTGCCGGTAGCAGGTGATGCGCTCGATGTTGTCGAGCTTGGTGCGCGTCATGTACCAGCCCTGCTGCGGGTTGGCCGCCATCTTGCGCATCAGGTCCTCGGACACGATGACGTCGCCCACGCCGCGGATCGAGTGCGGCTCGGCGGCCGAATAGCGCGCGATCAGCCGCTGGCTGCGCGTGCGCAGCGAGATGGCGCCCTCCGATCCGATGGTCAGGCCCTTGAAGCCCTCGATGAAGTGTTCGGTCGACAGCGTCGTGTAGACCACGCCGGCGAAGGCGCCGTCATCGGTTTCCAGCCGCCGCGCGACGACGATGCCCCATTTGCGCAGCACGCGTCCGAACAGCGGCTCGGAGATCACCGCGCCGTCGCCATCGCGGGCGCGCTGGAAGTAATCGCGGTCGCCGACATTCACCGCGCTCTCGCCCGCCGACAGGCCGTGGACGACCTGGCCGCGCGCGTCGGTCATCCGGATCGCGTCGACCTGCGGCAGCAGGCTGCGCTGGTCGGCGAGGGCGCGTTCCAGCGTCTGCGCGACCTGCTCCGGCGTGCCGGCGGTGCGGCGGTACTGGAGCGCCAGCGTCGACAGCGCGTTGTCCACCTGCTTGAGTTCGGCACCGATCTCGATGCTGAGGCTGGCTGCGAGGTTCTCGGTGGTCTCGCGGGCGCGGGTCAGGTCGGATTCGCGGCCGGCCTGCAGCGCCAGCCAGGTCGCGGTGATGATGGCCGCGGCGATGACGAGGTTGCCCGCCGCCAGCCAGGCGGCCAGCCGGGTCAGCGAGCGAGGGGTGTAGGGGGCTGGTCGTTCCATCGGATGAGCGCGGGAGCGGCCATCCTAACCGCGCCGCGCGCCGCGTGGGGACGCCACCGGCGCCGGAGGGACGGCCTCATGCGCGCGGTGCGGTCTCGCGTTCGTGCGCGTCCATCCGCTCGCAGCTGTCGCAGGCATGGCAGCGCTCGAACGCCGCCGGTTCGTCGAAGGCCTCCAGGATCAGCCGCCACCGGCACCGGCCGCTCTGGGCGTAGTCCACCATCTGCTCGAGCCGCCGGCGATCCTGGCCCGCCTTGGACTCGTAGTGCGCGATCGCCTCGGCCAGCGTGCGGGCGGCCTCCGGCCCCTGCGCGATGGCGCGCAGCGTGCCGTCCTCCTGCGCCAGCCAGCCTTCGCCGGCGAGCAGCCCCGCCAGCACCTTCAGCTTGGTGAGCGGGCGCCGGGTGCGCTGTTTGAGCGCCTCCAGCGTCCAGCCGGCGCCATCGGGCGGCGGCGCGCGCAGCGCCTCCATCAAGGCCTGCGCATCCGCCTCGGACGGATAGCGGCCGTTGAGGAAGAACTGCTGCAACGACCGGTCCCCGGCAACGAACAGCAGCGTGCAGTCCGCGCGCTCGCCGTCGCGGCCGGCGCGTCCCGATTCCTGGTAGTAGACGTCCAGCCCGGCGGGCACCTGGTAGTGGACGATGCGGCGGATGTCCGGCTTGTCGATGCCCAGGCCGAAGGCGTTCGTCGCCACCATCACGCGCGCCTGGCCGCGCATGAACCGGTCCTGCGCCTCATGGCGCGCCGCCGCGCGGAGCCGGCCGTGATAGAGCGTCGACGCGACGCCCGTGCCGAGCAGCGCCTCATGCACCGACTCGGCGGCCCTGACGGTCGCGGTGTAGACGATCGTCGAGGGCGGATCCGCGGCGTCCTCGAACAGCGCCAGCAGGCGCCGCCGCTTGTCCTCCTCATCCACGAGCGGCTCGACGCGGTAGTGGAGGTTGGGCCGGAAACTGCCGCCGACCAGGCAGCCCGCCGCCGGAATGTCGAGCAGGCGGGCGACGTCCTCGACGACCTCGGCGCTGGCGGTTGCCGTCAGCGCAAGCACCGGCGGCCTGCCCAGGCGCTCGCGCGCCTGGCCGATGCGCAGGAAGGCGGGCCGGAAGTCGTGGCCCCAGGCCGAGATGCAATGCGCTTCGTCGACCACCAGCAGATCGGTCGGCCGCTCGGCCAGGCGGTCCAGCCAGTCGTCATCGGCCAGGCGCTCGGGCGTGAGCAGGACGACCCGCGCGCTGCCGTCCAGCGCGGCGCGTTCCTGCTCCGCGGTCGTGGCGGCATCCAGGCCGCTGTGCACCTGCGCGGACGGGATGCCCAACGCCTGCAGCCGCTCGCACTGGTCCTTCATCAGCGCGATCAGCGGTGACACCACCACCGTGCGCTCCGGCAGCAGCGCCGCCGGCAGCTGGTAGCACAGCGACTTGCCGGCGCCGGTGGGCATCACCGCCAGCGTGCCGAGTCCGCGCAGCACCCGGTCCACCACGTCCTTCTGTCCGGGCCGCCAGACTCGCAGGCCGAAGCGGCGCAGTTGCTGCTGGACGAGTTTCTCGGCGGGCGGTCGGCGGCGTGCGGGCATGAGGGTGTCGGGAGCTGGGCCAAGGGCAGGCCGCGCCTCCGAGCAAGCCGCGCGCCCGAATCACGCCGCGTGTGCGCCCGGTCGCGTCCGCATGGCGGGCACAGGGGTTGCCAAGTCCCGGACATCCCCGCGTCGCGGCGCGCTGGCGTCCGGACGCGGATCCGATTCACGAGACCCGGAGGTCCGAATGATCACCACCATCCTGCTTGTCGTCCTGATCCTGCTGCTGATCGGCGCGTTGCCGTCGTGGCCGCACAGCCGCGGCTGGGGTTACTACCCCAGCGGCGGCCTGGGCCTGGTGGTGGTGATCCTGATCATCCTGCTGCTGCTGGGCTACATCTGACGGCGCCATCGCGCCAATGCCGGCTCGTGCGGCTCAGGCGCCCAGCAGCGACTGTCCGCACACGCGCAAGACCTGGCCCGTCAGCGCCCGCGCGCCCGGCGACGCGAGGAAGGCGATCGCCTCCGCCACGTCGCCTGGCGTGCCGCCTTGCTTGAGCGCGTTGAGCCGCCGGCCGGCCTCGCGCACCATCACCGGCATGCGGCGCGTCATGGCGGTCTCGATGAAACCTGGGGCGACCGCGTTGATCGTGCCGCCGATCGCGTCCATCGCGGCTGCCCGGGCTGCCGCGTAGCCGATCAAAGCCGCCTTCGAGGCGCTGTAGTTCGTCTGTCCCGCATTGCCCGCGATGCCGCTGATCGACGACAGGCAGACTTCGCGCGCGCCGGCGTTGAGCAGCCCCGCCTCGTCCAGCCTGGCGTCGATCGCCAGGACCGCCGCGAGGTTCACCGCCATCACCGCATCCCACTCCGCCACCGACATCCGCGCCAGCGTGCGGTCGCGCGTGATGCCGGCGTTGTGCACCAGCAGGTCGATGCCGCCCAGGCGCCGCACCGCGTCGATGAGTTCATCGAGCGCGCCCGGCGCCGTGAGATCGGCGGCCAGCAGGGCGCCGCCGATCTCGCGCGCCAGGCCTTCCAGCGGCGCGCGGGCGGCGGGGACGTCGATGCCCAGGACGCGCCAGCCGTCGAGGGCGAGCCGGCGCGCCGTCGCCGCGCCAATGCCGCCGGCCGCGCCGGAGATCAGCGCCACGCGGACCCGATCGGTGGCGTCGATCGAGGCGGCGGTGGATGCGTCCGGCTCCTTGCGCCACGCCAGCACCTGGCCCGACACATAGGCCGAGCGGTCCGTCGCGAAGAAGCGCAGCGCGCCCGCGAGCGCCGTGGCGGAGGCGGCGCCTTCCTGCAGCACGAGCGCGTTCGCGGTCGCGCCGCGCCGGCCGATCTCCTTGGCCAGCGCGCGGATGAAGCCTTGCACCGCCTGGAGGCAGGCGGCCTCGGCAGCGCTCGTGACGCCGCTGGAGGTCAGCGCGAGCACACGCCCGCGCGGCGCCAGGCGCGCGACGGCATGCTGCGCCTGCTCGAACAGCGCATGCAGCGCGGCCACGTCGCGGCATCCCGTCGCATCGACGATCAGCGATTGCACCGGAGCGTCGCCGCTGGACGAGCCGCCCTCCGCGACGATCGCGGCCAGCAGCGATGGCATCGGTGCCGCGCTGGCGGGCGCGATGGCGAGCACCGTCCGGCCCGCGAGCTCCTTGTCCGTCCAGGCATCCTGACGCCGCGCAAGCGCCACGGGCTGGGGCAGGTTCAGGGCGCGCGCGAGGCGGCGGCCCAGCGGATGCTGGACGAACGAGAGCAGGCGGTCGGTCATGTCGGCGGTGTGGGCGCGGAGGGCGCGGAGGCCGGCGCGGGTTGGGAGCGGCGCGCAGTGTAGGCGCGCGTGGTGTCCCCGCCAGTCAAGGTGAACCCGATGCGGGTCTGCGCCGCGTCCGAGCGCGCGAAGGGCGCGCCGCCATGCATCCGGGCGATCGCGTCGACGATCGACAGACCCAGGCCGAGGTGGTCCGCCCCGCGGGCGCGGCACGGTGTGGGCTCGGCGCGGTAGAAGCGGTCGAACAAACGCGGCAGGCGATCGGCCGGAATGACCGGGCCCTGGTTCGCGACCGACAGGCGCACCAGCGCCGACCGCGAGCGCTCGATGCCGACGCGAAGCGTGCTGCCCGGGGTCGCGTAGCGGGTCGCGTTGCCAATCAGGTTGGACAACGCGCGCTTGAGGAGCGCCGCGTCGAAGTCTCCGGCGGCCTCGCCCTCGACACGGCAGGAGAGGCCGGCATCCTCCAGCGCGGCGTCGTGGAACTCGACCACCTCCCGGGCCAGCGCGGCCAGGCTGTCGACGCGCTCGCGCCGGGCGCGCTGTCCGCCGTAGGCGCGCGCCAGGAACAGCATGTCGCCCACGATGCCGTCCATGCGCCGCAGTTCCTCGAGGTTGGCACCCAGCCGGTCCACCGCCTGCGGCGGCAGCTCGCGGTCGCGCATCGCCAGTTCAGTGCCCGTGATCAGCGACGCCAGCGGCGATCGCAGCTCATGCGCCACGTTGGCGCTGAAGGCCTCCATCTGCGCGTACGAGCGCCGCTGGCGTTCGAGCATCGCGTTGAGTTGATCCACGCGCCGACGCAGCGCGCGCAGCAATCCGCCGGCGCTGCGCAGCGATGACAAAACGGTCATCCGCATGTCCGCCTCGCGTCAGCACGCGGGCCGTAGAGTGGATCCCAACGTGTTTGAAAGGAGTTTCACCATGCGTCACTTCCAGAAGCTGTCGATCCCGATCGGCATCGCCGCGGTGACCGCGGCGCTGGCTGTGCCTGCGTTCGCGCAGGTCGAAGAGGAAATCATGTCCGGCCCGAAGTCGCGTGACCAGGTCATCGCCGAGCTTGAACAGGCGCGCGCCGATGGTGCCCTCGACAAGATGCGCGGCGAACAGACCTACGCGCCCGACTTCGATGAAGCCAGGGGCATGGATGTCCGCTACTCCAACCGGCAGGCCGAGGCCGACACGACGGTGGGCATGTCTTCGGACACGAACTCGGAGCTGCGCTTCGGGGCTCCAGCGGCAGGCGGCAAGACGCGTGCCCAGGTGATCGATGAACTGGAACGCGCTCGCGCCGATGGGTCGCTGGACCGCATGTGGAGCGAGCAGGGGTATGCGCCGGAGTTCGAGGCGGCGCATTCGTCGCGTCCTTGAACGCTCCGTCTGCGCGGCACCGGCCGCGACGATCCGCATGCCGGGTCCGAGCGAGACCGTGCCGGCCAGCCGGACCGAAGGACAGACGCCGGGAGGATCCGACCAGGAACGAACGATCCTCCACTTCGAGCAACGGGGCTCCCACGCGGGAGCCCCGCTTTCATTTGGCGGAGGCCGGAACGCGCCGGCCGCGCGCGGGCTCAGAGCCGGATGACGTCGATGACCGCCTGCGCGAAGGCTTTCGGCGCTTCCTGCGGCAGGTTGTGGCCGATGCCGCCGCTCAGGTCGCGATGCTCGTAGCGGCCCGCGAACTTGGTCCGGTAGGCCGATGGCGCCGGATGCGGCGCGCCATTGGCGTCGCCCTCGAGCGTGATCGCCGGCAGTGTGATCCGGGGCGCGGCGCCGATACGGGCCTCGATGTCGTCGAAGCGGGATTCGCCCTCGGCCAGGCCCAGGCGCCAGCGGTAGTTGTGGACCACGATCGCGACGTGATCGGGGTTGCCGAAGGCGGCGGCGCTGCGGGCGAAGGTCGCGTCGTCGAAGCGCCATTGGGGCGAGGCGAGCTGCCAGATCAGCTTGGAGAACTCGGCGCGGTACCTCTCGTAGCCGAGGCGGCCGCGCTCGGTCGCGAAGTAGTACTGGTACCACCACTGCAGCTCGGCGGCGGGCGGGAGCGGCTGCTCGTTGACCTTGCGGCTGACCAGCAGGTAGCCGCTGACGGACACCAGCGCCTGGCAGCGCTCGGGCCACAGCGCGGCGAGGATGCCCGCGGTGCGCGCGCCCCAGTCGCAGCCGGCGACGATCGCCTTGGGCAGGCGCAGCGCGTCCATCAGCGCGATGGCGTCGAGCGCCAGCGCCCCTTGCTGACCGTTGCGCGGCGTCGTGTCCGAGAGGAAGCGCGTCGTGCCGTAGCCGCGGGCGTAAGGGACGATCACGCGATAGCCCGCGGCGGCCAGCAGCGGGGTGACCTCCTCATAGGTATGGACGTCGTAGGGCCAGCCGTGCAGCAGCAGCACGGGCGGGCCGTCGGCGGGACCGGCCTCGACGTAGCCGACGCGCAGGTCGCCGGCGTCGATGTGCTTGAGCGTCCCGAACGCGGGCGCGATCGCGATGGCTGGCCCGCCGGCGGGCGGGGCGCCGGCCGCGGCGCCAAACGCGGCGCTAGGCAGCAGGCCGCCCAGCGGCAGGACGGTGGCGGCCGAAGCGGCTGCGCTCAAGGAGGCGCCCAGGCGCAGGAACTGGCGGCGGGGCAGGGGAGGCTGGATCGGGTCGGTCATGTCGGTCTCGATGTGGGGTGGCGACAACCGCAGTGGACCGGCGCGGTGTATCTCCGCGTTGTCGACTGGCAGGCAGATTTGCATGGGGCTGTGAGCGGCATGGGCGCTGATACACGGCCATACAAACGCTGACGCGGCGAAGGAAGCAGGGCGAGGAGACCCTGACCGTCGCGATCTCTGACATCGATCAAACCATCCCCTGGCTTTCGGGCGCAGGCGTTCCTAGCCTGCGCGTCCGGGCGCGCGGTGCGTCCGGATGGACGGGGCGAGGGCCCGAGGAGCATGCGAATGGTCGAGGTGTCGCTGGACGAGATCGTCTACTTTCCGTCGCTGCGCACGCAGCCGGCGGAGTTGCGCGCGCTGCGCGAGCTGGACAAGGCGCGCAAGCGCGGGATGCTGCCGCTGATGCAGCTCGTGCCGGAGGCGCGCATGCCGGATGCCGGCGATTTCCGCCGCGCCGCGCAGCAGGCCGCCGAGGTGATGCAGGGCTTGCCGCATCTGATCGATCTCGGGCGGGCGCCGCTGCAGCATGCGCTGGCCTGGCGCCGCCTGGCGGATCCGGCGCAGGGTTTCCGCGCCTGGCGGGAGTTCGCGCGCGGGCTTCGGCACGACGGCATTCCGGTCGTGCAGTTGAGCGCCGTCGCGGGTGATCGCGCCATCGCGCAGCAGGCGGCCTGGATCGAGCGTGACTTCGGTCTGGTGGTGTTCCGGCTGCGGGGGCCGGTGCCATCGGCGGCCGCGATGGAGCGGGCGATCGACGGACTGGCCCGGCCCGAGCGGGCGATCGTGGTGCTGGACTTCGGCACCGAGCGCGAATGGCTGCTGGGCTGCGCGGGCAACGGGCGGGAGCTGCTGGCGCGCTGGCGGGCGCGGTGGCCGCGGCTGCGGGTGGTGGCGATGGGCAACAGCTTTCCTGCGACCGCGCAGTGGGTGGGCAGGGCGCCATTGGGCGAGACGCCGCGCTCGGGGCGGCTCGTGATCCTGGAGCGGGAGCTGCATCAGCGGCTGGGGGGATGGCCGCTGGTCGATTACGGCGACCACGGCGCCATCCATGTGCCCAGCGAGCCGGGGCCCGAGCTGCCGGGCGGCGTGGTGCGGATCGACTATCCGTGGCAGGGCGAGTGGCGTTTCGAGCGCCGCCGCCGCGAGACCAGCGACGAGGCCAATCGCGACGCGGCGCTGGCGATCGTCGCGGCGGCGCCGTCGTTCGGGGAGCGCGGCCTGTGGGGCGAACACGAGATCCAGGAGGCCTCGAACGGGCGGGTGTACGCGCGTGGCCGGGAGGCGTGGACGGCGGTGCGCGTCAATCTGCACCTGGCGACGCAGGTGGACGAGATGCGGGCCTTCCGGGTGTCGAGCGACACGACTCATCCCCGGGAGCGGGATGCCTCGTCCGAGTCGGCCTGAGCCCAGGTCCACAGGTCCGAGTCATGGAACCGGCGTCGGGGTGTTCCTACAGTGGGTGCCTCGCTTCGAAAGGAGAGCGCTTTGTCGACATCGAGGATGGAGATGAACGGCCGCATCGTGGTCCCCAAAGCCATCAGAAAGGCGCTCGGGGCTCGGCTCGGTACCCGGTTCACCTGGGAGCTTCAGGAGGACGGCAGTATCCGGGTCACCGCCAGGTCGAGGCGTCTGACGGAAGCGGATCAGACGTCATTGCCGCCGGAAGGCGAAAGCACAGCTCAAAGCAAGGAGTTCGAAGAATGAGCAAGAAGGATCATTTGATGGAAGAGTCATTTCTGAACGCCAAGGGGCAACTGACCTTGCCTGCATCGATCCGCAAGAAGCTGGGCGCGAAGACGGGCATGCGCTTTCTCTGGGGATTGATGCCGAACGGCACGTTGCTTGTGCAGCCGAAGAACAGGTCCATCCTTGATATGGCCGGCATGTTGGTCCCCAAGGAGGGGATTCATGTCTCGATTGAAGAAATGAATCCCTTTGTCTGATGCCTGCCGTTGACACCAACATCCTGGTCCGATTCATCGTGCGAGACGATGCGCTTCAGCTTGAGTCAGTCATCCGGCTGATGCGGCAGTGCGTGGATTGTGGCGAGCTGATCTTTGTTCCAGTGACTGTCTTGCTTGAACTTGAATGGGTGTTGCGAGCCAGGTTCAACTTCAGCAAAGAAGAGGTGATTGAAGCGTTCGACGCGCTACTCGCCGCGGATGCACTCGTGTTCGAGTCACAACTCGCGGTCAACGTAGCGCTCTTCACCTATCCGCTTGTCCGCGCTGACTTCGCGGACTGTCTCCACTTGGCGCTCGTGAATCAGTCCGGCGAATGCCCGATGTTCACTTTTGATCGACGGGCCGCCGAGATGGACGGTGCGAGGCCGCTGTCCACGGCCTCGCTCGACGAGACGGATCTCAGCGCGTGGAAAACCGATGCAGCGTCCGGCTCCTATAGACCTCCCCGGGTCTCAGCACCGTGGACGGCCAGTCCGGGCTGACCGGGCGGTTCGGCGAGTCGGGATTGTGCTGCGTCTCCAGGCAGATGCCATCGCCCTGGCGATGAAACTCCCCGCCGCTGCCGAGCAGGCTCCCGTCGAGGAAATTCCCCGAGTAGAACTGCATCGCCGGCTCGGTCGTCAGCACCTCCATCGTCCGGCCTGACACCGGATCGCGCAGCCGCGCGGCCAGGTGAAGTTCCCCGTCGAATGGCGCATCGAACACCCAGCTGTGGTCATAGCCCTTGCCACGCTGCAGTTGCGGATGCGCCTGGCGCAGGCGCGATTCAATGATCCGGGGCTCGCGGAAATCGAAAGGGGTGTCGGCCACGGGCGCGATCGCGGTCGGAATCGCTGCCGCGTCGACCTCGCAGTACCGGCTCGCGGGAATCTGCAGCTCGTGACCCAGCGCGGAGCCATGCCCCGCCAGGTTGAAGTAGTCGTGGTGCGTCAGGTTGACCACCGTCGGCCGGTCGGTCGTCGCTTCGTACTCGATCTGCCAGCCCATGTCCTCGACCAGCCGGTAGCGCACCACCGCCTGCAGCCGTCCCGGGAAGCCTTGATCCCCGTCAGGGCTGTCCAGATCGAAGCGCAGGCAGCTGTCGCTCTCCGCTTCGGCGCGCCAGAGCTGCAGACCGAAGCCGCGCGGCCCCCCATGCAGGCAGTTGCTGCCATCGTTGGCCTGGAGCGCATGGCGTTCGCCATCGAGGCGGAACGCCGCATCGGCGATCCGGTTGCCGTAGCGGCCCACGATCACGCCGAAGTGCGGATTGCGCAGCACGTAGTCCTCGAGCGTCGGCAGCCCCAGCACCACGTTCGCGAGCTCGCCGCGCGCGTCCGGCACCTCCAGCCGCGTGACCAGCCCGCCATAGGTGATCGCCGACAGCCGCAGCCCGCAGCCGTTGTCCATCGTGTACTCGTGCACCGGCCGCCCGTCGGGCAGGTGACCGTAGACCTTGCGTTGAATCGGTGTCATGTGATCTGGAATCGATGAGGCGCCAGGCCGCGATGGCCTTGCGGGTCAAGTTCGAACAGCGCGCCCGCGAGCGGCTCATGTTCGCACTGCTTGCGGGCGGTGGTGACGAAGAGGCGGTCCAGCGCCGGTCCGCCGAACACGGGGCAGGTGGGCTGCGAGACGGGCAGGGGCAGGCGCAGGGTCTCGCGGCCCTGCGCGTCGAAGCGGATCACGGCCCCGTCGCCCCAGATCGCCGACCACAGGCCGCCGTCCGTGTCGACCGCCGCGCCATCGGGTTCGCCGCCGTCCATCGGGAGCTGCGCGAAGACGCGGCGTTCGCCCAGCCGCCCATCGGCGTGATAGTCCATTGCCCAGATCGTCCGCGTGGGGGAATCCGTGTAGTAGAGCGTTCCCCCATCGGGGCTGAAGTTCAGCGAGTTCCCGACGATCGCTGGCGGCAGCGGCAGGCGCTCGACCTTCAGGCCGCGCCCGACGCCGATGCCCGCCATCTCCGCGCGGTAGTAGCCGCCGACGGACGCGCCATGGGGATTGAACATGCCGAAGACGAAGCGCCCCTGCGGGTCGCAGCGGCCGTCGTTGATGCGCGTGCGCGGCTCGTCGGCTTCGACCGGCACGAGCGGGCCGATTTCGCCGCTCGCCAGGTCGAACAGCGCCACCCCCGACGCCAGTCCCAGCAGCAGCCGTCCCGGCGCATCGCACAGCGCGAAGCTGCCCAGCGGCTCGGGCATGGCCCAGTGCGTGAGCTGGCCTTCAGCCGACCCTTCAATCGACCCATCAGCCGCCTGCCAGCGCGACAGCCTCTGGCCGTCGATGTCGGTCCAGTACAAGGCCTGCTCGCGGTCGCACCACAGCGCGCATTCGCCGAGCCGTTCCCGGCAATCGACATGAATCCGTGCCGCGGCCACCGCGCGATCCGGCGCCGTCATGCCCAGCCCCCGTCGACGATGTAGTCCTGCGCACTGCACATCGCGCTGTCGTCGGCCGCCAGGAACAGCGCCAGCGCCGCGACGTGGTCCGGCATCAGCGGCTGCTTGAGGCACTGGTTGGCGTCGATCTCTTTCTTGGTTTCGTCGTTGACCCAGAGCTGGAGCTGCTTCTCGGTCATGACCCAGCCCGGCACCAGCGTGTTGACGCGGATGTTGAACGGACCCAGGTCCCGCGCCAGCGAGCGCGTGAGCCCCTGCACGCCGGCCTTGGACGTCGTGTACGCCGCCATGCCGCCCTGCATCAGCATCCAGCTGAACGAGCCGAAGTTGATGATGGAGCCGCCGCCCAGCGCCTTCATGTCGGGCGCCACCGCCTGCGCGGCGAAGAACTGATGCTTGATGTTGACGGCGATCGCCCGGTCCCAGAACTCAGGCGTGACGTCCTCCAGCGCATGGCGCTTGTCGTTGGCGGCGTTGTTCAGCAGCACCTTGAAGGGCCCGCCCAGTTGCTCGCGCAGCGTGGCGATGGCGCCGCGCAGCTGCGCGATGTCGGTCAGATCGGCGGCGACGAAGGCGCTGCCCGGCAACTTTGCCGCGAGCGCGTGGCCGGCTTCGGCCGCGATGTCGATGAAGCCCACCCGCGCGCCCTGCGCGGCGAAGCGCTCTACCAGCGTCGCGCCGATGCCGGTCGCTCCGCCGGTGATGAGCACGCGCTGCTCGCGCAGGCTGGGATAGATGGCGCTGGTCATGTCGTCTCCGTGTCTGCGGGCGCGAGTGTCGCGCCTCTTCGTGGGGTCATGCGCGAAGCCGCCGCGACGCGGGCGGCTCCTGGAGTCCGGATTCTATAAGTCTGACTATTTCTTGAGTCAAATCCATTCGATTGAGGGTTTGCCCGGATACGAGTCGTCATAAAGTAATACTTTAATTCGCTCCCAACAAGAGTCCTGAGAACCCTGGAGACAACATGAGCCTGAGCTTCCCTCGGCCCTACAAGGGCGTGTTCCCGGTCGTCCCGACCACGTTTGACGAGCAGGGCGGTCTCGACCTCGAGAGCCAGAAGCGCTGCATCGACTTCATGATCGACGCCGGCTCCAACGGACTGTGCATCCTGGCCAATTTCTCGGAGCAGTTCGTGCTCGGCGACGACGAGCGCGCCGTGCTGACGCGGACCATCCTGGAGCACGTCGGCGGCCGCGTGCCGGTGATCGTCACGACGACGCACTACAGCACCCAGATCTGCATCGAGCGCAGCCACATGGCGCAGTCGCTGGGCGCGGCGATGGTGATGGTGATGCCCCCCTACCACGGCGCGACGCTGCGTGTGGGTGAGGCCGGCATCCACGAGTTCTACGCCAGGCTGTCCGATGCGATCGGCATCCCCGTGATGATCCAGGACGCGCCGATGTCCGGCACGCCGCTGCCGGCGCCGTTCCTGGCCCGCATGGCCAAGGAGCTGGAGCAGATCCGCTACTTCAAGATCGAGACCGCTGGCGCCGCGAGCAAGCTGCGCGAGCTGATCGCGCTGGGCGGTGACGCCATCGAAGGCCCGTGGGACGGCGAGGAAGCGATCACGCTGCTGGCCGACCTCGACGCCGGCGCGACCGGTGCGATGACGGGCGGCGCGTTCCCCGACGGCATCCGCCGCATCGTCGATGCCTACGCCGCCGGCGACCGCGAAACCGCCGTGGCCGAGTACGGCCGCTGGCTGCCGCTGATCAACTACGAGAACCGCCAGGGCGGCATCCTGACCGCCAAGGCGCTGATGAAGGAGGGCGGCGTGATCGCGTGCGACGCGCCGCGCCATCCGTTCCCGACGATGAACCCTCAGGTGCGGGCCGGCCTGCTCGACGCGGCCCGGCGGCTCGATCCGCTGGTGCTGCGCTGGGGCCGCTGAGTCCCGCCTTCCTCCCCCTCACTTCCAGACCCGACCAGAGTCGCTCAGAGCCGCGCAAGGCCGTGAGCGACGCCGGGTCAGCAAGGACCGTCATGAGCGCCATCCCCGAATTCAAGAACTACATCGCCGGCGAATGGGTCGCCGGCGTGGACCAGCGACCCAACATCAATCCGTCCGACACCAGCGACGTGATCGGGCTGTACGCGCAGGCCGACGCCGCGCAGACCGAGGCCGCCATCGCCGCGGCCCAGGCCGCGTTCCCCGCGTGGGCGTCCAGCACGCCGCAGCAGCGCTTCGACGTGCTGGACGCGGTCGGCAACGAGCTGCTGGCGCGCCGCGAGGAGATCGGCCGGCTGCTGTCGCGCGAGGAAGGCAAGACGCTGCCCGAGGGCATGGGTGAGACGCACCGCGCCGCGATGATCTTCAAGTTCTTCGCCGCCGAGGCGCTGCGCTGCGGCGGCGAGACGGTCGCCTCGGTGCGCCCCGGCGTGTCGGTGGACGTGCTGCGCCAGCCGGTGGGCGTCGTCGGCCTGATCGCGCCGTGGAACTTCCCGATCGCGATCCCCGCCTGGAAGATCGCGCCGGCGCTGGCCTACGGCAACACGGTGGTCTTCAAGCCGGCGGAGCTGGTGCCGGGCTGCGGCTGGACGCTGGCGGACACCCTGTCGCGCACCGCGCTGCCCAAGGGCGTCTTCAACCTGGTGATGGGCGCGGGCTCGCAGGTCGGGCAGACGCTGGTCGACTCGCCACGCGTCAAGGCCATCAGCTTCACCGGCTCGGTGGGCACCGGCCGCCGCATCATCGCCGCCTGCGCCGCGCGCCAGGCCAAGGTGCAGGCCGAGATGGGCGGCAAGAATCCGCTGGTCGTGCTCGACGACGCCGACCTGGACGTGGCCGTGAACTCGGCCGTGCAGAGCGCCTTCTTCTCGACCGGCCAGCGCTGCACCGCGTCGAGCCGCATCCTCGTCACCGACGGCATCCACGACCGCTTCGTCGAGGCGGTCGTCGCCAAGCTGGGCACGCTGAAGATCGACCACGCGCTCAAGGCCGGCACCGACATCGGCCCGGTGGTCGACCAGCGTCAGCTCGAGCAGAACCTGCGCTACGTCGACATCGCGCAGCGGGAGGGCGGCACGCTCGCCTTCGGCGGCGATGTGGTCGAGCGCGAGACGAAGGGCTTCTACCAGCGCCCGGCGCTGATCACCGGCACGACCAACGCGATGACGATCAGCCGCGAGGAGGTCTTCGGCCCGGTGGCCAACGTCGTGCGGGTGCGCGACTACGACGAGGCGTTGGCGCTGGCCAACGACACCGAGTTCGGCCTGTCCGCCGGCATCTGCACCCGGTCGCTGAAGCATGCGAGCCACTTCAAGCTGCATGCGCAGGCTGGCATGGTGATGGTCAACCTGCCGACCGCCGGCGTCGATTACCACGTGCCTTTCGGCGGCACGAAGGGCTCGAGCTACGGACCGCGCGAGCAGGGTACCCATGCCCGCGAGTTCTATACGACGGTGAAGACCGCCTACACCTTCGCCGGCTGACCATGCAAGGCGCGCAGCCCCGTCATCGTCCGCATCGACCTGCGCGTCGGGCTTCGCTCGCGCAGGCGGCCAGCGTTGCGCTGACGGCCTGGCTCGCAGCGGCATTGATGGCAGGCTGCGCAGCCGGCGCGTCGTCGGGTGGCGACCGGCAAGCGGCGGAGCTCGCCCCCGGCGCGCATGACCCGACGCTGATCGAGCGCGACGGCGTGCTGCACGTCTTCACCACGGGCAACGGCATCCAGCACCTGCGCTCGGAGGACGGCCGCCGCTGGTCGCGCCTGGCGCCGGCGCTCCAGCAGGCGCCGGCCTGGTGGGCCGAGGCCGTGCCCGCGCATCGCGGGCTGGACGTCTGGGCGCCCAAGGTCTTCGCGCTGCAGGGGCGCTACTGGCTGCTGTACTCGATCTCGACCTTCGGCAAGAACCGCTCGGCGATCGGCCTGACGAGCAGCGCGTCGCTGGACGGGCCGTGGCGCGACGAGGGCCTGGTCGTGAAGAGCGTCGAGGGCGACGACTTCAATGCGATCGATCCCGACCTGTTCATCGATGACCGCGCGGCGGGCGGCGATGGCCGGCTGTGGCTGAGCTACGGCTCCTTCTGGGGCGGACTCCGCCTGGTGGAGTTCGACCCCGCCACGATGCGGCCGACCGGGCCGACGCGCTTCATCGCGCGCGGCCGCGGCAAGGACGGCGTGGGCCGCGGCGACGCGATCGAGGCGCCGACCATCGTGCGGCGTGGCGAGTGGATCTACCTGTTCGCCTCGCACGACTTCTGCTGCCGCGGCACGGCCAGCACCTACAACATCCGCGTCGGCCGCGCGCGGTCGGCGACGGGCCCCTTCCTCGACCGCGACGGCCGGGCGATGCTGGACGGCGGCGGCACGGTGGTGGAGCAGGGCGCCGGGCGCTGGATCGGTCCGGGCCACCAGGACGTGGCCGGCCGCTGGATCGTGCGTCACGCCTATGACGCCGAGGACGGCGGCAAACCCAAGCTGCGCATCGACGCGCTGCGCTGGACCGAGGACGGCTGGCCCCAGCTGTAGGCGAATTTCATGCGGCCGGAGAAGATCGACACGATCCCCGGCCTTCCCACCAGGATTCAGGAGACATTCCGTTGGCAGCCCTCAAGCTGGAGCAGATCGGCAAGCGCTATGGCGCGGTGCAGGTCATCCCCGACCTGTCGCTCGACGTGGCGCCGGGCGAGTTCATCGTGTTCCTCGGCCCGTCGGGCTGCGGCAAGACCAGCCTGCTGCGCATGATCGCCGGGCTGGAGGAAGTGACGGCCGGACGCATCCTGATCGGCGGCCAGGACGTCACCCATGCGGCGCCGGGCCTGCGGCAGCTGGCCATGGTGTTCCAGCACTACGCGCTGTATCCGCACATGACGGTGCGCGACAACCTGGCCTTCGGCCTGCGCAACATCAAGCTGACCGAGGCCGAGATCGACCGCCGCATCCAGGAAGCGGCGCGGATGCTGGAGCTCGACGCGCTGCTGGCGCGCAAGCCGGGGCAGCTGTCCGGCGGTCAGCGGCAGCGCGTGGCGATCGGCCGCGCGGTGGTGAAGGAGCCGGCGATCTTCCTGTTCGACGAGCCGCTGTCCAACCTGGATGCGGCGCTGCGCGGCCGCACGCGGCTGGAGCTGGCGCAGCTGCACCGGCGCCTGGGCGCGACCATGGTCTTCGTCACCCACGACCAGATCGAGGCCATGACGCTGGCCACCCGCATCGTGGTGATGAATGCCGGCCGCATCGAGCAGGTCGCGCCGCCGGCGGAGCTTTACCGCCGGCCGGCGACGCGCTTCGTGGCTGGGTTCATCGGCACGCCGGGGATGAACTTCATCCCGGTGCGGCGGCTGGCCGATCGGCAGGGCCGGGCGGTGGTCGAGCTGCCGGGCGGCCAGGAGATCGGGACGCTGGTCGAGGCGGCGGTACCGGGCAGCGAGCTCACGCTCGGCATCCGTCCCGAGCACCTCGTCACGGCGGCGCGTGGGCCGCTGCCGGCGCAGGTGGAGATGGTCGAGTTCCTGGGTGAGCGGACCCTGGCGCATGTGCGGTTGGTCGACGGCACCCGCGCGATCGCCACGGTCGCGGGCGTGTCGCCGACGGCCGGGGAGACGGTGCAGCTGGACCTCGCGATGGATGAGGCGCATCTCTTCGACAAGCAGGGACTGGCGCACCACGCGTCGGCGCAGGGAGCGGCGGCATGAGTCCAGAGGTCCCGAGCGGTGCGGGGACGCGCGCGGCGGTGGGCCTTCGCGCCTCGCGCCCGGCGCATGCGCTGTTCGTGCTGCCCTTCGTCGCCGTCTACGCGCTGCTGCTGCTCTGGCCCTTGGCCAAGGGCTGGTTCATCAGCTTCCACGACCACGACCTGCTGTCCAACGACAGCTTCTTCATCGGCTGGCAGAACTACCGCGAGCTGCTCGCCGACGACGTCTTCCACCAGGTCGTCTGGAACACGATCCGCTTCGTGCTGCTGAGCGTGCCGGTCTTCGTCGGCCTGTCGCTGATGCTGGCGCTGGCTCTGAACCGGCCGGGCAAGCTGGCCGCCTTCCTGCGCGCCGTGTTCTTCTGCGCCAGCGTCTTCTCCGTCACGCTGATCACGCTGGTGTGGCAACTCGCCCTGATGCCCGAGCGCGGCCTGATCGCGCAGGGCAGCGCCGCGCTTGGCCTGCCGCAACTGCCCTGGCTCACCAGCGACCTGCTGGCCCTGCCCACGCTCGCGCTGGTGACGGTGTGGTGGATCATCGGCCTGCCGATGATGCTGTTCCTCTCGGCGCTGCAGCAGATCCCGTCCGACGTCTACGAGGCCGCCGCGCTGGACAACGCCAGCCGCTGGCGCACCTTGACGCATGTCACCTTGCCGGCGCTCAAGCGCACGGTCGCGCTGGTGGCCGTCATCGAGGTGATCCGCCAGTTCCAGGTCTTCCCGCAGATCATGCTCATGACCAACGGCGGCCCCAACAACACCACCCGGCCGATCGTGCAGTTCATCTACGAGCAGGCCTTCATGCAGCTCTCGCTGGGCTACGCCACGGCGGCGTCGCAGGTCCTGCTGGCGGTGATGCTGGTCGGCGTCAGCGTGCAGATGTGGCTGGAGCGGCGCGAAGCCGCGCAAGGAGCGCGTCGATGACCCCGATGTTGCGCAAGGGCTGGTTCGACCGCGCAGTGATGGCCGCGCTGGTGCTGCTGGCCGCGTTGTGGATGCTGCCGTTGCTGTGGGTGCTGGCGCTCTCGTTCAAGCCCAACGAGTTGCTGATGGTCCGCACCGACGTCTTCCTGGCCCCGCCCTACACCCTGGCCAACTACGCCGACATCCTGCAGACCTCGGCGGTGTTCCGCTGGCTGGGCAACAGCGCGCTGGTGGCGGCGCTGCAGACGCTGGGCGTGCTGGTGCTGTCCTCGCTGGCGGGTTACGGCTTCGCGCGCTGCGAGTTCCCGGGCCGGCGCTGGCTGTTCCCGCTGGTGCTCTTCGGCCTGGCCGTGCCCTCGCAGAGCGTCTTCATCCCGCTGCACCGGCTGTTCTCCGACTGGGGCCTGCAGAACACCTACGCCGGGCTGGCGCTGCCGGGACTGGCCGCGCCGTTCGGGGTCTTCCTGATGACGCAGTACTTCAAGGCCGTCCCGATCGACCTGGAGGAGGCGGCGATGCTGGACAACGCCTCGCGCTTCAAGACCTTCTTCAAGGTGGTGCTGCCGCTGACGCTGCCGGCGCAGGCGACGCTGGGCATCTTCACCTTCCTGGCGTGCTGGAACGATTACCTCTGGCCGTTGGTCATCGCGACCAAGCCGGAGATGTACACCTTGACGCGGGGCCTGGCCTCCACGCAGACCAACTTCGCCCAGTCGGAGGGATTGGGCTTCCTGATGGCGCAGGCGGTCTTCGCCGGCGCCCCGGTGCTGATGATCTATCTCTTCTTCCAGAAGCATCTGGTGACCGCCGTGGCGGGAACGGGGCGGTCGTGATGAAACGCTCCCTGTTCATGGTCATGCTGGCCGGCGCGGCGGTGCTGGCCGGTTGCGGCGACAACCACGCCGAGCCCGCGCCCAAGACCGAGATCACGCTGATGCGTTTCTTCGGCAGCTGCGACGCCAAGTTCGGCGCGGTGAACGACGCGAGCCAGGGCGTGGGCGAATGCGGCATCGTGACCGCGATGGTCAACGAGTTCAACGCCACCAACACCGACGGCATCCGCGTGAAGACGCAGACGGCCGAGTGGGCGCCGTACTACGACCAGTTGACCGCGCGGCTGGTGGCCAAGGACATCCCGACGGTGGCGGTGATGCACGAATCGGCGCTCGGTGACTACGTTCGCCGCCGCCTGATCGAGCCGCTGGATGCGTCGCTGCCGGCACTGGGCATCGGCGTGAACGACTTCACCGACCATGCCCGCCGCGGCGTGACGCTGGACGGCCAGATCTACGCGCTCCCCTTCGACACCTGGGCCTGGCTGTGGCACATCAACACCACGCTGATGGGCCAGGCCGGCCTGATGGGCGCGGATGGCAAGCCGCGCCTGCCGCATTCGCCGGACGAGCTGCTCGCGATGGCGCGCCAATTCAAGCAGCGGACCGGCAAGCCGCTGTTTGCCTGGGCGATCGTGAAGGAGACGGCGGCGACCAACCGCACCTTCCAGACGCTGATCGCGCAGCAGGACACGAAGCTGTTCAGCGACGACGGCCGGCGCATCGACATGCACCAGCCGCAGGTGGTCAATGCGCTGTCGCTGATGCAGCGGCTCTATGCCGAGGGGCATGTGAAGCCCAACCTCGACTACGGCGCGGCCAACCAGGCCTTCCTCAACGGCGAGGCCGGTGTCGTGGTGGTCGGCACCTGGACGATCGACCAGTTCCTGCGCGAGGCCCGCAAGCCCGAGTCGCCGCTCAAGGGCGGCTACACCGTCGTGCCGTTCCCGCAGCTGTACCAGCGGCCGGCGGTCTTCGCCGACGGTCACAGCTGGGCGCTGTTCAAGGGTGGCGCCGCCACGCCGGAGCAGCATGCGGCGGCACTCAAGCTGCTCCAGTTCATCTGGCAGCGCAGCGCCGAATGGGCGCGCACCGGCCATCTGCCGGTGCGGCGCTCGGTGGCGCAGAGCGCGGCCTTCCGCGCGCTGCCGTTCCGCGAGAACCTGGCCGAGATCACCCGCACCGGCGCGTCCATGCCCAGCAGCGTGCCGACGCAGCGGGCGGTCGAGCTGCTGATCGGCGAGGACGTGAGCAACCTGCTGGTATCCGGCAAGCCCATCGCCGAGGTGCAGGACGACGTCGAGAAGCAGGTCAACAAGGCCTTGAAGAAGGTGAGGCGCTGAGATGACGTTCCCGAATGCCGCTGCTGCCGGCGCCCGCGCCGGCACCGCATCGCCGGGCGCCGCGGGCGAGGGCTTCCCGGCCACGCTGACGGTGCACCGCGACTTCGCCATCGGCGCGCTCGATCGTCGCCTCTTCGGCGCCTTCGTCGAGCACCTGGGCCGCTGTGTCTACACCGGGATCTTCGAGCCGGGTCACCCGACCGCCGATGAACAGGGCTTCCGCGGCGACGTGAAGGCGCTGGTGAAGGAGTTGGGCGTCACGCTGGTCCGTTATCCGGGCGGCAACTTCATGTCGGGCTACGACTGGGAGGATGGCGTCGGGCCGCGGGACCAGCGGCCGCGCCGGCTGGACCTGGCGTGGTACTCGACCGAGACCAACCAGGTCGGCACCAACGAGTTCATGGCCTGGTGCGAGGAACTCGACCTGAGCCCGATGTTCGGCGTCAACCTCGGCACGCGCGGCATGGACGATGCGCGCCGCTACCTCGAGTACTGCTGCCATCCCGGCGGGACGGAGCTGTCGGAACGGCGCCGCGCGCACGGCGTCGAGCCGCCGCATCGGATCCCGCTCTGGTGCCTGGGCAACGAGATGGACGGCCCTTGGCAGATCGGCCGCAAGACGCCGGACGAGTATGGGCGCCTCGCGCAGGAGACCGCCAAGCTGATGCGCATGCTGCAGCCCGGCATCGAGCTGGCGGCCTGCGGCTCGTCGGCCTTCGACATGCCGACCTATGGCGAGTGGGAGGACCGCGTGCTGTCGCATTGCCATGACGAGGTCGACTTCGTCTCGCTGCACAGCTACTTCGTGAAGCCCTTCGCGCCGGACGGCGTGCTGCCGCCCGGTGCGGACACCAGCACCGAGAGCTTCTTCGCCCAGATCGAGACCAACGCGCGCTACATCGAGGCGACCGTCGCGATCGCCGATGCGGTCGCCGCGCGGCGGCGTTCGAAGAAGCGGCTGATGCTGAGCTTCGACGAGTGGAACGTCTGGTACCGCGCGCGGCACGGCCATCACCTGAAGCAGGGCGGCTGGCCCGAGGCGCCGCGCTTGCTCGAGGAGGTCTACACCGTCGAGGACGCGCTGCTGGTCGGCGGCATGCTGTGCATGCTGATGAACCATGCGGACCGGGTGAAGGTGGCCTGCCTGGCGCAGCTGGTCAACGTGATCGCGCCCATCATGACCGAGCCCGGCGGCCCGGCCTGGCGGCAGACCATCTTCTGGCCCTTCGCGCTGGCCTCGCGCTTCGGGCGCGGCACCGTGCTGCGGCCGTCGATCGCGTCGCCGACCTATCCTCATGTCAAGGAAGGCGAGCTGCCCTACCTGGTGGCCAGCGTCGTCTGGAACGAGGACGACGGCACGCTTGCGGTCTTCGCGCTGAACCGTCACCTGGCCGCGCCCATGGACCTCGCGGTCGCGCTGCAGGGCCTGGGCGGCGACGCCGGCCTGGCGCTCGGCGAAGCCTGGGAGCTCCACGACCTGGACCTCCACGCCACCAACACCGTCGACCTGCCGGACCGCTTCCAGCCGCGCGCGCTGGGCGGCATCTGCGTCGATGGCGACACGCTGCGCGCGACGCTCCGGCCCGCGTCCTGGAACGTGATCGTCCTTCGTCCCCGCTGATCACCGGCTGCCCGGCGGTCGCCGATCCTCCTCCTTCCTCCTGTCGCTCCCATGTCGCTGAACTGGTCCCATCCGCTGATTTCCCAACGCGCCGATCCCCACCTGTCGCTGCACGACGGGCGCTACTGGTTCACCGCCTCGGTGCCGGGCTTCGACGCGATCGAGCTGCGCAGCGCCGCACGCATCGAGGACCTGCCCGAGGCAACGCCGCGGATCGTCTGGACCCGCCATGCGCAGGGGCCGGCGAGCTGGCACATCTGGGCGCCCGAGCTCCATCGCGTCGACGGCCGCTGGCTGATCTACTTCGCCGGCGGCGAGCGCGACGACATCTGGAAGATCCGCATGCATGTGCTGGAGAACGCACATGCCGATCCCACGCAGGGCGAATGGATCGAACGCGGTCAGATCCACACGCCGCTGGACGACTTCGCGCTGGACGCGACGACCTTCCGCCATGGCGGCGAGCAGTACCTGTGCTGGGCGGAAGCGGATCGCGCGCGGCAGGGCAAGACCAATCTCTACCTGGCCACGCTGGCCAATGCCTGGACGCTCAAGAGCGCGCCGACCCTGATCAGCGAGGCCGTGCTGCCGTGGGAGCGGGTGGGCTTCGCCGTCAACGAGGGGCCGGCGGTGCTGCAGCGCTTCGGCCGCGTGCTGGTCGCGTACTCGGCGGCGGCGACCGACGCGAACTACTGCATGGGGCTGGTGTGGGCCGATGCCCAGGCGGATCTGCTCGATCCGTCGGTCTGGCACAAGTCGCCGACGCCGGTCTTCGCCAGCGCCAACGGCCAGTACGGTCCGGGCCACAACAGCTTCACCACCACGCTGGACGGCCGCACCGACCTGCTGGTCTACCACGCGCGCGGCTATCGCGACATCGTCGGCGACCCCTTGCACGATCCCAACCGCCATGCGCGCGTGCAACCCTTCGGCTGGCGCGCGGACGGGCTGCCGGACTTCGGCCAGCCGCAGCCCGACGGGCCGGTGCAGGCGGTGGACGCATGACGACGGGTCGACGCGCGAGGCGGCGGCCGGCGCTGCGCCAGGGCGGCTGCCTGCAACGCCTCGCGCCGCCCGCCAAGGGAGGATTTGTCGCGAGTCTCCCGGCCGGCCGCCCGTGATAGCCTGCCGCCCGATATGAAGACCCGCGCCGACCATTCGACCTACAGCCCGCGCTCCCGCCGCGCCGAGGGCAAGAGCCAGCACGGCCGCATCGTCAGCGAGCTGGGCCTGGCGATCGTCTCGGGCGAGCTCGGCCCCGGCGACCGCCTGCCGCCCGAGCAGCAGCTGCTGGACCGTTACGAAATCAGCCGGCCGGTGCTGCGCGAGGCCATCCGGGTGCTGGTGGCCAAGGGGCTGGTGGTGTCGCGCCAGCGCGCCGGCGCGATCGTGCGCCCGCGCAACGAGTGGCATCTGCTCGACCCGGACGTGCTGTACTGGCTGATCCAGTCCAAGCCGCAGACGGAGTTCCTGAACACGCTGATGGAGGTGAGGCGGGTGTTCGAGCCGGCCGCCGCCGCGCTGGCCGCCAAGGCCGCGACGCCGGACCAGCTCCATCGCATCGAGGAAGCCTTCGACGGCATGGCCGCGGCCACCGACACCGAGGAACTGCTCGAGCCCGACCTGGCCTTCCACCGCCACATCGCCGAGGCCACCAACAACGACCTGATGGCCTACATCGGCAACATGCTGTCGCTGGCGCTGCGTGAATCCATCCTGCTGAGCAGCCAGCTGCCCAACACCCACGAGCTCTCGCTGCCGCGCCACCAGGCCATCCTGACGGCGATCCGCAATCGCGACCCGCTGGGCGCGCGCCAGGCCACGCTGGTGCAGCTGCAGGAAACCGGCGACGACCTGAGCAACGTGCTCTCCGCCAAGGGCATCGTGGACCTGGCCTGACCGACCCCGACGCGATGGACGACGCTCCCAATCCCAACTGGTTCCTGCGCGCGCGGCTGAAGACGCGGCAGCTGCTGCTGCTCATCGCGCTGGACGACCACCGCAACATCCACCGCGCCTCGGAGGCGCTGTGCATGACCCAGCCCGCCGCGTCCAAGCAGCTCAAGGACCTGGAGGACATGCTGGAGGTCAAGCTCTTCGAGCGCCTGCCGCGCGGCATGGAGCCGACGCTGTTCGGCGAGACCATGATCCGGCATGCGCGCATGGCGCTGACCAGCCTGGCGGCGGCGCACGACGACATCGTCGCGCTCAAGAAGGGCCTGACCGGGCAGGTCGAGGTCGGCGTGATCATGACGCCGGGCATGTCGCTGCTGCCGCGCGCGATCGCGCGGGTCAAGGCGCAGGCGCCGCTGCTGCGCATCGGCGTGCAGATGGAGACCAGCAAGGTGCTGCTGGACCAGCTCCAGCGCGGCGTGCTCGACTTCATGATCGGCCGCATCCTCGAGGAGGACAGCGTCTCGGGCCTGCAGTACGAGGAACTCAGCGGCGAGCCGGCCTGCGCCGTCGCCCGGATCGGGCATCCGCTGCTGCTGCGCGACGACCTGTCGCTGGCCGACCTGGCCACCCAGGCCTGGATCCTGCCGCCGCCCGGCAGCGTGCTGCGGCATCGCTGGGAGCAGATGTTCCGGCGCGCCGCGATCGAGCCGCCGGCCGATGCCGTCGACACGACGGCGCTGCTGGTGATCACGGCGCTGCTGCAGCAGACCGACGCGCTGCATGTGATGCCCATCGAGGTGGCGCGCTACTACGCCTCGCTGAAGGCGCTGGCGATCCTGCCGATCGAGCTGCCCTGCAGCATGGACGCGTTCGGCATCATCACGCGCGAGGGGCACCTGCTGTCGCCCGGGGCGCGGACGCTGCTGCAGGAGGTGCGCGGCGTCGCCAGGGAGCTCTACGCGCGCTGAGACGCTGACGGGCCGAGGGGCTCAGCCCCGGCAACCCGGCGAGGGATTCGCGGCGGGGCCGGCATCGGTCTGCGGGATGAAGCGGATCGTGCCGTCCGGGTTGTAGTGCAGCTCCTCGATGGCGACGGAGCGGCGGAACTCGCCGCCACCGGGCAGCTTGGCGTTGTGATACGCGATGTAGCTCTTGCCGTTGAATTCGAAGATCGCCTGATGGATCGTCGGCGTCCCTGCGTTCTTCGCCATGATCACGCCGCGCGGCGTCCACGGGCCGGTGGCCGACGGGCCGGTCATGTACGCCGTCTCCTCGGGGAAATGCTGCGAGTAGGACAGGTAGTAGGTCGCGCCGTGCTTGTGCAGGTAGGACGCCTCGGTGAAGTCCTTGACCGGCACGACATCGATGGGGCCGGCCAACGCCGTCATCGACGGCGCCAGCTTCGCGACCTTCAGCACCGTGTTGCCGAAGTAGAGGTAGGCCTGGCCGTCGTCGTCGACGAACACAGCCGGGTCGATGTCGTCCCAGGCGATGTCGGTCTGGGTGGTCATGTCGTTGGTGACCAGGGCGGAGCCGCGCGCATCCTTGAAGGGACCGGTGGGGCTGTCCGAGCTGGCGACGCCGATGGCGAAGCCGGGGACCGTCGCATGCTCGACGGTCGTGTAGAAGAAGTAGGTCGGCTTGCCGTCGACGACCCGGCGGGTGATGTCCGAGGCCCAGGCGCGGCCCTTGGCCCACTTGAAGTCCAGCGCCTTCATCGGCGAGCCGTGGTCGGTCCAGCGCACCAGGTCGCAGCTGGAATAGACCCGCCATTCGTTCATCACGAAGTCCTTGCCATCGGGCTTGGCTTCGTCATGGCCGACGTAGAGATAGACGCGGCCCTGGTCGACCAGCACCGCGGGATCGGCGGTGTAGAGCTGGGGGAAGAGCGGGTTGGCGGCGCGCGCCGGCGCGGCGGCGATCGCGAGGGCGGCGACCAGCGCGGCCGCGAGGCAGGACCTGAACGCGGAGGGATTCATGCGGGAAGCAATCGAAGGGTTGAAGTCGGACGCCCGCTCAAGCCTGGCCCGCGGGCCGCGCCAGCAGGCGCTGCACGACGCAGAACACGAACAGCAGCGCGCCGATGACGATCTTGGTCCACCAGGAGCTGAGCGTGCCGTCGAAGGCGATCAGCGTCTGGATCACTCCCAGCACCAGCACGCCCGACAGCGCACCGGCGACGTAGCCATAGCCGCCGCTGAGCATCGTGCCGCCGATGACCACCGCGGCGATCGCGTCCAGCTCCGCGCCCTGCGCATGCAGGCCGTAGCCGCTGAGCATGTAGAACGCGAAGAGCAGGCCGGCGAGGGCGGCGCACAGGCCGCTCAGGCCGTACACCATCAGCTTGGTGCGCCCGACCGGCAGGCCCATCATCAGCGCCGACTGCTCGTTGCCGCCCAGCGCGTAGACGGCGCGCCCGAAGGCGCTGCGGTGCGCCAGCCAGATCCCCGCCACCAGCACCGCCACCGCGATGGCGGCGCTGGGCGAGATGAAGCCGCCGGGCACCGCCCATTGCGTCTGGGACACCAGCACGAAGGTGGGATCCTCGATGGTGATCGAATCGACGCTGATCAGGTAGCACAGGCCGCGCGCGAGGAACATGCCGGCCAGCGTCACGATGAAGGGCTGCAGCCGGAACGCATGGATGAGCGCGCCCTGCAGCACGCCGAAGGCCGCGCCGCCGCCCAGCACGAGCGCGATGACGGCCCAGGCCGGCCAGTGGGCGTGATGCAGCAGCCAGGCGGCGACGGTCGTGGCCAGCGCCAGCACCGCGCCGACCGACAGGTCGATGCCGCCCGACAGGATCACCAGGCTCATGCCGACGGCCAGCACCAGCAGGTAGGCGTTGTCGATGATGAGGTTGAGCATCACCTGCGGCGCGGCGAAGCCGGTGTAGTGGGCGCCGCCGGCGGCGATCAGCGCCAGCAGCAGCACGACGGTGACCTGCGCGCTGAAGGCGGGTTGGCGGAGCCAGCGCTGGAAGAGGACGAGGGGAGTCATCGGGCGCCTCCGCGCGGGGCGAGCCGGCGCAGCATCGGCCGCAGCTCACTCGATTGCAGGATGCAGAGCAGGAACACGACGATGGCCTTGACCACCATGTTCACCTCGGGTGGCACGCCCAGCGAGTAGATCGTCGTGGTCAAGGTCTGGATGATCAGCGCGCCGATGAGCGCGCCGGCCAGGTGGTAGCGGCCGCCGGCCAGCGAGGCGCCACCCAGCGTCACGGCCAGGATGGCGTCGAGCTCCAGCAGCAGGCCGGCGTTGTTGGCGTCGGCGCTCTTGATGTTGGACGCGATCATCAGGCCGGCCAGGCCCGCGCAGCCGGCGGCGAAGACATAGGTGCCGAAGATCAGCGTCGCGGTGCGCAGGCCCGCCAGGCGCGAGGCGACCGGGTTGAGGCCCACCGCCTGGATGAACAGGCCCAGCGCGGTCTTGCGCAGCAGCGCGATGGTGGCGAGCGAGAGGGCCGCCACCACCCACAGCGACACCGGCAGTCCCAGCAGGTAGCCGCCGCCCAGCACGAAGAAATCGTCGCGGTAGACGGTCAGGATCTGGCCGTCCGACAGCAGCTGCGCCAGGCCACGGCCCGCCACCATCAGGATCAGGGTCGCGATGATCGGTTGCAGCTTCAGGCCGGCCACCAGCACGCCGTTCCAGACCCCGCACAGCAGCGCGGCGCCCAGCGCGCCGGCATAGGCCAGCACCAGGGGCTGCTCACCGTTGACCAGCATCGCCGCCACCGTCGCGGCGATCGCCACGACCGCGCCGATCGACACGTCGATCCCGCGCGTCGCGATCACCAGGCTCATGCCCAAGGCCGCCAACATCAAGGGCGCAGCACGGTTCAGGATGTCGATCAGCGGGCCGTACAGGTGGCCGTCCTTGATCTCGAGGTGCCAGAAACCCGGCAGTAGGATCACGTCGATCAGCAGCAGAATGAATAGCGCGGCGATCGGGCGGAGCAAAGGGTGCTCGGCCATGAGGGCGAAAACGCGGCGCCGCTTCGGCGTCGGGAGCGCGCTCAGGGGAAGGGCGTCTGTCACGGGAGTCTTTCGATTCATGCGCTCTGGCATTCACTGCCGCGGTCGGGGCGTTGGCCGCCAGTGCATGGGGCCTTGGCGGCAAGCGCCAAAACCCCACGCACTGCCGTCCCCAACCACCACCTTCCTTCAACGGTTTTGCTACCGGGGACCATCGGCGGCGATCACTTCAAGGACCGAGCGTTCGTCGAGCTGGCCCCGTTCGTAGGTGCCGATCGCGCGGCGGTCGCGCAGCACGACGATGCGATCACTGCAGCGCAGGACCTCGGGGAGCTCGGACGAGATGAACAACACCGCCATGCGGCGGTCCTCGTCGTTGCCCTCGGCACACAGGCGACGGACCTCGTCCATGATCTCTTCCTTCGCGCGAACGTCGATGCCGCGCGTCGGCTCGTCCAGGATCAACAGGCGCGGCTGCGTCAGCAGCCAGCGAGCCAGCAGCGCTTTCTGCTGGTTGCCGCCGGAGAGCAGACCGATCGGCGTCTCGATGTCCGCCGTCTTGATGCCCAGGCGCTGGACGTAGTCGGCAGCAATCGCCTGCTGGCGCTTGAGCGGGATCGCTCGCCACCAGCCTTGCCGCGCCTGCAGCGCAAGCACGATGTTCTCTCGGACCGAGAGCGCCAGCACCGCGCCCTCGAGCTTGCGGTCCTCGGAGCAGAAGGCCAGGCCGCTCGCGATGGCCTGTCGGGGGGACGCGAAGCGTTGGCGCTGGCCGGCGATCTCGATGTCGCCGGCATCGGCGGTGTCCGCGCCGAAGAGCAGCCGCGCTGCCTCGGTGCGGCCCGATCCCAGCAGGCCGCACAGGCCCAGTACCTCGCCCTCGCGGATCTCCAGGTCCAGCGGCTGCAAGCCGCCGCGGCGGGCGAGGCCGTGGGTGATCAGGGCCGGCGTGGTGGTCTGGGCGCAGGACGCGGGTGGTGCCGTCGAGGCCGCGTGCGGGCCCACCATCTTCTGGACCAGTTCCAGGCGGCCGAGGTCGCGGGCGAGGTACTCGCCCTCGGTGCGGCCGTTGCGCATGACGGTGATGCGGTCGGAGACGGCGTAGACCTGGTCCAGGAAGTGGGTGACGAAGAGCAGGGCCATGCCCTGCTCGCGCAGCCGGCGCATGACGCGGAACAGGTGCTGGACCGCGGCCTCGTCGAGGCTGGAGGTGGGCTCGTCGAGGATGAGGACGCGCGCCGAGATGTTGAGCGCCCGTGCGATGGCCACCATCTGCTGGATGGACAGCGAGTAGCGCGCCAGCGGCGCGTCCACGTCGATGTCGAGCTCCAGTTCCGCCAGCAGCTGGCGCGAGCGCTCGCGCATGCGGCGCCAGTCGATCTGGCCCCAGCGCCGCGGATAGCGGCCGATGAAGAGGTTCTCCGCCACCGAGAGGTTGGGGACGAGGTTGACCTCCTGGTAGACGGTGCTGATGCCCAGCGCCTGCGCATCGGCGGTGGAGCGCGGCGCGATGGGCGCGCCGCCGAGTTCGATGCGGCCGGCATCCGGCGCGTAGAGGCCGGTGAGGACCTTGATCAATGTCGACTTGCCGGCGCCGTTCTGGCCCATCAGCGCGTGGATTTCGCCGGCGAAGAGCCGCAGCCCGACGCCGGACAGGGCCTGCACGCCGGGGAAGCCCTTGTCGATGCCGGCAAGCGAGAGCAGCGGAGCCGGGGCGTCCATCAGTACTTGCGGTTGGGGAGTTCCTTGGCGGCGACGTCGGCGGTGAAGACGCCTTCCTCGGTCGTGATGCGCTTGGCCACCGGCTTGCCGGCGACGACGTCCTTGGCGAGCTGCATGAGCTGCGGGCCGAGCATGGGGTTGCACTCGACGGTGACGTTGAGCTTGCCCGCGGCCATGGCCTGGAAGGCGCCGCGCACGCCGTCGATGGAGACGATGGCGATGTCCTTGGCGGGCTTCAGGCCCGCTTCCTCGATGGCCTGGATGGCGCCGATGGCCATGTCGTCGTTGTGAGCGAAGAGGACGTGGATCTTCTTGTCCTTGGCCTTGAGGAAGGCCTCCATGACTTCCTTGCCCTTGGCGCGGGTGAAGTCGCCGGACTGCGAGCGCACGATCTTCAGGCGCGGCTCGGCCTGGATGATTTCCTCGAAGCCGCGCTTGCGGTCGAGCGCCGGCGCGGAGCCGACGGTGCCCTGGAGCTCGACGATGTTGACCTCGCCGGTGGGGGCGTTCTTCTTGGCCCAGTCGACGAGCCAGCGGCCGGCCTTGCGGCCTTCCTCGACGAAGTCGGAGCCGATGAAGGTGACGTAGAGGGAGGGGTCGCTGACCTTGACGGCGCGGTCGGTGAGGATGACGGGGATCTTGGCGTTCTTGGCT